>Ga0307515_10000093_pt1 | contig 212053 bp, 180 predicted proteins | sample 17_EM_MG_FD_194513 | JGI IMG/M metagenome (GOLD analysis project Ga0307515, IMG submission 194513) | Populus trichocarpa ectomycorrhiza microbial communities from riparian zone in the Pacific Northwest, United States - 17_EM | ecosystem: Host-associated > Plants > Roots > Unclassified... | reverse complement strand
GAAAGTAACGTCCTGCTCAGCCCTGACGAGCCGGCCTCGCCGGCCTGCTCAACGCCTCATCGAAGCACGGTCAGGGTGGGGGAATTTGAGGTGGCCATGGGTGGGGGAATTTGGGTGGCCATCAGGGGGTAGAGAAGCGACCAGTCTGCCAGCGTGATCCCCTCGCGCCGATAGGCATGCTCTTCGGTCATCGCTCGCTCGAGCCGAGTCCGGGTTGGTGACGCCGGCGCCGTGACGGCCGCGTGCGGCTCGTCGGCGTCGCCGGCCGGAACCGGCTCGCCGGTTGTGGCATCCGGCAGTCCGAGGATCACGCCGAGCGATCGGCGCGCCACCAGCACCGCCAGGCCCAGCCCCACGCTGCCGATGCCGAGCACGTGCAACGCCGGCAGCAACGCGCCGACCGGCCGGCCGCGCACCGCCAACTCGACAATCAACGCGATGGCGGCGTACATGCCGATCCCGAGTGCGACCCACCGCCGGGCGGCGCGCCGCGGCTCGACCAGATCGTCACGCCAGCCGCGCACAACCTCCCACACCGCCGCCGCGGTGAAGCCAAGCATTGCCAGCGTGTGCAACAGGCCGAGCAGCGCGCGCTCCGGCGCGGGCAGGCCGGCCTGCGCCGCATCGAAGCGCGGCAGGTTCGCGGCGACACCGAGCGCCATCATCGTCACCGCGGCGGCCAGCGGCGCCGGACGCAGTGCAAAGTGGTCGTCGAACAGGCTGCGCGCCGCGAGCCACAGCCAGGCCGTGGCGCTTGCGCACAGCGTCAGCGTGGCGATGCCGACCGGCCTGGGCAAGGCCAGCAGCAGTTCGGCCCGCTGGCAGAACAGGTAGGCGATCAGCGACAGCGTGAACGTCGCCAGCGCTCCCCGCGCGGCGGGACGCGGTCCGGGCAAGGCAAGATGGATCAGATGAAACCCGAGCACACCGCCGACCGCGCCGCGCAGCAGCAGGTCCCAGACCCAAGGGCTTGTCGGGAGGCCGCCCGTCATCGCGCCACGCGCTTGAGCTGGGTGCGGCTGTAGGTCCGGTAGGGCTGCCCCGGTGGCGCGAGTTCGAAAGTCTCGACGAACTCGTCGTCGGACAGGAACTCGTAGGTCTCGCGGGCCTTCCAGGTGTTGTTGAAGTTTTCGAACGATTCGCTCTCGAACACGAATGCGGCGGACGAGTTCGCGGGCGTCTCGACGCGCCGGTAGGTGTTGACGAAGCTCTCGACGTGGAACTGGCGCAGGACCAGCGTCTTGCGCTGCTTGTCGAAGCTGATCATTCCCCAGTGTTCGTGCACCTCGCCGGTCTTGTTCTTCTCCTGTGGCGGATAGGTCGAGATGTTGGTCTCGTGGATGTAGCGGCCGCCCAGGACGAAAGCGTAGCGCCGCTGCACATTGCCTTCGCCCGCGGAGCCGCTCGACGTGCCGGACCAGTTGCCGATCAGCCGCGCGACCGGCATCCAGTGCTCGGGCGTGGGCTCGGCCGCGCTGGCCTGGCCGGCGAGCATGGGCACGACAAGAAGGAGGCATGCGGCGATGCGTTTCACGAGGTGTCTCCCAGGGCCACGATGGCGGGCCCGTCGCCATTTTGGTCCCGGCAGCTCAAGCGGCGACGCGGCGCGCGTCCTCCAGCAATGACGCGAGCAACGTCAGCAGCGTGTGCCGCTCGCGTTCCGGATGGAACAGAGGTGCGCGCTGTGCGCACGACGCCCGTAGTTCCGCCAGAAACTTCGTGTCGTCGCGCGCCCGCTGCAACAGGGTGGCCAACCCGGACGCGTCATTCCATGCGAAGCACCCTGGGTAGTCGGCGCCAAGCAGGCCGAGGTTGCCGCCGATGCGCGACGCCAGCACCGGCGTGCCGCTGGTGATCGCTTCGATCACGGCCTGGGCGCCGCCTTCGATTCGGCTTGGGTGGACCAGCACGTGGGCGGCCTGGATGCGCGCGCGCGTGTCGGCGTGCGGCAAGTCGCCGAGCCAGCGGTAGCGGGGGCAGTGCAGCGCCAGTTCACGCGCCTGCTGGGCGAGCCCCGCGTCCAGCGCACCGCCGATGTGGTCGAGCAGGATGTCGGGTCGTTGCGCCACGCGTCGAGCGGCCTCGAAGTACGTGGCGGGTGATTTTTCCTCCCGCAGGTGGCCAACCATCAGCGCACGCAGGTGCCGCGAAGGTTTGTCGAGCGTGCGGCGCGTGGAACTGGACTGTAGACAGATCGCAGTCTTGTCCTGCACGTCTGCGGGCAATTGCAGCGTGCCGAGCTCATTGAGCACGACCAGGCGGTCGGCCAACGCCAGCGAGCGTTGCGCTGCCGGATCCCGGGCGATGTCGCCGTACAGGTCGGTGCCGGTCAGCACCAGCATCAGCGGCCGGTGCGGATGTGCGGCGCGCCAGGTTGCGACAGAGGCGGCGGACTTGCGCGCATGCAGCGCGATCAGCGCCGCCTCGTCGCCGTGCACCCAGCGGTCCGCGAGGCGCACTCGATAATGCCCGGACAGGAAGCGAGCCCAGCGGCGTGCAGTTCGCCAGTTGCCGTTGTTGGCCGCCGCCAGTGTAGGGGTGACGATGATGATTTCGCGTGTCGGCACGTTCTCAGGTTACCGCCTATGAACCCCCGCGTCGCCGCAGGGCAGGCGATCCGGTGTGCGGGCCCGGCCGTGCTCAGCGACGCGTTGCAGGCCAGCCGGCGCGACACGCTGGACAGGTTCCTGGGTTGGGAGCGCGCTCTGGCCGATGGGGCCTTGGCCGTTCCGCGGCGTGCCGACCTGAACCCCCCGCTGTGGGAACTCGGGCACATCGGCTGGTTCCAGGAGTTCTGGGTCGCGCGCAACCCGCAGCGCGAGCGCGGAGCGGCGGCGGAACCCGACGCACCTCGCGGCCCATCGCTTCGAGCCAATGCCGATGCACTGTTCGATTCGAGCAATGTCGCCCACGACTCGCGCTGGTCGCTGCCGCTTCCCGGCCCGGATGCCGCCCGGTCGGAGCTGGCCGCACAGCTCGAAACCACCCAGGAACTGCTGCGCGGCGCCGGATCGGACGACGATGCGCTGTACTTCTTCCGCCTGGCACTGCTGCACGAGGACATGCACCATGAGGCGGCGCTCTACATGGCGCAGTCGCTCGGTCTGCCACTGGATGAGGGGCGCTGGCGGCCCGCGCCGATGTCTGGAGCGAGGCACTTGCTGGAGCTCGACGCAGGGCGTGAACGCCTCGGCAGTTCCGGCGACGGGTTCGCGTTCGACAACGAACTACAGTCGCATGAGGTCGAGCTTTCCGCCTTCGCGATCGACAGCCAGGCCGTTGGCTGGGAAGAGTTCCTTCCGTTCGTTGAGGACGGCGGGTACACCCAGCCCCGGTGGTGGAGCGAGCCGGGGCAGCGGTGGTTGCTCGCAGAACGGCCCATCGCCCCGCGCTACTTGCGTCGCGAGGGCGCGGCGTGGCAACAGTGCTGCTTCGATCGGTGGTTGCCGTTGGATGGCCGCCTGCCGGCCTGCCACTTGAACCGGTTCGAGGCCGAGGCGTGGTGCGCCTGGGCAGGGCGCCGCCTGCCGACCGAGGGCGAATGGGAACATGCCGCGCTGACCCGGCCGGCCGACTTCGCCTGGGGTGCGGTCTGGGAATGGACCCGTTCCGCGTTTGGTCCGTATCCCGGCTTCGCGGCGCATCCGTACCGCGACTACTCGGCACCATGGTTCGGCACGCGAGCGGTGCTTCGCGGGGCGTCGTTCGCGACGCAGGGCCGCATGCATCACGTTCGCTACCGAAACTTCTTCACGCCCGAGCGGCGCGACATCTTCGCTGGCTTTCGCAGCTGCCGCGTTTGATCCAGAAGACGGGCTCGGTGACAAGACCCGCGCCGTAAAGCGACGTGGCTTTCGTAGTAGCCGAGTCGGACCGGACGCCGGCACGGATCAGGCGGCAATCGCGAAGCCTGTCATGCCGCAGCGATCCAGGACCCCATCCTCGACTAGGCTGGTATAAGCGCGTCGGCCCAGGAGGGCTTCTTCGGTGGCATCGGTCTTCCACATCTCCGCCGTAGGGCGGGAACCAGGCAGTATGTGCAGTTGCATGGTTCGGAAGCGGGGGGCGGGGAGCAATCCCCGTCCCTACCGCGACCCCTGCACCGCAGGCGCAGCCCGCATCACTCGACGCGCGCGGAAAAGCGCACGGTGCCGCTCTCGCCCGGCCGCAGCATGCCGTCGATCCGCCACTCGATGCGTCCACTGCCGCCGGCTTCCGGCTGGGTGACGATCGTGCAGTCGCTCGCCTCGGCGGCCGGCGCGCCGCAGTCGGCGGCGACGAAGACCGTGTGCGAAGGAACCACGTCGAAGATGCGCAGCCGGGTCAGCGCATCCGCGCCGTCGTTGCGGTACTCGATCGTGTAGACGATGGTCTCGCCCGGCCGTGCCGTGCCGCGGTCGGCGCGTTTGTGCAGGCGCAAAGCGGCGTCATGGCGGCTGCCGACGGTGCTCAGGTCCTCGCGCGACAGCGTGTGGTCGATCGGTGCCTCGGCACCTTCGTGGCGGAACGCGGCGTGCAGGCTCAGCCGGTGCAGCGCACCGTGCGGCGCCTGTTCGGGGACGATGACCTTGGCCACCAGGCACAGCGTGTCGTCGGCCTCAAGCGCCTGCTCACCGGTGATCGGCGTGTCGCCCGCGTCGAGATCGCCGTTGCAGTCGGCGTCGCGGTGCAGCGTGACGTTCCAGCCTTCGAGCGCCGGCGACGCGTGCTGCGAGGCCGTGAGCTTCAGCGTGCCGCGGCTGCCGGCGACGAAGCGGTGGCCGTAGAGCAGCACGCTGCCGGGCGGCGCACTCTGCTGACCGTCGGGGGCGAAGCGGCCCGGCGGCACGTCGCCGAAGTGCACGCCCGCGTAGGCGCTGCCTGGGGCGGCGTCGAAGGCCAGCGTGTCGCTGCCGTGTTCGTAGCGGCCGCCGGTGTTACCGGCGTCGGCGCCGGTCGACAGGTGGCCGGCCAGGTTGCGCTGCACGATCTTCACCGGTGTCGCCACGGCTGCCGGCAGCCACAGCGACCAGCGGCCGTCGGCGCCGCTGGTCGCCGCGTCGTGCTTCACGGTGCCGTCGGCGCTGCGCAGTTCGACGCGGGCGCCGGCGATGCCGGCCTCGTCGGCGTCGCGGCGGCCGTCGTGGGCCGAGGCGCCGCTGTCGCGGAACACGCTGCCGCCGATGCGGCTGCCCGGGTAGAGGCCGAAGTCCTGGCCACGCAGCTCGGCCTCGCCCATCTCGACGCCGCCGCGGCGCAGCGTGCGCGGCTCGGTCGGCAGCCAGCCGGCGGGCGGCTCGGCGCTGGCGCCGGCGCCGGCGGGGTCTGCAGCGGATGCGATCCACAGCTCGTAGCGGCCTGGCGCGACGGCGTCGAAGCGGTACGCGCCCGATGCGTCGACGGGCGCGACACGGCCCTCGCCGCCACCTGACACGCGCAGCTTCGCGTAGTGCACGTGGCCGGTCGCCCCTTCGTCGGCGGCACGCCGGCCGTCGTGGTCGGCGTCGTGGTAGACGTGGCCCGACAGGCTGCAGGCGCGGCTGACGCCTTGCACCGTCACGTCCATCTCGCCCAGCCCGATGCCGGCCATCTTCAGCGCCGGGTCCAGCGCCTGCGAAACCAGCGTCTCGACCAGCGGCACCAGGCTGTCGCGCAGCACCGGGGCCAGCAGCTCGGTGACCTGCGCATCGGCCGCACCCAGCGACGGCTCGGTGCGCAGCGCCATCGTCTGCACCAGCTCGGCCGCCATGCGCGAAGCGACGCCGGCGCCCGCGCCCACGGTCTGCGTCTGCGGGTACGGCGGGCTGAAGAACAGCAGCGACGGTTGCGCGGCGCCGCTTTCGGCGCGGCCGCGCGCTTCGACGCGTGTCGTCGTCTGCTGGCCGGTGACGGCATCGCTGACGCTCAGCTCGCCGATCGGTGCGAACGCGAGGTCGGTCTCGGGGTCGATGGCGCGCCGCGGGTCGTTGAAGACCGCGTCGGCTATGCGGCCGAGGTAGAGCGCCGCGACACCGGGCGTCGCGCGCACGCTGACGCTGCGGCTCAGCGCGTCGATGGCTTCGATGACGCCGCTGCCGCGCGCCGTCTCGCCGTACAGGCTCAGGCTGCCGAGCGTGAGCTGCGCGTCGGCGATGCCGGCCACGGCGCTCAACGCCGACACGTCGGGGCTTTGCGGCACCAGGTCGACCTCGAGCCGGTAGCGCATCGCCGCCGAGTGGAAGACCGTGCCCGCCGGCCCGCAGCGCAGCACCGGCGGCTCGGTCGCCTGCACCGACAGCCGCACCGCCTGCACCGTGCCGCCGAGGCCGAGCGATTCGCCGCTCAGCGACAGCGGCTCGCGCGCCGCAGCCACGCCGCTGGCGTTGTAGAGCTGCACGAGACCGGTCACGAGGTCGAGCGTGCCGACCGAGACCGCGTCGAAGGCCGCGCCGCCGCTGCCCCCGTCGCTGTCGACGAGGTCGGCCACGCGCAGCGTGCCGGCCGCGCCGACCAAGCCGGCGGCCAGGCGTTCCAGCGCCGCAGCGGCCGCGCTGCGGCCCTGAGCGCGCGCGTCGGCCGCCAGCGCGGCGACCACCTGGGTCAGGCTGGCCTGGCCGGCCAGCGCGTCGTCGCGCCCGGCCACGCCCATCTCGGCCGCCAGCGCGTCGAGCCAGCCGCCGACGTTGCTGCCGCCGGCGGCGAGCGCGTTCCAGTCGGCCACCGACAGCGCGAGCGACGAGCCCGTCATCTGCGACAGCAGGCCGCCGTACAGCGTGGCCTGCTGCGAGTCCAGGCTGGCCAGCCGTGGGCCGGCGAAGACGCAGGCGCTGCTGTCGCAGGCCTGCGCGCCGCGGCCGGCCAGCAGCAGCAGCAGCGCCAGCAACATGAGCGCGAGCGCGCGCCGGATGGTCATCGTCTTCATTCGTCCCCCAGGCCCGAGAACGTGGTCTCGTCGAACTTGAAACGCAGCCGCAGAAAGGCGCCGCGGCGCACCGGCTCGCCGGCGGCGAGGTCGGCGTCGCGCAGCGCGAGAGCGCTCATGCCCACCGACAGCCACAGCCCGGCGCCGACGCGAAAACCGACCTCGCCGATCAGCCCGGCCGCCGGCGCCGCGGCCGCGCTGTCGGCCAGCAGCCGGGCGCCGATGCCGATGTCCCAGCGCTCGTCGATGCGGTGCAACCAGCGCGCCGACACCAGCTCCGCGCTGCCGCGGCTGGCGAGCCCGGCGCTGTCTTCGCGGCCGTGTTTGGCCGCGTAGCGCAGGGTCCACTCGTTTTCGGCGTCAGCCTGATAGTTGCCGTGCAGCGAGACGATGTGTGCGCTGCGCCGCCGCTCGGGCGCGTCGTCGCGCTGCCAGCCGTAGCGCGCCAGCAGCAGCCACGGGCCGGCCGGGTCGCGCCAGGCCAGGCCGCCTTGCAGCCGCTCGCGCCGCAGGCCCGTGCTGCCGTCCTCGGGCTGCGCCAGGTCGAGGCTGGCCTTGGCGAGCACGCGCCACCGTTCGTCGAGCTTCCAGGCCAGGCCGCCGGTGGCCAGCCAGCTCTGCTGCAGCGGCGCGTCGCGCCATTCGACGCGTGTGTTCACCTTCAGGCCCGGTTGGCCGCTCCACTGCACCTGGCTGCTGACGGCCAGCGCTTCGTCGCGGCTGGTGCCGTCGACACCCTCGACGCGCTCGAAGCCGCCGCCGACGCGCCAGCCCGGCGCCGGCGTCCACAGCTTGCGCAGGCCGATCGCGGCTTCGGCACGGGCGTCGTCGGCGGCATCGCGGCCGCGGTATTCGCTGAACACGCGCAGGCCCTGGCCGTCGTCGCGGTCGAAGCCGAACACGCTGGTCGTGCGGCGCTGGTCCGGGTTCAGGCCGTAGCCGCCGCTGAACGAGTTGATGAACTCGTGGCGTGCGTAGACGCGGCCGCCGGCGGCCAGCGCCATCTCGCCGCCGACGGCGCGCATCGCGCCGTCGCCGATGACCGCCTGCTCGGCCTCGCCGTACAGCGACAGCGCGGGCCGGCCCGGCAGCGGCGCTGCGATGCGCGCGCGCAGGCTGGTGAAGTCGGTGTTGCCGGCGCTCCCGGGTTCGGCTGGCGCGGCCGTCTCGTGTGCGACGCGCACGCCGCCTTCGACGCGCACGCCGTCGCCCAGGTCGCGCTCGACCACCGCGCGCAGCCCGCTGCGCGCGCCGCCGTTCGCCAGATCGGCGCTGCGCAGCGCCTCGGCACGCAGCCGCGTGCGTTCGTCGATCACGCGGCCGGCTTCGGCCTTGATCTCCTCGCGCCCGCGGCCCAGCGGCGCACCGGGGTTGTCGAAGCCGCTGCCGCTGCGGCCGGCGCCGAGCTTGGCGTCCCAGCCGGCGCCCTGGTGTTCGATCTCGACGCGGCCGGCGTGTCCGCTGCCGTCATCGCCGCGGCTGCCGGCCAACTCGGCACGCAGTGCCGTCGACGGCCCGGCCTGCCAGGCGGCGCGCACGCCGGCCAGGCGGTAGTGCTCGGCCTCGTCCTGCGCCAGCGACGCGCCCAGGCGCAGCCCGTCGGCGGCCTGCAACTCGACATCGCCGCCCCAGACCCAGGCGTCCGGCCCGCCGCGTTCGCTTTCGTAGCTGATGCGCAGCGAGACCGGGTTCAGCGCCGCGTCGACGCTGGCCAGCGGGCCGCGCAGCAGCAGGCGGCCGCTGTCGGGTTCGAGGTCGTAGTCGACGAAGGGCGTCTGCGGCATGCTGCGCAACACGTTCGCCGGCTGCTCGCGGTCGCGCACCAGAACCTCGACACGTTCGCTGCCGGCGACGACGGCGCCGGTGCGCAGGCGGAACGGACCCGATGTGCCGTTGGCAGCGAACTCGTCGACGACGCGGCGCGAACGCGACTGGCTCGCCCAGAGGTCGGATGTCAGTGTGTTTGTTTCGTTATGCATCTGTACGCCGGTGAGGCTGCGGCTGTAGCGCGCGAGCGCCGGGCCGCCGTCGGCGCGCTGTGGCGCGGTCTGGAAGTCGCCGTAGAGCGCGAACGACGTGCCGCGGTCCACGCGCACGAAGAGCCGGCTTGCCGACGCCACGTCGTCGCTGCGCGTGGCGTCGTCGCCGTACACCGGGTAGTAGCGCTCGGGCTCGATTTCGGCCGGCGGCTTGGCGCTGTCGTAGGCCAGCGTCAGCAGCGTGTCGCCGCGCACCTTGCCCTTCAGGAACAGCGCAGCGCGGCCGCGCAGCTCGCGCTCGAAGGCGTCGCCGGGGCCGGCTGGTTCCATGCCGCGCAGCCGCGAGAGGTCGAACACGCCTTCGACGATGCCGCTGGCGAACAGCGGCCGCAGCGGCGCCGCCAGCGTGATGCGGCGCTCGGCCTGCAGCGTGCCGGCCGCGGCCTGCAGGCGCAGCGGGCCGGGGCGCTCGGGCGCCTGCAGCAGCCAGCTCGTCGCGCCGCCTTCGATGAAGGTCTGCAGGCCGGGCGCGGCCGGGTCCAGGTCGTCGGCCTGCCAGGCGCCGGCGCTGGCCTGCAGCGTGACGGCGGTGCGCTCGGCCACCGGCGTGCCGGCGGCGTCGAGCAGGCGCAGCCGCAGCGCCAGCGCCTGGCCGGCGAGCGCCGGCTCGGGTGCGTCGATCTCGATGCGCGCCGGCGCACCCGGCGCGACGAGCGTGATGGCCTGCGGCGCGTGCGCGGAGCCGGACTCGTCGAACCACTGCAGCAGCAGCCGGTTGCGGCCGGGCCGCAGGTCGACGCCGATGTATTCGAGCGCCAACACGCCGCGCGCCGCGTCTTCGCTGCGCGTGCCGATGCGCGACGCGGGCAGCTCGCGGCCGTCGACGCTGAGCCGCCAGCGGCCGTGGTTCGGGCCGGCGATGCGCACCGGCGTCTGCCGCTGCGCGAGCACGGCCCCGTCGCGTGGCCACAGGATGGCCGGCTCGGCGGCCAGGCCGTGCAGCAGCGAAGGCAGCGATGGCAGCGTCGATGCCGACTGCGGCTGCGGCTGCGACGCCGACGCCGACGCCGACGCCGACGGCAGCGATGCCGGCGCGATCGGCGATGCGCTCGTATGGCGGGTTAGCGCCACCACCGCAACGCAGCTCGCATTCGGCGGCAGCACGAAGTCGGCGCGTCGCAGCTCGCCGTTCTGGAATGCGACGAAGCGGCCGTCCGCGCTGGCGGGCAGCGGCTGCGGCAGCGTCAGCGGGTCGAGCCGGACCACGTGCGTCAGCGGCGCCAGGCCGTCGAAGTGGTAGCGGCCCTGGGCGTCGGTGAGCGCGCTCGCGCCGGTCTCCAGCCACAGCCGCACGCCGGCGGCGCCGGGCTCGTCGCCGTCGGGGCGGCCGTTGCGATTGCAGTCGACGGCGACGCGGCCGAGCAGCGTGGCGCGGTCGCCGAGCACGCCGCCGCCCACCCACACGCTGGCGCTGGCGACGTTGCTGCCTGCCTGCAGCGGCGCCGCGCTGGCGGCCTGCGCACGGTTGACCGCGCTGCCTTCGGCGGCCGTGGGCGTGACGCGCAGCCGGTAGACCAGCGTCGTGCCGGCCTGCGACGCCAGGCTGCCGACTGCGTAGACCAGCGTGCCGTCGCCGCGCGCGGGGTCGGGCGCCGGGCGGCCGTCGCGCCGCGTGCTGCCGGGCACGTAGGCGAAGCCGGGCGGCAGGCGGTCGCGCAACAACACGCCGGCCAGCGCGGCGCTGCTGACGTTGACGAGTTCGACCGTGTAGTCGACGAAGTCGCCGCGTTCGACGCGTTCGCGCGACGCCTGCTTGCGCAGCCGCAGGCCGGTGGCGAGCGATGGGTCCAGCGGCAGGTCGACGTGCACGCCGCTGGCGACGACGTCGAACGGTTCGCCGTACGACGCCAGCGCATCGACGCGCCGGCCGCCGGGCTGCAGCGCCGGCGCCAGCTGCGACGGGAAGACGTGGTCGTCGGCCGGTTCGACCCGCAGCCGGTGGCGGCCTGGCGCGACAGGTGGGATCGCATAACGGCCGAGCGCATCGGTCGCGGCGCGCGCCACGGCCGCGCCGCCGGCATCGACGAGCGTGATGCGCACGCCGGCCAGTGGCTGGTTGGTCTTGCTGTCGTAGGCCACGCCGTGCGGCTCGATCGGCAGCACCGCTTCGGTCAGCGCTGTGCCGCAGCCGGCGAGGCTGGCGATGACTTCGTCGTCGGCTTGCAGCGCGAGCCGGCCGTCGTCGGCCAGCGCGCTGCCGTCGCCGGTCGGCACGCCGGGCGTGATGCGGAAGACGCCGCTGTTGGCGGTGGTCTCGGCCGCGACGAAGGTCTCGCGATCGCCGCTGCGCATGGCGCGCAGCGTGATGCCGACCTGCTCGATGCGCGTCGCGTCCCGGTTGCAGGCGGCGGCGTCGGCCCGCAGGTACAGCGCCTGGCCGCGCGTGCCGGCAATGGCGGGCCGCGTGAACGCGGCGTCGTCGAAGAAGGCGAGCACGGGCGGCCGCTGCGGCAGCGCCATGCTGGTGGTGTTGGAGACCTGTTCCAGCGGACCGTCCAGGCCGTTGAAGCGCACGTCTGCCCGGTTGGCGATCGTGCCCGCGGCCCCGGCGTGCACGCGCAGCGCGAGCTGCACCGCCACCGTCTGCCCCGCGGCCAGTTCGTCGAAGCCCCAGGCGACCTGGTCGACCTCGGCCAGGTCGGCCGGCGCCTGGGTGCTGTAGTGGCGCGCCGGCTCGCCGCGCCGGTGGTACAGCGGCACCGCGCCGACGGCTTCGATGAGCCGGGTATTGGCCGGCAACGTGTCGGTGATCAGCACCAGGCGGCGTTCGTCGCCGTCCACTTGCAGCGGCAGCCCGCGGGCAGCGGCGGCGCCGGTGTTGGTGGCGACGATGCCGAAGTCCAGCCGCGAGCCGGGCGCGGCGCTGCGTTGCTGCAGCGTCTTCCACAGCCGCAGCGCAGGGCCTGCACTGACGAGCACGTCGTCGTCGTTGATGGCTTCGGGGCCATCGGCGTCGTCGGTGACAGCGCGCAGTTGCAGGTGCAGCGCGTCGCCGGCCTCGGCGCCCGCCGGCACGCGGCCCAGCAGCAGCAGATCGGCCGCGGCGCCCGCAGCCAGCGGCAAGCGGTCATCGAGGCCGAGCACCGCTTCGCCGTCGTCGGCGCGGCCGTTGCCGTTGTCGTCGCGCACGATGCGCAGCGACGGGTCTCCGGCCGTGGTGACCTTCACGTCGAGCGCGCTGTTGCCGGTGTTGACGAGGCGGTGCGCAAAGCCGAACAGGCCGCCCGGCGGGTGGCGCGCCGACTGCTCGGGGCCGAGCACCAGCGCCGCCACCGGCAGCACCTGCACGCGCACGGTGTTCGAAAGCATTCGCGCCGCCAGCCCGCTGGACGCGTCGACGTAGCTCAGCTCGGCCCGGCTCTCGATCACGCTGCCGGCGGCGGGCGCCGCGACGGCCGGCGGGATGAACGCCAACGTGAACGCCAGCAAGAGCGCCAGCACGAACCCGCGCAGCCATCCCGTCCACAAGGGCGCAAGCCGCCCCGGCCCACGCGCTGCGGCGCGGGCCATCACCATCGTTTTCACGGTTGTCTGGGCGGGCGTTGGCCCGCCGCCTGGGTCAGGGGTTGATGCGGATCCCGAAAGCGATCACCGCTTCCTGCCCCGGTGCCAGCGTGCCCAGGCTGGCCTGCACGGTGCCGCGCGTGCCGTCGGCCGGTGCGCTGACGCTGCCGAGCGTGCTGCTGGCCGGCACCGCCGCGTGGTAGCGCGTGTTGGCCGGCGTGGCGTCGCTCACCACCACCGCCGTCACCGGCGCGATGCCGACGTTCTTCACCGTCAGCCGGTAGCGCACGCAGGCGCCCGGCGTGGCGGCGATGTTGGCGGCGGCGTAGGCGGTGTCGGCGGTGCCGTCGCAGTCGGCATCGAGCGCCTGCGTCTTGGCGATGCTGACCTGGCCGGCGATGACCACCGTCGTGTCGCTGGCCGACGCCGCGGGCGGCGGCGCGGCGGCGTTGATGCTGCCGCTGGTGGTGGCGGCAAGCGTCGTCAGGTCCTGCGTGCCCGGCGCCGCCGAGCCCGGCGCGTAGACCTTGACGAAGAGCGTCGCCGTTTCGCCGGGGTCGAGGCCGGGCGCGCTGCTGGCGCCGTTGCTGCCGCCGCCGAGCGCGGCCAGGTTGTCGACGATCGGGTCGTCGGCGTCGAGCACGCCGTTGTTGTTGCGGTCCCAGTGCACGGTGGCGTTGAAGCCGTCACCGCTGTTGGCCAGCGCCAGGCCCACCTGGCTGGCGGCGCCGTCGCCTTCGAGCACGTTGCCTTCGTTGGTGACGGTGTGCGTGTAGACGAGCGAGCCGCCGGCGTAGATCTGGCCGCTGCCGTTGGGCGTGAGCGAGAGCCGGCGCACGGTGCTGACCGTCACCGCGTCGTGGATGCGGTCGCCCGCGCCGGTGGTCGGCGACAGCGCGCGCACGTAGACCGCCTGCGTGCCGGGCGCCGCGCCGGCCGGCAGCGTGAGGTCGGCGAAGACCTTCTTCGTGCCGCCGGGCGCGACCACGCCGCTGTTCGTGACCACGCCGCCAGCTTCGTTGCGGAACACCAGCGTCCAGCCGGCGGGCAGGCTGCGGGTGGCGAAGCTGGCGTCGGTGGACGCCGCGAGGTCGAAGCTGTCCGACGCCGCGCCGAGGTTGGCCACGACGTAGGTGAAGCGGGTCGTCGTGCCCGGCGCGGCGTTGTTGCTGACCACCGCCGCCGCTTCCGGCCCGGCGCCGGCGCCGGGCGCGCCGCTGCCGGCGCTGTCGTTGGTGAGGTCGACGCGGCTGCCGCTGATCACGCCCAGCGTGTCGGTGGCGCTCGCGCTCTGCGCCGGGTCGGCGAACGAGGTCGCGTTCTTCTGCAGCGCATACGGGCCGCCGGTGGCGCCGGGCGGCAGCTGCAGCTTGACGACGACGCTTGCCGTCGCGCCGGCCGCCACCGGGCCGGTGTCGGGCACGCCGTTGCCGTTGCTGTCGAGCATCGGCGTCACGCCGTCGGCCTGGTAGAAGGCGACGCCGGTGCCGGCGGGGAAGTCGCTGGCGCCGAAACGCAGGTCGAAGCTGTCGCTGCCGTTGCCGGTGTTGGTCAGCGTGTTGGCGAAGCTCACCGTGCCGCCCTGCACCGCCGAGGCGACGCTGGCGCCTGCCAGCGTGAGACCCGCGGCCTGCGTGACGGTGTATTGCGCGCTGTTCGTCGTGTACGGGCCGACGATGGCGTTGCCGTCGTGGTAGCGCACGCCGGCACTGTTGGCGGTGGCCGGGTTCGCGCCCGGCGGCAGCCCGGCGTTGACCATGGTCTGGAAGCGCAGCGTGCCGGTGACGCCGGGCCGCAGCACGTCGATGACCGCGGTCACGCGGCGCGGCGCGCTCACGTCGTAGTCGTAGCGGATGCCGCCTTCGTCGTCGTCGGCGTTGGCGTCGCTGAGCGCGCTGCCGCCGCTGGTGCTCCAGCGCCCGCTGCCGGCGACGTAGCTCATGCCCGAAGGCAGCACGTCGGTCAGCGTGAGCTGCGTCGCGGGCACGTTGCCGGTGTTGGTGTAGGTCAGCGTGTAGGTGCGCGGGCCGCTGCCGGCCGGACCGCTGCCGACGTCGATGGCCTTGGTGACGTTGACGACCGCGCGCGTGCTGACCGTCGTCGTGTCGGTGTTCGACGCCTTCACCGTGGGTGCGAAGGCGCTGGTCGCGCTGACGACGAGGCTGTTGCTCTGCCCGTTGCCGGCGCCCGAAGGCGCGCTGCCGACGGCGACGAAGCGGAACGCCGCGCCGGCCGCCAGCGGCCCGCTGCCGGTGATGGCGGTGCTGTTGTCGGCCACGCCGTCGCCGTTGGCGTCGGCATAGAAGCGCACGCTGGCGAAGGCGAAGCCGCCGCTCTGCGTGCTGGCCAGCGTGTAGCTGTCGCTGCCGTTGCCGGTGTTCGTCAAGGTATGCGGGTAGCTGACCTGGCCGCCCGGCGCGACGCGGCGCGCGCCGTCGGCGGCGAGCGTGAGCGCGGCAACCTGCTGCACCGTGGTGTAGACGGCGTTCGAGGTGACGCTGCGCGGGGTCTGCGAAGCGTCGGTGTAGGTGGCCGAGGCCTGGTTGCCGATCTGCGTGCCCGCCGCCGGCGCGGCCAGCGCGTGCTGCGGCAGCAGCAGGCCGGCGGCGAAGCCGAGCAGCAGCGTCAGCAGCAAGGCCCACAGTCCGCGCCGCGGCCGGGGGCCCAAGGGGATGCAGTTCATCATCGCTGCGCTCCCACGCCGAACGCGCCGGGCGTGCCGGCATCGACGCGCACGCGGGCGCGCACGCTGGCCTGCTGGCCGGGCGCGAGCTGCGCGACCGTCCAGCGCAGCGCACGGTATTCGTGGGCCGGTACGAGTTGCTGTTCCCGCGTGCCGTCGGCGCGCATGACCCAGCGCCGCAGCGGCTGCGCCTCGAAGTGGCGGCCGTCGGTGCTGGCGAGCGCGCCGCGCGGCTGCTCGCTGCCCGGCACGTAGACCGTGCCGCCGGCGGGGATCGGCAGCGTCGCGACGACGTCGCGGACGGCAGCCGTGCCGCCGTTGCGCAGCTCGGCGCGGTATTCGAGCAGGTCGCCGGGGCGCGCCCGGGGTGCGTCGCGCAGGCGTTCGGCGCCGGCGGGCGTGCCGGGTGCGCCCGGTGCGGGCCGCACCTGCTGCACGCTCAGTTCGACCGTCAGCGCTTGTTCGGCGGCCTGCGCCGGCAGCAGCGTGCCGGCGGCGAGGGCGATGGCCAGTATCGGCAGGATCGTCATGGGGATCTCCAAAGAGTCTGTTCAGGGGTGGGCGGCGGCGGGCGCGCGTGGTGCGGCCTGCTGCGTGGTCAGCGGCCTCGCGGCCAGCAGGCCTTCGACGTGATCGACCAGGTCCAGCGGGCTGAAGGGCTTGACGAAGTAGCTGTCGGCGCCGGCCGCGTAGCCGGCCGCCACGTCGTTGTGTTGGCCGCGCGCGGTGAGCATGACGATGCGCAGCCCGGGCAGCGTGAGATCGGTGCGCAGCCGGCGGCACAGTTCCAGGCCATCCAGGTGACCCGGCATCGCGATGTCGAGCAGCACGAGGTGAGGGCGCAAGCGGTGCACCAGCATCAGCGCTTCGCTGCCGCTGGCAGCTTCGTGGATGTCGTGGCGCTCCGGGCCGAAGGTCAGGCGCACGAGGCGGCGGATCTCGGCGTTGTCGTCGACGAGCAGCAGGCGGGTCTTCATGGCAGGTTGCAGAGTTGAGTGCGGAGCGCATCGTATTTCATATTTATCATTAATGCAATTTATGCGATCTATATCCACGCTTTCATAAATGCGAATTTGTGCAAAAATGCTGTTTTGATTTCACCGAGCCAACGAATGAGTGACGACGAAGCCCTGTGCAGCACCCGCGAAGCCGCCGTCCTGCTGGGCGTCTCACTGCGCACCGTGCAGCTGTGGGTCGAAGGCGGCGTGCTGCGCGCCTGGAAGACCGCCGGCGGCCACCGCCGCATCCCGCGCGCCGCGGTCGACGAGCTGCTGGCGCAGCGGCGCGAGGCGCTGCGCGGCGGTGCCGCGCCGGCGGCGGCGCCGCAGTTCAAGCTGCTCGTCGTCGAGGACGAGGCCGACCTGCTGAAGCTCTACCGGCTGCAGATCGCCGGCTGGTCGCTGCCGGTGTCGCTGAGCACCGCGAGCAACGGCTTCGAAGGCCTGGTGCGTGTCGGCGAACAGCACCCCGACCTGCTCGTCACCGACCTCAACATGCCCGGCATGGACGGCTTTCGCATGATCCGCACGCTGAGCGCCAACGAGGACTTCGCGGCGATGGAGATCGTCGCCGTCACCGCGCTCGGCCGCGCCGAGATCGCCGACCGCGGCGGCCTGCCGCCCGAAGTGCGCGTGTTCACCAAGCCGGTGCCGTTCTCCGAGCTCGAGCGCATCGTGCGCGAGCGGCTGGCGAAGCGCTGAGCCGGCCCGCAACCGCAACCGCAACCGCAACCGCAACCGCCGCCTCATCCCGGGAGTCCCCATGGAACAGACCCGCGCGCGCCTGGCCCTGCGTGAACAGGAGCTGCTGCGCAGCCACCGGCTGCTGGACGCGATCACGAAGATCCAGTCGCTGTTCATCCGCGACGCCGAGCCGCACGCCGTCTTCGGCTCGATGCTCGAGACGCTGCTCGAAGCGACCGACAGCGCGAGCGGCTTCGTCGCCGAGGTCATCAGCGTCGACGGCGCGCCGCGGCTCGAAACGCTGGCGCATTCCGACGCCGCCCGCACCGCGGCCGTGGGCACCGCGGCCACGGGCAGCGACTCGTTCGCGGGCGGGCTGGACACTCAGTTCGACGCCGTGCTCGCGGCCGGTGGCGACACACCCGAAGGCGCACCGCGCACCCGCCTCGAACTGCCGCTGCGCGCCGGCGAACACGTCGTCGGCATGATCGGCCTGGCGGACCGCCCCGGCGGCTACGACGGCGCGCTGCTCGAAACGCTGCAGCCGCTGCTGCGCAGCTGCGCCCAGATCATCGAAGCCTTCCGCAACGAACGCGACCGCCGTGCCGCGCTGGCGGCGCTGCGCGAGAGCGAGGCGCGCCACAAGGCCGTGCTCGAATCGGCGGCCGACGCCATCATCACCATCGACGGCCAGGGCCGCATCGAAAGCTTCAACCCGGCTGCCGAGCGCATCTTCGGCTGGAGCCGCGCCGAAGTGCTGGGCCGCAGCGTGCAGCCGATGCTGGAACGGCTGGGCATCGTGCCGCAGGCGGTGGTGGGCCGCCACGGCGAGGTGACGGCGCAACGCAAGGACGGCAGCCGTTTCCCGATCGAACTTTCGGTGGCCGAGATCGCGCTCGAAGGGCGCCGCCTGTACAGCGTGATGGCGCGCGACATCGGCGAGCGCAAGGCGGCCGAGCGCCAGCTGCAGGAGGCGCTGGCGATGCGCGGCGCGATCCTGCGCCATGCCGGCCACGCGATGATCTCGACCACGCTGGACGGCACCATCGTCACCTTCAACCCCGCAGCCGAACGCATGCTGGGCTACCGTGCCGACGATCTGATCGGCCGCCACACGCCGGCGCTGTTCCACGACGCCGACGAAGTGCGCGCGCGTGCCGAGACGTTGACGCGCGAACTCGGGCGCCCGGTCGAAGCCGCCTTCGAGGCCTTCGTCGCGCGTGCGGTGCAAGGCGAGATCGACGAACGCGAATGGACCTACCTGCCGCGCGACGGCACGCGCGTGCCGGTGTGGCTGTCGGTGAGCGCGCTGTACGACGCCGCCGGCCAGGTGAGCGGCTTCCTCGGCATCGCCAGCGACCTGCGCGAGCGCAAGCAGACGCAGGCGCAGCTGCAGCGCCTGACGCAGGGCCTGCGCGCCATCATCAAGCTCAGCCCGGACGGCTTCGTCGCGTTCAACGAGGAAGGCCGGTTGACCTTCGCCAACCCCGCCTTCCTGCGCATGTGCGGCTGCGACGAAGGCGCGCTCGTCGGCATCGGCGAGCACGACTTCGACGCCCTGCTGGCGGCCATGTGCGACAGCGGCCGGCCGTACACGCCGATCGCCGCGCTTGGCGAAAACGAGAGCGACGTGCTGTCGCGCCAGCAGCCGCGGCCCGCCGTGGCACGGCGCTCGGTGCGCCGGCTGTGCGACGACGCCGGCCAGCACTTGGGCCGCGTCGTCTACTTCCATGACATCACGCAGGCGGCCGAGCTCGACCGCCTGCGCACCGAATTCCTGTCGACCGCGGCGCACGAGCTGCGCACGCCGATGGCCAGCATCCACGGTTTCTCCGAACTGCTGCTGGCGCGCGACTTCGACGCCGAGACGCGGCGCGACCTGCTGCAGACGATCTACCGCCAGTCGTCCAACCTGGTGCGGCTGATCACCGAGTTGCTTGACCTGGCACGATTGGAAGCGCGCGGCGGCACCGACTTCCGGCGCGTGCGCCAGCCGCTGCAGCCGCTGGTGGAGGCCACGGTGCGCCACCTCGCGGTGCCGGGCGACGAGCGCCGCGTGGTGCTCAGCCACGGCAGCGGGCTGCCCGAGGTCGAGGTCGACGGCGACAAGCTCGAACAGGCGCTGCTGAACGTGCTGACCAACGCCTACAAGTACTCGCCGCAAGGCGGGCCGATCGAGCTGCAGACGCGCCGGCGCGAACGCATCGGCAAGGCCGAGGCCGGCATCGCGGTACGCGACCGCGGCATCGGCATGACGCCCGAGCAGGCGGCGCGCATCTTCGAGCGCTTCTACCGCGCCGAGCCTTCGGGCGCGATCCCGGGGGCGGGGCTGGGCATGTCGCTGGTGAAGGAGATCGTCGAGCACCACGGCGGCAGCGTCGACGTCGAGTCGGCGCCGGGGCGCGGCACCGAGGTGACGCTCTGGCTGCCGGGGGCCTGACCCACCCCCGAAGCGCCTTCGCGCGGTGGCAACCATGTGGTGTTCGGCTACGCCCGCAACCTGGTGTTCAGCGTTCCGGGCGAGCCAGGGATACGCCGGGCAGGGCCCCCTTCGGGCCGCGGTGGACGATGGGGCAGTTCAGAACCACCCGGGTGGCCTCGAGCGTCACGGCGCCACTGTCGACGGCTGCCAGCACGGCCTCCTCCGACTTCAGCGTCTGCGGGGCTTTGCCTTCAGCCCACGTGACCTTGACCATCTGCCAAAGCGGGCTGTAGGCGGTATCGCGACTCGCAGAACCCATCGGGTAGGGCGCGGAAGCAAAGATGCTCTCCTGCTTGAAGTTGCTCACGGCATAGACCTTGTCCACCGACGATCGCCGGCCCGGCACCGGCGGGCCCCCAGGCAATGCATCGGCAAGCCGCGGCGCGAAGTTCGCACCCTTGGCCTCGGCCACGTCGGCATGCGAGACGTCGGTGGTGATGTAGAACACCTCCTCCCCTTCGAACCAGCCGCGCAGCACCGGAATCGATGCCTGGCCGTTGCCAGCGAGCGGCGGCGCCGTGCTGCAGGCGCAGAGCAGCAGCAGGGGCAGACTTGCCAGCGCCATGTGGACCCTGTGCAGGCACGGCCAGGGTTTAGACGCCGCAGGTGGCCCAAGGGGGATCTTCATCTGCACGGCCATGCTTGCACGTTCTCGTCCGAGTCCGGGATTCGGTATTGTCGATGGGCAGGCCTTTGGCCAGCGCACGCGAGACGAATCGCATGCTGTCTGAGTCGATCGGTTCACTGGCCAGTCTGTCGATCCAGACAATCACAGAGCCCGATGTCAGGCGCAGCCCGCGCCTGACGACCGACACCGACACCGACAGGCCCGCTTTGCAGGCATACATTGCTGTCAATCCCTCAAGCTGGAGACCTGACATGTCGACCCCGTCGCTGCCGTCCCCGCTGATCCCGCGCCAGGCCGTGCCGTCCCTGCAGGTGCCGACCTTGGATCACGGCAGCTTTTCCCTGGCGGAGGACGCCGCAGCGACGGCTGCGCCTGCGGAACGCAGTTGCGCCTGGACTTGTCAACGCTGTTCAGGTCCGGCCTGCACGACGAGGAATTCGGCCCACTCGTGAGTCAGTTTTTCATCCGGCCCATTCCCTACGGCACGCAGACCATCGACCAGCGCCAGACGCCCTACATCATGGGCAAGAACTTCCTCACCGGCCACAATGACTGGTTGCGGGCGCAAAACACCGGCAAGGACCGCTTTGGACGCAGCTACGGCGTCTGCAACTTCCAGGGCGACCAATTGGTGGGGCGCGAGGTCTACTACCCCAACGTCAGGCGCCACCTGTCGACACTGCGCGATCTGGCGCGCTTCGTGAACCGGGATGCGCTGCACCAAGCCTACTTCAATGCCGCGCTGTTCCTTGATGCCATCAGCGCCGCTGGACAGCGGCAACCCCTACAAGGGCAATCTGTACACCCGAGAAGGCGCCTTCGCCACGCTGGGCGGGCCCGACCTGCTGACCCTGGTATCGGAAGTTGCCAGCCGCGCGCTGAAGGTCGTGTGGCGCCAGAAGTGGCTGGTGCACCGCCGCTGCCGCCCCGAAGCGTATGGGGGTCTGGCGCAGATGCAGTTCATCGGGCGCCGCGACGATGCCGGCGACAGGCGCGGCTACGGCCTGCCTGGCTGGCTGGCCGACACCGAAGCGGCTGGCCGGGTGCAGGCGCAGAACGCCGCCCAAAACGCTGGAGACGGCACGCTGTTTCTGCCGATGGCGTTCTCTGCGGGTTCGCCCGCCCACCCCGCCTATGGCGCAGGGCATGCCACCGTCGCTGGGGCCTGCGTCACCGTGCTCAAGGCCTGGTTCGACGAAGACGCGCCACTGGGCGCGGTCATCGCGCGTGACCGGGCCGACGGACGGCGCAAGGATCCTGGCAGCCTGGCCGGATTGTTGCAGCCCGGTGCCCGCACCGCAGGCGAAGATTTCTGCGAGCCACAACCCTATGCCGGGGCGGACACGGACCGGATGACCGTCGGTGGTGAACTGAACAAGATCGCCAGCAACGTGGCCATGGGCCGCAGCATGGGCGGTGTGCATTGGCGCAGCGACAACACCCGCAGCCTGCGCCTTGGCGAGCAGGTGGCGCTGGAGATCCTGCGCAAGCGCACGCTGGAGTACGCGGAGCGGCCGGTGTCGTTCACGCTGCGCAGCTTCGACCGCCAGATGCTGCGCATCGCCCAGGGTCAAGTCGTGCCACTGTGAACCGCTGTCCCCGGGACGGCGGCGGGAGGGTGTGCCCCCCTGGCGGGGCTGCATGCAGCGCGTCCCCGAATTGAATGTCGGCTCCGGCCCGGGGGCTTGAGCGCGCACTGCGCTCAGGCCATTTGCACTGCCCTGGGCTTGGCGAGGACTTCACCGCAGCTCATGCCGCCAGCGGCAGCGCCAGGCACAGCCGCGTGCCGCCTGCTGGCGCGGGCAGCGGCCGCAGGCTGCCACCGTGCAGTACGGCCACACGTTGGGCGATGGCCAGACCGAGGCCACCGATGCCGCCGCTGCTGCGCTTGATCGGCGGGTCGCGCAGCGACAGGCCCTGGTTCAAGCGCTGGTGCAATTCGCCCGGCAGCCCCGGCCCGCCGTCTTCCACCACGATCTCGGCCTGCGTGCCTTCGCGCCGCAGGCTCACGCGCACCGGCTGGCTGCCGGGGGCGTGGCGCAAGGCGTTGTCGATCAGGTTCGTCAAGGCGCGCTCGATCAGTTGCAGGTCGCCGTCGAGTTCCAGGCGGCCCGGCGGCAGGCCATGCAGCGTGACCGAGGGCTGCACATCGTGGAGCCCGAACTTCTGCACCGCGTCCGTCACCAGCTCGTCCAGACTGAACCGCTCGCGGTGCAGCACCTGTCCGTTGGACTGCAGCGCGGCCAGCTCGAACAACTGCTGCGACAGCCGGCTGACCTTGCGGCTTTGCGCCAGCGCGGCCTGCAGCACCGCCGCGCCGCGCGCCGCGTCCGGCGTGGCATCGCCCGCCAGGGCCTCCAGGTGGCCGTGCAGCGCCGTCAGCGGCGTGCGCAGGTCGTGGGCCACGCTGGCCATCATCTCGCGATGGTCTGCCACTTGCCGCTGCTCACGCTGGGCCTGTGACTCGATGCGCCGGGTCATGTCGCCGAAGGCATCTGCAAGGGCCTGCACTTCGTCACCCAGCGGGCGCGCCGGCCTGTCACTTGCCGAGCCGTCGTCGACGTCGGCCCCGGTGCTGTGCCGGCTGTAATCGCGCAGACTCCGAGCCAGGCGGTGCAGCGGCCGGGTCAGCCGGCGGAAGGTGAACAGCCCCAGGCCCAGGGTCACCAGAAGGCCTCCGGCCGCGGCCAGCGCGGCGCCCCGCCACAGGCGGTCGGCGCCGACCTGCGAAGCCACCGCACCGCGTGCCGGGCTGTCCAGCACGACGTAGAGGTAACCCGGCGGCCGCACCTCGCCCGGGCGCACCGGGAACATGGCCGCGCTGAAGATACGCGGCACGCCCGAGCCCATCGGGTCGGTGCCGCGCAGCGGCAGCGGCGCACCCGCCAGGAAGGCGCGGATGGCCGCCAGCTCCACCTGCTGCTGCCGCACCATGCCGGGCTCGCCGATGTAGTGCTGCACACGCCCGTCGGCATCCAGCAGGTAGACCTGCACCCCGGGGTTCACCGTCATCAGCATCGACAGCAACGCGCCCCGCGCTGCGCGTTCGGCCTCGTCGCGGTCGGGCGAGGCGATCTCGGGCCAATGTTCGACGATGTGCCTCGCCAGCCCATGCGACAGGCGCTGCAGCGACTCCTGCTCCTGTTCTGCCGCCACCTGCCGCCCGAGCAAGGCCACGAAGGCGCCATAGGCCAGCAGCAGCACGGCCAGGGCCGACGAAAGGCGGGTGGTGAAGGACCGGCCCGCGATCATGGCGCGGGCTCCGGATCGAAACGGTAGCCCACGCCCCACACGGTGACCACGCGCCGGGGGTCGCGCGGGTCGTCCTCGATGCGGCTGCGCAGCCGGTTGATGTGGGAGTTGACGGTGTGCTCGTAGCCATCGAAGCCCTCGCCCCACACCCGTTGCAGCAGTTCCCCGCGGCTGAACGGGCGGCCCGGATGCTTCAGCAGGAAGTGCAGCAAGTCGAATTCGCGCAGGGTCAAGGGCACCACGGTGCCGTCGCGCAGCAGCTCGCGCCGCACGGTGTCCAGCCGGAACGGGCCGAAGCTGAACTCCTGCCTGATTGTCGCCGTCGAACGCATCTGCTCGATGCGCCGCAGCAGCGCCCGGATGCGGGCGACCAGTTCCAGCATCGAGAACGGCTTGGCCACGTAGTCGTCGGCGCCGAGTTCCAGCCCCAACACGCGGTGCGCCTCGGCCGAGCGCGCGCTGAGCATGATCACCGGCACGTCGGCATGCCGGGCACGCAGGTGGCGGCAGACTTCCCAGCCATCGGCGCCCGGCAGCATCAGGTCCAGCAGCACCAGGTCCCAGCGCTGCCGGTCGATGGCGGCCATCGCTTGCCGGCCGTCGGCCTCGCGGTGCAGGCGATAGCCCGCGTCCTCAAGATGAAGGCGCAGGGCCACGGCGATGGCGTCGTCGTCTTCGACCAGCAAGAGGTGTTCGTTCATGGGCGGCCAGCGCCGCCCCTGTGCGGCGCCGGCAATTCATTGGAACAGAGCGCCAGGCTTGGGGCTTCAGGCTGCGGCCATGCCGACCGGCTGCATGCCACCGCGCCTGCGACGCGCAACAAAGCCCACGGCCATCAGCCCCGCGGCCATCAGCGCATAGCTGCCGGGTTCGGGCACCGGCGAGACGCCGAACGTGATGCGGTACACGTCGCTGTCTGCCGTCAAGGCGCTGTTGAACGTGTACCCGGCCCCCGTGGTCAGGCCGTTGAAGGCCGCGAACTCTGCGAAGTTGAAGGCGACCACGGAGTTCTGGTCACGGCGCAGGTCGTTGTTGCCGACGAAAGCCGCGGCGGCCGGGTCGAAGACCTCCGAACCGGCGTCCCAGATCGCGTTGGCCTTGATGCCGATGGCGGAGATGTTCAGGTGGCCGGCGGCATCGAAGAGCCGGTACGCGGTGGGGCTGTCGTTGCCGATGAAGAAGTCGTTGCTGGGCACAGCCATGGCGGCGAAGGTGAAGAACGGGTTCAGCGTGGTGTCCACGCTGAAGGTCAGGCTGCTGGAGGCACCCGGCAGCAGCAAGCCGCCGATGGTGCCCCGCGTGGCATTCGGATCGGCGGCGGCAAACGCCGTTTGCCAGGCGCCGCCAGCGCCCCCTTCGGCCACCGAGATGATCGGCGTAGTGGCCACGCCGCCAAGGTTGAAGGCGTCGAAGCTGCCGTTGTTGAAGCCGACATGAAGGGGTGCGAAGCTGATGCTGTTGGCGGGTGCAAGGTTCTGCACCGTGACCGTCACGTCGACGACGGCGGCCTGCGCCGAGGCGCATAGCGCGAGCATGGCGGCGATGGCTGCGCCGCTGCGCGAGCAAGGGAAGAAGTGTTGGGTCATGGGAGGCTCCTGGCAATACCGTGGTGGGGGACGAAGTTCGTGACGCCGAACTCGCACAGGCGATGCTAGGAAGACGAGGTCATGGATGCCTCACTGGAAGTTCACCGCGGCGGGAACCTTCGCCCGGGCCTCCCTTCCGTCAAAGCGGATCGTCGGAAGCTCCGCCTTCACGTCGCACCATTCATCGGACCGGATTGCAGCCGCGGGCCGCTTTGAGGCGCCACCGCCTGGCCATCAAGCAGACCGCGCCGACGAAAAGCGGGCCGTGGGTCTGCATCCGCCTCGCATTCCCCGGTGCCCCTCCCCAGAGCGCATAGGCCAGTCGCACGGAACTGTGGCGGGCCCGGCGCATTCGAGTGGCGGCACAGGTCGCAGCCGATCTGGGCGCCCTGCGAGTGCCAGCGGCCAGGTGACGAGGATGTTGTTGACAATGAAATGAATAAAATAGTACTATACGCAAAAATAGTACTTCCGATGTTTATTTCATTTTTACTGATCAACATGACACCCACTCCCCGTTCCCTCGCCGGCGCCGACGCATTGCGCGCGCTCCTGCTGCAATCCGAACGCTATGCAGCCGACTTGCAGCGCACGCGCGAGCAGCGCGAAGAAGCGCGCCAGGCCCTCGACGCGGCACGCCTGGAATCGCTGCTGCGCCTGGCCTCTGCGCTGCGCCACAAGGACGACGACACCGGTGCCCATATCGTGCGCATGGGGCACTTCTCGGCCGCCATCGCGCGTGCGCTCGGCCAGCCTGCGCCGTGGGCCGGGCAACTGCTGTACGCCAGCCGCCTGCACGACATCGGCAAGATCGGCGTGCCCGACCGCGTGCTGCAAAAGCGCGGCGCGCTCGACGACGGCGAATGGGCGCTGATGCGCGAGCACCCGCGCATCGGTGCCGCCATGCTGTGCGGCTCGCACGACCCGCTGCTGCAGATGGCCGCCGAGGTGGCGCTGCAGCACCACGAGCGCTTCGACGGCGGTGGCTACCCCTTCGGCAGGCGCGGCGGCGAGATCGGGCTGGCCGCGCGCATCGTTACCGTCGCCGACTACTTCGACGCCGTCACCTCGGACCGCTGCTATCGCCCCGCGATGCCCGACGCCGAGGCCTTCGCGCTGCTGCGCCAGGGCGCCGGCGTGCACTTCGACCCCGAGGTGCTGGCCGCCTTCTTCGGCGTCACGCGCGAACTGCTGGAACTGCGCCACGCCATCGACGCCGGCGAGATCGAGCCGTCGGGCCGGGGGTGCCAAGCATGAACGACCTCATCATCGAAGCCGGTGCGGCGAGTCTCGGCACGGCGCTTCTCCTCGGTGCGGCCGCGACCCTGCTGCTGCTGGGCTGCCTGTGGGGGCTGCGCCGCGCCGCGCGCCGCGTCACGCAGGCGCTGCGCGAGCGGCCGGCCCTGCAGCCGGCGCCGGCCGAAGCACCCGCCGGCCGGGTGCCGAAGCAGCGCAACCCGCTGGCCGGCCGCGAGGTGCTGCACGAGCTGGCGACGCTGGTGCGGCTGGCGCTGGGCGCGTTCGCAGCGGTGGCGCTGTGGCTGTGGGCGGCCGCGCTGCTGGCCTTGCTGCCGGGCATGCGCGAACCGGCGCGGCGTGCGCTGGGCATCGTGCTCGACCCACTGCTGCTGGCCGCCGACGCGGTGCTGGACTACGCGCCGCGGCTGGCCTACATCGCCGCGGTCGGCTTCATCGCTTTCGCGCTGATCCGCGTCGCGCGCTTCGGCTTCGCCGAACTCGGCAAGCGGGCACTGCACCTGCCGGGCTTCCCGGCCGAATGGGCGGCACCGACCTACGGCATCGTGCGCTTTCTCGTGCTGGCCTTCGCCGCGGTGATGGCATTCCCCTATCTGCCCGGCGCCGGCACGCCGGCCTTCGACGCGATCTCGATCTTCCTGGGCGTGCTGTTCTCGCTCGGCTCCAGCGGCGCGGTCTCCAACCTCGTGGCCGGCACCGTGCTCACCTACACGCAGGCCTTTCGCATCGGCGACCGCGTGCGCATCGCCGACACCGAAGGCGACGTGATCGGCCGCGCGCTGCTGGCGACACGCATCCGTACGATCAAGAACGTCGACGTCACGGTGCCCAACGCACGCGTGCTGGCCGAGCACATCGTCAACTACAGCGCCGCGGCTCAAGGGCCGGGGCTGGTGCTGCACGAGCAGGTGACGATAGGCTACGACGTGCCCTGGCGCCGTGTGCACGAGTTGCTGATCGAAGCCGCGCGGCGCACCGGACACGTGCTGCAAGACCCCGCGCCCTACGTGCTGCAAAGCGGGCTCGACGACTTCTACGCGCGCTACACGGTGAACGCCACCACGCGCGAGCCGAATCGCCAGGCGGCGATCTATTCCGAGCTGCGCGGCCACATCCAGGACGCCTTCCACGAAGCCGGCATCGAGATCACGTCGGCACACTACACCGCACTGCGCGACGGCAGCCGCCCCGCGCGGCCCGGCGCACCGCCGGCCGCCGACGCGCAGCCGCTGCGCGTGGCGCTGGTCGAAGTGAAGACGGAGAGCCGGACATGAACGCCGGCGCCTCTTTCATCAGCGGTGCCTGGATGCACGAAGCGCTTGCGCACCCGCTGGCCAGCCGCGTGATCGCCGCCGCGTTCGGCGTGGCGCTGGTCGTGCTGGTGACGCGCCTCGTCAGGCGCATGCTCGAACGCCGGCTCGCCGACGACGCCGCGGCGCGCTACCGCGCACGCAAGCTCGTCGGCGCCGCCGGTGTGCTGGCCGCCGCGCTCTACCTCGGGCTGGTCTTCGACGAGCAGCTGCGCGGTCCGGTGGTCGCGCTCGGCGTCGCCGGCGCCGGCATCGCGCTCGCATTGCAGGAGGTGATCGCCAGCGTCGCCGGCTGGGTCGCGATCTCGTTCGGCCGCCTCTACAAGGTGGGCGACCGCATCCGCATCGGCGGCATCAGCGGCGATGTGATCGACATCGGCGTGCTGCGCACGACGCTGATGGAGACCGGCGACTGGGTCGGCACCGACCAGTACAACGGCCGCACCGTGCGCATCGCCAACAGCATGGCGCTGAAGCTGCCGGTGTTCAACGAATCGGGGCGCTTCCCGTTCCTGTGGGACGAACTCACCCTGGCGCTGCCGCGCGGCGCCAACCTCGAGCGCGTGCGCGCCGCGTTGCTGCAGGCCGCCGGCGAAGCCGCGGCGCAGCACGCCGGCGCCGCGCACGGTGCGCTGCGCCGCCTGTCGCGCGACGTGCTCCTCAGCGACGCCGACACCCGGCCCACGGTGCGCTTCGCGCTCGGCCGCGACGGCGCCGCCGAATGCACGCTGCGCTACGTCACCACGGTGGCCGACCGGCTGGCGCTGCGCGACCGCCTGAGCGTGCTGCTGCTCGGCGACGCCGGGCGCGCGCAGGTGCTCGGGTTGCAGGGAGCGGCGTCATGAACGGCATGACATAGAGACCCTGTTCGTCACGCTCGCCCTCGTCTGGGCCGGCCTGGCGGGCGGCTATGCGCTCGTGCGCGGCGACCGCCTGGTGATGCCGGCGTGGCCATCGCGACTGCGCTGATGCCGCCGCTGGCCCTCGCCGGCTGGAGCCTGGCGCACCTGCAAGCGGGCATCGGTGGCGGCGCGGCGCTGCTGTTCGCCGCGAATGCGCTCGGGCTCGTGCTCGGCTTTGCGATCATCGCGGTGTGGTACGGATTGCACCTTCCGGCCCAGATCAGGCGCCCGACTTCGACGGGGCCGTCTCTGGATGACAGGCGAATTCGGTAGTCGCAACGTCGTCCAGTAGAACAACGGCTTGCTGTCGCGGCCGGAAGCGCTTCAGGCGCGCGCGGCTCCTGTCAGAGGACGGTTCCGAAGGCCGCGAGTGCCTTGGCCGTCTGCGTGAGGCCTTGCTTGCGCAGGATGTCGAGATAGCACTCGACATCCATCGGCGGGTTCTTCAGCTGCTGTCGCTGTCGCTGCGCGGCGGCGACGACCGCGGCTTGATCGAGATCGAAGAGGTTCTCGACGAACACGTCGGGGTGCTGGGCCGCGAGCCCGAACGACTGCAGCACCTCGGTCGGAAAGTCCTTCTCGTTGAAGGTCACGATCACGCTGGCGTGGCAGCGAATCGCGGCCGCGAGCACATGTCCGTCATCGGGGTCGGGAAGCGTCAGGCCGGCGACCAGCGGCTCATACCTCGTCACCAACGCGTCTGGTATCGCCCGGTCCATGAGGGCCGACGTCCGATCGAGTTGCTCGGCCGTGAGATCCGGGCGGTTCTTCAGCAGGTTGCGCTTCCACTCATCGTGGATCTGAGCGCTCCAGCGCGCTCGGAACCGCCCGGACAAGCCGAGCCACATCAGGAAGTCCCGCAGTGGCGCGGGATAGAGTACGCAGGCGTCGTAGACCGCGGTGAACGGCGAGTTCCTCATTCGTAGCCCAGGCGCAGCTCCTGAGCTTGCTTCGCCAGTTCTTCCATCGCCTGGGCGCTGGCGCGGTCACGCTCGCCCTTGAAGGCCATCAAATCGGCGAAGCGGATGCGCCGGTGCTTGCCTGCCTTGTGAAACGGCAACGCACCGCTCTCCAGCAGCTTCACGAGATGCGGACGCGACACGTTCAGCATGTCGGCGGCCTCCTGCGTCGTCAGCTCGGCGTGGATCGGCACCACCTTCACGGCGTTGCCGTCCGCCAGCTCCGACAGGATGTCGACCAGCAGGCGCAGGGCGGACGTCGGCAGCTCGACCTGGTGCGCCTGGTTCTTCTCGTCGAAGATCTGGATACGCTGGGTCTCGAACTGCGTGCTCAGGTAGGCGGCCAGCGCGCGCTGGCTCTCCACGGCCGCGGCGACCTCGCGCTCGACGGGCAGCGTGGTTTCAAGGGTTGCGGTCTGGGTCATGGCTTGTTCCGGGTCAGGTTCGATGCGCGCATCTTAATCGAAACAAACGAAAAACGCAATAAACGAAACGGACCAACGGTTCAGCCGGCAGCCTGAACTTGCCGGCGTGGCGAGCTGGGCGGGCTCCTCCGCCTGTCCGAAAAATGTAGTCATTCTTCGGACAGCGCGCTCCGCCTGCATTGGTTGACGTTGGGGCTGGGGACTTCCTACGCGCTCGCCTGCGCACCCCTAACAGCGCCATTGTTATCGTGCAGATTGGCCCGCTTGATCGCTTCGAGTGGAACAGCGTCGTCCTTGACGAAGCTCAGCTGGATCACACGCTCAACAGCGACCAGGGTGCGGCGCAAGAGCGACCCCGGTGACATCGAATCCGAGTGACGGCCTGAAAGGCCAGCCGAGTCGCACCGCACTCGCACTCCATCGTGATTCGCGCGCGAGGTCGATGCCCCCCATCCGCTTTCCGCGCTCACGGATTTGCGCAAAACCTGCGCACGTCCTCAGCGTGCCACCGGGGAGTGGTCACGTAGAGGAGCGATCAGCCCAATGAGAAACGGCATCGAAAAACTCACCCTTCACAAAGTCCAGCGAGCTACCGAACCGGGCAAGCTGGGAGACGGTGGTGGCTTGTATCTGCAGATCACATCGTCGGGCGTCAAGAGCTGGATCTTTCGCTATGAACGCCATGCGCGAGAACACTGCATGGGGTTGGGTCCGCTCCACACCATCAGTCTGGCCGAGGCCCGCGAGGCCGCCCACCGGGCCAGAAAGTGCCTGTTCCAGGGTATCGATCCACTCGCACGGAAGAGGCAACGGCACCGGCGTGGTTCTGCTCCGGTGCAAAGCATGCGCTTCGATGCCTGCGCCGAGCAGTACATGAAAGAACAGGCCATGGCTTGGCGCAGCGAAAAGCACCGGCGGCAGTGGGCGAGCACCTTGCGCGACTACGTCTATCCGCATTTCGGCGCGGTCGACGTGAGCAAGGTCGACACGGCGTCAGTGCTCAAGGCTTTGCAGACGATCTGGACCACCAAGACAGAAACCGCCACGCGCGTGCGCGAACGCATCGAACGGGTGCTGGCCTGGGCGACAGTCCATCGCTACCGAGAAGGCAGTAACCCAGCGCGCTGGGACGGGCATCTGGAAATACTGCTGCCGGCCCCTACGAGGCTCAGGCACGTGCGGCATCACGCCGCGCTGCCGTTTCACGACATCGGTGGATTCATGGAGGAACTGCGCGAGCAACCAGGGGCCGCCGCCCGGGCGCTGGAATTCACCATCTTCACGGCCTGCCGCTCGGGTGAAGTGCTCGGGGCCACCTGGGAAGAAATCGATCTGGTGGGCAAGGTCTGGACCCTCCCGCCCGAACGTACCAAGGCGGGGAGGGCGCACAGAGTGCCGCTGTCCACGGCGGCGTCGAAGGTGCTCACCGCTCAGGCGGGGCAAGGCTGCAGGTATGTTTTTCCGAATCTTTCGGGCAAGAAGACCTTATCTCCCATGGCCATGACGAAGGTGCTGAAGCGCATCAAGTCCGAAGAGGTGACGGTCCACGGTTTTCGGTCCACGTTCCGCGACTGGGTGGCCGAGCGGACCGGGTATCCGCGCGAGTTGGCGGAGATGGCCTTGGAGCATCGGGTTGGATCCGCCACGGAGATGGCCTACTTCCGAAGCGACTTGCTTGAAGAACGTGGATACTTGATGGAGGACTGGGCTGCCTGGTGCGCTGGCGGATACACTGGGGATCCGTGAGGCGTCTGGCTGCCTTGAACGGGGGTCGAGTTTGGTGGACGGGATGCGCCGTACGGCAGGACTCTCCGCCCAAGTCGACGACCCCCGCCACGACCCCCGGATGCGACGCGGATTTGATGGGACTACGTGAGACGGTAAGAAGTGGTCGCTTGCGCCGCCCTCAGTGTCCGGACCAAAATTTGGGATGTAGTGAGACGCCTTGACAGCCTACAAGCCAGGACGTCCACTCCGCCAATATTCAGAGAAGCCCTTGCAAGTCGTTGACTCGCAAGGGCTTTTTCTTTGGTGTTGCGACCTGGCATCCGCGGCCAGATCAAGTACCGCTACGAGCGGATAGGCTTCATTTCACGTCGCGCGCGAGTTCCCTCTGATGGGCACTCTCGAGCTCGATGGCTCGTTCGAAGCTCGCAAGCCCGATCTCGTTGAGCACGCGCTTGTATCGCGTGGCCACGTCGGTGTCCAGGTGGGCGAGGCGCTGCGCGATGTCTCTCGATGCAGCGCCCAGCGCGTCATCGTCGACCATCTTCCACACCAGGCCCCAGCCCAGCGCCTGCTCGGCGGAGAACTCTTCACCGAGCAGCATCAGAGCCTTGGCCCGGGCGAGCCCGATGGCCGCCGGCAGCGTGGCCACCAAGCCACCGGTGACGAACGCACCGAGCGAGGCTTCGGGCAGCTTGAAGCGTGCACCGCGTGCGGCGACCACGATGTCGGCGTCGAGCATCCATTCGAGACCCGCGCCGACGACCCAGCCGTGCACGGCCGCCACCACCGGCTTGCGGCAGCCGACGATGGCGGCGGCCACGCGCTGCACGCCATCGAGCTCGGCCTCGGAAGGCGGGGCACCGACGTCGCGACCGGCACAGAAGGCGCGCCCTTCGCCTCGAAGCAGAACCGACTTGACCGACGTGTCGGCGTCGGCCTGCGCGAGCGCCTGCCACAAGTCATCCGCCAGCGCTGCCGTGATGGCGTTGAGCCTGCGCGGCCGGTTCAGGGTCAGCGTGAGCACGCCGTCCGGGGCGAGCTCGGACAGCAGTGCCGCTTCAACGTCGTTGGTCATCGTGCGCGCGCTTCATTTCTTCGACGTATAGCACCTCCTGGCGCCGTGCGCGCAACGGCTGCTGCCGGCGGCGAAGGGCGCGACGTGTCTCGACTAGGTGGCGCATGGATGCATCAGGGCTTGGGCACGGTGATGGCCGGCGGCTGGCGACGCTGGATGCGTTGCCTTAGACTGCGCCTCCCATCAGCCGCCAACGAGTCCATGGCCAGCCGGGATCCTCGCGTCGACGCCTACATCGCCAGCGCAGCCGCTTTCGCGCAGCCGGTGCTCACGCACCTGCGCCAGGCGGTGCACGCCGGCTGCCCCGACGCCGAAGAAGCCATCAAATGGAGCGCGCCGTTCTTCATGCACGGCGGCCGCATCCTGGCCAACATGGCGGCGTTCAAGCAGCACTGCGCTTTCGGCTTCTGGCACGGGCGCGATGCGGCGGACCAGGGCAAGGACGGCGAGGCGATGGGCCAGTTCGGGCGTATCGAGTCGGTGGCCGACCTGCCGTCGGCGCGTGAACTGAAGGCCCTGGTCAAGGCCGCCGTCGAGCGCATGGACGCTGATGCGTTGGCGCCGCGGCCGACCAAGACCGGCGGCGTGCCACGCCCCAAGCTGCAGATGCCGGACGACCTGGACGCCGCGCTGAACGGCAACGCCGCAGCGCGCAAGACCTACGACGCCTTCGCGCCGAGCAAGCAGCGCGACTACCTGGAATGGGTGCTTGAAGCGAAGCAACCCGCCACCCGCGCGCGGCGCATTGCGCAGGCCGTCGAGTGGCTGGCCGAAGGCAAGGCCCGCCACTGGAAGTACGAGCGCTGTTGACGCCCGGCCGCTTCAGGCGGCGCGACTGGCCTTCGTGATGGCTGCCTTGGCCGCCAGTTCGGCGTCCGACGCTGTATCCAGCGGCGAGCGGCACAGCCCGGCATAGGCGTACTGGATGTTCTCGTACAGCTCGGCGGTGGCCGGCGCCATCGACAGCAGCGCGTCGAGCATGGCGCCGGGTTCGGCGTCGGCGAGCAGGTCGTTGATCTGCCGGGCCACGGCGCGGTACTGTTCGGCGCTGGCCTGTCGCGGCTGGCCGTCCAGCCGTTCCAGCAAGGAAGCCATCGCCGCCAGCGCGTGCAGGCGGGCCGGGAATCGCAGTGTGGTGTCGGCTTGCATGCGACTTATCTGGTGGCCGCGGCGCCGATTTCAAGTCTGCCGCGGGTCCAGCGCATCGCGCAATCCGTCACCCAACAGGTTGAAAGCCAGCACCAGCAGAAAGATCGACAGCCCCGGCCACACGGCCATCCACGGCGCGTTGTCGACGTAGTTCTTCGCCGTGTTCAGCATGCTGCCCCAGCTCGGCGCCGGTGGCTGCTGGCCGAGGCCCAGGAAGGACAGGCTGGCCTCGGCAATCACCGCGGCGGCGATGGCCAGCGTGGCCTGCACGATCAGCGGCGCGGTGATGTTCGGCAGCACATGGCGCAGTGCGATGCGCCACGGCGGGTTGCCGACGGCGCGCGCGGCTTCGATGTAGTCCTCGACCTTGACGTTCAACACCTGGGCGCGCGTCAGCCGCACGAAGATCGGCGTGGCCGAGACGCCGATGGCGATCATCGCGTTGCTCAGCGATGGGCCCAGGAAGGCCGCCAGCGCGATGGCCAGGATCAGGAACGGGCAGGCCAGGAAGGCGTCGACGATGCGCGAGATCAGCGCGTCGACGGCACCGCCCAGGAAGCCCGCCGCCAGCCCGATGGGCACGCCCAGCAGCAGCGAGATCGACACCGACATCACGCCCGCCAGCAGCGAGGCCTGCGTGCCCCAGATCACGCGCGACAGCACGTCGCGGCCGATCTCGTCGGTGCCGAACCAGTGCGCGGCCGAAGGCGCCTTGCGGATCGCGCCCCAGCTGGTGGCCACCGGGTCGGCCGGGGCGATCCAGGCGGCGAACACCGCGAGCACGATGAACGCGATGACGATGGCGGCGCCGACCAGCGCGCTGCGCCGCCGCACCAGCCGTCGCCCGGCGCGCCGCCACGGCCCTGCCGGGCTCATGAGCGCAAGCGCGGGTTGACCGCGAAGTAGGCCAGGTCGGCCAGCAGGTTCAGCGTGATGTAGGTCGTGGCCGTGACCAGCACCACGCCTTGCACGACGGCGTAGTCGCGGTTGAACACGGCGTCGACGATGAGCTTGCCGAAGCCGGGGATCGTGAACACCTGCTCGGTGAGCACCGCGCCGGACAGCAGCGTGCCGAGTTCCAGTGCACCCAGCGTGATGATGGGCACCAGCGCGTTGCGCAGCGCATGGCGCAGCACGACGACCGTTTCGCTCAAGCCCTTGGCGCGGGCCGTGCGCACGTAGTCGGCCTGCAGCACCTGCAGCATCGCGCTGCGCGTGTGCCGCATCAGCACCGCGGCGATGGCGTTGCCGAGCACGAAGGCCGGCATGATCATCGCGGCCAGGTTGGCACGCAGGTCTTCGAAGGGGCTCACGTAGCCCGACGCCGGCAGCCAGCCGAGCTGTACCGAAAACAGCAGGATCATCAAGATGCCGAGCCAGAAGTTCGGCGTCGACAGGCCCCACAGCGCGAAGACGTTGGCTGCCGAATCCCACCAGCTGCCGCGCCCCACCGCCGACACCACGCCGGCCGGGATGCCGATGAGCAGCGCGATGGCGAAGGCCAGCAAGGCCAGTTCCACCGTCACCGGCAGCTTCTGCAGCACCAGGTCCAGCACCGGCTGCTGCGTGCGCACCGATTCGCCCAGGTCGCCCTTCAGCACGCCGCCGACCCAGTACGCATATCGCAGCGGCAGCGGCTCGTCCAGGTGCAGCTTGTGGTGCAGGTAGGCGATGACGCTCGGGTCCTGCTCTTCGCCGGCGAGGATCTTGGCCGGGTCGCCGGGCAGCAGCTGCTGCAGGCCGAAGATCAGCATCGAGACGAAGATCAGCGTCGGCACCAAAGTGGCCATTCGCTTGACGAGATACTCGAACATCAGCCACGCCCCATCCGGTTGCCCGCATGTGCCGAAACATCCGCACCCTGTTCAACTTCGAGCCGCCGGCCACCGAGCTGGAGATCCGCGACGCGTCGCTGCAGTTCGTGCGCAAGCTCAGCGGCTTCAACGTGCCGTCGAAGGCCAATGAAGCGGCTTTCGAGCGCGCCGTCGAAGACGTCGCGGCAGCGGCGCGCCGGCTGATCGGCTCCTTGCAGACCACCGCCGCGCCGCGCGACCGGGTGGTGGAAGCTGCCAAGGCCCGCGCGCGGTCGGCGGCGCGTTTCGCCGAGCGCGGCTGATTCACGGCGCTGCGCCGCTTCACGGAGCTTTACGCCGGTGTTACGTCTGGTCAGTCGGCCGGGCGGCGCCGGCCTTCGTTGAACGGACACGGCGCCGCAATCCTTGCGGTACCGCTGCAAAGCAAGGAGTCGATCATGAACATCAAGACCCTCGTCGCCGTTGCCGTGGCCGCCACAGGCGCCCTGGGCGCCGGCATGGCCCAGGCACGTACCGATGTGCAATGGTCTGTGACGATCGGCAACCCGTTCCCGGTCTACAGCCAGCCGGCACCGGTCTACAGCGAGCCGTACCCGGTGTACGCGCCGGCGCCTGTGGTCGTGCGGCCGTACCCGGTCTATACACCGGCGCCGGTGATGGTGCGGCCGTACCCGGTGTACGGCGTCCGCTACGGCGACCGTGACGGCGACGGCATCCCGAACCGCTACGACCATCGCTACAACCCGTATGGCGACCGTGACCGTGACGGCATTCCGAACCGTTACGACCGCCACCCCGGCCACCCCGCCGGCCAACCCTGGGGCCGCTGAGACCGCAGCCCGGGTCACGGCGCCATCTTCAGGCCCGTGACCCGCAGCAGCCCGTCGGGAATCTGCCGCACGCCGGACAGCTTGGGCGTATAGGCCCACAGCCAGTTGCGGTGGTACAGGTAGATGACGGGCCGCTCCTTCAGCACGCGCGCGGCGATCTGCTCGAAGACCTTCTTGCGTTCGGCCGGGTCGCGCAGCGTGCGTGACTGGGCCAGCAGCTTGTCGGTCTCGGCGTCGCAGTAGCCGGCATAGTTCAGCGGCTGCTTGCAGCCGTGGAAGCTGAACAGGTTGCCGTCCGGGTCGGGCCGGCCGCTCCAGGCCAGCACGTAGGCTTCGAAGTCGCCCTTGTCGGCCATGTTCAGCGAGGTCGCGAACTCGGCAGCCTGGATCTTCACGTCGAAGCCGGCTTCGCGCGTCATCGCCTGCACCACCAGCGCCAGGCGCTGCGCTTCGGATGTCGTGCCGGTCAGCAGCGTGAAGCTCGGGTTCGGCACGCCGGCTTCCTTCAGCAGTGTCTTGGCCTTCGCGATGTCGCGCTTGGGCACCGGCATGTTCTTCGCGTAGTAGGCGTTGCTCGGCGCCACCCACTGGTTGCCGACCGTGGCTTCGTTGTCCATCACCACCTGGGCCAGGCCTTGCCGGTCCAGCGACAGCTCCAAGGCTTCGCGCACGCGGGCGTCCCGGCCCAGCGGGTTGGCCTGCGCCTTGTCGCTCTTGCCCAGGTTGATGGTGAGGCCCTGGTAGCCGATCTCGGTGATGCGCGCGACCTTCAGCTTCTTGTCGGCTTGCAGCTTCTCGATGTCGGACGATGCCACGCGCTCGATGAAGTCGAGCTGGCCCGACTTCAGGTTGGCCAGGCGCACGGTCGCATCGGGGATTGGCGTGTAGGTCAGCTTCGTGAAATTGACGCCGGCCTTGGCGTTCCAGTAGCCGTCGTAGCGTTCCAGCGTGATGCGGTCCTGCGCGACCCGCTCGACGAACTTGAACGGCCCCGAACACACCGGCTTGCTGCCGAACTTGTCGCCCGCGGCCTGCGCGGCCTTCGGCGAGACCATCATGCCGGCACGGTCGGTCAGCGCGGCCAGCAGCGGTGAGAACGGTGCGCTCAGGTTCAGCCGCACCGTCATCGGGTCGACGATGTCGACGGTGCTCACCGGCGCCAGTTCGCCGCGCCGGTTCGAGCCGGCCATCGTCTTGTGGCGTTCGATGTTGAACTTCACGGCCGCGGCGTCGAGCTTCTCGCCGTCGTGGAAGGTCACGCCGGGCCGCACCTTGATCGTCAGCGCCTTGTTGTCGGCCGACCATTCGTAGTGCTCGGCCAGCTGCGGCACGATGTTCAGCTTCTCGTCGATGTCGAACAGCTTGTCGCACAAGGCCGCGAAGACGATGCGGCCGACGAAGCTGCGCGCCAGCGTCGGGTCCAGCACGTCGGGGTCTTCGGCCAGGCCGATCTTCAAGGTCTGCGCCTGCGCGGCGCCGGCCAGCAGCAACAGCACGGCCAGGATGGGCGTCCTCATGGCGGATCTCCTCGTTCAGGTGACGAATGCCGACTGCAGACGCTGCAGCCGGCGGTTGACGGGGGCCGCGGGCCGCGCCGGCGGCGCTTCGATCTCGCGCCAGAAGTGGCAGGCCGTGGCGTGGCCGCCATCGTCCGCCAGCAGCGGCCTGTCTTGCGAGCAAGCGGGGCGCGCGTGCCGGCAGCGCGTGTGGAAGGCGCAGCCCGGCGGCGGTTTCGCCGGGCTCGGCACGTCGCCGGCGAGCAGCACGCGCTGGTGCCCCGCGCCGGGCTCGGGCACCGGGATGGCCGACAGCAAGGCCTGCGTGTACGGATGCCGCGGCGCGGCGAACAGCGTGTCCTTGTCGGCCAGCTCGACGATGCGGCCGAGGTACATCACCGCGACCTGGCTGGCGATGTGCTTGACCACCGCGAGGTCGTGCGCGATGAAGATGTAGGCCAGGCCGAAGCGCCGCTGCAGGTCCTGCAGCAGGTTCACCACCTGGGCTTGCACCGACACGTCCAGCGCCGACACGGCTTCGTCGCAGACGATCAGCTGCGGCTCGACCGCCAGCGCCCGCGCGATGCCGATGCGCTGGCGCTGGCCGCCGGAGAACTCGTGCGGATAGCGTTGGCGGTGCTCCGGTGCCAGGCCCACGGTCTGCAGCAGTTCGGCCACGCGTTCGGCGTGCCGGCCGCTGTGCAAGCCGTGCAGGCGCAGCGGCTCGGCGAGGATCTGGCCCACCGTCATGCGCGGGTTCAGCGACGAATACGGGTCCTGGAAGATGATCTGCATCGCGCGCCGCTGCGCGCGCAGCGCCGCAGCGTCCAGCGTGCCGAGTTCGGTGCCGGCGAAGACCACGCGGCCGGCGGTCGGCTCGATCAGCCGCAACACCAGCCGGCCCAGCGTGGACTTGCCGCAGCCCGATTCGCCGACCATGCCCAGCGTCTGGCCGGCGGCCAGCGTGAAGTCGACGCCGTCCACCGCACGCACCGCGCCGGTGGTGCGCCCGAACAGCCCGCGCCGCACCGGAAAGTGCTTCACCAGGCCTTGCACCTGCAGCAGCGGTGCCGTGCTCATGCGGCCACCGTTGGCGCGCGCGGCACCAGCAGCGCGTCGGGGTCCAGCGGCGCGTACCAGCAGGCGGCGCGATGCGCCGCGCCGACGGCGCGCCACGGCGGCGCGTCGCTGCGGCAGCGGCTGTCGGCGAACGGGCAGCGCTCGGCGAAGGCGCAGCCCGGTGGCCGCTGCAAGGGGTTCGGCACCTGGCCCTGGATGGCCGCCAGCCGCTCGGCGCTGCCGTGCAGCCGCGGCATCGAACCCAGCAGGCCGACGGTGTACGGATGCTGCGGCTCGGCGAACAGCGCTGCCACCGGCGCCTGCTCGACCACGCGCCCGGCGTACATCACGACCACGTCGTCGGCCACTTCGGCCACCACGCCCAGGTCGTGCGTGATGAGCACGACCGCGGTGCCTGTCTCGCGCTGCAGCTCGTGCATCAGCTCGAGGATCTGCGCCTGGATCGTCACGTCCAGCGCCGTCGTCGGCTCGTCGGCGATGAGCAGGCGCGGCTCGTTGGCCAGCGCCATCGCGATCATCGCGCGCTGGCGCATGCCGCCGGACAGCTGGTGCGGGTGTTCGTGGAAACGCTGCGCCGGCGCCGGGATGCGCACGCGCTCCAGCATCTGCACCGCGCGCACCTCGGCCTGCGTGCGTGTCAAACGGCGGTGCCGCTGCAGGCCTTCGACGATCTGCTCGCCAACCGTGAAAGCCGGGTTCAGCGAGCTCATCGGCTCCTGGAAGATCATCGCCAGCGCATTGCCGCGCAAGGCCTGCATGTCGCGCGCCGGCAGGCCGACGAGTTCACGCCCTTCGAAGCGGATGCTGCCCGCGGCCACGCGCCCCGGCGGCCGCACCAGGCCCATGATGGACAGCGCCGTCACGCTCTTGCCGCAGCCCGATTCGCCGACGATGGCCAGCGTCTGGCCGGCTTCGACCGCAAAGCTCACGCCGTCGACGGCGGCAAACTCGCCGTCGTCGGTGCTGAAGTGCGTGCGCAGGCCGCTGACCTCGAGCAGCGCCACGCCGGTCATGCTCCGCGCCGTGCGGCGTGGAAGCGGTCGATGTGGGCCTCGATCCGGCCGCGGTCGAGTTCGCCGCTGGCGTCGCCACGCCGCGCCAGGCAGGCGATGAAGGGCTGGAAACGTTCCAGGCTCTTGTCGTACAGGCGCTGCAGTTCGGTCAGCGGGTCGGCGTGGTCGTCGACGCGCAGGTCGAGTTCGGCGTAGTCCTCGGCGCCCTGGATGCGCAGCGCGGCCGACTGCTTGCCGCGCTTGTCGCCGCCGGCCGCTTCGCCAGCCACCATCGCGGCGATCAGCCTTTCGGCCAGCGGCCGGCCGGCGCTGGCGACGAAGGCTTCAGCCGTCGCGTCGATCACGCGCGGCCCGGCCAGCATGTTGCCGGCGATGCTGAAGTCGGCGTGCACGGCATGGCCGCACCAGTCGACGCAGGCACTGCCGGTGTGCGCTGCGCCCGCACCCGATGCCGGCAGCACATGCAGCTGGCGTTGCGGCGCGCCGGCATCGGCGGCGGTAAGGGTGGCCACCACGTCGGCGGCGCGGTGGCCGGCGGCCAGCAGCGCCAGGCCTTGCGGGCCGTACAACGGGTTCATCAAGGCCTGCGTCGACAGCGCACCGACGCCGCCCTTCGTGTGCACGCACAAGGCGCCGACCGAGAAGAATCGGCTCGCGATGGCCACGCCGAAGCGGCCTTGCTCGTCGCGGGCGAGGATCGACCAGGTCATTCGACTTTGCCGATGCGGCGCACGGCCTCGGTCATCAGCAGGGCATCGGCGTCCCAGTAGGCCTGGAACTCGGGCGCATCCTGGTATTCGATCGGGCTGCCGGCGCGGTTGATGGTCTGGATCACGTTCGGGTCGTTGGCGGCTCTCCGGGCCGCTGCACGCAACTTCTGCACCACGTCGTCGGGCGTGCCGGCGGGCACGAACAGCGCCGACCACTGCGCGAAGCTCGCGGCATAACCCGCCTGCTTCAGGCTCGGCACCTCGGGTAGCGCCACCAGCGGCTTGTCGCCCCAGTGCGCCAGCGCGCGCAGCTTGCCGCCGCGGATCTGCTGCACCACCGTGGACGGGCCGCTGGCGATGGCGTCGACCTGGCCGCCGATCAGCGCCAGCACCGCCGGCCCGGCGCCGGTGTACGGGATGTGCGTCATGCGGAAGCCCGCACGGCCTTTGAGCATCTCCATCGGCACATGCATGGTGCCGTAGTTGCCCGAGCTGCCGTAGTTGTAGCGGCCGGGGTTCTTCTTCGCATCGGCGATGAAGTCGGCAAGCGTCTTCCATGGTGCGTCGGCGCGAACCACCAGCACCGTGGGGTCGGCGGTGAAGCGCGCGATCGGCTTGAACTGGTTCAGCGTGTAGGCCGGCTTGCGCTCGAGGATCTTGTCGGCCTCGGGCAGGATCGAGATCGACGACAGGCTCAGCAGCAGCGTGTAGCCGTCGGCCGGCGCACGCGCGGCCAGGCCGATGCCGAGCGCGCCGCCGGCGCCGACGCGGTTCTCGACGACCACCGGCTGCTTCAACTCCCGCGACAGGGCCTCGGCCACCGGCCGCGCCACCGTGTCGGCCACGCCGCCGGGCGGGAAGGGCACGATCATCGTGATCGGCTTGTCGGGCCAGCCGGCCTGCGCGAAGGCGGCTGCGCCGGCGGCGGCCAGCAGCGCGGCGACCAGCGCGCGCCTCACGCCGCCGCCTCGTCGACGAAGCGGTTCTCGAGCACGCCCAGGCCGTCGATCTCGATGCGCACCACGTCGCCATGCCGCAGCCAGCGCGGCGGATTCATGCCCATGCCGACGCCGGCGGCGGTGCCGGTGGCGATGATGTCGCCCGGCAGCAGCGTGATGCCGCGCGAGCAGGTCTCGACGAGTGTCGGGATATCGAAGATCAGATCGGTGGTGCGTGCATCCTGGCGCAGCTCGTCGTTCACCCAGCAGCGCACGCGCGTGTCGCGGCCGTCCAGCTCGTCCGGCGTCACGACCCAAGGCCCCATCGGGCAAAAGCCGTCGAAGCTCTTGCCCAGGTCCCACTGCGCGTGGCGCATCTGCACGTCGCGCGCGGTGACGTCGTTGACGATGGTGTAGCCGAAGACATGCTGCATCGCGTCGGCGCGCGTGATGTTGCGGCCGCCGCGGCCGATGACCAGCGTCAGCTCGGCTTCGTAGTCGACCTGCGTCGTCACCGCGTTCGGCAGCACGACATCGACACCGGGGCCGACCACCGTTTCCGGAACCTTGGTGAAGACGATGGGCCAGCCTTCGGGCTTGTTGTCCTTGAACACCGACTCGCTCAGCTCGCGCGCATGGGCGTGGTAGTTGCGGCCCACGCACCACAGGTTGCGCCGCGGTGCCGGCAGCGGCGCCACCAGCCGGGCGGCGGCCAGCGCCACGCGGCCGCTCACGGCCGGCATCGCGCCGCCGATGCTCAGCTGTTCGACCAGCGCTTGCAGGCCGCGCGTGGCGTCGATGGCCAGCAGCTCGATCTGCCGGCCGTCGGCAGACAGGCGGCCGACCTGCAGCCGGCCATCGTGAAGCAGGGTCGCAAGGCGCAAGAGCGGTCTCCTCGGGGCATCGAACGATTTGGCCCAAATGCTACCATTAAGGCCCATCCTTTCGCGAAACCGACAACCATGGATGCCGCCGCCAGCCTGCGGGAAACGATCCTCGAAAACCTGAAGTCGCGCGCCTGGCGCGCCGGCCACCGCATCCCGACCGAGCGCGCCTTGAGCGAGCAGTTCGGCCTGAGCCGCTCCACCGTGCGCCGCGTGCTGCTCGACTTCAAGCGCAAGCGCCTGATCACGCAGACGGTGGGCAGCGGCACCTATGTCGCCGACCAGGTGCACGAGGTGCTGTCCGAACTGGTGCCGGGCGGCCCGGCGCAGACGGTGAGCCCGGCCGAGCTGATGAGCGCGCGCCTGGTGCTCGAGCCGGCGCTGATCGAGATGGCCATCGGCAACGCCACCGCCGCCGACTTCGCGCGCATGGACGAGTGCAATCGGCATGCCGAGGCGGCGACGACGCTGGAGGAGTTCGAGCACTGGGACGCCGCGCTGCACGAAGCGATCGCGAATGCCGCGCACAACGGCTTCATCGCCGGCATCTTTCGCCTCATGAACGAGGTGCGCTCGCAGAGCGAATGGGGCGTGCTGAAGCGCCGCAGCGCGACGCCGGAGCGGCGCGTCGAATACCAGCAGGAGCACCGCGCGCTGGTGGCCGCGCTGAAGGAGCGCGACGCGGCCCTGGCGCGCCGGCTGTGCCTGAATCACCTGTTGCACGTCAGGACGAACATGCTCGGCTATTGATGGATGCGCTACAGTCGACCGCAGAGTTGCCAATGCATACCAATATGAACCAATATCGGAGACAAGCATGGCCGGCCTTCGATTTCGGCGCGCCGCCTTCGGGCTGCTGATGGCTGTGCTGGCGCTGCCGGCGCTGGCGCAGGACTACCCGAACAAGCCGGTGCGCATCATCGTGCCGTTCGCGCCGGGCGGCTCGGCCGATGTCTTCGGCCGCGTCGTCGCGCAGAAGCTGCAGGAAGCGCTGGGCCAGAACTTCGTCATCGACAACCGGGCCGGCGGCGGCTCGGTGATCGGCAGCGACGCAGTGGCGAAGGCGGCGCCCGATGGCTACACGCTGCTGCTGATGTCGAACACGCACACGGTCAACGAGTCGCTGATCCCGAACAAGCCGTTCCAGCTGATGCGCGACTTCGCACCGATCGCGCCGATCAACTATTCCGACCTCGTGCTCGTCACCAAGGCCGGGCTGCCGTTCAACACGCTGGCCGAGCTGATCAAGGCCGCGAAGGCCAGGCCCGACGGCATGTCGTATGCGTCGTCCGGCCCGGGCACGCCGTACCACATGGCCGGCGAGCTGTTCAAGGCGATGGCCGGCATCGGCATCGTGCATGTGCCGTACAAAGGCAGCGCCGGCGCGCGCACGGATGTGCTCGGCGGCCAGCTCGAGATGATGTTCGACGCCATCCCGACAATGAGCGAGCACATCAAGTCCGGCAAGGTGAAGGCGCTGGCCACCACCGGCAAGAGCCGTTCGGCCGTGCTGCCCGACGTGCCGACCATGGCCGAGGCGGGCGTGCCGGGCTACGAGGCGACGATCTGGCTCGGCCTGATGGCACCCAAGGGCACGCCGGCGGCCGTCATCAACCGGCTGAATGCCGAGCTCGGCAAGATCACGGCCAACGCCGATGTGCGCCGGGTTTGGGTGGCGCAAGGCACGACGCCGATGACGATGGGCGTCGACGAGTTCACGCGCTACCTGAACGACGACATCGCGAAGTGGGCGCAGATCGTGAAGATCTCCGGCGCGAAGGTCGAGTAGGCGCATGACCACACTCCACCTCCTGTGCGCCGGCGCGGCGCAAGGCCTCGTCAAGGCATTGCAAGACGGCTTCGCAGCCGACACCGGGGCCACCGTGCAAGGCCGCTTCGGCGCCGTCGGCGCGATGAAGGAAGCGCTGCTCGAAGGCGCGCCTTGCGACGTGATGATCGTCACCGACGCGATGATCGGCGCACTCGTTGCCGAAGGCCAGCTGCGCGCCGAAGCGCGCGCGCCGCTCGGCCGCGTGCGCACCGGCGTGGCGGTGCGCAGCGGCAGCGCGCGGCCCGATGTGGCCACACCCGACGCGTTGAAGGCCGCGCTGCGTGCGGCCGACGCGCTGTACTTCCCGGACCCGGTGCGCGCCACCGCCGGCATCCACTTCGCGAAGGTGATGGCGCAGCTGGGCATCCACGACGAGCTGCTGCCGCGCTTTCGCACTTTTCCGAACGGCGCCACGGCAATGCGCGAATTGGCCGCCAGCCCATCGCCGAACGCCATCGGCTGCACGCAGGTCACCGAGATCAACTACACGCCCGGCGTCGAGCTTGTGGCGGCGCTGCCGCCGGCTTTCGAGCTGGCCACCGTCTACACCGCGGCCGTGAGCACCCACGCGGCCAGCGCCGAACTGGCGGCCCGTTTCATCGCGCTGCTCGCCGGGCCGGCGTCGCAGGGCTTGCGCGCCGCAGGCGGATTCGAGGGCTGACCATGCACCGCCGCAAGCTCATCGCTGCCGTCCCGTTGCTCGCGCTGCTGCCGACCGCCACCCGCGCGCAAGCCTTCCCGGTGCGCTCGATCCGCTACATCGTGCCGGTGGCACCCGGCGGCGGCAGCGACCTCATCGGCCGCACGCTGACCGAGCGCTGGGGCCGGCAGCTCGGCCAGGGCTTCGTCGTCGACAACATCGGCGGCGGCGGTGGCGCCATCGCGTGCCAGACCACGGCGAAGGCCACGCCCGACGGCTACACGCTGCTGCAAGGCTACGTCGCCACGCACGGCACGAGCCCGGCGACACGCGCCAAGCTGCCCTACGATGCCATCAAGGACTTCACGCCGGTCGGCATGATCGGCGGCACGCCGAACGTGCTGGTCGTCAACGCCGCGCTGCCGGCCGCCAACATGGCCGAGTTCGTGGCCTATCTGCGCGCCAACCCGGGCCGCGTCAGCTACGGCTCGGCCGGCCAGGGTTCGCTGACGCACCTGACGATGGAGCTGTTCAAGCAGGCCAACGTCTTCATGGTGCACCTGCCGTACCGCGGCATCGCGCCGGCCTTCACCGACCTGCTCGGCGGCCAGACGCAGGCCATGTTCCCGGGGCTGGCGGCGGCGCTGCCGCACATCCGCTCCGGCCGCGTGCGCCCGCTGGCCGTCACCGGCGCCGCGCGCCACCCGCTGCTGAAGGACGTGCCGACGATGATCGAAGCCGGCTTCAAAGGCTTCGACGCGATCCAGTGGTACGGCGTGGTCGCGCCGGCCGGGCTGCCGCCGGCGGTGTTGAAGACGCTGAACGACAGCCTGAACAGCGTGCTCGCCGGCCCCGACCTGCGCGACAAGCTGTCGGGTGAAGCGGTAGAGCCGATGCCGATGGCGCCCGAGGCCTTTGCCGCCTACATCCGGCAGGACATCGCGCGCTGGACGGCGCTGGCGCGCGAGCGAAAGATCGAACTCGATTCGTAGAAAGGCAAGCGTCCATGGCTCGCAACACGGCCGTCAGCGCCGATACCCAGGCCCCGCCGATCACGCAGCGGCTGGCGCACTTCGTCGCCACGCACCCGTCGCGCGGCTGGAGCGACGCCGTCGAAAACGAAGCGCATCGCACCTGGCTGAACTGGCTGGGCTGCGCCGTCGGCGCGGCGCATCACGATGCACCGTCGGCCGCGCTGGCGGCGTGCCAGGTGCTGCAGCCGGCGCCGCAGGCCGCGGTGCTCGGGCGCCGGGAGCGTGTCGACATCGCCAGCGCGGCGCTGATCAACGGCATCTCGTCGCACACCTTCGACTTCGACGACACGCACCTGAAGACCATCATCCACCCGGCCGGGCCGGTGGCTTCGGCGCTGCTGGCGCTGGCCGAGCTGACGGGCGCCAGCGGCCGCACGCTGATCGACGCGCTGGTGCTCGGCATCGACGTCTCGTGCCGCATGGGCAACGTCATCTACCCCGAGCACTACGACCGCGGCTGGCACATCACCGGCACCACGGGCATGCTCGGCGCGGCGGCCGGCTGCGCCCGGCTGCTGGGCCTGAACGAACAGCAGACGACGATGGCGCTGGGCATCGCCGCGTCGCAGCCGGTGGGCCTGCGCGAACAGTTCGGCAGCATGACCAAGCCGCTGCACCCGGGTGCTGCGGCGCGCGCCGGGCTGATGTCGGCCTTGTTGGCGCAGCAGGGCTATACCGCGAGCCCGCGTGCGCTCGAAGCGCCGCGCGGCTTCGCGCAGGTGGTGTCGACGAAGTTCGACTGGAACGAAGCCACGGTCGGCCTGGGCGAGCAGTTCGAGATCTCGTTGAACAGCTACAAGCCGTTTGCCTGCGGCATCGTCATCCACCCGAGCATCGACGCCTGCGTGCAGCTGCGCGCGATGGGCGTCCCGCCCGAACAGGTCGAGCGCATCGAGCTGAAGGTGCATTCGCTGGTGCTGGAGTTGACCGGCAAGAAGGAGCCGGCCGATGGCTTGCAGGCCAAGTTCAGCGTCTACCACGGCTGCGCCGCGGGGTTGATCTTCGGCCGTGCCGGCGAAGACGAATTCTCCGACGCGGTGGTCACGCGCGCCGACGTCGTGGCGCTGCGGCGCAAGGTCGTCGCGACGGTCGACGACAGCATTGCCGAAGAGTCGGCCGACGTCACCGCGGTGCTGGCCGACGGGCGGCGCATGCATCTGTTCGTCGAACAAGCCATCGGCTCGCTGCACAAGCCTTTGAGCGACGCCGCGCTGGATGCCAAGTTTCACGACCTGGCCGACCCGGTGCTCGGCGCGGCGCACTGCAGCGAGCTGATAACGGCCTGCCGCGCGACGGCAACGGCGCCCGACTTGCGGCGCATCGTTGCACTGGCGCAAGCATGAAGCGGCGCTGCGTCCTGGCCTTCGCCGCGCTGCTGTGCGCGGCCGGCGCCTGGGCGCAGGACTACCCGACACGGTCGATCCGCATCGTCGTGCCGTTTTCGCCCGGCGGCGCCGTCGACGGGCCGACACGCGCCATCGCGCAGGAACTCGGCAAGCGGCTGAAGCAGCAGGTCATCATCGACAACCGGCCCGGCGCCGGCGCCACCATCGGCAGCGAGGCGGTGGCCAAATCGGCGCCCGATGGCTACACGCTGCTGCTGGCGTCGCAGACGAACGCGATCAGCGCGTCGCTGTACCCGAAGCTGAACTTCGCGCCGATCGACGACTTCGTCGGCATCTCGCTGCTCGGCCACGAGCCCGGCGTGCTGGTCGTGCACCCGTCGCTGCCGGTGAAGAGCATTGCCGAACTGGTGGCGCTGGCCAAGGACAAGCCGGGGCAGCTGAACTACGCGTCGTCGGGCAACGGCAGCGGCCAGCACCTGTTCATGGCCCTGTTCGCCTCCCAGGCCGGCATCCAGCTCACGCACGTGCCCTACCGCGGCAGCGGCCAGGCGACGACGGACCTGCTGGCCGGCACGGTGCCGATGGCGATGCCGGGCACGGCCGGCATGGTGGCGCACATCCGGGCCGGCAAGCTGCGCGCGCTGGCCGTCAGCGGCAGCACGCGTTCACCGCAGTTGCCCGATGTGCCGACCCTGGCCGAGTCGGGTCTGACCGGCTACTCGGCCTATGTCTGGCTGGGCCTGCTGGCGCCGAAGGGCACGCCGGGGCCCATCATCGAGCGCCTGAACCGCGAGCTGAAGGCGGCTCTCGCCACGCCCGAGGTGAAGAGCTACATGGCCGAAGCCGGCATCGAATCCGTCGGCTCGACGCCGGCAGAATTCGACGCCTATTTCCGCGAAGAGCGTGACCGCTGGGCCCGTGTCGTCAAGGACACCGGCGCCCGCATCGACTAGGAAAGACATGATCACAGGACAGGAACACTGGACGACGAAGAAGACCGCCGATGGCGACGTGAAGCTCTTTCTGTGGGAGAAGTACGCCGGCTCGCCCGACGGCAAGCCGGCGGTGCTGTTCGTGCACGGTTCGTCGATGGCGTCGACGCCGACCTTCGACCTCAGCGTGCCGGGCCGGCCCGACAGCTCGGTGATGGACTGGTTCGCCGAGCGTGGCTTCGTCTGCTGGTGCGTGGACATGGAAGGTTATGGCCGCAGCGGCAAGCAGCGCGACATCTATTGCGACATCGCCAACGGCGCCGACGACCTGGCCGCGGCCACCGACTACATCTTCGCCACGCGTGGCGTGCGCAGCTTCCTGACCTACGGCATCAGCTCGGGTGCCTTGCGCGCCGCGCTGTTTGCGCAGAACCACCCCGAGCGCGTGGCGCGGCTGGCGCTCGACGCCTTCGTCTGGACCGGCGCCGGCGCGCCGACGCTGGAACAGCGGCGCAAGAAGCTGCCCGAGTTCATCGCCCACAAACGCCGGCCGATCGACCGCAAGTTCGTTCATTCGATCTTCGAGCGCGACCACCCCGACTGCGCCGACAAGGCCACGGTCGAAGCCTTCGCCGACGCCATCCTGGCGCTCGACGACAGCATGCCCAACGGTACCTACATCGACATGTGTTCGAAGCTGCCGGTGGTGGATCCGGCGGCCATCCACACGCCGACGCTGGTGCTGCGCGGGCAGTTCGACGGCATTGCCGGCATGGACGACCTGCTGGAGTTCTTCAAGCGCCTACCGCACCCGGACAAGCAGTTCACGGTGATGAACGGCATCTCGCATGCCAGCTTCCAGCAGAAGAACTACAAGATGGTCTACCAGATCCTGCACGCGTACTTCACGCAGCCGGCGCCGGCGTACACGTCGTCGGCCGCCCATTGATGAAAATGCAGAACCGCACCTTGCCGGGCGCGGTGGTGGCGTTCTAGCCCAACGCGCTGCGGTTGCGGCCGGCTGCCTTGGCGCGGTACAGCGCGCGGTCGGCCCGCGCGATCAGCCCATCGGTGTCGACATCGTCGGGGGTCGTCAGCGCCACGCCGATGCTCGCGCTGACCGCCAGCGTCTGGCCGCCGGCCTGCACGGCGAGCGCTTCGATGCTCTCGCGCAGCGTTTCGGCGAACTGCAGCGCCGCGTGCGCTTCATCGACATCGGCCAACAGCAGCAGGAACTCCTCGCCGCCGATGCGGCCGACCGTGTCGCCCGGCCGCAGCTGGCGCTGCAGGCCGCGTGCCACCTGCGACAGCACCTGGTCGCCGGCGGCGTGGCCGAGCGTGTCGTTGATGCGCTTGAAGTGGTCGATGTCGAGCAACAGCACCGCAAACGGCCGGCGGCTGCGGGCTTGCCAGTGGCGCTGCAGCGCTTCGTCCAGCGCGCGCCGGTTGTACAGGCCGGTGAGCGCGTCGCGGCGCGAGGCATGGCGCAGCGTCAGCACCAGGCGCTGCGTCAGCATCACCATGAAGCCGAAGTTGAACAGCGCCGCGCCGCCCAGGTAATAGAACATCAGCGCATAGCTGGAGCCGGTGTTGCGCTGCATCTCCATCGGGTGCGCGAAGTCCAGCGCCTGGCGCAGCGACAGCATTGCCAGCATCCCGCTCAGCAGCACGCCCGGTCCGACGATGGCCAGCAGCGTGCCGCGGCCGAACTCGGCCTGCATCGCCCGCCGCACCGTCCACATCGTGCGCAGCAGCGTGTAGGCCTGGCCGCCATAGGTCAGCACGATGCGCAGCGAAGCCTGGTCTTCGCCCGCGCCGACGGCGGCCACGACGGCGGCGGTGAGCAGCAGCACGATCGCCTGTTCGCGGTCGCTGCCGGGCAGGCGCATGAAGCGCTCGGTGCCGCGGCGCATCGCCGCGAAGGCGAACAGCGACACGACGTTGGCGCCGTTGTAGTGGACCCACTGCCGCGGTTCGCCGCGCGCGCCGGCCAGCATGAAGGTCACGCCGGCCAGCAGCAGGAAGGCACCCCAGTGCACGACGGCGACGCGGTCTTCGCGCAGCAGCGTGCCGCACAGAGCCCAGGCCACGGCATACAGGCTCATCTGGAAGCCGACGAGCCAAAGCATCGGCGGAACGTTCAGGTCCGTCATCGGCGGCATCATCGCATCCTGCGGACGCGTTGATGTGCCGGCCGCATCAATCCATCCGAACCCTGCAATTCCGCGTGGCCGGCAGACTGGGCACACTGCACGCCAGCGACGACGAGGAGATGACGTGAGCGAGACGAACGAGGACCTGGCCGCATGGGTCGGCCGCAGCGAGACGGTGCGTGACGTCATCGGCGCGACGCCGGTGCTGGCGCTGACGGCGACCTTGGATCACCCCGCCGCGCCGGTGCCGCCGGGCACGGCGCTGCCGCCGCTGTGGCACTGGCTGTATTTCCTGCCGATACACCGGCAGTCGGAGATCGGCGCCGACGGCCACGCCCGGCGCGGCGGCTTCCTGCCGCCGGTGCCGCTGCCGCGGCGCATGTGGGCCGGCAGCCAGCTCGAGTTCCGCTCGCCGGTGCGCGTGGGCGACAGCGTCGAGCGCACGTCGACCATCGCCGACGTCACGCGCAAGGACGGCCGCACCGGGCCGCTGGTGTTCGTGAAGGTGCGCCACGAGCTGCGCTGCAACGGCGCCGCCGAGCCGGCGCTGGTGGAGTTTCACGACATCGTCTACCGCGAAGCCCAGCGCGCCGACGATCCCGAACCGCCGCCGGTTGCGGCACCCGCCGGCGCCGCCTGGCAGCGCCGGATCGTGCCCGACGACGTGCTGCTGTTCCGCTATTCGGCGCTGACCTTCAACGGCCACCGCATCCACTACGACCGCCGCTACGTGACCGAAGTCGAAGGCTATCCGGGCCTGATCGTGCACGGCCCGCTGATTGCCACACTGCTGCTCGACCTGCTGCGGCGCGAGCAGCCGCAAGCCGATGTCGCGGCTTTCCGCTTCAAGGCCGTGCGGCCGACCTTCGACCTGCACGCCTTTCACGTCAACGGCGCGCCGCAGGCCGATGGCAAGACGGTGCGCCTGTGGGGCTCCGACCACGAAGGCTGGCTGACGATGGACGCCACCGCCACGCTGCGCTGAAGGAACCACCATGCAAGCGCTGAAAGGCGTCACCGTCGTCACGCTCGAACACGCCATCGCGGCGCCGTTCGCAACGCGCCAGCTCGCCGACCTGGGGGCCCGCGTCATCAAGATCGAACGCCCCGGCGTCGGCGACTTCGCCCGCGGCTACGACGCCCGCGTCAAGGGCCTGGCCTCGCACTTCGTCTGGACCAACCGCTCCAAGGAAAGCCTGACGCTGGACGTCAAGCACCCGCAGGCCTCGGCGGTGCTGGAACGTCTGGTGCTGGAGAAGGCCGACATCGTGGTGCAGAACCTTGCGCCGGGCGCCGCCGCGCGGCTCGGCCTGTCGTGGGAGGCGCTGTCGGCGAAGAAGCCGGGGCTGATCCTGTGCGACATCTCGGGTTATGGCGCCGATGGCCCATACCGCGACAAGAAGGCCTACGACCTGCTGATCCAGAGCGAGGCCGGCTTCGTCTCCGTCACCGGCACGCCCGAGGAGCCGTGCAAGGCCGGCCTGTCGATCGCCGACATCGCCGCCGGCATGTATGCCTACACCAACATCCTGGCGGCACTGCTGCAGCGCGGCCAGACCGGGCGCGGCCAGCACATCGACATCTCGATGCTCGAAGCCTTGAGCGAATGGATGGGCTTCCCGCTGTACTACGCCTTCGACGGCGCGCCGCCGCCGCCGCGCAGCGGCGCCAGCCACGCCACCATCTACCCGTACGGCCCGTTCCCCACCGGCGACGGCGGCAGCGTGATGCTGGGGCTGCAGAACGAACGCGAGTGGGTCAACTTCTGCGACAAGGTGCTGCTGCAGCCGGCGCTGGCGCAAGACCCGCGCTTCGCCGGCAACGCCAAACGCGTGGCCGAGCGCGAGCTGCTGCGCCGGATCATTGTCGACACGTTCTCGGCGTTGACGGCGCCGCAGGTGGTCGAGCGCATCGAGGCGGCGCAGATCGCCAACGCCCGCGTCAACACGATGGACGAGGTCTGGGCGCACCCGCAGCTGCAGGCGCGCCAGCGCTGGCGCGAAGTCGGCTCGCCGGCGGGCCCGCTGCCGGCGCTGCTGCCGCCGGGCACCTGGAACGAAGGGCCGCGCATGGACCCGGTGCCGGGCTTAGGCGAACACACCGACGCGATCCTGGCCGAGCTGGGCTTCGACGCTGCGGCGATCCGCGCACTGCGCGCGGCGGAGGCGGTATGAGCGATCGTTCGCCGCGCAGCTACCTGTTCGTGCCGGGCGACCGGCCCGAGCGTTTCGACAAGGCCCTGGCCAGCGGCGCCGACGCCGTGGTGCTGGACCTGGAAGACGCCGTCGCGCCGGAGCGCAAGGCCGCCGCGCGTGAAGCGGTCGCGGCGCGGCTGGCCGGCGGCGAGCGCGAGCGACTGGTCGTGCGCATCAACGACGAATCGACGCCGTTCTTCGGCGCCGACCTGGCGCTGCTGAAAGCCGCCGGCGCACTGACGCTGATGCTGCCCAAGGCCGAGCGCACCGGGACCGTGGCGCGTGTGCGCGCCGCCTGCCCCGGCGTTGCCGTGCTGGCGCTGGTGGAGACGGCGCGCGGCGTGCTGAATGCGCCGGCGCTGGCGGCGGCCGACGGCGTGCAGCGGCTCGTCTTCGGCACCATCGACTTCGCGCTCGACCTCGGCCTGTCCGGCGACCCCGCCGGCTTCGACTTCGCCGCGGCGCAGCTGGCGCTGGCGTCGCGAGCGGCCGGCTTGCCGGCGCCGGTGGCGGGCGTCACGCCGGCCATCGACGACGAAGCCTTGCAGCTCGCCGAGCTGGCCCGCGCCCGCGCGCATGGCTTCACCGCCAAGCTGTGCATCCACCCGAAGCAGGTCGCGCTGCTGCACGCCGCGCTGCGCCCGAGCGACGACGAGACCGCCTGGGCCCGGCGCGTGCTGGCTGCCACCGCCGGCAGCGGCGCCGCGGTGCAGGTCGACGGCCGCATGGTCGACAAACCCGTGATCGAACGCGCCCGCGCCTTGCTGGCGCGCGCCGAACGCTGAGCCCAACACAGAGGAGACCGCCATGCCGTCCACGATCATCGATTCCGCCATCTTCCAGGGCATCTTCAGCAGCGATGCGATGCGCCAGGTGTGGTCCGACGAGAACCGCACGCAGAGGTACCTGGACATCGAAAGCGCGCTGGCCCGGGTGCAGGGCCGGCTCGGGCTGATCCCGCAGGAGGCGGCCGACGAGATCGTCAGCCACTGCCAGCTGGCGCAGATCGACATGGCGAAACTGCGCCAGCAGACCGAACGCATCGGCTACCCGATCCTCGGCGTCGTTTCGCAGCTGAACGCGCTGTGCCGCGACAAGCTCGGCGAATACTGCCACTGGGGTGCCACCACGCAGGACATCACCGACACCGCCACCGTGCTGCAGATCCGCGAAGGGCTGGCCCTCGTCGACGCCGACCTGGCCGCCATCGCCGCCGAGCTGGCGCGCCTGGCCAAGACCCACCGCGACACGCCGATGATCGGCCGCAGCAACCTGCAGCAAGCCATTCCGGTGACCTTCGGCTACAAGATGGCCGGCCTGCTGTCGGCCGTGCAGCGCCACCGCGAACGGCTGGCGCAGCTGAAGACGCGCGTGCTGGTCGGCGAGTTCGCCGGCGCCGCGGGCACGCTGGCGTCGCTGCAGACCGGTGCGATGGAAACGCAGGCCGGGCTGTGCGCCGAACTCGGCCTGGCGCAGCCGGTGATCGCCTGGCACACGATCCGCGACAACATCGCCGAGGTCGGCACCGTGCTCGGCCTGATCGGCGGCACCTTGGGCAAGCTCAGCATGGACGTGAAGCTGATGATGCAGACGGAAGTCGGCGAGGTCTACGAGCCGTATGCCCACGGCCGCGGCTCCAGCAGCACGATGCCGCAGAAGCGCAACCCGATCAGCAGCTGCTACATCCACGCCGCGATCTCGGTCGTGCGCCAGCACAGCGCGGCGCTGATGGACGCGATGGTCGCCGACCACGAACGCAGCACCGGCCCGTGGGAGATCGAATGGATCGTGCTGCCCGAGGCCTTCTGCCTGACGGCCGGGGCGCTGAAGCAGTCGCTGTTCGTGCTGCAGGGGCTGGAGGTCGACGTGCAGGCGATGCGCCGCAACATCGACATGACGCACGGCCTGGTGATGAGTGAAGCGGTGATGATGGGCCTGGGCCCGTACATCGGCCGCGAGTACGCGCACGACCTGGTCTACGACATCTGCCGCGAAGCCGTGAAGCAGCAGCGCCCGCTGCTGGACCTGCTGGCCGAGCACCCGGAAGTCAACCGGCACCTCGACCGCCCCGCGCTGGCTGCGCTGTGCGACCCGGCGAACTACCTCGGCCAGTCCGGCGTGATGGTCGACCGCGTGCTCGCCACGCTGCGCTGAGCTACTTCGCCGGCGCTCGGCGCGTGCGCTTGGCCGGCCCCATCTCGCTGAAGAAATCGTAGAGCTGCTGCGCCGCCGGCGACAGCGAGCGGCCCTTGCGGCGGATGAGCCCGACGCGGCGCGTGATGACGGGGTCGACCAGCGGCACGCTGGCCAGCAGCGGATGGTCGGCCGCGGGCATCGCCAGCGACGGCACGGCGGCCACGCCGAGGCCGGCTTCGACGAGACCGAGCATCGTGGTCACGTGCTGGGTTTCATAGACGGTGTTCAGCTGCACGCCGCTGCCGGCCAGCGCCTGGTCGAGCAGCAGCCGGTTGCCCGAGGCCTTGCCGACCGAGATGAAGTCGTAGCCGGCCAGCTCGCGCCAGCTGACCTTGCGCTTGGCCGCGATCGGGTGGTCGCGCCGGCAGGCGGCGACGAAGCGCTCTTCGAGCAAGGTCTTGAATTCGATGTCGGGCTCTTGCGAGCCGATGAAGCTCAGGCCGAAGTCGGCCTCGCCGCGCACCACCGCGGCCAGCACCTCGTTGGCGCTGGCGTCGAAGATCTTCACGCGCACCTTCGGGTAGCGCTCGTGGTAGCGCCGCACCACCTGCGACAGGAAGTAGTACACGGTGGACGGCACGCAGGCGATGGCCACTTCGCCGAGCCGCGACGCCGACAGGCCGCGAATGCCGAGCAAGGTGCCGTCCAGGTCGTCGAGCAGCAGTTGCACCTTGCGCAGGAACTCGCGGCCCACCGCGGTGAGCTTGACGCTGCGTGTCGTGCGCTCGAGCAGGCGCACGCCCAGCGCCTGCTCGAGCTTGTCGATGCGGCGGCTGAACGCCGGCTGCGAGATGTGCACCGTCTCCGCGGCCTTGCGGAAGTTCGACAGCTCGGCCACCGCGCGGAAGGCCAGCAGGTCGTTCAGATCGAAGTTGATGGCCATCGCCTGCCTCCTTCTTTTGATCCGAAGTGTGCATCAATGCTTCGGAAATATGCAATTCACAGCACCGGGCCGGCGCTCGATGATGCTGCCATCCCAAGGAGACAAAGCCATGAAGTCACTCGCCGGGCCGATGCTCGCCACCACGCTGGCGGCCACGCTGGCCGCCACGGCGCCCGCCGCGATGGCCTATCCGGACAAGACCATCACCATCGTCGTGCCCACCGCTGCCGGCGGCGGCAACGACGCGATGGCGCGCACCCTCGCGCAAAAGCTCGGCCCGCTGCTCGGCCAGACCGTCATCATCGACAACCGCGCCGGCGCGAACGGCTCGATCGCCAGCGAATTCGTCGCGCGTGCCGCGCCCGACGGCCACACGCTGATGTTCGGCTACATCGCCACGCATGGCATGAACCCGGCGCTGCAGAAGCTGCGCTACGACCCGGTGGCCGACTTCGAGCCGATCGGCCTGGTCGGCCATTCGCCGACGCTGATGGTGGCCACGGCCGGCGTGCCGGTGAAGGACGTGCGTGATCTCGTCGCCCAGCTGAAGGCCAAGCCCGACCGCTACACCTATGCCTCGGCCGGCAACGGCACGGCGCCGCAGTTCGCGGCCGAGCTGTTCAAGCTGAACGCCGGCGTCGTCATGCTCGGCGTGCCGTACAAGGGCTCGGCGCCGGCGATCAGCGACACCATCGGCGGCCAGACGCAGTTCATGTTCCCGAGCCTGTTTGCGGCCTATCCGCACGTCCGGTCGGGCAAGCTGCGTGCGCTGGCCGTGGCCGGGCCCAAGCGCGTGGCCAGCCTGCCCGATGTGCCGACGCTGAAGGAGGTCGGCGTCGACGGCGTCGACGTGACGCAGTGGTACGGGCTGTTCGCGCCGGCGAAGACGCCGAAGGCCATCGTCGTGCAGATCAACAAGGCGCTGATCCAGGTGCTGGCCGACAAGGAGACGGTCAAGCGCATCGAAGACCATGGCGCCGATGTCGAGACCAGCACGCCCGAACAACTCGGCGCGCTGGTGAAGAGCGAGCTGGTCAAGTGGAAGGGCGTCGTGCAGAAGGCCCGGCTGACGGCCGACTAGCCTGACGAACGACGGTCTGCTCATACGTACATGTTGGGCAAACCCGGTTGCGGATGGAATGCGGCCTTGCCTGCCCCGACAATGGGGCTGCATTGCCACCCCGCGCTCGCCGAACATGAAGTTCACCCCCCTTCTGCCAACCGCCCTGCTGGCCTTGCACGCCAACGAAGGGTTGCTGCGCCGCGACCTCGCTGCCTGAGCATGGCCGCGGTCGACGACAGCCTGGCCCCGCTGCAAGCGGCCATCACCGCCATCGAGGCCCAGCGCGCGCTGCTGGGCGACGCTGTGGCCGATGCCGCCCTGGGGCCTTTGCGCGAACGCCTGGCCCTGCTGCGCGCCGGCGCCACCCGGCCGGCCGCCGACGAGCCGCAGCTGCGCCACTGCGCCATCCTCTTTCTCGATGTGGTGGGTTCCACCGCCCTGAGCCGCCAGCTCGACCCCGAAGAAATCCAGGCCGTGATGGACGGTGCGCTGGCGCGCTTCACCGCCTGCGTGCAAGACCATGGCGGCCGCGTGCTGCAGTATGCCGGCGACAGCCTGCTGGCCGTGTGGGGCGCCGCGGCCTCGCAAGAGGACGACACCGAACGCGCGGTGCTGGCCGGCCTGGCGCTGCTGGCGCTGGGCCGAGAAGAAGGCGCCGCCGTGGCGCGCCGCCATGGCCATACCGGCTTCGACGTGCGCGTGGGCCTGCACTACGGCCCGGTGCTGCTGGGCGGCGGTGTCAACGCCGAGGCCAGCATCCGCGGCCTGGCGGTCAACGTGGCAGCGCGCATGGAGCAGACGGCCCCTTCGGGCGCTCTGCGCATCAGCCACGAGGTCTGGCGCCTGGTGCGCGGCCGCTTCGAGGCGCAGGAGCAGCCGCCGCTGCAGGTCAAGGGCGTGGAAGGCGCGGTGGCGAGCTGGCTGGTTCAGCGCGCGCTGCCGGCGTCGCTGGCCGGCCCGCAACGCGGCATCGAAGGCCTGGCCACGCCGCTGATCGGGCGCCAAGAAGAACTGCAGGCCCTGCACGCCGCCTGGGCCCGCGTGCAGCACCGCAGCGGGCCCGAGCTGCACTTGCTGCTGGGTGAACCGGGCCTGGGCAAGAGCCGCCTGCTGGCCGAGTTCGAACGGCTGGCGCGGCCGGCCGCCCACACCGTGCTGCGCAGCCGCTCGCAGCCGCAGCACGGGCTGCACCCCTACGGCCTGCTGCGCGAGCTGCTGTTCGCGCAGGCCGGCATCGGCGAAGACACGACGGCCGAGCAGGCCCGCGAGCGACTGGTCCGCATGCTGGCCGGGCCATTGGCCGAACGTGCCGAACGTGCCGAACGCGCCGAAGAAAGCGCGGCGCTGCTGGGCCAGCTGGTGGGGCTGGACTGCAGCCACAGCCCGCACGTGGCCGGCCTGCTGAACGACGGCAAGCAGCTGCGCAGCCGCGCCTTCCAGGCCGCGCTGGCCTGGCTGCAGGGCCTGGCCGCCGTGGGCCCGCTGCTGGTGCTGCTGGACGACCTGCACTGGGCCGACGACGGCTCGCTGGACTTTGTCGAGCGCCTGCACGCGCTGCCGGCGACGCAGCCCCTGCTGGTGCTGGCCCTGGCGCGCCCGGCCTTGCTGGAGCGCCGTGCGGCCTGGGGCCAGAGCCACGAACGCTGGCAGGCCACGCCGCTGCAGGCCTTGGGCCCCGCCCAGCGCCTGGCCCTGGCCGACGCCTTGCTGGCCAAGCTGCCGCACCCGCCGGCGCCGCTGCGCGAGCTGCTGGCCGATCGTGCCGACGGCAACCCCTTCTTCATGGAAGAGCTGCTGCAGATGCTGATCGACCGTGGCCTGGTGCAGCGCGGCAGCGGGCCCGATGCACCCTGGACCGTGGCCACGGATCGCCTGGCCGATCTGCAGGTGCCCACCACCCTGGTGGCGGTGCTGCAGGCGCGGCTGGACGGCCTGACCCCACCCGAGCGCCGCAGCGTGCAGCAGGCCAGCGTGATCGGTGCGCTGTTCTGGGACCAGGCCCTGGCCGCGCTGGACCCGGCCGCGCCGGCCACGCTGCACGCGCTGTGTACGCGCGAAGTCACCATCGAGCGGGCGACCAGCCGCTTCGAAGGCACGCACGAGTACGCCTTCCGCCACCACCTGCTGCAGCAGGTCAGCTACGACGGCGTGCTCAAGCGCGACCGCCAGCACCATCACCATGCCACGGCCCTGTGGCTGCAGCAGCGCGCCGGCGCGCGCAGCGGCGAACACCTGGGCCTGATCGCCCACCACTTCGAACGTGCCGGCGAAGCCGCCCCTGCCGCGCACTGGTGGACGCTGGCCGCCGAAGCCGCGGCGGCGCGCGACGCCGACGAAGCCGCGCTGACCGCGGTGCAGCGCGCGCAGTCGCTCGACGCCGGCCATGACGACGACGCTGCGCGCCGCCGTGCCATCGCGCTGACGGGCGTGCTCGAAGGCGTGGCCGAGCACCGCGCCGACCTGCGCACCCAGGACGAGGCCACGCAGCGCATGCTGCAGCTGGCCCAGGCCCTGGGCGACGACATCCAGCAGGCCCACGCACAGCTGCGCCGGGCCTGGTGGCTGGTGCGCCAGGGCCAGGCGCAGGAGGGCCTGGCCCTGGCGGAACAGGCGGTGGCGCTGGCGCTGCAAGGCCAGGAGCCTTCAGCGCGTATCGCGGCGCGGGCCCACAACGTGGCGATGAACGCGCTGATCTATCTCACCCGCCCCGGCCAGGCGCGCGAGCACGGCTTGGCCGGGCTGCCGCTGGCGCGCCAGGCCGGCGATGCCGACACCGAAGGCAAGCTGCTGAACGGCATCGGTGTCACCTGGCAGATCGAGCAGCGGGTGGCGCGGGCCCTGCCCTGGCACCGCGAATCGCTGCAGGCCTTCGCGCGCGGTGGCAGCCGCTGGGCCTCGATGACCTCGGGCGCCAACGCGGCGGTGTGCCTGCTGGAGCTGGGCCTGATGGAAGAAGCCTGCGAGCAGCTGCGGGCCAACGTGGCGCTGTCGATCGAAGCCGGCAACACCACCAACGAAGCCATGGCGCGCGGCAGCCTGGCGCGAGCGCTGGTGGAGCTGGGCGATCTGGCCGCGGCCGGCGAGCAGGTTCAGGCCGCGCTGGTGCTGGCCGCCGGCAACGTGCGCTCGGAGAGTTTCGTCTGCATGGCGCATGCACACTGGTTGTTGAACGCCGGCCGGTACGACGAAGCCATCGGGGAAAGCCGGCGCGCCGAACGCGTCTACCGCGAGCTGGGCGCCGTTGGCAATGCCGTGGGCGCGGCGCTGTTCGCGGCCGATGCGCTGGCTGCGCTGGGCCGCCATGCCGAGGCAGCGGCCCTGGCCCTGGCGCTGCGCGACGAGGCTGACCAGGCGGGTGTGTGCCAGCAGGAATACGTGCTCGAGTGGGCCTGCTTCACCACCGCGCAAGCGCTGGGCGAGGCACGGGCCCAGCAGCACTTGGCCCAGGCACACGCCAGGCTGCTGGCGCTGGCCGAACAGGTGGAAGACCCGGCGTTGCGGCAGCGCTACCTGGCCGGCATGGCCGACCGGCGCGCGCTGCGCGCGGCCTACGCGCGCTCGATGCGGGCGTAGGCGCAAGCCTTGAGGACCGAGACCACATCAAGGAATCTAGCCACCGGCTGACGGATCCGCAGCCGGCAGCGCCCGGCGCCGCGGCGCGATCAGCCCGGTGGCCAGCGCCGTGCCGAGCAGGATCACCGCGCAGCCCAGGCCCATCGCCAGCGTGAACGGCTCGCCGAGGAACAGCGCGCCCCAGAGCACGGCGAAGGCCGGGATCAGGAAGGTCACCGCGATGGCATTGGCCGGGCCGATGTTCGCAATGAGGCGGAAGTACAGCAGGTAGGCCAGGCCGGTGCAGGCGACGGCCAGCACGATGGCCACGGCCCAGGCGCCGGCGCCGGGGCTGCGCGCCGGCCAGAACCACAGCGCCGGCAGCAAGGTCAGCGCGGCCGCGGCCAGCTGGCTGCCGGCGGCCAGGGCAAGAGGCGGCACGCCGGTCAGCCGCTTCTTCGTGTAGTTGGCCGCGAGGCCGTAGCACACGGTGCCGGCGATGCAGGCCGCGATGCCCAGCGCCGGGCTGACGCCGTGTGCACCCGGCTTGAAGCTGGCGCTGTGCAGGCCCAGGCCCAGCACGCCGGCAAAGCCGATGGCCAGGCCGAGCAGCCGCGCAGCGGTCGGCCGGTCGCCCAGCCACCACCACGCGATCAGCGCGCCCCACAGCGGTGACGTGGCGTTGAAGATCGCCGACAAGCCTGCGTTCAGCACCAGCGCTGCGACCATGAAGAAGGCGAAGGGCAGTGCCGTGTTGACCAGGCCGACAACGGCGATCGGCTTCCAGTGCCGCAGCAGCGCAGCGCCTTCGCACCGCCACAGCAGCAGCGGCAGCAGCAGCAGGCCGGCGCCGGCGACGCGCAGGAAGACCAATGCCGCCGGGCCGAAGTCGACCGCGCCCAGGCGCATGAACAGGAACGACGCGCCCCACAGCGCGGCCAGCAGCACCAGCTCGGCCAAGTCAGAACGGCGCATCGTCATGGGGCGGCACCTTCGTGCACCAGCAGCGCCTGCTTGCGATGCAGGCCGCCGGCATACCCGGTCAATGAGCCGTCACGGCCGACGACGCGGTGGCAGGGCACGATGATGCCCAGCGGGTTGCGCCCGACGGCCGCGCCGACGGCACGCACGGCGCTCGGCCGGCCGATGCGCCGTGCGATCTCGCCATAGGTGCTGAGCTCACCCGGCGCGATGGTGCACAAGGCCTGCCAGACGGCATGCTGGAAAGCCGTGCCTTCGGCGTCCAGCGGCAAGTCGAAACTTTGTGGCCGGCCGCGCCAGTAGGCCTGCAGCGCCTGGGCAGCGCGCACGATGTGCGGATGCGTGGCATCGACCGGTGCGTCGATGGCGCCCGGGTGGTGCTTCTGGTCGTCGAACCAGGCGCCGGCCAGGCCGGTTTCTGTGGCGGCCAGCACCAGCGGGCCGAGCGGGGTGTCGATGCGCGCTTGCGCGACCACGCGCTGAAACTTCGGAAGGTTCTTCATGCCGGATTCTCCAGGTGGTGCCACAGCCGCATCACGGCATAGGCGCGCCACGGCCGCCAGTCTTCGGCGAGCGTGGTGATGTGTTTGGCATCGCGCGAGCCCAGCGCGTTCATCAGGCCGATGTCGGTGGCTGGCCAGGCGTCGGGCCAGGCCAGTGCGCGCATCGCGATGACCTGCGCCGTCCATTCGCCGATGCCGGGCAGGCCGCGCAAGCTGTCCATCGTGGCTTCCAGCGGCGCCGCGCGGTGCAAGGCGAGCTGGCCCGATGCCACGGCCGCGGCCAGTGCCTGCATCGCCTTCACGCGCTGGCGCACGATGCCGAGCTTGCCGATGACATCGGGGTCGGCGGCGGCGATGGCTGCGGCGTCGGGGAAGACATGCGTCAGCCCGGGGAAGGGGGTTTCGATCGGTGTGCCGAAGCGGTCCACCAGGCGCTGCACCAGCGTGCGCGCGGCTTTCACGGTGACCTGCTGGCCGAGGATCACGCGCAGCGCCAGCTCGAAGCCGTCCAGGCTGCCGGGCAGCCGCGTGCCGGGCCGCAGCGGCACCGGCAGCCGCGCCAGCACGGGGTCGATCAGCGCCGGGTCGGCGTCGAGATCCAGGCCCTGGCGCATGCGCTGCATCACCGCGCCGAGCACCGGCGACAGGCTGGCCGATGTCGTCACGTGCACCTCATGCCGTTCGGGCTCGAAGCGGCCGGCCAGCCAGCCGGTGATGCGCTGGCCGCGGTGCATCCAGCCGACGGTGCGGCGCAGCATCAGGCCTTCGACCTGTTCGACGCCGCTCACCTGCCGTTGCTTGAAGAAGCCGAGCACGGCTTCCACGTCGTACGGTGGCCGGTAGGCCAGGCGCAGCGGTGTTTCGGCGGCGGGCGCTGCGCGCTCGCGGCGCAGCTGCGTCGGGTTCAGCCGATACCGTTCGACGAAGGCGGCGTTGAAGCGGCGCAGGCTGTCGAAGCCGCTGGCCAGTGCCACCTGCGTCACCGGCAGCGTGGTGTCGGTGAGCAATTGCTTGGCCAGCAGCAGGCGCTGCGTGGTCAGGTAGTCGCGCGGGGCCACGCCATGCAGGGCCTGGAAGATGCGGCGCAGATGGCGGTCGGTGACGCCCAGGCGTTCGGCGATGACCGGCAGGCTGGTGCTTTCACCGCCGTGCACGGCGTGCTCCATCCAGCGCGCGGCGGTGTCGGCCAGGGCCTGCGACGAGTCCATGTTCGACAGCCCCGGCGCGATCTCGGGCCGGCACTTCAGGCACGGCCGGAAGGCTGCTGCCTCGGCTTGCGCGCGGGTGTCGAAGAAGCGGCAGTTCTTCTGCTGCGGCGTGCGCACGCGGCACACCGGCCGGCAGTAGACGCCGGTGCTGGTGACGCCGACGAAGAAGCGGCCGTCGAAGCGGGCGTCGTGGGCCTGCATGGCCCGGTAGGCGGCGTCGTGGTCGAGGAGCATGCGGCCATGATAGGCCGCGGGTGATGCAAGGCTCGCCGTTTTCGGACCTGTTCCTCGAAGCGGTTTTGGCCTCCTACATCGCCCTGAACAAGTGCACGTAGGCCCGGCTCACCGGCAGCTCGGATGCATGTCCGCGCAGGCGCAGGAAGAGGCGGCTGGCTTCGTCGCGCCGGGTGCCGGCCAGCTGCGCCAGGTTGACGATCGTCGAGCGGTGCACCTGCACGAACTGCTCCGGGTCGAGCTGCGTTGCCAGCTCCGCGATGCTGGTGCGGATCAGGTGCTCGGCGTTCGCGGTTTGCACGCAGGTGTACTTGTCGTCGGCGCGGAAGAACAGCACGTCGTCGATGGCGATCTGGTGCGTCAGCTCGCCGCTGCTGGCGCGCACCCAGCGCAGGCGTTGCGCGCCGGCGGTGGCCGTCGGCATCAGGCGCTGCAAGGCCGTCAGCAAGGCCGTGTCGGCATCGGTCGGGTCGCGCCGCAGGCGTTCGATCGTGCGCTGCAGGCGTTCGCTTTTCAGCGGCTTCAGCACATAGTCGACCGCCGCCTGTTCGAAGGCCTGCACCGCGTATTCGTCGTAGGCGGTGACGAAGACCACGCGCGTGCCGCCTTCGATGCCCTGTGCCACCTCCAGCCCGGTCAGGCCCGGCATCTGGATGTCCAGGAAGGCGATGTCGGGCTGCAGCGCGGCGATGCGCTCGGCGGCTTCGATGCCGTTGCGCGCCAGGGCCACGATCTGCAGCTCGGGCCACAGCGCGGCCAGCTGGCTTTGCAGCGCGGCGGCGAGGTGCGGTTCGTCGTCGGCGATCAGGGCCGTCGTCATCAGTCGGTCTCCAGCGGCAGGCGCAGCGTGGCGCGGGTGCCGGGGGCGGCGTCGTCAAGCGTCAGGGTGGCGGCCGGGCCGTACATCGCCAGCAGCCGTTCGCGCAGGTTGGCCAGCGCCATGCCGGCGCCCTTGCGGCGGCCGCTCGCCGCGGCCAGGCCCAGGCCGTCGTCGACGACCTCCAGCACCAGGTGCTTGCCATCGCGGCGGGTGCTGATGCCGATGTGCCCGCCTTCGATCTTCGGCTCCAGGCCATGGTGGATGGCGTTTTCCACCAGCGGCTGCAGGCACAGCGCCGGCAGCCGGGCATCGCGCAGCGTGGGGTCGGCGGTGATGTCGAAGCGCAGCCGGTCTTCCATGCGCGTCTTCAGCAGGCTGAGGTAGGCATGCACCAGCGCGATCTCGCTGTCCAGGCTGGCCTCGCCGGTGCGCAGTGCGGTCAGCGACGAGCGCAGGTAGTCGGTGAACGATTCGAGCATCGCCTTGGCCTTGGTGCTGTCGACGTCGATCAGCGCCTGCACGTTGGCCAGCGTGTTGAACAGGAAGTGCGGTTCGATCTGGCCTTGCAGCAGGCGCAGCCGGGCTTCGCTGGCGCGCTTCTCGGCTTCGACCTGGCGCGCCTTGGCGTTGAAGAACTGGTAGAAGACGAACGAGATCACCATCGATATCAGCAGGCTGCCGACGATCATGTTGGCGTCGACGGCGCGGAACCAGGCGACGCCGGCGCCGTCGACCAGCCTGATGGCCAACGGCAGGCCGATGGCCACCCCCAGCATCGGCACGCCGGCGTAGAAGAAGCCGCGCTTCGGGCCCTTCAGCCGGCGCAGCCGCTCGCGTCCGAACAGCGGCACGCTCAGCACATGGAGCGCGTGGATCGTGTAGGCGACGCACAGCGAGATGACCAGGTTCACGCCATACAAGTGCAGCCACATGCCCGCGTGGCGCCAGTCGCCGCCGTTGCGGGCACGGATGCCGAAGCCGAGCACGGTGAAGCAGGCGGCAATCACCAGCGCGAACACCAGCGTCCAAACCAGCTGCAGCCAGGCCGGCCCGACGCGGTGCTGGTCGGCGGCGGCATACCAGGAGCGCCATGACAGCGCCAACATGTTTCGGTTCCAGTCCATGGCGGCGAAGTGTAGGTAGCGTCCGCTGCCGCGGCGCCGGCGCGGCGACGAATCGACAGCCGGTGCGACGGGTGGCGAGCGCTGCCTACAATGCCGCGCAACTTCTCTCTACGGGCCCACCATGCAAGTCAACCCCACCGTGTTCAAGGCCTACGACATCCGCGGCGTTGTCGGCCAGACGATCGACGAGACCTTTGCCGAACACCTGGGCCGTGCCTTCGGCTCCGAAGCCGTGGCCGCCGGCGAACGCGCGGTGGCGGTGGGCCGCGATGGCCGCGTGTCCGGCCCCGGCCTGGCTGCGGCGCTGATCCGGGGGCTGAAGTCGACCGGGCTGGATGTCGTCGACATCGGGCCGGTGACGACGCCGATGCTCTACTACGTGGCCGCCACGCGCGCCAAGCACGGCTGCAGCAGCGGCATCCAGGTCACGGGCAGTCACAACCCGAAGGACTACAACGGCTTCAAGATGGTGCTGGCCGGCCGCGCGATCTATGGCGACGACATCCAGGGCCTGCGCCGGCGCATCGAGACCGAGACCTACACCACCAAGCGCGGCCGCAGCGCGAAGATGGACATCGTTGCCGAGTACACGCAGCGCATCGTCGGCGACTGCAAGCTGGCGCGGACCATGAAGATCGTCGTCGACTCGGGCAACGGCATCCCCGGCGCCACCGCGCCCGGCATCCTGAAGAAGCTCGGCTGCGAGGTCATCGACCTGTATTCGAAGGTCGACGGCGACTTCCCGAACCACCACCCGGACCCGAGCAAGCCGGAGAACCTGGCCGACCTGATCAAGGTCGTGCACGCCACCGGTGCCGATCTCGGCCTGGCCTTCGACGGCGATGGCGACCGGCTGGGCGTGGTCACCAAAGGCGGCAACATCATCTACCCGGACCGCCAGATCATGCTGTTCGCGCGCGACATCCTGAAGCGGCATCGCGGCGCGCAGATCATCTTCGACGTGAAGTGCTCGCAGCGCGTGCCGGTGGCCATCCGCAAGGCCGGCGGCAAGCCGCTGCTGTGGAAGACCGGGCATTCGCTGATCAAGGCCAAGCTGAAGGAAACCGGCGCGCCGTTCGCCGGCGAGATGAGCGGCCACCTGTTCTTCGGCGAACGCTGGTATGGCTTCGACGACGCGATGTACACCGCCGCGCGGCTGCTCGAGATCCTGTCCAAGGAACGTGACCCCAGCGCCTTCCTCGACGCGCTGCCCACCAGCTTCAGCACGCCGGAGTTGAACGTGCCTTGCGCCGAAGGCGAGAACCACGCCGTGGTGGCCGAACTGCTGGCGCGCGTGGCCGACGGCCGGCTGGCCTTTGCCGGCGGCGATGTGGGCACCATCGACGGCTTGCGCGTCGACTTCGCCGATGGCTTCGGCCTCATCCGCGCCAGCAACACGACGCCGGTGCTGGTGCTGCGCTTCGAAGGCCATACCCAGGATGCCCTGCACCGCATCGAAGAGCAGTTCATGGCCACGCTGCGCAGCGTGAAGGCCGACGCGCAGGTCGCGGCGGCGGCGCATTGACGCTGCTGCGATGAGCGGCGCCCTGGCGCGCGCAGCCTATTCGGGGCTGCTGCGCCTGGCCACCCCGGTTTATCTGGCCCGGCTGTGGTGGCGCGGCCGACGCGAACCGCTGTACCGCCATGCCTGGCGTGAACGGCTCGGCGGTTTTGATGGCGATGCCGGCACCGGGCGCGTCTGGCTGCATGCGGTGTCGCTGGGCGAGACCCGCGCCGCCGAGCCGCTGGTCGACGCGCTGCGCAAGCACCGGCCCGGCCTGCGGCTGCTGCTGACGCATGGCACGGCCACCGGCCGCGAAGCCGGCGCCAAGCTCATGCGCCATGGCGACCTGCAGACCTGGCTGCCCTACGACACGCCCGGCGCCGTGCACCGCTTCCTGCGCCGCCACCAGCCGGCCGTGGGCGTGCTGATGGAAACCGAGGTCTGGCCGAACCTGCTGCGGGCGGCGCGTGAACTCGAAGTGCCGATGGTGCTGGCCAACGCCCGCCTGTCCGAGAAGAGCCTGGCCAAGGGCGAGCGCCTGCGGGCGCTGATTCGCCCGGCGGTGGCCACGCTGGCGCGCGTGCTGGCGCAGACCGAGCCCGACGCGCGCCGCCTGCGCGCAGCCGGCGCGAATGCGGTGCAGGTGGTCGGAAACCTGAAGTACGACGTGTCGCCGAACCCCAAGCTGATCGCCCGCGGCCTGCAGTGGCGCCAGCCGCTGAACCGCCCGGTGGTGCTGGCCACGAGCACGCGCGAAGGCGAGGAAGAGCCGCTGCTGCAGGCCTGGGCGCAGCTGCCGGCGCCGCGGCCGCTGCTGGTGCTGGTGCCGCGCCATCCGCAGCGCTTCGAGCTGGTGGCCGACATCCTGCCGGACTTCGGCCTGAGCTTCGTGCGCCGCAGCGACTGGCACGACAACCCGCCGCCCGAAGCCGGGCAGGCCGATCTGTGGCTGGGCGACTCGGTCGGCGAGATGCCGCTGTACTACGGCATGGCCGATGTCGCGATTCTCGGCGGCAGTTTCGCGCGGCTGGGTGGCCACAACCTGATCGAGGCCGCGGCCTGCGGCTGCCCGCTGGTGATGGGGCCGCACACCTTCAACTTCGCGCAGGCGGCCGAGCTGTCGCTGGCGGCGCGGGCGTCGGTACGGGCGAAGACCATCGACGAGGCCGTGCACAAGGCGGTGGCGCTGGCGCTGGACCCGGTGCGCAACGAATGGGTGCAGCGCGCCTTCGACTTCGCGGCGCAGCACCGCGGCGCGGCCGAGCGCATGGCCGGCGAAGTGGTGGCGCTGCTGCAGGCGCAGGGGCTTTAGGAGCAACATGCCATGCCGACACCGCTGAGCGCCGCCGAGTTGCGCGCCGCCGTGCGCCCGGCCGACCCGGCCTGCGCTTGCGCGGTACTGGTCTGTCCGGGCTGGGAGTCGGTGGTGGCGCCGCTGGACGCCGCCGGCTACGAACGCATCGGCACGTTGCGTCCCGAACACGACGACGAACCGACGGTCGAGGAGTACCACGTCGACGGCAGCCGTTTCTGGTCAACGAACGCGCCGATCGCGCTGGCCTTCTTTCCGTACAACCGCTGCGAGGTCTGGCGCTGCCGCGCCTGTGGTCGCGGCTTCCTGCAGTACACCGAATTCGGTGGCTACTACGTTGACCACCGCCTGCGCGAGATCGACGCGGCACGCATTGTCTAGCTTCGAACGAACGAGGGCGCCAGGACTGTGATGACTTTCGACGCGTGGCGCTTTGAGCAGTGTCAGCAGCTTGGCACCAAGCTACGTCTGCGCCACACGGCAAGAAGCGCCAAACCAGCGAGCCCAAGCACATAAGCCTTTGGCTCTGGTACGGCTTGCACGAACGAGCCCGCCGAGATCGTCAGATTGTCGAATTCAACTCGGTAGGCATCGGTACCGTTGTACTCCTGATCCAAAAACACAGAGATGCTCACGGGGGCGGCAAGGAGCGGGTTGGTTGCCGAATGCCACAAGACGAAGTCTGGGTGCTCTATCGCCGAAGCGTAGAGATAAATCGTTGAATCGACTCTTTGAATTCTCCATCGATTCACCGTACCAAAATTCCCCGCAGCAAACAGGATGCCGCTTCCGCATCCCGGATATGAAGGCGAACAGGTACTCGGCACGTAGACCTGGTGGATCAGGGCGGTGAGCCCACTTTCCCCTCCCGCCCCCTGAAGAAAGATATCTGCAAAACCATCGGGATAGCCAACCATGAATCCCGCGTTTGCTGCCTTCCGCAAGTTGATGGTCTTTGTGTCGACGGTGGCGACGAAGTCACCGGCGAGCTTGAAGTCCGTCGTGAGAAAGACCGCGCCGTTGTGCGGGATCGTCGATGTGGGGTCAATCTGGTCTCTGAACAGAGTCAATACCCCGCCGCCGACGTTCGCTTGAAAACCTGACGACAGAGAGGCCGAAAGTCCCGCCGGAAGGTCAGTCCCGTCGAAGGTCGTCGAGAAGGACGCCTGCGCGAAGCAAGGCGCCGAGATCAGCAACGTAGACGACAGGGCTAGACGCAATAGACGGATCGGAAAGTTTGACATATCAGCCTCCAAAGTGATTGATTCAATGGTGCATCGCGCTCTTCGGCAAAGTCGATTGCCACGCGATTCAGCACAAGCGCGTTGAGTTGTACCGCCTGGGCGGAATCTAGTGATCGAGTCGACCCCTAGCGCGAGAAGAACTTGCTGGCCTTGTCGAGAAACGACTCTTTCGTCTCCGTTGGTTCCGGCGGGCTTTCGGCGGAGTCGGGCTTCGGAGACAGCAACGCAGCGCGCTCTTCCTTGTCGGCATCGCAGATGTCCTTGTACTCGAGGAGTTTTCTTCCTTCGTTCACCCTCGCGGCCGCCGTCAGGGCGCCTCCAAGGCCAGAGAAGAATCGATTGGCCATAGCCACCGTCACCGACTGCGCCACATCCTGCGTTGCATTGGCCAAGGCTCCCGGATCCTGCTTGTTGTTCGCGACCGTGGTCCGCTTGAATCGCGCCACAGGCCCGCAGTCGTTGGGGTCGACCATCAGCGCTGCCCGTCGCGGCCCCGACAGGGAGTCCAGGAATGCCCCACGTTCGTCAGCCGGGTAGTTATCCAAGAGTTCATACCGCTTCGGAAGCGGCATGCTCATCAACTCATAGTACGACAGCGTCACCTTCGCCCCCACCGCCGCATTGGAGGATGCGGCGGGCTCGGGCTTCTTGGCGTTGGTCAAGCTGTCTGCGCCGCTCGCATGCGCCGGTTGGACTTCCTGGCCAACCGCTACCAGCGGCAAATGCAGAAGAATGCTCAGAGCGGCTGCCTCAAGCCGCACCCAATTCGGTCTCATCGCCTTCCCTCCAATTTCTTGACTTGCTGGTGTTGCAGAGCGCGAACGCTCCTGATGGTGAGTCCACGGCCTTTGAGAGCCACAGACTCACTGTGGAACAAGTCCTCCGGGCTGGGAAGAAGGGCCACTCATGCCGCACTCACGCGCCGATTGGCGGTCTCTGGTCGTATCCTTCAGGCCGACCGCGCTCGGTGCGAGCCGGCAGAGGGAGTGCCGATGGGCCAACGTGCCGCGACCCGTGTGCGCCTGCAGTTGCTGGGCGTGCCCACCTGGGCCACCGAACTGGGAGGCGGCCGGCTCGAAGGCGTCGGCGCGGTGCTGTTCGGCGTCATAGCCACCGAGGGTGCCCCGGAGGCCACGAGGCTGGCCGAGCAGGTATGGGGTCCCCAGCGCGCCGGCAACAACCTCCACTCGACCCTCAACCGCCTGCGCGATCACATCCAGCACGACGTGGTGACGAAGGGTGACCGCGTAGTCCTTCACCCCGACACCACAGCCGACATCCACGCCCCACCCGACGCATGGCCTGACGGTGATGACCCGGCTCGGGTCGAGTTCATGCATGGCATCGATGCGCCGCCGGCGCTGCGACCCTGGCTGGATGCCGAGCGCGAACGCTGGCGCAAAGCGCTGGGTGGCGCGCAGCACCTGAGGCGTGCCGAGGACCTGTTGGCTGCGAACGCCCTTGCCGGGGCGCTCGACGAGGTGCGACGCGCCATCACCTTGGCCCCATTCCTGCCCGAGGCGTGGCTCGCCAAGGCCCAAATCCTGTACGTCAGCGGCGACCTCGCCGGCGCTGCACGCGCGCTGGCCCGGGCCGGCGCGCTGCGGCCACTGCGCCCCGACGCGGGCCAGCGTGCCGACTCACTGCGGCGCTCACTCGACGGCGCCAGCTCGCCGCGCCCGCCGCAGGTGCCACCAAGCCTGCTGCGGCCGCCGCGGCTCATCGGCCGCGATGCCGCCTGGCGCGCCGCCGAACGCGCCTGGGAGGCGCAACGGCCCTTCGTCTTCATCGGCGAGCACGGCGTGGGGAAGAGCCGGTTGCTGCGCGACTTCATTCAAGACCATGGTGGTGGCCTCGTCGTGGAGGCCGCGTTCCAGGCCGAGCGCGCCCCGTACGCCACGCTGGCAACCCTGGTGCAACGCGTACGAGAGCGGCTGGGCCTGGAGCCGGGCGAGCTGCCGTCGTCGCTGGCCGCCATCGAGGGACCTCTTGGCGACGCGCGTTTCGACGAGGCCGCGATACTCGCCGCCACCCGAGAGTGGCTGGGCGCGGCCGCCGTACACCTGGGGGCCATTGCCGTCGATCGCCTGGAGCGCGCCGATACCGCGACCGTCGACCTGCTGCGCAAGCTGGCCGCCGGACCGCTGCGGGAGCGGCTGCGCTTCGCGTTCGCATCCCTCCCCATGTTGCCCGGCGCTCGCCGCGAACAGCTCGACGCCTGGTGTGCGGCGCGTGAGGGCCTTCGCCCCGTGGCGCTGGCCCCCTGGACTGTCGAGCAGGTAGCCGAGCTGCTGAGCCGCGTGGAGCTACCGCGCGCCGCCGCGCGCATCACCCCCGCGGACCTGCGCGAGCGCAGCTGCGGCGTGCCGCAGCTGGTTCTGTTCACGCTGCAGGAACTGGCAGTAAGCGACCGGATGCTTCCCGCCCGGCGCGAGCCACCGGAAGAGCTGCCGGTGCTGCGCGAGCGCCTGCGTGCCGTCCCGCCGGGAGCGCGGCCGCTGCTGGAGCTGTCAGCCGTGCTCGAGGCCGACGTTGCGCGACTGGCGCAGGCGCTGGAGTGCTCCGAGCTGGAGGTGCTGGCTATTCGCGACGAGCTGGCTATGCGCGAAGTGCTGGACGCCTCGCACACGATGAACGACATGACGCGCGACGCTGTGCTCGCCGCCATGCCCTCGGCCGCACTGGTGCGCTGGAATGCAGTGGCGGCCACCCTGCTGGCTCCCGACCCGCGCGTGCCGCGCGCGCGCATCGCCGCGCACTGGGAGGCCGCCGAGCGCTGGGCCGAAGCCGCCGCGGCTTACCGCGAAGCTGGGGCACGAGCAGCGGCCGTAGGCAGTGCGGCCGCGGCGCTGGACCTGTATCAACAGGCCGCACTGTGCGCCGCACGCGGTGGCGACGCGGCCGGCGAGTTCGAGGCCTTGCACGAAGCGCTACCCCACGAAATGCTCTTGCATGGCCTCGATGCCGCGCGGCGCATGCTCGAGCGCATGCGCCCGCCGGCCGAGCACGTGGGCAGGCAGGTGCGGCTGGCAATCCGGGAAGCGACGCTGGAGGTTTCGCTGTACCGGCGCGGCCCGGCTGCGGAGCCAGCCCTGCGGGCCGCAATGCGGGCACTCGCGGCTGCGCAAGCCCATCGCGACGCCGACCTGCTGGCCGCGGCACGGTCGACCTACGCCGTGGCGCTGGCGCAGACGTCGCAGTATGACCAGGCCGTCGACGAAGGCCGGCGCGCCTGGGCAATGGCCCGCGTGTCATGCCTAGCGCAGCGGGCACGCGAGATCGGCACCGACCTCAGCTTCGTTTACTACGAAGCGACCCGGCTCGGCGACGCCATCTCGCTCGCGCGCGAGCTGCTGGACCAATACGAGGCCGCCGGCGATGTGGCGGGCGCTGCGGCGGTCGAAAGCAATCTCGCGGCCTTGCTGGCACGCAGCGGTGACCCCGAGGCGTCACTGCCGCTGGCACTGGAGGCGTACCGTCGCCTGCGCGAGGTAGAACCTACAGCCACACACATGGCGGCGGTTGTGAACCGCGTCGGCCTGTCGCAGGCGCTGGGCTTCAAGGGCGAACTGACGGCGGCGCTCGCAATGCTCACGGAGGGGGGGCGTCCACTCGACGAGATCGAACCGACTCCGCAGGTGCGCGCGATGGTGCAGGCGCAGCGCGCCCACCTGCTGCTGCTGCTGGGCGACGACAGGGCTGCGCTGGCCGCGCTGGGTGACGACGACGGGCGCCTGCCCGTTTCGCAGCGCATCCAGGCCGAAACTCTGCGGCTGCGTGCCACCCGCCAACAAGGCGGTGCCGATGCCCCGATGCTGCGCTGCATCGAAACGTTGCTCGGGCGCCAGGAGCCGGCGCCATTGCCGCATTCTCAATGGTGGGCGGCATCCCTGTTTGGCGATCCTGGGCGCATATTGGAGCAGTTGCTGCTTGTCCAGCGGCGATGCGTCGAGTGCGGTATGCCGGGCGTAGCGCGCAGCGTGGACGTTCGTCGCCTGCAGGTACTGATGGTCATACCTGCGCGCTGGGCGGTGGAAGAGGCGGGTTCTCTGGCGCAACAGCTAAGCCATGACCTGTCGAACGGCGCCGGGCTGGCGGCGATGACCTATTGGCCTGAAGCCTGGCTCGCCGTGGCGCGGGCGCTGCAGCGGGCGGGATACGCGCACGAAGCTGCGGCTTCGATCCGAGCGGCGCAGCGCTGGGTGGTGAACGTGGCCGAGCGACATGTCGCGGCGGATCGTCAGCATGCTTTTCTGAAACGCAACCCGGTTCACTTGGCCCTCGAACTTCTGGCGTGACTCGGTCCCATCAAGGCTGATCGCTCGACTCGTTCAGCCGCGCAGCAGATCCAGCCGCGGCAGCGCGGCGCTGCCCGGCAGCACCGTCGCATCCAGCGCCGCGCGCGGCACGCGCAGGTGTTCGGCCAGCAGCGTGCGCTGCACCGATCGCAGGTCGGTGGTGATGCGCAGGTCGCGGCCTTCGAAGCGGTCTTTCTTCGCCAGGCCGGGCCAGTCGGCGACGACGCGGCCGCCCTTGATGGCGCCGCCGGCGACGAAGGCGACGCCGCCGCTGCCGTGGTCAGTGCCCTGGGTGCCGTTGATCGCGACCTCGCGGCCGAACTCGGTGGCAACGAGCACGGCGGTCTTGGCCCAGGCGCCCGACGGCGCCAGGCCGTCGCGCAGGCTGGCCAGCACTGCGTCCAGCGTGCGCAGGTTGTACGACAGCGCTCCCTGTGGCGCGGCCTGGTTGGCGTGCGAATCCCAGCCGCCGATCTCGAGCACGGCGATCTGCGCGCCGCGCTGCAGGAACTCGGCCGCCTGGCGCGCCAGCGCGACGACGGCGCTGCGGCCGCCTGGAGCGGCCTTGCCGTCGGCGGCCGCCATGTCCATCGCCGGGTCGTCGCGCAGGCCGCGTGCCCGCGCCAGCGCCTGCGACAGCGCGGCATCGTTGCCATACATCGCCTGCAGCCGCGCCACCAGGTCGGCCGACGGCTCCGGCAGTACCGACGGCGCCCAGGTGTCGACCGCGTCGGCGCCGCGCAGCACCAGCGGCACGGCGGTTTCCAGCGCCACCGCGCGGCCGCCGTTCTGCGCGGCCAGTGCGCGGCCGAGCCAGCCGGTGGCCAGCTCGTAAGGGCGCGTGCCGCCGGATTCGAGCACCTGCTGCGCGTCGAAGTGCGAGCGCTCGTGGTAGGGCACGCCGACCGCATGCACGACGGCGAGTTCGCCGCTGCCGTACATCGCATGCATCTGCGGCAGCAGCGGGTGCAGCGCGAAGGGGCCGCTCAGTGGCAGCGCCGGCGATTCGAACGCGGCCAGCTTGCCGCGGGCGTCGGCGAAGTCGAGGTCGCCGGGCACCGGTGCGGCCGACAAGCCGTCCATGCCGCCGCGCAGGATGACGAACACGAAGCGGTTCTCGCCGGCGCTGGGCACGGCGGCCCAGCTCAAGCCCGGCAGCGCGGCGAAGGCGCTGGCCAGCAGGTGTCGGCGCTGCATCATCGTGGGCGCTCCTGGTCCTGGTACTAGCGGCGTTGGAACTCGGGCGCCAGCAGCAGCAGCGCCAGCGCCTGCGGGCCGTCGGCGGCGCGTTCGATCTGGCGCCGGCTGGTGTCGCTGAAGGCCGGGCCCAGGCTGGACTGAGCCAAGGCGCGGGCGTCGGTCTGGCGGCCGACGCGCTCGGCCACGCGCGTGGCCCATTCGACGCGCTTCCACACCGCGTCGGGGCCGAGCCAGTCTTCGGCGCGGTCCGGCCAGCCGGCCGGCGACGGCGCGGCCTGCACGCGCTGGCCCAGCGCGGCCAGGCCACCGTCGGGCTGGCGCGCGAAGGCGGCGTCGCCCAGGCCGAGCAGGCGCACGCTGCTGACGACGAACTCTTCCGGCGTCTTCAGCTTCGGCCGCTCCGGGCTCCAGGCCTCCGGCGATTCGACCAGCGTGCGCGCCAGCGCCGCCAGGTCGCCGTCGCTGCTGCGAAAGCGCGCTTCGAGCCGCGCCACCAGCGCCGCGGGCGGCTCGTCGGCGACGAAGTGCCGCGCCAGCTTGGTGGCGATGAAGCGTGCCGTCGACGGGTGCTGCGCCAGGTCGTGCAGCACCGCGTCCAGTGCTTCGGGGCCTTCGGCATAACGCTTGCCGAGCACGGTCTTCACACCCGGCTCGTGCCAGCTCGGCTCGAAGCGCACCGGCGGCGCATCGCCGTCGGCCAGCTCGCGTGCCGGCGTGCGCCAGCCGGTGAGCACGCGCGCGAAGGCGGTGACGTCGGCTTGCGAATAACCGCCCCAGCCGCCGTAGGCGGCTCCGCCGCCGGCAGCGCCCAGCGTGTGCAGCTCCAGCACCTCGCGCGCCAGGTTTTCGTTGAGGCCGGTGATGCGCGGCCCTGGCTCGCCGTTGGCCCGTGCACGCTGGCTGCGCTGGCGCACGAAGCGCGAGTCGGGCCCGGCCGACTGGTCGTTGTCCAGGTAGCGCAGCATCGCGGCGTGCTTGACGCTGGCCTTCAGCATCGTCTCGAAGGGGCCGGCGATGTTCGGCCGGATCGCTTCGCGCTCGAAGCTGCCGACCAGGCCGCGCGCGCTGGCCTTGGCCATCGACACCGTGAAGTGGTTGCTCCAGAACAGAGCCAGCCGTTCGGCGAAAGGCCGCGGGGTGCCGGCCGCTGTGGCCAGGCGCGAGCGCGTGTCGGCCAGCACCAGCGCGCGGAAGTGCTCGGCGAACTGCTGCTCGCCCGAGCGCATGTCGGTGGCGGTTTCGCGCCGCTCGCGCCGTTCACGCACGAAGGCGGCGTGGGCGCGCAGGCCGTCCAGGCAGCTGGGCAGCGCCGTGCCGCGCGCGTTGTCGGCGGGGCCGACTTGCGCCAGCAGCCAGCCGGCGGCGTCGCCGCCGATGCCGCTGAGCGCCGGCTCGCCCAGGCCGAAGCGGTGTGCGGCGATCAGGGGCGGGTGCGGGGCGGCAAGCATGGCGACGGCTGGGCGTGGCCGTCAGTGTCGCGCAAGCGGCCTGTGCGTGGACAGGCAGGGCGGGTAAAGATGGGTTGCCGCGCGGCGCGCGGCGTCCTTCAGCGCGCGAGCAGGCGGTTCAAGGCCTCGACATCGCCCGGACTGAGCTGGCCCGAGGCCTGGCGCAGCTTCAGGCTGTTCACGAGCACGTCGTAACGCGCCTTGGCCAGATCGCGCTGGGTCGTGAAGAGCTGGGTCTGCGCATTCAGCACGTCGAGGTTGACGCGCACGCCGACCTTGTAGCCGAGCTGGGTGGCTTCCAGCGCCAGCTTGCTCGACGACTCGGCGGCTTCCAGCGCCTTCACCTGCGACAGACCCGACTGCACGCCGAAGAACGCCACGCGCGTGCCCTGCGCAACGCCGCGGCGCGCCGCTTCGAGGTCGTTGCGCGCCTTGTCTTCGAGCGACAGCGTTTCCTTGATGCGGTTCTGCGTCGCACCCCCGGTGTACAGCGGCCAGTTCAGCTGCACGCCGAGGCTGGCGTTGGTGGTGGTGCCGGGCAGCGTGACCGTGGCCGAGCTGCCGCTGGTGCGGCCGACACCGATGGACGCCGTGGCGTCGACGGTCGGCGACTCGGCGGCGCGCGCCTTGGCGATTTCGAGCGTCGCGACTTCGAGGCCGACACGCGCCTTGCGCACGGTCGGGTGCTGGCCGTCGCCGACGTTGACCCACTCTTCGGCGTTCGCCGGCACCGGGCCGGGCAACAGCACCGGCACCACCAGCGGCTTCGGCGCGATGCCGGTGCGGCCGACCAGCACGTCAAGCGCGATCTGCTTCGTGCGCAGGTCGTTCTCGGCGGCCAGTTCCTGCGCCGTGGCCAGGTCGAAGCGCGCCTGCGCTTCGCGCGTGTCGGTGATGGTGGCGGTGCCGACTTCGAAGTTGCGCTTGGCCGAAGCCAGCTGTTCGGTGATGGCGGCCTTGCTGGTGCGCGTGGTGCCCAGGCTGTCCTGCGACGCGAGCACGTCGAAGTAGGCCTGCGCGATGCGCACGATCAGGTCCTGCTCGGCGGTTTCCAGGTCGGCCTGCGCCAGCAGCAGCGACTTGCGCGCCTGCTCGATGGTGGCGGTGTTGGCGCGGTTGAACAGCGGGTACTTGCCGCTCAAGGCGCCGTTGACGCTGTTGCTGCTGCCGCGGTCGAACTTGGGCGGGTCGATCTGGCTCGTGGTGGCGCTGCCCGTCAGCGCGGCCGACGGCCGGTTCAGCGCTTCGCTTTGCTCGGCCTTGTACTGCGCCGAATCGGCCAGCGACTTGGCGGCCAGGTAGGTGGCGTCGTAGGCGCGCGCTGCTTCGTACAGCTCCTGCAGGCTCTGGGCGCGGGCGGCCAGCGGCGCAAGCAGCGCCAGGCTGGCGGCCAGGGCCGCCGTCGACAGGCGGAAACGCATCAGACGCATGGGCAATCCTTCAAAGGGGCAGGGGTTGTTCGAGAAACGCGCGCCGTTATAGAACCTGCGGCCGCCGCGCGCAGCCGGCATGCGACGACTTGCGCGTTCCGGGGGGCGGCAGGGTGCCTGAGGGCGACAGGCTGCATCAGAAAGCGAAGCGCGACGGTTCGCCGAAACCGTCGAGCCGCGGCGCGACGGTGTCGAAGAGATCGGTGTCGGACCAGGCCGAAGCGCCGGCGCGCGTGAACAGGCGGGCCCGCATGATGGGCTCTTCGCCGACCACGGCGGCCAGCCGGCCGCCGATCTTCAGCTGCTCCAGCAGCGCCTGCGGCACCGCGGCCACCGAGCCCGACAGCAGGATGACGTCGAACGGGCCTTCGGCCGGCAGGCCGCGCGCGCCTTCGGCGGCGCCGACTTCGACGACGCTGGCGTTGACGATGCCGTTGCGGCGCAGGTTCTCGCGCGCCATGTGCACCAGCGCCGGGCGGGTTTCGAGCGTGAACACCTGCTGCGCGCGGTGCGCCAGCAGCGCCGCCATGAAGCCCGAGCCGGCGCCGATCTCCAGCACCTTTTCGTGGCGCTGCACCTGCAGTTCCTGCAGCAGCCGCGCTTCGACCTTGGGTTCGAGCATGCACGGCCCGCCGGGTTCGCCTTCGAGCAGCGGCACCTGGGTGTCCATGAAGGCCAGCGCGCGGTGACCCGGCGGCACGAAGTCTTCGCGCTTGAGCGTGGCCAGCAGCGACAGCACGGCCGGGTCGAGCACCTCCCAGGGGCGGATCTGCTGCTCGATCATGTTGAAGCGGGCGAGTTCGATGTTCATGGCGGGGTTCGGTCGTCGGGTTGGACGCGGATTCTAGGCAGGCGCCTTGACGGCCGGCGCGGCACCGCGCCAGCGCCGCTGCGCCCAGGCGGCCAGGTCGTCGAGATAGCAGTAGATCACCGGCACCACCACCAGCGTCAGCAGCGACGACGTGATGACGCCGCCGATCACGGCCTGGCCCATCGGCGCACGCTGCTCCGAGCCTTCGGACAGCGCGAACGCCAGCGGCACCATGCCGAAGACCATGGCCAGCGTCGTCATCAGGATCGGCCGCAGGCGGACCTGGGCGGCATGCAGCAGCGCTTCGGTTCTTGCCATGCCGGCAGCGCGCGAACGGATGGCGAAGTCGACGAGCAGGATCGCGTTCTTCGTCACCAGCCCCATCAGCATCACGATGCCGATGATGGAGAACATGTTCAGCGTCGATCGGAACAGCAGCAGCGCCAGCACCACGCCGATCAGCGTCAGCGGCAGCGAGGCCATCAGCGCCAGCGGCTGCAGGAAGCTCTTGAACTGGCTGGCCAGGATCATGTAGATGAAGACGATGGCCAGCCCGAGCGCGCCGACGGCGTAGTTGAACGACTCGGTCATGTTCTTCGTCGAGCCGCCGAAGGCATAGCGGTAGCCCGGCGGCCAGGCGGTGGCGTCCAGCACCTGGCGGATGTCGGCAGAGACCTCGCCGCTGCTGCGGCCCAGCGCGTTGGCGTCGATGTTGATCTCGCGGTTCAGATCGCGGCGGTTGATCTGGTTCGGCCCGGTCGACGGCAGCACCTGCGCCACCTGCGACAGCCGCACCACGCGCGTGCTGCCGTCGAGGGCGTTGGTCACCACCAGCGGCAGGTTCTGCAGGTCGGCGTTGGAGTCTCGGCTGTCGGGCGACAGGCGCACGTTGACGTCGTAGTTCTCGCCGTCGCCGGCGCGCCAGTTGCCCACCGTCTGGCCGGCCACCAGCGTGCGCAGCGCCGTGGCCAGCATGTTGACGTTCAAGCCCAGATCCGACGCCGCGTCGCGCTTGACCTCGATGGCCACCGTCGGCTTGTCGGGTTTGAGCGTGCTGTCGAGGTCGACGAGGCCGGGGATGCCGCGCAGCTTCGCGTTGATCGTGTTCGACAGCCGTTCCAGTTCACCGAGGTCGCTACCCTGGATCGAGAACTGGATGCTCTTGCCGCCGCCGAGGTCGGTCTGGCCGATGTTGGTGACGGTGATGCCCGGGATGCGCGACAGCCGTTCGCGCAGCGGCACCGCCATCTCGCTGACGTTGCGCTGGCGGTCCTTGCGGTCGACCAGGCGCACGTAGACCGCGCCGTAGATCTTGCCGGCCGCCACGCCGGCGTTGATGGTGGTGACGGTGTAGCGCACCTCGGGCAGCTCGCGCAGCGCGGCGTCGATCTGTTTTGCACGCGCTTCGGTGACTTCGAGCGACGATCCGACCGGCGTGTAGAAGTTGACCTGCGTCTCGCTGAAGTCGGCCTTGGGCACGAACTCGGCGCCGAGGATGGGGATGATGAAGAAGCTGGCGACGAAGGTGGCCAGCGCGGCCAGCAGCGTCTTCAGCTTGTGCTTCAGCGACCAGCCGAGGATGGCCTGGTAGGCATGCGACAGCCATTCGGTCAGGCGGTCGAACAGGCCGGTGACGCGGCCGATGGTCTTGTCGTACAGCGTCACGGGCGCGCCACGATGGGCGCCGTGCGCCTGAGGTGAATCAGGATGAGACCCCGCTCGCTGCGCGGCGGGGTCGTGCCAGATGCTCGACAACATCGGATCCAGCGTGAAGCTGACGAACATCGAGATCAGCACCGCGGCGACGATGGTGATGCCGAACTCGTGGAAGAACTTGCCGACGATGCCGCCCATGAACCCGATCGGCAGGAACACGGCGACGATGCTCAGCGTGGTGGCCAGCACCGCCAGGCCGATCTCGTTGGTGCCGGCCAGCGCCGCGTCGTGCGCGCTCTTGCCCATCTGCACATGGCGCACGATGTTCTCGCGCACGACGATGGCGTCATCGATGAGCAGGCCCACGCACAGGCTCAGCGCCATCAGCGTGATGGTGTTGATCGTGAAGCCGGACGCGTACATGAACAGGAAGGTGCCGATCAGCGCGATCGGCAAGGTCAGCCCGGTGATGACGGTCGAGCGCCACGAGTTCAGGAACAGGAACACGATCAGGATCGTCAGCGCCGCGCCTTCGATCAGCGTGCGCTTGACGTTGGCCACCGAGACGCGGATCGAACGCGAGTTGTCGCGGTTGATCTCGGTCTTGATGCCCGGCGGCGTGACGGCGGCCGAATCGGCCAGCGCCTTCTGCAGCCCGTCGACGACGTCGATGGTGTTCTCGCCCTGGCTCTTCTGCACCGACAGCAGCACCGTGCGCTGGCCGTTGTACAAGGCCAGCGACTCGATCTCCTGCGGGCCGTCGACGATGTCGGCCAGCTGCCACAGCTTCACGGCAATGCCGCCTTTGCGGGTGACGACGACATCGCGGAAGTCCGCCGGTGTCTTCAGCCGCGCATTGATCTGCACCACGCGTTCCTGCTCGCGCGAGCGCAGGGCGCCCAGCGGCAGCTCCTGGTTTTCGCTGCGGATCGCCGACACGACCTGGTCGACGCCGACGCCGAAGGCTTCCAGCGACTGCGGCTTGACATAGACGTTGATCTGCCGCGACACGCCGCCGACGACGCTGACCGCGCCGACGCCGCGCACGTTCTCCAGCCGCTTCTGCAGCACTTGCGTCGCCCAGGTGGTCAGCTCCTGCGGCGTTTTCTTGCCGTCAGTGGCGAGGATGGCGACGTTGAAGACCGGCTGGCTCGCCGGGTCGAAGCGCGAGATGCGCGGCTCCTTGACCTCGTCGCGCAGGTTGGGCCGGATCAGCGCCACCTTCTCGCGCACGTCGTCGGCCGCCTTGCGCCCGTCGACATCGAGGTTGAACTCGATGATGACCACCGACGTGCCTTCGTACGAACGCGAGTACAGCGAGTTGATGCCGGCGACGGTGTTGACCGCTTCCTCGACCTTCTTCGTGACCTCGCTCTCGACGATCTCCGGCGAGGCACCGGGGTAGTCCATCTGCACGACGACGGTTGGGAAGTCGATGTTCGGGAACTGGTCGACCGACAGCCGCTGGTAGCTGAACAGCCCGAGCACGACGAAGGCGAGCATCACCATCGTCGCCATCACCGGGTTCTGGATCGAGACGCGGGTGAACCACATGGTCAGTGCGCCGGGGTGGCCATCTTCAGCGGCGTTCCTTCGCGCAGCGCGCCGACGCTGCCGCGCAGCACGGTCTCGCCCTCGGCCAGCCCGGAGACGATCTCGACCACCGTTTCGCTGCGGCTGCCGACGAGCAGGTCGCCGCGCATGCCCGGCACCACCGTGCGCAGCACGGCCTTGCCACCGGCCAGCGCCAGGACATAGGGCCGCGCCTGGTCGAAGCGCAGCGCCGACACCGGCACCACCAGCGCCGACTTGCGTTCGAGCTCGATGCTGCCGCGCGCGAACAGGCCTTGGCGCAGGCCCGCGGCATTCGGCCCGGGCTGCACCTGCAGGTAGGTCATCACCGCGCGCGTGCCGCTTTGCGTGCTCGGGTTGATGCGCACCACGCGCGCCGGCACGGCTTCGGCCAGGCCGTCGACCATCACCTTCGCGGCCTGGCCCACACGCACCGCGAGCACGTCTTCGGGCGACACCGCGGCTTCGAGTTCGATGCGCGACAGGTCAACGATTTCCACCAGCTTCACGTCGACGCCGACGCGTTCACCGGGCTGCACCAGCCGCTGCGACACCAGGCCGGCCAGCGGCGCGCGGATCTCGCAGTCCTTCACCGCCTTGCGCGCCAGTTCGGCCGCGGCCTTCGCGGCCTGCAGCGAAGCCTGCGCGCCGGTGGCGCTGCTGGCCGAAGTGTCGAGCGCGTTCTTCGAGATGAAGCCCTGGTCGACCAGCGCCTTGTTGTTGTCCAGCGTGCGCTGCGCGATGTCCAGCTGCGACTGCGCCGCGGCGGTCTGGTCCTCGGCCTGGCGCAGCTTCCACTTGAACTCGGTGTCGTCGAGGCGGCCGATCAGCTGGCCGGCGGCCACGCGGTCGCCTTCACGCACCAGCAGTTGCGCGACTTCGGCCGCCACGCGTGCCTTCACGACCGCGCTGTCGACCGCCTTCAGCCCGCCGGAGACGGCGAGCGCGCCGACGAGTTCGGTGCGCTGCGCGACGGCCACGTCGGTGGCCGCCAGCTCCACCGCTGGCTGCGCCGGCGCGGCCGTGGCCTGCGAGGCGGCCTGCGCCTTGCGCAGCATCGCCCAGCGGCCGCCGGCGCCGGCCAGCAGCAACAGGAGCACCAGGCTCAGGATCCAGCGTGAACGTCGGCTCATCGGCGGGTTTTCTTGACAGCGGGTGGGCTGCGCACTTCCAGGCCACGCAGCGTGATCTCCATCTGCGTGCGCAGCATGGCCTCGGGGTCGAAGTCGACGCCGTTCACCGGGCAGGCGCCGAACGAATGCTGGTGCAGCAGGTGGAAGATCATCGGCGCAATCAAGGCATGCGCCACCTCGTGCACCGGCAGCGGCCGGAATTCGCCGCGGTCGATGCCGCGCTGCACGATGCTGGAGAACAGCTGGTCGCCCGGCACCATCACCTCGTCGGCATAGAACTGCGCCAGCTCGGGGAAGTTGCGCACCTCGGACAGCACGATCTTGTGGATGCCGCCGGCCTGCGTGCTGCCGGCGCGCCGCCACCAGGTGGTCATCAGCTCGATCAGCAGGTCCGAACTGCTGCCTTCGAAAGTCGCGACCAGCTCGATGCCTTCGGCGATCATGCTGCCCAGGTTCTGCCGCACGACGGCCTTGAAGAGTTCTTCCTTGCTCGGGTAGTACAGGTACAAGGTGCCTTTGGACACGCCGGCGGCGCGCGCCACCTCTTCCGAGCGCGTGGCCGCAAAGCCCTTTTCGACGAACAGCATCAGCGCCGCGTCGAGCAGTTCCTGCGGCCGGGTTTCCTTGCGGCGCTGGCGGGTGGGCGGTGAAGTGGGATTCATGAGTTACTGACTGACCGGTCAGTAATGTAGCCAATCGCGGCACCCGGGGTCAAGGTGACATGCCCGTGGCAGGTAGCGCCGCTATCATCCGCGGCTTTGTGCGCGAGGCCTGCCTTTGGACCCGATTCTGCTGATCAAGGCCGCCGTGATGGGTGTGGTGGAGGGGCTCACCGAGTTCCTGCCGGTGTCGTCCACCGGGCACCTGATCCTGGCCGGCGCGCTGATGGACTTCACCGGCGGCCCGCTGACGCCGGAGAAGATCAAGGCCTTCGAGGTCTCGATCCAGAGTGGCGCCATCCTGGCCATCGTGCTGCTGTACTGGCAGCGCCTGACGGGCGCCATCGGCGCGATGGGGCGCGACCGCAATGCGCGCCGCTTCATCATCAACGTGCTGGTCGGCTTTCTGCCGGCGGTGGTCATCGGGCTGGCCTTCGGCAAGAAGGTGCAGTCTGCGCTGTTCACGCCGATCGTCGTTGCCAGCACCTTCATCCTCGGCGGGCTGGTCATCCTGTGGGCGGAGCGGCGCAAGAACGTCGTCGTGCGCGTGGCCGAGGTCGAGGACATGAGCCTGCTCGACGCGCTGAAGGTTGGCCTCGTGCAATGCCTGGCCTTCGTGCCGGGCACCAGCCGCTCGGGCGCCACCATCATCGGCGGCATGCTGTTCGGGCTGTCGCGCAAGGCCGCCACCGAGTACACCTTCTTCCTGGCCATCCCGACGCTGTTCGGCGCCGGTGCCTACAGCCTGCTGAAGGTGCGGCACAGCCTTGGCGCGGCCGACCTGCCGCTGTTCGCGATGGGCTTCGTGTTCTCGTTCATCGCCGCCTGGCTGTGCGTACGCTGGCTGCTGCGCTACGTGTCGACGCACGACTTCGTGCCCTTCGCCTGGTACCGCATCGCCTTCGGTGCCCTGATCCTTGTCACGGCGTATTGGCACCTGGTGACCTGGGCCGAGTGAAGCCGGAACAGCCTTCACCGCAGAGGTGCCGAGGGCGCGGAGTCAACGCAGAGGAAATCATGGTCTTCCTCTGCGAATCTCTGCGCCCTCAGCGCCTCTGCGGTGAATGACTTCAGCCTTCCATTGCTCTCAGCCCAGGCTCAGCGTGTCCGAAGGCCGCTCGCCGAACTGGTGCCGGTAGTCGTGCGCGAACTGGCTCAGGTTCCAGAAGCCCCAGCGGGCGGCCGCTTCCTGCACTGACAGGCTGCCTGGCTGGGCCTGGCGCAGGGCGCGGCGCACGCCGTTCAGGCGGATGCTGCGCAGATAGGCCTTCGGGCTCATCGCGACGGCGGATTCGAAGGCGTACTGCAGCGTGCGCCGGCTGACGTGCAGCTGCGCGCACAGGTCCGGCACGTTGGGCACGGCATCGGGGTGCGCCTGGGTCCATTCGTGCACGCGCTGCACCAGGCGGCGGCGCGCGGTGGCGTTGCTGCGGTCGTCCAGCGGCGCCAGCGGGCGCGCCAGCAGGTCGGTCAGCACGTCCAGCATGGCCTGGCGCAGGCTGTCGCGCGCCGCCGCTGCATCGTGGTGCGCGGCGCCGGCCGCCGCCGACAGCGCCAGGATGGCGCGCAAGCGGGCCTGCGCGTGGCGCCGCCGCGGCGCCTGCACCTCAAGCCACGGGGATCGGTCCAGCAGCGGCCACGGCAGCGGCACGCCCAGCGCCGCGGCATGGCGCTCGAGTTCGGCACGCGAGACGACGATGCCCAGGATGTCGTGGCCGACCGGGCTCACCAGCTCGAATGGCGCGGCGCGGTGCCAGACCATGACGCCGTCGTCGCCGACCTCGCGGCCGTCGATGCGTGAGCCGTCCCGCGCGGCGGTGATGCCGCACCACACCGCGTCGGGCCAGGTCTCGCAGCGCTGGCGCAGCGCCTGGTTGCTGCGCTCGCGAAACACCTGCGCGGCATCGGTCCACACCTGGTCCAGCTGGCCGCGAAACGCGCCCGCGCTGAGCTGGTCGTACTGCTGCCGCCAGCGGCTCAAACGTGCCGCGTGCTCGTCGACGTCGCCCGACTGGCCGGACTGCACCTGCCAGCCCGGGCTCCACGCCGGTGCGGCGTCGGCCCCGATAGTGCGCACCATGTTTGCCGATTCCCGATAACGCCCAGCGTCGCTTCGTTCCTACCCTTGCAGGGCCAGCTGGCCTTTCGGGCCCGCCGGGTGGGGCGAAGCAATCGCCACGCCAGGCGGGCCGCCGGCGCAACAGACCTTACTTCCTGGAGCACAACATGGATCCGACCGCCACGCCGGCGCTGAACAAGACGCTGAGCACCTTGCAGCTGTGGGGCATTGCCGTCGGCCTCGTCATCTCGGGCGAGTACTTCGGCTGGAGCTATGGCTGGGCTTCGGCCGGCACGCTCGGCTTCCTGGTCACGTCGGCCTTCATCGCGCTGATGTACGCCACCTTCATCTTCAGCTTCACCGAGCTGACGACGTCGATCCCGCACGCCGGCGGGCCCTTCGAATACAGCCGCCGCGCCTTCGGGCCGGTGGGCGGCTACGTGGCCGGCTTCGCGACGCTGATCGAATTCGTCTTCGCGCCGCCGGCCATCGCGCTGGCCATAGGCGCCTACCTGAACGTGCAGTTCCCGGCGCTGTCGCCGAAGACGGCAGCGGTCGGTGCCTATGTCGTGTTCATGGCGCTGAACATCGTCGGCGTGCAGATCGCCGCCACCTTCGAACTGGTGGTCACGCTGCTGGCCATCTTCGAGCTGCTGGTGTTCATGGGCGTCGTGACGCCGGGCTTTTCGGCCGCCAACTTCCTGAAGGGCGGCTGGTCGGGCCAGGACGGCTTCAGCGCCGCGGCCATCCCCGGCATGTTCGCGGCGATTCCGTTCGCGATCTGGTTCTTCCTGGCGATCGAAGGCGTGGCCATGGCTGCCGAAGAAGCGAAGGACCCGCGCCGCTCGATCCCGATCGCCTACATCGCCGGCATCCTGACGCTGCTGGTGCTGGCCGCCGGCGTGATGCTGTTCGCCGGCGCCGCCGGCGACTGGACCAAGCTGTCCAACATCAACGACCCGCTGCCGCAGGCGATGAAGATCATCGTCGGCGAAAACAGCGGCTGGCTGCACATGCTGGTGTGGCTGGGCCTGTTCGGGCTGGTGGCGTCGTTCCACGGCATCATCCTCGGCTACTCGCGGCAGATCTACGCGCTGGCCCGCGCCGGCGTGCTGCCGGGCGTGCTGGGCCGCATCCATCCGCGCTTCCACACGCCGCACCTGGCCATCCTGGCCGGCGGCGTGGTCGGCATCGCGGCCATCTTCAGCGACGAGCTGATCTCCTTCGGCGGCCAGACGCTGACGGCCAACATCGTGACGATGAGCGTGTTCGGCGCCATCGTCATGTACATCGTCAGCATGGCCAGCCTGTTCAAGCTGCGCCAGGTCGAGCCCGAACTGGCGCGCCCGTTCCGCGCCCCGCTGTACCCGTACTTCCCGGCCTTCGCGCTGGTGGCCGCGGTGGTCTGCCTGATGACGATGGTCTACTACAACCGCCTCATCGCCGGCCTCTTCCTCGGGCTGGGCGTACTGGGCTATGCCTACTTCCGCGCCACCAGTGCGCGGCGTGCCGGCGCAGGCGTCGCCGTCGCGGCCTGAACGAAGCCGCCTTCATGCCGCGCTACCACGCCCGCATCGGCGTTCGCGACTACGGCTTCGACGACCTGGCCATGCTGATGGCGCGGGCCTCGCCGGAGCGTTCGGGCGACCACCTGGCCGGCGTGGCCGCGCGCTCGGCCGAAGAGCGCGTGGCGGCGCAGTTGGCGCTGGCCGAACTGCCGCTCGCGCGCTTTCTGCAGGAAGCGCTGGTGCCGTATGAAAGCGACGAGGTCACGCGGCTGATCATCGACAGCCACGACGCCGCGGCCTTCGCGCCGGTGGCGGGCTTGAGCGTCGGGGATTTTCGCGACTGGCTGCTGTCCGACGCGGCCGATGCCGCGACGCTGGCGGCGCTGGCGCCGGGGCTGACGCCGGAGATGGTGGCGGCGGTGTCCAAGCTGATGCGCAACCAGGACCTGATCCTCGTGGCGCGCAAGTGTCGCGTGCGCACACGCTTTCGCGGCACGCTCGGAGAGGCCGGCCGGCTGTCGACACGGCTGCAGCCCAACCACCCGACCGACGACACCGCGGGCATCGCCGCCAGCGTGCTGGACGGGCTGCTCTACGGCAGCGGCGACGCGGTGATCGGCATCAACCCGGCCACCGACAACGTGCCGCAGGTGATGCGGCTGCTGCAGATGCTGGACGCGGTGATCCAGCAGCACGGCATCCCGACGCAGTCGTGCGTGCTGACGCATGTGACGAACACGCTGCAGGCCATCGAACGCGGCGCGCCGGTGGACCTGGTGTTCCAGTCGATCGCCGGCACCGAAGCCGCCAACCGCAGCTTCGGCATCGACCTGGCGCTGCTGGCCGAAAGCCAGGCCGCCGCGCTGTCGCTGCGCCGCGGCAGCCGCTTCGACGACGGCCAGATCGGCGACAACGTCATGTACTTCGAGACTGGCCAGGGCAGCGCGCTGTCGGCCAACGCCCACCACGGCTGCGACCAGCAGACGCTGGAAGCGCGCGCCTATGCCGTGGCGCGCCGCTTCAACCCGCTGCTCGTCAACACGGTGGTCGGCTTCATCGGCCCGGAGTACCTGTACGACGGCAAGCAGATCATCCGCGCCGGGCTCGAAGACCATTGCTGCGCCAAGCTGCTGGGCCTGCCGATGGGCTGCGACATCTGCTACACCAACCACGCCGAAGCCGACCAGAACGACATGGACGTGCTGCTGACCTTGCTGGGCGTGGCCGGCTGCACCTTCATCATGGGCATCCCGGGCTCCGACGACGTGATGCTGAACTACCAGACGACCTCGTTCCACGACGCGCTGTATGCACGCCGCGTGCTCGGGCTGCGGCCGGCGCCGGAGTTCGAGGCCTGGCTCGAAAGCATGGGCTTGTTCGCACCCGGCGGCGGCGCGCGGCTGCCGGCCGCGCCGCCGGAGCGTTTTGCGCGCTTGCTGGCGCACGAAGCGGCCTTGCCGTGACGGCCGTCGTCACCGCCAACCCGTGGGCGGCACTGCGGCGCTACACGCCGGCGCGCATCGCGCTGGGCCGCAGCGGCATCAGCCTGCCGAGCGCGCCGCACCTGGCCTTCCAGCTGGCGCACGCGCAGGCGCGCGACGCCGTGCACCGCCCGTTCGACAGCGACGGCACCGCCGCGGCGCTGCAGGCGCTGGGGCTGACGACGCTGCAACTGCACAGCGCCGCGGCCGACCGCCACATCTACCTGCAGCGCCCCGATCTCGGCCGTCGCCTCGACGCCGCATCGGCCGCGGCGTTGGCGGCGCGGCGCGGCGGGCCGCGCAACGACCTCGGCTTCGTCGTTGCCGATGGCTTGTCGGCGCTGGCGGTGGAGCGCAATGCCGCGCCCTTCGTGGCCGCGCTGCTGGCGCTGCTGCGCGACGACGAGCCGGCCTGGCGCATCGCGCCGGCGGCGCTGGTGCGGCAGGGCCGGGTCGCGGTCGGCGACGAGATCGGCGAAGGCCTGGACGCCAACCTGGTGCTGGTGCTGATCGGCGAACGTCCGGGCCTGAGTTCACCCGACAGCATGGGCCTGTACCTGACCTGGTCGCCGCGGCCTGGCTGCAACGATGCGCAGCGCAACTGCATCTCCAACGTGCGCCCCGAAGGCCTGCCGTGGGCCGATGCGGCGCAGCGCGCGGCCTATTTGCTGCGCCAGGCGCGCATGCGCCAGCTGACCGGCGTGGCCTTGAAGGACGAGAGCGCGCCGGTCGGGCGCATCGAGGCGGCGACGCCGAACTTCCTGCTGCCTGGCGGCGTGGTCAACCCGGCCGCCTGAACAGCAGATCCCAGACGCCGTGGCCCAGGCGCAGGCCGCGCGCTTCGAACTTGGTCAGTGGCCGCCAGTCGGGCCGCGGTGCGTAGCCATCGGCTGTGTTGACGAGGCCAGGCACCGCCGACAGCACCTCCAGCATCTGCTCGGCATAGGGTTGCCAGTCGGTGGCGCAGTGCAGGTAGCCACCGGGCGCCAGCCGCGACGCGATCAGCTCGACGATGGGCGGCTGGATCAGGCGCCGCTTGTGGTGGCGCTTCTTGTGCCAGGGGTCGGGAAACCAGACGTGCACACCGGCCAGCGTGGCCGGCGGCAGCATGTCGCGCAGCACCTCGACCGCGTCGTGGCGCAGGATGCGCAGGTTCGTAAGATCACTTTCGCCGATGCGCTTGAGCAGCGCGCCGACGCCGGCTTCATGCACCTCGACGCCGATGAAGTCCTGCTGCGGCGCCGCAGCCGCCACCTGCGCCGTGGCGTCGCCCATGCCGAAGCCGATCTCCAGCAGCAGCGGCGCGCGGCGGCCGAAAGTGGCTTCGACATCCAGCGGCTGCGCCGCGAACGGCAGCACGTAGCGCGGCCCCAGTTCGGCCAGCGCGCGCTGCTGGCCGGGGCCGAGGCGGCCGCCGCGCAGCACGTAGCTGCGGATCGGTTTGCGGGTGGGGTCTTGCATGGCGGCGCGCAGTGTAGCGGGGCGGCGGCCGATGCCAACAGCAATGCAGACTTGGCCTAACGTTCGAGGTGAGCGAGCGACTTGGGCCGCACTCGGCGTGTGCTCAGGCAGGCAGCATCGAGCAGCGTGGAATTCGGCTCAGCTCTTCGCGCAGGGTGTCCTTTGCCCGCGCCGTATCGTAGGCAGCCTGCCCACGCAGCCACCACCCGTCGCTAAGGCCAAAGTAGCGGCAGAGCCGGAGATCAGTGTCGGCCGTGACGGAGCGTTTGCCAGCGACGATGTCGCCAATTCGTTGTGGCGGCACACCAATGTCCTTGGCCAGGCGGTACTTGCTAAGACCGAGCGGCTTGAGGAACTCCTCCTCCAGCATTTCACCTGGGGATACGGGTGGGACAGTACGCATGATCTTGCTCACTCAGTGATAGTCAACGATCTCGACGTCAAACGCGCCTTCCTTCTTCCAAACGAAGCACACGCGCCATTGTTCATTGATGCGAACGCTGTGTTGACCCTTCCGGTCGTCCTTCAACGCCTCCAGGCTGTTGCCGGGCGGAACTTTGAGGTCATCAAGGACTTCCGACCAGTCGAGTTGCGTCAGCTTCCTGAGTGCTGGCCGCTCGATGTTCACCCAGCGCTTGACGCGTTTCCCTTCGAACGGGGCCTTCGTGTCCTTGCACTTGAAGCTCTTGATCGCCACGCCGGATAGTAACGCATGGCGTTACTAGTATCTCGCTCGGCCGGCCCGGCGGCGGCTGGCCGGCCGCTTGGCATCGCGCTTGACAGGGCTTTCTTGATGCGATTAAATATATCTTACGATACGTTTTAAGGTCTATCTATGAACTCATTCCACGAATCACTGCATCGTTTCTTCCACCGCGGGCACGGGCATCATGCCGGCCGCCACGGGGGCCGCCATCACCATGGCTTCTTCGGCTTCGGCGGTGATTTCGCCCCTGGCTTCCCGGGTGGGCAGGGTCGCGGGCAGGGCGGTTTCGGGCCGGGCCGCAAGCTCGGCTCGGCTGACCTGCAACTGCTGCTGCTGGCGCTGCTGGCCGAAAAGCCGAGCCACGGCTACGAGCTGATCAAGGCGCTGGACGAGCGCTCCAACGGCTACTACAGCCCGAGCCCGGGCATGGTCTACCCGGCGCTGACCTACCTCGAAGAGATCGGCCACGCCACCGTGCAGGCCGAAGGCACGAAGAAGCTCTACAGCATCACCGAAGCCGGCCTGACGCAGCTGGAGAACAACCGCGCCGCGGTCGACACGCTGCTCGAACAGCTGAGCTGGATCGGCCGCAAGATGGACCATCTTCGGCGCGCCATGGGCGGCGGCGGCGCCGATGGCAGCGAAGATCTCGATGGCGGCCAACGCGGCATGGGCGGCGCCGAGATCCGCAAGGCGCGGCACACGCTGAAGTCGGCATTGATCGAAAAGGCCGGCGCACCGGCCGACGAGCAGCGCCGCATCGCCGAGATCCTGGAACGCGCCGCCGCCGAGATCCGCGGGGCGTGACGTGAAACGCCTCGTGCTCGAGTCTGCTGGCGGCCCTTTGAAGTCATTCACCGCAGAGGTGCAGAGGACGCGGAGTTTCCGCAGAGAACTTCAAGGTCTTCCTCTGCGTTTCCTCTGCGCTCTCCGTACCTCTGCGGTGAAGGCTGTTCCGGCTTCTTCGGCCCGCAAGCCGCCGTCCGAACGTGCCGCCCGTTTCATGGCTCGCGGGTCGCGCCAAGCGCGATCGAGCAATTGACATGAGCACAGTCGCCGTCGCACCGCAGCGCGCCTTTGCCGCGCTGCGCCACCCGGGTTACCGGGCGCACTTCCTGACCTTCGTGCTGGCCATGATGGCCGACAACATCGAACACGTCATCAGCTACTGGGTGGTATTCCAGAAGTTCCAGTCGCCGGCGCTGGGCGGCTTTGCCGTCGTCTCGCACTGGCTGCCGTTCCTGCTGTTCTCGGTGCCGGCCGGTGCGCTGGCCGACCGCTACGACCCGCGCCGCATCATCCAGTGCGGCATGGCGCTGTTCATCGCCGTGTCGCTGGGCTGGGGCTGCTTCTTCGTCACCGACAGCCTGCAGGTCTGGCACGCGATGGTGTTGCTGGTGCTGCACGGCTTTGCCGGCGTGCTGTGGCAGACGTCCAGCCAGCTGCTGCTGCACGACATCGTCGCGCCGGCACAGCTGCAAAGCGCGGTGCGGCTGAGCGCCACGGCGCGCTACCTCGGCGTGCTGGTCGGCCCGGCGGTCGGCGGCCTGATCATGCTGAGCTTGGGGCCGTCGAAAGGCATCTTCGTCAACGTGCTGTTCTACCTGCCGCTGCTGCTGTGGCTGTGGAAGGCGCCGTACGGCCCGCGCTTCCGCTCCGGCCCGGCGGCGCCACCGCGGGCGGTGAAGGGCCTTGCGGACATCGTGCAGACGGTGCGCGACATCGCCGGCAACCGCCTGATCGTGTCGATGACGGTGCTGGCCGGTGCGGCTTCGTTCTTCGTCGGCAACAGCTACCACGCGCAGATGCCGGCCTTCGCGAACGACCTCGGCCATGGCGACCCCGGCACCTCGTACAGCCTGCTGCTGGCGGCAGACGCCTGCGGCGCCTTGCTGGCCGGCGTGGTGCTGGAGCGGCTGCCGCTGCTGCAGGCCAGCCCGCGCAGCGCGCTGCTGCTGGCCACGCTGTGGGCCGCGGCGCTGGCCGGCTTTGCCGTCGCGCCGGGTTACGTGGCGGCGATCGGGCTGCTCTTCGTCGCCGGCTTCTTCGAACTGGCGTTCGGCAGCATGGCGCAGACGCTGGTGCAGCTGAACGCGCCGGCGCCGATCCGCGGCCGCGTCATCGGCCTGTTCAACATGGCGGCGCTGGGCTTGCGCGCGTTCAGCGGCGTCACCGTCGGGCTGGCCGGCAGCTGGGTCGGCGTGCATGTGTCGCTGCTGGCTTCGGCGCTGGTGCTGATGGCCGTGGTCGGCACGCTGTTGTGGCGGCTGCGCGCGGCGCAGTTGCGCACAATGCAGTGATGATCGCGCCGGACGCCGAGACCTTCGATCCCCAGCGTGTCTTCGTCGGCCTGTTCCCCGGGCCGGCCGTGCAGGCGGCGATCGACGCGCACCGCCGGGGCTGGTACTGGCCGGCCGGCAGCACGCAGCCGAAGCCGCACCGGCTGCACCTGACGCTGCACTTCTTCGGCAGCCTGGGCCGCGCCGAACGCGCAGCCCTGCAGCAGGCGCTGCTTGGCGTGGGCTTCGACCCGTTCACGCTGCTGTTGAGCCGGCCTGCGCTGTGGCCGCACAACCGCGTCGCCGTGCTGCAGCCCGAAGAATGCGCCCAACTGCGCGCCTTGCATGCGCGCACGGCCGACGCGATCCGTCGCATCGGCCTGGCCACGGCGCCGGATTGGCAGCCGCATGTGACGCTCGGGCGGCGCGCAGCCCATGCCAACCCGCCGGACGCCCCGCTGGCCGTGCGCTGGGCGGTCGACACCTTCGTGCTGGTCGTCTCGCACCGAGAGCCGCTGTGGCGCTACGACGTGCTGGCGCGCTACCCGGCGGGTGGGTAGTGCCGCCTACTCGGCGCGGCGGCGCCGGGCCAGCGAGCCGGTGGCCAGCAAGCCGGCCAGCATCAGCGCCCAGCTGCCGGGTTCCGGCACGGCGCTGATCTCGGTCAGCACGTAGCCGACGCGCACGCCGGCGGCGTTGTTGGCCCAGCCGGTGATCTGGCCCTTGTCGTTGATCGACATCGCCGTGCTCAGCACCGTGCCGAAGGCCAGGCCGTCGACCAGCGTGTTCAGGTCGAACATCTGCTGGCTCGCCGACCACAGCGTGGCGTGGTAGTTGTTGGCGCCGACGATCTGGCCGCGGTTGTTCACGTCCTGCGCGTTGCTGGTGATGTTGCCGGCGCCGAGGTCGATGACCTGGCCGTCGCGCCACAGCGCCGCGTGCAGCGTGCCGGCGCCGCCGTTGGCACTGCCGCCGGTGCCGTAGCCGACGATCCAGCCCTGTTCGTTGATGCCCGAGGCTTCGCTGAAGTCCATGCCGCCGGCCAGGTCGCCAAGGTCGACCAGGCCGCCGCCGGCGGTCCAGCGGAACGCGTGCTTGCCGAGCGCCGTGGCACCCACGCCGGCCACCACGCCGGCGTCGTTGATTGCCTTGGCCTGGCTGCTGTAGCTGCCGCCGGGCAGGTCGCCGAGGTCGAGCGCGGCGCTGCCGGGCGCCCAGAGCACGGCGGTCGGGTTGCTGCCCGAAAGGCTGCTGTAGCTGTAGCCGACCGCCACGCCGGCGTTGTTGATGCCCCAGGCACCGCTGGCATTGCTGCCGCCGGGCAGGTCGCCGAGGTCGACCATGCTGCCGCCGGCGGTGCGGCGGAAGGCGCGCACGCTGCCGCTGCTGGCGCCGCCGGTGCCGGCCGTCGTGCCGGCGTCGTTGATGGCGTAGACCATGCTCGAGACGTAGCCGCCGGGCAGGTCGCCCAGCGACACCGGCGTGCGCGACGGCGCCGCCCACTGGGTGGCGAAGTAGCCGTCGGCCGCGACGCTCTGGCCGCCGACCAGGCCGTCGGCGTTGATCGCCATGCCCTGGCTGCTGACGATGCCGCCGGGCAGGTCGGCAAGCAGTTCGATGGTGTAGCGCGGTGCGGCGACGGCACAGGTGGCGGAAGAGACGAGGCCGATGGCGGCCAGCAGCTGACGGGACATGTCGAGTTCTCCAAAGGGTTGAAAGGCGTCTGCCGGCGCTTTGCACCGCAGTCAGGGCAGTGTCGAAAACGGCGACCGGGCGCGCATCGCCCGGAGGAGCCATCCGGCGCCGGCCGAACGGGCCAGTCGGGCCATTCGAGCCGCTCGCTCCGCCTTCCGGTGGATTTGTGTTTGCTGCCGGGCAGGGCAGAATCACCCCGCCCCAGCGGCTGCCGCCCTTGGTTCCAGATCGGTGCTGTCAGGAGGAATCTCGCATGCCATCCCAAGCCAGCAAGCTGTTCGCAAGCCTGTGCCTGCCGCTATGGCTGCTGGTCGGATGCGCGACGAACACCAAGGAGATCGAGAACACGCCGCTGCCGCCGCTGCCCGACGCCAGCGTCTTCGACGCGCCGCTGGACCGGGTCTGGTCGGCCGCCGCGGCGGCGCTCAGGGAAGGCAACACGATCAAGCTGATGGACCGGACGTCGACGACGATGGTCACCGAGTTCAACGCGGTCGGTTCGCACGAGCTGTCGCTGATCGACAAGGCTTTGCTGGGCAAGACCTACCGCAACAACTACACGCTGACCTTTCGCGCGCTGGGCCCCGACAAGACCGAGGTCGGTGTGGAGGTCGGTCTGCAGGTCGTGCAGATCGGCATCGTCAGGCGCGAAGACGGCCAGCCGCACGTGAAGAACGTGTTGCGGCAACGGCTGTTCAACCGCATCGCCGTCATGCTGGGGCGTTGACCGAGCGAGGACCCGATGCCCGAAGACAAGCAAGCGCTCCAGAATGCCGTCGCGGCGCTGCAGGCGAAGAACGCCCAGCTCGACGACAAGCTGCGCGCGCTGGAGCAGAGCTACACCATCGACAAGCGCACGGTCTACATCGTCGGCGCGGCGCTGTCGGTGCTGATCGTCGCCTTCTCGGGCTACTCGCTGACGCAGATGCCGGAAAAGGTGATCGAGAAGCTGGAGGCGGGTGTTGCCGCGCGCACGGGCAAGAGCATCGACGAGCGCATGAAGGCGATCGACGCCACGCTGTTGAAGGCGCAGGGCCAGCTCGCGGCAGCGAAGGCGCCGGACGCGGTGCCGGAATCGGTGTCGAAGTCGCTCGACGCGCTGGCGCAGCGCGTGGCCCGGCTCGAAGCGCCCAGTGCCATTGCCGCCGCGGCGGCGGCGTCTTCACCGGCCGTCGACAAGCTGGCCGAACGCGTGGCGCAGCTGGAGAAGCGCCGCCTGGCGGTCGTCGCGGCCGCGGCCCCGGTGAGCCAGAAGCGGCTGAAGTATTCGGACCTCGGCTACGCGATCCCCGAGGGCTACCAGCTCGAATGCGACCCCGGTGCCTGGATCACCGCGATGCGCTTCTACACGAACAAGGATTCGAAGTTCGCTGGCTTCGTGGTCGACTGCAAGATGCCGACGATCGGCGTGCGCTGAGGCCCGACAGAGCCAGACGACCGAGCCGTCAGTGGCTCGGTGAACTCGACGCCACGAAGCCGGCGATGACGTCGACCATCTTCACGCCTGCGTACTGCTCGAGCGATGAGATCGGGTGGTCGGCGTTGCTGACGATGGTGTAGCGCACGCGCGCACCGCAGGCGTTCCAGGTCGGCCCCGATGCGGCCATGGTGCTGCCGCTCAGCGGCGGCGTCTCGCCGCAGACCGCCAGGCTGCGGCCCTGGTGGCGCTGCCACTCCGAGACCAGGATCGTGTCGGTCAGGCCGGCGGCCACCTCCTCCGAGGTCGGCGGCGGCCCGCCGAGCACGAACTTGGCGAGCTGCTGGTCCTTGCCGCCGACGATGATGTAGTACGGCGCCTGTGCCAGCGGCGTGCAGGTGGGGCTCGGGATCGGGTAGGTCGGCGAGACCATCGGGCCGGCCATCGAGACGAAGGCCTTGAACGCGGTCGTGCCTTCGCACCACATGCGAGCCGTCATCGCGCCGCCGTTCGAATGGCCGGTCAGCGACACCTCGGTGGCGCCGAACTGCGCCTTCGTATACGAGGACAAGGCGCCCAGGAACGCGACATCGTCCTGGCCCGAGTTGGTGAGGTAGTTGCTCCAGGTCGACACCGTCGTGCCCGGCATCACCTGGCCTTGCGGAAAGACCGCGATGATGCCGTTGCGCGTCAGCCAGTCCCAGTTGACGGTTCTGGTGGTCGGCGCCGCTATCGTGCGGTTGAAGCCCATGTCGTAGGCCAGCTGCCCGGTGGTGCCGCCACGGCCGTGCAGGAAGACGATGGCCTTCGTCGCGCCGGCGGGCCGGTACACGTCGATCTTGTGCGGGTAGCCCGGGATGGTGATGCCGACCTGCAGCGTGTTGGTCGCCGCTACCGACGTGATCGTCGACATCGACAGTTGTTCCCGGTCCGTCGGTGTCTCGTCGGTGGCGTCGCCACCGCCGCAGGCAGCCAGCGAAAGGCAGAAAACGGCGGCCCCGGTCAGGGCGCCGATGCGTTGGGCGGAAGCGGAGCGTCGAAGGAGCATGGGTGCGATACGTCAAGGGTGTGCTTGTCCGTATCGGCACGCCGGCCGGCAACCTGCCGGCCCAGGTGTGAGCGCGAGGTCTGGATTGCAACCGCCGGAAACAGCCGGCCGGCGGCGAGCCCGCTCAGTGGGCAGTCACGGCGGGCCCGAATTGGCGCCCAGCGGCGTGGCCAGCGCCTGCCGCGACCACAGGGCCGACCCGCTGGCGCGCCGGCCGTACGACACGTCGGCAGGCTGCGCCCGGTACGCGATCGTGTCCAGCATCGCGACCCCGCCCTGCGCGGGCGCGTACAGGGCGATCGCCTGTCCCTTCGGATTGATCGTGAACGACGCATGCACCTCGCCGGGCGCCGGCTGGTTGTCCAGCCAGATCAGCAGGTAGCCGCCCGCCGGTACCGAGGTGCCGGCCGGGAACTTCCACAGCGTCGGCTGCGCCGGGTCGTTGGTCAGGTAGTGGTCGGTCAGGCCGTAGGCCTGCGCGCCCGGGTTGTACAGCTCCAGCCACGGGCTGCGCAAGCCGGCGCCGTTGACAAGCCCCGTCCGGTTGTCGGGCAGCACCTCGTTGATCAGCAGCGGCTGCGCGACGTGGGGCGAGATGCTGCCGAGGTTCGCGTTGATGTAGGCGATGCGCTGCGACACGAAGTCCTTCACCGCCGCCTGCGAAGCGTCGAAGCCGGCGTTCTCTTCGCGGCCGCGCTTGTACACGTCGCGATGCGTGTCTTCGGCTATGGCCTGGTGAAAGCCGTCGATGCGCGGCGCCATGGCCGCAGGCGTGAATTGCGATGCCAGCAGTTCGCCGAGCTTGTTGACGTACCACTGCCGGAACAGCGGCACGCCAAGCAGCCGCGATGTCAGCACGTTGTAGGTCGTGATCGGCTGCAGCGGCGAGGTCTTGACGCCTTGCAGCAGCGACAGCGAAGTCTGCAGGAACGCCTGGTCGAAGTCTTTCGGGATCACCTCCCACAGCGGGCTGTCCGGGCTGCGGTAGACGTAGTAGTTGTGCGAGACATGGTCCCAGTCGCCGTTGGCCTGCATCAAGGCCCAGTAGTCGAGATAGGCATCGACGTTGACGACGGACGAGATGACGGCCGCGAAGCTGGCGTCGGGCGTGGTGTTGATCGCCTGCACCAGCGCCGACAGCGCGGGGTAGCCATCGCCGTTGTCGCTGTGGTCGTCCCAGGCGGTGGAGTAGTCGTCGAGGATGCGGAAGTTGGCGTTGCCGGGGGCGTCGGCTTCGAGCAACTGGCCTTTGGGGTTGATGCCGCGGGCGTTGAAGAAGTCGTCGTCCACCTCTTCGAGCTTGCTGAACACGCCCATGTACTCGCCGTTGACTTCCAGGTGGGCATAGCTGCAGTTCGACGCCAGCAGCGACAGCTGGGTCAGCTGCGCGGCGGTCAGGCATTCCGTCAGCAGGCTGTTGTCGGTGGACACGGCCTTCAGGTTCAGCTTGTCGCGGCCTTCGAAGGGGCTGGACTTCTTGAAGTTGATCTTCCACGACTTCTTCTGGTTGTCGCGGCTCGTCGCGCCGCGGAAGCGGACGCCGATGGCGGGAAAGGCGACATTGCCGCCGGTGAAGTCGGCGGTGACGTAGTCTGCGTCGGTGTTGGCTTGCAGGATGGCGTACTGGTCGAGTGGAATCGCCAGTTGATAGGCCGGCAGCAGGGTCTGCGAACGATCGAGCGGCGCCGCCGAGACCGGCGCGGAGAAGGCGCTCTGCTTGCCGAAGACATCGACCGCGGCAACCCGGTAGTAGCTGGCCGCGAACGGCGTCACGGCGTCGTCGAAATAGCGGCTCACCGGCGTCGGGGTCGGCGTGAGCACCGTGTAGGGCCCGGCGGCCGCCGTCGCGCGGCTGACGATGAAGCCGGCCAGATTGGTCTCCGTCGCATCGGGCCAGGTGACGATGTTGCGGTAGTAGCCGCCGAGCGCGGCAACGGGCGCCGGCGTCTTCGGCGCGCGGACCGAGCGGCCGACGCTCTGCACCGAAATGCCGGAGATCGTGGACTGCCCCAGCGTCGCCGGGAACGTGACGTTCAGCTGCCCGTCGGCCACGGTGACGGCGAACTGGTAGGTCGCGGCGTAGTTGCGGCCGTAGCGCGCGTAGATGTCGAAGTCCGGGATCAGCGGCAGCCCTTCGGCCAGCACCGAGAAGCGGCGCAGGTTGGGCCCGTTCTGCAGCAGCTCGACGAACTGCATCGTCAGCAGATACGTGCCGTTGGGCACGTCGAAACGGTATTCGGCTACGCCTTCGCGAACGCTGTTCAGCAGCGGCGTGTACGCCGTGTTCTCGATCAGCTGACCGTTGGTGATCAGCGCCGGCGTGGTGGCCGTGCCGCCGATGGCGCCGGAGCCGTTCTCGACCGAATACAGCCGGTCGGCTTCATAGGTCGTGCCGAACCGGCCGCCGCTGCCGCCGGAATCGATGCGCGCCGTCGCGGCGAACGCGCCTTGGGTCAGCAGCAGGGCCGCGCAGAGCAGCGGCAAGGGGATTCTCGCGAACATGGCTCGTTCCTCCCATCGCCGCTCGTTCCCCGGCGGCTCGCGCCGACTCTACCGTGCAGCAGGCCGGCTGACTACGGGGTGGCGCCGGCTTCGGCGCCGTTCCGATCGCGTAAAATCCGCCACGCCGCGGGTGTAGTTCAATGGTAGAACGGCAGCTTCCCAAGCTTCATACAGGGGTTCGATTCCCCTCACCCGCTCCAGTCGCCCGAAGGCCCCGGTCAGAGCCTGCAACTTTGGATCTGCCCCGATGAGCGTTGCCCTTCGAGTTCTGTGCGTCGCCGACGACGCCCTGCCGGACCTGGCCGGTTCACCGTATGGCCCGTTCGCGCTGCGGCACTGCACGTCGCTGGCCGACGCCGCCGAACAGCTGCGCGAGCAGCCGCCCGACGCGCTGCTGCTGTGCCTGCCCGATGCCGCCGTGCTGTTCGCGTGGCCGGCGTTGTCGCATGCGGTGCTCGACGCTGCCGTCGTCGTCGTCGCCCCCAGCCTGGCGGCCGAGCCGGCGGTGCAGCTGCTGCAGATGGGCGTTCAGGATGTGCTGCCGACGGCCGAGCCGGTGGCGCTGGCGCATGCGCTGCGGCTGGCGATCGAGCGCAAGCGCATCGAGCAGACGGCGCGCAAGGCCTACGCCACCGATCTGTCGACGGGGCTGCCCAACCACACCCAGCTGCTCGAGCACATGACGCACCTGCTGGCGCTGCGCGAGCGCGAGCCGGCGCCGATGGCGCTGATCGTGCTGCGTGTCGACGGCCTGGCGCGCACCGGCCAGGCGCTGGGCGCGGAGGCCGCCAACGTGCTGCGGCGCAAGGCGGCCGTGCGGCTGCGCGCGGCGCTGCGCGCCAGCGACGTGGTCGCGTCGATCGGCACCGACGCCTTCGCCGTGCTGCTGGCCTGGATCGACTCGCCGCAGGACGGCGAACGCGTCACCGCCAAGCTGGCGCAGTCGCTGGCCCAGCCCTACAGCGTGGCGGGGCGCAAGCAGACGCTGGGCGTCAGCGCCGGGCTGTCGTCGTACCCGGAGCACGGTAAGGCCGCCGATACGCTGCTGCGGCGCGCGCTCGGCCAGGCGGCGCAAGTGGCGACGGTGGGCGCGGCCGGCGTGGCCAGCCGCATCGACCGCGGCCCCGACGCGGCGGCCAACGACGACGACGCCTGAGGCCGCCAAGCGGGCCAGGCGGGCCAGGCGGGCCAGGCGGCGCCGCGCCGCCGACAGATAGGGATGGACGGCGGCGCCGGCGCCACCGATGCTGCGCGATACGCGGCCACCACCAGCGCCTGCGGCCAGACCTCAGGGAGATTCGAGCAATGAAGGCTTCCATCGCCCGGCAGCTTGCTGCCTGCGTGCTGCTGCCCTGCCTGGGCGGCATCTCGACCGCCAGCGCCCAGCTCACCTGGCCCATCGTGCTGCGCTTCACGCCGCCGGCGGAGACGCCGGTCTATGCCAAGGAGCGGCTGGCCAAGGCCGCGGCCGACGAGTGCTTCGACGGCATCGGCATCGACTACCCGCCGATCAACGCGGACGGTACCTGCGCCATCGGCGTCGCGAAGAAGAACCAGGCCTATGTCTGGGGGCTGGCGCAAGCCGGGCTGGGCGATGCGTCGTTCCTCGGCGACGAGGTCTGGTTCGGCACCATTGCCAACCCGCTGTGCGGTGGCGCCGCCGGGGTGTTCGTGCCCGAGCCGCAGCTGACGCCGTCGTGGGTCTGCGAATACGGCGAAAGCGAACTGGCGCGCCGCGCCTTCCATCCGCTGCCGGCGGTGGCCGGCGACTGGCGGCTGCCGCGGGCCTATTCCTACAGCGTCAAGGCGCGCCGCCTGACCGACCGCACGCCGAATGACGCGAACTTCCGCACCCTGACCGGCCTGCGCTCGGCCGGCTCGCTGGGCAACGCGGTGTTCCTGGCCGGGCCGACGTTCCAGAACGATGTCGCCTTCGCAGCCTGGGACGCGTCGGCCGGCACCTACCTCGGCTCCTGCCGCGCGGCCGCGCTGAACAACATCCGCCAGTGGATCACCGTCAACGGCGTGCTCTACGCCGCCGCCGGCCGCGACAGCGGCGACGGTGTCATCCTGCGCTGGCGCGGCAGCCTGGCGCAGCCTTTCAACGGCGCCGCCGACGGGTCGGACTATTGCGGCTTCGAGGTCGTCGGCGTGCTGCCGGCCTTTCCCGCCTACGTCACGTCCTACGACGGCAAGCGCCTGGCGGCGTCGGTCTGGACCGAGAACCGCAGCACGCCCGAAGCGGCGCGCACCACCGTCGCAGCCGGCGGGCCGTACTCGACCGGGGTCTACATCGGCCCGCCGTTCGGCCGCGACGGCCAGTACGGCAGCGAAGACGCCGCCACCAACTGGGTCAAGATCTGGGGGCCGGCCCAGTACGAGCCCGACCCGGTCATCGCCGCGTCGGTCGGCGGTGGTGCGATCACCTTCTGGAAGGGATATCTCTGGTTCGGCACCGTGCACAACACCTCGGCCACGACCGAAGCCCACAGCAGCTGCACGCTGTCGATCTGCTACGGCCCGCCGCTGAATTCCGACGAGCAGGTCGACCTGCTGTTCAACGCGTCGCGGGCCTCGTCGATCTGGCGCGCGCGCCTGACCCAGACCGGCCAGCCCGAGGTGGAGCTGCTGTACGGAGAGACCGAACTGCCGGCGCTGGTGCCAGGCACCAAGACCTGGGAGCTGAAGACCAGCGGCTGGGTGCCGCGCTACGGCAAGTCGGGCTTCGACAATCCGTTCCTGACTTACGCCTGGGCGGCGTCGGCCGGCGACAACGACCTGCTGTTCGGCATGTACGACTACCGCTATGTCTTCGACGTGCGGCTGGGGCTGATCTCGGCCCGCGTCGGCGTGCCGGCGGCCGTGCCGCGCAGCCGCGGCGCCGGCGTCGTGGTCGACCCGAAGAAGGGTTATGGCGCAGACCTGTGGCGCTTCACGGCCACCGACACGCCGGCCCAGGCCGAAAGCCTGCGCGGCCTGGGCAATTTCACGAACTACGGTGTGCGCACGATGCTGCGGCTGGACAACGGGCCCAACGTGATCCTGGGCACGGCCAACGGCCTGAACATCGAACCCGACGGCGGCTGGGAGCTGCACCTGCTGACGGCGCCCGCCGCGCGCGGCGCGGCGAAGGCCGCCCGCTAAGGCCGCCGGTCAGGCCGCCGGTCAGGCCGCCGGTCAGGCAACCGGTCAGGCCACCTCAGGCCGATTCGTACAGCCGCGTCAGCACGAACTCGCGGTGTCCCAGCGCCTCGGCCGCGGTGAGGCGACCATTGGCGGTGCGCAGCATGTTGGCCAGCAGCAGGTCGCCGGCCTGGGCTAGCGTCATCTCGCGCTGCAGCAGCCCCGACGTGTCGACGTCGATGTGCTCGCTCATCAGCCGCACCGTGCGCGGATTGGCGCAGATCTTGATGACCGGCAGGATCGGGTTGCCGATGACGTTGCCCTGGCCGGTGGGGAAGAAGTGCACGGCGTAGCCGGACGCTGCGCACAAGGTCACCATCTCGGCCGCGGCGCTGGACGAGTCCATGAACCACAGGCCCGCGTGCGTCGGCGCTTCGGCCTTGTCGAGCACGCCGTCCACCGTGCAGGTCTTGCCGATCTTCTGGATGTTGCCCAGCGCCTTCTCTTCGATCGTCGTCAGCCCGCCGGCAATGTTGCCCTTGGTTGGCTGGCTGTCCGACAGGTCGCTGGTCTTGTGGCGGTTGATGACGTCCTGGTAGCGGTCGAACATGAACATGAAGCGTTCGCGCACCGCGTCGCTGGCGCAGCGCGCGGCGACGATGTGCTCGCCGCCGGTGAGCTCGGTCGTCTCGCCGAAGCACAGCGTCGAGCCCAGCGCGTGCAGCTTGTCGAAGGCGTTGCCGACGGTCGGGTTGGAGCCGCAGCCGCTGGTGGTGTCGCTCTCGCCGCACTTGGTGCTGACCCAGAGTTCGTGGATCGCGCAGGCCTCGCGCTGCTTCTCGCTGGCCTGCTGCACGAATTCGCGTGCGGCTTTCGATGCCCGCAGGATGGTCTCGTGGTCGCCATGGCCTTCGATGCCGAAGCCGACGACGGGCTTGCCGGTGGTGGCGATGCCGTCGACGACCCGCTTCGTCCAGCCGTCTTCGATGCCGATGACGACGACCGCGGCCACGTTCGGGTTGCAGCCGGTGCCGATGAGGGTGCGGAAATGCAGCTCCAGGTCGGCGCCGAACTGCAGCCGGCCGTACGGGTGCGGGATGGCCAGCGCGCCCTTGATGTTGTGCGCCACGGCTTCGGCGGCGGCGTTGCTCAGGTCGTCCAGCGGTAGCACGATGACGTGGTTGCGCACGCCGACGCGGCCGTTCTCGCGGCGGTAGCCGAGGAAGCTGGTGTTCTGGTCGATCACGCTCATGGCACTACCACCGTCCTTACCAACGTTTGGTCTTGATGTTGTGCACGTGCGCGTGTTCGCCGGCACGGATGGGTGCCACGACCTTGCCCATGTCGATGCCGTACTTCAGCACCGTGTCGCCGGCGGCCAGGTCCTTCAGCGCCACCTTGTGGCCGATGGGGATGTCCTGCCGCGCGGCTAGCGTCGTCAAGCGGTCTTCATCCATGACCCAGCCATTCAGCGACATGCCGGCCTTCACGCCTTCGACCACCACCACGGCGACGCTGTCGCGCGCGTCGTGCAAGACGAAATGGATCACGGCCGTCTCCTATTTCAGGATGTCGCCCAGGCACAGGTACTTGACCTCGACGTAGTCGTCCAGCCCCAGCCGCGCGCCTTCGCGCCCCAGTCCGCTCTGCTTGACGCCGCCGAAGGGTACCTCGGCGGTCGAGATCAGGCCGGTGTTGATGCCGACCATGCCGTATTCCAGCGCCTCGCCGACGCGGAAGATGCGGCCGATGTCGCGGCTGTAGAAGTAGCTGGCCAGGCCGAACTCGGTGTCGTTGGCCAGCGCGATGGCCTCGGCTTCGGTGTCGAAGCGGAACACCGGCGCCACCGGGCCGAAGGTCTCTTCCTTCGAGCACAGCATTTCGGAGGTCACGCCGGACAGCACGGTCGGTTCGAAGAAACGATCGCTGAGCTTCTTGCCGCCGGTGACGAGCGTGGCGCCCTTGGCCAGCGCATCGGCAACATGGCTTTCGACCTTGCTGATGGCTGCGTCGTCGATCAGCGGGCCCTGCTGCACGCCGGCTTCGAAGCCGTTGCCGACCTGGATGCCTTGCGCCTTCTCGGCCAGCTTCTGCACGAACGCATCGTAGACGCCGGCCTGCGCGTACAGGCGGTTCGCGCAGACGCAGGTCTGGCCGGCGTTGCGGTACTTGCTGGCCATTGCGCCTTCGACGGCGCTGTCGATGTCGGCGTCGTCGAAGACGATGAAGGGCGCGTTGCCGCCGAGCTCCAGGCTCAGCTTCTTGATCGTCGGCGCGCACTGCTTGGCCAGGATGCGGCCGACCTCGGTGCTGCCGGTGAACGACAGGTGGCGCACGACATCGCTGCTGCACAGCACGGCGCCGACGGCAATCGAGTTGTCGCTGTCTGCCGGCAGCACGTTCAACACGCCGGCCGGCATGCCGGCGCGCTGCGCCAGTTCGGCCACGGCCAGCGCCGACAGCGGCGTCTGCTCGGCCGGCTTGATGATCACCGGGCAGCCCGCGGCCAGCGCCGGTGCGACCTTGCGCGTGATCATCGCGATCGGAAAGTTCCACGGCGTGATCGCCGCGCAGACGCCGATCGGCTGCCGGATCACGAGGTAGCGCTTGTTGTTGTCGGTGGTCGGAATCGTCTCGCCGTAGATCCGGCGTGCCTCTTCGGCGAACCATTCGATGAAGCTGGCGCCGTAGATGACCTCGCCGCGCGCTTCGGCCAGCGGTTTGCCCTGTTCGGCGGTCATGATGCGCGCCAGGTCGTCGGCATGCTGGTGCAGCAGTGCGAACCACCGCATCATCACCGTCGCGCGTTCCTTGGCCGTCTTCGCGCGCCACGGCGCCCAGGCCTTCTGCGCCGCCGAGATCGCGGCTGCCGTGTCGATGGCCGCCAGGTTGGCCACCTTGGCCAGTTCGAGGCCGGTGGCCGGGTCGGTGACGGCAAAGCGCGACTGGCCGGCGACCCATTCGCCGTTGATCAGGCCGTCGGTCTTCAGCAGCCCGGGGTCGTGCAGGGTCGACAGGGGTGAGGTCTTCATGTCCATGGCAGTCTCCAGATTCGGCCTCACTGTAGCCCGTGGCGGGCGCGCGGCGCGGATGGCGGTATTTCAGGCGCGGCGGCCGCGCAGCCATTCCAGCGCCAGCATCAGCGCGGTGGTGAAGATCGTCAGCAGCGTGGCCACTGCAGCGATGGTCGGGTTGATGTTCTCGCGGATGCCGGTGAACATCTGCCGCGGCAAGGTCACCTGGCTCGGGCCGGCGATGAACAGCGTCACCACGACTTCGTCGAACGAGGTCGCGAAGGCGAACAGCGCGCCCGAGATGACACCCGGCGCGATCACCGGCAGCGTGACGCGGAAGAAGGTGGCCAGCGGCGACGCGCCCAGGCTCAGACTGGCGCGCACCAGGTTGTGGTTGAAGCCTTGCAGCGTGGCCAGCACGGTGGTCACGACGAACGGCGCGCCGAGCGCGGCGTGCACGACGATCAGGCCGATGTAGGTGTCGGCCAGGCCGATGCGCGCGAAGAAGAGGTAGCAGGCCACGCCGACCACGACGATGGGCACGACCATCGGCGCGATCAGCACGCTCATCAAGAGGCCCTTGCCGGGGAACTGCACCCGCGCCAGGCCGACTGCCGTCAGCGTGCCCAGCGTGGTGGCGATCAGCGTCGCCGCCGGTGCGACGATGAAGCTGTTCTTCGCCGCGCGCGCCCATTCGCCGGACGTGAACAGGTTCTGGTACCACTGCAGCGACCAGCCCGGCATCGGGTAGGCCAGGAAAGAACTCGCGGAAAACGACAGCGGCACGATCACCAGGATCGGCAGCAGCAGGAACAGCAGCATCGCCACGGCCGTGCCGCGCAAGGCCCACCAGCCGAGCTTGTCGGCCAGCGTGTAGTAAGCGGGAAAGACCGGCGCGCGCATCGTGTCAACCCAGGCTGAGTTCGGACTTCACGACATGCCGGTACAGCGCATACAGCACCAGCGTGGCGCTGAGCAGCACCGCGCCCAAGGCGCAGGCCATGCCCCAGTTGATGTCGACGTTGGTGTACTGCGCGATGTAGTAGCTGAGCATCTGGTCGTCGGCACCACCCAGCAGCGCCGGCGTCACGTAGTAGCCGATGCTGAGGATGAACACCAGCAGCGCGCCGGCGCCGACGCCGGGCCAGGTCTGCGGCAGATAGACGCGCCAGAACGCCGCCAGCGGCGGGCTGCCCAGCGACACCGCGGCGCGCAGGTAGGTCGGAGGCACCGACTTCATCACGCTGTACAGCGGCAGGATCATGAAGGGCAGCAGGATGTGCACCATCGCAATGACGACGCCGGTGCGGTTGAACAGCAGCGCCAGCGGTTCGTTGATGACCGACAGCCCGGTCAGCACGCGGTTCACCAGGCCTTCGCGCTGCAGCAGCACGATCCAGGCCGCCACGCGCACCAGGATCGAGGTCCAGAACGGCACCAGCACCAGGATCATCAGCAGGTTGGCGCGCCGCGCCGGCAGCGTCGACAGCCAATAGGCCAGCGGGTAGGCCAGCAGCAGGCAGCAGGCGGTGACGACGAAGGCAATCTCGAAGGTGCGCAGCAGGATGCGGCCGAACACACGCTGGTCGGGTGCGACGCGTTCGACGCTGCCGTCGACGCCGCGCCGCAGGTCCACGGCCGTGAGCAGGTAGTCGGGTGTCCAGCGCGACGCGTTCTTGGCGATCGCCTGCCAGTACTTCAGTTCGGCCCAGCGGCCGTCCAGCGCGAGCAGGCGTTCGCGGGTCTGCGCGGGATTCAAACCCTCGCCGAGTGGCAGCGCCTTGTAGGTGCCCATGATCAGCGAACGGGCGCCCGAGGTGTCGGTGTTCAGGCGCCGCGCCAGCGCGCCGGCCTTCGAGCCTTCTTCCAGCGCGCCGAGGTCGGCGACGACGGCGGCAAAGGCCGTGGCCGGCGGCTCGCTGTGGCCGTCCCAGCCGGCCAATGCCGCGCCGGTGCGCGACAGGCTGCCGGCGACTTCAGGGTTCTCGACGGCGCGCAGCAGCAGCGCGCCGATCGGCACCAGCAGCGTGACCAGCAGGAACACGAGCAGCGGCAGCGTCAGCGAAATCGCCACCCGGCGCCGGCGCCGCTCCACCTGCTGCAGCGAGCGGCGCAGCGCGCCGGAACCGAGGGCGATCGTGCTCATGCTGCGCTGCCCCGTGCCTTACTGCGCAGCCCAGGAGGCGAAGCGCTTCTCGAGTTCTTCGCCCTGGTCGGCCCAGAACTTGATGTTGAACTGCAGCGCGTCCTTCGAATTCGCCGGCGCCGTGGGCAGGCCGCCCAGCACCTTGGCGTCGAGCTTGGCCAGCGCCTTGTTGTTGGTCGGGCCGTAGGCGATGTTGCGGGCGTATTCGGCCTGCGCATCGGCGCTGGAGGCGAATGCGATGAACTTCAGCGCGGCGTCCTTGTTCGGCGTGCCCTTGACGATGGTCCAGTAGTCCAGGTCGTAGATGCCGCCGGTCCAGCTGATCTGCAGGTTCTTGCCTTCACGCTGCGCGGCGTCGACGCGGCCGTTGTAGGCCGTGGTCATGACCACGTCGCCGGCCACCAGGAACTGCGGCGGCTGCGCGCCGGCTTCCCACCACTGGATGCTGGGCTTGAGTTCGCTGAGCTTCTTGAACGCGCGGTCGGCGCCTTCCTTGGTGGCCAGCACCTTGTAGACGTCGGCGCTCTTCACGCCGTCGGCCATCAGCGCGAATTCGAGGTTGTAGCGTGCGCCCTTGCGCAGGCCGCGCTTGCCGGCGATCTTCTTCGTGTCCCAGAAGTCGGCCCAGGTCTTGGGGCCGTCCTTCAGCTTGTCGCCGTTGTAGGCCATGACGGTGGACCAGACGAAGATGCCGATGCCGCACTCGTGCACGGCCGCGGGCTGGAAGTCGGCCTTGTTGCCGATCTTGCTGTAGTCGAGCTTCTCGAACAGGCCTTCATCGCAGCCGCGCGAAAGGTCCGGGCTTTCGACCTCGACGACGTCCCAGCTGATCTTCTTCGTCTCGACCATGGCCTTGATCTTGGCCTGCTCGCCGTTGTATTCGACCGGGACGACCTTGACGCCGGTCTTCTCGAACGGCTCGACGTAGGCCTTCTTCTGGGCGTTGCCGTTGGCGCCGCCGAAATTGACGACGGTCAGCGTGGTCTGGGCCCAGGCCGGCAGCGCCAGCAGGGCGGCGGCACAGGCAACGAGGCGGGCGGTTTTCATCAGCAGGCTCCTAGGTTTCGGGGGGCAGGGAAAAGGGGGTTCACAGATAGACGCGCAGGTGCGCCGGCGGGAAATGCAGCCACACCGGCTGGCCGGCCACCGGCGGCTCGCCGGCCGACAGCGCCAGCTTCACGGTGGCCTGCGCCTGGCCGGGCAGGGCGCAGCGCAGGCGCAGGTGGTCGCCGAAATAGATCACGTCGTTGACGGCGGCCTGCAGCGTGTTGGCTTCGTTGCGCGGCGGCTTCAACAGTGCTTCGATGCGCTCGGGCCGCACCGAAGCCACGACGGCGGCACCGGGGAGCGCCGCGTTGACGTTGATGCCGTCCAGCCGCTGGCCAGTGGGCAGCACGAGTTCGCAGCGTGCGCCGTCCACCGTGCCGGCGCTGCCGGTCAGCAGCGTGCTGTCGCCGACGAAGCCGGCGACGAAGCGGTTGGCCGGGGTTTCGTAGAGGCGGTCGACGACATCGATCTGCTGGATCGCGCCGTCGTTGAAGACCGCGACGCGGTCGCTCATCGTCAACGCTTCGCCCTGGTCGTGCGTGACGTAGACGAAGGTCACGCCGAGCGCGCGGTGCAGTTCCTTCAGCTCGATCTGCATGTGTTCGCGCAGCTGCTTGTCCAGCGCGCCCAGCGGCTCGTCCATCAGCACCAGCTGCGGCTCGAAGACCAGCGCACGCGCCAGCGCCACGCGCTGCTGCTGGCCACCCGACAGCTGCGCCGGGTAGCGCTGGTCGCGGCCGGTGAGCTGCACCATGTCCAGCGCCTTGGCCACGCGCTTGGCGATCTCGGCTTTCGGCAGCTTGCGCACCGTCAGCGGGTAGGCCACGTTGTCGGCGATGCTCAGGTGCGGGAACAGCGCGTAGTTCTGGAACACCATGCCGAAGTTGCGCTTGTGCGGCGGCGTGCGCGTGATCGGCTTGCCGTCGAGCAGGATCTCACCGGCGGTGGGCGACTCGAAGCCTGCCAGCATCATCAGGCAGGTGGTCTTGCCCGAGCCCGACGGCCCCAGCAGCGACAGGAATTCACCGCGTCGGATGTCGAGGTCGAGCGAACGCACCACCAGCGTCTGGCCGTCGTAGGTTTTCTGCACTTCGCGGAACTGCACCAGCGTGTCGCGGGCGCGGTCCAGGCTGTGCACGTCGGCCAGGCGGGGCGCGCCGGGTGTGGGCTCGGGTGCGGCGCTGAGGGGTGCGCTCATTGCAGGCCCGCTTCAGGCGACGGCTTCGAAGGCGGCGGCCAGCAGGCCCAGGCCTTCTTCGACCAGCGCGTCGCTGGCTGTCAGCGGCACCAGCACGCGGATGACGTTGCCGTAGCTGCCGCACGACAGCAGGATCAGGCCGCGCTTCGCGGCTTCGGCAACGACGCGCCGCGTCAAGTCGGCCGCGGGCTGGTTCACGTCGCCGTTCTCGAACAGTTCGATCGCGACCATCGCGCCCAGGCCGCGCACGTCGCCGATGGCTGGCACGCGCGTGGCGATGGCCTTCAGGCCTTTGATCAGCGTCTCGCCGAGCGCCTGGGCCTGTGCCAGCAGCTGCTCGTCTTCGAAGGCCTGGATCACCGCCAGCGCTGCGGCGCAGCCGATCGGCGAGCCGGCATAGGTGCCGCCCAGGCCGCCCGGCGCGGGTGCGTCCATCACCTCGGCGCGGCCGATCACGCCCGAGATCGGGAAGCCGCCGGCCAGCGACTTGGCGGTGGCGATCAGGTCCGGTGCCACCGGCCATTGCTCGCTGGCGAACCAGGTGCCGGTGCGGCCGGCGCCGGTCTGCACCTCGTCGGCAATGAGCAGGATGCCGTGTGCGTCGGCGATGCGCTTGAGCCCTTCGATGAAAGCCGGCGGCGCGACGTAGAAGCCGCCTTCGCCCTGCACCGGCTCGACGATGAAGGCGGCCACGCGGTCGGCTTCGATGTCGTTCTTCAGGATCGTCTGCACCGAGGCCAGCGCGTCTTCGACGCTGACGCCGTGCAGCGGGTTCGGGAACAGCGCGTGGAAGACCTCGCCGGGGAAGGGGCCGAAGCCGGTCTTGTATGGCGCCACCTTGCCGGTCAGGCCCAGCGTCAGCAGCGTGCGGCCGTGGTAGCCGCCGGTGAAGGCGATGACGCCGCCGCGCTTGGTGTGGGCGCGGGCGATCTTGACGGCGTTCTCCACGGCCTCGGCGCCGGTCGACAGGAACAGCGTCTTCTTCGCGAACGCGCCGGGCGCCATCGCATTCAGCCGTTCGGCCAGTTCGACATACGGTTCGTAGGCCACGACCTGGAAGCAGGTGTGCGTGTACAGCTCCAGCTGCGCGCGCACGGCGTCGATGACGCCGTCGTGGCAGTGGCCGGTGTTCAGCACCGCGATGCCGCCGGCGAAGTCGATGTAGCGCCGGCCTTCCACGTCCCACAGCTCGGCGTTCTTGGCGCGTGCGACGAAGATCGGATGCGCCTGGCCGACGCCGCGGGCCACGGCGGCCTGGCGGCGGGCCATCAAGGCGGCGTTGGTCAGCTGGGGTTCGCGGTTCATGACGGATCTCCGGGTTCGGGCAAGCTGCGAACTCTAGGCCCTGCGGGGCCGAGATACCATGTACACACCGGGGCCTGCGGCGGTGGACTGTGCAGGCCCGGCGGCCTGTACATGGAAGCACCTAGTCGGTGCGCCGCCCTTTGCTGTCTCCCGGAATGTTCGCGCTTCATCCCGATTCATCCACGCCGCTGGTGACCCAGGTCGTCGAAGGCTTCCGGCGCCTGATCGCCGAGCAGGCCTTGCGCCCGGGCGCCAAGCTGCCGTCGATCCGCGCTTTTGCGGCCTCGCATGCGGTCAGCGTGTTCACCGTCGTCGAGGCCTACGACCGCCTGGTGGCGCAGGGCTGGGTGGTGTCGCGTGCGCACGCCGGCTTCTTCGTCAAGCAGCGCCCGGCCGACGGCAGCCTGCCGCTGGAGCGCGCCAGCGTCGACTTCAGCTTCGACGCACGCTGGTACCTGCAGCAGATCTTCGAAAGCCGCAACCTCGGGCTGAAGGCCGGCTGCGGCTGGCTGCCCAACGACTGGCTGTTCGAAGACGGTTTGCGGCGCAGCCTGCGCCAGCTGGCCACCGACGGTGCCGAGATGGGCGGCTATGGCCTGCCGCAAGGGCACCTGGCGCTGCGCGTGCTGATTGCCGAGACGATGGTCGAGCGCCAGATCATCGCCGGGCCGCAGAACGTGCTGCTGACGCAGGGCTCGAGCCAGGCGCTCGACCTGGTGGCGCGGCATCTCGTCAAGCCCGGCGACGTGGTGCTGGTCGACGACCCCGGCTACCCGAACCTGATGTTCATGCTGCGCTTCCTGGGTGCGCATCTGGTCGGCGTGCCGCGCACGCGCGACGGCTACGACCTGGCGGCGCTGGAACAGGCGCTGGTGACGCACCGGCCCAAGGCCTTCTTCACGCAGCCGCGGCTGCAGAGCCCCACCAACGCCGTGGCCTCGCTGGTGCAGCTGCACCGGCTGCTGCGTCTGGCCGAGGCGCACGGCCTGACGGTGGTCGAAAACGACATCTACGCCGACCTCGACCCCGAGCCGCGCCCGTCGCTGGCCAGCCTGGACCAGCTGAAGCGCGTGGTTCACATCGGCAGCTATTCGAAGACGATCTCGCCGAACCTGCGTGTCGGCTACGCCGTCGGCAGCGAGGCATTGCTCGACGAGCTGGCGCAGCTGAAGATGGTCTCGGGGCTGACCTCGTCGGACCTCACCGAGCGGCTGGCCTTCGGTGCGCTGGTGGAAGGCCGCTGGCGCAAGCACCTGAAGTCGCTGCGCGACCGGCTGGCGGCGGCGCACGGCGGGGTGGCCTTGCGGCTGCACCGGCTCGGCTTCGAACTCTTCAACGAAGCCAAGGCCGGCTTGTACCTGTGGGCGCGCCACCCCGACATTCTCGACAGCGCCGAACTGGCGCGGCTGGCGGCCGGCCAGGGCATCATGCTCGGGCCGGGGCAGCTGTTCCTGGTGGAGCAGCGGCCGACGGGCTGGCTGCGCTTCAACGTCGCCTTCAGCGACGACGCGCGGCTGTACGATTTTCTGGCGGCGCAGATCGAACTGCAGGGGCGGCAGGCGGTGGCTTGAGAACGTCGCTGCGCTAGAATCTGGTTGATTCAACCAACCTTGCGCCGCACGCCATGAGCACGCAGACCATCGGGCTGTTCGAAGCCAAGACGCACCTGTCGGAAATGGTCGCGCGCGTGGAAGCGGGCGATGAGATCGTCATCACGCGGCACAACAAGCCCGTGGCGCGCATCGTGCCGTACGAAGCCGTGCGCCCGATCGACGTTGAGCGCCGCTTGCGTGCCGTGGCCCGCATGCAGGCCGTCGGCGCCGAGGTGGCCGCTCGCGGCGGCCCCATCACCCAGGAAGAGATCCTGGAGTGGATCCGCGAGGGCCGGCGTTGATCGTCATCGACTCTTCGTATGCGCTGGCGCTGGTGATGCCCGATGAAGAACGCCCGGCCAGCATGCGCGAGGTGCTGCAGGACGGCCTGGCGGCGCCCATGATCTGGCCGATCGAGATTGCCAGTGCCATGCGTACCAGCTTGCGCCGCGGCCGCTTGAATGAGCGCCAGGTCGCTGGCTTGTGCGCCGATGTCGGCGAGTTCGAGGTGGAAGTGGTGGCGGCCGTGCACGCCCTGCCCAGGCGCTACCTCGACGCTGCCCTGGTACACGACCTCACGCCTTATGACGCGATGTACCTCGAACTTGCCTTGCTGCGCCGCGGCGGGCTGGCCACGCGCGACGCGGCGCTGGCTGCCGCAGCCGAACGCGCCGGCCTGACCGTTCACCGCTGAGACACAAGACCGAACTGAACCCCTTGACGAGCCCCGCCATGAAAGCCTCCGAGATCCGCTCCACCTTCCTGAAGTTCTTCGAATCGAAGGGCCACCAGATCGTTGCCAGCTCGCCGGTGGTGCCGGGCGACGACCCGACGCTGCTGTTCACCAACGCCGGCATGAACCAGTTCAAGGACGTGTTCCTGGGCTTCGACAAGCGGCCGTATTCGCGCGCCACCACCAGCCAGAAATGCATCCGCGCCGGCGGCAAGCACAACGATCTGGAAAACGTCGGCTACACCGCGCGCCACCACACGTTCTTCGAGATGCTGGGCAACTTCAGCTTCGGCGACTACTTCAAGCAAGACGCGCTGAAGTTCGCCTGGGAGCTGCTGACCGAACACTTCAAGCTGCCGAAGGACAAGCTCTGGGCGACGGTCTACGCCGACGACGACGAGGCCTACGACATCTGGCTCAAGGAGATCGGCCTGCCGGCCGAACGCATCGTCCGCATCGGCGACAACAAGGGCGCGCGTTACGCCTCCGACAACTTCTGGATGATGGGCGACACGGGCCCCTGCGGCCCGTGCAGCGAGATCTTCTACGACCACGGCCCCGATGTCGCCGGCGGCCCGCCGGGCTCGCCCGAGCAGGACGGCGACCGCTACATCGAGATCTGGAACAACGTCTTCATGCAGTTCAACCGCACCGAAGACGGCGTCATGCACAAGCTGCCGAAGCCCAGCGTCGATACCGGCATGGGTCTGGAGCGCTTGGCGGCGGTGCTGCAGCATGTGCACAGCAACTACGAGATCGATACCTTCGTGGCGCTGCTGGCGGCGGCGAAGGCGGCGGTCGATGCGGCCGGCGCGGGCGACTGCGACAAGGACAGCCCGAGCCTGAAGGTCATCGCCGACCACATCCGCGCCTGCACCTTCACCGTCACCGATGGCGTGATCCCCGGCAACGAAGGCCGCGGCTACGTGCTGCGCCGCATCGCGCGCCGCGGCATCCGGCATGGCTACAAGCTCGGCGCGCGCAAGCCGTTCTTCTACACGCTGGTGGCCGCACTCGCCGACGAGATGGGCGACGCCTATCCGGAACTGCGCCGCGACAAGCTGCGCGTCACCGAGGTGCTGAAGCAGGAGGAAGAGCGCTTCTTCCAGACCATCGCCAACGGCATGGAGATCCTCGAAGCGGCGCTCGCGTCCTTGCCAAAAGACGGCGCCAAGGTCATCGACGGCGAAACCGCGTTCAAGCTGCACGACACCTTCGGCTTCCCGCTCGACCTGACGGCCGATGTCTGCCGCGAGCGCGGCGTCACCGTCGACGAAGCCGGCTTCAACACCGCAATGGCGCGGCAGCGTGAACAGGCGCGCAGCAAGGCCAAGTTCAAGATGGCGCAAGGCCTGGAATACAGCGGCGGCGCGACCGCCTTCCATGGCTACGAACACCTGGTCTGCAACGACAGCAAGGTGACGGCGATCTACATCGACGGCACGCCGGTGGCCAAAGCCAAGGCCGGCGACGACGCCGTCATCGTGCTCGACCACACGCCGTTCTATGCCGAAAGCGGCGGCCAGGTCGGCGACACCGGCGAGCTGCGCAACACGCGTTCACGCGTGATCGTCGAAGACACGATCAAGATCCAGGCCAGCGTGCATGGCCACCAGGGCCGCGTCGTCGAAGGCGAAGTCGAGATCGGCGACGTGCTGGTGGCGCGTGTCGACGGCGACAAGCGCGCCAAGACCGTCCGCAACCACAGCGTCACGCACCTGATGCACAAGGCGCTGCGCGAGGTGCTGGGCGCGCATGTGCAGCAGAAGGGTTCGCTCGTCAATGCCGAGCGCACGCGCTTCGACTTCGCGCACAACGCGCCGGTCAGCGATGCCGAAGTCGCGAAGATCGAAGCGATCGTCAACGCCGAGATCCTGGCCAACGCAGCGACGCAGGCGCGCGTGATGTCCATCGACGACGCGCAGAAGTCCGGCGCCGTGATGCTGTTCGGCGAGAAGTACGGCGACGAAGTCCGTGTGCTCGACATCGGCAGCAGCCGCGAATTCTGCGGCGGCACGCACGTACAGCGTACCGGCGACATCGGCGTCTTCAAGATCGTCGCCGAAGGCGGCGTGGCCGCCGGCATCCGGCGCGTCGAGGCCGTCACCGGCGACAACGCACTGGCCTACCTGCAACAGCTGGAGGGCACCGTCAACGGCCTGGCCGGCGCGCTGAAGGCGACGCCCGCCGAAGTGCCGGGGCGCGTCAACGCCGTGCTCGAACACGTGCGCGCGCTGGAAAAGGAAATCGCTGCGCTGAAGAGCAAGCTGGCGTCTTCGCAAGGCGACGACCTGGCGGCGCAGGCGGTCGACGTCAAAGGCCTGAAAGTGCTGGCCGCGGTGCTCGAAGGCGCCGATGCCAAAGCCTTGCGCGAGACGCTGGACCAGCTGAAGAACAAGCTGAAGAGCGCGGCCATCGTGCTGGCCGTGGTCGAAGGCGGCAAGGTGCAGCTGGCCGCGGGTGTCACGGCCGACAGCATCGCCAAGGTCAAGGCCGGCGAGCTGGTCAACTTCGTTGCGCAGCAGGTCGGTGGCAAAGGCGGCGGCAAGCCCGACATGGCCATGGCCGGCGGCACTGACGCCGCGGCGCTACCGAAGGCGCTGGCCTCGGTGGCCGCCTGGGTGGGCGAGCGCCTGTAGCCATTCCGCCCGGGGCACTGGCTCCGGGCATGGTTCTAGACTGGTATTAATCGATTCACGGGCCGGCATCGCATGCCAGCCCGCGAAGGGTCGGCACGCGCCGAAAATACCGAGGTAGCAAAGACCGCTTAGATACCAATTGACAGGCCAGCCGTTCTGGTACTAGACTGGTATCTTCAATGAATGCGATCACCCGTACCAGTCCGCGGCCCCTGGCTGCCCCCCGCTACGTCGCTGCCGCTGACGGCGGCGGCAGCGGCACCCGCGTGCGCCTCTGGTCGGCCGCCGGTGACTGGCTCGGCAGCGGCGAGGCCGGCCCGTCCGGGCTGTCGCTGGGTGTCGGGGCGGCCTGGCGCGAGGTCGAAGCGGCCGTTGCATCGGCGTTCGCGCAAGCCGGCTTGACGGTCGAAGCCGAGCGCAGCACCACGGCGCTGACGCTCGGGCTGGCCGGCGCCAATGTCGCGCGGCAGGCCGAAGCCTTCCACGCGTCGGCGCAGGGCTGGGCCTGGGTGCTGCTGGGCGGCGACGGCCAGGCTGCGCTGATCGGCGCGCACGGTGGCCAGCCCGGCGTGCTGCTCGCCGCCGGCACCGGCAGCGTGGCCGAAGCGCTGCGCGCCGACGGCAGCTGGGCCAGTTCCGGCGGCTGGGGTTTCCCGGTCGGCGACGAAGGCAGCGGCGGCTGGCTCGGCCTGCGCGCGATGGCGCTGGCCCAGCATGCGCTCGATGGCCGCGCGGCCGCCGGCCCGCTGGTGCGGGCGGTGTGGGCGCGCGTCGGCGGCACACCCGATGCGCTGCTGGCCTTCTGCGCCGGCGCCAACCAGAGCGCCTACGCGCAGCTCGCGCCGCTGGTCTTCGACAGCGCCGAAGGCGCAGGTGGCGACCCCGCGGCCGCCGCATTGCTCGGCGACGCCGCGCAGGCGCTCGAAGCGCTGGTGGCGCCGCTGGACCCGACCGGCCGCTTGCCGCTGGCGCTGGCCGGCAGCGTGGCCTTGCGCCTGCAGCCGCGTCTGCCGCTGGCGCTGCGCGTGCGCTGCGTCACGCCCCAGGGCGACGCCATCGACGGCGCACGCGCCTGGCTGTTGTCGGCACTGGCCGAGGCGGCCCCGCGATGAAGCGCCTGGCCTTCGCCTTCAAGCCCGATCCGCGCGGCGCCGCGCCGCTGTACGTGCAGCTCGCGCAGCGGCTGGCGCAGGCCATACGCGAAGGCCAGTACCGACCGCACGAAGCGTTGCCGTCGGAGCGGCTGCTGTCGGAGGCAACGAAGCTGTCGCGCGTGACGGCGCGCAAGGCGATCGACCAACTCGTCGAACAAGGCCTGATCGTGCGCAAGCGCGGCTCGGGCAACTACATCGCACCCAAGCTCGAACAACCGCTGTCGCGTCTGACGAGCTTTTCCGAAGAGCTGCGCCAGCGCGGCTTCGGCCCGTCGTCGCGCTGGCTGACACGCGCCTGCACCGCGGCCACGCCCGAAGAGCAGCTGAGCCTGGGCCTGAGCACCGGCGCACGCGTGGCGCGGCTGGAGCGGCTGCGCCTGGCCGACGACGTGGTCATGGCCTATGAAGTGAGCGTGCTGCCCGAGCAGGTGCTGCCGCAGCCGGCCGATGTGCAGACCTCGCTGTACGAACACCTGGACGCGCACGGCCAGGCGCCGGTGCGCGCGCTGCAGCACATCCGCGCGCTGAACGCCGACGAGCGCCTGGCCAAGCTGCTGGAAGTGCCCACCGGCCAGGCCGTGCTGTTCATCACCCGCGCCGGTTATCTGGCGTCCGGCCAGCCGGTGGAGCTGACGCATTCGTACTGCCGCAGTGACTACTACGGCTTCGTCAGCGAGATGAAGCGCGAACCATGACGACGACGCAAAGAATCGAAGGCGACGTGCTGACGCCGCAAGGTCTGATCCGCGGTGCGCTGTTCCACGACGCCGGCCGCATCACAGCCATCGAAGGCAAGCCGATCGATGAAGCGGCGTGGCGCGCCGGCGGCCGCCCGCTCGTGCTGCCGGGTTTCATCGACCAGCACGTGCACGGCGGCGGCGGCCGCGACACGATGGAAGGCGGCGACGCGATCGACGTCATCGCGCGCATGCACGCCCGCCACGGCACGACGTCGATGCTGGCGACGACGATGACGGCGCCGCTCGAAGACATCGACCACGCGATGCGTGCGCTCAGCCCCGCCTGCCGCCAGCGCACGCCGGGCGCGGCACGTGTGCTCGGCGTGCACCTGGAAGGCCCGTACATCAATGCGCAGAAGCTCGGCGCGCAGCCCGACTTCGTGCGTCCGCCGGCGCTGGCCGAGGTGATGGCGCTGAACACGCGCGCGCCGATCCGGCTCGTGACGCTGGCCCCCGAAGTGCCGGGCAACCTGGACACGATCGCGCTGCTGACGGCGGCGGGCTTCCGCGTCCAGATCGGCCACACCGACGCCGACTACGAGCAGGCCGTCGCCGCGCTGCAGGCCGGCGCCACCGGCTTCACGCACCTGTTCAATGCGATGAGCGGCCTGCACCACCGCGCGCCCGGCGCCGCCGGCGCGGCGCTGGCGCATGCCAAGTACAGCGAGATCATCCCCGACCTGCTGCACGTGCACCCGGGCGCGATCCGCATCGCGCTGCGCGCCATTCCGTGCCTGTACTGCGTGACCGATTCGACCTCGGCCGCCGGCATGCCCGACGGCGAATACTCGCTCGGCCGGCAAGCCGTCTTCAAGTGCCTGGGCGGCGTGCGCCTGGCCGACGGCACGCTGGCCGGCAGCACGCTGACCATGGACCAGGCCTTGCGCAACCTGGTCGGCCTGGGCCTGCCGCTGGCCGACGCGTCGGCGCGCGTGTCGACCCATGCCGCCGACCACCTGGGCCTGGCCGACCGCGGCCGGCTGCAGCCCGGCGCCTGGGCCGACATCGTCGTGCTGGATGCAGACCTGCACCTGAACCACGTATTCATCGAAGGAGAGGCGATTGACATCGCGCATGCTTGACGAGGCCCGCGAGGCCCCCGCCGCCGTCGCGCGGCTGATGGCCGCCGACGCCGCCACCTACGCGTCGCTGGGCGCGGCCTTGCGCGAGCAGCCGCCGCAAGGCGTGCTGACCGTGGCCCGCGGCAGCTCGGACCACGCCGCGCACTACATGGCCTACCTGGTGATGGCGCGGCTGGGCCGGCTCGTCACGTCGCTGCCGATGTCGGTGGTCACGCTGTACCAGTCGCAGCTGCTGTGCGAAGGCCTGGTCGCGCTGGGCTTTTCGCAGTCCGGCCAGAGCCCGGACCTGGTGGCGCCGCTGCGTGCGCTGCGCGAAGGCGGCGCACGCACGGTGGCGGTCGTCAACGACCCCGCGTCGCCGCTGGCGCAGGCCGCGCAATGGCTGCTGCAGCTGCACGCCGGCGCCGAGACCAGCGTCGCCGCGACGAAGAGCTACATCGCACAGCTGGTGGCCGGCGCGCGCATCGCCGCGGCCTGGCAGCAAGACGATGAGTTGAACGCCGCGCTGGCCGCGCTGCCGGCGGCGCTGGAGCGCGCCGCGGCGCTGGACTGGCGCATTGCGGTCGACGTTCTCGGCGATGCCAACCGCCTGTTCGTCGTCGGCCGCGGCACCGGCCTGGCGGTGGCGATGGAAGCGGCGCTGAAGCTGAAGGAAGTCTGCGGCATCCAGGCCGAGGCCTTCTCGGGCGCGGAGCTGCGCCACGGCCCGATGGCACTGGTCGAGGAAGGCTACCCGCTGCTCGTGTTCGCGCCGCGCGGCCCCGCACAAGCCGGGCTGCTGGCGCTGGCCGACGACATGCGCTCGCGCGGCGCGCGCGTGCTGCTCGCCGCGCCGGCCGGCACGCCGGGTGCCGAGCTGCCGCTGATGGCCACCGGCAGCGTCGACCTGGATCCGATCGCCGTCGTGCAGAGCTTCTACCCGATGGTCGAGACCCTGGCCCGCGCGCGCGGCCGCAACCCGGACACACCGCGGCACCTGAACAAAGTCACCCGGACACACTGAGCATGGGCATGCATCCTGGCCCACTGGTGATGGTGGACATCGAGGGCACGAGCCTCGATGCCACCACCGCCACCTTTCTTCGCGACAACCGCATCCGCGCCATCTGCCTGTTCCGCAAGAACCTCGGCAGCGAAGCCGAGACGCGCCGCCTGATGGCCGACCTGCGCGCCGTGCTCGGCCCGAAAGCGCTGATCGGCATCGACCAGGAAGGCGGCTCGGTCGCGCGCATCACCTTCCTGCCGCAAGCGCCGGCAGCGATGGCGCTGGGTGCGAGCGGCGACGAAAGCGAGGCCGGGCAGGTGGGTGCAGCCGTCGCGCGCGGCTTGCGCAGCCTGGGCATCAACTGGAACTTCGCGCCGGTGCTCGACGTCAACAACAACCCGGCGAACCCGGTGATCGCCGAGCGCAGCTTCAGCGCCAACCCCGACGCGGTGGCGCGGCTGGCGCGGGCGTGGATGCATGGCTCGCTGGCCGAAGGCGTGGCCTGCTGCGTGAAGCACTTTCCCGGCCACGGCGACACGCATGTCGATTCGCACCATGCGCTGCCGTCGGTCGACAAGTCGCTGGCTGAGCTCGAAGTGCTGGAGCTGCGGCCCTTCCGCGCGCTGGCCGCCGAAGCGCCGGCGCTGATGACGGCGCACATCGTCTACCCGCAGCTCGACCCCGAACACCCGGCCACGCTGTCGAAGGCCGTGCTCGGTGGCGTGCTGCGTGAGGGCATCGGCTACGACGGCGTCGTCATCACCGATGCACTGATGATGAAGGCCGTGCACGAACGCTACGGTCATGCCCGGGCTGCCGTGCTGGCGCTGCAGGCCGGCGCAGACATGGTGCTGGCGCAAGGCTCGCGCGACGAACAGGCGGCCACGCTCGCGGCCATCGAATCGGCGCTGGCCGACGGCCGCCTGGCGGCGCCGGCGATCGAGCGTTCACTGAACCGGCTCGACGCGCTGGCCACCCGCTACCCGGCGGCCGAACGCAGCTACGGCGCCGCCGAACGCGATGCCGACGACGCCCTGATGCGCAGCGCCTGGGCGCGTGGGCTCAGCACCGTCGGCCCCGCGCAAGCGCCGGCGCGAAGCCAGCCGCTGCGCGTGCTGATGCAGGCCCGCGTCGACGGCGACGGTGTCTCCGAAGCCGGCGTGCCGGCGGCCGCGGTGCAGGCCTTGTTCGCGGGCTTTGCCGATGTCCAGTTCGTGCCGGTGCCCGCGCTTGGCGCGCTGCGGCCGGAACAGCTGCCGAAGGATGGCCGCTGCAACATCGTCGTCTCGAACCAGCGCACGCGTTATCCCGCAGCCGCGCGCGCGCTACGGCCCGATCTGCACATCACGCTCTGGAACCCGTTCCAGGTGTTCGACATCGCCGCGCCGGCACTCGTCAGCTGGGGTTACGCCGAAGGCGCGCTCGCCGCGGTGCAGGCCTGGCTCGAAGGCCGCGCGGGTGCACCGGGCCGGCCGCCGGTGCCCTTGTCACTGCCTCTGTCACAAGCAGTCGCCGAATGAACACCACCATGCCCAGCGAACCCACCCGTTCACCCATCAGCTGGGTGCCCAGCCTGTACTTCGTGCAAGGCCTGCAGTTCTTCGTGGTCATGCTGATCGCCGGGCTGATGTTCAAGAACATGGGCGTGGCCAACGACCAGATCACGCGCTGGACCGGCGTGCTCGGCCTGGCCTGGGCCTTCAAGCCGCTGTGGAGCCCGTTCCTCGAACTGGCGCGCAGCAAGAAGGCGATGGTCGTGCTGTTCCAGTTCACCGGCGCTGTCGGGTTGGCACTGCTGGCGCTGGCGATCCAGCTGCCGATGTTCTTTGCCGCCAGCATCGCCGTGCTGTTCCTGCTGGCCTATGCGTCGGCCACGCACGACATCGTTTGCGACGGCCTGTACATGGCCAGCCTCAGCCCCAAGCTGCAGGCCGCCTATGCCGGCTGGCAAGGCGCGTTCTTCAACGCGTCGAAGTTCCTCACGCTCGGCGGCCTGCTGGTGCTGGCCGGGCATCTGGAACGCGACTTCGGCGTGCACAACGCGTGGTCGGCGATCTTCGCGCTGCTGGCGGTGACGCTGGCCGCGCTGGCCGGCTACAACGCCTGGGCGCTGCCGAACACGATGCGCGCCGATGCGGTGCCGCTGCGCGCCGACGCCGTGCTGCGCACCTTGCGCGACGTGCTGGCCGACTTTCTGCGCAAGCCCGGCATCTGGACGGCGATCCTGTTCATCGTGCTGTTCCGCCTGGCCGAAGGCCAGGTGCAGACCATCGGCCCGCTGTTCCTGATCGAGCCGCGCGCCAGCGGCGGCCTGGGCCTGAGCACCGAACAGGTCGGCGGCATCTACGGCACCGTCGGCACCGCGGCCTTCCTGCTCGGCAGCATCATCGGCGGCTACTTCACCGCCTGGCTCGGGCTGAAGCGCGCGATGTTCTTCCTGATTCTCGCGATGGCGGTGCCGAACGCCACCTTCTACTACCTCAGCACCACGCTGCCGACCGACCTGCTGCACACCGGCGTGGCGGTCAGCATCGAGATGTTCGGCTACGGCTTCGGCTTCGTCGGCATGATCCTGTACCTGATGCAGGCCGTGGCGCCGGGCAACTTCCAGACGGCGCACTACGCCCTGGGCACCGGCGTGATGCAGCTCGGCTTCATCCTGTCGAAGACGATCAGCGGCGACATCCAGGTGGCACTGGGCTACCAGCACTTCTTCCTCTGGACCATGGCCTGTGGCGTACCGGCGCTGGGGTTGATGTTCTTCGTGCATATTCCGAGCGCCGCCAATACCGCCGAGGCCGCCGGCGCCAGCGGCCCGGCTGTCGAGAAGACCGCATGAAGACCGCGCTCTGCCTGGCGCTGGCTGCCAGCGCCCCGCTCGCCGTGGCCGGCCCGACCTTCTTCGACGACTTCGGCTATGCCGCGAGCGCCGATCTGGCCCAGGGCGGCTGGCTGGTCCGCAGCGCCGCCGGCCACCCCGGCGTGCCGGGCGCGAGCTGGAGCGCCGACGCGCTGAGCATCAGCGACGACCCGGCTGCCCCGGGCAACCGCCTGCTGCGGCTGACGGCGCGCACCGACGGCACGCCCGCCGGCACCACGCAGGCGCAGATCTGCCAGGCGCGCAAGTACCTCTACGGCACCTACGCCGCACGGGTGCACTTTGCCGACCGGCCGCAGATGGGCGCTGATGGCGACCCGGTGATCCAGACCTTCTATGCAGTGAGCCCGCTGCGCCACGCCTTCGACCCGCAGTTCAGCGAGATCGACTGGGAGTACCTGCCCAACGGCGGCTGGGGCAGCGACAAGACGCGGCTGTACGGCATCTCGTGGCAGACGGTGCAGGTCGAGCCCTGGGACGCGCACAACAGCGCGCACGAAGAGTTTCGCTCCATGGACGGCTGGCACGTGCTGCTGATGCAGGCCGATGCGTCGCAGGTGCGGCTGTTCGTCGACGGCAAGCCGGTGGCGCGCCACGCCGGGCGCAACGTGCCGGTGGTGCCGATGTCGATCAACTTCAACCTGTGGTTCTCGCCGCAGGGCCTGCTGCCCGCCAGCGCGATGCCGCGTGTCTACGCGCAAGACGTGGACTGGGTCTTCCACGCCGCCGACCGGCAGCTGTCGCCGAACGCCGTGGCGGCGCAGGTGGCGGCGTTCCGCAAGGCCGGCACCTCGCGCGTCGACACCATTGCGTCCCCGGTGCCGCCGCTGGCGTCGGGCTGCGATTTCTGACATGACGCGCCTGGTGCTTGGGTCTGCTCGCGGCCCTTTGAAGTCATTCACCGCAGAGGGGCGGAGGGCGCGGAGTTTGCGCCGAGAACCTCAAGGTCTTCCTCTGCGTTTCCTCCGCGCTCTCCGCCCCTCTGCGGTGAAGGCTGTTCCGGCCGCTTCGTGGATCGCGCCAAGCGCGGTGGAGTTGCTGGGATGAGTTCGCGCCGCTTGCTGTCGGTCGACGCGTTGCGTGGGCTCACCGTCGCGGCGATGCTGCTGGTCAACGACGCCGGCGACTGGGGCCATGTACACCCGTGGCTCGAGCATGCCGAATGGCATGGCTTTGCACCGCCGGACCTGATCTTCCCGCTCTTCCTGTTCATCGTCGGGGTCTCCATCAGCCTGGCGCCGGGCGGGAAAGCGGACAAGGTGCTGTGGCGCTCCGCGCGCATCGTGCTGCTCGGGCTGGCGCTGCACGCGGTGGCCTGGCTGTGGGTCGGGCAGGGGCGCGAGTTCCGCGTCTTCGGCGTGTTGCAACGCATCGGCATCTGCTATGCGGCGGGTGCTCTGGTCGCGCTGCACTGGCGCGACCAGCGCACGCAGTGGGCGCTGCTGGCCGGGCTGCTGCTCGGTTACTGGGCGCTGCTGCTGTACGGCGGCTCGCTGGCGCCGGGCTTGAACCTGGCGGATCGAATCGACACTGCGCTGCTCGGTGCGCATGCCTACCAGTTCGACGCCGCCAGCGGCCGTGCGCATGAGCCCGAAGGCCTGCTCAGTACGCTGCCGTCGATTGCCAGCGTGCTGCTCGGCCTGCGCGCGGGCGACTGGTTGCGCCGCAGCGAGATCAGGCGCCTGGGCATCGGCGGCCTCGTCGCGCTGGGTGCCGGCTTGGTCTGGTCACTGGTGCTGCCGCTGAACAAGAACCTGTGGACCTCGTCGTTCGTGCTCGTCACCGGCGGTGCCGGCATGCTGCTGCTGGCGGCTGCGCATGCGCTGGTCGACCGCCGCGGCTGGCCGGCGCTGGGCCAGAGCCTGGGCAAGAACGCGATCACGGCTTACGCGCTGGCCTGGCTGGCCGCGGTGGCGCTGGACGGTAGCGGCCTGATGAAGCTGGTGTACCAGCATGCATTCGTCGCGCCGCTGGTGCCGCCGTTCGAACCCTGGGTGCCGTCGGCGGCTTATGCGCTGGTCTTCACTGGCTTGTTCTGGGCCTTGATGCGCGGCTTCGACAAGCTCGGCTGGCGCATCAGCATCTGAAGCGGCTTACAGCGCGTTCAGTTCGGCGACGAATTCGTAGGTGTCGCCGCGGTAGTACGACTGCGACAGCTCGATGACGCGGCCGTCGCGCAGGAAGCCCAGCCGTTCGACCAGCAGCCCGGCGTCGCCCTCGCTCGCGTCGAGCAGCTTGGCCTGTTCGCCGTCGAGCAGCAGCGCACGCAGCCGTTGCAGCGCGCGCACCGGCCGGTTGCCGGCGGCTTCGAGCGCGTCGTACAGCGACGCACCCACCGCATCCAGCGACGGCAGGCAGCTGGCGACGATGGTCGCGTACTCCAGCGACATCGGCTGCTCGTCGGCATAACGCAGGCGGTGGAAGCGGTAGACCAGCGTGCCCGGGCTCAAGCCCAGCTTCATCGCTTCGTCCGGCGCCACCGTGCCTTCGGTGCGCTTGAGCCATTCGCTGCTCGGCTCGCGGCCGCGCGAGCGCATGTCTTCGGAGAACGAGGTCAGCTTGGCGAAGTTCTTCTCGAAGCGAGCGCCGACGAAGTTGCCCGAACCCTGGCGCCGCACCAGCAGGCCCTCTTCGGCCAGGCCGTCGATGGCCTTGCGCACGGTGATGCGCGAAACGCCGAGGTCGGCGGCCAGCTGGCGCTCCGACGGCAACGCGTCGTCGGGCCCCAGCACCTTGGTTTCGATGGCTTCGCGCAAGGCCCGCTGGAGCTGCTGGTACAGCGGCTGGGCGCTGTTGGGATCGAGCGTTTGCAAGAGTTCGGCGAGAGAGGGCATGCGAAACGGGTTGCTGCTGTGGACTGAAAGTCATAGTACCACTACGGTACCAAGCCAGATACCAATCAGGGTCAACCTGGCAGGGTTCCTGCTATAGGGTTTGTACTTAGTCTTCTCGGTTTCGCCCTCGAACCAAGGGGTTGTCATCGATGAAATTTCGATGACGCGGGGCTTTGCAAGCTGTATCAACTGGTAGTATAGTGGACCGCATTGGTAGTGCAGTGGCATGCAGCCGTTGGGACCAATCCATTCCAGTCCGATTCCAACCGAACCGCGCCCGCCAGCGCGGCAACTTCTCGAGAGGGGCACATGAAGGTCCAACTGACACCCATCGCATCGGCCGTCGCCATCGCGCTGATGAGCACCGTCGGCGCCGCCCAGGCCCAGACGGCACCCGCTGACGGCGCGAAGAAGCCGGAGGCACAAGCCACCGAGACCATCAACATCACCGGTATTCGCGGCTCGGTCGAAAAGTCGCTGCAGACCAAGCGCCAGGCCGACACGCATGTGGAAGTCATCAGCGCCGAAGACATCGGCAAGATGCCTGACAAGAACGTCGCCGACTCGCTGCAGCGCGTGCCCGGCGTCACCATCAGCTCGGCCGGTGCTACCGAAGGCGGCTTCGATGAAAGCGACCGCGTCAGCATGCGCGGCACCAACCCGAGCCTGACGCTGACGCAGATCAACGGCCACCCGGTGGCGTCGGGCGACTGGTTCGTGCTGAACCAGAGCGACAACGCCGGCCGCAGCGTCAGCTACACGCTGCTGCCTTCGGAACTGGTGAGCAAGGTCATCGTGCACAAGACATCCGAGGCAAGCCTGGTGGAAGGCGGCGTCGCCGGCACGGTGGACATCATCACGCGCAAGCCGCTGGAATTCGGCAAGCAGATCACGCTGGAAGGCGCCATCGGCCTGGTGCATGCGACGCTGCCGAACAAGACCGACCCGCAGTTCAACGCGCTGTTCAACTTCAGGAACGACGCCGCCACGCTGGGGGTAATGCTGCAGGCCTTTTCCGAGACGCGCCACCTGCGACGCGACGGGCAGGAGATCCTGGGCTACAACCAGATCGCCGCCGGCAGCGCGGTGGCCACCGCACATCCGGACCTGGCCGGTGTCTGGTACCCGCGTTCGATGGGCGCAGCGCTGTTCGAGCAGGAACGCAAGCGCCGGGGCGGGCTGGTCGAGTTGCAGGTCAAGCCCATCAGCACGCTGACGCTGGACTTCTCGGGCTACTACTCGAAGATGGATGCGGCCAACTACAACCGCAACTACCTGTTGCACAACCCCTTCATCATCAACGGTGGCGCCGGACAATCACCGGATGCCGGCTACACGGTGCGAAACAACACGCTGGTGTCGGCCAGCTTCACCGGCGTCCAGGGCACCAACTACGGCGTCTACGACCAGATCGAGCGACCGGACGAGTCGGCGTCCACCAAGTTCTTCGCCTTCGACGGCCAGTGGCGCGCCAGCGATGCGCTGACGCTGAGCTCGAAGATCGGCACCTCCACCGGCGTCGGCAAGACACCGACGCAGAACGTCGCCGAATGGGACATCGGCAAGGGCACCGGCGCTTCGTGGCACCTCAACGGCGTCGACTCGGCGGCCGACTTCTCGCTCAACACGCCATCGAACGTGCCCGGCACCAGCGCCACGCGTGGGCTCGACTGGATCTTCGGCCTTCAGAACGTCAACATCATCGACAAGGACACCTGGGCCCAACTGGACGGTGAATACGCCCTCGACGCCGGCATGCTGTCGACCTTGAAGTTCGGCGTGCGTTCGGCCGACCACAAGCGCAGCTCGGACGGTGTCATCGCGCAAGGCCCCAACTTCGCCGGCGCCAACGACCCCTTCAACCTGGCCAGCTGGCCCAGCACCTACGCCAACTACCCCGGCAACTTCGGCCAGGGGCTGGGCGGCAACTTCCCGCGTGACGTCTGGTACTACACGGCCGACCAGATGAACGCGGTCGCGCCGGGTCTGTCCAACCGCGATCCGGTGACCCGTGCCTACCTGTACAACGATTTCGGCATGAAGGAAGAGACCTCGGCCGCCTACGTGCAGGCCAACCTCGAAGGCAAGGGCTGGCGCGGCAACGTCGGCCTGCGCGTGGTGCAGACCAAGGAACATGTGCTGAAGTACATCTCGGCACCGGCCTCGGCGCCGGGCGCCATCGTCGGCTCGGCCTTCGGCCCCTCGGTGGCCGTGAACACCGATCACACCTACAACGACTACCTGCCGAGCGTGAACCTGCGCTACGACCTGAGCAAGGACCTGGTGGCGCGTTTTGCCGCATCGAAGACGATGACGCGGCCCGACTACGCGGCGCTGGCTGGTGCGCTGAACCTGTCGCCGCCGGCTCAGGCGGGCGACGTCGGCAGCGGCAACGGCAGCAACCCCGACTTGAAGCCGGTGCGTTCGAACAACTTCGACGCCGCCATCGAGTGGTACCACGCACCGCGCGCGCTACTGTCGGCTGGCCTGTTCTACATGGACCTGACCAGCTACGTCAGCCTGGGCCAGGTCAACCGCCAGTACGTCACCTTCGACAACACCCACCAGACCGGCTACCTGGCGGACTATGTGCTGTCGGTTCCGGTGAACGCCCAAGGCACGGCGCGCGGGCTGGAACTGGCGGCAGAACAGCCGCTGTGGGGCAACTTCGGCGTCACCGCCAACTACACCTACACCGACGCCAAGGAGAAAGGCGGCGGGCCGATCGTCGGTGCTTCGCGCAACACCTACAACCTGGTCGGCTACTACGAGGATGACCGTTTCAACGTGCGGCTGGCCTACAACTTCCGTTCGCATTTCTACAGCGGCCTGGACCGTTCGACGGCGTTCAACCAGGCCGACACCGCTTCGCTGGCAGCGTCGATCGGCTACAAGATCAACGAGAACCTCAGCGTCTCGCTGGACGGCATGAATCTCACCAACGAGAAGCTGAAGTACTACGCGCTGAACCAGGACCAGCCGCGTTCGATCTACACCAACGGCCGCCAGTACTACCTGACGCTGCGCGGCAAGATCTAGGCTCGTGACTTGCTGAAAAATCAGGCCACCCTTCTGGCGCTCGCGCTGTTTGCGGGCGCCACCTTGCCGGCGCATGGCGCGCCGGCGTTCGTGCACGGCCCCTACCAGGACGTGTCGCTCGGCATCGCGCCCGGTGCGGCGCCGCGCATCACCGACATGGCATGGCCGCCAGCGGCGGGTCGGACCTTGACCTGGTCCTTCGCCACCGGTGAATGCGGGCAGGAACAGTGGGGTGCGTTCGACACGGCGGCGTTTGCAGCGCTCAATGTGGCGGCATTCCGGGAGGCTGGTCAGCCCTATATCGTCGCCACCGGCGGCGAGGCCGGCATCTTCACCTGCGCCAGCGACACCGGCATGCAGCGTTTCCTGGCGCGCTACGACTCGCCGCAGCTGGTCGGCCTGGACTTCGACATCGAAGGCAAGCAGACACCACAACAGATCGGTGACCTGGTGCGTGTTGCCGCAGGTGTGCAGCGCCTGAGGCCGGCGCTGCGTTTGAGCTTCACGCTGGCCACCCATGCCGCCAGCGACGGCAGCCAGCGCAGCCTGAATGCCACCGGCGACGCGGTGATGGCAGCCTTGGCGGCAGCGCGTTTCGACAGCGCGGTGCTGAACCTGATGGTGATGAACTACGGCCCGGCCGACACGCGCTGGTGCGTACTGCGGGCCGGCGCTACGCCGCCCAGTTGCGACATGGGCCGCTCGGCGCTGCAGGCGGCGCAGAACGTGCACCAGCGCTACGGCGTGCCGTTTGCACGCATTGCACTGACGGCGATGCTGGGCGAAAACGATGTCGCCGGCAACGTCTTCAGCCCCGAAGACGCTGCGCTGCTGGCGGCTGGCGCGCGCGCGCTGGGCTTGCCCGGCGTGCACTACTGGTCGCTCGGCCGCGACCGCCCTTGCGACGCCGGCAGCGAACGGGTGTCGTCGCGCTGCCACGGCCTGCCCGATGTGCCGGCCGGCTCGTTTGGCCGGCTGCTCGGCAGCCGATGAACGTGCCGCAGCCCATCGCCGAATGGCGGGGCGTGGACCGGACGCTGTTCGAACGCGAGATCGTGCCGCGCCATGAGCCGGCGGTATTGCGTGGCCTGGTCGCGCATTGGCCGGCGGTGCGGCTCGCGGGCGAGCCCGACACGGCCTTGTGCGAAGCACTTGCGGCGCTGGATAACGGCACGGAGGTCGATGCGCTGATGTTGCCGCCGCGTTACCGCGGTCGCATCTTCTACGGCGACCACTTCGGCGAAGGTCAGCCCGGTTTCAACTACCTGCGCAACCGCGTGCCGCTGTCGCAGGTGATCGAACAGCTGCTGCGTTACGCACGTTTCCCCGATCCGCCGGCGCTGGCGGCGCAGAGCGCGCTGGCCAGCGACTGCGCGCCCGGCTTCGCCGCGGCGCACACCATGCCGCTGCTGCCCGATAGCGTGGCTCCGCGCTTGTGGCTGGGCAATGCGATCGTCACGCCGACACACTTCGACGAGTCGAGCAACATCGCCTGCGTGGCGGCGGGCGAACGCCGCTTCACGCTGTTCCCGCCCGAACAGATAAGCAACCTCTACGTCGGCCCATTGGGCCACGCGCCCACTGGCACGCCGATCAGCCTGGTTGACCTGGCAGCACCTGACCTGGTGCGCTTTCCACGCTTCGTCGCGGCGCTGCAAGCGGCGCGCGGCGCCGTGCTGGGCCCTGGCGACGCACTCTACATCCCGCCGCTGTGGTGGCACCACGTGGCTTCGCAGCGGCCGTTGAACCTGCTCGTCAACTACTGGTGGCGTGCCGACGCCGCGCCGTCGGGGTTGGACGCGCTGCAGCAGGCGCAACAGGCTTTCGGCGCCATGCCCGCAGCGCAGCGGCGGGCATGGCAGGCGCTGCTGGCGCACTGGGTTTTCGAGGCTGACGAAACCACCAACGCGCACATTCCGCCCGCTCTGCGCGACCCGCCGGGTGGCAACGGCACGGGCCCCCGCTAAGGGGCCCGCGCTTCACTTGCCGCTGGTCCCCGACACCACCTTGGCCATCAAGGCCTTGAACGCCTCTCGTCGCAGTTCAGCATGCTCGGCACCTGGAAGAACGACGAAGGCACGGTGGGCGTGCTGGTGCAGGCGTTCTCCGAGAAGCGCCATCTGCGTCGCGATGTCGAACCCCGACCTGTCGGGCGTGGCGTATCCGAACGCGATCGGCTCGGTGCTGTTCGAGCAGGTTCGCGAACGCAACGGCGGCCTCGCCGACGTGCAGATCAAGCCGATCCCGCCCCTGACCTTGGACCTGAGCGGCTTCCTGTCGCACATGAAGGCGACCAACTACAACCGCAACTTCATCGGCTGGCCGAGCCAGCACAAGCGCGACGCGGTCTGGGTCGCGCAAGGGCCGAAGTGGTCCGCCGACCCGTTCAATGTCGCCAACCTGCCACGGTGGAACGGCACGACCTACCCGGGCGACTACGCCAGCGGCCTGGGCGGCGGCAACTTCCCGAAGAACGTCTGGCAGATCGACCCTGCCGTGCTGCAGGCCTGGGGCGACACGTATTCGAACCGCGACCCGCTGGAGCGCGAATACTGTTCCACATGAACCTGAACAACTACGTCAGCTACGGCGTTTCCAAGAGCACGTACTTCAACGAGAAGGACAAGGCCTTCGCCGAGTACAACGTGTCGTCGCCGGTGAACAGCAGCGGCTCGCGCGCGCCTTCGCGGAGGCACTGGCTCCGCGCTGAGTTATCGTCTGCCGATGCTCGCAGTCGTCGGCTCCCTGAATCTCGATCTCGTCGCCCGCGTGCCGCACATTCCGGCCCCGGGCGAGACGGTGCTCGGCACCGCGCTCAGCCGCCACCAGGGCGGCAAGGGCGGCAACCAGGCGGTGGCTGCGGCGCGGCTGGGCGTGCCGGTGCGCTTCTTCGGCGCCGCCGGCGACGATGCCTTCGGCGACGAACTGGCGCTCGGCCTGCAGCGTGAAGGCATCGATGGCGCCGGCCTGCTGCGCGTGCCCGGCCCCAGCGGCTGTGCGCTGATCCACGTCGCCGACGACGGCGAAAACGCGATCAGCGTGATGCCCGGCGCCAACCTGCACGCGCCGGCGCCACCGCCGCACTGGCCGGCCGACTTGCGCATGCTGCTGATGCAGCTGGAAGTCCCGCTGCCCACCGTCGTGGCCTGGGCCGAAGTCGCCGCGGCGGCGGGCGTCCCGGTGCTGCTGAACGCGGCGCCGATGCAGGCGCTGCCGTCGGCGCTGCTGCAGCGGCTGGACACGCTGGTCGTCAACGAGACCGAATTCGCTGCGCTCGGTGCCGAAGCGGCCGGCCTCGGCCCGCGCCGCATCGTCGTGACGCTGGGTGCGCGCGGCGCGCGCGCCTGGCACGAAGGCTGCTGGATCGAGCAGCCGGCGCATGCCGTGCAGGTGGCCGACAGCACCGGCGCCGGCGACACATTCGTCGGCGCGCTGGCGGCCGGTTTGTGGCAAGGCCGCAGCTTCGCCGAGGCGATGCACCGCGCCGGTGTTGCCGGCGCACTGGCCTGCACCCGGCTCGGTGCACGCGAAGGCATGCCGCGCGCGGCGGAACTCGAAGCTGAACTGGAGCGATGACGATGAAACACCTTGCCGCCGTGGCGAGCACGGCGCTGGCGCTGCTGCTGGTTGGCGCCGCCCAGGCCGAGACGCGCACGCTGGTGCTGTCGACCTACGGCCTGAACAACGACTTGTTCAAGAAGCATGTCTACGACCCGTTCAAGGCAAAGTGCGGCTGCGAGATCGTGCTCGAGACCGGCAACGCCGCCGACCGGCTGGCCAAGCTGGAGGCGCGCAAGGCGAACCCGAATGTCGACGTCGTGCAGATCACCGACTTCCTCGCGCTCGACGCGTCGAACAAGGGGCTGCTGCAGCCCATCGACTTCAGCAAGCTGAAGAACCTGGACCAGGTCTACGACTTCGGCCGCGACCCGCTGCGCAACAAGGAGGCGGTGGCCTACACCGTGTATTCGGTCGGGCTGGTGGTGCGCACCGACAAGCCCAGCGCCGCCATCGCCAGCTGGAAGGATCTGTCCAAGCCCGAGCTGAAAGGCCACCTGATGCTGGCCAACATCACCGGCAACCAGGGGCTGGCGCAGCTGTTCATGGTCGACCGTGCCTGGGGCGGCGTCGCCACCGACATGAGCACCGGGCTGGCCAAGATCGGCGAGGTCAAGGCCAACACCGTCACCTACTACACGCAGACGGCGCAGATGACGGCGCTGTTCGCGCAGGACGAAGCCTGGGTCGCACCGGTCGGCCGCTTCGGCTGGCTGAACCTGAAGAAGACCGGCAAGCCGCTGAAGTGGGTCGTGCCCAAGGAGGGCCAGGTCGGCATGATGAACACGATGTCCATCGTCAAGGGCAGCAAGAACGCCGAGCTCGCGCACCAGTTCATCGACTTCTGGCTTGGCAAGGACGTGCAGACCGCGCTGGCCAACGACCTGGCCGATTCGCCGATCAACCGCAACGTCAAGCCGACGGCCGAGGCCGCCGACGCGCTGACCTGGGGCAAGGCGCAGATCGACTCGCTGGTCTTCATGAAGCCCGACATGGTGGCGCGCGAGCGTGCCGGCTGGGTGACGCAGTGGAACCGCATGATCGCCAAGTAGCCCGCGCATGCGCACTCGTGTGCCCTGGTGGCTGCTGGTGCCGGCGCTGGCACTGGTCGGCGGCCTGTTCCTGCTGCCGGTGTTCGCGTTGCTGGCCGGCGCCTTCAAGGTCGACGGCCATCTCGGGCTGACGCACTTCACGGCTTTCTTCGACGAGCCGCTGCACACCCAGGTCTACTGGCGCACGCTGCGCATCGCCGGGCTGGCCACGCTGGTCAGCGCCGTCGTCTGCTACCCCGCGGCTTTTGCGATGGTGCGCGTGCCGCCGCCGTGGCGCGGCCTGCTCACCGGCCTGGTGATCCTGCCGCTGATGGTGTCGCCGATCGCACGCACGTATGCCTGGATCGTGCTGCTCGGCCGCAATGGGCTGGCCAACGCGCTGCTCGTCGGCAGCGGCGCTGCGGCCGAGCCGCAGACGCTGCTGTTCACCGAAGGCGCGGTCTTCGTCGGCTTGCTGCAGCTGATGATGCCGCTGATGCTGCTGTCTTTGGTGTCGGCGTTGGAGAACCTGCCCGCCGACGTGCTGGCTGCGGCGCAGACGCTGGGCGCGAACCGCTGGCAGACCTTCACGCGCGTCGTGCTGCCGCTGACGCAGGAAGGGTTGATCGTCGGCGGCACGCTGGTCTTCACCGGCTGCGTCACGGCCTACATCACGCCGGCGCTGCTGGGCGGGCCCAAGGTGCTGATGCTCGAGACGCTGCTGTACCAGAAGGTGAACGTCGCCAGCGACCTGCCGGCGGCGAGTGTCATCGCTGTGCTCTTGCTGGTGACGACGATCGTCGTCAACCAGGCCTTGAAACGGGTGTCGCGATGAACCGCATCTCACGCGGTGCGCTCGGCATGCTGGTGCTGGCACTGGTGTTCCTGCTCGGGCCTTTCATCGTCGTCTTCGTCGCTGGCTTCAGCGCCGACGAGACGCTGGCCTTTCCGCCCAAGACCTACGGCCTGCGCTGGCTGCAGTACCTGTTCACGGTCGAAGCCTTCCAGCGCAGCTTCGTCACCAGCCTGGTCGTCGGCACCGGCAGCACGCTGGCCGCGCTGGCCTTCGGCGTGCCGGTGGCCTACGCGCTGTCGCGCTACGACTTCCGCGGCAAGGAAGCCATCCGCGGCGTGCTGACGCTGCCGCTGGTGGTGCCGGGCATCATCGTCGGCCTGGCCTTGCTCGACCTGATGGTGCTGGTCTATGCGCTGCCGGTCACTTTAGGCCTGCTGATCGGGCACACGACGCTGTTGATCCCGTACACCGTGCGCGTCGTGTCGTCGAGCCTGGCCAACCTGCGCAGCGACATCGACGACGCGGCCGTGACGCTCGGCGCGACGCGGCTGCAGGCCTTCTTCATGGTCGTGCTGCCGAACATCCGCGGCGGCGTCGCGGCGGCTGCGGTGCTGGCCTTCATCACCAGCTTCAATCAGGTGCCGGTGTCGCTGTTCCTCACCGGGCCTGGCGTCAGCACCTTGCCGATCGAGATGATGAGCTACATGGAGACCAGCTACGACCCGTCGATCGCGGCGCTGTCGACGCTGCTCGTGGTGTTCACGGTTCTGATGGTCGCGGTCACCGAGAAGCTGCTCGGCATTTCGAAGTACGTATGAGCTACCTGCTGCTGGAAAAACTCTCGCTGGCCTATGGCCGCGCTGCCGCCGTGCACGGCCTCGACCTGGCCGTCGGCCGCGGTGAACTGGTGTCGCTGCTCGGCCCCTCGGGCTGCGGCAAGACGACGACGATGCGCGCCATCGCCGGGCTGCTGAAGCCCAGCGGCGGCCGCATCGTGCTCGACGGGCAAGACATCACCACGCTGCCGGCGCACCAGCGCGACCTGGGGCTGGTGTTCCAGTCGTATGCGCTGTTCCCGCACCTGTCGGCCTTCGACAACGTGGCTTTCGGGTTGCGGCTGCGCAAGGTGGCCGCGGCCGAGCTGCAACAGCGGGTCGACGCCGCGCTGGCGGCCGTCGGGCTGACCGGCTTCGAGCAGCGTCTGCCGGCGCGCCTGTCCGGCGGCCAGCAACAGCGCGTGGCCTTGGCCCGCGCCATCGTGCTGCGGCCGCGGTTGCTGCTGCTGGACGAGCCGCTGTCGAACCTGGACGCCAAGCTGCGTGTCGAGATGCGCGCCGAACTGCGCCGCATCCAGCGCGAACTGGGCATCACGATGCTCTACGTCACGCACGACCAGGACGAGGCCTTGAGCCTGTCGGACCGCATCGTCATCATGCGCCAGGGCCGCATCGAGCAGGACGCGACGCCGGAAGAGATCTACCACCGCCCGGCGACGGCCTTCGTCGCGTCTTTCATGGGCTACGACAACCTGTTCGAGGTCGATGGCCGTCAGCTCGCCTGGCGCCCCGAGCAGGTGGCCGTGCTCGCACCAGGCGCGGCCGGCGAGGCCGGCACGGTGAAGGCGCGCAGCTACCTCGGCGAACGCATCGAATACCTGGTCGAAACCGCGCGCGGCCCGGTGCGGGGTGTCGGCGTCGGCTGGCGCGAAGGCGACAGCGTCAGCGTGCTGCTCGACCCGGCGCGCGCCGCTCACATCGGAGGCAAGGCATGACGATACCGGTCTGGTTCGACACCGATCCCGGCTTCGACGACTGGATGGCCTGGGCGCTGCTCGAAGCCGACCCGCTGTTCCAGCTGCACGGCGTCAGCGTCGTCGCCGGCAACGCGCCACTGGAACGCACACTGGCCAACGCCTTGTGCATCAAGGCCTTGCACGGCTTCGCGACACCGGTCTACGCCGGCTGCGACCGGCCGCTGGCCCAGGCGCCGGTGACGGCGCAGGACATCCTTGGCGTGCACGGCATGGAGACCACCGGCCCGCTGCTGGCCGACAAGCCCGCCGAGCTGACGCCGGGCCATGCCGTGCAGGCCTTGATAGCCGCCGTGCGCGCGCACCCGGGGCAGATGACGCTGCTCGCCGTGGGGCCGCTGACGAATGTGGCCACCGCGTTCGCGCTGGCGCCGGAGCTGCCGTCGCTGCTGAAGAGCCTGGTCATCATGGGCGGCTCCACCGTCGGCGGCAACGCTACGGCGGCGGCCGAGTTCAACATCTACGCCGACCCCGAAGCCGCGGCGCGCGTCTTCGACAGCGGCGTGCCGGTGGCGATGTTCGGGCTGAACGTCTGCCGCCAGGTTGCCGTCGGCGCCGAACACGTGGCGCGCATGCGCCGCGTACCGGGCGAACGCGCGGCGGTCTTCGCCGGCTACCTGGATGGCTATGTCGAGATCGCGCGGCGGCGCGGGCGGCCGGTGCAGTCGCTGTACGACCCGACGCCGGTGGTCTGGCTGGCGCGGCCGGAACTGTTCGAACTGCAGCGTGCGCGGGTCGACATCGAACTGGCCGGCCGCTTCACGCGCGGCATGACGGTGTGCGACCTGCGCGCGCCGGCGCTGGCGCGCGCGAACGCGCTGGTCGCGACGCAGGCACAAGGCGAGCCGGCGCTGGACTGGGCGATGGCGCGCCTTGAAGATCTGCTCGGTTGATGACGCCGGTGGTTGACGCCGCCGACACCGCCCTGCACACTGCAGCCATGTTCTCGTTCGCCGCCTGCTCCATGCACACCGCCTCTGCGGTGGGCTCCGGCGTCGTCGGCCAAGGTGTCGTCATTCTGCTGGAGCCACACCGACGCTAGGGCCTGCGCGAACGAACCGTTTCCCCGCACACAAGGCCCGCCACCCGCGGGCCTTGTGCTTTTTGGTTCCGACATCACATCGCTGCGCGATATGAGTCTTCACCGAAGCGCAAGCGCTTTTGACCCCTCCAACACCCGAGGAGAGACCGATGCAACCCGACCCGACGCTGACGATCCGCCGCGCAACGACGAAGGACGCTGCTGCCTTCGCCCGCATCCTCGGCGACCCCGAGGTGCTGCCGAACCTGATGCAGCTGCCCTACACCAGCGAAGAACTCTGGCAGCAGCGCCTGGCCGACAACAACACGCCGGGCAAGCTGGACCTGTCGCTGGTGGCCGAGCGCGACGGCCGGGTGCTGGGCAGCGCCGGGCTGCACCCCACCGGGCCGGCGCTGCGGCGGCGCCATGTCGCGATGCTCGGCATCTCGGTCGCGTCTGACGCGCAAGGGCAGGGCGTGGGCCACGCGCTGATGAAGGCGCTGTGCGACTTTGCCGACGACTGGGGCCAGCTGCTCCGCATCGAGCTGACGGTCTTCGTCGACAACGAGCGCGCGATCCGCCTGTACCGGCGCTTCGGCTTCGTGCATGAGGGCACGCATCGCGGCTATGCTCTGCGCGCCGGGCGTTATATCGATGTCCACAGCATGGCCCGGCTGCACCCGAACCCGCCGGTCATCCAAGCATGAAGTTGTCGCTGCTGCGCCTGTCGCTCACCCTGTGCCTGCTGGCTGCGGCGGGCGCGGCGGCGGCGCAGCAGCTCGTCGACGTGCCGAGCCTGGAGCGCGTGGATGGCCAGCCGCTGTCGCTGCCCGGCATCTGGTTCGCTGCGCCGGGCAGCACGGCGCCGGCGATGCTGCTGCTGCACGGCTGTGGCGGCCCCTACGACGCGCGCGGCCGTCTCAACGAAAGGCTGCGTGCCACAGCGGCCCGGCTGAACGGCCTGGGCGTCGGCGCGCTGGTGGTCGACTCGCTGATGCCGCGCGGCGAGAAGGAGCTGTGCACGCAGCGTGTCGGCACGCGCGCCGTCACGCAGGCCAACCGCCGCCGCGACGCGCTGGGCGCGCTGCAGTGGCTGGCCGCGCAGCCGGGCGTGGACGCCACGCGGCTGGGCCTGATCGGCTGGTCCAACGGCGGCAGCACGGTGCTGGCCAGCACGAACCGGCGCCATGCCGAGGTGGCCGCAAATCCGGTGCAGCCGTCGCTGGCCATCGCGCTGTACCCGGGCTGCGAAAACGACCTGAAGAGCGGCTACGACGCCGCAGCGCCGCTGCTGCTGCTGGCCGGCGAAGCCGACGACTGGACGCCGGCCGCACCGTGCAAGGCGCTGGTGCAGCAGGCCGGTGGCCCGGCGCCGCAGTTCGAGGTCTACGCCGGCGCCTACCATGGCTTCGACGGCACGGCCGCCGTGCGCCTGCGCAAGGACGTGCCGAACGGCGTGCACCCCGGCCAGGGCGTGCATGTCGGTGCCGACCCCGCCGCGCGCGCCGCATCGGCGCTGCGCATTGACGCTTTCATCCGCGAACGCTGGGCGCTGCGCCCGCGCTGAACTTCATCACCATGCGACTGCCGAGACAGAACAACGAAGCCGAGATCGAAGCCTTTGCCACCGTCTGCGACCGCCTCGGCGGCTTCGACGACCGCATCTCGGTCGAATGGGTCGACGGCTACCTCACCGCGCTGGCCGCCGGGCCGCTGGCGCTGGCGGTGCAGGACTGGCTACCGGTGATGGCCGGCGACGCCTACGACCGCGCCTTCGCCGACCCCGAAGACCGGCTGCAGGCCGAGCGCGCGCTGCACGCCCGCGCCGCGGTACTGGCCGACCAGCTCGACCCCGAAACCCTGTTCGACGACCCCGATGGCGTGCGCCTGGCGCCGCTGATGCTGGACTGGGACGACGCGACGCGCGCCGAGGTCGTGCAGCAGGACGGCCTGAGTGCCGAAGAAGGCAACGAACTCGTCACCGGCGCCGTCTGGGCCGACGGCTTCTTCGCCGCGATGCAGGATCGAAGCGGCGACTGGCAGATCTCAGTCGACGACGACGAAAGCGCCTTCTTCGTCGACCTGCTGAAGCAGGTGCAGGCACTGCGCCTGGCCGAAGGCAGCGACGAGCTGAAGACCCACATCGCCGAGACCTACAAGGGCGAGGCCGCCGACCGCGACCGCCTCGTCGACGAAGCCTGCTACGCGGTGCAGGACATGCGCCTGTGGTGGGTCGACAACGCGCCCAAGCCCGAGACGCGGCGCGTCGAGAAGACGCCGGGCCGCAACGACCCGTGTCACTGCGGCAGCGGCAAGAAGTTCAAGAAGTGCCACGGCGCGTAGCCGGCTGCCAGTCACCGCCCAGCGCCTTGACCAGGAACACCGAGGTCAGCAGCCGCTGGCCGAGCAGCTGCGCGGCCTGGCGCTCGCTGGCCAGCAGCGCCTGCTGCGCCGTGATGACGTCCAGGTAGGCCGACGCGCCGCCTTCGTAGCGTGCGGTCGACATGTCCAGCACCCGCCGCGCCGCGGCCACCGCGGTGCGCGCCTGCGCCGCGGCGCGGTCGAGCGCGGCCAGGCCAGTGATGCCGTCTTCCACCTCTTGCATCGCGCCGAGCACGACGCGCCGGTAGTTGGCCGCCGCCGCGGCATGGCCGGCCCGCGCGAACTCGACGTTGGCTCGCGTGCGGCCGCCGTCGAACAGCGCCTGCGTGGCCGAAACGCCCACCGACCACAGCAGGCTCGGCGCATCGAACAGCGCCGACAGCGCGCGGCTTTCGACGCCGTAGGCCGAGCCGAGCACGATGCTCGGGTAGAAGGCCGCGCTGGCGACGCCGATCTGCGCGTTGGCCGCGGCCATGGCACGCTCGGCGGACGCGATGTCGGGCCGGCGTTCGAGCATGTCCGACGGCACGCCGATCGGCACCACCGGCGGTACCCGCTCGCGCACGTCGGCCGGCAGCGCGAAGCTCGGCGCCGGGATGCCGGCGAGCGTGGCCACCGCGTGTTCGAACAAGCCGCGCTGGCGCCGCAGCACGTCCAGCTGGACCAGCGTCGTGTCGAGCAAGGCCTGCTGCTGCGCCACGTCCAGCCCGGTGGCGGCGCCGAGGTCGTGGCGTGTGCTGACGAGTTCGAGCGCGCGGCGCTGCAGCGCGATCGAACGCTGCAGCACGTCGAGCTCGGTGTCGATCGCACGCAGGTTGAAGTAGGCCGTGGCCAGGTCGGCAGTGAGCAGCAGCCGCGTGTTTTCGAAGTCGGCCGCCGACTGCTCGGCCAAGGCCTGCGCGCCTTCGACGCTGCGCTGCACACGCCCGGCCAGGTCGACCTCGTAGTTCACCGACATGGACAGCGTCAGGTCGTTCTGCACCGTCGAGAAGTTGGCGCTGTTGTAGTTGCTCAAGGGCCGGTTGGCGGAGATCCTCTGTCGCGCCGCACGCTCGTTCAGGCCGACCTGCGGCAGCAGCCCGGCCGACGTGGCCGACAGCGCCGCACGCGCCTGCGCCAGCCGCGCGCCGGCCAGGGCCAGCGTCGGGCTGTTGGCGATGGCCTGCTGCTGCAGCGCGTCGAGCTGGGTGTCGTCGAAGCGCCGCCACCACGGGCCCTTGGCCAGCGCATCGCCGGGGGCGCTCTCGCGCCACGGCGCTTCGACCTTCCAGGCCGGCGGCAGGTCGGATGCCGGTTTGACGTAGTCGGGGCCGGCGGCGCAGCCGGCCAGCAGAATGGCAGCCACGACGCAGCTGCGATTCACAGCCGGTCCTTGGCGCCGCTGGCCGGTGTCGCGGCGGCCGCCGGCGCCAGCACCACCGTCACGCCGTCGGCCAGCCAGTCCGGCGGGTTCAGCACCAGGCGCTCGCCTTCGCCGACGCCGTCCAGGGCCTCGAAGTTCTCGCCGAAGTTGCGCCCGACGCCGACCTTCTTCAGCGCCACCTTGCCCTGGCCGTCGACCACCGCGACCATCGTGCCTTCACTGCGGAACAGCAGCGTGTTCGTCGGCACCAGCAGCGCGCCGCTGGCCTGCAGCGGCAGCGACACCTGCACGTAGGCGCCGGGCAGCAGCCGGCCGTCACGGTTCGGCAGCGCGATCTCGACCTGCATCGTGCGCGTCGCGGTGTCGATCGACGCCGACGTGCGCGCCACCTCGCCGCGGAACTTCTGCCCGCGCAGTTCCGACTGCGTGACGACAACCGCCTGCCCCGGCTTGACAAGCCGGGCATAGGCCTGCGGCACGTTGACGTAGACGCGCAGCGAATCGGTCTGCGCCAGCAGGAACAGCGGCCGCGCCGCGGCGCCGCCGGCGTCGATGAGGTCGCCGACATCGACGTTGCGCCGCGTGATGACGCCGGCGAACGGCGCCACCACGCGCTTGAAGGCTTCGAGCTGGCGCAGCCGCTGCACGTTGGCCTCGGCCGCGGCGACGTTGGCCTGCTGCTGCGTCACCGCGCTGCGCTTTTCGTCCAGATCCTGCTGCGAGACCACGTCCTTCTTGCGCAGGCCTTCCCAGCGTTCAACCGTGCTCCTGGCCAGGGCCAGGCTCGACGTGGTCTGCTCGCGCGCGGCCACCGCCTGGCTCAGCTGCTGGTCGATCTCGGGGGTTTCGATCTCGGCCAGCAGCTCGCCCTTGGCGACGCGGCTGCCGATGTCTTTCGTCCAGCGCTTCAGGTAGCCGCTGGCGCGCGCCGCGATCGGCGCCTGCACGAAGCCCTGCAGCGTGCCCGGCAGCGCCAGCGCCTGTCCGCCTTCGCTGCGTTTGGGCGTGGTGGTCTTGACGTACAGCCGCGACTGTTCGGCGGTACTGGCTTCCAGCGTGCGGGCATTCGCCATGCGGCTGAGCACGGTGCGGCCGGCACCGGCAGCCAGCAGCACCAGCACGACGACGGCGGCGATCTTCGTGCGGCGCACGATCTGGCGCCGCTTCAGCAGTTCGCCATCGGGGTCGGCTACGGGGTGCAAACCCAACGCCGCGTGGCGTTGTTCGGTCATGTCAGTTGCTCCATCGCGTTTCGTGCGTTCCGCGACGCATGAAGACGTCTGGCGTGTTCGAACAACGGGTTGTGGCCCGTTGCTGACGGTCCATCGTGGCGCGCGCGTGCTTGCACCGTGCCCAGGGGCCGGCGGCCCGGGCACGCGTTCTCCGGCCCGGGCTCGCGGGCGACTACCGCGCCGCGGCACCAGCAACGCATCAACACCCGGTTCGCGCACCATCCTGCGGGCGACCGCGAATGGGGCCTGCGCCCGCGTGCCCGAACCGCCGACCCCGCCCCGCGCGTGGCGTGCGGGCAGGCACGCCACCCGTGGTGCTTGCAGGGCGGTGGTGGTGCCTGCGGGCGCAGGCCCCATTCGCGGTCGCCAAGGCGGTGCCGCGCCAACCCCGGTGTTGATGGGTTGCTCTTGGCACGCCGCGGTTCATCTCCGCGAGCGTGGGCCGGAGAACGCGGGCACCGCCAGCGACCTGCCGCCACGGAGCTGGCACGCGCATGCCGCGGAAGCGGATACTGGACGTGGGGCAATTTCATCCTAGCTTTCCTGGGCATGGGCGATACGCGGGGATGCGTGCGCCTTGCGCCGCGCCAAGCGCTGGTGCACGCCGGCGAAGACGACCGGCACGAAGAACAGCGTCGAGACCGTGGCGAAGACCAGGCCGCCGATGACGGCGCGGCCGAGCGGCGCGTTCTGCTCGGCGCCTTCGCCCAAGCCCAGCGCCATCGGGATCATGCCGATGATCATCGCCAGCGCCGTCATCAGCACCGGGCGGATGCGCGTGGCGCCGGCTTCCAGCGCCGCGGCCAGCGCCGGCACGCCGTCTTGCTGGCGTTGCCGCGCGAACGAGATCAGCAGGATGCTGTTCGCGGTGGCCACGCCCATCGTCATGATCGCCCCGGTGAGCGCCGGCACGCTGAGCGTGGTGCCGGTGATGAACAGCATCCACGCGATGCCGGCCAGTGCCGCCGGCAGCGCGGTGATGATGATGAAGGCGTCGACCCACGACTGGAAGTTCACGACGATCAGCAGGTAGACCAGCACGATGGCCATCGCCAGCCCGACGCCGAGGCCGATGAACGAGGCTTGCATCGTTTCCACCTGGCCGCGCATCACCACCTGGCTGCCGCGCGGCAGCTGGGGCCGGATCTCGTCGACGAGCTTCTCGACCTGCGCCGCCACGCTGGCCAGGTCGCGCCCCTGCACGCCGACGTAGACATCGACCGCGGGCAGGATGTTGTAGCGCGACGCCACCGCCACCTGCGTGGCCGGCGTCACCTCGACCAGGTTGCCGAGCAGCTGCGTGCTCCCTGTCGTGCCGGTCGCGGCATTCGCGGCCCCGGTGCCGACCGGCATGTTCAGCAGCGCATCGAGCGAGTCCACGTTGTACTGCGGCGTCTGCACCGCGATGTTGTAGACGACGCCGTTCTGCGGGTTCAGCCAGAAGGCCGGCGCCGTCTGCGAGCTGCCCGACAGCGAGATCAGCACGTTCTGGCCGACGTTGGACGCCGTCAGCCCGAGCTGCTGCAGACGCGAGCGGTCCATCTGCAGGTTCAGCGCCGGCGCGTTCAGGCGCTGGTGCACATGGGCATCGACGGCGCCGGGGATCTGGCGGATGGACTGCGTCAGCTGCGCCGCCAGCTTGGCGTTGGCGGCAACGGCCGCGCCGGTGAACTGCACGTCGATGGCCGCCGGCAGGCCGAAGTTCAGGATCTGCGTGACGATGTCGGCCGGCTGGAAGAAGAACTCGATGCCGGGAAAGCGCCGTGGCAGCTCGGCGCGCAGCTGCGTGACGAAGGCTTCGGTCGGACCATGGCCTTCGCGCAGCGACAGCAGGATTTCGCCGTCCAGCGTGCCGATGGTACCGGCGTTGCTGTACGACAGGTTGATGCCGCTGTTCGGCACGCCGAGGTTGTCCAGAATGGTTTCGAGCTGGTCCCTGGGCACGATCTCGCGGATGACGGCTTCGACCTGATCGGCCAGCCGCGCCGTCTCTTCGATGCGCGTGCCGGTCGGCGCGCGCAGGTGCAGCCGGATCTGGCCGGCGTCGACATTCGGGAAGAAGTCGCGCCCGAGCACCGGGTAGAGCGCGCAGGACAACAGGCAGAAGCCGAGGAACAGCAGCGCGAAGCCGCGCCGTTGCGCGAGCAGCGCCGACAATGCCAGCGTGTAGGCGCGGCGCACGCGCTCGAAGCGCTGGTCAAAGGCCTTGTAGACGCGTTGCAGCGCGTTCGGCTTGGCGTCGGCCGCATCCGTCGCGGTGGGGTGCGCCCGGCCCATCAGCAGCAGCACCAGCGTCGGCACGAGCGTGCGCGACAGCAGGTACGACGCGATCATCGCCAGCACCACCGCTTCGGCCAGCGGCACGAACAGAAAGCGCGCCACGCCGGACAGGAAGAACATCGGCACGAAGACGATGCAGATGCACAGCGTCGACACGAACGCGGCGACGCCGATCTCGCCGGCGCCGACCTCGATCGCCGGCCCGATCGGCTTGCCCATGTGCAGGTGGCGCTCGATGTTCTCGATCGTCACGATGGCCTGGTCGACGAGGATGCCGACCGACAGCGCCAGCCCGCCGAGCGTCATCAGGTTCAGCGTTTCGCCCAGCGCTTTCAGCACCAGGATCGACGCCAGGATCGACAGCGGAATCGTCAGCGCGATGATCAGCGTGCTGCGCCAGTTGCCCAGGAACAGCAGCACCATCGCCGCGGTCAGCGCGGCGGCGATCAGCGCTTCGAGCACGACGCCCTTGACGGCCGCCTTGACGAACACCGACTGATCGAACAGCGGCGTCACGGTCACGTCCTGCGGCAGCACCTCGGCCACGCGCGGCAGCAGCGCGCGCAGGTTGGCGACGATGTCCAGCGTCGACGCGCCGCCGTTCTTCAGCACCGACAGCAGCACGCCGCGCGCGCCGTCCTGGCGCACGATGTTGGTCTGCGGCGAGAAGCCGTCGCGCACCTGGGCCACGTCGCGCAGATAGGTCGTGGCGTTGCCCCCACTCGTCAGGTTCGTGCGCACCGGCAGATCGGCCAGCCCGGCGATCTCGCTCGGCGAGCCGTTCATGCGCACCGTGTATTCGGTACCGCCGAACTTGGCGCTGCCGGCCGGCAGGATCAGGTTCTGCAGGTTGACGGCGTTCACCACGTCGGCCGGCGACAGGCCGCGCGCCTGCAGCGCCGCCATGTCGAGGTCGATCGAGATCAGCCGGTTCTTGCCACCGTACGGGAACGGCACCGCGACACCGGGGATCGTGATCAGCTGCGGCCGCAGCACGTTGACCGCGGCGTCGAACACCGACTGCTCGGGCAGGGTCGGGCTCGACAGCGCCAGCTGCACCACCGGGATGCTGGACGCCGAATACTTGATCACCAGCGGTGGCGTGATGCCCGGCGGCAGCTGCCGCACCTGCGTCTGCATCGACGCCACCACCTGGGCGATGGCGGTCTGGATGTTCGCCGTCGGCTGGAAGAAGACCTTGATGACGCTGATGCCTGACAGCGAGGTCGACTCGATGTGCTCGATGTCGCTGACCGTCGTCGTCAGCCCGCGTTCGCTCTGGCCGGCGATGCGCTGGCCCATCTCCTGTGCCGACAGGCCGTTGTAGTTCCAGATGATGCTGACGACCGGAATGTTGATTTCCGGAAAGATGTCGGTAGCCATGTTCAGCAGCGCGAACGGCGTTGCCAACACGATCAACATCGCCATCACGATGAAGGTGTAGGGGCGTCGCAGCGCCAGCTGGACCATGGACATGGGCGGTGAATCCCTCGGCAAGAGCGCCCCCGGATCATAGGCAGGCTGGCGCCCCGCACGCTCTAGCAGGTTTCTTGCCCGGCCGGCGCGGTTTCGCCGCAGTAGCATCGTTGCAAGATGCCGCGCAGCCCCGCCAAGAAGATCGCCCCCGCGTCCGCCGCCGGCTCGCTGAGCCGCGAGAAGATCGTCGAAACCGCGCTGGCGCTGATCTCGGAGAACGGCCTCGACGGCTTCAGCCTTCGCGACGTGGCGCGTGCGCTCGGCGTCTACCCGACGGCGATCTACTGGTACGTGAAGAGCAAGAACGCACTGCTCGGCGAGGTCTGCGCCGCGATGCTGGCGACGGTGCTGCCGGCGCGCGGCAGCGGCAGCTGGCAGGACTGGATCCGCCTGCTGTGCCGGCGCTACCGCAAGGCGATGAAGCAGCATCCGAACCTGGCGCAACTGGTCGGTGCGCGGCTGCTGTCGAATTCGTCGCTCGACGTCGACCTGATCGAACGCGTGCTGCAGGTGCTGGAAGAGGCGGGCTGCCCGCCCGAGCGCATCGTCGAGCTCTACAACACGGTGATCGCGGCGATGTGCGGCTTCGTCACGCTCGAATTCGCGCCGCTGCCCAGCGAAGGCGCCGAGGCCTGGAGCGACGAACTGGCGCAGCGCGTGCACGGCATCTCGGCGCTGCGCCACCCGACGCTGGCCCGCCACCTGCCGGCGCTGGCCAACAACTCGTTCATCCTGCGCTGGCAAAGCGGCCACCAGCGGCCGCTGGAGCGCAGTTTCGAGACTTATCTGGATGTCGTCGTGGCCGGTCTCGAGCGCGAGCTGGCCGCCTGCTAGAGTGCGCGCCATGTCGCCCCCGCTCGACCTGCAAGGCAGGCACATCGTCCTCGGCCTGACCGGCGGCATCGCCTGCTACAAGGCTGCCGAACTCACGCGTGAGCTGGTCAAGGCCGGCGCCAGCGTCCAGGTGGTGATGACCGAGGCCGCGGCCCAGTTCATCACGCCGGTGACGATGCAGGCGTTGTCGAACCGGCCCGTCGTCACCAGCCAGTGGGACGCGCGCCAGCCCAACAACATGGCGCACATCGAGCTGTCGCGCGAGGCCGACGCGATCCTCGTCGCGCCGGCCAGTGCCGACTTCATCGCCCAGCTGGCGCAAGGCCGCGCCGGCGAACTGCTGGCGCTGCTGTGCCTGGCGCGGCCGGTCGAACGCTGCCCGCTGCTGCTGGCCCCGGCAATGAACCGCGAGATGTGGGCGCACCCCGCAACGCAGCGCAACGTGGCCCAGGTGCGCGCCGACGGCGCCGCCGTGCTCGGCCCCGGCAGCGGCGACCAGGCCTGCGGCGAAGTCGGCGACGGCCGCATGCTCGAAGCCGAGGAACTGCGCGACGAGCTGATCGCGTTCTTCCAGCCGAAGCGGCTGGCGGGCCAGCGCGTGCTGATCACCGCCGGGCCGACCTTCGAAGCCATCGACCCGGTGCGCGGCATCACCAACCTGTCCAGCGGCAAGATGGGCTTTGCTATCGCCCGCGCCGCGGCCGAAGCCGGCGCCGACGTGACCCTGGTTGCCGGCCCGGTGCACCTGGCCACGCCGCGCGGCGTGCGCCGCATCGACGTCACCAGTGCGCAGCAGATGTACGACGCCGTGCTGCCCGTCGCGCCGGCGCACAGCGTCTTCGTCGCCACCGCGGCGGTGGCCGACTGGCGGCCGGCGAAGATGAACGAACACAAGATCAAGAAAGACGGCAAGAAACTCGCGCCGAGCTTCGAGCTGACCGAGAACCCCGACATCCTGGCCGCCGTGGCGCGCCTGCCTGCGGGCCAGCGCCCGTGGTGCGTGGGCTTCGCCGCCGAAAGCCACGACCTGGCGCGCCACGCGCGCGACAAGCTCGAACGCAAGGGCGTGCCGCTGGTCGTCGGCAACCTGGGTCCGGCCACCTTCGGCCGCGACGACAACACGCTGCTGCTGGTGGACGCCGAAGGCGAACGCGAACTGCCCAGCGGCGACAAACTGACCCTTGCGCGCGAACTGGTGCGCGAGATCGCCACAAGACTGAAACGATGACCACCGTTGACCTGAAAGTGCTCGACGCCCGCATGGCCGAGCAGCTGCCGCAGTACGCCACCCCCGGCAGCGCCGGCCTCGACCTGCGTGCCTGCCTGGACGAGCCGCTGGTGCTGGCGCCCGGCCAGACGGTGCTGATCCCCACCGGCATCGCGATCCACATCGCCGACCCCGGCCTGGCCGCGGTGATCCTGCCGCGCTCGGGGCTGGGCCACAAGCACGGCATCGTGCTCGGCAACCTGGTCGGGCTGATCGACAGCGACTACCAGGGCCCGCTGATGGTCAGCTGCTGGAACCGCAGCCAGATCCCGTTCACCGTGCAACCGATGGAACGCATTGCACAGCTCGTGGTCGTACCGGTCGTTCAGGCGCGCTTTCGGCGCGTCGACGAATTCGGCACCTCGGAGCGCGGCGGCGGCGGTTTCGGCTCGACCGGCAGCACCTGAACCCGGGGGCTGGTTTACCCGGCGTTAATGTCGCGGCCGTAACGGCTTGTTAAGCTTGGTGCCGTGGTCGACGCCATGCAGCACATAAAACCGCGTCTTTGCCGCCCTGGCGTTGTTGCAAATCCTCGCGATACCTTCGGGTATCGCTGCGGTTTGCGTCTAGCCAGGACGACAAATCCATCGGTTTTCTTGTGTGCTGCATGGCGTCGAACACGGCACTAGCGCGCACGCCGGGTTGGGCCGGTGCGTCAGAGGGGCTCTCGCTTGATCATCGACATTCGTTTCAGCGCCGCCGTGGCGGCCGCTTCGATCCTGGGCCTGGCTGCGTGCAGCGGGGGCAGCAGCAGTGGCGAGGCACAGCCGGCTGCCGCGGCGTCGGCGGCGTCGTCTGCCGCTGGGCCAGCCGTGTCGGCTTCGGCGCCGCCGGTCAGCGTGTCTACGGTAGTCGCCACCAAGCGCGACTTCCCGGTCAGCGTGCGCGCCACCGGCACCGTGGCGCCGCTGTCCAGCGTCGACGTCAAGCCGCAGGTCAGCAGCATCGTCACCAAGGTCCATGTGCGCGAAGGCCAGTTCGTGCGCGCCGGCGAACTGCTGTTCACGCTGGACGCGCGCAGCGACGAAGCCAATCTGGGCAAGGCGCAGGCGCAGCTGGCCAAGGACCAGGCGACGCTGCTGGATGCCAAGCGCCAGCTCGAACGCAACCGCGACCTGCTGGCGCGCAGCTTCATCTCGCAAGGCGCCGTCGACACCGCGCAGGCGAACGTCGACGCGCAGCAGGCGGCGCTGCAGTCGGACCAGGCGGCTATCGACGCCGTCAAGGTCAGCCTGTCCTATGCGCGCATCACGGCGCCCAGCGCCGGGCGTGTCGGCGCGATCGCGGTGTTTCCGGGCACGTCGGTCTCGCCGACCGGTGCGGCGCTGGTCACGATCACCCAGCTCGATCCGATCTCGGTGGCCTTCAGCCTGCCGCAGCGCCATGTCACCGACGCGCTGAAGCTGCTGAGCAGCAACAGCGGCAGCGGCGGCAACGTCACGGCGACGCTGCCCGAAGGGCGCGGCCAGCGCCAGGGCCGGCTGCAGTTCGTCGACAGCCAGGTCGACGCCGCATCGGGCACGGTGCGCGTGAAGGCCGGCTTCGACAACAAGGACCAGGCCTTGTGGCCGGGTGCCTATGTCGACGTGCAACTGACGGTGCAGGTCATCGGTGATGCCATCGTCGTGCCGCAGGCGGCGATCGTGCAGAACGCGCGCGGCAGCGTCGTCTTCGTCGTCGACGGCGAGAATCGCGCCGCGATCCGGCCGGTGAACGTGCTGCAGGCCGCCGGGCTGGATGCCGTCGTCACCGGCGTGAAGCCCGGCGAGCGCGTCGTGCTCGACGGCCGGCAGAACCTGCGCCCGGGTTCGCCGGTGATCGTGCGCGACGGGGCTGCAGGCCGGCCCGGGCGGGCGGCGTCCGGGGCCGCATCGGGTGCATCTGCTGCGAGGGCCGCACCATGAACCTGTCGGAACTCTTCATCCGCCGTCCGGTGATGACGGTGCTGCTGAACGCCGCCATCGTGCTGGCCGGCATCATCGCCTACAGCCGCATTCCGGTCGCTGCGCTGCCGAGCTACAACACGCCGGTGATCAACGTCTCGGCGACGCTGCCCGGTGCCAGCCCGGAGACGATGGCCACGTCGGTGGCGCTGCAGCTGGAGAAGCAGTTCCAGACCATCCCGGGGCTGAACGTCATCAGCTCGACGAACACGCTGGGCAGCACCTCGGTGACGCTGGAGTTCGACGAAGGCCGCAACATCGACGAAGCCGCGGTCGACGTGCAGGCCGCGCTGCTGCGCGCGCAGCGCCAGCTGCCGGTGGAGATGACGACGCCGCCGGCGTATCGCAAGGTGAACCCGGCCGATGCGCCGGTGCTGCTGGTGGCGCTGACCTCGCCGGCCTTGAGCCTGTCGGATCTGACCGACTATGCCGAACACCTGATCCTGCCGACGCTGTCGACGCTGAACGGCGTGGCCCAGGTGAGCATCTTCGGCCCGAAGCGCTTTGCCGTGCGCGTGCGCGTGAATCCCGATTCGCTGGCGGCGCGCAACATGACGCTGGACGAACTGGCCGCGGCGCTGAAGGCGGCCAACGCGAACACGCCGGTCGGCACGCTCGATGGCCAGCGCCAGACGCTGACCTTGCAGGCCAACCGCCAGTTGCAGAGCGCGGCCGAGTTCGCCGACCTGATCGTCAGCGTCAAGGGCGGCAGCCCGGTGCGGCTGCGCGACGTGGCGTCGGTGGAAGACAGCGTCGAAACGGTGAAGACCTCGGCCACCTACAACGGCGAAGCGTCGATCACGCTGGCCGTGCAGCGCCAGCCCGACGCGAACACCGTGCAGGTGGTCGACGCGGTGCGCGCCGCTATTCCCGACTTCCGCTCGCAGCTGCCGCAGTCGGTGCGGCTGTCGGTGCTGAACGACCGCTCGGTGTCGATCCGCGATGCGCTGCACGACGTGACGCTGACGATGATGGGCACCATCGCGCTGGTCGTGCTGGTGATCTTCTTGTTCCTGCGCCGCTTCGTCGCCACCGTCATCCCGACGCTGTCGCTGCCGGTGTCGCTGGTCGGCGCGCTGGCGCTGCTGTGGGGGCTGGGCTATTCGCTGGACAACATCTCGCTGCTCGGGCTGACCTTGGCGGTGGGCCTGGTCGTCGACGACGCCATCGTGATGCTCGAGAACATCATGCGCCACGTCGAGGAAGGCGTGCCGCCGTTCAAGGCCGCGCTGATGGGCTCGCGCGAGGTCGGTTTCACGATCCTGTCGATCTCGAGTTCGCTGATCGCGGTCTTCATCCCGATCTTCTTCATGCCCGGCGTCATCGGGCTGCTGTTCCACGAATTCGCGGTCATCGTCTCGCTGGCCATCGTCGCGTCGGCCTTCGTCTCGCTGACGCTGGTGCCGATGCTCGCCGGGCGCTTTCTCACCGACGCCGAACACGCCAAGCGGCCGGGCGTGCTGGTGCGTTCGTTCGAGCGCGCGTTCAACGCCTTGCTGCGTGGCTACACGCGCACGCTCGACGTCGCCTTAGGCCACCGCTGGATCGTGCTGATGGTGGCGCTGGCCACCTTCGTCGCGACGGCCTACCTGTTCATCACCATCCCGAAGGGCTTCTTCCCGCAGGAAGACATCGGCCAGATCAGCATCAGCACCGAGGCCGCCGAAGACGTGTCGTTCCAGCGCATGGTGGCGCTGCAAGGCCAGGTGGCCGCGATCATCCGCGACGACCCGGCGGTGGCCAGCGTCAGCTCGTTCAACGGCGGCGGCGGTTCGCAGAACACCGGCCGCATGTTCATCAACCTGAAGCCGCGCGCCGAGCGGCCGCCGATGACGCAGGTCGTCGAAAGCCTGCGCCGCAAGCTGCGCGCGGTGCCCGGCATCGCCGTTTTCATGCGGCCGATCCAGAACCTGCAGCTCGGCGGCCGGCAGAGCAAGGCGCAGTACCAGTACATTCTGCAAAGCGTGCGCGCCGACGAGTTGAACGACTGGGCCGTGAAGATCCAGGACCGGCTGCGCAACGACCCGCTGTTCCGCGACGTCACCAGCGACTCGCAGCTGCGCGGCCTGCAGGCCACGCTGCAGATTGACCGCGACCGCGCCAACGCGCTGGGCGTGCCGATCGACGGCGTGCGCTCGGCGCTGTACGGCGCCTTCGGCGAGCGCCAGGTGTCGACGATCTTCACCTCGGTCGACAGCTACCAGGTGATCATGGAAGTGACGCCGGGCGACAAGCAGGACGAGAGCGCGTTCAACGGCGTCTACGTGCGTTCGACCAGCGGCGCGCTGGTGCCGCTGACGGCGTTCTCCACCGTCAAGCGCACCATCGGCGCGACGGCGATCAACCATGTCGGCCAGCTGCAGGCGATCACGGTGTCGTTCAACCTGGCGCCCGGCACCGCTTTAGGCGACGCCACCGCGAAGATCGACGCCTTGCGCGAGCAGATCGCGATGCCGCCGTCGGTGATCACGCGCTACGGCGGCGACGCCGCGGTGTTCAAGAGCTCGCAAGGCAGCCAGACGATCCTGATCGTTGCCGCGCTGCTGGTCATCTACGTGCTGCTCGGCGTGCTGTACGAGAGCTACATCCACCCGATCACGATCCTGGCCGGGCTGCCGTCGGCGGCGGTCGGTGCGCTGCTGACCCTGCGCCTGTTCGACATGGACCTGACGCTGATCGCGACCATCGGCATCCTGCTGCTGATCGGCATCGTGAAGAAGAACGCGATCATGATGATCGACTTCGCGCTCGACGCGCAGCGGCACCGCGGCATGGACCCGGCGCATGCCATCCGCGAGGCCTGCGTGCTGCGCTTCCGGCCGATCATGATGACGACGCTGGCGGCGCTGATGGGTGCTTTGCCGATCGCGCTGGGCCTCGGCGCCGGCGCCGAACTGCGTCAGCCGCTCGGGCTGGCGGTGGTCGGCGGTCTCGTGTTCTCGCAGGCCATCACGCTGTACATCACACCGGTGATCTACCTGCTGCTGGACCGCTTCAGCGGCCGCGGGCCCGTGACCACGCCCGAGAGCGTGGACGGCGCGGCGGCCGAGCCGGTGTCAGTGAAGGGCTGAACCGGGCGAGCCCGGCGGCGCCGTGTCGAGCACGGTGAAGGCGTTGTTGCCAACGCTGCGTGCGTCGGCTTCGGCGTCGCTGGCGGCGCGCACCGCGCGCACCTGGATCGTCAGCCGCAAGGCCAGGCCGGCCAGCGGGTGGTTGCCGTCCAGCACCACGTGCGTCGGGTAGATCTCGGTCACGACGTAGATCGCGTCGGCCGGCATGTCGGGCGTGGCGTGGCCGGCGGGCAGGCCTTCGAAGGCCATGCCGGTTTCGAGCTGTTCGGGGAACAGCTTGCGGTCTTCGAAGCACACCAGCTCGGGCCGGTAGTCGCCGAAAGCCTGCTCGGGTTCGAGCTGCAGCTTGACCTCGTCGCCGGTGGCATGGCCGGCCAGCGCTTCTTCCACCTGCACCAGCAGGTCGTCGCCGCCGAAGAAGAACTCCACCGGGTCCTTCAGTTCGTCGATCGGGTGGTTCTGGGCGTCGGTGAGCAGCCAGGTCAGGCTGACCACGCAAGGGGCGGAAATGATCATCCAACAATGATCGCACAGGCCTCGTGGAGAATGCCGGCATGGACGTGAACGCCCCGCTCGCGCTGCTTGGCGGCCTGTCGCCGCAGACCTTCATGCGCCGCCATTGGCAGAAGAAGCCGCTGTTGGTGCGCCAGGCGCTGCCCGGTGCGGCGCCGCTGTTGCCGCGCGCCGATCTGTTCGACCTGGCCGGCCGCGACGAGGTCGAGTCGCGCCTGGTCGTGCAGCGCGACGGCGGCTGGCGCGTGCGTTCGGGGCCGCTGGCGCGGCGCGCGCTGCCGCCCGTCAAGCAGCCCGGCTGGACGCTGCTGGTGCAGGGGCTGGACCTGCACGTGCCGGCTGCGCACGAGCTGCTGACGCGCTTTCGTTTCGTGCCCGAGGCGCGGCTGGACGACTTGATGGTCTCGTGGGCCAGCGACGGCGGCGGCGTCGGTCCGCACCTGGACTCCTACGACGTGTTCCTGCTGCAACTGCAGGGCCGGCGCCGCTGGCGCGTCGGCCGCACCGGCGATGCGGCCTTCGTCGAAGACGCGCCGCTGAAGATCCTGCGCCGTTTCGAGCCTGAAGCGGAATGGCTGCTCGAACCCGGCGACATGCTGTACCTGCCGCCGCGCTGGGGCCATGACGGCATCGCCGACGGCGAATGCATGACGGCTTCGGTGGGCTTCCGCGCGCCGTCGCATGACGGCCTGGCGCGCGAACTGCTGCAGCGCCTGGCCGACGCCGAGACCGACGACTGCCAGCTCTACCGCGACCCGCGCCAGCCCGCCACCGCAGCGCCGGGCGCGATCCCCGAAGCCTTGCAGCACTTCGCACGCCAGGCCGTGCAGCGCGCGCTGTCGGGGCCTGGCAGCCTGGAACGCGCGCTCGGCGAAGTGATGAGCGAACCGAAGCCGCGCGTCTGGTTCGAGCCCGGCCCTGGGCTCCTGTCCGGGCTGGCGCCGGCCGGCGTGCAACTCGACGCCAAAAGCCGCATGCTGTACGACGCCAAGCACGTCTTCCTCAACGGCGAGGCCTTCGAAGCCGCGGGGCGCGACGCGCGGCTGATGCGCCGCCTGGCCGACGAACGCCGGCTGCCGGCGCGCGACTGTGCGGCCCTGAGCGAAGGCGCGCGGGACCTGCTCGCCGACTGGGTGGCCAGCGGCTGGCTGCACCGGAGCGACGCATGAACGACGAACCCACTCCGCCCGACACACCGCCTGCTGCACCGCCCATCACGTCGCGCAGCGAGTTCATCGCCGCGCTGCGCTGGGGCTTCGACCACGCCATCGCGAACGGCGCGCGGCGCGTGGTCTGCGTCGATCGCGACTTCGCCGACTGGCCGCTCGACGACGCAGCGCTGCAGGCCCAGCTCGGCGCCTGGTTGCACCTGCCGCAACGCCGGCTGCTGCTGCTGGCGTCGAACTACGACGAAGTGCCGCGGCGCCAGCCGCGCTTCGTCGCCTGGCGGGCACTCTGGGCGCATGCGATCGAAGCCTGGTCGCCGCAGGCCGGTGACGCGGTCGAACTGCCGACCTTGCTGCTCGACGATGGCCGGATGAGCGTGCAGCTGCGCGACGCGGTGCACTGGCGTGGCCGCGCCGAGCTCGATGCCCGGTCGGCGCGCCTGTGGCGCGAGCGCGTTGATGCGCTTTTGCAACGGTCCGAGCCCGCATTCGCCGTCAACTGCCTCGGCTTATAGGGATTGCCCTAGGCCACGCTATAATCGCTGGCTAGGCTTGGGGCTGGCTGCTGCCTTTCCTCGCCTTCTTGATGGGTCTCTGAGAGTTGTCGAAGAGTGCCCTCACCCGATTGATATCTTCGACCCATAATTCCTGAGGACACACACATGAACAAGTCGATCGTTCTGGCTTCCCTGGTGGCTGCCGTCGCCCTGGCCGCTTGCGGCAAGAAGGAAGAAGCCGCCCCGGCCCCGGCCCCGATGGCTGCTCCGGCGCCGGCCCCGGCCGCTTCGGAAGCCGCTTCGGCCCCGATGGCTGCTTCGGCTCCGGAAGCCGCCGCGTCGAAGTAAGCCTTCGTCGACTGCGACAAAAAGCCGCCCTCGGGCGGCTTTTGTTTTTTGAGCGCCGAGATTCGGCGCGTCAAACGATCAGCGCAGCTCCTTGACCAGCATGCCGACGATGCGCTGGCCCGTTTCGCCGGCGTCGGTGGTGCCGTTGCCGGCCATCACCGAGACCAGCGTCTTCTCGCCCGCGCCCTTCACGGTGATGCGGTAGCGCTCCGGGCCCTTCGGCCCCTTGTCCGCGCCCCAACTGAACAGGCGCGAGAAGAAGCCCGGCTCTTCCTTGCCGGCGTTCTTCGGGTCGATGTAGCGCACGAAGTACAGGCCGCCGGCCCGGTCGCGGTCTTCGACCGTGAAGCCGCTGCGGTCCAGCGCCAGGCCGACACGGCGCCAGGCGCGGTCGAAGGGTTCGTCGACCTCGAGCGACGGCGCAGCGCCGCTCAGCGCGCGAGCGCGTGCCGGCTGCTCGGTGGCGTTGGCCACCGCGGTGCGCGCGGCTTCTTCCTTCGGGCCCAGCTGGGCCATCAGGCGGCTCAGGAATTCGGCTTCGAGCTGCGGGTCGGTCGGGCGCACGCGCCAGGTCGTGCTGTCCTTGCGCTCGCTGTCGTAGGCTTCGATCATGCCGCGGTGGCTGATGTAGACCTCGCTGCCGGTGGCGGTGCGCTCGACGCGGGTGCGGTACAGGTCGCGCTCGCCGCTGTCGTACAGGTTGCCGATCAGGCGGCCCAGCGTGCTGCGAATCAGATCCTGCGGCAGCTTGGCGCGGTTTTCCGCCCAGTCGGTTTCCATGATGCCGAGCTCGGCATTGTCGACCGCGATCGTGAAGCCGCGCTCCTGCCAGAAGGCGCGGATCTGTGGCCACAGCTGCTCGGGCGGCACCGGCACCACCAGCCAGCGCTGCGTGCCGTCGCGCTCGACCCGCACGTCGCCGCGCGCGATCGGGGCCACCGTCGGCGTGCCGACCGGTGCGGTGGCCGCGTTGCCCGGCGTCGCGGCGGCGCTGACCACCCCGCCTTGTGGCTGGTAGCGGTTGTCGCGCGCCAGCTGGGTCAGGTCGGGGGGCACCTCCAGCGGCTTGGCCTTGGCGGTGCTGTTGCCGCGGTAGTCGACTTTGTCGTTCGAGAACATTTCGCCGATCGTCGAGCAGCCGGCCAGCAAGGCAGCGAGCGCGAGCACCGAAAGTCGGGTCGGATTGACGACGGGGGAGCGTTTCACGGTTTCGGATCTTTCGGCGCAGCGGCACGGGGCCGCGCAGGGTTTCGAAAAGGGCAAGATCAGCGCAGCAGGCCGCTGTCGCGCAGCGCCTGACCGACGCTGGCGGCACCGGCCGGCGTCAGCGGCAGGATGGGCAGGCGCAGCGCGTCGCCGATGAGGCCGAGCTGGGCCATCGCCCACTTGGTGGGTGCCGGGCTCGGTTCGCAGAACAGCTGCTTGTGCAGCGGCAGCAGTTGCAGGTGGATGGCCGTGGCGCGCTTGACGTTGCCTTCGATGGCCGCGATGCACAGCTCGTGCATCAGCTTCGGCGCGACGTTGGCGGTGACGCTGACGTTGCCTTTGCCGCCCAGCAGCATCAGCGCGACCGCGGTGCTGTCGTCGCCCGAGTAGATGGCAAAGCCCGAAGGCGCCTGCTTGATGAGCCAGGCCGCGCGCTCGATGTTGCCGGTGGCTTCCTTGATGCCGACGATGCCCGGCACCTGGGCCAGGCGCAGCACGGTGTCGTGCTGCATATCGGCCACGGTGCGGCCGGGCACGTTGTACAGCACCATCGGGATGTCGACGGCTTCGGCGATGGCGCGGAAGTGGCGGTAGATGCCTTCCTGCGACGGCTTGTTGTAGTAGGGCACGACTTGCAGCGTGCAGTCGGCGCCGACGTCCTTGGCGAAGCGGCTCAGTTCGATGGCTTCCGCGGTGGCATTGCCGCCGGCGCCGGCCATGATGGGCACGCGCCCGGCGGCGTGTTCCACCGCCACGCGGATGATCTCGCAGTGCTCCTGCACCGAGACGGTCGGCGACTCGCCGGTGGTGCCGACGACGCCGACGCAGTCGGTGCCTTCGGCGACGTGCCAGTCGACGAGGCGGCGCAGGCCGTCGTAGTCGACGCTGCCGTCCGGGTGCATCGGGGTGACCAGCGCCACGATGCTGCCAACAATTGCGTTCATGCGCTATCCGCGTTGCGTAATCGGGCGATTTTAGCTGCCGGCGCCGCCAGTGCCACGATGCGCTGGATGCAGCGGGGTGGGGCGTCGAGCCAGCCGTCTTCGAAGGCGACGGTGCGCAGACCCTGGGCGATGTGGATCAGTTCCCCGCGCCGCAGCAGAAACTCGGGCCGCGAAGGCTTGCCGATCGCCTGCTGGCCGTCGGCAAAGGTCTCGTGCAGGTAGACGCCATCGTCGGCCAGCGCGGCCAGCAGCGTGGGCTGCAGCGGCCGCCAGAGGTAGTTCGTGACCAGTACCGCGTCGAAGCGGCGGCCGGCAAAGGGCCAGGGGCCGCCTTCGATGTCGGCGACGACGGTTTCGGCGAAGGCGGCCAGCGGTGCCAGCGCGGCCGCGTCGCGGTCGACGCCGGTGACGCGGAAGCCTTGCTCGTGCAGCCAGCGCAGGTGGCGGCCGCTGCCGCAGGCGACGTCGAGCACCGTGCCGCCGGGGCGGATCAGGTGCGCCCAGCGCTGGACCCAGTCGGACGGCAGCATCTAGAAGCAGGCCCAGACGCGGTTGGCCAGGTCGACGACCACGTGCGGGTTCAGATAGGCCGCGAATACCGCGCCGAGCACCAGCGCGGCGGCGGCCCCGATCAGCAGCCGTCGTGTCATGCCGGCTGCGGCACGGGCCGCGTGATGGCGCTTTCGCGCACCGGCAGGTTGATCAGCGCCGCGAAGATGCCTAACGCGACCGAGATCCACCAGACGACGTTGTAGCTGCCGGTCATGTCGTACAGCTTGCCGCCGAGCCAGACGCCCATGAACGAGCCGAGCTGGTGGCTCAGGAAGACGAAGCCGCCGAGCATCGACATGTACTGCACGCCGAAGATCTGCGCCACGATGGCGTTCGTCGGCGGCACGGTGGACAGCCACAGCAGGCCCATCGCGGCGGCGAAGAGATACACGCTCCACGGCGTCAGCGGCGCCAGGATGAAGAGGCTGATGACTGCGGAACGCAGCAGGTAGTTCGCGGCCAGGATGTTCTTCTTGGCCATCCGGCTGCCCAGCACGCCGGCGCCGTAGGTGCCGAAGATGTTGAACAGGCCGATCAGCGCCAGCGCCGTGGTCGCGACGTTCGGGCTCAGGCCCTGGTCCTTCAGGTAGCTCGGCATGTGCACGCCGATGAACACGACCTGGAAGCCGCAGACGAAGTAGCCCGCCATCAGCAGCCGGAAGCTCGGGTACGCGAAGGCTTCGCGCAGCGCGGCGCCGATGCTCTGCTGCGGCCCGCTGTGCGCCGCCGCCTTCGGCTCCTTCAGCCCGATGGCCAGCGGGATGATCGCCAGCGACGCCACGCCCAGCAGGTAGAGCGCGTTCTGCCAGCCGGTGTGGCCGATGAGCCAGTTCTCCACCGGCACCATCAGGAACTGCCCGAACGAGCCGGCCGCCGCCGCGACGCCCATCGCCCACGAACGCTTCTCCGGCGCGACCTGGCGCGCAATGACGCCGTAGACGATGGCGTAGGTGGTGCCCGACTGCGCGATGCCGAGCAGTAGCCCGGCGCTGCCGGTGAAGGCCAGCCCGGACGTGGCCAGCGCCATCGTCACCAGGCCGCCGGCGTAGAACAGCGCGCCGACCAGCAGCACGCGAAACGCGCCGTAGCGGTCGGCCAGCATACCGGCAAAAGGGCCGGCCAGGCCCCAGGCCAGGTTCTGCACGGCCAGCGCGAAAGCGAAGGTCTCGCGCGTCCAGCCGCGCTCCATCGTGATCGGCTGCAACCACAGGCCGAAACCGTGGCGGATGCCCATGCTCATGGTGACAATCGCGGCGCCGCACAGCAGCACCTGAGTCATTGACAGCCGGGCGGGGGTCGAAGCGGGATTCATCCAAGGATTCTGTCGGAAAACGCTGCAGGTTGCCTTCGGCGCCGCGGATACAGTCATTGCCATCGTTGGGGGGAATGGCATGAAGGTTCTGGTGCTCGGCAGCGGCGTGATCGGTGTTTCCACGGCCTACTACCTGGCGCGTGCCGGGCACGATGTCGAAGTGGTCGACCGCCAGCCCGGCCCGGCGCTGGAAACCAGCTTCGGCAACGCCGGCGAAGTGTCGCCGGGCTATTCGGCTCCATGGGCCGGGCCCGGCGTGCCGGTGAAGGCGATCAAGTGGATGCTGATGCAGCATTCGCCGCTCGTCATCTGGCCGATGCTCGACCCCGCGATGTGGCGCTGGGGCGCGATGATGCTGGCCAACTGCACCGAGCGCGCCTACGCGCTGAACAAGAGCCGCATGGTGCCGATCGCCGAGTACAGCCGCGACTGCCTGAAGGCGCTGCGCGCCGAGACCGGCATCGTCTACGACGACCGCGCGCAGGGCACGCTGCAGCTCTTTCGCACGCAGAAGCAGCTCGACGGCATCGGCGGCGATGTCGACGTGCTGAAGCAGTACGGCGTGCCTTTCGAGGTGCTCGACCGCGACGGCTTCGTCAAGGCCGAGCCGGCCCTGGCGCTGACGAAGGACAAGTTCGTCGGCGCCCTGCGGCTGCCGAACGACGAGACCGGCGACTGCTTCAAGTTCACGAACCGGCTGGCCGAGATGGCCACCGCGCTGGGCGTCAAGTTCCGCTTCGGCGTGCCGATCGAAGGCATCGAGAAGGCCGGCGGCCGCATCACCGGCGTGCGCACCGCTGCCGGCACGCTGACGGCCGACCGCTACGTGCTGGCCCTGGGCAGCTACTCGCCGCAGATGCTGGCGCCGCTGGGCATCCGCATCCCGGTCTATCCGGTCAAGGGCTACTCGATCACGGTGCCGATCACCGATGCGGCGAGCGCCCCGGTGTCGACCATCATGGACGAGACGCACAAGGTCGCGGTGACGCGGCTGGGCGACCGCATCCGCGTCGGCGGCACCGCCGAGCTGGCCGGCTACAGCCTGGCCTTGCGCGAGCCGCGCCGGGACACGCTCGAACACGTCGTGACCGATCTGTTCCCGCGTGGCGGCGACGTGTCCAAGGCCACCTTCTGGTGCGGGCTGCGCCCGATGACGCCGGACGGCACGCCCATCGTCGGCCCCACGCCGATCGACAACCTGCTGGTCGCCACCGGCCACGGCACGCTCGGCTGGACCATGGCCGCCGGCACCGGCCGCGTCATCGCCGATCTGGTGTCCGGCCGCAAGCCCGAGATCGACATCGCCGGCCTGACGATGGCGCGCTACCGCCACGCCTGGAAGGGCTGAACGGCCGAACGGTTGATGATTGGGGGATGGCGGCAGCCGCCCCTGCGCGCTATAGATGCGCAGGTGAGCCCATCGACCGACGATCCTGAGGCGCTGTACCGCCAGCTGCGCATCATCGCGCGCGCCCGCTTGCGCAGCGGCGGGCGCAACACGCTGCTCGACACCGGCGCGCTGGTGCACGAAGCCTGGCTGCGTATGGGGCCTGCGGCGGCCGCGCTCGACGACCCGCGGCAGTGGCTGGCCTATGCCAGCCGCACGATGCGCTCGGTGATCGTCGACCTGGCACGCAAGCGCCAGACCGAACGCCACGGCGGCCAGGCCTGGATGGTGACCTGGACCGAGTCGCTGGCGTCGAAGGCGCCGGTCAGCGCCGACGAGGTGATCGACGTGCATGAAGCGCTGGGCGAACTCGAACAGCTCGACCCGCGCCTGGCGCAGGTGGTCGAGATGCGCTACTTCGGCGGCCTCGAAGACGCGCAGATCGCCGAGGCGCTGGCGGTCTCCGAACGCACCGTGCGACGCGACTGGGACAAGGCGCGCCGGCTGCTCGCGCAGGCCTTGAAGGCCTAGGATGAAGTCGGCGACGTCCGGTGTCCGGCATCCGCGTCCGAGGCATGCGCGCGCCACGTCCGTGGCGGCAGGTCGCCGGCGGTACCTGCGTTCTCCGGCCCACGCTCGCGGAGATGAACCGCGGCGTGCCGAGAGCAACCCATCAACATCAGGGTTGGCGCGGCACCGCCTTGGCGACCGCGAATGGGGCCTGCGCCCGCGGGCACCACCACCGCCCTGCAAGCGCCACGGGTGGCGTGCCTGCCCGAACGCCACGCGCTGGGCGGGGTCGGTGGCTTGGGCATGCGGGCGCAGGCCCCATTCGCGGTCGCCCGCAGGGTGGTGCGCGAACCAGGTGTTGATGCGTTGCTGGTGGCACGCCGCGGTAGTCGCCCGCGAGCCCGGGCCGGAGAACGCGTGCCCGGGCCGCCGGCCCCTGGGCACGGTGCAAGCACGCGCACGCCACGAACGAACGACAGCAACGGGCCGTATGCAGACCGTCGACCACTGCCGCCGGAGTCCGTCGCGAGTCGCCTGAACCGCGAGGGTAGAAGCCAGATGAGCCTGGGCATCGACACCGCGACGTGGGTGCGCTTGTCGCCGCTGCTCGACGAAGCGCTGGACATGCCGGTGGCCGAACATGCGGCCTGGCTGGCGCGGCTGTCGGCGGCCGACCAGCCGCTGCGGCCCACGCTCGAACGGCTGCTCGCCGAGCCGGCCGGCGCGCTGCACACGCGTGGCCCGCTGGGTGCATGGGAAGGCGGGCGTGGCGCCGGCGACCGCATCGGTCCGTACCGGCTGCTGCACGCTTTGGGCGCTGGCGGCATGGGCGAGGTCTGGCTGGCCGAGCGTGCCGATGGGCTGATGCAGCGCCAGGTGGCGCTGAAGCTGCCGCATTCGGGCGGCCTGCCGGGTGACCTGGCGGCGCGCATGGCGCGCGAGCGCAACATCCTTGCGGCGCTGGTGCACCCGAACATCGCGCGGCTGTACGACGCCGGCATCGCCGACGACGGCCAGCCTTATCTGGCGCTCGAACTCGTGCACGGTGAACGCATCGACCTCTACGCCGACCGCCACGCACTCGACGTGCCGGCGCGCCTGAAGCTGGCGCTGCAGGCGGCGCGCGCGGTGGCGCACGCGCATGCGCAGCTCGTCGTGCACCGCGACATCAAGCCGTCGAACCTGCTCGTCGATGCCGGGGGCCAGGTCAAGCTGCTCGACTTCGGCATTGCCAAGCTGCTGGATCGCGACGCCGGCGGCGACGTCACCGAACGCGGCGCCAAGCCGATGACGCCGGGCTACGCGTCGCCGGAGCAGGTGGCCGGCCAGCCGGTCGGCACACGCTCGGATGTCTATTCGCTTGGCGTCGTGATGTACGAGCTGCTCGCCGGCAGCAGCCCGTACGGCGCGGCGCGCGAGACGCCGGCGGCGCTGGAAGCCGCCGTGCTGCGCGACGAGCCGCGCCGGCCGAGCGACGTAGCCACCGGGCGTTCGCGCCGCAAGGCGCTGCGCGGCGACCTCGACACCATCGTGCTGCACGCCTTGCGCAAGCGGCCCGAAGACCGCTATCCAACAGTCGACGCGCTGGCCGATGACATCGAACGCCACCTGCTGCACCGGCCGCTGCTGGCGCGGCCGGACAGCCGCTGGGTCGTGCTGAAGAAGCTGGTGCGGCGCAACCGCATCGCCTTCGGCGCCGGCAGCGCGGTGGCGGCCGCCGTGCTGGCCGGCGCGGTGGCGGCGCTGTGGCAGGCCCAGGTGGCGCGTGCCGAGCGCGAACGCGCCGAGCAGGTGAAGGGCTTCATCGTCGCCATCCTGCGCGACGCCAGCCCGTACCAGGGCCGTGATGTCGCGCACCTGACGGCCGCCGATCTCGTGCACCAGGCCGACGAACGGCTGCAGGCCGCGGCCATTGCGTCGCCCGACGTGCGCGCCGAACTGGGCACATTGATCGGCGAGAGCCTGCTCACGCTGGGCGATGTCGACGGCGCCGAGCCGGTGCTGAAGCGCACCGCCGCCGATGCGCGGCGCGAACTCGGCGACGACGCCTACCTGAGCCTGCGCGCACGCCTGCTGGCGGCGCAGGTGCAGCGCTTTCGCGGCCGGCCTGAACTGCAACGGCAGGAACTGATGGCGGTGCTGGCGCCGATCCGCGCGCGCGCCGCGGCCGACCCCGATTCGCTGGTCGAGACGCTGGCCCATCTGGCGCTGAACGCGATCGACCGCGGCGCCTATGCCGAAGCCGAGGCGTTCGCGCTGGAGGGCTACCGCAAGGCGCAGGACGCGCTCGGCGAGCGCCATGCCGCGACCGCTGCCGCCAGCGTCGTGCTGTGCATGGCGCACCGCTATGTCGGCCACTTCGACGCGGCGCGCGCCATCGGCGAGCAGGCCTTGCGCATCACGCGCGCGGCGTATCCGGGGCCGCTGCATCCGCGCGTCATCGAAGCGCAGGCGATGTATGGCCGGACGCTGGCCGACGTCGGCGAACTAGGCCCCGGCGTGGCCCAGATCGAGCAGGCGGCGCAAGGCGCGCTGGCGTTGTTCGGCGCCGACGGCCCGCTCACCGGCATGACGCGGCAGAACCTGGTGACCTACCAGATCGATCTCGGCCAGCTCGACGCGGCGGTGCAGAACGGCCGCGAGAGCCTGCGCGTGATCGCGCTGCACGCACAGCCGGATTCGTACAACCATGCCGCCACCGCGGCCGCCTATGGCAATGCGCTGCTGGCGGCGCGGCGTTTCGACGACGCGGCCGAACTGTTGACGCCGGCCGCCGCCACGCTGGCGCGCGTGCTGGGCACGGGCCACGACATGGCGGTGTTCACGGCCGCTAACGCTGCGCTCGCCGACGCGCACGCCGGCCGACTGGCCGCAGCACGGCAGCGCATCGGCGCACTGGCCGAGCCGCTGCAAGCCGGCGGCGTGAAGGCAGCCACGCGGGCGCGCGCCCGCTTCGTGCGCGCCGTCATCCACCGGCTCGGCGGCGACCCGGCGGCGGCACTCGCTGAACTGCAGCCGCTGCTGGCCGACACCGACCCGGCGCCGCGCCTGCAGCGCGAGCGCATGCGCGCACGCGTCGAGACCGGGCTGGCCTTGTCTGCGCTCGGCCGGCCGGGCGAAGCGGCGCCGGCCTTCGAGACCGCGCTGGCCGAAGCGGCAAGGCTGGAAGCCGCGCCGACGCCGATGCAGGCCGAGGCCACGGCCGGGCTGGCGCGGGCACGCCACCCCTAGCTTGTCGTGGCCGCGGGTGCGGTGTGGCCTCGTCTTTACGGGTCAGGGTGGCGCAGCACGTGCCGCCCGCCCACCTTTCGGAGACAGATCATGAGCCACTCCCTGCGCCTTCTGGCGGCCGCCGCCATTGCCTTGTGCGCGTTGCCAGCCTTCGCCAAATGCAACGTCACGCTGAAGATGACCAACGGCAATGCCGACAAGATCACCGTGCTCGGCAACGACAGCCAGGCGCGCGTCAACGGCGGTACCTGGAGCAAGATGAGCTTCCAGAACACGGCCATCAAGGCCGGCGACCAGGCCGACGTGCCGTGGACGACGAACATGAGCTGCGGCGGCAGCGCCAAGCGCGACCTGCGCTTCAAGTACCAGGTGGCGCCGAACAACGCCGTGTTCGAGGAGATGGTCGACAACATCGACATCAGCGACGGCGGCTCGGTTCGCGTCACGCTGAAGCACTGAACGGGAGCCGACGATGACGCTGCGCTCGACCCTGCTCGCCGTCCCGTTGGCCGTGGCGGCCGCCAGTGCCGCCGCCGTGCCGACGGCCACTCTCGACGGCCGCGAATCGGTCGTCTACGCCGACTACTTCGGCGGCTTCGCGATCGCCTACGACGGCGGCAGCGACGGCTCGCTGACGCTGCTGACGGGCTTCACGCCCGGCCCTGCCGCGATTGCCGGCAGCCACACCTACGACGGCGCCTACCTCTACTGGACCGTCACCTACACCGTGAACTGGGACTTGTCGCAGGATTACGCCGTCGACAGTGCGGCGCACCGCATCAGCGGCCAGGGCTCGGTGCACCTGGACGAGTCGTCGGCGGTGTGGGGGCCGAACTGCGCGCCGTGCGCGGCCAGCGTCTACATCACCGGCCGCGACACGCAGGCGCTGACGTTCACGCTGGACGCCGCCACGGCCTACCAGTTCCACAGCGAGACGACGGTCGGCCAGTGGGTCGAGCTGCAGCAGTGGAGCGAGCCGTCGCAGCGCTGGTTCGCGCTGTGGAGCGGGCCGATCGAGAACCAGGGCCAGGTCTTCGACCGCAACGGCACGCTGCAGTCCGGCCGCTACCGGCTCCAGAACAACCCGTACGACTTCACCGCCGACAGCGTGCCGCCCAGCCACGACAACGCCTGGAGCTACAGCCTGACCCTGCCCGACGCCGTGGTCACCGCCGTGCCCGAGCCCGGGGCCGCGGCGCTGTGGCTGCTGGGCATGGCGGTGCTGGGCTGGCGCGGGTTCGCGGCAAGGAGGGCCACCTAGAATCCGCGCCCATGGCGACACGACAAGGTACGAAACAAGGCGAGTACGGCGAAGCATCGATCCGCGTGCTGAAAGGGCTGGAGCCGGTCAAGCAGCGGCCGGGCATGTACACGCGCACCGACAACCCGCTGCACTGCGTGCAGGAGGTGATCGACAACGCGGCTGACGAAGCGCTGGCCGGCTTCGGCCAGCGCATCGCCGTGACGCTGCATGCCGACGGCTCGATTGGCGTCGACGACGACGGCCGCGGCATCCCGTTCGGCCTGCACCCGACAGAGTTGGTGCCGGTGCTCGAGATCGTCTACACGCGGCTGCATGCCGGCGGCAAGTTCGACAAGGGCAGCGGCGGCGCCTACAGCTTCAGCGGTGGCCTGCACGGCGTCGGTGTCAGCGTGACGAATGCGCTGGCCAAGCGGCTGCAGGTCACAGTCTGGCGCGAAGGCCAGGTGGCGACGCTGGCCTTCGGCGGCGGCGACGTCATCGAGCCGCTGGTGCTGCGCAAGGCCACGGGCGGCGAACGCAAGCACGGCACCAGCGTGCGCGTCTGGCCCGATGCGAAGTACTTCGAAAGTGCCGAGCTGCCGAAGCACGACCTGGTGCACCTGCTGCGCAGCAAGGCCGTGCTGATGCCCGGCGTGACGGTGACCTTGACGCACGAAAAGTCCGGCCGACACGAGGAAGACCGCCAGACCTGGAAGTACGAAGCCGGCCTGCGCGACTACCTGATGCAAAGCCTGGCCGCCGACCCGCTGATCCCGCTGTTCGAAGGCGCGCAGCACGCCACCGCTAACGAGACCGAGAACTTCGCCGAAGGCGAGGGCGCGAGCTGGTGCGTGGCCTTCACCGAAGAAGGCAACACGCTGCGCGAGAGCTATGTCAACCTGATTCCCACGGTCGCCGGCGGCACGCACGAGTCGGGCCTGAAGGACGGCTTGTACGGCGCCATCAAAGGCTTCATCGACCTGCATTCGCTGCTGCCCAAGGGCGTCAAGCTGATGCCCGAAGACGTGTTCTCGCGCGCCAGCTTCGTGCTGTCGGCCAAGGTGCTGGACCCGCAGTTCCAGGGCCAGATCAAGGAGCGGCTGAACAGCCGCGACGCGCTGCGGCTGGTGTCGACCTATGTGCGGCCGGCGCTGGAGCTGTGGCTGAACCAGCATGTCGAATACGGGCGCAAGCTGGCCGATCTGGTGATCAAGCAGGCGCAGACGCGCCAGCGCGCCAGTCAGAAGGTCGAGAAGCGCAAGGGCTCGGGCGTGGCCGTGCTGCCCGGCAAGCTGACCGACTGCGAAAGCCGCGACCTGATGCTGAACGAGGTCTTCCTCGTCGAAGGCGACTCGGCCGGCGGCAGCGCGAAGATGGGCCGCAACAAGGAGACGCAGGCCATCCTGCCGTTGCGCGGCAAGGTGCTCAACGCCTGGGAGGTCGAACGCGACCGGCTGTTCGCCAACAACGAGATCCACGACATCTCGGTGGCCATCGGCATCGACCCGCACGGCGCCGCCGACTCCCCCGACTTCAGCGGCCTGCGCTACGGCAAGGTCTGCATCCTGAGCGACGCCGACGTCGACGGCTCGCACATCCAGGTGCTGCTGCTGACACTGTTCTTCCGCCACTTCCCGAAGCTCATCGAACGCGGCCATGTCTACGTCGCCAAGCCGCCCTTGTTCCGCGTCGACGCGCCGGCGCGCGGCAAGCGGCCGGCCGCGAAGATCTACGCACTCGACGACGGCGAGCTCGAAGCCACGCTGGACAAGCTGCGCAAGGAAGGCGCGCGCGACGGCTCCTGGACCATCAGCCGCTTCAAGGGCCTGGGCGAGATGAACGCCGAGCAGTTGTGGGACACGACGCTCAACCCTGACACGCGCCGCCTGCTGCCGGTCAACTTCGCAGTGCTCGGCTTCGACCGCACCGGGCTGGCCTTGGGCAAGCTGATGGGCAAGGGCGAAGCGCAGGCGCGCCGCGACCTGATGGAACTGCACGGCGACGCCGTCGAGGTCGATGTCTGACGGTCTCGCGACACTTTTATTCCCCGCGTTCAAGGGGGTTGACTTCGCGTCGGCGGGTCGCAGACAGTCCAAGTCTTTCCGACGTTCCCCAGGAGCCCTTCAATGTCCCCGTGCAAGTCCTCATTGACAGCCATCGGTGCCGCGATTGCTGTGTCTGCCGCTTTGCTGATGGCGCCGTTGGCCGCGCAGGCCGCCGCCAGCGAGCGCGTGCGTGTCATCGTTGCCTACAAGGCCGGCGCATCCGCGGCCGTGCTCGCTGCGGTTGAAAAGCTCGGCGGCCGTGTCGTGCTCGATCTCGATGACGCCGATGCCGTGGCTGTTTCGCTGCCGCGCGCTGCGCTGGCTGCGTTGAAGGCCGCTCGCGGCGTCGACTTCGTCGAAGAGGACTCGGTGCGCACGATCCAGGGCTTCCGCGGCGCCAACAAGGCCAGCCCGGCCGTCGTCGGCACGCAGGTCACGCCTTATGGCATTCCGCTCGTGCAGGCCGACCAGCTCACCGGCACCCCCGCGTGGACGCCGAAGATCTGCATCGTCGACTCCGGCATCGATGCCACGCACGAAGACCTGGCCGGCAACACGCTGGCCGGCAAGGACTTCAGCGGCTCGGGCGACTGGAACACCGACGAAGCGCACCACGGTACGCACGTCGCCGGCACCATCGCGGCGCTGAACAACACGCTGGGTGTCGTCGGCGTCGCCGGCAACAAGCAGCTGAACCTGTACATCTCCAAGGTCTTCGATGCCACCGGCAGCGCGTCGACCTCGGTCATCGTCAAGGCCATGCTGGCCTGCGGCCGCGCCAAGGCCAACGTGATCACAATGTCGCTCGGCGGCTCCAACGCCAGCGCCCTCGAACAGAAGGTCGTTGACCGGCTGTATGCCAAGGGCATCCTGCTCATCGCCGCCGCCGGCAATGCCGGCACGACGGCTGTGTCGTACCCGGCCGGCTTCGCGAACGTGATGTCGGTGGCTGCGGTCGACTCCAGCAAGGCCTGGGCGACGTTCTCGCAGTTCAACCCCGATGTCGAGATCTCCGGTCCCGGCGTCGCGGTGCTGTCGACCGTGCCGATGGGCACCGGCCTGGCAGCCAGCACCACCGTCGGCGCCAGCGCCTACAGCGTGCAGCCGATGGAAGGCTCGCCGGTGCTCAGCGCCACCGGCCCGTTGGCCGACTTCGGCATCGGCGACACGCCGGCGCCGGGCACGATGACCGGCAAGGTCTGCCTGATCGCACGCGGCACCATCGCCTTCAGCGACAAGGTGCTGAACTGCCAGACGAGCGGCGGCCTCGGCGCCATCATCTACAACAACGCCGCGGGCGACCTGCTCGGCACGATGAACGGCGTAGCGACGACGATCCCGTCGGTGGGCGCCCTGCAGGCCGATGGCGCCACGATGCTCGGGCAGCTCGGCCAGTCGGCAACGGTGGCCCTCAGCGCGACAAACTATGCTGTCTTCAACGGCACGTCGATGGCCACGCCGCACGTCTCGTCGGTGGCCGCGCTGGTGTGGAGCTTCCACCCGTCGTGCACCGGCGAGCAGATCCGCACCACGCTGAAGCTGAGCGCGCTGGACATCGGTGACGTCGTCGGCTTCGACGACAAGACCGGTTTCGGCCTGGTCCAGGCCAAGGCTGCGTCCGACCGGATTACCGCTCTCGGCTGCGGTCTCTGAACTAGCTCGACCAACAGCCGCCGGTGCCCGCTGAGGGAACCGGCGGCTTTTTCTTTGGGGGTGCCGTGGCCACCAGCGAACCCGCCCGCCTGCGCCTGCGTCCGACGATGCTGTCGGACCTGGACTTCGTGATCTCGGTCGAGACCGACAGCCGCAACCTGCCGTTCATCACGCCATGGGAGCGCACCCAGCACGAAGGCGCGGTGCGCTTCCCGGACTTCCGCCATTTCGTCGTCGAAACCGGTGCCGACTTCGAACGCGGCGGTTTCGTCATCCTGCAAGGCTGCCGCAACCCGCACAAGAGCGTCGAGCTGAAACGCATCGTGCTGCAGCCCAAGGGCCAGGGCCTCGGCCGCGCCTGCGTGCGGCTGCTCAAGAGCATGGCTTTCCGCGACCTGAAGGCGCACCGCTTCTGGCTCGACCTGAAGGCGCTGAACACGCGTGCGCAGGCGCTGTACGCCAGCGAAGGCTTCGTCGAGGAAGGCCGGCTGCGCGAGAGCGTGCGCATCACCGGCGATGCCGCCGACGGGTACGATTCGCTGATCGTGATGAGCATGCTCGACCGCGAATACCAGGCCCGCGTCGCCCTCGGCCTCGAGGTCTCGGGGTGAAACGCACCTGGCTGCTGGCGGCGTGCCTGGCCGGCGGCAGCGCGCAGGCGGCGTTGTGGGGCTATGTCGACGGCCAGGGCCTGGCGCACTTCGCCCAGGAACCGCTCGATGCGCGCTACCAGCTCGTGCTCGGCGACGGCAACACCCGCGACAGCGCCCGCGTGCCCGGCAAGACCGACGGCACCGGCAGCCTGCTGACCTGGCTGGACATCGCGCCCGAGGTCAAGGCCGTGGCACCGTGGCTGCGTGAAGCGGCGCGCGAAAGCGGCGTCGACGCCGAGCTGCTGAAGGCGGTGATCGCGGTCGAATCGGGCTTCGACGCCGCGGCCGTTTCGCCGCGCGGCGCCATCGGCCTGATGCAGCTCACCGCCGACAGCGCCGACCGCTATGCCACCGACGCCGAGCGTCGCACGCCGGCGCCGGCGCGGCTGCGCAATGCGCGCACCAACATCCACACCGGCGCGCGCATGCTGGCCGACCTGGTGCGCCGCTACGAGCGCATCGACGTCGCGCTGGCGGCCTGGAACGCCGGCGAAGGCGCGGTGCGCAAACACGGCGGCGGCCTGCCGCCGATCGACGAGACCCGGGCTCATGTTCACCTGGTGATGGAGCTCTACTGGGCACTGCTGCAGCGCAGCCAGACCCAGCGCGCGACGAAGATGAAGCTGCAGTAGGAGACCGCGACCATGCAGACGACGATGATGCAGCGGCGGCTGTCGCTGAACGACCTGCTCGACCGCGCCGGCTCGCTTTTCGGCGGCAATGAGGTCGTGTCGCGCCTGCCCGACAAGAGCCTGGTGCGCCACCGCTATGCCGACATCCACCGCCGCACGCGCGCGCTCGGCGCGGCGCTGCAGTCGCTCGGCCTGAAGAAGGGCGACCGCGTCGCCACGCTGAGCTGGAACCACCACGCGCACCTGGAGTGCTACTTCGGCATCCCGGCCGCCGGCGGCGTGATGCACACGATGAACCTGCGCCTGTCGCCGACCGAGATCGGCGCCATCGCGGCCGACGCCGAAGACCGCTTCCTGATCGTCGACGACGTGCTGCTGCCGCTGTACCGGCAGTTCGCGCACCTGTACGAGTTCGAGCGCGTGATCGTGTTCCCGTTCTCCGGTGCCGCGGTGCCCGATGGCTTCGACGACTACGAGCAGCTGCTCGCCGCGGCCGATGCCGACGCCTTCGAATACGCCGAACACGACGAGAACGACCCGGTGTCGATGTGCTACACGTCGGGCACCACCGGCCGTGCCAAGGGCGTGGTCTATTCGCACCGCAGCACCATCCTGCACACGCTGGTCGGCTGCCTGGGCGACTTCTGGGGCCTGAAGGGCACCGACGTGCTGATGCCGGTGGCGCCGATGTTCCACGCCAACGCCTGGGGCACGCCGTATGCGGCGGTGATGATGGGCGTGAAGATCGTCTTCCCGGGCCCGCACCTGCACCCCGACGACCTGCTCGACCTGATGCAGATCGAGCCGCCGACGCTGGCCTTGGGTGTGCCGACGATCTGGATGGCGATGATCCAGACCTACGAGCGCGCGCTGACCGAACAGCCGGGGCGCTGGAAGCTGCCGGCCGGCCTGCGCTCGCTGGTCGGCGGCGCGGCGGTGCCGGAGGCGCTGATCCGCGCCTTCGACAAGCACGGCGTCTGGCTGCTGCAGGGCTGGGGCATGACGGAAACGTCGCCGCTGGCCACCGTGTCGTACCCGCGCGCCGAGCTCGCAGGCGCCGGCGCCGACGAACGCTTTCGCCGCGCTTCGATGGCCGGCGTGCCGGCGCCGCTGGTCGACGTGCGCATCCGCCCCGGTGGCGGCGACGAAGACGCGCCGCGCGACGGCAAGACCATGGGCGAGATCCAGGTGCGCGGCCCCTTCATCACCGGTTCGTACCACGGCGTGCCGGTCGCGCCCGACAAGTTCACCGCCGACGGTTGGCTGCGCACCGGCGACGTCGCGACGATGGACGAACTCGGCTTCGTGCGCATCACCGACCGCACCAAGGACCTGATCAAGTCCGGCGGCGAATGGATCAGCTCGGTCGATGTCGAGAACGCGCTGATGGCGCACCCGGCGCTGGCCGAGGCCGCGGTGATCGCGATTCCCGACGAGAAGTGGAGCGAGCGCCCGCTCGGCGTGGTCGTGTTCAAGCCGGGCCGGCAGGCCACGCCGGCCGAGCTGAACGCGCTGCTGCTGCAAAGCGGCTTCGCGAAGTGGCAGCTGCCGGACCGCTACGAGGTCATCGACGCCTTGCCGCGCACGTCGACGGGAAAATTCTGGAAGCTCAAACTCCGCGAGCGCTTCCCGCGTTGACAGGGATTTCGGGATGCCTCGGCCGGCCGGCCGCGTGTAGGCTGCTGCCATGAAGCTGATGAACCGCCTGCTCGTCACCGCTGCCTTCCTGCTGGCCCTGCCGGCGGCGCAGGCCCAGTCGGACTGGACACCCTGCGCCGAAGAGAATGCGATGTGCCGCGTCAGCGGCGAAGCGATGGTGCGCTTCGGTGTCGAAGGTCGCTACGCCTTCCGCGTCGCGCGCAGCCGCGTGATGTGCGACATCGAGGAATTCGGCGACCCGGCGCCGAACATCGTCAAGCGCTGCGAAGTCTCTTACAACTGGCGCAAGGACGAACGCTACCGCGGCTGGCGCTTGCCGGGCGCGAGCGGCGCCGATCGCTGGCGCCAGTGTGCCGACGAAGGCGAACTGTGCCGGCTGCCCGGCGCGGCCAAGGTGCGCTACGGCGCCAACGGCCGCTACGCCTACCGCGACGCGAACAACGTGATCGCCTGCAGCAACGCCGTGTTCGGCGACCCGCTGCCCGATGTCGCCAAGCAGTGCGACTTCCGCGCCGACGACGACGACACGCCCGGCCCGCTGGCCTGGGATTCGTGCGCCGCCGAGAACGCACGCTGCAGCGTACGCGGCGCGGCGATGGTGCGTTACGGCCGCAGCGGCCACTACTTCTACCGCGAGGTGAGCGACGGTGTCGACTGCAGCAACCGCGCCTTCGGCGGCGACCCGGCGCCGCAGCAGGTCAAGCGCTGCGAGACGCTGCGCCTGAGGCGTTGATCGCTGGCTCTGGATATACAATTGCCATCTGTTTATCCAGAAGCGGCGGAGGCCGGCATGCAAGTCTCGAAATGGGGTAACAGCCTGGCCATCCGCCTGCCCGCGGCCGTCGTCGAGGTTCTGGGGCTGAAGGAAGGCGACGACATCGACATCCACGTAGCCGGCGCACGCGCGCTTGAAGTGCGCGGCGGCCGGGCGCGCAATGCCGAAGTGCTGGCGCGGCTGCGCGCCTACCGTGGGCGCCTGCCGGCCGACTTCAAGTTCGACCGGCTGGAGGCCAACGAGCGCGATTGATGGCCGTCTTGCCGTTCGTCGACACGAACGTCCTGCTGTACCTGATAGCCGACGATGCCACGAAGGCGGGCCGCGCCGAGCAGTTGCTGGCCGGCCGGGTCGTCATCAGCGTGCAGGTACTCAACGAGTTCGCCAACGTGGCCCGGCGCAAGCACAGCCTGGCATGGCACGAGCTCGGCCAGGTGCTGGCCGACATCCGGCACTTCGCTGAAGTCCACCCGCTGACGCTGCCGGTTCACGAGCACGGGCTGGTGCTGGCGCAGCGCTACCAGTTGAGCCTGTACGACGCGATGATCGCAGCCGCTGCGCTGGCGGCCGGCTGCAGCACGCTGATGTCGGAAGATTTCCAGCATGGGCAGGTGCTCGACGGGCGGCTGGTTATCGTCAACCCCTTTGCCTGACCGCGCCTCGCAGGGGGCGGCTATCCGATGACATCGACACAACCAAGCCTCGACACACCGGCCGAACCGTCGGCGTGGGATTCGGTGCGTGACGCGCTGGAGTACTTCCGCAAGCCGTTCCCGCACGACGCCATCGCGCTGGCTCACGCGCAGCGCGAGACGATCGCGCCGCATCTGCTGCAGGTGCTCGAAGACCTGGCGCGAGACCCTGCGCCGGCGCGCGATGGCCACTACATGCTGCACCTGTTCGCCGCCACGCTGCTGGCTTGCTGGCGCGACACGCGTGCCTACCGGCCGCTGCTGGCGCTGGGGCGGGGCAGCCCTGAACTCGTCGACGACCTGTTCGGCGACGCGCTGCACGATGTCTACAGCCGGGCCGTAGCCAGCGTCTGCGACGGCGACATGCAGGCGCTGCAGGCCATGGCCGACGATCCGGCGGTCTCGGTCTGGGTGCGCTATGCGTTGCTCGACGCCTGGAAGGTGCGGGTGCTCGAGGGTGACGCGCCGCTGGCGCCGTTCGAAGATTTCCTGCTAGATGCCGGCGCGCGCAATGCCGAGCGGCTGCGCCGCGGCGAGCACGAGCCTGAAGGCGTGGAAATGCTCACCGAGGTGGCCAACCAGGCCTGCGACATCGGCTCGATGCGCCTGCTGCAACCCGTGCGGGCCTGGTTCACCGAAGGGCTGATCGACCTGCAAGTGATCGACCTGCCATTCTTCGAGCGGGAGATCGCGCAGCCGTACGAAGAACGTCTGGGTGTGCTGCGGCAGCGCAAACAGAGCTACATCGACGATGTCGCGGCCGAAATCGCCTGGTGGGCGAGCTACGGCGAACCCGAGCGCGCCCGGCCGTTGCCGATGTCGGGCCCCATCACCCGCGCCGGCCCGAAAATCGGTCGCAACGATCCCTGCCCCTGCGGCAGCGGCCGCAAGTACAAGAAGTGCCACGGCGCGACCTGATCCCGATTCCCTTGATTCCCTGATGAACCAGACCCCGTTGAGTTTCGATCCCCCGCCGGCCGACCCGGGCGACGCCTTGTCGCTGGCCGCCTATGCCGAGCGCGCCTACCTCGAATACGCCTTGAGCGTCGTCAAGGGCCGCGCGCTGCCCGATGTCTGCGACGGCCAGAAGCCGGTGCAGCGGCGCATCTTGTATTCGATGGCCCGCATGGGCCTGGGCTTTACCACCGCCGGCGGTCCGAAGCCGGTGAAGAGTGCCCGCGTCGTCGGCGATGTGCTCGGCCGCTACCACCCGCACGGCGACACCGCGGCCTACGACGCGCTGGTGCGCATGGCGCAGGGCTTCAGCCAGCGCTACCCGCTGATCGACGGTCAGGGCAACTTCGGCAGCCGCGACGGCGACGGCGCCGCGGCGATGCGCTACACCGAAGCCCGGCTGGCGCCGATCGCGCGGCTGCTGCTCGACGAGATCGACGAAGGCACGGTCGACTTCCAGCCCAACTACGACGGCTCCACCGAAGAGCCGAGGCAGTTGCCGGCGCGGCTGCCTTTCGTGCTGCTGAACGGTGCCAGCGGCATCGCCGTCGGCCTGGCCACCGAGATCCCGAGCCACAACCTGCGCGAGGTGGCGGCGGCCGCGGTGGCGCTGATCCGCAACGACAAGCTCGGCGACGACGAATTCTTCGCGCTGCTGCCCGGCCCCGACTTCCCCGGCGGTGGCCAGCTGATCAGCAGCGCGGCCGAGATCCGTGCCGCCTACACGTCGGGCCGCGGCAGCCTGAAGCTGCGCGCGCGCTGGTTCATCGAAGACCTGGCCCGCGGCCAGTGGCAGCTCGTCGTCAATGAACTGCCGCCGGGCACCAGCACGCAGAAGGTGCTGGAAGAGATCGAAGAGCTGACCAACCCCAAGGTCAAGCTCGGCAAGAAGGCCTTGTCGCAGGAGCAGACGCAGCTGAAGGCTTCGGTGCTGGCGGTGCTGGACGCCGTGCGCGACGAGTCGAGCAAGGACGCACCGGTGCGGCTGGTGTTCGAGCCGAAGAGCCGCACCGTCGAGCAGCAGGAGCTGATCACGACGCTGCTGGCGCACACCAGCCTGGAATCGAACGCGCCGCTGAACCTGACGATGATCGGCCTGGACGGCCGGCCGACGCCGAAGAGCCTGCGCCAGATGCTGGCCGAGTGGGTCGAGTTCCGCCAGGCGACGGTGCAGCGCCGCACGCAGCACCGCCTGACCAAGGTGCTGGAGCGCATCCACGTGCTCGAAGGCCGGCAGCTGGTGCTGCTGAACATCGACGAGGTCATCCGCATCATCCGCGCTGCCGAAGAGCCGAAGCCGGCGCTGATCCAGCGCTTCAAGCTGAGCGACCGGCAGGCCGAGGACATCCTCGAAATCCGGCTGCGCCAGCTGGCGCGGCTGGAAGCGATAAAGATCGAGCAGGAGCTGAAAGAGCTGCGCGAACAGCAAGGCCGGCTCGAAGAGATCCTGGGCAGCCCGGCGGCGCTGAAGCGCACGCTGATCAAGGAGATCGAGGCCGACGCCAAGGCCCACGGCGACGATCGCCGCACGCTGATCCAGGAAGACCGGCGCGCGGTGGCCGAGATCAAGGTCGTCGACGAACCGGTGACGGTGGTCGTCAGCCTGAAGGGCTGGGTGCGCGCGCTGAAGGGCCACGAGATCGACCCGGCCACGCTGGCCTTCAAGGCCGGTGACGCGCTGTACGGCAGCTTTCCGTGCCGCAGCGTCGACACGCTGCTGGTCTTCGGCAGCGGCGGGCGCGTCTACAGCGTTGCCGCAGCCGGCCTGCCCGGCGGGCGCGGCGACGGCGTGCCCATCACGACGCTGGTCGACCTGGAGGCCGGCACGCAGATCGCGCACTACTGGGCCGGCGCCGCCGACACCACGCTGCTGCTGGCCAACACCGGTGGCTTCGGCCTGCTGGCGCTGGCCGGCGACATGCACGGCCGCAACCGCGCCGGCCGCAGCTTCCTGACACTCGATGCCGCCGACCGCCTGCTGCCGCCGGTGGCCGTGGCGGCACAGCACCGTCAGGTGGCCTGCCTGGCGCTGGACGGCCGGCTGCTGGTGTTCGCGCTCGACGAACTGAAGCTGCAGTCCAACGGTGGCAAGGGCCTGACGCTGATGGACGTCGACGCCCAGTCGCCGTTGCTCTCGGTCGCGGTATGCGCCGATGCGCTGAAGGTCATCGGCAGCGGCCGTGGCGGCAAGCCGAAGGAAGAAGACCTGAAAGGCGCTTCGCTGGCCGCACACGTCGGCAAGCGCGCCCGCAAGGGGCGCAAGGTCGACGGGCTGCAGAAGGTGTTGCGTGTGATCTGACCGCTGGTCGCTGCACCCCCGTGCCGCGGTGGGGTTCCACCCCTGTGGGGCGACGGCTGGCGGGCGTAGACTTGGCCGCAGAAGATCGATGGTGGCCGGCGCTTTACAGAACGCCGCAGCCACCGAGTCGAAGGCCAAGGAGACACGCACTTGCAGCCGAGCGATATTACGCAGCCGACCTACTTCCACAAGGTCGTCGATTGCCAGTGGGCCTGCCCGGCCCACACCCCCGTTCCCGAATACATCCGCCTGATCGCGCAGGGTCGTTATGACGACGCCTACATGGTCAACTGGGCGTCGAATGTGTTCCCGGGCATCCTCGGCCGCACTTGCGACCGGCCGTGCGAACCGGCCTGCCGGCGCGGCCGCGTCGAGGAAGAGAACGCGGCCAAGCCGGAGCCGGTGGCCATCTGCCGGCTCAAGCGCGTGGCGGCCGACTTCAAGAGCGACGACATGCGGGCGCGCATCCCGCGCGCCAAGCCGGCCAACGGCAAGCGCGTGGCCTGCATCGGTGGCGGGCCGGCTTCGCTGACGGTCGCGCGCGATCTGGCGACGCAAGGTTATGCCGTCACGGTGTTCGACGGCGAAGCGCGCGCCGGCGGCTTCATCCGCACGCAGATCCCGCGCTTCCGGCTGCCCGAGGAAGTCATCGACGAAGAGGTCGGCTACATCCTCGGACTGGGCGTCGAGTTCCGTGCCGGCCAGCGCGTCGATTCGATGAAGGCGCTGCTGGCCGAAGACTTCGACGCAGTCTTCGTCGGCTGCGGCGCGCCGCGCGGGCGTGACCTGCAGGCGCCGGGCCGCAGCGAGGCGGCGGCCGACATCCACATCGGCATCGACTGGCTCGCCTCGGTGTCCTTCGGCCACGTCACGAGCATCAAGAAGCGTGTCATCGTGCTCGGCGGCGGCAACACCGCGATGGACTGCTGCCGCTCGGCGCGGCGCCTCGGCGCCGACGACGTGAAGGTCATCGTGCGCAGCGGCTTCGACGAGATGAAGGCGTCGCCGTGGGAGAAGGAAGACGCGATGCACGAAGGCATCCCGATCATCAACTTCCACGTGCCCAAGGCCTTCGTGCACGACGGCGGCCACCTCGTCGGCATGTCCTTCGAAGTCGTCAAGGCGGTGTACGACGAAGAAGGCCGGCGCAGCCTGGTGCCCAGCGGCCAGCCCGACGTGGTGTTCGACTGCGACGAGGTGCTGATCGCCGTCGGCCAGGAGAACGCCTTCCCGTGGATCGAGCGCGACTCCGGCATCGCCTTCGACCGCCACGGCCTGCCGCTGCTCGACAAGACCACGCTGCAGACCAGCGTGCCGCGCGTCTTCTTCGGCGGCGACGCCGCGTTCGGCCCGAAGAACATCATCACCGCGGTGGCGCACGGCCACGAAGCCGCGGTGTCGATCGACCGCTTTCTGCACGGCGAAGACGTGCGCGAGCGGCCGTCGCCGTATGTCAACCTGATGTCGCAGAAGATGGGCATCCACGAGTGGAGCTACGACAACGCGCCCAGCGACGACCTGCGCTTCAAGGTGCCGTGGGCGGCGGCCGAGAAGGCGCTGAAGAGCATCAAGGTCGAGGTCGAACTCGGCTTCGACCTGGCCACCGCGTTCAAGGAAGCCGAGCGCTGCCTGAACTGCGACGTGCAGACGGTGTTCACCGAAAAGGTCTGCATCGAATGCGATGCCTGCGTCGACATCTGCCCGACCGACTGCATCAGCTTCGTCGACAACGGCGACGAAGCCGAGCTGCGCAATCGGCTGAACGCACCGGCGGCCAACACCGAACAGGCGCTGTATGTCAGCGGCCCGGTGAAGACGCAGCGCGTGATGGTCAAGGACGAAGACGTCTGCCTGCACTGCGGCCTGTGCGCCGAGCGCTGCCCGACGGGAGCCTGGGACATGCAGAAGTTCCTGCTGCTGCCGACGCAGGCCGGCGCGCAGTGCCGCGACAGCACGCCGGTGGCGCGACGCGTGGGGGTCGGTCAATGAAGCGCATCGAAGCCGTCAACGACTTCGTCGTCAAGTTCGCCAACGTCAACGGCTCGGGCTCGGCGAGCGCGAACGAGCTCTTCGCCAAGGCCATCCTGCGCATGGGCGTGCCGGTGAGTCCGCGCAACATCTTCCCCAGCAACATCCAGGGCCTGCCGACCTGGTACGAAGTGCGCGTCAGCGAGAAGGGCTGGCTCGGCCGGCGCGGCGGCATCGACATGATGGTGGCGATGAACCCGCAGACCTGGAAGCAGGACGTGGCCGAGATCGAGTCCGGCGGCTACCTGTTTTACGACAGCACCAAGCCGCTGCCGCCGGACGTCTTCCGCGACGACGTCACCATCATCGGCATGCCGGTGACGGCGATCTGCAATGCCACCTACGAAGACTCGCGCCAGCGCCAGCTGTTCAAGAACATCATGGTGCTGGGCGCCCTGGCCGAGCTGATGGAAGTCGACGCGGCCGTGATCGAGAAGCTGTTCTCCGAACAGTACCGCGGCAAGGAGCGTCTGCTCGAATCGAACGTGCGCGCGCTGCACGCCGGCGGCGGCTTCGCGCGCGACCACCTGAAGCCGCGCGGCGTGTCGATGGTGGGGCTGCGCGTCAAGCATGCCGATGCCGTCGGCCAGCGCATCTTCGTCGATGGCAATGCCGCGGCCGCTTTGGGCTGCGTCTACGGTGGCGCCACGGTCTGCGCCTGGTACCCGATCACGCCGTCGTCGTCGGTGGCCGAGGCGTTCCAGAAGTATTGCGCCAAGTTCCGCCACGACCCGGAAACCGGCCAGGCCCGCTACGCCATCGTGCAGGCCGAGGACGAGATCGCGTCGATCGGCATCGTCACCGGTGCTGGCTGGAACGGCGCGCGCGCCTTCACCGCCACGTCGGGGCCGGGCGTGTCGCTGATGACCGAGTTCATCGGCCTGGCCTACTTCGCCGAGATCCCGCTCGTCATCATCGACGTGCAGCGCGGCGGGCCGTCCACCGGCATGCCCACGCGCACGCAGCAGGCCGACCTGATCAGCAGCGCCTACGCGTCGCACGGCGACACCAAGCACCCGATGCTGCTGCCGCAGGATCCGGCCGAGTGTTTCGAGTTCAGCGCCGCCGCGCTCGACCTCGCCGACCGGCTGCAGACGCCTGTCTTCGTGATGACCGATCTCGACATCGGCATGAACCAGCGCCTGTGCGAGCCGCTGCAGTGGGACGACTCGCGCCGCTACGACCGCGGCAAGGTGATGAGCGCCGAAGAGCTCGAAGCGGGCCGCGACTTCGGCCGCTACAAGGATGTCGACGGCGACGGCATCCCGTGGCGCACGCTGCCTGGCACGCACCCGAGCAAGGGCGCCTACTTCACCCGCGGCACCACGCGCGACGCCTACGCGCGCTACAGCGAGACCGGCGCCGACTACACCTACAACGTGCAGCGGCTCTTGAAGAAGTTCGTCATCGCCGCGACGCTGGTGCCGCAGCCGGTGCTGCGCGCCGCGAAGAAGAAGACGCGGCTGGCGGTGCTGTACTTCGGCAGCACCGCGCCCGCGATGGAAGAAGCGCTGGTGACGCTGGCGGCGGCAGGCATCCACCTCGACGCGATGCGGCTGCGCGCCTTCCCGTTCCCGCCCAGCGTCGAAGAGTTCATCGAAGGCCACGACCAGCTCTTCGTCGTCGAACAGAACCGCGACGCGCAGATGCGCTCGCTGCTGGTCAACGAACTCGGCATCGACCCGGCCAAGCTGGCGCCGGTGCTGCACTACGACGGCACGCCGATCACCGCGCGCGCCATCACGCACGCGATCACCCGGCACGTGCACGCGCTGGCGGTGGCGCCGCGGCGCGAAAAGGCGGAATGAGACGGCCATGACCTACATCACCAAACCCAAGCTGCACCACCCGTCGCTGGCGAAGAACGGCGTCGGCTACACGCGGCGCGACTACGAAGGCAAGGTCAGCACGCTGTGTGCCGGCTGCGGCCACGACTCGATCTCGGCCGCCATCATCCAGGCCTGCTGGGAACTCGACATCGCGCCGCACCGCGTGGCCAAGCTGTCGGGCATCGGCTGCAGCAGCAAGACGCCGGACTACTTCCTCGGCGCCAGCCACGGCTTCAACACGGTGCACGGCCGCATGCCCAGCGTGCTGACCGGCGCCAACCTGGCCAACCGCGACTTGCTGTACCTGGGCGTTTCGGGCGACGGCGATTCGGCGTCGATCGGCCTGGGCCAGTTCGCGCACGCCATGCGGCGTGGCGTGCGCATGGTCTACATCGTCGAGAACAACGGCGTCTACGGCCTGACCAAGGGCCAGTTCTCGGCCACGGCCGACCGCGGCAGCGCCAGCAAGAAAGGCGTGGTCAACAGCGACACCGCGATCGACCTCGTCGGCCTGGCGCTGCAGCTCGGCGCCACCTATGTCGCGCGCGGCTTCTCGGGCGACAAGGCGCAGCTGGTGCCGCTGATCGAAGGCGCGATGCGCCACGGCGGCGCCGCCTTCATCGACGTCATCAGCCCCTGCGTGGCCTTCAACAACCACGACGGCAGCACGCGCAGCTACGACCACGTGCGCGAGCACAACGAAGCCGTCAACCGCATCGACTTCATCGACCTGGCCAAAGAAGTGACCGCCGAGCCGGCGCCCGGCGACGTGCTCGAACTGCCACAGGCCGACGGCAGCACGATGCGCCTGCGCAAACTGCACGCCGGCTACGACGCGACCGACCGCCGCGCCGCGATGAACCACGTGCAGGCGCTGCAGAGCAACGGCGAGATCGCCACCGGCCTGCTGTACATCGAGCCGCAGGCCAGCGACCTGCACGCGGCGCTGAACACCGTCGCGCAGCCGCTGAACGGGCTCGCAGAGAGCGACCTCTGCCCGGGCGAAGCGGCACTGGCCAAGATCAACGCCAGCCTGCGCTGACCCCCTGACCGAGCGTCGCGCGCGGCGCCGCAGCCTGCGGATAATGGCCGCAGTGCAGTGGAGGGCCCGGCGCTGACCGGGGTTCGAGATGGCGATGTCCTTGCGCCCGTGGTCCGGCGTGCTGGTGTTGATCCTGTCGCTGGCCCACGCGGCCGCGTTCGCGCAGGCGGTGCCAGCCAAACCGAAGGTGCCGCCGCGGCCGGCTGCCGCCGCCAAGGCCGCCTCGGCGCCGGCTGCCGCGCCGATCGCCGGCCCCGGCTGGCGCGTCGGCGCCCGACCGGCCTGGGTGGTGGATCCGCCCGGTCTGGCCGACCTGAACCCCGGCCCGGCGCCGGCCGGCGGCGCGGCGCGGCGCGAGCTGCTGATCGACTTCCAGAGCGACTACGCGCTGCCCAAGCCGCAGCACTTCTACCGCTTCCGTGTCACGAGCACCGACGCGTCGACGCTGGGCCCGGTGTCGCAGACGCAGATCGGCTTCAACCCGGCCTTCCAGAACGTCGTGCTGCACGAAGCCAGCGTCACCCGCGACGGCCGCCGCAGCGACCGCATCGGCGCCGCGCGCATCGAGCTGATGCGGCGCGAGCAGCGGCTCGAGCAGCTGGCGATCGACGGCACCGAGACCTTGCTCGTGCTGCTCAGCGACGTGCGCGTCGGCGACATCGTCGAGTTTGCCTACACCGTCGAAGGCGAGAATCCGATCTTCGACGGCCACATCTCCACCGGCGTGCGCCTGGCCTGGGACACGCCGATCGAGCTGCTGCACTACCGGCTCACGGCGCCGGCGGCGCGGCCGCTGCAGGTGCGCAGCATCGCCGGCGACTTCCAGCCCGAACGCTTAGCCGAAGGCGGCCGCCAGGTGCTGCGGCTGCTGCGCCAGAAGGTGGCCGGCATTCCCAGCGAGCAGGGCACGCCGCCGTGGTTCAAGTCGCACCCGGCGCTGCTGATCAGCGAATACGCCAACTGGGGCGAGGTCGACGCCTGGGCGCGCGGCCTGTTCGCGCTGCCGCCGGCGCCGAACCCGGCGCTGGCCGAACGCGTCGCGGCCTTCCGCGCCAGCGGCCTGGCCGGCGAAGCGTTGGCCGCCGAGGTGCTGCGCTTCGTGCAGGACGAGGTGCGCTACTTCAGCGTCAGCCTCGGCGAAAGCTCGCACCGGCCGAAGCCGCCGCAGCGCACGCTGGCCGAGCGGCTGGGCGACTGCAAGGACAAGGTCGTGCTGCTGAATGCCTTGCTGACCGAGCTTGGCTTCGACGCCAAGCCGGCGCTGGTGTCGACGGTGCGCAACCGCGGCCTCGTCAACTTCTTGCCGTCGCACGACGAATTCGACCACGTCATCACGCGGCTCGACCTGAACGGCCGCAGCTACTACCTGGACGCGACGATGACCGGCCAGGGCCTGACGCTGGCCGGCCGCGGCTACTACCCGTACGGCAGCGCGCTGGTGGTCGGCGCCGGCGCCGAACTGCAGCCGGTGGCCGAGCCCCCCGACGCGCTGAACCGGCTCGAATTCGAGCAGCGCTGGGACTATTCGCAGCCCGGCAGCGGCGCCACGTTGACGACGGTGATGCGCGCGCACGGCCTGACCGCCGAACGCTGGCGCGCCGGCCTTGCGATGGGCGGCGAGCAGCGCCTGGCCGAGGCCATCGCCGGCGCGCACACGCGCATGGTGCCGGGGCTGAAGAGCGCCGGCGCGGCCAAGTTCAGCGACGACCGGCAGAACAACCGCTTCGAGCTGGAGCAGAGCTTCACGCTGTCCGAGCCGGCGCGCTACAGCAACGGCGCGCTCGACCTCGACCTGTCGGCGTTCGAGCTCGCCGACGCGCTGATCGGCCCGCCGGAGTCGCGCCGGCGCACGCCGTACCTGATCGACCAGCCGCGCAGCGTCGACAGCCGCATCGTCGTCACCGGGCCGCGGCCGGTGACGTTCCGGCCGCCGGCGCCGACCGAGGTCGTCGACCGCCATTTCCGCTTCAGCTCGCGCGTGGACATCAGCGGCAACCAGGTCGTCTTCGTGCGCCGCGTCGAACGCCGCAGCGACGAGGTGCTGCCTGCCGACCTGGAAAGCTACCGCCAGAACGTGCTGCGCGCGCGCCAGATGAGCGGCGGCCGGCTGCGCCTGGCGCTGCTCGACACGCAGGCGCTGGCGCCGGACTTCCAGCGCCTGGACCGCAAGCTCGTTGCCGCCAAGGGCTACCGCCGCGACGCGCTGGCCGACATCGTGCTGCGCAACGAGGTGACACGGCTGCTCGACACGAAGACGCTCGAAGCGCTGCCGCCGAACGGCCCGTTGGCAGCGCGCGTGCATGCATCGCGGGCGCTGGCGGCCAACCAGCTTGGCGACTTCGGCGCCAGCCTGCCCGACGCCGACGCAGCGCTGGCGCTGGACCCGCAGCTCGAAGACGCGATCGAGGCGCGCGCCGTGGCGCTGCTCGGCGCCGGCCAGGCGGAAGCGTCGCTGGCCGAGTTTCGCAAGCTGGCCGACACGTCGCGCCGCGCGGTGGCGCTGAAGTGGATGGGCTCGGTCGAACTGCATCTGGGCCATGCCGCCAGCGCCGAAAAGCTGGTCCGCGACGCGCTCGACGGCAGTGGCGGCGAAGACCGCGACTTCGTGCTGCTGTGGCTGTACCTGGCGGCTGAACAGCAGGGCGCCGGCCGCGGCCTGGCGGCGATCACGTCGCACCTCGACGCCGCCGACCCGAAGAAGCTGCCCGGCGCGATGCTGCACTTCCTGGGCGGGCGGCTGGACCGCGACGCGGTGATCAAGGTCGCGCGCGAAAAGCCCGAGATGGAGCGGCTGAACCTGGCCGAAGCCTACTTCTACATCGGCCAGCAGCTGCTGGCCCAGGGCCAGCAGGACGAAGCCCGGCGCTGGTTCACGCGCGTCGTCGAAACCGGCGCCGTGCCGTACCGCGAGATGACGTTCGCGAAGCTGGAGCTGGCGCGCGGCAAGTAGGCGTCAGCGGGCCTCGATGCGCCGCAGCCCTGCCGCGCCGTCCAGAAAGCGGTGCGGCTCGCCGACCCACCAGCGCGCCAGCTCATCGAGCCGGGCCTGCGTCACCAGATGCGCCGCGAATTCGCACTCGACGGTTTCAAGGCCGTCGAGGTTGCGCACGCTGAAATGCAGCAGGCCACGGTCGTGATCGCATCGCAGGTGGACGCTCAAGCCGACGTCGGCGACGAAGGCATAGCGCACCTCGATCAGCTTGCCGTTGTCGGGGTGGCGCACCGGTTCGCGCTCGAACGTGACGACGGCCTGTTCGAGCCGGCGTTCGAGCTGTTCCATCTCGTTGACGAAGTCCTTGCTGAGCTGCAGCTTGCGGCCGCTGCGCACGCTGCAGCCCATCACGACATGGTCGATGACCTCCTGGTCGCGCAGGATCTTGCGCCGTGCGTCGTAGCGGAAGTCGACCAGCGGCAGCGCTTCGACGACCACGCGCTTGTCGAGTACGTAGCGCTGCTTCGACGGCGGGCGGATCACGTCCAGGTTGCTGGCCAGATCCATCAGGTAGCGCTGCGCGCCGCGCGCGGCCGCTTCGACGAGTTGGGTCGAACGCGCCAGCGACTGCTGGCTGTCGCTCTCCTGCGCCTGCAGGCTGCCCGCCTGCTTCTTCAAGTCGTCGAGAAAGCCCATCGCACCCTGGCCTGGCTGTTTCTGTCGGCGCCAGCATAACGCAGCGCCTGCGCGGCGCCCGTTCACACCGGGTCAGCTGTAGAACAGGTTTGCCTTGCCTTTCAGCCCCGGCGACGACTCGCACAGCCCGATGATCTCGGGGTAGACCTGCCGGTAGACGCGGCCTTCGAAATCGCCGGCGTAGGTGTGCAGATAGCAGTCGGCACAGGCCTCCAGGCCGAATTCCTTCTTCGTGTGCTTGTCGCGCTTGTAGTCGGTCAGGCGCTCGATGGCCAGCCGCTGGTAGGCCTTGACGCGGTCGCGCGAGAAGATCACCTTGTCGTCGTCCAGCATCTCCAGCGCCAGCTCGCCGTGCAGGATGTCGAGCTTGCGGTCCGGGCCGATGTTCACCTTCTGCGGCAGCTGCATGGTGTTGCCGGCATAGACCTTCAGCCGCTCGTAGCCGTCGCTGGTGAAGTCGTTCGCCTTGCAGGCGGCGTCCAGGCCGGGCTTCAGGCCGAGGTTGCAGAAGTGCGCCGCGTCGCTGTCGGTGAACTGCGTCGTCGGCAGCTCGACGACGCCGGGGTCGTGCTTGGCGAAGCGAGAGTAGACCGCGTCGTCGCTGCGCAGGCCGCTGCCGATCTGGTCGGTGGCCTTCACCGACACCCACTTCGAGAACTTGTGCGGCGTGCCGGCGCCGCCGATGCGGTTCAGCTCCCAGACCACCATCTTCATGGTGACGATGAAATAGAAGAAATGAGCGCCGCGTTCGAGCGCGTGGCCTTTCAGCTCGTGGGCCAGCGAGCCGGCCTTGACCAGCGCCGTGGGCGAAACGCCAACGTGGCGGCGGCCTTCGGGGGGCTTCGAAGACATGGGATCCTCCTCTTTTGGCGTTCCAGTGTGACATGCGTCACTGCGCTGCAACATGACTCCCCGGGTCGCGGGGATGGCAGCGAAGGTAAGCATCCGTATCCTTCTTTCATCGGATCTCGGCGCACAAGCACCGGGACGGGCATAAGGATTAACGATGCATTCGAAGATGATTCGCGGCGCCGCGGCGCTCGCGCTGGCTGCTGCATGCCTGTCGGCGCAAGCGGCGAGCGTCACGCTCACCGACTGGGCTTTCGGCAGCGGCAACACCGTCAACAGCACCATGTACAAGGGTGCGGCGGGTGGCTTCACCGGTTCGCTGTCGGGCGCCGGCGCCGGCGACAGCACGCCCTTCACCACCTACTGCGTCGAGCTGACCGAGTTCTTCTCGTTCGGCAGCACGGCGATGACGGACTACAACCTCGTCTCCGGCAACAGCTACTTCGGCAACACCAAGGCCACCGCGCTGGGCAAGCTGATGACCTACGTGTCGCTGAACCCGACCCAGGTCGACACCGCGGCCGAGTCCACGTCGCTGCAGCTGGCGATCTGGAACATCGTCTACGACACCGACTACTCGGTCAGCACCGCCAGCATCTTCCGCGACGTCAGCGCCTATGCGGCGCAGGCCAACGTGCTGCTCGCCGGCGCGCAGAGCGTCAGCTCCAGCCTGTACAACGTGTTCGCGCTGAGGAAAGACGGCAGCCAGGACTTCCTGCTGACCCAGCTGCGCAACACCGACGACGGCAGCACCACCTCGAGCAGCGTGCCCGAACCCGGCAGCGCCGCGCTGGCCCTCCTGGCCATCGGCGCGCTGGGCTTCAGCACGCGCCGCGCCGTCAAGCGCAGCTGATCCGTCAGGCCGGGCGGCGCAGCAGGCTGAAAGCCGCTGCGCCGAGCGCGGCAAACAAGGCCAGGCTCCACAGGTCGTATTGCACGCCGAGCAGCTTGACGGCGGCATCGGCGCAGCTGGCCATGGCCATGAAGACATCCGGATAGCGTTCGTCCAGCCCGAGCGCACCGACGATGCGCTCGGCCAGCGTCAGGTCGCATGACGCCGAACTGGCGGCGACGAAGTGCTGCCACAGCGCGGCAGCCATGCCGCACAAGGCCAGCAGCAGCATCAGCCCCGAAGCGACGCGCCGGCCCAGCGGCAGGCGCCACAGCAGGCCGACGACGGCCGCGGCGGCGATGGCGACGAAGATCACGCGCTGCAGCACGCACCACGCACAGGGTTGCATGTTGAAGACGTGCTGCGACACCAGCGCGGCGCCGACGGCGGTCAGGCTGAACCCGGCCGCGCCGGCCAGCAGGAAATCGACGCGTTTCATCGCAGTTCGGCGATCAGGTCGATCTCGACACAGGCGCCCATCGGGACTTGTGCCACGCCGAAGGCGCTGCGTGCATGGGGGCCGGCGGCCGCGCCGAAGATTTCGCCGAGCAGCTCGCTGCAGCCGTTCGTCACCAGGTGCTGTTCGGTGAAGGTCGGCGTGCTGTTCACCAGGCTCATGACCTTGACGATGCGCGCCACCTGGTCCAGCGAGCCGGCGGCGGCCTGCAGCGTGCCCATCAGGTCGATCGCGACGGCGCGGGCGGCGGCCTTGCCTTCTTCGGTGCCCATCGTCAGGCCGAGCTGGCCGACCCAGACCTTGCCGTCCTTCTTCGCGATGTGGCCGGACAGGAAGACGAGGTTGCCGCTGCGCACGAAAGGCACGTAGGCGGCGGCGGGCGTGGCCACGGCGGGCAGCGTGATGCCCAGGGCTTGCAGGCGGTCTTGAATGGACATGGCGGTTGGCGTTTCAGAGGGCCTGAGCATCCTACACTGCGCCCGATGAAGGGCCGCGTCGAGCCGGGGGCAGGGGGGTGGTGGCTGGCCGGCGGCTGGCTGGCCGGCGTCGCCATGCAGCTGCAGCAGCCGGCGCTGTGGCCGCTGGCTGTCTATACCGGGCTGGTGGCGGGCGCGGTGCTGCTGGGCTGGTTCGGCCGCCGCATCGCGCCGCTGGCCGCCGTGGCCCTGGCGGCGCTGGCCTTCGGCAGCACCGGCTGGCGCGCCGCCGAGCGGCTGGCCGACGCGCTGCCGGCAGCGCTGGAAGGGCAGGACGTCGTGATCACCGGCGTCGTTGCGCAGATGCCGCGCACGGGGCTGTCGGGCACGCGCTTCAACTTCGAGGTCGAAAGCGCCACGCGGCTCGGCCAGCCGGCGCCGGTACCACGGCTGATCACGCTCGGCTGGTACCGCGGCTTCGATGACGACGCCTGGCTCGCCGGCCCGGCGCACGAGCTGCGCGCCGGCCAGCGCTGGCGGCTGACGGTGCGGCTGAAACAGCCGCACGGGGCGATGAACCCGCAAGGCTTCGACCTCGAACTGTGGCTGTTCGAACAAGGCATCCGCGCCGGCGGCTACGTGCGCTCCAGCCCCGGCGCGGTGAACGAAAGGCTGGCCGACGGCGTGGCGCACCCGTTCGAGCGCGCGCGCCAGGCGGTGCGCGACGCCATCGTCGTGCACGTCAGCGACCCCGCCGCGGCCGGCGTGCTGGCGGCGCTGGCGATCGGCGACCAGGGCGCGATCGACCGCAGCGACTGGGACCTGTTCCGAGCCACCGGCGTTGCCCACCTGATGAGCATCTCGGGCCTGCACGTGACGATGTTCGCCTGGCTCGCCGGCGCCGCCGTCGGCTGGCTCTGGCGGCGCAGCGGCCGGCTGATGCTGGCCTTGCCGGCGACGATGGCCTCGCGCTGGGGCGGCCTGTTCGCCGCGCTGGCCTATGCGCTGCTCGCCGGCTGGGGCGTGCCGGCGCAGCGCACGGTGTGGATGATCGCCGTCGTCGTCGCGCTGCGCACGCTGGGGCTGCGCTGGCCTTTCGTCGCGGTGCTGCTGGCGGCCGGCGTGGTGGTGACGGCGATCGACCCGTGGGCGATGCTGCAGCCCGGCTTCTGGCTGTCGTTCTTCGCGGTGGCGCTGCTGATCGCGTCGGAGCCGGCGGCGCAGCGCCTGCCGCCGGCGCTGCCGGGCTGGCGCGAACGATTCGGCGCCACCGTGCGCGGGGGCTTGCGCACCCAGCTCATCGCCACCGTCGGGCTGGCACCGCTGTCGATGGTGTTCTTCCATCAGGTGTCGCTGGTCGGGTTCGCGGCCAACCTGCTGGCGATCCCGGTCGTTACGCTGCTGATCACGCCGCTGGCGCTGCTGGGCGTGCTGCTGCCGCCGCTGTGGGCCGCTGCCGCCGTGGTGGCGCAGGGGCTGATCGCCTACCTGGGCGCACTCGCGGCCTGGCCGCTGGCGGTGTGGACGGCTGCCGCGGCGCCGCCCTGGGCCATCGCCGCCGGGCTGCTGGGCGGACTGCTCGTCGTGTTGCCGCTGCCGTGGCGGCTGCGTGCGTTGGGGGTGCCGCTGATGCTGCCGCTGCTGTGGCCGCCGGTCGAGCGCCCGCCGCCAGGGCGCTTCGAGATGGTCGCTGCCGATGTCGGGCAAGGCACGGCGGTGCTGGTGCGCACGGCGACGCACCTGCTGGTCTACGACACCGGTCCGCAGTATTCGCGCGAAGCCGACGCCGGCCAGCGCGTGCTGCTGCCGCTGCTGCGCGCGCGCGGCGAAAACCGCGTCGACCTGCTGATGCTGAGCCACCGCGACAGCGACCACGTCGGCGGCGCCGCGTCGCTGCTCGGCGGCACGGCGGTGGCGGCGATGTCGAGTTCGCTGGCCGACGGGCACCCGCTGCTGAACGCGGCAACTTCGCGCGGCATCTCGCACCGCCGCTGCGAAGCCGGCCAGTCCTGGGCCTGGGACGGCGTGTCCTTCGAAGTCCTGCACCCGACGCCGGCCGAGCACGCCGCGGCGACGAAGTCGAACGCCGTCAGCTGCGTGCTGCGCGTGCAGGGCGAAACCGGCAGCGCGCTGCTGGTCGGCGACATCGAAGCGCCGCAGGAAACCGCGCTGCTGGCCCGCGGCGCCGGGCTGCGCAGCGACGTGCTGCTGGTGCCGCACCACGGCAGCCGCACGTCGTCGACCGAGGCTTTCATCGCCGCCGTCGCGCCGCGCGTCGCCGTGGTGCAGGCCGGCTACCGCAGCCGTTTCGGCCATCCGGCGCCGGATGTCGTGGCGCGTTACCGCGAACAAGGCATCGATGTCGTGCGCAGCGATGCCTGCGGTGCCTGGACGCTTTCGTCAAGCGGCACTGCGGTTTGCGAGCGACAGTCGGCGCGGCGTTACTGGCATCATCGCGGCGTGGCCGGCGGCCCCTGACCGGCCGCGGTGGCCCGGAGATTGCAAGCCGGAACCCGCCACCGCCCAGGAGCAATCGAAGTGTCCATCCATGTCGCGCTGAACCACGTCACGCACTATCGCTACGACCGCCGCGTCGGCCTCGGGCCGCAGATCGTGCGTTTGCGCCCGGCGCCGCATTGCCGCACGCCCATCCTCAGCTACTCGCTGCGCATCGAGCCGGGCAACCACTTCATCAACTGGATGCAGGACCCGTTCGCCAACCACCTGGCGCGGCTGGTGTTCCCGGAGAAGACGACCGAGTTCAAGGTCAGCGTCGATCTGGTGGCCGAGATGGCCGTCTACAACCCGTTCGACTTCTTCCTCGAACCCGAGGCCGAGAAGTACCCTTTCGCCTATGCGGCAGAACTGGCGCACGACCTCGCGCCCTACCTCGTCAAAGGGCCGCTGACGCCGAAGTTCAAGGCCTTCGTCGACAGCATCCCGCGCGCCGAGCAGCGCACGATCGACTTCATCGTCGGCCTGAACCAGCGCCTGCAGCGCGAGATCGGCTACCTGATCCGCATGGAGCCGGGCGTGCAGACGCCCGAAGTCACGCTGACCAACCTGTCGGGCTCGTGCCGCGACACCGGCTGGCTGCTGGTGCAGACGCTGCGCCACATGGGGCTGGCGTCGCGCTTCGTCTCGGGCTACCTGATCCAGCTCAAGCCCGACGTGAAGTCGCTCGACGGCCCGTCGGGCACCGAGGTCGACTTCACCGATCTGCACGCCTGGTGCGAAGTCTTCCTGCCCGGCGCCGGCTGGGTCGGGCTGGACCCGACGTCCGGGCTGATGGCCGGCGAAGGCCACATTCCGGTGGCTTGCACGCCCGAGCCGTCGAGCGCGGCGCCGGTCAGCGGCGCGGTCGACGACAGCGAGGTCGAGTTCTCGCACCACATGCAGATCACGCGCATCTACGAATCGCCGCGCGTGACCCTGCCGTACACCGACGCGCAGTGGCAGGCCATCCTCGACCTCGGCCACGCCGTTGACGGCCAACTGGCCGAGCAGGACGTGCGCCTGACGATGGGCGGCGAGCCCACCTTCGTGTCGGTCGACGACCGCGAAGGCGCCGAGTGGAACACCGACGCGCTCGGGCCGACCAAGCGCGGCTTCGCCACCGAACTCGTGCACCGGCTGCTGGCCAAGTACGGCAAGGGCGGCTTCCTGCACTTCGGCCAGGGCAAGTGGTATCCGGGCGAGCAGCTGCCGCGCTGGGCATTGTCGATCTGCTGGCGCGCCGACGGCCAGCCGACCTGGCAAGACCCGGCGGTCTTCGCCGACGAGCGTGAAGTGCACCGCTACACCAGCGCCGACGCGCAGGCCTTCATGAGCGGGCTGACGCGCCGGCTCGGCCTGGACACGAAGTACATCCACCCCGGCTACGAAGACACGTTCTACTACCTGTGGCGCGAACGCCGGCTGCCGGTGAACGTCGACCCCTTCGACTCGCGCCTGGACGACGAACTGGAGCGCGCGCGGCTGCGCCGCGTCTACCAGCAGGGGCTGGACAGCGTCGTCGGCTACCTGCTGCCGCTGAAGAAGGAGTGGATGAAGGGCACCGCCGGCCCGGCCTGGATCACCGGGCCGTGGTTCCTGCGTGACGACCGGCTGTACCTGATCCCCGGCGATTCGCCGATGGGCTACCGCCTGCCGCTGGATTCGCTGCCCTGGACCAAGGCCGGCGAGCTGCAGCAGCTGATCGTGCAAGACCCGTTCGCACCGCAGGCGCCGCTGCCCGCGGCCGCGGTGCTGCGGGCGCAGGCCCGGGTGTCCGGCGTGCCGCACGGCGACGCAGCCAGTGCAGCGCTGGCAGGCGCTGACGACGGCGCCTACGGCGGTGGCGAACTCGACGGCGGGCGCGGTGCGCATGGCGAAGGCACCGGCGAAGGCGCCGGCGACGGCCCGGGCCGCACGCCGCACCTGCCGGTGACGCCGCACCCGAAGGACGCCACGGCCTACCCGGAGCGGCATGAATCGGCCGGCTGGCTGTCGCGCACCGCGCTGTGCGTGGAGGTGCGCGACCCGCAGCGCGGCAACGGCCCGAAGGCCGAGGCCGAGTTCGGCGGCAAGAGCGGCGTCATGTATGTCTTCATGCCGCCGCTGGAGCATCTGGAGGACTACCTCGAACTGCTCGCCGCCATCGAGGCCACGGCCACCGAGCAGGGCGTGAAGCTGGTGCTCGAAGGCTACCCGCCGCCGCGCGACCCGCGGCTGAAGCTGCTGCAGGTGACGCCCGACCCCGGCGTCATCGAAGTCAACATCCACCCGGCGCACAACTGGACCGAACTCGTCGACCACACCGAGTTCCTCTACGACGCTGCGCACCGCACGCGGCTGTCGACCGAGAAGTTCATGCTCGACGGCCGCCACACCGGCACCGGCGGCGGCAACCACTTCGTGCTCGGCGGCGCCAAGCCGGCCGACAGTCCCTTCCTGCGGCGGCCCGACGTGCTGGCCAGCCTGCTGACCTACTGGCACAACCACCCGAGCCTGAGCTACCTGTTCAGCGGCATGTTCATCGGCCCGACGAGCCAGGCGCCGCGCATCGACGAAGCGCGCAACGACCAGGTCTACGAGGTCGAGATCGCGCTGCAGGAACTGGAGCGCCAACTGAAGGCGAACGGCGGCGACGTGCCGCCGTGGGTCGTCGACCGCTCCTTGCGCAACCTGCTGATCGACGTCACCGGCAACACGCACCGCAGCGAGTTCTGCATCGACAAGCTGTACTCGCCCGACGGCCCCACCGGCCGGCTGGGCCTGCTCGAGCTGCGCGCCTTCGAGATGCCGCCGCATGCGCGCATGAGCCTGGCGCAGCAGCTGCTGCTGCGTTCGATGCTGGCCTGGTTCTGGAAGGAGCCCTACACCGGCCGCGGCACGACCCGCCTGACGCGCTGGGGCACGGGTCTGCACGACCGCTTCCTGCTGCCGACCTTCGTGCAGATGGACTTCGCCGACGTGATGGCCGAACTCAACAGCGCCGGCTTCGCCTTCGACGCGCAGTGGTTCGAGCCGCATCTCGAATTCCGCTTCCCGCTCATCGGCGAGGTCGCGACGATGGGCATTGCGATGACCGTGCGCAGCGCGCTCGAACCCTGGCACGTGATGGGCGAAGAAGGCTCGGCCGGCGGCACCGTGCGCTACGTCGATTCGTCGCTGGAGCGTGTCGAGCTGAAGGTCACCGGGCTGAACGACAACCGCCACATCGTCACCGTCAACGGCCAGGCGGCGCCGCTGCAGCCGACCGGCCGCGTCGGCGAGTTCGTCTGCGGCGTGCGCTACAAGGCCTGGTCGCCGCCATCGGCGCTGCACCCGACGATCAAGGCGCACGCGCCGCTGACCTTCGACATCGTCGACCGCTGGCTGCAGCGCTCCATCGGCGGCTGCCGCTACCACGTCGCCCACCCCGGCGGCCTGAGCCACGAAGACTTCCCGGTCAACGCCTACACCGCCGAAAGCCGGCGCCTGGCGCGCTTCTTCCGCTTCGGCCACACGCCGGGGCAGATGGCCGTCGAACCGGCGGCGCCGAGCCGCGAGTTCCCGTTCACGCTGGATTTGCGGTTGGCGTAGATGGGTGAACAGCCTTCACCGCAGAGGCGCGGAGGACGCAGAGTTCACGCAGAGGAGAATTGGTCTTTCCTCTGCGAAGCTCTGCGTCACTCCGTGCCTCTGCGGTGAATGAATTGAACGCACCGATGCCTCAGACCCAGTCGCAAAGCACGCTGCCCTTCGAGCCGGACGCCCCGCCGGCCGGCGTGCTGGACGCGCTGATGCGCCATGCGCTGCCGGCCGAGCCCGGCGTCTGGGACGAGTTGCGCACGCCGCCGGCCGGCCATGTGCGCCCGTCGTGGCAGCGTTTTGCGGGGCTGCTGCCGGCGCCGCCGGCCGGGCAGGACGTGCCGACCGACCTGAACCGGCGTGTCGCCCAGGTGGCGCAGCAGATCAAGCTCGACGGCGTCACGCACAACGTCTTCGACGAACAAGGCGCGGCGAGCCGGGCCTGGTCGCTGGAACTGCTGCCGCTGCTGATCGAACCGGCCGACTGGGCCGGCATCGAAGCCGGCGTCGTGCAGCGCGCGGCGCTGCTCGAAGCCATGCTGGCCGACCTGTACGGACCGCGCCGGCTGCTGCATGAAGGCCTGCTGCCGCCGGCGCTGCTGCTGCGCCACCCGGGTTACCTGCGGCCGATGATCGGCGCGCAGCCGCCGGGCGGGCTGCGCCTGCACATCGTCGCCTTCGACCTGGCGCGCGGCCCCGATGGCCGCTGGTGGGTGGTGGCGCAGCGCACGCAGGGCCCGTCGGGCCTGGGCTACGTGCTGCACAACCGCATGGTGATCTCGCGCCAGTTCCCCGACGCCTTCCGCGAGCTGCGCGTGCAGCACATTGCGTCGAGCTACCGCCGGTTGCTGGACACGGTGGAGAGCATGGCGCGCGACGTCGCCGGCGGTGCCACGCCGCGCGTCGCCTTGCTGACGCCGGGGCCGTACAGCGAAACCTACTTCGAGCACGCCTACCTGGCGCGCTACCTCGGCCTGCCGCTGGTCGAAGGCGGCGACCTCACGGTGCGCGGCGACCGCGTGTTCCTGAAAACCGTCGAAGGGCTGGAGCCGGTGCACGGCCTGCTGCGCCGGCTGGACGACGACTGGTGCGACCCGCTCGAACTGCGCCCCGACTCGGCGCTGGGTGTGCCCGGGCTGCTGCAGGCCGCGCGCGCCGGCACGGTGGTGATGGCCAATGCGTTGGGCAGCGCCTTCCTCGAGTCGCCGGCGATCCAGGGCTTCCTGCCGGGCATCGCGCAGCGGCTGACCGGTGAAGACCTGTTGATGCCGTCGCTGCCGACCTGGTGGTGCGGCGAAGCGGCGGCCTGGCACGATGTGCACGAAGACCTCGAAGGCAAGGTCATTCGCAGCACCTACCCCCGCAGCGGCCGCACCTCGCAGGTGCACGAGCGCATCGATGCGCGGGTCGAGCAGGATCCCGACGCGTGGACCGTGCAAGGCCGGTTGCGTTTCTCGCGCGCGCCGATCTGGGGCGGCAGCGCCGTCGCGCCGCGCCCGGCGATGGTGCGCGTGTATGCCATTGCCGACGGCGGCGGCCGCTGGCATGTGCTGCCCGGCGGCATGACGCGCGTCGCGCAGCGCGAAGACACCAGTGTCTCGATGCAGCGCGGCGGCTCCAGCCTCGACACCTGGGTGCTGACCGACGGCCCGGTCGACACCTTCTCGATGCTGCCGCAGCGGCTGCAGGTCGACGACATCGCGCAGCGCCGCCGCCCGGTGGCCAGCCGCACCGGCGAGAACCTGTTCTGGCTCGGCCGCTACACCGAGCGCACCGAACAGCTGGTGCGGCTGGCGCGCGCGACGCTGTTGCTGATCGACGCCGACAGCGATGCCGATGAACCCGTGCAGCGCGCGCTGTCGGCGATGGCGGTGAAGAACGGCCTGGCGCCGCTGGGCGTGCCGACGCTGGCGCAGGCGCCGCATCTGTTCGAGCGGGCCTTGCTGGCCGGGCTGAGCGACACGAAAGACAGCGCCAGCGTGGCCTACAACCTGGCCGCGCTGGAACGCGCTTCGCAGGCCTTGCGCGAACGGCTGTCGGCGGAGCAGTGGGGCCTGATCCGCACCATGGGCGAGGCCTTCTCGCTGGCGCTCGAGGTCGAAGAAGGCGAACTGCCGACGCTGCCGCAGGTGCTGCCGGCGCTGGACCGGCTGGCCTTGCAGCTGGCGGCCGTCACCGGCGCGCAGACCGACCGCATGACGCGTGACCACGGCTGGCGGCTGCTGACCGTCGGCCGCCTGCTCGAACGGCTGATCGGGCTGACGACGCGCTTCGAAGCCTTTCTCGACGCCGGCGCGCTCGGCAGTGCGGCCGGCATCGACCTGCTGCTGGAACTCTTCGACAGCGCCATCACCTTCCGTGCACGCTACCAGCGCCACGAAGACCTGCTCGCCATCACCGACCTGCTGGTGCTCGACACGTCGAACCCGCGCGCCTTCGGCGGCGTGCTGCGCCGGCTGCGCACCGAGCTGCGCAAGCTGCCGGGCAGCGCCGCGTCGCTGGAGCCGCTGCTGGCGCGGCTACCCGTGGAAGGCGCGGGCATCACGCTCGAATCGCTGCGCGGCGCCAGCGACGCGCAGATTGCCGAGGCGCTGGGCGCGCTGTCGGCTTCGCTGTGCGACTCGGCGCTGGACCTGGCCGACGAGATCGGCACGCGTTTCTTCACGCTCGCGCACGGCCAGGACCACCGCGTGTGATGAATCTCGAAGTCATCCACGAAACCCGCTACAAGTACGCAGCGCCGGTTTCACTGGCGCACCACCTGGCGCATCTGCAGCCGCTGAACGACGGCATGCAGCGCCTGCTCGGCTTCGAGCTGCGCGTGCTGCCGACGCCGGATCAGCTGCGCCACAGCCCGGACGCGGCCGGCAACCTGCAGTGCCACTTCAGCCTGATCCGCCCGCACGACACGCTGGCCGTGCGTGCGGCCAGCCGCGTGCAGGTGGCGGCCCGTTTCGCGGCGCTGCGGCCCGAAACGTCGCCGCCGTGGGACATGCTGGCCGAGCGGCTGCGCTACGTGGCCTGCGCGCCGTTCGACCCGGCGGTCGAATACGCACTGCCGTCGCCTTTCGTGCCGCGGCTGGAAGCGCTGCGCGACTACGGCGCGCGCAGCTTCGTGCCGGGCCGCCCGGTGGCCGAAGCCGCGATCGAGCTGATGCAGCGCATCCACGCCGACTTCGAATACGAAAGCGAAAGCACCGAGATCGACACGCCGCTGGCCGAAGCCTTCGCGCAGCGCCGCGGCGTGTGCCAGGACTTCGCGCACCTGATGGCGGGCACGCTGCGCATGTTCGGCCTGCCGGCGCGCTACGTCAGCGGTTACCTGTTGACGCGCGGGCCAGAAGACGGCGCGCCGATGATCGGCGCCGACGCGTCGCATGCCTGGGTCCAGGCCTGGTGCCCGGGCACGATGGGCGTGGCCGACGGCTGGCTGGACCTGGATCCGACGAACAACCTCGTACCCGGTTCCGGCCACGTGCGCGTGGCCGTCGGCCGCGATTTCGGCGACGTGACCCCGCTGCGCGGCGTGATCCGCGGCGGCGGCGGCCACCACACGCTGACGGTGGGCGTCACCACGCGGGTGGTGGGTCCGGTTGTTGCTAATGCCTGATCAGATGAAGCGAGACACCGAGATGAAGCCCAGCTTCGACGAAATGGTCGCAACGGACAGCGCAGTCCGCGAGCAGTACCGCATCTACGACCGCTGGCTGAAGAGCCAGCCGCGCGAGACCATGCATGCCCGCCGCGACGAGGCGGAGATGATCTTCCGCCGCGTCGGCATCACCTTCGCCGTCTACGGCGCGAAGGACGAAGACGGCGCCGGCACCGAACGCCTGATCCCCTTCGACCTGATCCCGCGCGTGATCCCGAAGCAGGAATGGGTCGACATGGAAGCGGGCCTGAGCCAGCGCGTGCGCGCGCTGAACCGCTTCATCCACGACGTCTACCACGAGCAGGAAATCCTGAAGGCCGGCATCGTGCCCGCCGAGCAGGTGCTGAACAACGCCCAGTTCCGCAAGGAGATGATGGGCGTCAACGTGCCGGGCGACGTGTATTCGCAAATCTCCGGCATCGACATCGTGCGCGCCGCCAATGCCGACGGCAGCGGCAGCTACTACGTGCTGGAAGACAACCTGCGCGTGCCCAGCGGCGTGAGCTACATGCTGGAAAACCGCAAGATGATGATGCGGCTGTTCCCCGAGCTGTTCAGCATGCACCGCGTCGCACCCGTCGCCCACTACCCCGACCTGCTGCTCGAAACCTTGCGTGCCGTGGCGCCGGCCGCCGTCAACGAGCCGACGGTGGTGGTGCTGACGCCGGGCATGTACAACAGCGCCTACTTCGAGCACGCCTTCCTGGCGCAGCAGATGGGCGTGGAGCTGGTGCAGGGCAACGACCTGTTCGTGAAGGACCAGTTCGTCTACATGCGCACGACGCAGGGGCCGAAGCGCGTCGACGTGATCTACCGCCGCGTCGACGACGACTTTCTCGATCCGAAGGCCTTCCGCCCCGATTCGACGCTCGGCTGCGCCGGCCTGCTGGATGTCTACCGCGCCGGCAACATCACGCTCAGCAACGCCATCGGCACCGGCATCGCCGACGACAAGAGCATCTATCCGTACGTGCCGAAGATGGTCGAGTTCTACCTCGGCGAAAAGCCGATCCTGAACAACGTGCCGACCTACCTCTGCCGCGAGCCGGACGACCTGAAGTACGTGCTGGCCCACCTGAATGAACTCGTCGTCAAGGAAGTGCACGGCGCCGGCGGCTACGGCATGCTGGTGGGCCCGGCCGCGAGCAAGGGCGAGATCGAGGAATTCCGGGCCGTGCTGCTGAGCAAGCCGCACAACTACATCGCGCAGCCGACGCTGGCTTTGTCCACCTGCCCGACCTTCGTCGAAAGCGGCATCGCGCCGCGCCACATCGACCTGCGGCCCTACGTGCTGAGCTCGGGCAAGGCCGTGCAGACGGTGCCGGGCGGGCTGACGCGGGTGGCGCTGAAAGAAGGCTCGCTGGTCGTCAACTCGTCGCAGGGCGGGGGCACGAAGGACACTTGGGTACTCGAGGATTGAGGGAGGACTGACATGCTGTCAAGAACCGCAGACCACCTCTTCTGGATGGCGCGCTACATGGAGCGTGCGGAGAACACCGCGCGCATGCTCGATGTCAACTACCAGACCGCGCTGCTGCCGCAGTCGGAAGACATGGCCGAGCAGGGCTGGCGCGGCTTGCTGTCGATCAGCGAGCTGACCTGGAGCTTCTCGAAGAAGTACGAAGAGGTCACGGCGCGCAACGTCATGGACTTCATGGTGCGCGACGAGACCAACCCGTCGAGCATCGTCGCCTGCCTGCGTGCGGCGCGCGAGAACGCGCGGGCCGTGCGCGGCGCACTGACCACCGAGGTCTGGGAGACGCAGAACCAGACCTGGCTCGAATTCAACCGCGTGCTGGCCGAAGGCGCGTTCGACCGCGACCCCGGCGCGTTCTTCGAATGGGTCAAGGTGCGCTCGCACCAGAGCCGCGGCGTCACCGTCGGCACGATGCTGATGGACGAGGCGCTGCACTTCCTGCGCATCGGCACTTTCCTGGAGCGCGCCGACAACACCGCGCGGCTGCTCGACGTGAAGTTCCATGCGCTGGCGTCCGAGTACTTCGGCGCCGGCAACGTGAAGGAAAGCCAGGAGGTCGACTTCTACCACTGGAGCGCGATCCTGCGTTCGGTCTCGGGCTTCGAGATCTACCGCAAGGTCTACCGCAACGTCATCCGCCCCGAGCGCGTGGCCGAACTGCTGATCCTGCGCCCGGACATGCCGCGCTCGCTGGCGGCCTGCATGAACGAGGTCATGACCAACCTGAAGCTGGTGGCCAACCACCAGAGCGACGAGACGCTGCGCCGCGCCGGCCGGCTGAGCGCCGACTTGCAATACGGCAAGATCGACGAGATCCTGGCCACCGGGCTGCATGCCTACCTGACGCAGTTCCTGGACCGCGTCAACGACCTCGGCGCCGGCATCGGGCGCGACTTCCTGGTACCTGTGGCGGCGTAATAAAGTCGAGCCCGAGAGGGCCGATCACGCCCCCACCGGGGAGGTAGCCAGATGGGATCGATCAGGACGCTGCTGGTCGCGGCGGTTATCGGCTGGGCGTTGCAGCCCGCCTGGGCCCAGGACGCGGCGAAGCCGTCACAGCCCTATGACATCGACGTCTGGGCCGAAGTCTTGTTCGATACCGACGGGCGGCTCGCGCGCATCGAGGTGCCCGAAGCCGCGGCCTATCCGGCGGCCTTCGTCGAGCGCACGAAGAAGCACTTGGCGAACGCGAAGATTCCACCGGTGCACGACGACAGCGGTGCGCCGGCGACCTTCCTGACCGGCATCCGGCTGACGATGCGCGTGTCGCCGGCGGAAGGCGGCGGCACGGTCCGGATCATCGGCATGGGCATCGCGCCGCGGCCGATCAAGGAGTACGCCGCCAGCCGGCCCAGCGACGTGCCGGCGAACACACCGACGTCGATCTCGGTGCGCTGCGCCGTCGATGTCGACGGGCGCTGTTCTGCCGTCGACGTGCTGAAGGCCGACGCCGGCTCCGAGGCGCTGCGGCGCTGGGGCGTGGCGTCGATGATGGGCTGGGTGTTCGCGCCGCAGCAGGTGAACGGCAAGCCGGTGCCGGGTGAGTTCTCGACGACGTTGATCCTGACGATCGAGGACAACAAGCCGCCCGAGTTTCGCCGGCACCAGCAGCCGCAGCAGGCGCAGCCGCGGCGCGGCGCCGCCCCTATCATCGACCGATGATTGCCAGACTCCTTGCCGCGCTCGGCGGCAGCCTGCTGCTCGCGGCGGCGGCGCAGCCGCCTTTGTCGCCGCCCGCGCCGCCCGTCGCGCCGAAGATCGACTTCGTCGTCAAGAGCCCGCAAGGCGACCGCGTCGACGAATACCACTGGCTGCGCGACGACGATCCGCAGGCCAAGCGGCCCGAGATCATGCGTTACCTCGACGCCGAGAACGCCTACGCCGCAGCCGTGCTGGCGCCGCTGCAGCCGCTGCAGGACAAGCTGGTCGCCGAGATGCGCGGCCGCATCCGCGAAGACGACAGCACGCCGCCGGTCTACGACCATGGCTGGTGGACCTGGCGCCGCTTCGACGCCGGCGCCGAATACCCGCTGCTGCTGCGCCGCCGCGGCACGCCCGAGCGGCCGGACCCGAAGGCGCCCGACGAGGTGCTGCTGGACGAGCCGAAGATGGCCACCGGCCTGGCCTACTTCAACGTTGCCGCCGCCGCCACCAGCCCGAACGGCGAATGGCTGGCCTGGTCCGAAGACCGCACCGGCCGGCGCATCTACACGCTGCGCTTCAAGCACCTGAAGAGCGGGCGCGTGCTCGATGAACGCATCGAAGGCACGCTCGGCGACGTGGTCTGGGCCAACGACAACCGCACGCTGTTCTACCAGCGGCAGGATCCGGTGACGCTGGCCGCCGAGGCCGTGATGCGCCACCGCGTCGGCGGCGGCACGCCCGACGCCGAGGTCTACCGCGAGAAGGACAAGACGCTGTTCACCGGCATCGACGCCAGCGCGTCGCGCCGCTACATCCTGATCTCGGTCGGCGGCTACGACACGGCAGAGACCCTGGCGCTGCCGGCCGACGCGCCGACCAGCACGCCCAAGGTGGTGCTGGCGCGCCAGCCCGGCGTGCGCTCGTATGCCGACCACCTGGACGGCCGCTGGGTCATCCGCACCAACGAAGGCGCGCCGAACTTCCGCCTCGTCGCGGCCACGGTGCCGGAACGCCGCAGCAGCTGGAAAGACCTGGTGCCGGCACGCGCCGAGGCGATGGTCGAACGCTTCGCGCTGCTGCACGGGCGCATCGCCGTCGAGGAACGGGTGCAGGGCGACACCCGCGTGCGCCTGCTCGGCGCCGCCGGCCAGGGCTTGCCCAGCGAAGCTGCCACCAGCGTGGCGCTCGGCGACAACCCCGACCCGGCGGCCGCTTTCCTGCGCTATACCGTGACCTCGCTGGTGCAGCCGAGTGCCGTCTGGGATTTACGCCTGAAGACGCGCCTGAAGACCGGCGAACGCCTGCTGCGCAAGGAGCGGCCGGTGCCCGGCTACGACAAGGCGCTGTACGAGACTGCGCGCGCCTGGGCGCCATCGCGAGACGGCCTGCGCATCCCCGTGACGCTGGCCTGGCGCAAAGACCGCGTCCGGCGCGACGGCACGGCGCCGCTGGTCGTGGAGGGCTACGGCGCCTACGGCAATTCGTTCGACGCCTACTTCTCGGGCAGCCGCATCTCGCTGCTCGACCGCGGCTTCGTCTATGCGATCGCCCACGTGCGCGGCGGCTCGGAGCTGGGCGAGGCGTGGTACGAAGGCGGGCGGCTGCTGAGCAAGAAGAACACCTTCAACGACTTCGTCGATGCCACCGACTTCCTCGTCCAGCAGCGCTGGGGCGCGCGCGACAAGGTCTTCGCCAGCGGCGGCTCGGCCGGCGGGCTGCTGATGGGCGTGATCGCGAACGAGGCCGGCGCCCGCTACAAGGGCATTGCGCTCGACGTGCCCTTTGTCGACGCCGTGACGACCATGCTCGACGAGACGATCCCGCTCACCGCCAACGAGTGGACGCAGTGGGGCGACCCGCGGCAGAAGGCGGCCTACGACTACATCCTGTCGTACTCGCCCTACGACAACATCGCCGCGCAGCCCTACCCGGCGCTGCTGGTCAGCACGGGGCTGTGGGACTCGCAGGTGCAGTACTACGAGCCGGCCAAGTACGTGGCGCGGCTGCGCGCGAAGAAGACCGATGCGAACCCGCTGCTGTTCCACATCAACATGCAAGCCGGCCATGGCGGCGCGTCGGGCCGCTTCGAGCGGCTGAAGGAAGTGGCACGCGAGTACGCGTTCTTCATCGACCTGGCGGGCGGGCGCGACTGAAACGGGCTTTCCGCGAAGCGGCTTGACGGGTGTCGATCGATGAAATATGATTCTCATCATATTAAGTCGACAGCATGAGCCGCACCCCCAACAGCCGCAAGGAAGAGACGCACGAGCGCATCGTCGAAGTCGCTGCGCGCGCCATCCGCCGGCATGGCTACGCCGGTGTCGGCGTGGCCGACGTGATGAAGGAAGCCGGCCTCACGCACGGCGGCTTCTACGCCCACTTCGAGTCGCGCGACGCGCTGCTGGTCGAGGCGCTGGAACGCGCCGGCCGCGACAGCTTCGAAGCCGTGACGCGGGCGGCCGAGCAGCGCGCCGCGAAAGGCGTCAGCGCCTTCCGCTCGCTGGTTGAAATCTATCTCGCGGACCGTCACCTTGCGTCGCTGGAAACCGGCTGTCCGGTGGCGGCGCTCGGCTGCGACATGCCGCGCCAGTCGGCGGCCGTGCGTGACGCGTCGGCGGTGCGCGTGCAGCGGCTCATCGCCGCCGTGCGCGCCACGCTGCCCGACTCGCCGGCCGCGGCGGCCAGCGTGGTGGCCGGCACGCTCGTCGGCACGCTGCAGCTGGCACGCGCACTCGGCGACAACGCCGAAGGCCGGGCCTTGCTCGCCGCCGCGCGCAAGTCGCTGATCCAGCAGTACGACACCACGGCCGCCGGCTGAGCCCGTTGCAGGCCATGCCCATTCACTTCGTTCGTCCAAGAATATGACATCAGTCATATTCACCATTGCAAGCCACGCCCCAAGGAGCCTCTCATGAAGATCGACAACGCCACCGTCCTCGTCACCGGCGCCAACCGCGGCATCGGCCTAGCCTTCACACGGGAACTGCTCGCCCGCGGCGCGCGCAAGGTCTACGCCGGTGCACGCGATCCGTCGAGCGTCAAGCAGCCCGGTGTCGAAGCCATCCGCCTGGACGTTACCAACCCGGAAGAGGTCGCTGCCGCCGCGGCGCGCGCCCGCGACGTGACGCTGGTCATCAACAACGCCGGCGTCGGCCACCTCGGCGGCTTTCTGGCCGATGACAGCGAAGCGGTCGCGCGGCGCCAGTTCGAGACCAACTTCTTCGGCATGCTGCGCATCAGCAAGGCCTTCGCGCCGGTGCTGGCGGCCAACGGCGGCGGCGCGCTGCTCAATGTGCTGTCGATCGTCTCGTGGATCAATGGCGGCCAGCTCGCGGCGTACGCGGCCAGCAAGTCGGCCGCGTGGTCGCTGACCAACGCGCTGCGCCACGAACTGGCGGCGCAGAAGACGCAGGTGCTGGCGCTGCACATGGCCTTCGTCGACACGGACCTCGTGCGTGCCATCGACGGGCCCAAGTCGAGCCCGGAAGACATCGTCAAGCGGGCGCTGGACGGCCTCGAAGCCGGCCTCGACGAGGTGCTGGCCGACGAGAGCACGCAATTCGTCAAGCGGGGGCTGACGGCCGCCCGGCCGAGCTACCTGCCGCAGCCCGTCTGAAAACGACAAGCGCCTTCACACCGCCGGAGAAGACCCATGAGCCTTGCCACAGTGCCCGCCGCAGCGACCGAGACCCACGCCCACCCGGTATCGCCCTGGCCGGTGTTCTGGGTTGCCAGCGTCGCGGCCTTCCTCGTCTCGCTGGACAGCACGATGCTGTACTCGGCCTTCGGCGCGCTGCGCGCCGGCTTTCCCGACGCCACCGCGGCCGACATGTCGTGGGTGCTGAACGCCTACACGGTGGTCTACGCGGCGATGCTGATCCCCGCCGGCGGGCTGGCCGATGCGCACGGCCGCAAGCGCGTGTTCCTGTTCGGCGTGACGGTGTTCATCGCCGCGTCGGCAGCGTGCGGGCTGGCCGGCAACGTCGGCTGGCTGATCGCGGCGCGCGTGCTGCAGGCGGCGGGCGCGGCCTTGCTGACGCCGGCATCGCTGTCGATCGTGCTGGCGGCCTTTCCGCAGCACAAGCGCGCGCTGACCGTGAGCCTGTGGGGCGCGGTCGGCGGTTTCGCCGCCGCCGTCGGGCCCAGCCTCGGCTCCTTCGTCGTGCAGACGGTCGGCTGGCCCTGGGCCTTCTTCATCAACCTGCCGATCGGCGCCATCTCGCTGTGGCGCGGCGCCAGCCTGCTGAGCGAGTCGGCCCGCGCGACGACACGGCGCAAGGTTGACGTCGTTGGCATGGCGCTGCTCATCGTCGCCGTCGGCGCCATCGCGCTGGCCATCGTCGAGCTGGAATCTCCGGCGTGGACACGCACCGAGCTGGCCGCTGCCGCGGGCACCGGCGTGATCGCCTTCGCCGGCTTCATCGCCTGGGCGAAGAACGTGCGCGAGCCGCTCGTCGACCTCAGCCTCTTCAGCAATCGCACCTACAGTGCGGTGAATGCGGCCACGCTGTCGTTCGGCATCGCCTTCGCGATGATGTTCTTCGCCTTCTTCTTCTACACGGGCAACGTCTGGCACTACAGCCAGGCCCAGGCGGGGCTGGCCATCGTGCCCGGCCCGCTGATGGTGATTCCGGTGGCCATCGTCACCGGCCGCCTCGCCGGGCGCTACGGGCACCGGCCCTTCCTGATCGGCGGCGCACTGCTGTATGCGGCGGCCGGGCTGTGGTTCATGCTCGTTCCCGGTGTCGAGCCGGCGTATGTGTCGCAGTGGCTGCCGGGGCTGTTTCTCAGTGGCGCGAGCGTCGGGCTGGTGCTGCCGTCGTTGTCCGGCGCGGCGGTCAGCCAGCTGCCGGCGCAGCACTACGCGGTCGGCAGCGCCGTGAACCAGGCGACGCGCCAGATCGGCGCCGTGATCGGCGTCGCGATCACCGTGCTGCTGCTCGGCCACGGCGCCGTGCAGCGCAGCGACTTCAACGCCGTCTACGGCCTGCACGTCGGGTTGGCGCTGCTGACGGCGGTGCTGTGCGCTTTCGTCAACACGCGGCCGGCGCGTTGATCGGGGCTTACGGCGCCGCCGGGAGCAGGCTGCGCACCAGCGCGCGCGAGGTCATGCCGAGCTGGCCGAGCAGCGGCGCGATGGCGCGCTTCAACGCGTCGCGCGCCGCCGGCGAATCGCGGCCGAGTTCGTCATAGGTGTCGACGCCCGTCTGCGTGACGCCGAAGACATACGCCGGGTCCGACATGTACCTGGGCTGGAACCCGGCCACCAACGCAGCGTCGATGGCGTCGGATGCCGCGTTGGCGTGGCGCGAGACCACCTGCCGCGGCCAGTCGTCGTCGTACGGCGTCTTCGCGTCCAGCGCGGTGTCGCGCAACGCCTGCAGGCCGACATCGGCGCCGCCGGGGTTGGCATAGGCGGCGCGCAGCCACAGCCGCTCGAAGTTCTCCAGCGCGAAGTGGCGGTTCGTCACGAGCTGGATGACGTGCTCCTTCGGCCCGTGCAGGCCGGCGATGTCGAGCACGTTGATCCACAGCATGTGCATCACGCCGACGCCAGGCAGCACGCGTGCGTGGTACGGCTGCGTCAGATCCTGCAGGTAGTGCAGCGCCCAGCCGGCGAAGCGCCAGCCCCAGTACGGGTGGCCGCTGCGCAGCGCGAACGCCGCCAGCGAACGCCACAGGTGGATGCGGTATTCCGGGTACGAGCGCAGCAGGAATGGCGCCGCGCGGTAGACGATGGCCGCTTCGTGGAAGAAGCCCAGGTGCAGCGGCCCTTGCGCCGACCACTCGACGGCCGGGTTGCCGAAGGGCTGCTTGCCGAAGCCGTACCGGGCGCCATGTGGCGTGCCGTTGTCTTGCCACAAACCGTAGTCCAGGCCGTAGTCGGGCTCGTCGCTGGCGCTGGCGATGACGTCGACCACCGGCACGAGATCGCCTTCGCGCAGCGCGACGAAGGTGTTCAGCTTGGCGGCCTCGTCGGTCTTCATGACCGTCACGTCGGCTTCGGCCAATGTCGGCCGGCTGCCCGCAGCCTGGCCCGGCGGCAGCTGCAGATACAGCGCCAGCCGCGACGCCGGATTGACGCGCAGCGCCGCCAGAAAGCGGGCGACGAGTTCGGGCGCGGGTGCCGCGTCGGCGCGGAAGGCCAGCGCATCGGGCCGCGGCGGATACGTCGGCACATGGGCGCGGGCCCAGGCTTCTTCGTCGCGCAGCAGCTGCGCCAGGCCGGCCGGATCGGCGGCGACGAAGCTGGCCAGGCTCTCGACGCGCACCGGGGCGCGGGCTGCCAGCTCGGGCATCGCCGACAGCGCCGGCCACGTGCACAGCGCGTGGTTGCTCCAGGCCAGCGCGGCGCCGGACGCGAGGCTTGCGCCGACCAGCACGAGCCGCCGCAACGCACGAATCGGCGTGCCCAGTTTCATTTCCGTCGACGCCTCCTCAACGCACCGCCCGCTGCGCCGCCACCGCGTTGCCCAGCGCGATCACGGCCATCGCATAGTAGCTGGACCAGTTGTAGCGCGTGATGGCGTAGAAGTTCTGCGTGCCGGCAACGTAGCTCGGCGCGCGCTCGCCGTTCTGCAGCTCCACCAGCGCCAGCAGCCCCGTGTGGGCGCGGCCTTCTTCGGCCAGCACGGCACCGCGCTCGGCGAACTGCGCGGCGGTGAAACTGGGCAGGATGTCGGGCAGCAGCAAGGCCGCGCGGTCCGCGCTGTCGACCGGCACGGCCACGTCGAAGTGCGTCGGCAGACCGCGCTGCCAGCCGGATTCGGCGAGGTAGTTCGCGATGCTGCCGATGGCGTCGGCGCTGCTGCCGGCCAGGTCGACATGGCCGTCGCCGTCGAAGTCGATGGCGTGGCGGTTGATGCTGCTGGGCATGAACTGCGGCAGCCCGATGGCGCCGGCGAACGAGCCCTTCAGCGCCTGCGGGTCGCCGCCTTCGCGTTCGCACAGCACGAGAAACTCTTCCAGCTCGGCGCGGAAGAAGGGGCTGCGGTCCTTGCGCCCGGCCGGGAAGTCGAAGGCCAGCGTCGCCAGCGCGTCGACGACGCGGAAACCGCCGGTCAGGCGGCCATAGTAAGTCTCGACGCCAACGATGCCGACGATGATTTCGGCCGGCACGCCGAAGCGTTCTTCGGCGCGCTGCAGCGCGGCTTCGTTGGCCTGCCAGAACGCGGCGCCGGCGCCGATGCGGCGCGGCTCGACGAAGCGGTCGCGATAGGCCGCCCAGTCCTTCGCGGTGCCGGCCGGCGGCGGCATCATCAGGCGCTGCACGCTCGGGATGCGCTTGGCCTGCGCCAGCTGCCGGATGATCCAGCCGCGGTCCAGGCCGCGCCGCTCGGCCACATCGGCGGCGAAGGCGCGGATGTCCTCGCGCGGGCCGTAGGCGGTGCCGGCGCTGGCGTTGATCGGGTGCGGCTTCGCTTTGGGCTTGGGTCCGGGTTTGGCCGCGTCGGCGGCCGCCGGCAGCAGCAGCAGCGCGGCCGCGAACAGCAGCGCCAGGGGGGCCTTGGTCATCGGCCGATTATCGCGACCCCGCGGCCCGCGCCGCCGACGCGAAGCGTGTCCACCAGCGTCGATCTGTGAGTGCCTTGCCCGGGCTCGCATAACGCTGGCGGTCCAGCGCGTCGAGTTCCAGCGCCAGCGCCTCGCCGCGTGTGCCCAGCTGCAGCCGCACCCGCTGGGCGCGGGTGCGCGGGGCGTCGTGCAGCGCGACCTCGACGCCCAGGGCCGCCAGGCGGCGCTGCACACGCGATTGCAGGCGCTGCCATGGGTCTTGCCGGCGCCGGTCCCAGACGGCCCAGGCCACGCCGGCCAGGCTGCCGCCGGCCAGCAGCAGGATCAACGCGCTGGCCAGGTCCTGCCAGCTTGGCGAGCTGAAGCCGATCTGGCGCAGCAGGTCGAACTGCTGGCCGCGCGAATAGTTCAGCACCCACTGGTTCCAGCGGTTGTTGACCAGCTCCCAGGCCTGCCGCATGCGCGCCGCCAGCTCCGGGCTGACGTTGCCGAAGGCGCCGGCCACCAGCCCCGGCCGCGGCGCCAGGCTGCGGCCGCGCTGGATGCGGTCGGGCGCCACCGCGGCGGTCGGGTCGACACGCACCCAGCCTTCACCCGGCTGCCAGTATTCGGCCCAGGCGTGGGCATTGCTCTGGCGCACGATCCAGTAGCCGTCCACCGGCACCGGGTCGGTGCCCTGGTAGCCGGTGACGATGCGCGCCGGCACGTCGAGCGCGCGCAGGATGACGACGAAGGCCGCCGCGAAGTGCTCGCAGAAGCCGATGCGGCGGTCGAGCCAGAACTCGTCGATGGCGTCGCGGCCATACGGCCCCGGCTCCAGCGTGTAGCTGTAGTCGCCGCTGCGGATGTGCTGCAGCAGCGCACCCGCCAGCGTGCGCGCGTCGGCCTGGCGGTATTCGGGGCGCGCGCGCAGTTCGGTCGCCCATTGCAGCGTGCGCGGGTTGTAGCCGGGCGGCAGGTCGACCCAGTCGCGCAGGCCCAGCAGGCGCTGGCGCGGCCCGTGGCGGTGCAGCGGCCAGGCCGAAGCCTCGAAGCGCAGCCGCTCGGTGACGGGGCGTTCGAGCTGCCATTCCAGGTCGGCGCGCTGCGTGCCGGGCCAGCCTTCGATCTGCGGCCCCGAGCCAGGCCGCTCGGGCGTGATCTCCAGCAGCGGCAGCATCGGCAGCCGGCTCGGCTCCACCGTCATCTCGTAGCGCAGCGGCTCGCCGAGCAGTTCAAGGTCGGCGCGCAGCCGTGCCGGCGGCGGGAAGCTCGGCACCAGCCGGGTCCAGTCGTTGCCGTTGAAGCTGCCCAGCACCGGGCCGCGGAAGTACAGCGCCTGCGGCTCGGGCACGTTGCCGAAGAAGCGCACGCGCAGCGCCACGCTTTCGTCGTTCGCGACCTCGGCCACGCCGCCCAGCCGCAGCGAACCCGACAGCCCCGTGCGCCCGGCGGCGTCGCCCGGCATGCCCCACAGCGGGCCCAGCCGCGGGAACAGCACGAACAGCAGCACCATCAGCGGCGCACCCAGCAGTGCCGCGCGCGCCGCCAGCCCGCCGGCGCGCGCCAGCGGCGGCCGGCCGACCGGCATGTGCGCCAGCACCAGCGCCGTCAGCAGGCCCCAGACGCTGAGCAGCATCGACAAGGCGACGAGCAGGCTTTGCGAGTAGAGAAAGTTCGTCAGCACCAGGAAGAAGCCGAGGAAGAACACCACCAGCGCATCGCGCCGCGCGCGCAGCTCCAGCGTCTTCAGCGTCATCAGCACGACGAGCATGGTCACGCCGGCTTCCTTGCCGAGCAGCGTGCGTTCCGACCACAGGGTCAGCGCGGCCGCCAGCACCAGCACGGCAGCCACCGCCCAGCGGCCGGGCAGCGGGCCGCCGCGCAGCGCCAGCCGCGCGCGCCAGGCCAGCATGGCGGCGCCGAGCACGCCGCACCACGGCTTCACGTGGCCCAGATGCGGCACGATGGTCCAGGCGATGACGATCAGCTGGAACAGCGTGTCGCGCGCGTCGCGCGGCAGGCGCTGCCAGGCTGAGCCGAGCGAGCCGAGCGAACCGGATGGGCCCATCAGAAGGTGGCCAGGCTGTCGAGCGCGGCGCGCCGGTGCACGTCGCCCAGGCCGGGGTCGATCTCGCGGCCGGGCAGGCGCAGGCCGTAGGCCAGGCCACCGCGGTCCGCCGCCTGCACCCAGGCGGCCAGCCGCGACAGCCGGCCTTCGGTGTCGGGTGCCAGGGCGGGGGCCGACGCGGCCCAGTCCAGCCACAGTTCGCGGCTGCCGGCGGCGCAGGTCTCGCGGCTGACGAGCTGGCCGCTCTTGGCGACCTTCTTCCACACCACCTGGCGCATCGAATCGCCGCGCCTGTAGAAGCGCACGCCATCGAGTTCACTGCCCGCTTCGCGCTGCGGCGAGGCCTGCTCGCCGGGCACCGGTGACGACGGCGGCAGCGGCGGCAGCGGGGTTTCGGGCCGCGGCCAGGCCAGCACGCGCGTCGCCGGCCGCCACACCGTCCAGGCGCGGAACAGGCCGAACGGGAACACCGTCTCGACCACCAGCAAGGGCACTTCGTGCCAGCCGCGCGCCGCCGGCACCAGGCTGACGTGCGTGCTCTCCTGGCCTTGCGCCGGCACGTCGCACCAGGCAAAACTGCGTCCGGCCTGGCTGCGGTCCTGGAAGTGGATGGCCAGCGCGTGGCGCTCGCCGCCGGGGTTGGTGATGACGATCTCCAGCAGCGCCGGCTCACCGGCAAACACCGCCGGCGCCGGCCGCATGTGCAGCGTCAGCGCACGCAACGTGCCGTGCGTCAGGTGCATCGACACCAGCCCCGCGCCGGCGAGCAAAAAGGTCAGCACGTAGCCGAGATTGAGCTGGTAGTTGATGGACGCCACCAGCATCAGCAGCAGCGTCAGCGCAAAGGCGACGCCGGCCTTCGTCGGCAGGATGTAGATGTTGCGCTGGGTCAGCAACCAGGTGTCGCTGGCCGGCAGGCGCTTCAGCAGCCAGCGGTGGAAGGCGGCGCGGATCACTGTCGGTGGCTCCGCTGTGGCTGCTTGCGGCCCGTTGCTGTCGTTCGTTCGTGGCGTGCGCGTGCTTGCACCGTGCCCAGGGGCCGGCGGCCCGGGCACGCGTTCTCCGGCCCACGCTCGCGGGCCAGCACCGCAGCGCGCCGACAGCAACCCATCAACACCCGGTTGGCGCACCACCCTGCGGGCGACCGCGAATGGGGCCTGCGCCCGCATGCCCGAACCGCCGACCCCGCCCAGCGCGTGGCGTGCGGGCAGGCACGCCACCCGTGGTGCTTGCAGGGCGGTGGTGGTGCCTG
>Ga0307515_10000092_pt1 | contig 212425 bp, 171 predicted proteins | sample 17_EM_MG_FD_194513 | JGI IMG/M metagenome (GOLD analysis project Ga0307515, IMG submission 194513) | Populus trichocarpa ectomycorrhiza microbial communities from riparian zone in the Pacific Northwest, United States - 17_EM | ecosystem: Host-associated > Plants > Roots > Unclassified... | reverse complement strand
CCATCAGATCGGTCAAAGCATTTTCCGCCGTTGCTAGTGATGCAATGCGTGTATATTCAACATTTAATTCATCGTCGGTCTGACCGACCGCTGCATTTCCACCCCTTCGCGCGGCCATGCAAGCTTATCATTTTAAATCATGACCATCATGAAAATCTGCGTTCCATCAGACCGGTCAAAGCATTTTCCGCCGTTGTTGGTGTTATCAATAGCCTAAATGAGTATCTTACCGCCATTTATAACCATTTTTATTAACGGATATGACAACGGCAGGCCTGCTTACCAGGCATACAATTGTGGCTATCGTGCGCGGCGCCAGGCCGGGCGATGTAAAGGATATTGTACAATCATTGTATGACGGGGGTATTTATGCAGTAGAAATAACACTCAATTCCGATGATGCACTGGCAGTGATAACAAGTATAGCATCGGCCTGGGGTGATAAGATGCTGGTAGGTGCCGGCACGGTGTTAAATGCATCAGCAGCGTTGGCCGCAATAGATGCCGGTGCCCGGTTTATTATTTCACCTTCATTTGATATTGACACCATCAGCGTTACCAAAGCACGGGATATTGTAAGCATACCGGGTGCTTTCACGGCCACTGAAATTGTAAAAGCGCATGAAGCAGGAGCAGATATTGTAAAAGTATTTCCTGCACCAAACCCGCAATATATAAAAGATCTGAGGGCGCCCCTGTCTCATATACCTATGATGCCAACAGGCGGTGTAAATATTTCAAATATTCTGGCGTTCCGCGATGCCGGTGCGGTTGCTTTTGGCATTGGCAGTGCGCTGGTAGACAGCAAACAAACTGTAACAGCCGGTTACCTGGCATCACTCACAGCAAAAGCCCGCGCACTGGTGCAGGCCATTGGCTGAGTATTTGCCTGGCCGTCTGCAGAGATGCCGGCAACGATAGAACAAAAAATGATTGTTAACGATTACATACTATGAATACATTTTTAAACACCGCCCGTTAATACAAAAAATGAATGGGTAAAAGTTTTTTAAGTTGCGATTGGGGCACATCATCTTTCCGCCTCCGGTTGATTGATATAGACTCCGGAACAACTGTAAGCGAGTCTGTTTCTGATGAAGGCATTGCCTGGGCCAATGAAGCTTTTGCGCTAAGCAAAGACAAATCATTGCAGCGTGCAAATTTCTATTATACAATCATTGACCGTCACATAAAAAAGATCAGCTGCACTGTAAAAAACATGGAAGAAGGCCTGCCGGTTATGATTTCGGGTATGGCTTCATCCAATATCGGCATCCTGGAACTTCCGTATACTATGTTGCCATTTTCCACCGGTGGTGAAGACATTGGTGTAAAAAGAATGGGTAAGGAAAATTCTTTTGCCCACGAACTGAATATTATTTCAGGAGCCAGAACAGCCACCGATGTAATGCGCGGCGAAGAAACCCAGCTGATAGGTTGTGCCAATGGACATTCGCATGACAGGCAACTTTTTATTTTTCCCGGAACACATTCCAAGCATATTACCACGGTTAATGGAAAAGCTACCGGTCTCAAAACCTATATGACCGGCGAATTATTCAGCCTGTTATCGGGCTACAGCATTCTGGCCGGCAGTATTTCGGCGCCTGCTGAAACAGGAGACGAGGAAAACAATACCGCATTCGCGGAAGGTGTACGAAACGGGTGTACCGATAATTTATCGCACGCACTTTTCATAGTACGGACCAATCATTTACTGAAACGGTTTTCCAAAGAAGCGAACTATCATTATTTAAGCGGCGTACTCATTGGTTCGGAGCTGGGCGGGTTACCAAATATGGAACCCGGCACAATTACCATTGCAGGAGAAGCCCGGCTTATGAACAGTTATTTAAAAGCCTGCAGGGTGCTGGGTATTGGTACTGCTATTTCAACGATAGATGCTGCCAGCGCCACTATACAGGGGCAACTGGCCATTTACCGACGGTTGTATGTATAAGCCCGGCCCGGCCAGTGGCGATCATGTAACCATAAATAATGATTGCAACCTGGCGCCCGTTGATCTTTACTTTCTCATTTTTACCCTGAGCACATACATATCTGCTGTTATGTAAATTGTTTTTTCATCGGCCGATAAGGCGCAGTTGGAAGTCAGTCCGTCGAATTTTATCTTACCCAGCAGCTTCCCGGTTTTATTGAATATCCAGACACCGCCGGGTCCGGTAGCAAAAACATTTCCTTTGGAATCGATCTTCATTCCGTCCGGCATGCCTTCTTCGGATTTAGCTGCCTGGCTGGCGTCGTAAAATATTCTTGGGTTTATGAGCTGGTCGCCCGCCGCAAAATCAAATGCATACCAGTAGGGTTTGGCAGGATCTGAATTGGCTATCAGCAATGTTTTCTGATCGGGGGTGATGGCAATGCCATTGGGTCGCGAAATGGAATCGGTCAGCAAAATAATTTCGCCCGTTTTTTTTACTTTAAATATTCCCTGGTACGACAATTCTTTTAAAGGATCATCCATATTTTTTTCGAGTCCGTAAGGCGGGTCGGTAAAAAACAGGTCGCCGTTACTGTTATAGGCCATATCATTGGGACTATTAAATTTTTTTCCTTTGTAATTATCGGTAATGGTAGCAAAAACAGGTTTTGGATTATCCAGGTCTGCATTCATTACGGAGATACGCCGGTCTCCGTCCTGGCAAATAACCAATTGCCCTGTTTTGTTTAATATCAGGCCATTGGATCCTATTTCGCCGCCACGTGGCACATCGCTGGTATATCCTGAAGGGGTGAGGTAAATTTCTTTTCCATTTTTTTCAGTCCATTTATAAATAATGTTTTTCGGAACATCCGAAAACAGGAGCATTTTTTTTGACTCCACCCATTGCGGCCCTTCGCTCCATTCGAAACCGGATGCAATAATTTCAACGGTGGCGTTTGCGCTGATAATGGCATCCAGCGCCGGATCATTTTTTATGATTTGACCTTTTTTTTCCTGGCAGTAACTGCAGGTAAAAAATAATACGGCCATGAGCAGCAGGCAATGTTTAAGCATAAAAAAACAGTTTAGATATGAGTAATAGCTGTTAGCTGTTAGCCGTTAGCTTTTAGTAATTCCTAATTTTAAGATTAGATCTGAAATCAATCCCTCAAACGCCCACTAGCCACTCAATTCATCACTTGCTCGCCACACAACCCATAACACTCAACACACAACACTTATCTCTATCCATTCGCTCTTTCCGCTTGTTTCAGGTGCATGTATTCTGTAGGCGTCATTTTAAATTGCTTCAGGAAATTCCTGGAGAAATTGCTCTGTGAACTGAACCCGGCCATATAAGATATCTCATAAATTTTATTATCTCCGTCTGCCAGCAATTCAGCCGCTTTTTTTAACCGGGTTATATTGATCAGTTCCACAGGGGTCAGGTTTGAAATGGCTTTTATTTTCCGGTACAGGGTAATGCGGCTCATATTCATAATCTTTGCCAGTTTCTCCACATCCAGGTCAGTATCTTCCATATTCCTGCAAATGGTTTCATTCAGTGTTTCCAGGAAACGCTCATCGGCCTTGGAATGAGCCATGCTTTTGATGTGCACCAGCGGTGAACTGGCAAAAAAATCACGCACCATATTCCTGTTGGCCAGCAGGCTGGCAATCTGCGCCAGCAGGTGTTCTTTGGAGAAAGGCTTTTCTATATACGCGTCTGCGCCAATTTCAAGTCCTTCAATTTTAGACTGTATGGTATTTCTTGCGGTAAGCAGTATAACGGGTATGTGTGAATGCTCAAAATCGGATTTAATCTTTTTACAGAGTTCAAATCCATCCATTTCCGGCATCATCACATCGCTGATAATCAGCTGCACCGCTTCCTTTGCAAGTATTGCAAGTGCGCCGGGGCCGTCTGTTGCTTTAAACACACTGTACTTAGTATTCAGTATCCTTTCAAGAAATTCAAGTATTTCTTCTTCATCATCTACAAGTAAGATAGCCGGTAACATAGGCAGCCATTTTTATTTTGAGTTTAGTAATATATTGTTTCGTTTTTGTTTGTAGTTGGAAGGGTCTTCCGGACGCAGGGGCAACTCAAGAACAAATGTGTTAAAGCCGTCTTTTGTTTCTTTAAGCCAGAGTTTGCCATTGTGCAGTTCTGCCAGCGAACGCGCCAGTGCCAGCCCGATACCCGTACCTTTTTGTTTAATGGTTTCCTTCAGGCGGTAAAAAGGTTCAAATATTTTTTCTTTCATTTCGGCCGGAATAAGGTAGCCGTCGTTGCTAATTTCTACCGTAAAAAAATGACTGTCTTTTGTAACAGGCAACAGGCGCAGTTTTACGGTACCCGTTGCATATTTTACCGCATTGCCAAACAGGTTGCTGAAAATCTTATGCAATGCCTCTTCATCGGCCAGCGCGGTTACCGGTTCATGCGGTAATTCTGTAGTGCAGGTAAGATTTTTCTTTTTTGCAAGAGGTATATAGTTAAGCCACTCTTCCTGTATTACCGCGCTGATATTTACAGGCGTGAATTCTATACTGAAACCCTTCTTCTCTGTCTGCCTGAAATCGAGTATCTGGGTAATGAGTGCTACCAGGCGGCTGGTATTTCTTTCAAGGGTAACTACATCTTCTTTAATTTCCGGCAGCTCATCAATTTTTTCATGCAGGTTTTCAACGGGGCCTTTTATGAGGGTAAGCGGCGTTCTTATTTCATGTGCCACAATGGTAAAGAAATTAATTTTTGCCTCATAGATCTCTTTTTCTTTTTTCGCTTCCAGCCTGTTGTGGTAGGTCCGGAATAGAAAATAACACAGACCAATAAACGCAGCCGCGTACACCATGTACGCATACAAGGTTGCCCAGAACGGAGGTGTTATTTTAATAACAAGTTCCCTGGCGTTTGCGGTGAAATGCCCGTTTGCTGCAACTTTAAGTTTAAAAGTGTAATTACCCGGTGAAAGATTGGTAAAATATACTTTCCGGTTAGATTTTAGTATCGTCCATTCTTTGTCGAGCCCTGCCATCATATAACTATATTGCGTCATTTCGGGAGAAGTAAAACTCAGGGCTGCAAAATCAATGCTAAAAGAGGAGTGGTCGTAAGGCAGCGTTATCTTACTAGTGTATAATACCGACTGCCGCAGGAAAGAACTGTCTTTATTTATTTCCAGCTCCTTGTTATGCACCTGGAAACCGGTTATGTAAACGGGCGGGGAAAAATTACTTTGCGCAAAATTGCCGGGGTTGAAACTGATCATTCCTTTTACGCTGCCAAAGTACAGGTTGCCCGCTGCATCTTTATAACCGGAATGATAATTAAACTGGTCGTTCAGCAACCCGTTGGCCCTGGTGTATACTTTCACAGTTTCAAATTTGGGATTAAACTGTACCAATCCTTTAGAGGTGGTAATCCATAAATTCTTCTGATTGTCTTCGAGTGTCTTGAAAATGAAATTACCGGGCAATCCATTTTTTACCGAATACCGGGAGATGATTTTCCGGTCGCTGTGCAGCTTGCAAAGACCACCACCTTCAGTAGAAAACCAGATATTGTAATTGCTGTCTTCATATACTGCATTCACATCATTATTGGTCAGGCTGTTTTTTGTATCAGGTAGATTTTTTACCTGCCCGGATTCCTGCGTATCCGGGTTATACCAGAAGGCGCCATTGCCATGCGTAGCCACCCATAAAATGCGGTTATGATCTTCAATAATAGAGGTTACAAAAAGGTGTGCGGGTATGGCCGCAGGCTGGTCAAAATTATTGAGCTGTTTGTTAAAATGATAAAAGCCATTGCTGCTGCCAATGTATATCTCACCGTTATGTGATTGCAGCAGGCAAAGCGTAAAATTGCTTTTCATATCATGTGCACCGGGGCCTGCCGCAAAGTGTCTTCTGACTTTGCCGGTTCTTATATCCATGATATCAAGGCCGTGTTCAAATGTTCCTATCCAGAGATCATTGCCGTCTACCAGTAAGCCATGAATATTTGTATAAGCGATACTGCTGCTGTCTCCGGTAGGTTCAAAATGGGTGATAGCCCCGGTTGCCTTGTTTAGTTTGTTCAGCCCTGCGTCTTCTGTGCCAATCCAGAGATTGCCGTAACCGTCTTCGCAGATCTCGCGTACGGCACTTCCGCTTACAGAACTGCCGGTATTATCGGGAAAATATTTCTTAAAGGTGGCAAACTGTTTCGGGTAGTAATTCAATCCTCCAAAATAAGTGCCTGCCCAGATACTTCCTTCCCTGTCTTTGCAAAGTGAGTAAATGGCATTGTCTGAAAGCGAATAGGGGTCAAGAAATTTTTTCTTAAGGTTGGTATATTCGCCGGTGCCAGCCTGTAATATAAATATGCCCGATTCGGTGGCGAACCAATATTCATTATTGCCATTGTTTAATATATCACGTACAAAAATGCTGGTCTTATCCGGGTTATAGGTAAGAATATCTTTGTAGTCACCAGTGGCAGTATCAAATTGTTTCAGGCCCTGGCTGGTGGTGCCAATATAAACAGATCCGCCGGGTGCGGGTTTTATTTTTTGAATCCAGTAAGAAGCAGGCTGTGTTGAATGTGCGAAAACGTTGAAGGGTTTAAATGTTGCTGTAGCTGCATTGTATTTTTGCAGGAAGCCATTGTCTGTAGAAAACCACATACTGCCATCTTCAGTCATGCACATAGAAGTAGCATTGAAATAAATGCTGGATGGAAATTGCTTCAGTTGTTTTGTAGTAAAGTTGTAATAATAGACGTCCTGCCTTGAAATAAACCACAGTTGTCCTTCTTTGTCTTCCTGTATGGCAGCTATATCAGTGATATTTTCTCTGAACAGCACCATCTTTTCATTGCGGGCATCAAACCAATACAATCCTTTTTGCGAACCGATCCATAAATTTCCCTTACTGTCAACAAACAGGGAAAAGATAAAGTCGGGATACAATGAACGATCCGTTTCAGCAGTAGTAAAAAGTTTAAAATGATAACCGTCAAAACGGTTCAGCCCTTCTTTGGTACCAAACCACATAAAGCCCTGCGGATCCTGTATACTGCAAAACACGGTACTGTTGGAAAGGCCGTTTTCTACCTGGTAATGACGGAAATAATACGGTTGCGCATTTGCTTTATGAAAGCAAAAAAGCAGCAGCCAGGCTATTTGTATCAGCAATCGTATGGGCGGGTTGCGCTTCATCTGTTGTGATGGAAAAAATTTAATAATAATGAACGGTACGGAAAATAGAAATCAATTTTTATGTAATTATTACATTGCAAAAAAACAAAAATGTAACATTTTGAAAAAATTATGATACGCCCGGAATTAACGGATACATAATTTATAAGTTCCTTCACACCGTGATTTAAAAATAGGCATATTCCTTTAAATCATGCAAACGATTACAATCCATTTTTAACTAACAACTGATTGCTGTATGAAATTTTCTACAAAGCATTCTTTGCCTGTTATTGCTTTCTCCGCAAAAAGCATATGGCAAAAAGGAAAGTCTTTTCTGTTTTTCTCTCTTCTATGGTGCGTTGTTTTTCCCGCGTTTTCGCAACAGGGTAATGCAAAAATTACGGTAACAGGTGTGGTAACCGACAGTGCCGGAGCCGGTCTTGGCCAGGTGACTGTATCGGAAAGAGGTGCAAAAAATAATGTGGCCACCACTTCAGACGGCAGTTTCTCCATTGCGGTAAAAGGAGAAAATGCAGTGCTGGTATTCTCTTCTGTTGGTTTCCTGAATAAAGAAATGAAACTGGGCGGCAGAACCAGTTTTACGGTATCGCTCGACAGGGATACAAAAGATTTGAATGAAGTTGTAGTAATAGGATACGGATCAAGGAAAAAGGAGTCGCTTACCGGCGCCATCTCCACCGTTACTGCAAAAGATCTTGACAGGGTACATGGCGGTTCAACTGTTAGCTCCGGACTGGCAGGCAAAATACCTGGTCTTACTTTTCGTATGCCCGACGGACGCCCCGGCGCATCTGCCAATATACAGATTCGGAACATGGGTACGCCCCTGTATGTTATAGATGGTATTCAGCAGGATGCAGGGCAGTTTAACAACCTTGCACCCAATGATATAGAAAGCGTTACCATTCTGAAAGATGCATCTGCCGCCATCTACGGGGTACGTGCAGCCAATGGCGTAGTAGTGGTTACTACTAAAAAAGGTGCCAGCGGCAGAAACAATATAAATGTGGATGCTTATGCGGGTTGGCAGAGCTGGACAAGGTTTCCCAAAGTACTCACCAACTCCTATGACTATATGCGTTATCTGGCAGAAGCTCAGATAAATAGTTCTGGAACTACCAATGTAACACAAGCCGAACTCGATAAATTTAAACAAGGTGCCAGTGCAGGAGATGCTTACCGCAGTTTCGACTGGCGCGATTATGTATTGAATGGACCCGCTCCGCAAAATTCGGTAAACGTAAATATCAATGGGGGTTCAGATAAAGTGAATTATTATGTGTCTGCCACCAACCTATACCAGAATTCCATGCTGGGCAAAGAATACCGCTTTAACAGGTCGAATATCCAGTCGAATGTAACAGCCAAATTATCCAACCGCCTGCGGTTTGGCGTAAACATTAATGGCCGCGTGGAAACAAGACAAAACCCCGGCGTACCCGGTGGTGATGATTACTTCCTCGCGCGTTTGGCCGTACTCAGGAATACGCCGCTGGAAAGACCGTATGCCAACGACAACCCGCTTTACCTCAATGACCTCGGTCCGCACCTGGAATCCAACTATGCTTTCTTAAGTGAAAAATTATCGGGTAAATTCCGGAGCGACTGGCGCGTACTGCAGGCCAATTTCAATGCAGAATATACTGTTCCGGGTATTACCGGCTTAACAGTAAGAGGTGTATATTCTTACTATGTTGCTGATGAGCTGGAAAACAACCAGGAGTATACGTACAAGGCATATACTTATAAGCCTGCCACACAAACCTATGAGGCAACAGGCGGCAGTACCAACCCCTGGCGCGACCGCGAGCAAATCAAACAAATAAATACCACCATTCAGGCACAGGTAAATTATAACAACACGTTTGGACTGCACAACATTGGTGCAACCTTTGTTGCAGAAAGAATAACACTCGAAAACCGCCGGAACTGGATTCACGCTTCTCCCATATCCAATAACCTGCCGCTCATTTATTTTCCTACCATGGACCAGTACCAGGACAGCCAGGATAAACAGGCGCGCATCGGTTATATCGGGCGGGTGAATTACAGTTTCGCAAACAAGTATTTCCTGGAAGTATCTGCAAGGCGCGATGCCAGTTACCTGTTTGCGCCAGACAAACGCGTGGGGTATTTCCCCGGTGTATCCGCCGGCTGGAGAATTACAGAAGAACAATGGGTAAAACAATTGCTCGGCAATAATACATTGCTCAGTGATTTAAAAATAAGGGCGTCTTACGGACAACTGGGAGACGACCGGGCGCTCAACGGAAACGATCCCATTGTTGCTCCCTATGCCTACCTGGAAGGATATAATTATAACCAGGGCACTGCCATCATAGACGGAAATGCGGTTACTGTTTCACGTGATAAAGGTGTACCTACCACCAGGATTTCATGGTCAACCAGCAAGATCACCGATATCGGTTTAGATTTCAGTCTGCTTAACGGCAAGCTCACCGGTACAATGGATTGGTTTTACCGGAAACGCAGCGGATTAACAGGAAAAAAGGAAGACGTATTGGTACCAAGGGAACTTGGTTATGAATTACCAAGGGAGAATGTAGAAAGTGACGCTCAGTACGGAGAAGAAATGTCGCTGACCTATAACGGTAAAGCAGGAAAACTAAATTACACTATTGGCGGAAATATTTCTTATGCCCGTTCTAAATTCCTGCACGGCTTTAATCCGCTTTTTTCCAACTCGCTTGATCAATACCGTAATTCCGGTGAAGAAAGATACCGGAATATTGATTGGGGGTATACAGTGATAGGGCAATTCTCATCAATGGAAGAAATCAGGGATTATAAGGTAAATATTGACGGCAAAGGAAATACCAGCTTGCTTCCGGGCGATTTAATCTATAAAGATTTTAATGGCGATGGTAAGATAGATGGCAATGACGACCGGCCCATCAGCTTTGGATACGGCACACAGCCCAATATTAATTTCGGATTTACACTTGGTGCAGTTTACCGGAATATTGATTTTCATGCAGACTTCTCGGGCGCAGCCGGTTATACCTGGTACCAGAACTGGGAAACAAGATGGGCCTTTCAGAACAACGGTAACCTTAACGCCATTTTCACAGACAGATGGCACAGAGCAGATCCGCTGGACCCGAAGAGCGCATGGGTGGCCGGCAAATATCCACCCAACCGGTACAATGTTGGAACCAATCACAGCGATTATAACCACAACTCCACGTTCTGGCTGCACAGCGCCAAATACATCCGCGCAAGAACACTGGAGCTGGGTTACACGTTGCCTCCATTGCTTATCAGCAGGGTAAAAATTCAGAAAGCGAGGTTTTACCTCAACATATACAATCTCTTCTCAATCGATAACCTCAAGCAATACAATGTAGACCCTGAGGTTTCCGATGACAACGGTTTGCAGTTTCCGCAGAATAAAGTCGTTAACATAGGTGTTAATATTTCATTTTAAAAAATTAATTCCTTGTTACAAACAAAACACTATCAACACATGAAAAAGATATGCTCATTAACGTTGTTTGCGCTTCTGCTGGTAGCGGGAGGATGTAAAAAAGACAGTTCTTTCCTGGATATTCCACCCATACAAGTCGTACCCAATGAAATAGCCTTTTCAGACCCGGCACTGGTATTATCTATCTTGGGCGATTTATACAACCGCCAGGTAGATTTTTCCGCACTGGATGGTAGTCCGGATTTTAATGGAAATGGCATTGCCGGATGGAGAACATTTGCAGATTTCAGCGAAAGTTTTCCATCAGAAAACGGAAGTTCTTTTATTGTACAGCGTACCAATTGGGATTATCGTGAATGGGGTACCTGGGACTATGGCTATATACGTGATCTGAATTTGTTTATACAGCGTGATAGTGCAGCAACTCAATTATCTGCCGCAGACAAATCAAGGTTCCTGGCAGAAGGCCGTTTTTTAAGGGCCAACTATTATTTTGAACTGGTAAAAAGAATGGGTGGTGTACCGCTCATCACCAGCCCGTTGTTATATGACTATAAAGGCGATGCTACTTACCTGCAGGTGCCCAGGGCAAAGGAATCTGATATCTATGATTTTGTTATCAGCGAAGCAGAAGCCATTAAAAATTCATTGCCTTCAGACGTAAACACAAAATCGCGCGCCACCAAAGCCGCTGCGCTGGCCATGGAAGCCAGGGCCGCTTTGTATGCCGCATCTATTGCAAAGTATGGCGCCGGTACCCCGCAGGTATCATTGCCCGGTAGCGAAGTGGGCATACCCGCCAGCATGGCCTCAGCCTATTATACAAAAGCATTGAGTGCCGCAAAAGAAATCATCAGCGGCGGAGATGGCGGCAGCGGCAGTGCAGGCAACTACAACCTGTACAAGGTGTTGCCCGATCTCTCTGATAATTTTGCCGCAGTATTTCTTGATAAAAGCAGCGTAAACCAGGAAGCTATTTTTGTAGAAGATTTTAAGGCAGGTGCCGGTAAAACACATGGTTACACCATAAATGACCAGCCTTTTTCATTATCCGATGAAGGCGGTGATGCCGGAAGATTGAACCCGTCGCTCAACCTGGTAGAAGCTTTTGAAAAATTAGACAATTCCTATGCACCGATACCCACAATAGATGCTGGTGGCAACCCGATTTACTATACCCACCCGCAGGATATTTTTGCAGGCAGGGATGCGCGGCTGGCCGGTACCGTTATGACACCGTTTGACGAGGCAAGCCCGTACAGGTTTAAAGGCGGCATCGTAGATATCTGGGCCGGTTATCTTAAAGGAGACGGCACCATTGTTACCAGTGATGAAGCCGGTCACCTGATAAAATTTCCCGACCCGGTTAATTCGCCTGGTGTAAAAGTAGTGGGTAAAGACGGACCTGTTAACGGCCTTGAGCTGAGAACACAAACCGGGTTTTATATCCGCAAATGGATAGACCCCACCGTGGGTTCCGGGAGAAGAGGACGTGGAAGCGATGTTTCATATATTCGTTACCGTTATGCGGAAGTACTGCTAAATGCTGCAGAAGCTGCATTTGAACTGGGCCAGACAACAGTGGCTGCTGGTTTTATGAATAAAGTACGGGGCCGTGCAGGACTGGTAATACCGCTTACTCCCGCACAAATTACATTCGACCGCATTGTACACGAACGCAGGGTGGAGCTGGCATTTGAAGGTCATATATTGTATGATTTGAAACGTTGGAGAATTGCCCACCAGGTATGGGATGGTACACCCACATCGCTGGCAGATCTGAAAAGCAATATCGGCAGCGCTACCAAAAGAAGCACACAGCCCTGGGGTTTATGGCCCTATCATTATTACAATCCAGGTAATCCCAATGACAATAAATGGGTATTCAGGGAAGTCTTGCCCGCCAATGTTACCGGTTCCAACCGGTTCCAGTTTGGTAACTATTATTCTTTCATCAGCGACGCAGTAAGGGCCGCTAATCCAAAGATTGTAAAACAACCCAACCAATAAGTATATTTTATAAACTGCATATTATGAAAATAGCGTTTCAATATATAGCCATACTTGCTTTGAGCTCAGCAAGTATATCATGTAAAAAGGATAATTACAAGGAGCCATCCTCTACGTTAAGCGGCAGGATTGTTTATAAAGGGGAAGCCATTGGCGTTGAAAATTACCGGGTGCCCTACCAGTTGTACCAGTTTGGTTTTGGCAAAGTAGGTGCAATAGACGGCACTTTCTCACAGGAAGGCAATTATTCTTCCCTGTTGTTCGATGGTGATTATAAACTGATCATTCCCAACGGACAGGGGCCTTTCAGATGGAAACAACTGGCTTCCGGTGCACCCGACTCCATTGCCGTCACGCTGAGGGGTAGCCAGGCGCTCGACCTGGAGGTTACGCCCTACTATATGATAAGAACACCCCAGGTTACCGGCGGCTCAGGTAAAGTAACCGCCGTTTTTAAGGCAGAGAAAATCATTACCGATCCTGCCCTGGCAAAAAATATAGAAAGGGTAAACCTGTTTATCAACAGAACGCAATTTGTTTCGGAAGAAAACAATATTGCAAATGCCGTAATAAGCGGCGGTACTATTGCAGACCCTAATAATATCTCAATAAATGTTACTGTGCCGGCTATAGCACCTCAAACCTATGTTTTTGCCCGGATAGGAATTAAGATAGCTGGTTTGGAAGACATGATATTTTCACCTGTGCAAAAAGTAAATTTCTGATTCAGCAACCTTAAAAATAAAATCGTTTAAGATCCAGTATCAGCATGGTTTTAGTTTATATAGCAGTTTGGTTTACAAAAGAGAAAAGGGCGGCATCATGTCCGCCTTTTTTTCCAACAAAATGCGATGGCCCGGTTAATTTTGGGCATGAAATGAAAAGGCTATAACTTCTACGGTTCTTAGCGTACAAAAATTGAATTGATGAAAAATAGTTGCATACTGCTGGTTGTTTTGTTTTTTGCATCCCGCACACGCTCGCAGGAACAATGGTCTATCGTAAACAATAAAATTGTTACTCCCTGGGCACAAAATGTAGACCCCGCCAGTCCATTGCCAGAATATCCGCGTCCGCAATTGCAGCGGGGCAACTGGAAAAACCTGAACGGCTTATGGCAGTATGCCATTCTTCCCAAATCGCAGGAAGCCATTCCGGCTTCATTTAGTGGAAAGATACTCGTGCCATTTGCCGTGGAATCTGCACTTTCGGGTGTTGGTAAAACAGTGGGCAAAGACAGTGTATTGTGGTACCAGCGCAGTGTTTCGCTGCCCGCTACTTTTAAAAACAATATCGTGTTGCTGCAGTTTGGCGCAGTAGACTGGCTTTGCGATGTATATGTAAATGGAAAAAAAGCAGGAACCCACCAGGGTGGTTATGATCCATTTTCATTCGACATCACCACGCTTCTCAATAAAAAAGGAGAACAGCAAATTGCCCTCCGCGTTTGGGATCCTTCAGACGAAGGTCCGCAGCCAAGGGGCAAACAGGTAAATAAACCTGCAGGCATATGGTACACACCAGTAACAGGAATCTGGCAAACCGTATGGCTGGAAGCTGTACCTAAAACATATATTGCTTCAACCAAACAAACGCCCGATCTGGATAAAAAACTGGTCAGCGTTGCAGCCATGGTACAGAACCTGCTGCCGGGCGATGAAATAGTTTACACTGCCTGGAAAGGCACCGAAAAAGTTGCAGAAAATAAGTCAACCACCGGCAGCGCGGTTAATTTAACCATACCAGACCCCATGACCTGGTCTCCGCAACATCCGTTTCTGTATGATCTGAAAATCGCCGTTGTACGCAAAGGCAAAACAGTTGATGAAGTAAAAAGTTATTTTGCCCTGCGCAAGATCTCCATGGCGGCAGACAACAATGGTATACAGCGGATGATGTTCAACAATGAATTTGTTTTCCAGTATGGCCCGCTCGATCAGGGCTGGTGGCCCGATGGATTATATACCGCTCCAACCGATGAAGCACTCAAATTTGATCTGGAGAAAACAAAGGAAATGGGTTTTAACATGATCCGCAAACACGTAAAAGTGGAACCGGCGCGCTGGTACCGTCACTGTGATGAGCTGGGTATACTGGTTTGGCAGGATATGCCCAGCGGCGATCTGGGTAACCGTTGGGAAAACCGGCCCGGTGTATTTGGCAGGGCAACCGATAAGGCACGCACACCGGAATCTGAACAGATCTATATGTCTGAATGGAATGAAATCATACAGGACCTGTACAATTTTCCAAGCATCGTGGTATGGGTGCCGTTTAATGAAGCCTGGGGTCAGTTTAAAACAAAAGAAATTGTGACCCATACCATGCAAAAAGATCCTTCCCGCCTGGTAAATACTGCCAGTGGCGGCAATTTTGAAGATGTGGGTCCCATCATTGATTTACACAATTACCCGGAACCATTGATGCCCGATCCGGTATTGTTTGGTGCAAAAAGGATACTGGTATTGGGAGAATTTGGCGGTTTGGGATTACCGGTAGAGAATCATACCTGGCAGGATACTAAAAACTGGGGCTACCAGACATTTAAAACAAGAGAGGAATTGCTGAAACGCTATTCAGAACTGATGAGCCGCATACCGGCGCTAATAGAAAAGGGTTTGTCTGCCGCAGTATACACCCAGACCACTGATGTGGAAGTGGAGACCAACGGCCTGATGACCTACGACCGCAAAGAAATAAAAATGCCGGCAGCAAGTCTGAAGGCGTTGCACGAAAAATTATACGATAATTCAAAAGTAAAAGTGGCGGTAAGATAAACGGCAGGAAGATGTAATTTGTAACTGGTGCCTTGTGTACCGCTTGCATGAGATGGATTATCCCGCTGGCTCATTCCTAAAATAATAATTAACAATGATGGCAAATGCATTGGTAAAAAGAAGGGGTTGGCAAAGCATCATCGCGTCATTATTGCTATCTACAAACCTGCAGGCGCAGAAGATACAGGTTACTCCCATTGTTACTGCAAACCTCAACATAAATCTTACCAATGGTTTTTATACATCCAACAAAGCGCCGCTTACCAGGGAATACTTTATAAAATTGCCCGTTACCGCATTTAAACCCGGTGGCTGGCTGAAAAAACAACTGGAGTTGCAACGCGAAGGCCTGACCGGGCATTTGGGTGAGATCAGTATTTGGTTGTCGAAAACAGACAATGCCTGGTTAACCAGGGAGGGAACCGGTAAATACGGATGGGAAGAATTGCCTTACTGGTTAAAAGGATACGCCAATATCGGCTATATGCTGGACGATAAGACAATGATTAAAGAGGCAAAGTTCTGGATAGATTTTGTATTGAACAACCAGCGCGGCAATGGCGACTTTGGACCAATGGTCCTGCGAAAGGGTAAACGTGATCTCTGGACCAATATGCCGATGCTGTGGTGCCTGCAATCGTACTACGAATACAGCAACGATCAGCGGGTACTAACGTTTATGAGTAATTATTTTAAATGGGAATCCAGTATTCCGGATGAAGATTTCCTGGAAGACTACTGGGAAAAAAGCCGCGGGGGCGATAACCTGTACAGTGTTTACTGGTTGTACAACCGCACCGGCGAAAAATGGCTGCTTGACCTGGCAACAAAAATAGACCGCAACACCGCAGACTGGAGGCAGAAAGATAATTTACCCAACTGGCACAATGTAAACATTGCACAATGCTTCCGCGAACCTGCCACCTATTTCATGCAGAGTAAGAATGAAGCAGATAAAACAGCTACCTATAATAATTTCGCCCTGGTGAGAAGTATCTATGGCCAGGTGCCCGGCGGAATGTGGGGCGGAGATGAAAACTCGCGCAAAGGCTTCGATGATCCACGACAGGCAATAGAAACCTGTGGCATGGTGGAGCAGATGACAAGCGACCAGATGCTGCTTCGTTTTACCGGCGATACCCACTGGGCAGAGAATTGTGAAGACGTTGCCTTCAATTCATTTCCGGCTGCTTTTATGCCCGATTACAAATCACTCCGTTATTTAACCGCACCCAATATGGTGTTATGCGATGCAAAAAACCACGCACCGGGTATTGACAATGCGGGGCCTTTTCTAATGATGAACCCTTTTAGCAGCCGCTGTTGTCAGCACAACCATGCAGCCGGCTGGGTATATTATGCAGAGAATGCCTGGATGGCCACACCAGACAACGGACTGGCGGCACAATTTTATACAGAAGGCAGCATTACCGCCAAAGCAGGCGACGGCACCACCGTCAATATCATTGAAAAAACCAGGTATCCTTTTGAGGAAGAAGTAAATTTTACCGTAGTGGTGCCACACCAGGTTTCATTTCCACTGTATCTGCGCATACCCGCCTGGTGTAAAAAACCGGTAATAAGCGTGAACGGGAGAAAATTTAAAATGGCCCCCGGTGCCGGAGATTATATGATGCTTTCCGGCAGCTGGAAGAACGGCGATAAAATAAAACTGGAATTACCCATGGAATTGCATGTGAAGCAATGGACGGCCAATAAAAACAGCATCAGTGTAGGGTACGGGCCACTCACTTTTTCATTGAATATAAAAGAAAGCTATACGCAGAAAAACAGCCGTGAAACCGCCGTCGGAGATTCCAAATGGCAGGAACAGGCAGACGATAAGAAATGGCCCTCCTTTGAGATTTATCCGGCATCTCCCTGGAACTATGGACTGTTGCTGAATAAAGAGGCACCCGAAAAATCATTTACCGTTACCTGGAATGGCTGGCCAAAGGATAATAACCCGTTTGTGAATTCAGCGGCGCCACTAACGCTTACGGTTAAGGGAAAACAAATTCCTTCGTGGACAATCGACCAGTACGGACTTTGCGGCCTATTGCCCGTAAGCCCGGTACAGACCGCGGCGCAGGCGGTTGATCTGCAACTGGTACCCATGGGCGGGGCGCGACTGCGGATTACGGCGTTCCCGGTAGTGGAGTGACAGGAATTTTAGTGGTAAGTTTTAATTTGTAAATTTTTGGTGCTGTGTTATAAGTTATAAAATAAATGTACAGTATGATTATGAAGCGGTTCACTCATTATTTTATCCTCCTCTTGTTTGGTAACATGCAGCTATATGCCCAGTCAGCCGCCACGTTCACTAATCCATTGCTTCCCTCCGGGCCCGATCCTTATTCATTTTATAAAGACGGATATTACTATTATACCCATACACTGGGTAACCGCGTCGGCCTATGGAAATCGAAAAGCCTGGCAGATCTAAGAACGGCGCCGCATATAACCATTTACACTCCTCCGCCGGGAACTGCCTGGTCAAAAGATTTGTGGGCGCCGGAAGTATTGTTCCTGCAGGGAAAATGGTATGCCTATTTTGCAGCCGACAGCGGCAGCAATATCAGCCACCGTATGTATGTACTGGAAAATGAATCGGCCGATCCCATGCAGGGCCAATGGCTGATGAAAGGAAAATGTGCCGATCCATCCGATAAATGGGCTATCGATGGCGATGTGTTCGAATACAAAAAACAATTGTACATGGTATGGTCTGGCTGGGAAGGCGATACCAACGGGCAACAGGATATCTATATTGCAAAAATGAAAAACCCCTGGACCATCGATGGCAACAGGGTGCGGATCAGTGCGCCTCAGTACGACTGGGAAATGATCGGCGATTTAAAATCGGGAAACCCGCCGCACCTCAATGTAAACGAAGGCCCGCAAGCGCTTATACATGGCAGTGACCTGTTTATAATATATTCGGCAAGCGCCTGCTGGACGGATGACTATGCACTCGGTTTGCTGCGATTTACCGGCGGCGCCAATTTGCTCGATGCCGCTAAATGGAAAAAAAAGGCGCAACCTGTTTTCAAACAGTCGCCTGCCAACAGTGTATATGCCACCGGCCACAATTCATTTTTTGTATCGCCCAACGGCAAAGAAAACTGGATTTTATACCATGCCAATAGCAATCCCGGCGATGGATGCGGTAATAAAAGATCGCCCAGGGCACAAAAATTTACCTGGAATGCTGATGGCGAACCCGTATTTGGTGAACCCGCAAAAGAAGGCACCGCATTGAACATTCCGGCGGAAACAAATAATGATAAGAAAAACTAACAGATGAAAAAGATTATAATTACCTGCTGTACCGCTTTCCTGTATTCCATCGCTTTTACCCAGCAATTCCGGGCGCCGGCGTATCCGCTGATTACACATGATCCTTATTTCAGTATCTGGTCAACCACCGACCAGTTAACGGCATCGCCTACCAAACACTGGACAGGTACTGATCAATCGCTTACCGGCCTTATAAAAGTAGACGGCAAGCTGTACCGTTTCCTTGGCGATAAAGAAAAGCCCTACAAAACAATTGTACCCGCCGCAGACGATGTAAATTATGAAGCGGCTTATACAGAAACACAACCTGCCGGCAACTGGAACAGCGCAATGTTTAACGACAGCCAGTGGAAAATAGGAAAAGCACCGTTTGGCGACAGTAAATCCATTGATAAAACCATCTGGACCAGTAAAAATATCTGGGTGCGCAGAACATTCGTCTTAAACAGCAACTCCTTTAAAAAAGTATTTTTAAAACTGCAGCACGATGACAATGTAGAAGTATACCTGAACGGGAAAAGCATTTTTGAAACCAAAGGCTGGACGGGCAAGTATATATATATTCCTTTAGACAATGCAGCTACGCAGTTACTTAAACCCGGTAAAAATGTATTGGCCATCCATGTAGAAAACACGGCAGGAGGTGCCAAACTGGATGCCGGCATTGTGGAAGAGCCGGTTGATGTAAAAGAAGCATCCGTTAAGCTGGCCGAACAAAAATCAGTGACCATCAATGCCACGCAGACCATCTATTCATTTACCTGCGGCAGTGCCGATCTAACGCTTAGTTTTACTTCGCCATTGTTAACAGATGATTTGAATTTGTTATCGAGACCGGTTACCTATATCAATGCAGCGGTAAAACCGAACGATGGAGCGGCGCATGATATTCAGTTGTACCTGGGCGCTTCCACAGATATTGCCACCAATACCCCGTCGCAGGAGGTGAAGGCGGAAAAATATATTTCAAAGGGATTGTCTGTACTGAAAGCAGGCACGGTGGCGCAACCAGTACTGCAAAAAAAAGGAGATGATTTACGCATAGACTGGGGCTATATGTATGTGGCGGTACCAGCTGCAACAGGAATTCAGCAATCAGTTTCTGCCGCGCGCGGATTTGCGCAGACATTTACACAACCTGCGGCATCTGCTGCCACCGGTAAGCACCTTACTTTAAATACAGTCGTGCAAATGGGTAAAGTAAGCAGCGCTGGTAAGGAACAACTTTTTTTGATAGGGTATGACGACCTGTATTCTATCCGGTATTTTAACCAGGACCTGGTAGCCTGGTGGAAACTTCAACCCGGGGCTACCATAGAGCAGCAACTTTCAGCGGCCGCATCAGACTACAAAACAGTAATAAAAAAATGCGAAGCTTTTAACCTGCAATTGCACGATCAAGCGGTAAAAGCCGGCGGAGAGAATTATGCACGTTTGTGTGAGCTGGCCTATCGTCAAAGCATAGCCGCACACAAACTGCTGAAAAGCCCGCAGGGTGAAATATTGTTTTTATCTAAAGAAAATTACAGCAACGGTTCCATCAATACAGTAGATGTTACTTATCCTTCGGCACCCATGTACCTGGTGTACAACCCGGAATTGTTAAAAGGGATGCTAAACGGTATTTTTTATTACAGCGAAAGCGGTAAATGGGCCAGACCGTTTGCAGCACATGATTTGGGAACATATCCCATTGCAAACGGACAAACATACGGAGAAGGTATGCCAGTAGAAGAATCGGGCAATATGACCATCCTGGCCGCTGCAATTGCCAAAGCAGAAGGCAATGCGGAATATGCAAAAAAACATTGGGCTACCCTGACTGCCTGGACCGATTACCTGGTAAAAGAAGGGTTTGATCCAGCCAACCAGTTGTGTACGGATGATTTTGCCGGTCACCTGGCACGCAACGCCAATCTTTCGGCGAAAGCCATTGTAGGCATCGGCGGTTATGCAATGATGGCCGAAATGCTGGGTGAAAAAGCCACTGCAGACAAATACAGGGCCATTGCGAAAGATATGGCGCTCCGGTGGGAGCAGATGTGCGATGAAGGCGATCATTATGCATTAACGTTTGACAAGAATGGCACCTGGAGCCAGAAATATAATATTGTTTGGGATAAAATACTGGGCTTGGATCTTTTCCGGAAAGAAGTGTATGAAAAGGAAGTGAAATTTTATTTGGGAAAACAAAATGAATACGGGTTGCCGCTCGACAGCAGAAAAACATACACCAAATCCGACTGGATACTGTGGACCTCTGTTCTGGCCAGCAATGAAAATGATTTCAATGCGCTGGTAAATCCAGTTTATAAATATGCCACAGAAACCAGTTCAAGGGTGCCACTGAGCGACTGGCATGAAACCACCAATGGTAAGATGGTGGGCTTCCAGGCAAGGAGCGTGGTAGGCGGCTATTTTATAAAAATGCTGGAGCAGAAATTCAAAAAATAATCAAATGAAAGTGGTGAGCCTTTACTCAATGCTGTTTTTTTGCTGCAGTTTTTCAATGGCGTACGCGCAGGAAGCAATAGCTATTTCGCATTATGTATTCCCGGTATTTGGTAAAGGGCATGTGCTGCAAAAAAACGGGAGTAACGATGCGGCATTGCTTAACTACAATGTATTGAGTAAAGAAATTGTATTTGAATCTGCGCCTGGTCAATACCTGGCCCTGGCCAACCCGGAAAAAGCAGATACAGTCTATATTGGCGACAGAAAATTTGTGCCCGTCAATAACGAGTTTTATGAATTGCTTACCACATCAGCCTTTCCGTTGTATATTCAGTATGCCTGCACCATAAAAGAACCCGGTGCTGATATCGGTTATGGCATGTCGTCAGTAAACCTGGCATCACCCGCAGTAAAATCGCTAATAAAAAGGGGAGGGGCTTACAATCTCAAATTGCCGGATGGTTTTGAAGTGATGTCCATGGAAGTCTACTGGGTTTTTGCTGATGGGAAATTCCAGAAGGCAGGCAATGCAAAACAACTTGCAACAGCGTTGCCCGGAAAAAAAGACAGGGTAAATGAACTTATTAAAAAAAACAATACCAGGTTTACCAGCCGTCAGGATATGATTAAACTGGTTAACGCACTTCAATAGTTTCATTCAATAGTAATGATACCTTGCATGCATTAAAATCATTGAACCGTAATAGAAAATAAATGAACCTCACTTTTCACACTTATAACCTTTCATAATGAATGTACGCACCAGGACGCTCGTTTTCGTTTTTTTATTGCTGTGCACTTGCGCAGTACAGGCTCAGAAAAATAAAAAAATTGTTCCGGAAGCACCAGTACCGGGAAAACTATGGACCGCAGAAAAAGCCAATGCCTGGTATGCAACCCATCAATGGCTAACCGGCGCCAATTATATTCCTGCCAACGCCATTAACCAGCTGGAGATGTGGCAGGCCGCAAGTTTCGACCCTGCTACCATTGACAAAGAACTCGGTTGGGCAGAAAATATCGGCTTCAATACCATGCGGGTATTCCTGCATTCTCTTGCCTGGAAGCAGGATCCTGAAGGATTTAAAAAAAGAGTAGACCAGTTTTTAGGCATCGCGGAAAAACACCATATACAACCGCTTTTTGTTTTTTTTGATGATTGCTGGAACAAGGAGCCAAAAGAAGGAACGCAGCCGGTGCCCAAAACAGGCATACACAATTCGGGCTGGATGCAGGATCCGGGACAACCGGCTTCTGCCGATACTGCAAACTTCCCATTGCTGGAAAAATATGTAAAAGATGTGATGGGACAGTTTGCGCACGACAAACGCATCCTCTTATGGGATTTGTACAATGAGCCGGGCAACAGCAGTAAAGGAAATACCAGCCTGCCATTGCTCACAAAAGTTTTTGAATGGGCAAGGACCGTTAATCCCGATCAGCCCATCAGTGCCGGGTTGTGGGACTGGAACCTCACTGATTTGAATGTATTTCAGATGAATCATTCAGATATCATTACCTATCATAATTATGATGAATTGCCACAACACCAGCGCGTTATTGCCGTTCTTAAAGCAAGTGGCAAACCGCTTATATGCACAGAATACATGGCACGCACCCGTAACAGCCGCTTCGCCACTATTCTTCCGATGCTGAAAAAAGAAAAGGTAGGCGCCATTAACTGGGGTTTTGTGGATGGAAAAACAAATACCATTTATGCCTGGGATACCCCGCTGGCCGATGGCAGCCAGCCAGTTGAATGGTTTCATGATATCTTTAAAAAAGACGGAACCCCGTACCGCGAGGATGAAGTTAACCTGATAAAGAAACTCAATAACCTTAAATAGATTGTACGGATCTTTCTCATAAAGCTTTTCAATAAGTAAAACCAGGTGTTTTAACACCGGGTTTCTTTCTTATTTTTATACCTGTTGCTATGAGTGAAACAATTTCCAAAATAACCCTCCAGGATATTGCCCGTTCGTTAAATATAACGGCGGCAACGGTATCGCGCGCACTGAATAACCATCCGGCCATTAAAGAAGCCACCAAAAAAATGGTAAAAGATGCTGCTGTAAAATTAAATTACCAGCCCAATAAAATAGCTTCTTCACTACGCCTTGGAAAATCAAACATCATTGGTGTTATCATACCCAGCGCGGAAATAAATTTCTTTGGTTCTGTTATTCATGGCATCGAAAAAGTGGCCAATGAAAATAATTACAATGTGCTCATTTATCAGTCGAACGAGTTGTACGAATATGAGAAAAAAGGCGTACAGGCATTTCTGCAATCACAGGTAGACGGTGTGCTGGCCTCCATTTCAAAAGAGTCTATGAACCTCGACCATTACAGTGAAATAAAGAAAAGGGGTGTGCCATTGGTTTTATTCGACCGGGCCAGTGATGAACTGGGTGTATCTTCTGTAGTGGTAGATGACTATGCCGGCGCTTTTGCCGCCACCAAACACCTGATAGAACAGGGTTGTGAAAGAATTGCACATATTGGCGGTCAGCAGCACGTAAATATCTTTAACCAGCGGCTCAAAGGATACATCGATGCCTTAAATGTGCATCATATAGCTGTTAATGACGACCTGATTGTATACGGAAAAGTAAGCATTGAATCGGGCCGGGAATGCATGAACCGGCTGCTGAATGTAAGCAGTGCAAGACCGGACGGCGTTTTTGCTGTGGAAGATTTTACGGCGCTCGGCGCAATGCAGGCCATTAAAGCAGCGGGTATAATTATGCCCGATGAAATTGCCATCGTTGGTTTTGCCAATGAAGCCTTTGGAGAATACATTACCCCTTCACTTTCTTCGGTTAACCAGCAAACAGTTACCATGGGCGAAGAAGCCGCAAAATTATTTTTTGAACTGATGCGTCATGGCGATCCATATGAGGGCAAACCCAGAAAAAAAGTATTGCGGCCAGAACTCATCTGTCGCCAGTCGAGCATCAGGAACCCCGCCGCCGGTATATAATCTAACTTACACGTTTTTCAATCAATAATGTATGTTGCGTACATGCCTGCCTGTTATATTATTTTTTTACACTGTACTGCTGCACGCACAGGTGCCGGTAAATATAAGCGCACTCAATAAAAAAACGGGTGTAACGGTAGCATCGCACGGTAATGGGTTTACAGTTGACTGGCCGGCAGGAAACAACGAAAAAGGCCAGCTGGTATTTGATCTGAACAATGATAAACCGCTGTTCAGCAGCATCCGCCTGATAAAAGGTGGCCATGCCAGTGAACTGGTGAAGCAAGCGGACCCTGCATTTTTGCTGACTATCGGGAAGCGTGATCTTGTATCACAAAACGGGTGGAATATTTTTTTTGATAAAGTACCGCTGAAACCACACCAGACTTACCACATAGACCTCCATAAAAAGACGGCTACTGTAAGCAGCGCAGGTAACAGAACCGTTATTGCGATTGGTGAACTGTCTGCAGAAAATTTTACAGGCATGCTGGAGATTACCCTTTACAATGGAAGTCCTTTGTTCAATATTGCAGCCGTAATGGCTACCAGCAATGATTCAACAGCTATTGTGTACGATGCGGGCCTGGTTAGTAGAGAAAAGAACTGGGATGCTATTCACTGGGCCGATGTATACGATAAAATGCAGCAGTCGCCTTGCCTCATGACCGATACCAGCAGGAACCAGGCAGTCAGATACAGAACTATTATGGGTGCCAATGCTAAAGGCAGCATTGCTGTGTTTCCCGCGCCGCACCAGTATTTTTATCCGCTGGATGAAGCATTTAACCTGAATTTTACGTGGTATGGTAACCGGTATAATAAAATGCTGGATGGCTACGGCCTGGGTATCAGGCAGGATTTATACGGCGATAACAGGTATGTTCCATGGTTCAATGCACCGCCCAATACCCGGCAGCGGATGAATTTCTTTTGTTATATCAGCGCCGGTACACCTGCAGTATTGCTTGACAAAGTAAAAGCTTATACACACAATGATGTCTATGTGCCGCTGGAAGGTTATAAAACAATGGTTAGTCATTTTCACAATGAGTATGTTATGAAGGTAGTACTGGCGGGTAAGCCGGTAGAAGATACACCCGGTTTTGTAAGGGTGTTTAAAGATGCCGGTATTAATATCGTTCACCTGGCGGAGTTTCATTACACCGCGCACCCCAAAGGCCCGGATGATCAGCGTTTGAATGAATTACACCAACTGTTTACCCTTTGCGACCGGCTTTCTGCAGGCAATTTTCTTTTATTACCGGGTGAAGAACCCAATGAATTCCTGGGCGGGCACTGGTTGCAATTTTTTCCAAAGCCCGTCTATTGGATAATGTCAAGGAAAGAAGGGCAACCCTTTTTAACCGATGACCCGGTATATGGAAAAGTATACCGGGTAGCCAATGCCCGTGAAATGCTTGACCTGCTGGAAAAAGAAAATGGACTGGCCTGGACGGCACATGCCAGAACAAAAGGTTCTACCGGCTTTCCGGATAAGTACAGGGAAGAGCATTTTTTTAAATCAGACCGTTTTTTAGGTGCGGCCTGGAAAGCAATGCCAGCAGATTTATCGCAGCCCCGCCTGGGTAAAAGGGTGCTGGACCTGATGGATGATATGAATAACTGGGGATTTAAAAAGAAGGTATTATCCGAAGCGGATCTGTTTACCATTGAAAGGGAGAATGAAATGTATGCGCACCTGAATGTAAACTACCTGCAATTGAAAAATATGCCTGCGTTTAAAAACGGGTGGCAACCGGTGCTGGATGCATTACAGGAAAGCCATTTTTTTTCGACCACCGGTGAAGTATTGATCCCATCTTTTACTGTGAACGGGAAAGCACCTGGTGAAACAGCTGTCCTGAATGGTAATGTCAAAGCGTCCATTGCTTTCAATGTTTCCTGGACCTTTCCGCTCAATTTTGCTGAAATTATTTCAGGCGATGGCATACAGGTATATCGTCATAAAATTGATTTGAATACAACCGGTTCATTTGGCAACAGGTCCATTACTGAAAAAATAGACCTTAGCGGTAGAAAATGGGTAAGGCTGGAAGTGTGGGATGGAGCAGCCAATGGGGCCTTTACGCAAACGATATGGTTACGGTAAGCAGAAGAATATATCACCATTAAAAGTTGGACCCTTTATAGTGTATTGTCTTCAATGGATTTTTATTGTCAAACAATGGTAAAAATTGTAATGGCCAATGCCCGGAACGACGGTTTAGTTATTACCACTATTTTCAATTTAATTATATTCGGGCAGGAAACCCGGATTATGTCACTATTATAATCATCCAATGGACAGGCGCCTTTTTATAGCACCACTGCTACTGTTGTTCATGCTGCCATTTGCTACCATTGCAAATACAAGAACAGTTTACACACTCTGGTCACCCGATAAAAAAACACGTCTTGAATTCGGCAATACTTCCAGCGGCCAGTTGGTCTACCGTGTATGGTATATACAAGCGGAAATCGTTACCTGGTCAGCCCTCGGTTTTGTAATTGAAAATAAAAACGCAGGCGATAATGCCGTGCTGGTTTCAAAAAAGGCAAACAGCGTACGTGAAAAATTTGCATGGCCACTCGGAGAAACAGATACCGTCAGCAATAATTATAATGGCGCGGAACTGCAGTATCGTTCCGCCAACTGCAACTTTGCAATCATGGCAAGGGCATACAATGGCAGCATTGCCTTCCGTTATATCATTCCCAGGCAACCGGGTACGGGCAATGGAAGCATTAGCGCCGAAAAAACACAGTTTGTTTTTCCTGGAAGCTATACCATTTACCAGTACAACCAGGAATCGATTTTTAGTCCCGTTTCCATTGATACTTTTTCTACTACCTGCGATTTTCCGGCTACTCTCACCAATAAAAATTTTTTTGTGAGCATTGGCGAAGCAGTCAATACCAACTATACAAAAGCAGAACTGAAGCGTGGAGACAGTGCCCATAGTCTTTCCATTGTGTTCAGGCGCGACAGTTTGGTAAAAACAGGTAATGACTTTGAAACGCCCTGGCGCACCATCAGCATGGCCACCACAGCAATTGGTTTACATGATTACAGCCAGCTGTATCTTAAATTTGCTTCAACATCTGCAAACGGTGTACCCAACCGGATAAAACCGGGCAAACTGATCAGGGCCCGGTTAAACACACAAAGTGGACTGGATTGTATCGACTTTGCAAGAAAACATCATTTTCAATACATCATGTTTGATGCAGGATGGTATGGAGCCGAATTCAGAACAACTTCTGATCCTACACAGCCCATTGCTGCCATTGATATGCAGCAGGTCATTCAGTATGGAAAACAATATGCGGTAGGCGTTATATTATATGTAAATTATGTGGGGCTCCGTTCAAAACTGGACACACTGCTTCCGCTGTTTAAACAATGGGGCGTAAGCGGCATTAAATTTGGTTTTGTAGATGGGCTCACACAGGCCGGCATTACGTGGTTATCAGGCGCCATTGCAAAAGTGAGCGATTATGGTTTTGTATTAAATATACACGACAATTACAAACCTACCGGACTTAGCAGAAAATGGCCGGCGCTGCTTACGCAGGAAGGTATCAGGGGTGATGAAAATAGCCCGGATGCTTTTCACAATACGGTATTACCGTTTACGCGTTTTTTAGCGGGACCGGCGGACTTTACTTTTTGTTTCCCCAATCCTTCTAACAGTTACAGTAAAAATATTAAAGTAAGCAAGGCTCAGCAACTGGCCCTATCCGTTATATATTTCAGCCCCTTGCAATCAATTTTCTGGTATGGCCTGCCCAAAGAATATACCAACGAATCAGAGATTGAATTTTTTGATTCGGTGCCTACGGTATGGAATGAATCCATCTATCTTTCCGGCGAACCGGGTAAACATATCTCAGTGGTCAGGCGGCATGGCAGCACCTGGTACCTGGGCACCGCGGCAGGGCCTGAAGGATGGAATGGCATCCTTAATATGGATTTTTTAAAAACAATGACCAGTTACCAGGCAACAATATATGCTGACGACGGGCAGGGAGGCATCAGCAAAAAAACCAGGCTGTTTAAAAAAAGCGACCATTTTGCCGTAGCAATTGCTGCAGCAGGCGGACAGGCAATGATCATTTCAGAAACCGGAAAATAATTGTGCGCTGCAACGACAAAAAATATTTTCTATAATGTGACATTTTGAAAAAAGAATGATACGCAGTGAAAAAGACACTTGCGGTATTAATGCTTTCTTTACCTGGCGGAATAAACTGCCAGGTTTGGCTGAATATAAAATGTTTTCAAAAAAAGTATAGCACATGAAGAAATGCGTTGTTATCGGCATAGTGTTCAGCATAGTTGCAGTTTACAGTTTTACCGGCATACTTTCGCGCAAACGCAATTTGGCAGCGCAGAAAGACAACCGGCCAAACATTATCGTGATATTGGCAGACGATATGGGATTTTCTGACGCCGGTTGTTATGGTGGTGAAATCAACACACCCAATATAGATTACCTGGCGGCAAACGGATTAAGGTTCACACAGTTTTACAATACATCGCGCTGCTGCCCCACGCGCGCTTCTTTGTTAACCGGTCTTTACAATCACAATGCCGGCATTGGCGAAATGACCGGAGACCGGCATGAACCCGGGTACCGGGGCCATATTACCAGTAATACTGTAACCATTGCGGAAGTATTGAAAGCTGCGGGTTATCATACCGGCATGACGGGCAAATGGCATGTATCCAATACCATTGAACAAAAAACAGCACAGGAACAAATGGACTGGCTGAACCATAAAACTTTTTACCCTGCATTTTCTCCGCTTGAACAGTATCCAACCGCCCGGGGTTTTGAAAAATATTATGGCAATATCTGGGGCGTGGTTGATTTCTTTGATCCTTTTAGTTTGGTAAATGGAACGACACCTGTTAAAGAAGTTCCGGCAAATTATTATCATACCGATGCAATTAATGACAGTGCTGTTGCTTATATCAGAGAATTCAGCAAAGACAAACAACCATTTTTTCTGTATGTGGCAGAAACTGCACCGCACTGGCCGCTAATGGCGCTGCCGGAAGATATTGCCCGGTATAAAAACACCTATACCGCAGGCTGGGAAGCTATTCGCCGGGCACGTTATCAAAAGATGACAGCTTCGGGTTTGATAGATGCGGGGCGGGCGCCTTTATCACCGGCATGGCCAGCCGATATTGAATGGGAAACCAATCCTCATAAAGAATGGGATGCAATGGCCATGGCAGTGCATGCAGCTATGGTAGACCGGATGGACCAGGGTATAGGAAGGATAATTGAAGCCCTGCGGCAAACCGGCCGGCTGGATAACAGCGTCATTCTTTTTCTCAGCGATAACGGTGCCAGTCCGGAAAATGCCGCTGCGTATGGTCCGGGTTTTGACCGCCCCGGCCAAACCCGTGATGGCTGTAAAATTTCCTACCCGGTTAACAAAGAAGTGATGCCGGGCGCTCAAACAAGTTTTACGTCTATTGGTGAGCGTTGGGCCAATGTGGCCAATACCCCATACCGCTACTGGAAGTCGGAATCGTATGAAGGGGGCATTCATACACCACTGGTTGCATTCTGGCCAAAAGGCATTACTACATCAAAAGGAGCCACCACCAGCCAGGCAGGGCATGTCATGGATCTGATGGCCACCTTTATTGACATTGCACATGCAAAATATCCGGCTGCTTATAATGGTAATAAAATTATTCCAATGCAGGGCCTAAGCCTTCTGCCGGTTTTTAAAGGACTGCAACGCAAAGGCCATGAAGTCCTCTTCAATGAACATTTTGGCGCCAGGTATGTTCGCACTGCCAGCTGGAAAATGGTGGCGCGAAACCGAGAAGCCTGGCACTTGTATAAGATCTCCGAAGATGAGACAGAATTAAATGATTTGGCTGCGCAATACCCTGGCACGGTACATGAACTGGACAGTTTATGGAACAACTGGGCGAAAGACAATCATGTGCTGCATACTAAAAACAATCAATAATTGAACTTCTTTACAGCAAAAGCAATATGTTTTTGCTGCACACCCGCCTGTCATTGGGGCTGTTATTCTACACATTAAGCCAGTATTAAGAAGTATGCACATGATTTTTTGTTAACACCAGCTGGTATATTATTTGAGCCCCCAGGGGTATGACAGCCGAATTTACTTTTTTTAAACAGGTTATCAGTTTTTCCGTTGCTGCAGCCATTGCATATTGCATACCTGTTTATTATTATATACACCGGATGACTTATGAAGAAAGTTATGTGCTGTATGTGGGCAATTTTCTTTTTGCTGCCGTAATCGGAATTTTTATTGCCTGGTTTTATAAAAAGCACGAAAGCAGTATTGGTACCATCCGGCTGGTAGTCATTGGCGGCAAGGCTGCTGTTGCGGGCATTGTTGCTGCCTGCATACTCGTTACATGTATGCTTTTCATTTTTGCACCACAGGTATTTAATTCTGCCGTTTCAGAAAATGCAACACTGAAAGGCGCTCCTGCGCAATTCAACGGTAAAAACCTTGGTTTCGGCCAGGTACTGTATCTAAATGCGGTACTGGGTAATGCGGGCGCTTCATTTTTTATTTCATTGCTGATACCATTTTCCGTAATGAAAAATATATACCCCGATGAAAAAAGAGAAAAACAAACAATTAAAAATGAAAACCCCAAGAAAAATTATCCGTTATGAAAAATTCATTAAACAACCAGTTGCTGGATGCACTTACAACGTGTGCAAATGCCTGTAATTTTTGCACAACCGCCTGTCTCGGCGAAGCCGATGTAAAAATGTTGACTGCCTGCATACGGCTCGATATTGATTGCGCCGCCGTTTGCAGCCTCACGGCATCTTTTATAGCAAGGGGCTCGGCACATGGCGGGCATTTATTGGCCGAATGCGCAGAACTATGCGGCCTGTGCGCGACTGAGTGTGAGAAACATACTCACATGCAGCATTGTGCAGATTGTGCCAAAGCCTGCCGCGAATGTGAAAAAGCCTGTAGAGCAGCCTGATAAATTGAACAACTCTATGAACAAAAAAATTACACTGGTGCTGCTGACCGCATTTATTGCACATGCAGTATTTGCGCAGATAGCTTATCCGTATCCTTCCGCACAATTTTCTTTTTATATAGAAAACAAACAAAGCTTTATGTCTTATATGGATGTAAAGCCGCCCGCCGCCAATGGCAAAACCATCCTTCTTTTTCATGGAAAGAATTTCAGCGGTTATTACTGGAAGGACCTTATTCCGGAACTGATAAAAAAAGGTTACCGTGTTATTGCACCCGACCAGCCAGGCTGGGGCCATTCAGGAAAGCCAGACCTGCATTACAGCTTTCATATGCTCAGCTCTTTGAATAAAAATCTGCTGGATTCATTAAAGATCAATAAAGTTATAGTGCTCGGTCATTCCATGGGAGGTATGCTGGCTATCCGGATTGCACTGATATACCCATTGCTTACCGCGAAACTGGTATTGGAAAACCCGATTGGACTGGAAGATTATAGAACATTTGTTCCATACAAAACCCTGGAGCAGTTGTACGCAAAGGAAAAATTGGCTACCTATGAATCGTATAAGAAATACCAGCAAAGCTATTACCCGCAATGGAAGCCGGCTTATGAACAATATGTAGCCGCGCAGGCGGAAGCTTTGGCAGACCCGTCCTTTGACGCGATTGCCCGGGTAAATGCTGTTACCTATGCAATGATCTATGAGCAACCCGTGGTGTATGAACTGGGTAATATTACCGTGCCGGTATTGCTGGTGATTGGCCAGGCAGACCGTACAGTAGTTGGAAAAGATTTATTAACAGAACAACAAAAAAACCAATATGGGCAATATCCGCAATTGGGTAAAAAAGCAGCGGCCGCAATTAAGAATGCCACATTAGTTGAGCTGGACGGCATCGGCCACATACCCCATGTGCAGGATCTGGCAAAATTTACGGCGGCCTTATTTAGTTTTATTTGATCAGGGGTAGTTAGCAGGTTTTTTTGTACTTTTCCGGCATGTCATTGTTTGTTGCATCATTGAATTCGGGCAGTAACGGTAATTGTTATTATATAGGTAACAACGAAGACGCCGTGCTGGTAGATGCAGGCATCAGTTGCAGGGAAATTGAAAAAAGAATGCGCACGCTGGGGCTGGACCCATCAAAGCTAAAAGCCCTTTTTGTCACACATGAACATACAGATCATATCAGCGGCATACCTACGCTGGTTAAAAAATACCGGCTGCCGGTTTATATAACGGCACGCACTTACCGGGCTTGTGGTTTTTTATTAAATGAGGAACTGGTAAGAACTTTTAATGCTTTTGAACCTGTTCAGGCAGGAACGCTTTCAGTAACCGCATTTCCCAAATGGCACGATGCTATTGATCCGCACAGTTTTATCATCAGTCACAATGGTGTAACAGCAGGCGTATTTACCGATATAGGGGCGCCCTGTAAAAATGTAATTCATTATTTCAGACACTGCCATGCCATCTTCCTGGAAGCCAATTATGATGAGACCATGCTGGCCAACAGCCGTTACCCGATTTTTTTACAGAAGCGCATCAGCGGCAAGCATGGCCACCTTTCCAACGTACAGGCGCTTCAATTATTTGCAGAACACAAGCCGCCTTTTATGACGCATGTATTTCTTTCACACCTTTCCAAAGAAAATAACAACCCGGATATGGTGACGGCCTTGTTCAATGGCAGCGCCAATGGAACGCAAATCATACATGCATCGCGTTATGCTGCTACCGCAGTTTATCAAATCATTGCTTCCTCACCAGTTGTTTCCTCCATTCTTCCACCACGTATGTCCATACCTGTTACGGCCATGCCGGTTGCTGTAAAAGCAAAGAAAGCCGTATTGCCGGAAGTGCAACTCAGTTTATTTTAGCAAATCACCAAAAAAAGCACGGGCCAAATCAACTGATACGCCCATGGAATGGATATTGCATTTTGGTATTTTGTTAACCTCACCGGTATTATTCTATTTCCCTGTACATCCTGGACAAGTATATGCCGGGGTAGTAATTGCTGCCCATCAATACAGTAACTGGCCGGAAGCTCGATGGTTCAGACAACAACCCCGAACGGGTAGATACAAGACAGCTTTTATACATATGTTCATGTAGTGACATGAATATTTACACTTAGCGGGGTAAAATGCCCCTGTTTTAAAATAATACTTGAACGTGTTACCCGTTTGCTTAGCAGTTGCCGGCATACAAACCAGCAGGTTGCGGTTGATTACCATCGGAACCATCCAGTTGCTGTAGTTACTAAGCCGAAGTAATCTTTACCCGTATGGACAAGATGTTGTTAAAAAATATCACTATTTTTTTAACTGTTGACGAACAGACAATAGACAGTTATTTCAACGTTCATGATCCTTCTCCGATCTACAAGAGACAGCTCAGTCACGAGTTTGAAAAATACATTTCATCTTCAATCGTTGCTATTAAAAGACATTCGGTATTGCGGTACAAGCTGGTATGCACAGACGAAAATGACCGTCAGTACGTAGAGCCGTTGATCCACTCCATCCGCCGTCATTTTTCCATTCAGAAGGTTATCAAAGAATCGGAGTTTCTGAAATTTAAGAAAGGCGCGTACAAATTGTTATTCATCAGTATGGCCATTGTTATGATAAGCCATCTTTTTAAAATAACACTCCTAAACGAAGACAACCGTTTTCATTCCATCATTGGCAATGCCATGGATATCTTTAGCTGGGTAATACTATGGACGCCTATTGACAAACTGGTTTTTTTCTGGAATCCATTTTTAAAAGAAATATCCATTTTAGACAGGTTGATGAATGCGGAAATCTTAGTGAGCGTAAAACATTCCGCAGAAGTGGTGATGCAGGAACGAAAATATGCGTAGTACCGCTACCATACTGCTCCTTTTTTTTCTTTCCTTTGATATATGGTCACAGCAAAAACTCAGCTTTGAACAATATTCTTTTATAAGTGCCGGTGAAAGCAGCATGCTGGCACCAGTTGCACATTATCAAAGCAAGCAGAAATGGTATGCAGAAGCCCGGTACAACTATGAAGACATCAATACATTCTCTTTGTATGCCGGCCGTACATTTTCTTCACAACGTGATTTCTCCTGGTCTCTTACACCTATGATAGGTGGAATGGCCGGTAAACTCAAAGGCGGTTCTTTTGGACTGAACTCGGAATGGAGCTTTAAGAAATTTGCTTTCAACTCACAGGCGCAATACAGTGTATCTGCAGAAACACAAAACGATAACTTTTTTTATAACTGGTCAGAATTGTATTACCAGCCGCTCGACTGGATTTATACAGGGATTGCTGTTCAGCATACCCGCGTGTATGCTACCAACTCACTGGTAGATCCGGGCATACTGCTGGGCTTTTCATACAACCAATGGAGCTTCCCGGTGTACAGTTTTAATCCTTTTGATGCAGAAAGATACTTTATAGTAGGCATCAACTGGGAATGGCGCCACAAAAAAAGCAAACTGATAAAACCCGCACCCATTACAGCTGTCCTTTCGGATAAGAATACCGCCCAATAAATTTGCAGGTAAAAAAAATAATAGCTTACCCTTATTGCATGGTAAGTATTCATTGTTGGCAAGATTCCGTATTAAATTTAAATTAAAGATGGAAATACTGCGTTTATAGTATCTATTAAGACATATCAAAACGCAATGTCCATGAAAAACCCTTCTGTATTACAAGCCATGCTTTTTATTGCTGCAAGCGCTTCTGCGCAAATAGGGGTGGGCACAACCACACCCAATTCAACCCTGGATGTGCGCGGTTCTTTATCTACCGGTTACCGCACTTACCGAATGGAGAAGGATAAATTAAATAAGAAACTGCAATCACCTATTAAAAATACCGGCAATTATTTATTATGATATCAACTAACAGCACTCAAAAAATTCTAACCAGTATTGCGACTGTTTTATTTTTTGCAATACAAACGGAAGCGCAGATCGGTGTTGGTACAACCTCGCCCAATTCAACACTCGACGTCCGCGGGTCACTTTCATTAAACTACCGGGCTTTTACAACCAGCAATGCGGTTACCATTTCCGACAATATGCTTGTTTTTACCGGTGTATCTGCGGCTACACTAACACTGCCCGATGCTACCGCCTGTGTAGGCAGGGCGTACTGGATAAAAAATACGAGTTCCAACGTTTCATTGCTTACCATTGCCACCACATCATCTCAAACCATAGATGGCATAACATCATGGTTGCTGGATGAGGCCAATGAAAGCGTCCGCGTTGTGAGCAATGGCGCCAACTGGAATATAAGTGCGCAAAGCTTTCCCACGGGTTCCGGTACCAACTGGAGCCAGGGCGGCAACAGCGTGGCTTCTATAAAAACACTGGGCACCATCAATAACTTTGATCTGCCTTTTATTACCAACAATACTGAAAAAATGCGGTTAACCGGTACCGGTAACCTGGGTATTGGAACCTCAACTTTTAACGGAACATACCCCGAGAAATTGCTGGTCCATACCGGTACAACCAGTTCCGTTAATGCTATTGTGGGTAAAGGTACCATCGACAGTTACCTGCAGCTGAATATTCAAAACCTTTCTAACGGAACAAGCGCCTCTTCCGATGTGGTGGCTACCGCAAATAATGGAAGCGAAACCTCCAACTATGTAGACATGGGCATCAATGGCAGTAACTACGCTGGTGGAGTAATGGGCTCTTCCAATGATGCATACCTGTACAACCTTGGACAGGATTTTTTATTAGCAACAGGTACTTCCGGAAAATCACTTGTCTTTATGACAGGAGGTACTTCGCAGTCATCCAATGAAAGAATGCGCATAGACGGATCGGGCAACGTGGGAATTGGAAATACCAATCCTGCTTACAAGTTACATGTAAGTGCGGCTTCCAATCCTTTGTATTTGTCCGGCCTGCAGTTGGGTTCTGGTTCCGACAGTGTACTAACCATCGTAAACGGTGTGGTAAAAAAGATAAATGCTTCTGCTATCAATGCATGGTCGCTCACGGGTAATGCAGGAACCAGCCCGGCCTCTAATTTTATAGGCACTACCGACGCACAGGCTTTTGTGGTAAAAGTAAACGGCACACAGACCGGCCGTTTTGATCAGAACTCACTGGCACTGGGTATCGGCGCTACTGCCAATAATTCCACACAGTCATATGCTATAGGAAGCAGTGCAACCATAGCTTATAATCATACCAATGCATTTGCAATTGGAAACAGCGCTGTTGTTAGCACAGACAATTCTTTTTCAATAGGCAATAATTCGGAAGCCAACGGCAGTAATTCATTTGCTATAGGCAATGGCGCTGCTGCCAATAATACCAATTCACTGGCCATCGGTTCCGCTGCTGTTACCGCTTACAGCATCACAGATGCAGTGGCTATTGGCAGCAATGCCACAGCCAATTCATCCAGGTCAATTGCCTTTGGAACAGGGTCCACGATCGCCTACAGCCTTAGCCCTGCAGTTGCCATTGGTAATTTGGCTTCGGTAAGTGGTAACAGCGGTGTGGCTATCGGAAACGGATCAAATATCGGTTTTGTAGCAAATGCAACTGCCATTGGTGCAGGCGCTTCCGTAACAGGCAGTGCAGCAGCTTCTACGGCCATCGGTTACAATGCCGCAGCAACATTGCCCAATGAAATCATCCTGGGCGATCGCAGTAATACCAGCCTGGCAGTTGGCATTGGTACAGAAACTTTCAGTAGTTCAAACCGTGAAAAATTACTGGTAGACGCGGGTACTTCGGGCTCCGTAAATGCCATTGTAGGAAGAGGAAATAACAACAATTACCTGCAGTTGAATATACAGAATCAATCAAGCGGTGCAGTAGCTTCATCGGATGTAGTTGCCACTGCAGACAATGGAAGTGAAACCGTCAACTATATTGATATGGGTATCAATTCCAGCAACTATTCGGCAACCGGTATTCTGGGAGGCGCAAATAACGCTTACCTGTACACGACTGGCAATGATTTTGTAATTGGAAATTCTACCAATAACAAAAGCCTTATTTTTTATACAACCACTTCCGGTAACAACATAGAACGCATGCGTATCAATAATACAGGATTGGTGCCGGGCCAGGATAATACATATTCTGCCGGTAACTCCACCAACCGCTGGACGGCCGTATGGGCCGCCAATGGTACCATTCAGACTTCAGATATCAGGCTGAAGAAAAATATTCTGCCGCTTAATTACGGATTGAAGGAAGTATTGATGATGCAACCCGTTAGTTACGACTGGAAAGACAATTCAGGCAAAAATAAAATTGGTTTGATAGCACAGGAAGTAAAAAAGATCATCCCGCAGGTGGTAACCGGCGATGAAGAAAAAGAAACCCTGGGTATGAATTATGCCGAACTGGTGCCGGTGCTAATCAATTCAATAAAAGAATTGCAGCAGCAGATCAATGAGATGAAGAAAACCATCAGCGAACTGAAATCAAATAAATAGTCACCCTTTAATGCCGGTTCGGATGAAAACAAAAATATTATTTTCTGCAGCGTTGCTGGTATCCTGTATGAATACCATGCGTGCGCAGGTAGCCCTGCAAAACAACGGAACGCTTTTTATAAGCAGTCCGTCTGTATTGTATATCAACGGAACGCTCACCAATGCATCCGGCGCCGCACTCACCAATAACGGAAACCTGTACGTGTTGGAAAACCTTGTAAACGGACAAAGCGGTATGGCAGCTGGAGCGGGTACATTATACTTCAGCGGATCAGCCCTGCAAACAGTATCTGGTACGCAGGCTTTTAAAACCTTTAACCTGGTTTCTAACAATGCAGCCGGTATCATGCTTGCCAATGATCTCGGCGTGAGTGGGGCACACACGTTTTCAGCAGGCATTATCAGCACTTCGGCTACACCGAATTACCTGGTGTATGAGGCCGGTTCGTCTTATAGCGGCGATGGGGATACAAAACATGTAAATGGCTGGATAACAAAAAACGGCAACACGGCTTTTATATTTCCCCTGGGCAATGGTACGGTAGAAAGAACAATTGCCATCAACAGCCTTTCTGCTGCTTCTGTTTTTAACGCCAGATACGCTGGTGCTACTACCAATACCGGTAATGTGGCCGCCCCGCTGGTAACGGTTGATCCAAACGAATACTGGATTATCAATAAAATAAGCGGTGGCACTGCAACCGTTGGTATGAACTGGGATAACAGTAAAATAAACATACCTCCGTATTTACTGGCAAATATCCGCGTAGCCAGTTACATTGCCAGCAACTGGACGCAGGCAGGCGGCAGCGCAACGGGTAATATAACAACCACAGGAAATATCACTTCCAATACTTTGTCTTCGTTTGGTTCATTGACATTTGGCAGCACTTCTTTTGCACTGCCCGTAAACCTGGTGCAGTTCGGCGCATACAACAACAATAACTATGGTGTTGTAAACTGGACTACCAGTGACGAACTGAATGTAAACCGTTACGAAATAGAGCGGAGCAATGACGGTGTAATTTTTTATGCGGTGGGAAGTGTGGCCGCACGAAACAGCATTGCTTTGCAACAATATGAGTATACGGATAGCAAAACACTGGCAGAACAAAACTATTACCGCCTGGTTAGTATTGACCAGGATGGCAAAATAAAATTATCGAAAGTAGTAATGGTGAGCGGTAGTTTTAGTACAGAGCGGTACATGGCGGTTGTTAATCCGGCACATAACAGCATCCGGGTTACTACAAAGAATATTACCGGAAGTTTTGACTACAGTATCAACACACTGGGCGGGCAGTTGGTGCAGATGGGCACGCTGAAGATGGCTGGCTCCGGTGGGTACGATATTTATTTATCGGCCGCGGTAAAAAATGCGGTGTATATATTACAGATTCAAAAGCCGGGTTTCAATTTCAGCAGAAAAGTGCTGGTGGAGTAGATTGGGGCTGATTATTTTGTATTTTGAATTTTGTATTTTGAATTCTTTTACTCAGCAAACGCCGGGGATTATTTTGAATTTTGAATTTTAAATTTTGAATTCGTTTGCTCAGCGAATGACAGGGGATTATTTTGAATTTTGAATTTTATATTTTGAATTCGTTTGCTCAGCGAACAAATCCGTAATGCTATACGGGATTGATACTAACCTAACAGTTAGGTTACCACTCAGTTTAAGACGAAATAAGGTTAAATACCTATACCAGCGCCTGAAAGACCTTAAATAGCCGCTTATTTATTTTCAGCTGCAATAACATTTTCAAAATGAGCGTTTTTATACATTAGCTGGGTCAACGAAACTTGCATTCATTGTACTAAAAAACGCCGGGAAACATGCTAACAAGATTTGGAGCAAAAATATTTTTGGTTGATGATGATGTACTGTGCCTGAACCTGTACAAACAGTTTTTAAAACAACTGGGCTATTCCAATGTGCAATTGTTCGACAATGGCAACGACTGCCTGACAAGCCTGGACACCATGAAACCGGATATTATTTTCCTGGATTACAATATGGACGATCTGAATGGAATGGATGTTCTAAAACAAATCAAAAAATTTGATCCTACTGTAACGGTATTGTTTATTTCCGGGCAGGAAGATATAGAAGTAGCTGTAAACACTATTAAACACGGTGCACTTGACTATATTGTTAAATCATCGCTGAGCCCTGAAAAAATGAAATCGATTATGGAAAGAATAGAGAGTGTGATGCCGAAGGAAACCGCGGATGCACCTGATAAAAAATCGCTTTTTAAACGTCTATTCAATTAACCAGCCTTATCTTTTGTTTGATACAAAGCCCTCCTGATACAACCGGAGGGTTTTTGCTTTGGGGGAGGGTAAAAGTAAAAAGTCAAAAGTCAAAATACTTGCCGGAGATAGCATTGCCGGGCAGTCGAATTCAAAATTCAAAATTGAAAATAATCAGCCGGACTTGTGATGGTAACTGTTAGCAGGTTGCCGGATAAAAGAGCGGGTCAGCCGGTAACTCGTCACCGTGCCGGATTTCAAAAAACCGGCGAAAACCGAATATTGCAACCATGTGTCTAAACGCGTGGGTATTAAGGGTTTCGCCGGCTGGCTGCACTATTTTACCGGCAGTTTCACCCGGTCGGCGGCAAAAAACAGACGTTGCTGGAATGCATATTTTTGAGCAGCCTGTTTATATTTACATTTACTGCCTGAAATGCGAATGTCGCCGGTGAAAAAAGAAATGAAGTAAAACGCGGCGCAATTCTAAACCAATTTCAAAAACATGATATGGGACTAAAGGATTTTTTAAAGCAACAGGGCTTTATTGCAGATAGCCCCGGCGACAAAAAAGAAAAGGCAGACAATACCCGTACAACGCCGCCACCGGTAACACCTATGTATTTCCCGGTAAACACCGCACCCGAAACAGGTGCAAAGACGAGCGCCGATCCGTCTTTTGTAACACCGTTGCAGCATGCCGTCAATACCGTTAATGAACAGCCGGATGCTACTTTTATTAAATTTTTTGAAGATGAACTGGTGAAAGCCAATTTGCCGGGTCCGGATTATTTTGAATTCAGGCAGCAACTGGTAAAAACACAACAAAAGATGGCTGCCAAAGGTGTGGTAGCGCCCGATGTGGTTTTACAGGCAGTCATGACCAGTTTTGAAACACAGGACATAACGCCTGCAAAACTGGCCGAAGCTGCCAATCATTATAAAGGCGTGCTGAAACAAAAGAACGATGATTTTTTAAAAGGCGCTGCCGCGGAAAAAAACAACCAGCTGCAAAAACGACAAAATGTGTTGCAGTCGCACGACGAAAATATTAAAAAAATTCAGCAGCAGCTGCAACAACTGGAACTGCAGAAACTGCAACTGGAAGAAGCCATGACCAAAGAAAAGACCCAGTTGGAAGCAGATAAAACCCTCGGCAAGGAAGGCATTGCAAAAATTGAAAAAGCGGAACAGCTGATAACAGCAGCGCATGCTTATATGCAGTCCGCCATTGAAACCGATATTAAAAGGCTGCAGACAGTATAAATTATTGTATAAACGTGTTCAACTATTATTCAACATTATAAACCTACAAATCAAATCATCATGAATGATGTAATAAAAGGTTCTTCCGTGTATACACTGGAAACCGCCGATGAAAAAAAGATGAGAATGGGTATAACTGCCGCTATGGTAGCCATATTTCTTCTTATTGGATATTTCTTGTTACCCCTTATTACCCAGACCATTCGTAACTGGATAGATTTCGGGATACAGATAGGCAAGCTGTTTATTATGATAGGCATCGTGGGTACCATTATACTGATGCGCAAAGTGCTGGTTGCACGCTACAAAAGCGCCATCCGGAAAATGACCCGCTTTCTAATAAAAACAGATTTGCCCGGCTTGCTGGAAGTGGTGGTGCAAAACCGCCGCGATACACTGGCCAAATTCAATACCAGCATTAAAAAGATGATGGCGGCCATCAGCCTGCATACTACTAAAATGGCTGAACGTAAAGTATCCATGCAAAAAAACCTGGATTATGCCGCGCAGTTTAAGAAACAGTCTGAAAATGAAAAGGCCGAACAGCATTTGCGCGATAAAGCCCGCGATCAAATCAGTCATTTTGGCCGTGAAGCGGCAGAAGATGAAAAACTGCTGAAGATCATGCAGGATGATAAACAAAAGATGCTGAAGAGCTATAACTTCTTTGATCGTTTGTACAGCAACCTGGAAAGCAGCACCGAATCTGTTGCCAATACCATTGGCCGCCTGCGCGACCAATTGCAGACTTCCAATACATGGCGCGAAGCAGCACACAGCGCTTCTGCTTTATTGGGTGTGTCTGAGTTTGAGACCATCACCCTGGAAGAAACACGTGATCGCATCGCACAGAATGAATCTGAAGTGATGGCCATGATACATGATCATGAAACCCTGCTCATGAAAATGGAAGCAGAAAATGGTATCATGGATGATGCGGGACAGAAATTGCTGGAACAATACAGCAATAAAGTAGATGTATTTGCTTTTATGAAATCTGATGAAGGCGGTGGAAAATCCGATGCATCTGCCGCAACCGATACATCGTGGTTAACAGCCAATAAAGACCTGTTGAAATAATTGATGCATTAATTGACAGAATCATTATTATAAATACCTCCTTCTGTAGCTGCACGCCATGGCAGGTCTGCAGCACAGAACCAGGTTATCAAAAACAATTCAACAAATCGCCAACTAACAATCAATCAACTTATAATTATGGAACTAACTGAGAAAGGGCAGAAGACCGTTAAAGCCATCCGTAATGTGGTCATCTTTGCTGTATTACTGGTGGGAGGTTATTTCGCTTATAAACAGTGGGGGCCTGCCAAAGATGGCAAGCTGCCCGTAGACAGCAAGTCGGGCAAACCAGACCTGGTAGTTGCCTACAATACATTTACCGGTGTGGAAGGGCTGGTGCTGCAAAATGGTGGAATGGAACCCAATGAAAACAGTCCCCTGTATAAAAATTACGGAATTAAACTCCTGATAAAACAAATGGATGCCGTAAAAGATACCAGGGCCGGCCTGCACTCGGGCGACCTTGACCTGGTGTACTGTACCACCGATGCATTGTCTGTGGAAATGGGTTCGGGCAGCGAGCTGCTGGCAGATAATGTAGTGCAGATTATGCAGGTAAACCAGAGTCATGGTGCAGACGCCATTGTAGTGCGCAAAGGCATAGACGATGTTGCGGCACTTAAAAAGAAAAAGATAGCGTATGCCGTAGGTACTGCATCTCATACTTTACTGCTGAACGTGCTGGAGTCTTCCAATATGAAGATGACAGACATTGATGGCTACCAGGTAGCCGATGGTGTGGAAGCCGCCAACGCATTTAAAAATGGCCAGTGCGATGCGGCCGTGGTTTGGGCACCCGATGATGAAGATTGTGTTGCCTCGCAGGCCGGCGCGAAAGTACTGGTGAGCAGCGCTGTTGCCAGCCAGATCATAGCTGATGGCCTGCTGGTAAAACAATCGGTATTAAAAACAAAACACGACCTGATAGTAAAACTGGTTAAAAGCTGGTTGCAGGGCAATGCAAGTGTAAACCGTGATCCTGCTGCTAAAAAAGAAGCGAATGCATTGTTTGCAAAGGGTTTTAAATTTCCGGAAGATGTGGCCGCTAAATCGGCTGACAAAGTATATTTTTCAACCCTGGGCGATAACGTCAATTTCTTTGGATTAAACAGCACCTATACCGGCATGACGGGAGACAGGATGTATGGACGTATGGCCATCAAATATACAGAAGCAGGACTGGCCAAATCGCCCGCACCCTGGAGAAATGTATCTGATCCTTCTGTGATACAGGAGTTGATGAACGACAAAGATTTTGCTGCAGACAGTAAACAGGCGGCAGATAAAGTAACCGGTTTTAAACCTGCCACGGAAGAAATCAAAACACAGGCATCACAAAGCAGTAAAGTGATAAGTCTTGAGTTCGCTTCCAATTCTGCGCAGCTGGATGAAGATGACAAAGTATTAATAGACCGCGAGATAAAAGAACTGGCGCAGGGTTTTGCAGGGGCATATATACGTGTGGAAGGAAATACTGATAATGTGGGGCCGGCCGGTTTAAATGAAAAGCTTTCGCTCAGCAGGGCTAAATCGGTAGTGAGTTACCTTGTGAATGAACATAAATTTGATCTCAATAAATTTATTGTGGTTGGCAATGGTTCAACCAAACCAGTTCCGGGTTATGAAAGCAATGCCGATGAAGCAAGCCGTGCAAAAAACCGCCGTACAGAATTCCAGTTTATCTGGGATAAAAAAGAAAAGAATTAAACAGCTGCCGGACGGAGCCCATATTTTATAACAGCATCGTACATGAGTGACACCCGGCAGCCGTAAAGCGGATGTCAGCGTCCGCTTTTTTTATGTACGAATTAAAAAACCGCATATGAGTGATAATAATGAAGATTCATTCGCTGTCAGCGTAAAAAGATTTGTATACACGCATCTTTCGCTGATGCAGTTATCCGGGTGGCTGATCCTTTTTGCACTGTGGTGGCTGGTCACCAATTTCGGCCTTATCAATAACCATGTAATGCCAACGCCGCAAAAAACATGGAATGCATTCCTGGATATGAAAGTGAATGATAACCTGGTCAGCAATATCCTCTTTTCTGTGCGCATCAACCTGGTAGGTTATGTGAAATGTATATTGGTGGCGCTTATCGTGGGTTTTGCCATCGGTCTTTCGCCGCGGGTACGTAAAATGTTCAGTCAGCAGGTAAATGCCCTGCGCTTTGTGCCTATAACTGCACTGATGGGTATATTCATTGCCATCAGCGGGTTAACCATTACAACCAAAATTAATTTCCTGGCATTCGGTATTTGGGTTTACCTGGTTCCGGTAGTGGTGCAGCGTATTGACGAAGTAAATGTTACGCACCTGCAAATGATGAAAACGCTCGGTGCGGGTTTCTGGCAAACGGTACGTTTTGTAACCTGGCGATCAGTTATTGCAAGGCTCTCAGATGATATACGCATACTGGTGGGCATCAGCTGGACATATATTATTGTGGCGGAACTGGCGGGCATACAGGGAGGATTGGGAAGTCTTATTTTTTTAGGAGAAAGACAGAGCAATGTAGGCAAAGTGTATGCGGTAATCTTTATCATCGTGGCCATTGGTATCATACAGGATGCATTGTTCAGGTTAATTGACAGGTTATTATTTAAATTCAAATACCAGTAATATGAAGGAAAGCCAATCTATACATGAACAGCCAGCAACAGCTGCAAGTGGTTTGCCACCGGTACTTGAGCTGAGGGGGATTCATCAGAAATATTTCGACAGCAAGACCCAAAAAGATTTTGTGGTGTTCGATAATTTCAACCTGGCAGTGGAGGACTATCCCAATATCGGGCAGTTTGTGGTTATCATGGGAAAATCGGGTTGCGGTAAATCTACCCTGCTCCGCTACTGGACGGGATTGCAAAAACCTACTTCGGGAGAAGTCTTTATTGGCGGAGCGCCCATTGCTGCTAACCAGAGCATGCCCATGGTGTTTCAGCAATATTCTTCGCTTGAATGGTTTTCGGTACTGGAGAACGTAGCGCTTCCACTTACATTAAAAGGTGTTTCAAAAAAACAGGCACACGAACAGGCCATGGAAATGATAAAGGTAGTCGGCCTTGAAGGACATGAAAATAAATTTGCAAAAATGCCACAGCTGAGTGGCGGGCAATTACAACGCGTAGCCATTGCCCGTTGCCTGGTGGCTAACCCCAATATGTTGTTGCTGGATGAACCCTATGGTGCACTGGATGGATATACCCGCGCAAAAATGCAGTTCTTCTTGCTGGATATTTTTCAGAAACGCGAACTGGCCGCGCTCAACCCAACCGTTGTGCTGGTGACACATGACCCTCGTGAAGCCGTTTTACTGGGCCATGATATCTATATTATGGATGCCAACCCCGGGCGGATCGTAAAACACATTAAACCCGATTTGCCCGATCAGCGCGATCGTTCTATACGCAAAGACCCAAGGTTCATTGAAATTGTGGCGTATATAGAAGATGTAATGGAAGGCTCTATCAAATAATTATTTAAAAAATCAGATCGATATCATTGTTTATGGCAACCAAGAAGGTAGATTTTGCAGAAGTGCTGCAAAAATGTGAAATAGTAGTAAAAGAAATGGGACTGGTAATTCAATACACACACAACCTGGATCCTTTTTTTAAGGGCGACCTGGATGGAAAGATAATTTATATAGGCAGTCATTTGTCGGCCGAAGAAAAAGTATTCAACCTCCTGCATTTAGCAGGTCATAGCGTACAATGGAATATAGATGAGCTGTTGCGTACCCTCGGTTCTGAATTGTACCGGAACCCGGATGATGCCTTGCTGCTGAAATTACAGGAGTATGAATGGCAGGCAAACTGTTATGCGATGACTGTTTTGCACCGGGCGGGTGTGCGCAATCTTGATAAATGGCTCAGCAGAAAATATATCATAGACATGCTTTATCTCACCCATTTTTATAAAACAGGCGAGAAGCTCAAAAAAATTACTACAGCAGCAAAAGCCTACCCGTTTAAACGGGATCTGGAGCCGCGGACTATACCCGTTTTCACCCCTACGGCGGGTACACATACACGTAACGGACTTGTTATTTCTTTCTGACAGGCTGGCCGGGTATCACTCATGATTTTTGGGATTTTGCGGTTTTACTAGATAAATTCCTGCAAAAAACCGCATGTTCGGATGGTTTTTATGCGGTTTTAGGTTAGCTTTGGTAATAACCTGCAACTAACCATGCTGAAAGAAGAACGTCACAGTTATATTCTTCACCAGATAAATCTGCACAACAAGATATTATCTTCATCACTCAGTGAGCAAATACAGGTATCGGAAGACACCATCCGGCGCGACCTGCTGGAACTTGCCCAGGATGGAAAAATCATCAAAGTACACGGCGGCGCCTTGTCGAAGTCTTTTAACCCGGCTATCGGCGCTTCCGGAAATGTATATGCGCTGGAAGAAAAGCGGGTGATTGCCGGAAAAGCACTCCAGTTTATAAAAGACGGCATGTTCATTTTAACCACCGGCGGCACTACCATCACCGAGCTGGCCCGCATTCTGCCCAAAGACCTGCAAGCCACCTTCATTACCGTTAGCCTGTCTGCAGCAACGGAATTTACCAACCATCCCAATATAGAAGTGGTGATACTGGGCGATAAGCTTTCAAGGAATTCTAAAATTACCGTAGGCGCCGAAACCATCATGAAAATTCAGCACATAAAAGCGGATATCTGTTTTATTGGCATCAACGCACTGGATATAGAAGGCGGATTAATGGACAATGACTGGGATGTGGTGCAGGTAAAGCGGGCCATGATAAGCAGCGCCAAAAAAGTAATTGCGCTTTCTATCTCTGAAAAAGTTAATTCGTTTGAACCACTCAAAATTTGTGGGGCGGATGAAATTGATATTTTGATAACCGAGCTTGAACCGGGGTCGGACAGACTGCAACCATACAAAGAGAAAGGCATCATGATTTATTAATCTTTAACACCAAAACTACACTGTATGAAGCCAACACATTTTTTTACAACCAGCCTGGCCAAATCAGCACTGCTGTTGTTGCTGTTCAGCACAATGGTGGTCTGCTCTGTGGCACAGGTAACCATTTCCGGAAAGGTTACGGATGATGCCGGCAAACCGGCAACGGGTATAACCGTACAGGTATCCGGCACCACACAAGGCAGCGCCACCGATAACAATGGCAATTATAAACTGACTGCAAATCTGAAAGCAGGAGACTATACCATCAGTTTTTCGGGCGTGGGTTTCGAAACCAGCAAATTGCCGTTAAACATCGGTACATCTCTTTCGTACACAGTGGATGCGGTGATGACAACCCGGGTTTCCAAACTGGATGAAGTGATAGTAACCGGTACTTCGGCCGGTACCACACGGCGCCAGCTGGGAAGTTATATCAGTTCTGTAAATGCAGATGAACTGACCAAAGGCGCAACAGGCAATGTACTTGCTGCACTGCAGGGCAAAACAGCCGGTGCGCAGATAAGCCAGAACTCCGGCGATCCTGCCGGCGGTATATCGGTGCGGCTAAGAGGCATCAGCTCCATTTCATCTTCGTCAGAACCGTTGTATATCATTGATGGCGTAATTGTAAACAATGCCACCAACAGGGTTACCAATACCCAAAGCGGGTATGATGGTTCCGGTTTTGTAGGTTCAGTTGGACAGAGCCGCCTGGTAGATATCAACCCGCAGGATATAGAACGCATTGAAGTATTGAACGGTGCAGCAGCAGCTGCCATTTATGGAAGCCGCGCCAATGCAGGCGTTGTACAGATATTCACTAAAAAAGGCAAAACCGGTGCACCTAAAGTCAGTTTCAGCACCAGCATCCTGAGCAGCAGCCTTCGTAAAAAAATTGACGTAAACAAAGCGCCTACAAAATTTGGAGGTCCAACAGACGGGCCCGGTGCACTTACACAGGATGTCATACAGACCGTTGGTACACCACCCCAGTTACTTACCAATACAACGCCTGTTACCCGGTACGATTACCAGGATTATATTTTCCGCAGCGCATTGGGTACCGATAATACTGTTTCTGTAAGCGGTGGTACAGACAAAACAAAATATTATGTTTCGGGTTCTTACTTCTTTAACCAGGGTATCGTAAAAAACACAGATTTTCAGCGTTACAGTTTCAGGAGCAATATAGAGCAGACACTCAACAAATGGATAAGCGTTAACCTGGGACTTAACTATGTAAACAGTTCAGCCAATGAAAAACCGGATGGCAATTCATTTTATTCACCCATGAACTCGGTGACCATTATCGGCAATTTTCATAATATTTTTCAACGCGATGCATTGGGCAACCTGCAGGCAGTGGGCGAAAGAGGCAGGGCCAACCCCGTATCAGTGATAGAAGACATCAAACAAAAGCAAACCACCAACCGGGTAATTGCCAATGTGGGTATTAAATTAAAACCCATGAAGCACCTCAATATCGATTATATAATGGGTATTGACAACTATGCGCAAAACGGGACCACCTATATTCCACCTTTTGCATACAATGTAAGTACGGCATTCTGGGGCGGTGGCCCAACGCTTGATCCCACACAAAATGGATATGCCAGCGCAGCTACCGATAATTTCTTTGCCATCAACCACGATTTAAACGCTACTTATAATATAGATATCTCAAAAGATATTAATTCTGTAACACAAGTTGGTTTTTCACAGCAGTATGAAAAGAACAATTACCAGTTATCGCAGGGCAGGGGACTGGCGCCTTTTGTACAGGTGGTTAACGGTGCCAGCACCCCTATCCCGGGCGCGGATGATCGCGGTGAATTTTCTGTATACGGTACATTTCTTCAGCAGAATTTCAAATACCGCAACCATTTGTTTGTAACAGGTGCGGTAAGGGTGGATGGTTCTTCTGTATTCGGTGAAAACCAGCGTAACCAGGTATATACAAAAGCCAGCGCCAGTTATGTTTTGTCGGGCACCGATTTCTGGGCAAAAATGGGTGTCTCTAAATGGTGGGATTTGTTGAAACTCCGCGTTGCCTACGGCGAAAGCGGTAACCTTACGGGTATTGGCCCATACACCAGGACTAACACCTATAGCGCCACATCTTACATAGGCAGAACATCTCTTACATCAAGCGGTACTTTGGCCAACGAAAATGTAAAACCGGAAAGGCAGCAGGAATTGGAGTTTGGCGCCGACCTGGCATTCTTTTCAAACAGGCTGGGACTAACGGTAAACGTCTACAACAAGAAAGTAAAAGATTTGCTGTTCAACCGCTTTATTGCGCCTACAACGGGTTTCAGCAGCTTGCTGGATAATTTTGGATCGCTCGAAAACAAAGGCTTCGAAATTGTACTGACCGGTAGTCCGGTTGTTTCAAAAGATTTCAGGTGGGATGTAACGGCTATCTATAACCATAACCGCAACAAGGCTATTAATATTGGCCAGGCTCTGATCCTGCTCAGTACCAATGCTGGTGCTCCGGTTGCTATTATACAGGGGCAACCGATCGGCGTATTTTACGGAACTTTTTTTGCCACCAATAATGGAAGCCTTGTAAAAAATGCAGCCGGTATACCAGTTACGGAGTTGGGTACACAAAACAGTGTACTGGTGTATACACCCGCAAGGGGTGCCAACGGGTTACCCTCCGGTTCAACGCTGCGTAAAATTGTAGGCGACCCCAACCCTGATTGGACCGGAAGCCTGGTAAATGAATTAACCTATAAAAGATTTGGCCTGCGCATACAGCTGGATGCATTGCAGGGAGCGGAAGTTTGGAATGCAGACTGGAGAACCCGGCAGGGTGTTGGAAATGGTAAAGAAGCCGAGAAGGAAGACCTGGGACAATTGCCACGCGGCTATGTTGCCGGAGTATACGCAATTGAAGAATGGCGGGTAGATGATGGTTCTTATGTTAAACTGCGCGAACTTTCGCTGAGCTATGATTTCGGAAAAGTAAAAAGCATCAGCAATATCAGCGTTAGTTTTAGTGGTCGTAATCTAATCAGCTGGGATAATTATAAGGGATATGATCCGGAAGTAAATGCGGGTGGACAAAGCACCATTCTCAGGGGCATTGATTTTGGTGCGGTACCCATTCCCAAAACATTCAGTTTTGGTATAAAAGCAACCTTCTAACCCATAAAAATATTCATCATGAAAAAAATAATTCAAATAACGATATACGCGGCCTGTACCTTAATGGTACTGGGAGGCATAGGTTGCAAAAAAAATTACAGCAATCCCAATGCAGCCACCGCCACACAGGTATTGGGTTCATCCAAAGGTTTAATGGGTACGGCCATCGGTATCCAGCGCACCTATTCGCTGAATGTATCGCCCGGCGTTTCAGACGCCAATGGACTGGTAACCGGCGAAACATTTCTGCTGAACAACGGCAATACCTCCGAGTTGCAACTGGTTACTGGCGCCAATGCCGTAGACGGCACCAATGCATTACTGGGTAATATATGGGTAACGGCCAATAAATGTATTTATGACGCCAATAATGTAATCAACGGAGCCGCACAGCTGGGCGATAAAGGTTATGCCAGCGGGCTGATTGGTTATGCCACCATTATCAAAGCACTTTCTATTGGCAGCCTTTCCATGCTGTGGGAAAAAGTGCCCGATACAACCGGCACGCCAGCCACCGTGTTTATAGATCGTGTTCAGGGATTTAACAAAGCCATTGCAGCCATCGATCGTGCGCTGGCCGCTATCGGCGCCAATGCCATCAGCACCGGTTTCCTCACCGATTTGCCGCCCGGCATATTAAGCAGTACTCCTGCCACCGGTAATGATATCGTAAATACACTCAATGCACTGAAAGCAAGGTATTCTCTGTTTGCCGGTAATTATACGGCAGCACTGGCGGCCGCCAACTCAGTGGATCTTACAAAAAAATCAACCTTTAATTTTGAGGCCGCTACTCCCAACCCTGTGTATAATTCTGCCACGTCTACCAATAACTTATACCAGCCTGTAGATTCTACACTGGGCCTGCCCGTTAGTATTGCACCTGATCTTGCAGACAAACGGATTCCTTTTTACACAACCATCAATGCCACCATTAACCCCCGGTACAGGTTAAATGGATTCTGGAATGCGGCAGCAACCGCCATTCCGATCTATTTCCCCGGTGAGATTACTTTAATCAAAGCCGAAGCATATGCCAGACAGGCCACGCCCGACCTTGTAAACGCCGTAATTGAGCTCAACAAAGTAGTAACTAAAAAGGCTGCGGCCGATCCGCTGGGCATTGGCGCCGACCTGCCCGCAGTAGCGCCTGCCACCCAGGCAGATGTACTTACGCAGATTTACCGCAACAGGTGTATTGAACTCTTTCTTTCGGGGCTGAAACTGGAAGATATGAGAAGGTTTGGAAGGCCCAATACAGAACGCAAACGTAACCTGATGCCTTATCCTTTCCGCGAGAAAGATAGTAATAGCAATACACCAACAGATCCTGCTTTTTAAAAACACGTAGTTAGTATAAAATTGCTATCTTAATAAAACAATGCAGCCCGCATGGCTGCATTGTTTTATTAAATGAACCTGCCATGAACATTTACCGCAGAAAAATAAAATGGATGAGCTTGTTGGCAGCGGGCCAGCTGTTTTTTTTACAGCTGCTGTGCCAGCAGGTTAAAAGACCGCCGCTTACCGGGATTGCTTTTGTAGAATTGCAGGTGAGTGATACAAAAAAAGCCATCATTTTTTATGAAGCATTAATGGGCTATTCACTCAACAACGGCATCATTCGCGTTAATCACCGGCAATTCATAAAAATAAAAGACGGTTTGCCACCGGCGCAGGATGAGCGACTGCTGTGCCTTGGTTTTCAGACCACCGATGCAGAAGCATTCCGGCTTTACCTGCAATCAAGGAATATCGTTGTTCCGCCAGCGGTTCAGAAAGAACCGGGCGGGTCAGTATCTTTTACCGTAACAGACCCGGATAAACATGCGGTTACATTTGTACAGTATGCTAACGCCAAAGGGCAACCGCCTGACATGCTGAATGATAAAAGTATTTCAAAGCGTATACTGCATGCCGGTCTCACCATTTCAGATACTGCTGCTGCCGGTGCATTTTACAGGGATATCCTGGGTTTTTCTGAAATATGGCGGGGAGGCGCAAACGACAGTGTAACCAGCTGGATAAACATGCGCGTTCCGGAAGGAACGGATTACCTGGAATATATGATAGTAAAAGGCACTGTAAGCAGGCAACAACTGGGCGGCCTGCACCATATTGCATTGATGGTGCCCGATATGCAGCAAGCCGTAGACGTTCTAAGTGTCCGCGCTGCTATCTTTGGTTACCCGGTGGCGTCTCCACGCATCGGGCGCAATAACCGCTGGCAGCTGAATTTATTTGACCCGGATGGTACAAGAATTGAATTAATGGAACCCTTTACCATGCGCTGAGATAAAGTGCCCCGTATCCGTATTTTTATCCTTACCGGCAACCCCGGTATTTCCTTTATCCGCAAACCACGCCTGCTAACCGCTCACCGGTTTATGTGAACCGCTCAATTAAGGTTTGATTACCTCTCCACAAATATGTTTTTTGCACCAGCATACAACAGCCATTACAATGGTTGACCCCTGTGCCTTAAACCTTCCTTTCAAAAAATGCCTGGAATTCTATTGCATAAGGCAAGAGTAGGTTTTCTGCCGTTTACAGTCCCAATGCCGTGGCGGCATCTTACTTTTACAGAAAATGAATTAAAGGCTATATTATTGTACCTGCAGCAGGTGAAGTAACAAGTACAGCACCATAAGATAAACCAATGCCAGGCTGTGTGGCCAATGACAATGTTGTAATGATTTTTTTAAGCCCATTATTTTATTCACGGTACATGAAAAAACTCCTGGTTCTTACGATTCTCTTTATTTCGCTGGTATCGTCTGCTGCTGCGCAGAATAAATTTGTAGACAGCATGGTGGAATGGGTAAAAACACATCCCACCATCGATTCTCAATACATCGTTACCCTGCACCGCATCAGTCACCGCGGCATAGACAAGGACCTAAAGCGGTCGTTCGACTATTACGAGAAAGTATCGTACTACAGCGATAGCCTCAATTTTGTTTATGGCAAAGGCCTGGCGCAGATTAACCTCGGTATACTTTTTAGCTACTCAGGAAATTTTGACGCCAGCAATACCGCCTATTTTAAGGCCATTGAATACGCCGAAGCCTGTAATGCCCAGCGGCTGAAGGCGGTTTCTCTCAATAACGTAGGAGAAAACTTCCGGATTCTCAGGAATTTTGCCAAGTGCCGCCGTTATACTGCAGAAGCCATAGACATCAATACCAAACTGACTGCATGGCGCGGTGTTGCTATCAACTATGAATTACTGCAGCAATGCGATATGGAAGAAAAGATGTACGACAGCGCCAAAAATAACCTGGTACGTGGAATGTCATATGCCATTCTTTCGCACGATAGTTCCGTGTTTTCGCTTTTCTACCTGGGATTTGGAAAACTGCATGCCATCAACAACGAAAAAGATTCCGCACTTTTTTATTTTGATAAGGCCGTTAATGAAGCAAAATTCTACAGTATCCCAACGAATGAATACAATGTTTACCTGGCCCAGGTAAAATACCTGAAAGGAACCGGTACCGACGAAAAACTGCGCTTGCTCAATAAGGCCATGCGCATCGCCCGCCAGACCTCAAACCTTGAACGCATTACCGAAGTGGCCCACCAGCTCTTTTTTGTATATGATGAAAAAGACAATAAAGATTCTTCCATGGCCTGGTTCAGGACCTACCGCACTTTTGCCGACTCATTGTATTCAGAAAATAACAAACGCAGCGTAGCAATTAAAGAAACCGAGTGGATGATGAAAAGAAAGGAAATTGAGAACGCACACCTGAAAGCATTTACATTGCTTCAGAACAAAGAGCTTTCAATAAAAAACGGGATGCTGCTGGCAGTTGGCATTTCCTTGTTGCTGATCATTGTAATTGCAGGCGTTGTTTACAAATCCATACAGAACAGCAAAAAGACAGCCGAATCGCAATTAAAACAAAATATAGCGGAGACGCAGATGCAGGTGCTCAGATCGCAGATGAACCCGCATTTTATTTTTAACAGCCTCAACAGCATCGATGCATATATACAAAGCAACGACAAATACAACGCCACGCTTTACCTTAACAAGTTTGCAAAGCTTATCCGCAATGTGCTGGACAGCAGCAAGCAGAATATCATTTCGTTTTCAAAAGATATCGAAACCCTGAAACTGTATATTGAACTGGAAATTCAGCGCAGCGAAAACAAATTCACTACCGATATCAGTATCGATGAAGAACTGATGAACAGCGATTTTAAAGTGCCGCCGCTGATCATTCAGCCATTTGTTGAAAACGCCATTATACACGGACTGCGTAACCGCGATGACAACAAAGGCATATTGCTTATTGTTATCACAAAAACCGAAAACCAGATCTTCTATTCAATTACAGACAACGGCGTGGGCCGAAAAGCATCTGAACAAATGCATTCGGGCAAGGGTAAATCATATGGCATAGAGATGACGCTCGAAAGGGTGAAATTATTTAACAAAGAAACCTCTCCGTCGGTAGAGATTACCGACCTTTACAAAAATGATCAACCTGCCGGTACCAATGTGCTGGTGCATTTAAATATTATATGAAATACAAAGCCATTATCATAGACGATGAGGCAAAAGGCCGGCTGGCATTAAAGCAGAAGCTGACAGATTATTGCCCCGATATAGAAGTGATAGCCGAGGCCGACAACGGACCCGAAGGTATATTCCTGATTGAACACCACAAACCCCGGGTTGTTTTTCTTGATATAGAAATGCCCAGGATGAGCGGCTTTGATATGCTGAACGAGATAAAAGAGAAAAGTTTTCATGTAATATTCACCACCGCCTATGATCAGTATGCTATTAAAGCCATTCGCTTTGCGGCCTTCGATTATTTGCTGAAACCAGTAGATATTGAAGAGCTGAAAGCTGCCGTTGCAAAAATCCAGGATGTTAAACAGACACAGGTAAAGAAACAGGTAGAATTGTTGCGGCAAAATATGCAGCAACCACAGCTGCAACTGCACAAACTGGCTATTCCGGCACTGGAAGGATTGTTTTTTTACGATATCAATGAAGTGGTGCACCTGGAAGCAAACAGCAATTATACCAATATCTACTTCAGCAACAAAACAAAGATTGTTGCCTCCAAAACATTAAAAGAATTTGAAGAGTTGCTGCCCGAAGAATTTTTTTTCCGGACACATCATTCGCATATCATCAACCTGAATTATATAAAGCGTTACATAAAAGGAGACGGTGGTCAGATTGAGATGCAGAATGGCAATTACGTAGATGTTTCCAGGAGAAAGAAAGACGAATTCCTCAAAATAATCGGTCTCTGACTACATTCACCAAATACTTGTTTCACAATTTTTGTACCGGCTAATGGCCGGTTTTTTTATCTTATAAAACCGCAAACCCGTAACGGTTGATGCTGTACGAAAAAACCAGCTGTAAAAAAAGACTGTACAGGTCCGTTGCAGCCTTACCATGAAAGAAGTACAATTGTTTCTGTGGCCTTATCCATTATGATTACTGTTGTAATATGGAAAAATCTTCCATCAGCCCATAGTCATACAGGTCATAATCTTTACCTGCCACCGGTTTGTAAACATAACGCCAATGCCAGGGAGACACCAGCCCCGGCGCGGGCTTGTTATAGTGGGGGCCCAGCGTATTCTTTAAACTACCGGTAACCACCAGCGCTGCTTTATTGTCGCCTTTTTTTACAAAAGCAGTTATATCAACACTTGTTTCATTGCCAGTTAAAACGGCCACCTGGCGGTCATTTATTTTCAGCAGGGCAACCGTTCCATACCATTTGCCAGTCACCAGTTTATATTTCTTTTTTTCATCTGCAACCGTAAAGTTCTTTTCATACACAACTTCGTGACCGTATAGCGGTAAACCCTGCTCTTTCCAGCTACCCATTTGCAAAGGTTGCGGCGAAATGATATGCCAGCCTGCTGTATCCGGCGAGAGGCCAAAATTTCCGGTAATATACACCGGCTGAATTTCTGCGTAAACGCTCATACGTGGCGCAACCAGCTGCAGGGTGTTTTCGCCGGCCTGTACAAGCGGGGCTATATTAAAAACGGAAAAATTTTTATCGAGCCACCATTCGTTTTCGTTCTTTTTCAATAAGCTGCCATTTACATAGACATCCCACAACTGGCTTCTTTCCACCACGGCTTTTAGCTGCAGTTCATTTACTGATTTTGAATCCACGTTAAAATGGTATTTCACTTCAAAGCCAGAACCTGCTTTGAAAGTATCGCGGCTGATGGTCTGGTCTTTAAATTGTACCGATGTGTTCCACGGATCACCATCAATGAAACCATTGCGTTTGAATAAGTAATCAGCCGCCAGGTAAAAGTACCGGTGTGGAAGAAGTGTATCTTTTAATTTAAGTTCACAGAAATCGAGGGTGAGCACATTTGGCCGTAAGCGGGTAATTGCTGAACCCGTAACCGGCAAGGCCGTTGCCTGCGCTTCGGATTGCTTTTTTACAGGTTCGGGAAAAGCGGCATAGGTACCGGCGTTTATAAACAATAACAGGCTGCCCGCTTCGGGCAGGTTGTATTGAATGTATAATCCGTTTCCGGAAATTTTTGCGGGGTAAGCCGTTATTTCACCTGTTTGTGTGTTCAATGCCAGGGCTTTTTTACCTGCAATAAAACATTTTCCCTGTAGCGATCCGGAGATAGATGAATTGGTCAGAAACAGCAACTGTCCGTCCTGCAATTTGCGCCGCATATGGAATAATTTGCCTGCCGCAGTATCTGACTGTTCAAAACGGATGTCTTTGTTGCCAAAATATTTTTCCACCACTGCATACGTAAGATCGTCTGGCCATTTAAACTGAAGCGTGCCGGAAATAAATGATTGCAATGTTTTATTTTTTTCGCCATTCACAAATTGCACCGTGTCAAAGACCAGCACCTTGCCGCCATTGGCTTTAAATTGCTGCAACAGGCGGAGGGTGGTTGAATTGATGTTTTCAGTTCCTGCGGGCAACACAACGGTTTTATAAGCGGCCTGTCCTATAATAAACCGGTTGCCAGAAACCCTGCCATTTCTTTGTATGATGTCTTCACTGCCCAAATCATACTCTGCCTGCGCTTTTTCCAGCCGGGTAATAAACGACTGGAATGCCTGCCCGGTTTTATAGCCAATGCGGTTGCTGTCTATATACCGGTAATACATCCACGAAGTAGTGGTTGGTTCAATAACCAGTACATCATTTATTTGCCTGCCCGATGACAACGCCAGCGAAAGGCGCGCAAAATGTTTGTTGAGACCTCCATAGTACGGCCACCAGGGGTTATGATAAGAAAAAGATTGCGGGTAATCATATTTCCTCGCACCTTCAATAGACATATAGGCAAGGTGCTGGTTGAGTGTATTAACTCCCAGTACATATTCCCAGTCGCCCAGCCTTTTCATGTCTTTAAATGTAAGCTCCCATCCGCCGCCACCATAGGTTTCACTCAGCGTTCTTTTCTTTCCCAGCTGGTTGGCAACACTGGCCAGTTCTTTTACGGAACGTATATTTCCAAACTGGGCCTCATGGCTGTATTCATTAAACTGGTTGAAGAGCATGTCAATTCCAGGCCGCTGGTGCCAGGCATACATGGCCATATTGTCTGGTCCGTGCATTAGGTTGGGCCATTCATGCTCCCAGTAATGGCCGGTCCATTCCAGTTTTTTTGCGCTGGTTTATTTGTTCATGGGCTTGCTCCAGTATTCAATAAACAGATCCAGCAAAACGGAATAATAATTATGGCGGATTTTTTTCCAGTTGCCGGTCTCTTCAAATAGCGAAGGCAGGTTCTCCTGCAGCAGGTAACCCCATTTTTTTTCAAACGCCGGAAACAGCAAAGGCGTCCAGCGGATGCTTTTATTACCGGATGATTCTATATTGGGTTCATCAGAAAATATTCCTTTCACTGTTTTGCCAAACTCGCTTCCTACCACTGGCTCATAGCCATTGCGCATGGTAAGATCCAGGAATTTTTCGGTCACTCCGGGCACCATCAGATCTACATAAGAAAAGCCGCCATACCAGGCCGACTTATGATAGTATTCTTTTTTAAAAACAATATAGTTCCCCGGGGCGGTGTTGTTTTTATCTAGGACAATCTTATATGACACATCGGTTTTTGTTTCCAACGCAATAAAGTACTGGCTGCTATCGGGCAAAAGGTCGACTTTTTGCATAGTCAGCATTTGCGCCTGGTTATAAGATGAAGGCATGGCTGCCGGTACATGGCCTCCCGCAAAGCCGCTGGGGTAAGAGTTCTCGTCGTAAATCCATATATCAAGGCCAAGCTGTTTGGCTTTCTGCATGGCGTATTGCCAGAGGCTGAACCATTCGGTACCCAGGTAGGGGGTTACCAGGCCCGGCCTGGGATGCACAAATACGCCACCAAATGATTGTTCCTTAAAACCGGAGAGCATAGAGTCGATGATGGTTTTGGTGACAGCCGTATTCCATACCCACAGGGGTGCACTACCGAATTCTTTACCGGGTTTTGCAAATTGCTGTTGTATGTATGAAAACGAATGGCGGCGTGCTTGCGGCTGGGCAACGCAATGGAAAATAAAAAGGATGGAGATCAGGCAGGTGGAAATGGCGTTTCTTGTATTCATCGTTCGTGTATATCAGGGAAAAAGAAAAATTACAGTTGTCTTAATATGTTTTCGCCGATGATATTCATACACCATTTCAGAAGGCAGAAAAATTCCAGTTACCGGCCCAGCGTATCACCGGTTTGCCGTTTTTGATGGTCATAGGCAGCCAAATATACCTTGAATCGGGAAGATCGGTTTTATTCCAGCGGTCTGCCAAAAATATAAATGCATTTTTTTTACCAGGCACTTCTACAACATAGGTACTTTGCGCCGAATAAGTAATGGCTTCATCTTTGCCGGTGCAGGGGTTGCCATTTTGTTTCCAGCTTCCCAGCATTGCTCTTGCAGATGCCCAGGAGGCGGCATTGGGTGCCCACCCGGTGCAACCCGAAGAAAATAAATAATAGGTGTTGTTGTGTTTCATGACTGCCGGCGCCTCCCTGTATGCACCTGCCAGTATTTTTCTTTCGGTAGTGGTATGCAGAAGGTAATCGTTTGAAAGTAATGTTATATAAAGGCTGGCATTGCCGTCTGATGAATAGATATGGTAGGCCTGGCCATCATTATCGCGGAAAACGGTCATGTCGCGCGCCTCGTGGCCATTGGGTCTTTCACTCCTGATATAACGGTAGGGGCCTTCGGGGCGGTCGCTAACGGCAACGCCCGATCGCGCATAGCTGTAATCTTCATTATCTATATGCATCCACATTACAAATTTGCCGGTCATATCATTGTAGATCACTTTCGGTCTTTCAATGACTTTGCTGGTATGCAGGTCATGGCTGCTGTCTGTAGTATTGGGCGACAATGCCAGGCCTTCATATTTCCAGTTTAACAGATCTGCCGAAGAATAACAACTTACACCACCGGCCGCAACACGGTAGTCGTCCCACGAAACTATATATGGTACCCGGATGGTTTCTCCTTTTTTAACTTCTCCAAACCAGTAATAAATGCCTTTGTATAAAAGCAAGCCGCCACCATGCGCATTGATGGAATTGCCGTCTGTATCTTTCCATATGGCGCCCGGCGTAAAATAGCGTTGCTGGGCATTCAATGTTTTGCCGGCAATCATTGAAGTAAGAAGCATCAACAATAAAATAATAATTTTCATCAGGGTGATTTTAATAACGCCAGCGATTGCTGCTTGCTGCAATCACCGGGAAGTTACAATTTCCTGCAAAGATCCGGATCGGCAGCACCACTCTTTGTGCTACATTCGTACCCAAACAGCCATTCATGGAGCAATATGCAGCACTTTTACAGGACTTGTATGATAAAATACCCAGGAGACACAATGCAGAAAATGTAGGTATCATAAACAGTATCCTGGATGATTATGTAACAATTTTAGGCAAAATAGAATCCATCAATCCCTGGTACGAAAAAAATACGGCAGGCTTTTATCCAACCCTCGAATCGATCCAGAATAATATAAAAATGTCGAACAGCAGCAAACACGCAAAAAAAGCAAAAGATGCTTTGTTTGATGAAGCCTCCGGAAGCCTGAAAGACGATATTCAGGCCCTGATTGCTGTTTATGGAAATGGGGACCAGCCTGCAGGGTAGCAGCCGTTAGTTGAACAACAACTACCTATTTACTAAAAATTTTTGGGATTTCCCTCCGTTTGCAGATTGTAGCAGATACAGGCCATTGCCCAATTGACTGGTTTCTATCCTGTTTTTACCTGCTTGCAGTAAAAGTTTTTTTAACCGTTGGCCGGAAATATCCGAGAGTATAAGGGTAGTGGTATTTTTTACAACTACTTCCAGCAACTGGTTTACACTATTGGCAGGTATAAAGAAATCACTGTCAACATTTATCGTTACCGAAATGGTTTTTGAATAATCATAATGCCCGTCGGGATACACATTTTTTATCCTGTAATAATTATTGCCGTTTAAAGGCATACCGTCATTGTACTGGTAACTATGCGGGCCAGGCAATGCAGATGAACTGATGGTTGCAACACCTGTAAAAACAAGTCCATCGGCGCTTCTTTCCAATTCAAATTTTTGATGGTCATTACCGGCGCTTGCTCTCCAATCTACTGTTATACCCATTGAAGCCTCCTGCGCATGCAGGTTTTCAATTTGCACGGGTAATATAAGAAACGTACCAAGGCCAACAGACCCGCAAAAACAATAAAGGCCGGTACGTTGTGAAACCGGGGTGGCACTGCCAAATACCCTGAAATAATAAACCGTGCCCGCGCTTAAACCGGAAAGACTTAATTGTACTCCGCTACTGGGCCCGCTGGAAATGGCACATCCCAATTGGGTTAATGAACCGCATACCGGGCCACCATTAAATGCCTGTATACCCAATACCAGTGAAGTATTTTGAAAGCAGGAAATATAGGCCGTTGGGCCGGTAGCATAAAATTTAAACCAGATATCCGATGCGTCTTTTGAAATGCTGCCACAGGTAGGTGCAGGAGCGCATGCATCCATAGATACAATGGGCTCACAGGCGGTGCGGTTATCGAAAGCAATCCCCCCGTTACAGGAAGTACCGGTATTGCAGCCATAGATCCATGCCGGATCAAAACTTACGGCCGAGGCAAAATTGGAACCGCCGCCGGGACAAACCTGGCCCCTGGTAATATTTGTGAACAATAAAAATATAATAGAAACAACCGGGACAATGGATTTCACAGAAATTGAATTATTGGATTAGTTAAAAATATAGTTAAGAAATTAAAAATGCAAGCGTTTATACTTATGAATCAACGATTTATATGCAACTACTTAGATAGATTCAATAAAACGATTACTCAAACAACTATTTTGTTAAGGCTGGAATAATTGTTGTTTTAGTAAAGGCGGATCCTGAAAACTTTAAACACATCAAAATGCAAAAATTCGTACAACAATTGCTGCTTAGTTTATTTACGGTAGCTGTTTTTTTCAGCGCATGTTCTAAAAATAATAATGACAAGAATGCCCACATCCAGGTAAGACTGGTTGATAATCCGCCAGCGGATATAAAAGAAGTATGGGTAGATATTCGACAGGTGGAAGTGATGGTAAATGACTCATCACCGGTATTATTGGGGGGCACCCATCCGGGAGTTTATAATTTGCTGGAATTGACAAATGGAAAAGATACATTGCTGGCTGATGCATTTATTCCGGCCGGTAAGATCAGCCAGATTAGGCTGATACTGGGCGACAATAATTACATTGTTACCCGGTTGGGAGAAAAACTAAGTTTAAAAACACCCAGTGCCCAGCAATCCGGATTAAAGGTGCAGGTGCACCAGGATGTGGCCGGGGGTATTTTATACAGGCTGACGCTCGACTTTGACGTAGCAAGATCCATTGTGCAGGCAGGCAACAGCGGCAATATTATTTTAAAACCGGTACTGCGTTTGGTGTCTTTCCTGCCATCTGGCGGTGATTTACGTGGAGTGGTGGTGCCAGGTTCGGTATTAACAGCTGTTTATGCCATTAATGGACCTGATACCGTTGCCACAGCTTTTACAAGTGTTCCTTCAGGCAATTTTTATATAAAAGATATACCTGGCGGTAATTACCTGTTAAGTTATGTGCCGGCAGACACTTTGTATAAAGCGGCGCAGAAAAATGCTACAGTAGTAGTTGGCCAGGTAAACGTAGCAGATACGGTAACGCTGGTTAAATAAATGTCCATTCTTTTTCTGCAGGCAAATAGCGGTCAAGGTAAATGGGTAATTCCAGCCATAAGATGGGCCGGTAGTCATAATTTGATGCACTGTTAACAAAAATGCATTTTTAAAATCAGCAACGGGTGAGTACTTTTGACCGGTTTTTTATTATACAGCATCCTCTGAAGTAAAAACCATACACGATTCCCTCCATATCTGGTTTTAACTGTACTATATTGAAAATCAAAAAATTAAGAAAGAAATACAGCAGGCTAACGGGAGTCGTCATATTTTGCTTTGCGCTGTTGATGCTGCTGACTGGTTTTTTCTATTTCAAGCGTGGTCCCACCAACACGATGGTTAATGGCAACCGGCTCGTTCATATACAAGAGGTGAACGGACGCTATTCTCTTTACAAAGACGGCAAGCCTTTTATCATAAAAGGCGGCGCAGGATATTCTTATTTAAATGAGTTGTCTGCCAGCGGGGGCAATACCATTATTTGCTGGGATACCACGCAAATGGAAAATGTGCTGAATGAAGCTGCCCGCCATCAGCTGGTGGTAATAGCAGGTATTGACATACCCGGTGTACAAAGTTTTGATAATTATAAAAACAAGGCTAAAGTTGATTCTCTTTTTACTGCAAGCACCCAATTAGTGCTCAAATACAAGGATCACCCGGCCCTGCTGGCCTGGTGCCTGGGCAATGAACTGAAATTCCCGAATTCTATTGAATACGACCAGTTTTATTATCAGTACAACCGGTTGCTGAGCATGGTTCACAGCAATGATCCCAACCATCCTGTTTGTACCACCGTTATCAATGTATCAAAAAATAATATTTTTAATATACGATGGCGCGTCCCGGCAATGGATTTTATCGGTTTGAATATTTACAACAGCATCCGGACTATTGAAGGTGATCTTAATTACATCAAATTATTCTGGAACGGGCCTTATTTTGTTTCCGAATGGGCACCGCGCGGAGGGTGGGAAGCACCTGTAACTAGCTGGCGAGCGCCTATTGAAAACAGCAGCACCGCCAATGCGCAGGAGTACTACGATTTTTTTGTAAAATATATGCCTTTACACGATACGCGTTATTTAGGGTCGATGGTTTTCTACTGGGGCACCCGGCAGGAATACACCCATACCTTTTACAGTATCTTTAATGAAGACGGCCAGGCTACCGAAACTAAAGAAGCATTGTACGATTGCTGGAATGATACAGTAACCAGTCACAAGTCGCCACGGGTAGGAGATATGCATATAGACAGCGGCCTGGTGGCAAGGGATAATATTATTTTCAACGCAGGTTCAATGCATTCCGCACGCATTTCGGTAAAAAACAACAACTCCTCAGACAGCCTGCAATACCGCTGGCAAATTATGAAGGAAGATTGGTCGACCTGGGGTAAAATATGGGTTCATTTTAAAAAGCCGGTAGTGGAAAATGGTTTGCAGGCAGACAGCAACCAGCAGCGTATTAATTTTGAAGCGCCTCACAAAGAAGGACCGTACAGGATATTCGTAACCGTATCGAATGAAAAAGGGTACTGCGCCAATGCCAATATCCCTTTTTACGTAATAGAATAATGGAAGATAAAATAATTATCATCGGCGCTCCTTCCGCCGCAGAGAGAAAATCGCTGCGGCTGATGATATGTTTAGGCATCTTCTCCATGGCTTTTTTTTTGTACAGCGTGCTGCAAAAAAGCAATATCAGCTATTACCCGTTGTACGTATTGCTGATGATAACACTGGTTTATTACTCTTTCAAATACCTGCATGAGTGGTACCATTACTTTTCTATTTCAACCACGCCAAAGCCAGTTGTTTCCCGAATATTTACGGTGGATATTTTAACTACGTATTGCGCGGGCGAACCGTTCGATATGCTGGAGCAAACGCTGGTTGCCATGCAGCAAGTGACTTATCCGCATACATCGTGGTGCTGCGATGAAGCAGATGATCCGCTGGTAAAACAATTGTGTGAACGGCTGGGTGTGCGGCATGTAACCAGGGTTATAAAGAAAGATGCCAAAGCCGGAAATATCAACAATGCATTGCAGTTTGCTACCGGAGAAATTTGCCTGGTGCTGGACCCTGACCATATTCCTGTTCCGGAAATAATGGATGAGATCATCCCTTATTTTGAGGACCCGTCCATTGGATTTGTACAAATAGTACAGGCATATTATAACCAGACAGAAACCATGGTGGCAAAAGGAGCCGCCCAGCAGACCTACCAGTTTTATGGCCCTGTAATGATGACCATGAACAGGTATGGCACCGCGCAGGCCATCGGCGCCAATTGTACATTCCGGAGATCTGCGTTGGATTCTATCGGCGGTCATGCAAGCGGTCTAGCAGAAGATATGCATACCGCCATGCAACTGCATGCAAAAGGCTGGCGGTCCGTGTATGTGCCTGCTATTCTTACCCGCGGCCTGGTACCGGCTACCATGTCTTCTTACTATAAACAACAATTGAAATGGAGCCGAGGCACCTGGGAACTTTTTGTAATGGTATTACCCAAAGTGTTCCGCAAATTAACCTGGCGCCAGAAAATCCACTATTTCACACTACCATTTCATTATCTCAGCGGACTGATTTTTTTAATAAATTTTTTAATACCCGTAGTCTCCCTGTTTACAGGTTACGTGCCCCTGCAAATGGATCTGCTGAATTTTTTGCTGGCAGCGGTTCCGCTTTTTTGTATGGGCATTTTTATACGGCACTACGTACAAAAATGGGTGGCGGAAGAAACAGAACGGGGATTTCATATCGTTGGGGGCATCCTGCAAATTGGCACCTGGTGGATACATTCAGTGGGAATTATCTACACGTTCATCCGTAAAAAAGTACCTTATATACCTACACCAAAAAACGATTCAGACTCATTGCCACTGCTGGTGAGCCTGCCCAATATACTGATTGCTGTTGTATCACTGGTAGCCATCGTATATGGTTTTTTGTACGATTATACGCCCTACACCACTTTCATGGCAGTGCTGGCTTTTATGCAGATAATCTTTATGGTATTTATTTTTTCTATTTCCGGTTATGTGAGAGACAGCAGCAAATTGAACCAGATTGCCAGCAAAATAAAAGCGAGAAACGGATTTATCATTTTAACACACGGGTTTGTAAGGAAATATTCGGTTGCCCTATCCATTGCAGTTACCATCTTTTTTGTTTTTGGTTTCCTGGAAAAACAACGGCTGCCCGAATACATGCCCAGTCCCCTGCCTGGCTTGCAGGTGTTTTACCGGGGTGTTGCCATTCCGGGTGACAAAAAAACGCCATTTGCATCCGAGGCCAGTTTTTCCACAGCGAGCGGCAATGATGTCCGGTTGGTAGCTATGAATATCTATAACAGCGGCAACAGCATAGGCAAACCTGATACTGCCGAACTCAGCAAACTATACGCTGGCAATATGCTGGCATTATTACAATGGGCGCCCTGGCAAAATGATCAGGCCTTGCAGAATGCCGGAGACAGCGTGTTGCTCCAAAATATTAATAGCGGCAGGTACGATACAACCATTGCTGCACTGGCCGCACAACTGGCAAAATGGGATAAGCCTGTTTTTTTAATTCCGGCCCGCGGGCTGCAGAAACAGGGCTTTTTACCACTGGCAACTAATACATCCGGTGCGGATGTTTTTATAAATGCCTGGCAACATATGCACCGCATTTTTGAAAAAGAAGGCGCCGGCAAAGTTATTTGGATTTGGCATCCGCCATCGATGGAAAATGCCACTGCGTATTTTCCCGGCAACAATTATGCTGACTGGATGGGTGTACATATAAATGCGCATGATGCATACCGTTACCATAGCCAGTTATTTGGCTTTGATTCGGTTTACCGGCCTTACCACCAGCTGTACATTGCACAATCAACGGAGCTGCCTGTAATGATTACCGGTGTACCGGCTACTATCAGCGATAAAGCCAACTGGTGGAAAGCCACATGGCAGACAATTGATACCGGTTTTACCGAAATAAAAGCCCTGATAGCAGGCGTTGATTCCCCGGACGCTCAAAAACAGGTGCCGCCAACAGGCATCAGTCAGCGTATGCACAATGTATTTGCCGCGGCCCCGCCTTCAAAAGCATTGTTTCCACTGCAAAAAAACGGTGCTCCGCCAACCATACATCATGTACCTGCTTTAACGCTCCCTGCCTCATTAAAAGGTGTGGTGTACAATAAAGGCATTTACTGGTTCAGAAACCGGCACACACTGAATAAAAGAACAATTGAAGATGATGTAAAAGCAATGAAGGAAGCGGGTATCAATACCGTTGAACGTAGAATGCCCGGATTTTATGATCGAAAAGTGGAACCGGTATTGCTGGCAAATAAAATGAACCTGGTACCCAGGTTCTGGCTGCTGGCTACACCGCGGGTAATAGATGATGCCGTGCAGATGAAAAAAGAAAAGGAAAAAATCCTTTCAACCATTGCAGATAATAAGTCCAGGCCCAATATTGTTGCATGGAACCTCGGAGAAGATATATTGCATGTATTGTCTAACCAGTGTTTTAAACCCGATTACTTTTATTATGAGCAGCAATACCTTGGCTGGCTCGCCGATCTGTGTACCGAAATAAGAAAAATAGACAGCAGCAGACCGATCATCATGGACTTGCATTGGAATGCTGGCGGGCCGGCACGTTTTCACACCTATAAAAACCGGGTTCCGCTGATAAATTATTTTATGCTGGAAGCGGATGAAAAATACCCGCAGGGTCTGCAGGCAACATTGCAGGATGGTATGGTATGGGGTAAAGTACCTGTTTCGATGTGGTCTAAGCTGCCTAACGTACAACAATCTGCTACCATACCCGCCTGGCAGGATTTGGAAAATACCAATTATATTTCGTTGAACGGTATCCTGGATCTGGATGGAAGAAAAAAAGAAAGTTATGGTACCGTATTACGCACTTGGACAAATAAGTATCTGTCCCCGTCAGGCATCCCGGAAACCAAAATATTGCGGCCTGCAGCCATTACCCGCGAAGATATAAAACTGGTATACCAACTGATCTACCGTAAAAATGGAGCTTTCTGGACGCCTTATGATCAGTACGAGAAAAACATATCTTTTGAATGGTATCTCGTACGGATTGACCAGTACGGCAACACCATGTTTATTAAGAAAATAGGTGAGGGCAAACCATTTATTGAACTGACGATGCCCGGAGATCCGCAGTTTTATAGATTGTATGCAGAAGCTATTTCAGGCAATAACGTTAAAATGGTGCATGCATCTCTCAACACTCCATTGCAGTAAACCCGTTGTTTGTGCATCCTATGCTGTTTGGTTTTTATTGCAATCTTTATGAACCGGCGCATTAAAATAAAATAAATAAAGCAGGCTTTTCCCGGATTATGATAGATTCGTTGCATGATTGGTATTACTATGGTATTATAACTTCCCAATTTTAATGACCCGCATATGAAATACCCGGCCATGCTCCCTTTGTTTTCCGCTGTGCTTCTGTTAGTCAGCGCTGTACCTTTGCATTTGCAAAGTCAGCAACCCGTTACCCTCCTGGTAAAAGATGCAATGCAGCCTTTGTCTGCACCACAACTCAGCGGTTTCATAGGCCAAAAACTGGATGCTTCTTACCAGCACCGTATTCTTGCGCAGGACGCAGACAATCTTATAAAGCCTTTTCTCAACCGCACCGAATCATCCTGCTGGCAATCTGAATTTTGGGGCAAATGGTTTACTTCTGCATTGCTGGCTTACCGTTATAAGCCAACGCCGCAGTTAAAAGCGGTGCTGGATAAATCTGTAACTGATCTGATTGCTACGCAGGATACCGATGGCTATATTGGCAACTATGCGCCGGATAAACATTTACAGCAATGGGATATCTGGGGCCGAAAATATTGTATGCTGGGGCTTATCGGTTATTATGATCTTACGCAAAACCGTGGTTCCCTGGAAGCCGCCGGCAAACTGGCCGATCACCTTATCAAAGAACTGGCTGATAACAAAACACCCATCGTAAAACTGGGCAACCACCGCGGTATGGCTGCATCGTCGGTGCTGGAGCCGGTGACGCTGCTGTATACACGTACAGGCAAAAAAAAATACCTTGATTTTGCAGAAGAAATTGTACGCGAATGGGAGACAGACGATGGCCCGCGGCTGTTGTCGCAGTCACTAACGCCGGTAGGTAAGCGCTTTCCAAAACCTGTACACAGCTGGTACGGATGGGAACAGGGGCAAAAAGCCTATGAAATGATGTCATGTTATGAAGGCTTGCTGGAATTATACCGCGTTACAGGCAATGAGCAATATAAACAAGCCGTGGTAAACACCTGGCAAAGCATCCGGGATACAGAATTGAATATTGCCGGCTCCGGTTCTGCCATGGAGTGCTGGTTTGGCGGCAAAAATTACCAGGCATTGTCAATCAATCATTACCAGGAAACATGTGTTACCGCTACCTGGATAAAACTCAGCCAGCAGTTGCTCCGGCTTACCGGTGAGGCAAAATATGCGGATGCCGTTGAGCAATCTTATTACAATGCATTGCTGGGCGCTATGTATTCGGATGGCTCAGACTGGGCCAAATATACTCCCTTGTCTGGCGAACGGTTAAAAGGGGAGGAGCAATGTCATATGGGTATCAATTGTTGTGAGGCAAGCGGCCCGCGCGGTTTGTTTACGCTGCCGCTGACCGCGGTAATGAAAACTGCAGCCGGAGTGAGCATTAACTTTTTTATACCCGGTAATTTTACAACAACAACGCCCGGTGGCCAATTGATGGGTATTACACAAACTACCAGCTACCCGGTTTCAGGAAGCAGCAGTCTCACAATAAAAATATCGAAGCAGGAATTATTTACCATCAGGTTACGCAATCCGTACTGGAGCCAGCAGTCATCTGTAACAGTAAACAATGAGCCCGTGGCCATTGCCGCGGCAGGTGATTTTATTACCATTTCGCGTAAATGGAAAACGGGCGATTCAATTGTAATTGCACTGGATATGCGCGGCCATATTGCACGCACCGGCGCCAGCAACGAGTTTTTTGCTATCACGCGCGGTCCACTGGTACTGGCCAGGGATATGCGGTTGGGTCTGCCCGATACGGATGAACCCCTGCAACCCGTAGTCGGTAAAGACGGATTTATAGAATTGCAATCTGCGGTTACTGATTCCCGTTGCTGGTTCAGCGCAAAGGCGTCTTTTATAATTGAGTCACACGGGGAGGGCGGACCAAAACCTGTTCAGTTGCTCCTGTGCGATTATGCCTCTGCCGGCAATACATTCGATGCTGCTTCGCGATTCAGGGTATGGATACCACAATTGGTGGATCCCGTAAAACTACCGTAAGAATGCCATTGCTGATTACGGGATGTTGGGATATAGAAATTTGCTGTTGCGGGGTTTTATTGCTGATTGTATTTGTTCATTTTTGGATGTTGATTTGATGCAACCTGGTACTGTATAATAGTGACGGATGCGCCCGGCAATCACATTCTGAAAGTTTGTATTAATTTTGATGGTCCGGGTATACCGGTCTACCTTGAAAAAAACAGACGTTGTATGCAAAGTTTTATGCGGATAATTTGTTGCGGATTGATTTTAAGCATGGTGGCCTTTACGCAGAAAAATGCATTACCCGTTTCTTATGCATACGGAGCAGACACCTCCATTCACAATACAGCCGTTTTGTGCAGGGTTCCTTCCCGTACAGTGACAGTGCACGCTGCTGTCTTCAGTACCACTGGTACAACATCCGCCTTCAATAAAATGGTATTTATAAAAGGTGGTGGGTTTATGATGGGTTCACGCGGGTTTGAAGATGCACAACCACTGCATACTGTAACCATTAACAGTTTCTGGATGGATGAACACGAAGTAACCAATGCCGAATTTGCTCTTTTTGTAAAAGCCACCGGTTATACAACGGTGGCGGAAAGAAAATTAAATCCCGCCGATTTTCCCGGTGTGCCAGCAGATAAATTAGTGCCGGGTTCAGCAGTTTTTACACCGCCCGCAAAAAAGGTTTCACTGGATAACCCCCTGCAATGGTGGCAATATATAGCTGGCGCAAGCTGGAAACATCCGATGGGGCCATCTACCGGCATTCAACAGAAACCAAACGATCCTGTAGTACAGGTATGTTATGAAGATGCCGTAGCATATGCAAAATGGGCTGGCAAAAGATTGCCTACCGAAGCAGAGTGGGAGTATGCAGCTGCAGCTGGTAAAACAAACCATCCATATTACTGGGGCAATGAACTAAAACCCGCCGGAAAATGGGTAGCCAATATTTTCCAGGGCAGTTTTCCCGAAGGCAATACATCAGAAGACGGGTTTACTACACTGGCTCCCGTAAAATCTTTTCCCGGCAATAGTTTTGGATTGTATGATATGGAAGGTAATGTATGGGAGTGGTGCAGTGATTTGTACAGGCCCGATTATTACAGGAACAGTCCGGCGCTGAACCCGAAAGGACCAAAAGACAGTTATGACCCCGATGAACCGGGTGTAGAAAAACATGTGCAGCGGGGCGGATCATTTTTATGCAGCGATGCATACTGTATTCGCTACAAAGCCGGCAGCCGCGGCAAAGGTGAAACCAGCAGCGCCAGCAACAACCTAGGCTTCCGCTGCGTAAAAAACAAATAAGTCAGCAACTTACAAATAACTTTTCTTACACATCCATCCGAGTGCCTCCGTAGCATATTTTACATCTTCCTGTTTGCAACGAATTTCAGCACTGCGCAACGCGTTCGCATCAATTTTCGTATGCTGCAATAACTTTAATTGCTCCATTTTAAAATTCGACAATTTTCTACAAGTAATGTGCCGGCAAATCCCAATTTTTCGGATTGATAATTGAGTTGCGGCGTATCTGCGCGTAATAATTATACAGCAGCCGGCGCAGTTACGCTTTCATCATTTTTTTAAAATGTAGTATTAAACCAAATAAATATGGAAAACAATCTAACACCAACTGGTGGAACTTTGCGCAGTGTATCGATCATTGTTATGTCTGTTGTACTGGCAGCAGCCATTGCTGTTGCCGGCTATTTTTTGGCGGCCGGCCTTCGCGACATGAAAAAAACCGGCAGCATTGTCTCTGTAAAAGGTCTTTCTGAAAAAATAGTTCAATCCAATGAGGCAAAACTGCTGATACGGTATGAAATAGCTGCCAATTCCGTTACAGAATTCTCTGCTGCTGCAGCCGCGGCGCAATATGAGATTCAGCAGTTCCTGCTTGTCCAGGGTTTCAAACAATCTGAAATTCAGCAGGGCGATGTGCAAATGCTCGATATGATGGCACAAAAGTCGGTTACAGACAGAAAATCTGCCCGTTATATTGGCAACGGCGAAATCATTGTTGCTTCTGATAATGTGTCCCTGGCCGGCAGTACGAAAGATTCAGTTGTACAGTTATTGAAAAAAGGGGTCCCTGTATCCGTCACATCGCTGAAATATTATTTTACAGATCTCAATGCGGTTAAAAATGATATGCTGAAAGATGCCGCAGCCAATGCACGCACCATTGCTACCACTGTTGCTGAAAATGCAGGTGTACAGATCAAAAACATGCAATCGGCCGCACAGGGAGGGTTTGAAGTAGGTGAACCAGGCGATGAAAACCGGCCGGCATTCAGTACGGAGTCCGGCAACAACTCGCTCAATAAAAAAGTAAGGGTAGTGGTTAACGTAGATTTTGCGGTAACAGAATAAATAAGATAACAGCAAAGGCATTCTTTAATGTATCCTTTACCAGAAACTATAAAAATTGAAATATGCAGGGAGCATCCGATCCTGCTGACAGTAACCAGTTGATACTGGATTATAACAGCAAATATATTTATACCGTGAGGCCAGTTGAAATTACCAACCTGCTTGCAACAGGTGTGGTGGCCTTGCAGGAATATTCGGTAGTGGACATGGAAGGCAACGTGATTAAATTGTATAAAACTGGCATAGGCAACTGGTATGATTTACCGGAAATGAATGCCGATGCACAATGCGCGCTATTGTCTTTATTGAAATCGGGCATCGACCTGAAAAACCGGCTGGCGGGATAGGTGCTGATTAATATTGGTTACCTGCAATTACAGCGGCCCATGTATTGTAATGCTGCAACGCAGGTTTGTGTATACCGGGTTGAATGACGGTTTGTTTTGTATTGAATTCTTTTAGCTGTTCAATGCTTGTATAAATACCGGATTTAAGACCCGCCATATACGCTGCACCGAGTGCTGATACATCTGCATGGCCGATGTTCACTACCGGGGTCTTTAATAAATCGGCCAGCAACTGCATTACAAAACGGTTTGACGTAATACCGCCATCCGCCATCAGTTGCTGCAATGGAATGTTGGTATCGGCCTGCATTGCCTTTACAACATCCATTACCTGGAAGGCAATGGACTCCAGCGCAGCCCTGGTAATATGGTTTTTATTGGTGCCAAAACCAAGTCCAACAATCGATGCCTTCCGGTTCATATCCCAGTATGGCGCACCCAGTCCGCTGAATGCCGGTATCAGAAATACACCGCCATTATCCGGAACGGCGTTTGCCATTGCTTCGGTGTTGCTGCTATCGGTAAATAAACCCAGTTCATTTTTCAGCCATTCTATGGTAGCTCCGCAGGTTACAATTACACCTTCCAGTGCATAGTTTACAATATCTTCCGTGCTCCAGCAAATGGTAGTAACCATACCATTTTTAGAATCTACCGGCGCTGCACCAATATTCATTAAAATGGAACAGCCTGTGCCCATGGTGGCTTTTGCTGAACCAGGTGTAAAACAACCTTCGCCAAATGCAGCGGCATGCGAATCGCCGATCATCCCCGTAATGGTTATCTTACCGGGAAGCAGTCCATCAAAATTGGTAGAACCAAAATCAGCCGATGAAGGTTTTAGTTCCGGTAGCCGCAGTTTGGAAAGTTGAAATGTTTCGAGCAGTTCTTCGTCCCATTGTAAACTATGAAGATTGAACAACAATGTCCTGGAGGCATTGGTGTAGTCAGTATAATAACTCTTTCCGGCCGTGAGCTTGTACAATAACCAGGTATCTACGGTACCAAAAAACGCGTTGCCTTCATCCACCGCTGTTTTTACTGATTCATTGTGCTGGTAAAGCCAGGCAAGTTTGCTTCCGGAAAAATATGGATCGATCAGCAAACCTGTTTTTGCGTGTACCCTTTCCTGGTAGCCCGCCTTTTTCCATGCTTCACATATTGCCAGCGAACGTTTGCATTGCCATACCACCGCACGGTACAACGGTTGACCGTTTTTATTCCACAGTACAAAAGTTTCGCGCTGGTTAGATATACCCGCCGTTTTAATATCAGTCAATACGCCGCCTTTGGAAATAAATTCTTTTAAACATTGTTGTACCGACTGCAACACGTTGTTATAGATGTCTTCCGGGTCCTGCTCCACAAAACCATTGTTAAGGTAATGGGTTTTCAGGGGTACTGTTCCCCGGGCAAATGGCTGCCCCAGTTCATCAAATAAGATGGTTTTTGTGCTGCTGGTACCCTGGTCGATGGCCAGTATATATTTTTTTTGCAATGAAAATATTTTTTCTTCAGTTAAACAGGAGCCCTTGTCTATTGTTCTTTGCTGTTGGCCTTATCAATAATAACGGCAAGCAGAATTACAAAACCTTTTACCACTTGCTGAAAGAACGGGGAAACATTTAACAATACCAACCCGTTATTGAGCACGCCAATGATCACAGCACCCAGAACCGTGCCCCAGATACTGCCCTTGCCGCCGGAAAGGGATGTTCCGCCAATCACTACCGCCGCAATGGCATCCAGCTCATACGTAATACCTGCATTTGGCTGTGCTGAATCAAGCCTTGATGTAACTACAATACCGCCGGCAGCCGCCAGCGCGCCTGCAATCATGTATACTTTTAATTTTATTTTGTTGATATTGATACCAGATAACCTTGCAGCGTTTTCATTGCCCCCGATGGCATAAATATAACGGCCCAGCTTTGTTTTTTGGGTGATGACTGCTGCCAGCAGCACAATAATACCGGAGATCCATACCGGAAGCGGCATTCCTAAAAACCAGCCGGTGCCAATATGGGCGAACTGCGGACCGAGCCCACTGATAGGAAACCCTTTTGTCCATAACATCGTTAACCCCCGGGCAACCGTAAGCATGGCCAGCGTTGCTACAAAGGGCGGAACCTTAAACCGCGTAATTGCCCAGCCGTTGAAAAGGCCTGCCAGGCAACCGGTTAGTAAGCCGGCCATGATAGCACCCAACACCGTAAAACCAATATAAAGATTGACCGATGGAATGGCTATACCGTTTTTGAGCAGGCCGGCTGCTATAGCACCGCACAATGCCAGTACAGAACCTACAGATAAATCAATTCCGGCTGTCAGCACCACCAGCGTCATACCGGTGGCGATGCAAATGTTTACGGATATCTGCCTCAATACATTCCATGCATTGTCTGCCGTAAGGAATTTATCAGACAGTATACTCAGCGCCAGGCACAATACAAAAAGTGCAATGAGCGACTGAAATTTTGCCAGATGACGGGTATATTTTTTAAAGCCCGAAGGAGCATTTTCCTGCAATGTAATTTCCATGTTGGCGTTTGTTTTAGGTATGGCGGCAGCCAGGATAGCATTTTCGGTTGCCTGCTTCACTGGTATATCTGCTGTAAGTTTCCCTTCACACATGACCAGTATGCGATCGGCAACCGTCAATAATTCGGGTAATTCGGAAGAGACTACAATAATTCCAAGACCCTGGTCGGCCAGTTTATGAATGAGTTTATAAATTTCGGTTTTGGCGTGAATGTCAATACCGCGCGTGGGTTCGTCCAGCATCAGCAGCTTTGGATTTTTGGCCAGCCATTTGGCCAGTACAATTTTTTGCTGGTTGCCCCCACTAAGGTGTACAACAGCCTGTTTATCCGAAGCTGTTTTTATTTTTAAGTCCCCGATGTATTTTTTCGACAGGGCCCGTTCCGCGCCGGCATTCAGCAGCCCGGCTGTTTCCATATTGCCGAGTGTGGTGAGGCTGATATTGGTGCGTACATCCAGCCCCGTTATTAATCCGTCTTTTTTACGGTCTTCGGGCACCAGTGCCAGTCCGGCTTGAATGGCGTCTGCCGGCGATTTGCAAATAACCTGTTGCTCATCCAGGAAAATCTTTCCTGAAAAAAAGGGAGCACGCATTCCAAAAATTGATTCCATTAGTTCGGTCCGCCCTGCGCCCATCAGTCCGAAAATGCCCAATATCTCACCCTTTTGCAATGAAAAGCTCACATCGCTGAAAAGATAGCCGCCTTTTTTTTCGGGATGTTTCAGTGCCAGGTTCTCTGCACGGAACAGTTGAACAGGCAGGCTGGGCGCTGCCGGTCGTTCAGGCATTGCCGTTATCTGCCTGCCTACCATTTTTTCAATCAGTGCATCAGGCTCAATACCCTGCATATCGCCGCTTTCTATGCTGCATCCGTCGCGCAGCACAATATAACGGTCGGCTATCCTGAACAATTCATCCAGCTTATGCGAGATATAGACAATGGTTTTATTTTCTTTTTTGAGACTTGCAATAATGTCGAACAGGATGGCCGTTTCATTTTCGCTGATGGCAGAAGTTGGTTCATCCATGATAATTACTGCTGCATCGGTAAGCAATGCTTTCGCAATTTCTATCACCTGCTGCTGGCCCACTTTCAGGTAAGCAATTTTAGTATCCGGGTCTACCTCCAATTTTAATCTTTGCAACAACTTTCTTGTTATTTCCTGCATCCTGTTTTTATCGAGCAGGCCCTGGCTGTTTATTATTTCGCGGCCGAGGAAAATATTTTCCATGACGCTCAGGTAAGGGATCAGGTTAAGTTCCTGGTGTATGATGGCGATACCGCAAGCCTGTGCGTCTTTGATAGAATGGAATACAACATGCTGTCCGTTGTACATGATCCTGCCTTCATAATCGCCCACCACGCCGGAAAGGATTTTCATGAGGGTAGATTTGCCGGCGCCGTTTTCTCCCAGGATGGCATTTACTTTGCCAGGCAATAACTCCATGCAAACATTGTTCAGGGCAATCACCCCGGGATACCGCTTGGTTATATTTTCTACTGTCAGCAAATGGTTAAAATGGTTACACTCATTTAATAATACTGTTAGGGCAAAAGTTTTAGTGCAACAGGTACCAGCTCAGGTATTCCTGGTTTCAGGTGCGCCTGGTTTAGTTCCATCGCTGCATACAAAAGGATGCTGTCACCTTTTTTTACACTGGCGCGGAAAGGCGGTAAAACTTCCTTTCTTACTATTTTATTTATTTCAGCAGATACATTGTTAAAATCTGCCGTACTGCTGAACTCATTGATGTCTATCAGCCCCGACGCATCACGGATGGCATTGCCATAAACAAATTCGGTGGTAAATTTTATTTCTTTCTTTGCACTGTCTGCACCTATGGCAATAGTAATATCATTCTCGCCGATGGCTTCAACAACACCTGTGGCTTTTACCAGGAAATACCTGGTATTGCCAATACCCAGCGCATGTGAATAATCAGCAAATGCTTTACCGGGGTTTGATTGCAGGAGCGTTTCCAGCACTGTAATGTCGGCCGCTTTATCCAGTTGTGCGGCCAGTTTTTGATGATAAAAAATAGTAGCGTATGCTGCTGCATCGAATTGGTGAGCAGCCGGTGCATTTTTTACAGTATCCAGTTTTTTAAAGTACAGCGAATGATATACAACAAATGCTATCACTGCAACCGATAAAATATATTTGATTGTTTTTTTCATGATACTGCCCGGCCACTTTATAAAACCCGTTTTTTTATTTCTTATTTTTTTCTCCGTAAGCGGTATAATCAGCAACATTGCTGCTGGTTACCAGTTCTACCGCCACCGGCATTTTTTTTGCGAAATCACGTCTGCCTTTAAACCATGCGTCTGCATAGTCTGCGGCAGTCTCGGCCATCACCTGCGGAAACTGCATCGCGGTGGCCTGTATTTTTCCGTCGCGGATGGCCAGTACGGCATCTTCGGCGCCATCGAACCCAAATACCTGTACACCCGGTTTTCCTGCGGCCGCCAATGCCTGGTAAGCACCCATTGCCATGGCATCGTTGCCGCAAAAGACTGCGTCAATATCCGGGTGTGCCTGTAATATGGATTCCAGTACTTCCATGCCTTTATTGCGGTCAAAGTCGGCTGTTTGCTGTGCTACCATTTTCAGATCGGGGTAGTTGTCTACCAGGCTATGAAAACCTTTAGACCGGTTCCAGGTATTGTTGTCGCTCACCAGACCAAGCAGTTCTGCATACTTTCCTTTTTTATGCAGCTTTTCCACAAAATACCTGCCCAGGGCAACACAACCAGAATAACTGTCGGAGAGTATTTGCGAAGTAGCGCCGTCTGTGCTGTTTACTTCACGGTCAATACAAAAAACAGGTACGCCGGCATTTTTTGCACGCAGCACATTGGCTACTGAGCCATCTGCGTCTGTTGGATTAAAAAGTATGGCATTGTAACCGGAAGCCAGTGCATTTTCAAAATGTTCTGTTTCCGTAGCGGTATTGTTTTGCGAATCGAAGATTTTGGCTTCATAGCCCAGTTCTTTGGCCCTTGCAGCTGCTTTGTCTGCCATAAAGACAAACCATGGATTGTTGAGCGTAGATACAATCACTGCTATTTTTTTGGGAGTGTTTGACGCAGTATTGGTTTTACAACCCGCGCTGCAAACTGCTATCATACCCAGCACCATTGCTATTGCCGCAAACTGTACAGAAAATTTTTTCATATCAGTCAATCGTTTTTGGTAGTAAGCATGTACCGGCGATACGCCTTTACTTTAATAATTTCAACGCAGCCTCTGCTATACCTTTCCTTGAAATTCCATAGTGTTCCAATATTTCCGTTTGTGATCCGGTAACAGTGTATTCGTCGGGGATACCCATTATCTTAAATGCATTCCTGTAATTATGCTGCAGCAGGAACGACGCGCAGGCTTCGCCCAACCCACCATATATACTGTGTTCTTCAATGGTTATAATGGGCTTGCCTGTGCTGGCAACAGCAGCCAGCAAACCATGATCCAGCGGCTTTATGGTATGCATGCTGATTACGGTGGCTTCTATTCCGCTTTCTTCTGCGAGCAGCCAGGCAGCCTGCAATGCCGGGTAAACTGTTTCACCCACGGCAATAAATGTGATGGCGGTTCCTTCTTTTATAATGCGGCCTTTGCCAATGATAAATTCATGTTCTGCGGAAGGTTTTAACAGGGGCATCGCTTTTTTACCAAAACGGATATAGATGGGTTGGTTTATTGCCGCCGCATTTCTGATGGCCTGTTCGCTTTCAAAATTATCGGCGGGCGCAACAATAATAAGATTGTTAATGGCGCGCAGTACGGCAAAATCGTGGAGGCTGTGATGCGTAGAACCCAGGGCGCCATAGCTAACGCCTGCGCTGATACCAATCAGCCGTACCGGGTTACCGGAGTACGCAACATCCGTTTTTATTTGTTCCAGTGCGCGGGCAGTTAAAAAACATGCCGGCGAAACCGCGAATGTTTTTTTGCCCGCTGCTGCCAGGCCCGCTGCAACACCCACCAGGTTTTGTTCGGCAATGCCAATTTCCACCAGCTGTTCCGGAAATTTATGACCGAAAGGCGTCAGTTTACCAGATCCGCGCGAATCGCTGGTAACGGCAATGATATCTCTGTCTGCCGCTGCAAGCAATTGCAGTGTTTCGCTGAAGACCTCCAGGTTGGCTTTACCAGTTATCTTATAGTCTGTTATCGTTTCCACCAATGCGTTGTTTGTTTTTATAATGCGGACAGTGCGCTGTCCAGTTCTTCAATGGCAATACCATATTGTTCGGGTGAAGGCACACCATGGTGCCATTTCAGCACATTTTCCATATAACTCACACCACGACCTTTTATGGTATGTGCAATGACGAGGCTTGGTTTTCCGGTGGTGAATGGCAATGCATGAAAATTTTCTTTCAGTGCGCCCAGGTCATGTCCGTTTACGTGGCGTACACTCCAGCCAAAGCTTTCAAATTTGCCGTCAATAGGATCGGTATTGCAGACTTCGCTGGTCTTGCCGCTGATCTGTAGTTTATTATAGTCAATGATGGCGCAGAGATTGTCCAGCTTATAATGTGATGCAGTTAATGCTGCTTCCCAGTTTGAACCTTCCGGTAGTTCGCCATCGCCCAGGAGTGTAAAAACCCGGAAGGTTTTTTTATCCATTTTTGCAGCCAGTGCCATACCTGCACTCAGCGACAGACCATGCCCCAGTGAACCGGTATTCTGTTCCACCCCGGCAACTTTACGGGTGGGATGCCCGATGTATTGAGACTTATACCGGCAAAGCGTTTCAAGATCAGATTCCGGGAAAAAGCCTTTGTCTGCCAGCACTACAAACAGCGCTTCCACGCAATGACCCTTGCTTTGTATGTACCGGTCCCGGTCGGGCGAATTGAAATTGCCCGGACCAACATTCATAACATCATTGTACAGTACATTAAGAATGTCTGTGCACGACAAACTACCGCCGGTATGCCCTGCTTTGGCGCCGACAATATATTTCAGTATATTTTTACGGTACCCGATTGATTTGATGGCTAATTCTTTTTCGGTCATATGCTATTGTATGGGGGTTGCGGATTATCAGTTATTACAGGATAGGCGAACATGAACCAGTTAACTTGCCGGCAGTGGGCTTTCATGATGGTATACTTCCCAACCCATATAGTTACCCATTGCCTCTTTCAGTATGCCCGCCGTTTTAGAAGCGTTCATAACCACATGGTGTTCAAAACCGTTCCTGCATACATACTGCATCAATGCCTGCAGGTTGGGTATTTGTGAAACCGCCCTGGTTCCGAATGTTTTCAATTCATCATCTGTAAGCCGGCCTTCGCCTATATAGGCTTTTATAACGCCTTTTGGGTCATCGGTGCTGATGCGGCCATAAGTCAATGGAGACGCAGGTGTGCGGCCGGCCAGCGCGCCATAGGTATTTTCCACGCCTACCGTGGTGCCCAATATGGGCGCGGTGCTGATTTCAATATCCGGTAAAAATGATTTTGCCCAGTTGCCACAATGAAACAGCACACATTTTTCATCATCGTCAGCATAATTATTATTCCAGTCAACCAGCGCACTGGGCGAACCCGAAGCCAGTTGCATGGCATACATAGTCAGCGTTCCGGTTACATCTACTTCGCATGCGCTGGGCAGCATGTTCTCGCTCATCATACTCATGCTGGTGCATACATTGCAGCCATAGTTTTGCTGTAAAGATGTCCAGCACTGGATGGCGGTGGCATCCAGCGCGTGTTCTTCCATGAATGCGTGCAGGGCCACATCCAGTTTGGCAATCTGAACCAGTTTGTCATTCGGGGTAAGTCCGGTGGGCGTATACCCTTTTATACTTGCCAGCCTTTCTTTCACACTGTTGTCATTAATGGTCAGGCGGTTGGCATGGCCGAGTATCTGCGAAAGATCCACCGTTACAACGGATATGCCATTGCGCTGTAATATTTTTTCACTGTAACGAACGGTATTAAATGCGCCCGGTCTTGCACCTACTGCGCCAATGCGAACATTGCGCAGCCCCTTTACTACCCGGCAGGCGGCAGTAAATTGCTGCAGGTCTGCAATAAAGCTGGGGTCGGAGGGGTGTACAACATGTTTGGTAGTGAGCGAGTATTTTATACCAAACTGGTAGAGGTTATTGCAAACGGATATTTTACCGCACCAGGCATCGCGCCTGCGCGCCACATCCAGTTTCTCCAGGTCGTCCGGGTAGGCCTGCACCAGTACCGGAACATCCAGGTTGGCCAGTTTCAATGTTTCAGCCACTCCTTTTTCATCACCAAAATTGGGCAATACCACCAGCACGCCCATTATATCCGATGCAAATTTTTTAAAGAGTGCTGCGCAGGCCTGCGCTTCGCGGAACGTTTCCACGCCACCCAGTTTGGTAACCGATTCTTCCAGCATAATGGGCCGGATATTGGTTTTTGAAAATGCTTCCAGCAGATCTGCACGGCATTCGCCTACTAATTTATCCGGAAAAAAATCGCGGTTGCCTATGATAACGCCCAGCGTAATGGGTTCTTTGGTTTTGATTTCCATTTCTGTATAAACAAGCTTCAGTTAAAAAAATGCGTTTCCCTAATTTGCAATAATCAGTTCAATTTCATGATGCAGGAACAGTTCTTTGTGTTTGTCTTCTATTCCGTTGTCGGTAATGATATAGTCAATCAGTGATAAGGCGCCCAGGCTGGCAAAGGCGCTTTTTCCAATTTTGGTAGAATCCGCCACCAGGTAAGTAGTATCTGCAGCATCTATCATTGCTTTTTTTACCACCAGGTCGCTGATACTGGGATAGGTCAGTCCCGATTTTAATGAAAGTCCGGCTGTGGCCAGGAACAGTTTTTGAACATTCAGTCCTTTAAAGAAATCGGCTGCTTTCTGACCGGTGAGCGAAAGCGTAGGCGGTTTGAATTCGCCACCGGTAACAATTACATCTATACCCGGTTCCACCCCCAGCATCAACGCAATGTTCAGTCCGTTGGTGATAACCCTCAGTTCCTTAAAACCCCGCAACTTCTTGGCTATTTCGGTGGTGGTTGTTCCCGAATCGAGTATAATGGTATCTCCTTTTTCAATCAATTCAACGCATCTGGCAGCTATCCGCTCTTTCTTGTCCATGTTTTCCAGGTGAGATAAGGCGAATGCCTGTACCTGGTCTTTGATATTCTTTAAAAATGCGCCGCCATGCTCTTTTGTGATAAGGCCGTCTTTTTCCAGCTTATCCAAATCCTGGCGAATGGTAACTTCTGTTACTTTAAATATTCTTGCCAGGTCCACCACTTTGGCGGAGCCGTCTTCTTTTATCAGTTCCAGAATTTTCTCACGTCGCTGGTTAGGGATCATGGACTATATTTTATTGATAGGACAGCCTATCAAACGAAATTAAAAGAAAATAATCAAAAATTATCGAAAAAATTTTATTTTAATCGTTCAGGCCTGGAATATGATCAGAACCACCTGCCCAATTCCCATCAAATCAGCGCCCGTAGCTGATTTGGTAACGTAGTAAGCACCTTGCGGGGCAATTGAAGGTCGTAGCCCCCGATTATTTATTTTTACTTTTATTTATTATTTTTTTCTTTTATTTGCTTTTTAGCATAAATTGCCGATGTTCTCACACGATTCGAAACGATAAAAAATTGCTTTATGAAGAAGAGTCCCCATTTACTGCCCTGTATTTTCCTGCTGCAAGCTTTCCTCTTTTTAAGTGTTTTACAGGTAACGGCGCAAAAGCCTGATAACACAGTTTCAGCCAAACCAGTAAAAATTGCCGGAAAAGTTGTCGATGAAAAAGGCAATGCCTTGGCCGGCGTAACCGTACAGGTAAAAAACGGACCGGCAGGAACCGTAACAGACAACAACGGTCAGTTTGTTCTTACGGTAGCAGAGGGTTCGGTGCTGCAATTTTCGTCGCAGGGGTTTGGGAACACTGAAGCCGCGGTGAAAAATGGCAATGCCCTGACAGTGCAGCTTTCACCGGAATCAAAATCACTGGACGATGTAGTCGTAATCGGTTATGGCACCCAGAAAAAACGAGCCGTTACCGGTGCAGTTGTTTCTGTTGGTTATGATCAGTTCAAAGACCGCTCGTTCAGCAATGTGGCGCAATCGCTGGAAGGCGCCATTGCCGGTGTTAATATCAGTACCTCGCAGGGTGCACCCGGTTTTGGTCCCACCATAAAAATAAGGGGCACCAGTTCCATTACGGCAGGTACAACGCCATTGTTTGTAATAGATGGTATGGCGCTTGAAAATTTTGATCTCAACCAGATAAATCCGCAGGATATATTATCTGTGGAAGTTTTGAAAGATGCCGCTTCATCAGCCATTTACGGGTCGAGAGGCGCCAATGGCGTTATACTGGTTACTACCAAGTTGGGTAAATCGGGCAAACCACAGATAAGTGTAACCGCAGAATATGGTATTTCGCGGGTAAACCGGCGTGTGCAAATGATGGATGCCCAGCAATGGATACAATATTATATCGATGCACGCAACAACGCATGGATATTACTCGACCCCGTAAATAATAAAGCATCAGACGATAATACTAAACGCGGCCTGGTTTCGGGTGGCAAAATTTATATGATCCCACCCGATTTTCTGACCAATCCCGCCCAGTTTGGAAAAGGCACCGACTGGCAGGATGCCATGTTCCGTACGGCGCCCACCACCAATGCGCAAGTGTCGCTCAGTGGGGGAACCGATAAAACAAGCTATTTGTTTTCTGCGGGATATCTCTCACAGGAAGCCGTGGTGGTAAAAAATTTTTACAAACGCCTTTCGCTGCGTACCAATATCCGCCAAAAAATTTCAGAACATGTAACGGCCGGACTTAACCTGGCATTTACCGGCGGGTACGACCGCACCGATGGTACCAGTGGTAAAAGTGACGCAGTGAGCCTGGCGTTGCAGAGCGATCCCATTTTTCCTGAGTACAATGAAAATGGCAACCTTGGTTTCCTGGATCCCAATTCTGCATGGAAGCGCTTCCAGGCCTATGGTGTGCAATTGTGGAACCCGCATTCGCTGATAGACTATGCCGACAAACTGAATAAAAATTACAATACACTGGGCAATGCTTACCTGGAAATAAAACCAATTAAGGATCTAACGGTAAAGGGTAGCTTAAACGGCAATCTTACCAATAATAATTATAGTTTCTACTGGGTAACCGGCCAGGGGTATGGTTATTCCAGCGTGCTGCCGGCGCAGGCCACTGCACGTAACCTCACGGCGTTTAACTGGCAGGCAGAAGTAACTGCCTCGTACGAGAAAACACTGGGCGATCACAAAGCAGGTATCATTGCAGGTTACGCATCGCAGAAACAGCGTTTTGATTCAAGCACCTTCAATGGTACAGATTTTCCAAACGACCTGGTGCGTACCATCAATGCCGCCGGCACCGTTCTTAAACCGGCAGCCGGCAATGGCGCCGGTGAGTGGTCACTGCTCTCCATGTTTGGCAGGTTTAGCTATGCATTTAAAAACCGTTATTTCCTGAATGCTACGCTGAGACGTGATGGCAGTTCAAGGTTTGGACCGGACTCCAAATGGGGAACCTTTCCATCGGTGTCTGCTGCCTGGCTGATATCTGATGAAAATTTTCTGAGCAAATCCGCCACCGTCAGCAACCTTAAATTAAGATTGAGCTATGGGCAAACCGGTAATAACCTGATACCTAATTATGGATCCGTATCATTGCTGGGAACTTCGCGGTATGTAAATGGCTCCAATGTAGTCAATGGCCTGCGCACGATCAGCATCGCCAACCCGGAACTGAAGTGGGAAAAAACCAACCAGTACAATATCGGGGTGGATCTATCGCTCTTCAATAACCGCGTTTCAATTACTGCAGACGCCTACCGCTCTGTAACCAATGATATGCTGCTGAATGTGCCGGTGCCCGCCTATACCGGTTTTACCACGCAGCTTACCAATATTGGCAGCATGGAAAACAAGGGGTACGAGATAACCATTTCGGCAAAGCCGGTCAATACAGCTTCTTTTCACTGGTCAACCGATTTCAATTATTCGGTTAACAGAAACAAGGTATTAAAACTGGGTCCCAACAATGCACCCATTGAAATAGATGAGTGGGGTTATTTTGTAACAGAAGTTGGTCAGCCCATTTCCAATTACAAAGGATATATATTCGATGGCATTTACCAGAACCAGGCGCAGGTAGATAAATCTGTGGCCTATGCAGGTGCTGCGCCCGGCGATCCTATCATCCGTGATATAGATGGCAATAAAAAAATTGATGTAAACGACCGTACCATACTGGGTAATTCGCAACCAAATTTTACAGCCGGACTTACTAATACCATTTCATACAAGGGCATTGAATTTTCATTTATGCTGCAGGGCATTTACGGCAATGAGATCTGGAACCAGCAGACCAGGTTCAGCAAATTCTGGAATGATAGCCGCAACTCTTATGCTTCGGTAGTTAATTACTGGAAATCGGAACAGCAGCCAGGAGATGGTAAAACATTTAAACCATACGCAACCTACCCCGCCACAGCCCAGGGTAAGGCGGCGTATATAAATGGTTATTCTAATTATTGGATGGAAAACGGCAGCTTTACACGCATCAAAAATATAAGGCTCGCTTATACATTGCCGAAAAGCTTATTGCGCGGCACCTCTATAAAAAATGTACGGATTTATGCCAATGCAGAGAATGTTTATGTGTTCAGTAAATATGTTGGGTTTGATCCTCAAAACAGCACGTATTCAGTTGGTACTTCTTCCAATCCCGGTGCCAATGGCGGCGCCGGCACGGTTCCGCCGGGTTTAATGCTGGGTGCAGATTACGGCGCTTACCCCATACCGTTTGTACTGACATTTGGTGCCAAACTCGATTTTTAATTCTTTACCTCAAAAGCTTTAACGATGAAAATCATTCACATAAAAACTTACCTGCCTGTACTGCTGATTGTGTGCAGCCTGTGTTCCTGCAAAAAATCTTTCCTGGAACTAGCACCCATATCAAATGCCAATGTAAATGCTGTATTCAAATCAAAAGCAGATTTTGATTTGGCGGTAAATGCAGCCTATGCCACACTCTACACCGTGTATGCGCCTAAAGGGGCAATGTCTTTTACCGGCGAGTTATTGTCAGACAATACAACGGTATCCACGCTGGCTATTTCCGGGGCATTTACCATTCCGGACCAGCAGGCATTCCGTGATTATTCAATTGCTACCACCAATTCCGGTGTGCTGCAGTTCTGGACAGATCTGTATACATCGCTATACCAGGTAAATATTGTACTGGATAAAATTGCCGGCGCCAGCCTGGAAGATGCCTATAAAAAACAGGTAATTGCCGAAATGAAATTTTTAAGGAGTCTTTATTATTTCAACCTGGTGCAGCTGTTTGGCGATGTACCGCTGGTAACCGCACCCATCGTGGGCGAGCAGGCTTATGCAATGAAACGTGCTCCAAAAGCAGATGTATTTAAATTGATCACCGATGATTTAAAAGCAGCTGCTGCAGATCTGGCTGAACCCGGCAGCGAACCCGCTCCCGGAAGGGCCAGCAGGGGCGCCGCAAAAACATTGCTGGGTAAAGTATACCTTACCATGGGCGACAAGACACAGGCTGCGCAGGTTTTAAAAGATGTGTATACCACCTATGGCGGCAGCAAATATGATTTGTTGCCCAGCTTTTCCAGTCTTTGGGGTAATACTGCCGCGCAAAAAAATACAAAAGAATCCATTTTTGAAATACAGTACCTCGGCGGTGCAGCAAACCCCTATAGCCAGTTCTGGCCTGCATTTGCGCCATTTGAAAATTTTGCCATCACCAAATACGGCGGTGGTATGAATATGGTCACAGACGATTTATACAATGAGTATGAAGCAGGCGATGCACGCCGCGATGCTTCTTTCTTTACCGGTTATACCCGGTCGGGTACTTTTATCTCCATAAAATTCAACAAGAAGTGGGTAGACGCCACGGCACCGCTCGATGGCGGCGCAGAAGCATGCAATAACAATTTCATGGTGTTGCGGTATGCAGATGTGCTGCTGTTGCTGACTGAAGCCACCGGCGATGCATCTTACCTGAACAAAGTACGCGCAAGGGCGGGACTGCCACTTTTTGGTAGTGCCGGCTATCCATCGGCCCAGTATGGCACTATTGATTTGGCAACCGAACATGAACGCCGTATGGAATTTGCCCTGGAATACCAGCGCTGGTTTGATCTTAAAAGGACAGGACGTGCAGTGGCAGTTCTGTCAGCAAAAGGAAAAGCTGTTACCGCGGGTAAATTGCTGTTACCAGTTCCACAGTATGCGCTGGGACAAAACCCCAACCTGCTGCCACAGAACACCGGTTACTGATAGTATAACGGCATAGATTGACCGTAAATATATTAACCATTGGTAACAGTCATGAAAAGATTGCTTGTTTTTGTTTTGTTGTACGTATTCATAGCTATTCCTGCGTTAGCCGCCGGTAATAGCGTTGAAAAATGGAAAAGATTCGAGCTTGTCTTAGACGGTCCGGCCGGCGGCAATCCGTATACCAGTATTGTTTTAACTGCTGCGTTTACCAATGGCCTCACCACGTTGCAGGTAACCGGTTTTTATGATGGCGGCGGCAAATACAAAATCCGGTTTATGCCACAGGAAACCGGTGTATGGAAATACACTACTGCCAGTAACAACAAAGCGCTTAGCAACCAGAAAGGAGAATTGACCTGCATTGCGCCTGCCGCTGGCAACCATGGCACGGTAAAGGTTTGGGATACCTATAATTTTCGGTATGCCGACGGAAAAACATATTACCCATTTGGCACTACCGTATATGCATTGATGCACCAGGGCAAAGAACTGGAAACGCAAACAATGCACACCCTGGCAGCATCGCCATTTAATAAACTACGCATGTGCGTGTTTCCAAAAAACTATGCTTATTGTATAAATGAACCCGAAAGGTTTCCATACAAACAATTGTCCGCTGCCAGGAAACAGGATGGCGGTATTGCTTATACATGGGACTTCAAACAATTCAACCCGGCATTTTTTCAATACCTGGAAGCGCGGATAGATGAACTGGACAGTATGGGCATCGAAACCGATTTAATTGTCTTTCATCCTTACGACAAAGGCCGCTGGGGGTTCGACAGTATGGGCCGCGAAAATGATTTGTTGTATGTTAAATACCTGGCTGCGCGGCTCAGTTCATTTAAGAATATATGGTGGTCCATGGCCAACGAATTCGACTTTGTGAAGTCAAAAACGAACGATGATTGGGATGCTTATGCCAGGGCTTTAACAGACAATGATCCATATCATCACCTGTGTTCCATTCACAATGGCAGTGTTTATCCCGACTATTCAAAATCATATTACACGCATGCCAGTATTCAAAATGGATCGGCCGTGCAGGATTTTGGCAGGGCAAATTTGCTGCGCGATGCTTTTTTTAAACCCGTTGTGTATGATGAAGTTTGTTATGAAGGCAACCTGCCGCTGCGATGGGGACGATTGAGCGGCCAGGAATTAACAGAAGCCTGCTGGCAGGGAGTTATTGCCGGCACCTATGTAACGCATGGCGAAACATTTGGTAAAATGGGTGATACCATTTTCTGGGCAAGGGGCGGTAAACTGGTAGGGCAAAGTCCGGAAAGAATCCGGTTTCTGCGTACACTGCAGGAGAGCGGACCTGGTCCGTTGCATATAGCAGATGAATGGAAAGATGAACAAACTTCGCAACACGACAGTTCTTATTATATTATTTATTTTGGCAAACAGCTGCAGCATGAATGGACGTTCTCCATTCCCCGGAAAAATGGTGCTGCAGCAGGTGCCCGGTACAAAGCGGATCTGATTGACACCTGGGATATGACCATTACACCAGTAGATGAAATATTTGAACTGAGCGAGGCAAGGGATTACCGTATGTTCGATAAAGAGAATAAAAAAATCCGGCTGCCGCTGAAACCTTACCTGGCAATCAGGTTAATACAAGTAAAATAATACCGGTTTTACCGGCTATTATCAATAAAGAGTCTTTTTTTTTACAATCAGTATCTATATGCGGCGGTTTTCTAATCGCTGCATTTTTATTTTCAGCTGTACGAGCGCCGACGGCGATTCAGTACAATAAAACCACATTTCACTCATTGTTTTCGCCGGTTGAAACGGAACAGCTGTAATGAATGCACCCGGCATTGTATTTTGCACATGGTTTTTCAGAGGACATATTGGATTAAACGGGCCGCATTTCCATGGGGCCTTTTTTATTTGCCGCCTGTAAATGTTTTTTGCCGCTATTCCTTCCATAAAAAAAAATTCCGGCAAAACTGTAACGTAAACAAAAAGACTGCGTCTTATATATTGTAACAGATAAAGAAAAAACAACTCATCATAAACTTTTAAAACTTTTTTTATGAACCGCAAATACATTACCCTGCAGATTTTGATAGCCTCTAAAATGAATGGCAAAAAAAATACTGTTAAGCAGGTTGCCGAAAATAGTGCTATAACAACTCACTATATATTATAAACAGTATCGTTGACCGGAACCTTTTCTTTTTAAACCTTATCTGATAAACCTTGTCCGGTAAAACAAGAATGTTTTAAAGCCACCCCGTAAGGTGGCTTTTTTTATGTGCGCAGTTGTCCGGAAATATTGGCAAAGTGGTATATAATACAATAAACCAACGGGTTCAACGGGCAATCTTATTACAGTTCTCTTTATTTTTTTACTGTCTTGTCTATTTGGATATATATTTCTATTTTAGGAGACGCGTTATTTCCTAAATCCTAATAAACCAGCATGAATCTCCAGCAACAATATTTCCAATTCCAGGAAAAAATTAAGTCTGCAAGCCCGGTAAGATGGATAGAATTGATAAGGCCCTCCTTCCTCCAGGATCGGAATCAGGAAATTACCGGTGCGGTAAAACAGGAAGCTTTCACTACAAGGCGACAATTGGCAGATTTAGGTCAAACCATCAAAAATATCGGTGTTCCCGCGGCAATGGATGATTATGAAAAGCGTAAACTGGGTATTTTCAACCAGCTTAATTTTTTTCAGCTCATTGCAGGTATCATTATGCCGGTTATCGGTATGCTGGATACCAAACATTTCCCGGGTTGGGCCTGGCTGGTTATCAGTTTGCCCGCAGCCATTAGTTTTATTGCTTTGTGGCTGAACCACCAGCAGAAATTTGAAGCTGCCATTATATTTTATTTTATAGCTTATCCCGTTCTCACCAGCATGGTATACATGAGTGGTATTAATGTGGGAGTGGAGTTGTTCTTTATATTATACGGAATATTGTCTGTATTTTTTTTGCAGGAAATCAGCCATATGCTGTTTTCAATTTCGCTGAGTATGGTCAGTTATTTTATGCTTGCGGTAATTTGGTCCGACCATCGTTTTCAGCTGGAATCAGAGAATATGTTTTTGTACCTGTTCAATGAAATTGCCGGCATCGTATTTATTTTTTACGGACTTTTCCTTATAAAAAAAGAAAACCTGGATTACCAGTCAAACGTATTGGCAAAGAATAAGGAAATTGCTGCCAATGCCGTTTTGCTGGAGCAGCAAACAACAGAACTGACAGAACTAAACAATGTAAAAAACAAATTATTTTCCGTTATAGCGCATGATCTAAAAACACCCATGTATTCTTTGCGCAACCTTTTCAGGACCATCCAGCAGCAGGAGCTTCCGGCGAAGCAAATAAAAGCCATGCTGCCCGATATGATCAATAACCTGAACTATACTACGGGGCTGATGGAAAATTTATTGCAATGGGCAAAATCACAGATGCAATCGGGCGGAATGAATATACAAACCCTGGATGCCAGCAGCCTGATTGCCGATACTGTGTTACTATTGCAGTTGCCGGCGGCTGCTAAACAGCAGGTTATTGAAACAACTTCTGGTAAACCGGTACATGTAATGGGCGATAAGGATATGGTTGAACTTGTAATTCGTAACCTGTTATCCAATGCGGTGAAATTTACTCCCCATAAAGGCAGGATTACCATCGGTATCAACGAAATGCCCGGCTGCGTGGAAATATTTGTAACAGATACTGGTAAGGGCATCACACCAGATGCATTGCAGAAAATAAACCGCAACGACTATTTTAGCACCAATGGTACAGCGCATGAGCCCGGCACCGGTTTGGGATTGATGTTGTGCCGGGAATTCCTGTTAAAAAACGGTAGCCGTTTGTGCATAGAAAGCGAACCGGCAAAAGGAAGCACCTTTTCTTTTTCTCTGCCGGTTCCTGCATAGTTATATTAGCTATGTTTATTTCCACGAAGCAATTTAACCGGCAGCCCGCCCGGTTAAAATATCAACCAGGGCCAATCATAGATTTTTTTGGCAGAATGTATACTGAACTGCTTCCTTTTTTCAATATATCGTTTGTATTCGAAGGTAATTGATACTGTCTGCGCCGCAGATCTATTGTATCTTGTATTTAACTAATTTGCGGAGGCGAAAAATACAATATGCAAAGGCAAAAAAGGTCATTTTATATCATAGGGCACAATGCGAACACCATTGAAGAGGCTGCGGAGTTTTTGAAAAAAGGCGCCAATGCGCTGGAGCCAGATATTGTTTATGTGAATGGTGTATTTTATGTTACTCACCAGCAACGGCTTTCTTATGAAGGTCTGCCAACCGTTCAGCAATATTTAAAAGACCTGAAAACATTGCTGCAGACGCATCATTACCCGCTTGCGCTCCTTATCTGGGATATCAAAACACCCGATTTTCATCCCAATGATTTTATTGGACTGGTGAAGGAACATTTTTGCGGAGATATATGCGATGGGGTGGCAATGCTGATAACCCATGCAGAAGATCATGCATTTCTGAACCGGTACAGAGGATATTATCCCAATGTGGGCGTTGGCGTAGATGAATCCAATATGTCTGCCCGCGAATTACTGGAAATTTTTTTAAATGGCGGTCAGCCCAATTTTACTTATGCAGATGGCATCACAGCCTTCCTTGACAAACCCGGGGTATTTAAAAATATTACCGATGCTTTGCAACTCCGCGATGAGTCCGAAGGCGGAGGTTTTTCACTGGTATATACCTGGGTACTCAGTCAGCAGGCTTCGATGCGCAAATATTTAGACAGTTATATTGATGGTATTTTTGTGGATGCGTTTGCTGTTGACCGCTTAAAAGAATTGTTAGCGGCTGAGCCTTACCGTGATGTATATGCGCTGGCGGAAAATGGCTATAACCCTTTTATGGCGCCCCCTGTTCCGAAATACCATCTTTGCATTACCACCAAAGATCAATTGCTGGCCGGCACTGATAGCCAGATCATTTTTACGCTTACGGGAACATCCGGCTTATCGCTGAACAGCCTTCCTTATCATGCAACCGCTCCTGGTGCGCTGGAAAGGGGGCAGACAACGCATGTAACCATCCACGGTTTGGACCTGGGTGAAATAAAAAGCCTTACAGTAGCACCGGTTACGGCTGGTTTGGGCGCAGCGTGGTTGCCCGAAAAAATTGAGGTCAGCAGTTCATTGCTCAGTAAAAAACTGGAGTTTGTATTTAATACAGCGGCTACTGAAGAGTGGGTATCAAAGAAAAAGGGGGCTGTTACAAAGTTTCCCCTGTAACACTAACTCACTTACGTGTGTGTATTCAACAGTCAAACTGCATAATGTGTATGCAGGCGATTGCTTGCAAGCCTCTTTTCAAGGCTGTCAATTTCTTCCTTGGAGAAAACAGATACATCCAGCAATCCGGATACAATTTTGTGTAATTTATGCACCTGGTTGCCATCAAGCACGGCTAAGAACTTATACAGAAATTTGTATTTGTCGGCTGTGAAAGAATGTTTGGGCATAGCAATGATTTTGAGGGCAAAAAGTACAAAATTCCTGCCAGAGGGTGTAATATCGTGGTCCAAACTTATCCCCCTATTATTAACGGCCATGTTGATAACTACCTGATTTATAACGATTAAAATATTATTAAAGGGCGGGCAATGGCGGTGCAAAAGGTTGACTCTAATGCGTTTAATGCCATTTATAAGAATAAAATTGTGAGGCGGTAAGAAGTGCATAAGAAACGGAATCCTGTGTAGAAAACTGAGCTGAAACACACTTACATCTGTTCAAAAAATACGGGCAATGCCGGAAATCCTTTTTTCCCGGGCTTTTTTTTGCAATCAAATTATACGATCCAGGCACTCAACTTTTTCAGATGTTGCAATAAAATGTGTTGAGCCATCCCGTTATATGCTAATAAAAATTTTTAATTAATAACGTGGATAGATAGTTGTAAGTAAATAATAAAATGGTGGGTGAATTAGTCAGGACTGCATAAAACGAATGAAATCTCCCGGTGCAGGACGCAAAAAAAAAGTTGCAGCGCCGTCTAATCACTCACTGCCGTGAACTCTGCCGAATTTATTTATAACCCGCTCTTATTTTATTTTAAACTCCGATTGGCTCAAATCAGGAAAAATATTGAATGGCACTTTAATCAGGGTAATAGCACTCCAATCAATATGACGTAGGGAAGCAATAAAATAATTCCAGACAAAATATTCCAGAAGGTTCGTCGTTTCGCGCCACTAGCATCATATGATAAGGCCATCGCCGGCGGATTTTTTCTTTTGTAATATAGAAATAAAAAAATAACGAGTAGTATGTGCATCGCTCCAAAGTAAAAATTAAACCCTCGTATGTGCGTTAAGTCATATAAAAATCGTTTTTTAATAAAAAGAACGATCAGTAAAAAATAACCTACAAGAACCAAACTAAGTACACAAGCCGCAGCAAAAATGGGAGTTTTATCCGCTGATTGAGCAAAGGCTTTATAGTAATTGATAAAAACATTATTTAACATAGTACAATTCTCTATTGATAAATTTATTTCTGTCAAATGGAGCAACTGTCGTTAGTGCTAACTTAGTTCCCAAGATTAACCTCAAGCGCTTTTCTTATTTTATTATAAAATAATAAATAGTATAGTAAAAAAATAATTAGGGTACCAGGGTTCCAATTATTAAGACATAAGGAAGCACTAAAATAACCACAGACAAAACATTCCAAATCGTTTTTTGATTTTTTCCCTTTGCATCAAAGATTGAAACCATCGCTGCCAGATTTTTCTTCTTATAATAAAAAATAAAAAAAAATACGAGTAAAAGATAACCAATTATAAAACAACCTTTAGATCCATTGACGCGTGTTATATCAAACAGGTAGTGAATTTTAATAAACAGGGCGATCAGTAGGAAATAACCTACGAAAACCAAACTAAGAACCGATGCCGCTGAAACAATTGGGGTTTTATGCGTGTTTACAAACATCTTATAGTAGTTTATAAATAAATTATTCAGCATAGATAATGTGTAATTTTCTTTTTTTTCAAAAATTAATAAGTGATATGAACTTGTTCGTTTCAAGGCGTTTCTATTATTACTCTTGGATTCGTTGCTGATTATAATATAATACCGGATTTTAGTCAGGGTAATAGCACTCCAATAAATACGACATAAGGAAATAATAAAATAATTCCAGACAAAATATTCCAGAAGGTTCGTCGATTCGCGCCACTAGCATCATATGATAAGGCCATCGCCACCGGATTTTTTCTTTTGTAATATAAAAATAAAAAAATCACAAGAAGAATGTGCGCCGCCGAGTAATAAAATTTAAACCCTTGTATCCGCGTTAAGTCATATAAAAATCGTTTTTTGATAAAAAGAGCGATCAGAAAAAAATAACCTACAAAGACCAAACTAAGTACACAAGCCGCAGAAAAAATGGGAGTTTTATTCGTTGATTGAGCAAAGGCTTTATAGTAATTGATAAAAATATTATTTAGCATATGTATACTTTTAATTAATCTTGGTGGTATTGTTTTTGAATTGTCTCACTTATTGTTTCCCCGTGATTTACCGCCATGTTTATCAAATTTGCAGCAAACCAAACTGCTCCAGCTATTGGGAAAGCAATACCGATAGTACCAGCCACAAGGTCAATCGAGTTCTTTGTATCCCATTTTCTTTTTTGAATCGCATCGAAACCTGTTAGCGCGAGGGCAGCTCCGCCAGCAATGGCGCCACCGGCCCCAGTAAGTTTTAATCCATTTTCAAGAATCTTCGACCCAGGAGCTAATTTGCTAGCGGCTTCAAATCCTTTTTCAATAGACAGACCTGCGGTTTCTTTTATTGCTTCTATCGCTAATTTGGTATGTTCAATAGATTTATCTTCTTCAGGTTCTTTTTCATGGGTTTCTGTAGTTGTGCTGGTCTTTGTGTTTTCTTTTTTTACAACAGGATGCCCGACAACTTTGGACTTATTCGGGTGATAATTTACTGTAATTGAACCCGTTTCGAAGTCTGGGCTTGTACTATATGATTTTCCATCCGCACCAACCAATATACTGCCTTTCTTAATTTCAATTATTCTGTCATAATTATCATCGGTGTCTACAGTACCGACTATTTTGCCATTTTTTTTGTAATGGTCATCCTGCGCAGACATCCCATCAGGATCAATAAATCTTATTGGATTATCGTAAGCATAATTATAGACGCTCCACCTTCTGCTTTTATCTGCAAGTGGATCTATGACCATCCATCTTCCCACCTGGTTGTCGTACATCCTTGCTCCATAGTCTAACCATTCTAGCCCGGAGCCATCAGTAAATTCTTTGTTCTGTTCTTCTTTTCCATTGTACTTATATTTATTCCTAATCCTTCCCATGGCGATACTGCTGATCCCCGCCATGGCCAACCCAAACGGATAGTAGTGCGTTTCCTCCAATAAGGGACCCGTATAATGTTTGATTTGTAAACTATCAAAAAACACATCCATAGCAGCTTCATTGCTGGTATACACATAAAGGTAGCCATTTCTGGGAATGGTAATACCGGATACACTGGTGCCATTGTTTGTATAACTGTCCTGCACTTTTACCTGTTTCGCAACACTGAAATTTTGAATCAACTTAAACTGATCATCGAACAATACATAATTGAGATATGCTTTTGGTTTGCCAGAAAGGTTGGTGCCGGCAGAGTTGTTATTGGTGGTAAGCCAATTGGTGAACAATGAATTATTGCCAAAACTGGCTTCACCATTTTGTCCGGGCGAAAACTTTGTGCTGGCGTAATTTACACTGGCAGCTCCAAAAAAGCCATTGAGAATATCTTTCGCCATGCTACTCACCAATTGATGGATATTGTTGGAGGCAGTAGGGGTGGTAGTATAATAGTAGAAACAATTGATGTCTACTTTATCGCCTGCCATTACCTTTAGAATCTTACAGGGACCTATTTTTCTGCCGGGTTCATTGCCCCGCAACCGTGCACCATATTGGTTATTGCTGGTACGTACCGCAGCTGGTAATAGTTCACGGGTATCGGAGATATTATTAAACAACTGGCTTTCAAAATTAACCAGACCTTCCTCCATACCTGTTTTATACAGTACGGTGTCTTTTTGCTGCGTAAGGACAACCCGTGTGTTGCCCAGGTGATCTTTTACAAAAAAATCGTAGTACATCGTATCCTTACTGCTGCCGTTCAGGTAATATTGTTTGGTCCACCTCACCCTGCCTTCTTCCTGTGCCATTTGTTGCAGGGTATCGTTTTTATATTCAAAGCCGGCTATATAAATGATTTTTGTAATTGTTTCAGTATTGTTATTGGTTGCAGAAGCGTCTTCGGTGACTGTTTTTTGCAACTTAATGCCAGTGGCATCATGTGTATATACAATGTTCCCGGGTAAAACAGTTGAAATGTAAAATGGAGTGATCTGTATTTTTGAAACTAAATTCAGGTAGTTATAAGTAATGGGATTGCTGATGGAGGTCGGATTGTCATTTGGATTTGCACCGCTTGGATAAAACGCTCCAATGCTTTTAGCCTGGTCCATTATCATATTGCCATTGTAATCGAACGCATATTGGTCAAAGTATCCGTTTTGCTGGTAATCACCTAAAACGCGTCCCGCAGTGGTTGCCTGGTCATTTATTCGCCATAGCCGGTTGCTAAAATCCCGGTATTGGTAGTCGAGCTGGTCAATGTAATCCGAACTTTGCAAATACAGTCCTTTCTGCCACATGCTCAGAATATTGCCATTGGCATCGTATTGCATTTTGCCATTGTTGCCGCCGCTTACACTAAAATCTATGGTGTTGTTACCAAAATTGATATTGTTCCAGTTCCCGCTATTGTTTTGTGTAAAATCTGCTTTTGCCAGACGATTTACATTGTCATACTCAAAACCATAGGCCCTTTTTTCGCCACCTCCTTTTGTACGCCATTTTGTACCGCTGATATTGCCATTGTATTGCGATTGCGTAAATCCGTAGTCGTACTGGAGTGTCATTCCAAAGTAAGGGTCGCTGGTAATAAAACTGCTACCGGCACGGTTAACATACTGGTCATTGATGCCTTGCAGCCAACCCCGTATATTATAGCGGTTGTTGATGATTTGTAATGGTACGGTGTTTGTACCACCTAATTTTTTTGTTTTTAACTGGCCCAGTTCATCATAATCCAGTTGTGTAATAATTTGGTTGGTTGTATTGTCAATATTTTTAGTGGTACTCTTTAGCCGTAAAGCATGATCGTAGGTAAGGGTCGTTTGCACAAAGTGGATTTGTGCATTATCGCCCTGTTTTTCATGTTTAAGGAATGTTTTTAAAACTGCGCCACTCCAGCTATATTGTACCGTATTTACATCTGTACCGCCTGTTATATTGGTTGCCTGTGTTTGTACCATCCTTCCACTGCGATCGTAAAAATTTGATGTGTACAGGTACTGCCAGGTATTGGGCGAATCAAAGTCGTCTTCAGTTGCCAGCACTTTTGTTTTAGTACCCGTTACCATTCCAATTGTATTGGAAGCATTGGCAACCGTTTCAGGATACGGCCAATTAGTGGTGCTTGCATTGGCAAACTTATTATCCCAGGTAGTAATGCGTGTTCCTTTTACTCCCGTGCCCGGTTGTATCCAGCTGTAGTCGTCGTAATAAGTTTCGGTCAGCATTTCAAAATTGCTGCTTGTAATCGGGTAATTGCTGCTGTATTTTGCGAGGGCGGCATGAATGGCCCTGGTATTATTGGTATTTGTATACCATAAACCGGTTTTTACGGGGCGGTTTTGACTGTCATATACTGTTACCAGCCAATAACCTGTATTATTTCTCATATTGGCATCCTGCGTCATCACCAACCTGTCCTTTGCATCGTACACCATCAATACCTCACCTGCGCCGGGGACTTTTTTGATGATCATCCTTTGGCATTCATCGTACTGGTATTCAAAACAAAGTTCATTGGCGATGGTCGGCGTTATTTGCCATGCATTGTTTGCCAGGTATTCCACCGCTTTTGGTTGAACTACAAAACGCAGTAAATTAAAATCGTCATAAACGTAATAAGTACAAAGCCAGCCTTTATGGTCTTCGCCTGGGATATCGGCTAACTGTACTTTTTTCAGCACAATTTTCCCGGCCTTGTCTTTGTATTCTACGGATTGTTTTCCGCTTTCATCAGTCTTTATATATTTATAGAGTTCACCTGCTTCATACCCGTTGGTGGTTATTGGAATGACATTGTTATTTAATGTAAAACGCCATTCTCTGACACTATCGGCCTGGGTATTGGTAAGATATTGCAATTGTATGCCACGGCTGCTGCCTGCCCAACTATTGCCCTGTGCCATGGTTTTGTTTATCCTATTTAGCGGAGATGTTTCAAATTTTGTTTCAGAATAATAAAATAATTCGCCTTCATATTGATTATTATTTTTTGTTGGGTCTGAATAATAATTTTTTTGGTCAGAGAAAGCATGCAGTTTTAGCAACCCATCTGCTGCGTTTGCGGGGTAAGGCAGGTATTTTAACTGTTCCCTCCCCAGGCCATCGTATATTACCGGGATGACCAGGTCTTTTTTTAATGGACTGGATTGCCGGTTCACAGTTTGTAACTGTCGTCCCAGGCCGTCAACATACATTGTAGATTGCAGTACGTCTTCTACCGGCTTGGTAGCAATCAAAGTTTCATCTTTTATAGGTGCTTTCGCTTCCCAGCTGCGTACGAAATTTATTTTTATAGCCGCATCGTAAAATGCAGGCAGGGTAGCTGCCGATTGTGTGGGTGCTGGCGGGCGGGGAGTATTGTCCGGTTTTATTTTTTGCGAGACGCTGGTTTCAATAAGCAATAGAAGCGCTAGCGTTTGAATTAATTTGTTCATAAGCAGTAGTAGTATTTTATCGGCGTGGACTGGCAATAACAACGGGTGTCTTTGTCAATTTTATTGATTGCTGTTTAGCTGGTACTGGTAGTCATTTTTCTTTATGATATTTCCGTCGGGGTCCCTGACCAATTTCAGCCGGTGCATATCATCGTATTCAAAAATGCTGATGCTGTTGTTGCTGCTGTTACTGCTGGTCATTCCTACCAGCGGTGTGTAGGTATAACTAGTCATTTGTGCATCTCTGGGGTGCAGGCGGAGTTCATCAATGGTAATATTGCCTGTAATGACAATAGTTATGACTGTGGTGGAAGTTGTGTGCTGATAACACTTCCAGCCGCCGGGGGTTGTAAATAGTAGTATGCCCGTTACAGTATTTCCATTGGCTTTTACTGTAGCGGGGTTTAAATTTTTTGTCCAGTAACTGACAATATACTGTTTACCCTTTGGCAGGACGGTGCTGCTAATTGCTCCATTGCTTAGCGAATACGATTGTTTACCAGTAATATATCCTGTGGTTTTCCGGGTATTGGAACCAATGATCCAGTTGCCATTGCCATCCGCTTCAAAGGAAGTGAAGGCAATAGCAGATTGCTTTGCATTGGAAGCTTGTGCAATAGGATAATAGCTATTATAATCCCATATAAAACTACTGGCGCCGGATGTAGAAGGCGTAAATTGTAAAATATTTCCTTTAGTATCGTACTGGTCAAATCTAATCTTTGATTTATATCGGATATCCGGGGCAAAACTGGTTTGTATTCCGTTGGGAGGCAATATTCCGCTTGCACGGTCAGATAACTTGAAAGCGGTTGAACTAAGCGGAGTCGGATTTTCCAGCACCATTTGCTCACTTTTTCTTCCTGATCCATCCGATTCGTATTTTGTAATTAATCCTGAAATAATTGATTTTTTTGAACCGATTTCCTGCCAGGTAATATTTTCAACCGGGTAAGCAAGTATGTGATTACTTACCATATTGTCAATAAAACCGGTGCCGGGTAAATAATCCAACGGATAAGTGGTTAGAGAAACTTGTTTTTTTCTGTCGCTCCGAAATGTTTCGGTACGCGTGGGTTGTAAATGAAGCGTATTGTCGTAGTAATATTTGGTTGTGGTAGTAAGCGGATGCAATCCATTTTGGTCATATTCTTTTACTGTAGTTGAATCCAGGAATATCCGGGCATGGGGTGTATAGAATTTTGAATAAACAAATTCACCGGTTCTCATTTGTTTAACAGTATAGCCCGGTATAGCCGATAACAATTCCCGGTGATAAATATGTTGTTCTTCCTTTAGTAAGGTATTGTTTTCGGAGACTATGTATTTGCCGGTTAAAACCCCGCGTTTCCAGCTTTCACTATAGATTTCAGGATAGGGCCAGTCATTGGTAGTAATGTATTGAGAATAATATTGCGATGAAGGTACTACTGACGGAAAACTGCACACGTAGTCCAGGTTGAAAAGATTGTCCAGCTTGTTTGTCTCGGATGGATCAAGGCCCAGGTGTTCTGTAAGATCGGGGTAGGTGGAAAGCGCATCGTACTGATAAGATATTGCGCCATTACCAGCCTGTTTAACGCCAACAGATGAATATCCAACTTGCGATCCGACACCAAGAATGGCCTGGGGCGCAGCAACAATTTTCACATATTTTCTTGGGTTGACAGAAGCATATGTATTGTCGAAAATTTCATAGGCTTGCAAAATTTCGTCGGGCAAAACCGGGCTTAAACCCGATGCTGATGGATGGTAGGTTACCGAATATAACTTATAATAAAATTTTCTGGGATCATAACCGGCAGACCCGCCATATGTATACTGTGTTTCAACGGGTTTGCCCGTTAGCGGATAATTCACAATCTTTTTTATTCTCAGACCTCCAAAACCATTGGTTACAGCCGATTCAAAATCAAACGTGGAATAACCGCCGGTTGGATAAGTAAGCGTCTGCAGCATACAAGCCTTTGCCGATTCAGCATTTGTTTCGCGATCTGCACCCCCGGTAAACTGCCTGGAAGTTCCCTGGTCTTCGGCGGATGTTCCCTGTAACCTTGAGAACAGCAGGTCGGGCGCAATATTTGAGCCACCAGGATTTCCGGGAAACAGGTGAATATTGCCACTATTATTATAGTATCCCCAATGATCCTGAGCAGGGGAGAGGCGATAAGGCAGTGTATAGACATCTTCTGTTTGCGGATCGTCATCGCCCAGGTATTTCATAGTATAGGCAGGTTGCATAGGTATTTCAGTAGCATTTAGATCTATCACAGAGTCAAGCCGGAGCCGGTAATTAAGAAAATTCAATAGACCGGCATCTACACCAGTAAAACGTTTTTCATTATTAGCCACAAAATAATTGGTATATAACCTGGTCTTTTTTAAAACAGCATGGTCTGGTTTGTAAATAATGATAGCGTCCAATGCAGCGGATGCTACTCTTGTTGTATTGCCCTGCACATTGTAATCCAGCCGGTTTTTATTTTTGTATTGGAACTCAACAATACCAGCAGCACTGGTAATCCGGTGCAAACGCTGTTCGGTCATTCCGTAGGTTGAGAAATAAATAGCATTAACCGGTGGTGTTATATCAGCATAGGCTCCGGTTATTTCAAAGACGGTTGATGAATAGCTCCTGGAATAATTATCGGATCCAATAGCGCCATAATATTCAAATTTTATTTCCTCATTGGTAGTACTGGTAATTTTACTCAGATACCATGCAGAAATTTTGGTGCCATCATTACCACCATAATAAGTTGTTTCAAAGTCAAAGAACTCATAAATGGTTCCCGACTCATCGCGAATAATGAATTTTTGAACATCCGGCGATATATATATCCAATTTATTTCCAGGCCTTCCTGTTTTTCAAGAACAGCCTTCCCATTGTTGTCGAAAACAAATTTTCCCGTTCTGCCGTTGAAATTGAAGAAATATTCATCGGGGGCATTGTCCGTTATATTGCTTGCAGCCGCGTAGATGTTGTTGTCTGCAATGTAGTCATCTGCATCCTGGTGATTGTATACATTATAAAACGCAATACTGGTTCTGGCCGGAATCATATTACCGCTGCTATTCAGACTCTCCGCCCTGCCTTTTACAGACCTGGTAATAACACCTCCTGCATTTAAACTCCAGCCCAATCCCACAAACGATGCCTGCTCATCTACTTTTATTCCTGATCCATGATAAGATAGTGTTATATCTGCAGAAATATTTTGATCTTTTAAACTGAATATGGGGATGGATATATCTGGGACACCTGTATAATAACTCACCGGAATATCTCCATACTTACCCAGTGAATAAGCGGTTGGCGATGGTGGTATCAGTTGAGGTGGTGTCTGGCCCGATATTTTTACCGTTAACAGGAGCACCAGCATGCCTGAGTACAAAAATTTTCTCATACTTGATTATTTTAAAATTTTTAACTTGCTTTGTTTTAGAAACTATAACCCACGCTGAACTTAACCGCTTCTGTTGCGGGATAATGTTGTGCATGCAGAAAATCGTACAGGATCATCAGCTGTTTGTTGTTTTGCCTGCCTGTTTTAATTTTTTTGCTGATACCCAACAATGCCGCTGTTTGCCATGGATTGATAGCGATTAGACTGTTGGATTGTACATAACCACTGTTAAGGGCTGCCAGGTAATGGTATTCCAACCCTCCATTAATGTGCAGGTTTGCCTTTGCCAGGTGCCAGTCTATAAAACTTTTTATGGAGAAACCCTGGTGGCTGAAACGGATATGCCCAATCTCTCTTCCAAAGCCAACCTTATAACTGGCACCTATGCCTGCAATTCCTTTTTTATTGACTTTGTAACCTGCCTGCAGCTCCAGATCGGCCAACGTTGGCAAGAGGGTATTGTGCGGACTAAAGCCAAACGCACCGCCGAATTCTATCCGCTGCAGGATAGTTTTTGTTTTTAGATCCGATGGTTTGAAATCAGGCATCTCAGCGCTGCTGTTTAGCAGCGGAAATTTATCTTTGAGTTTTTGTAATTGCGCCCTGGCTTCACCCAATTGTCCATTTATCATTTGTTGCATACCTGCACCTTCATTGCCAAAACGTTGGGTTACCTGTTTCATGACATCATTCCTGGTTTGCAAACCGGAAATATTGCTGCCATAGCTCTCAGGCGTGTTTAGTAAAGCCGCCAGTTCACTGTGCTCCTGCATAAATTGTTTAAAGAGCGGCAACTGACGGAGAAAGCCCATTACTTTTGATTCCAGTTTGCCGGCATTGCTGAATGTTTCCTTCCATTCTTCATATTGCTGACTGTAGTAGTAGATGTTTTTTGAAAACCGCTGCCATTCTTTTCCTCCCAGTGCAGTTAGATGGTGGTCTTGCAGGTAGCTGCTCAGGGTTTCTTTTTGCTCCCGCAGGTATTGATGGATGGCATCCGTGCTTCGTATTTTATTTTTAAGTGTTGCCAACTGCAGATTGTTTTCACTGGGGTGTTGCAGATCGTTTTTGCCTTTCTGAAGGGACTGGCCAACACTTTTCATAAAAGCAAGACCGCCACTGAGCGAGTCCAGGTATGCATTGTAATCAGTCGAAAAACTGCCGGCCACATTATCACCTGCAAGAAGCAGCCGCTTTAATGCGAGAAGACTATCGATAGCATCAGTAAACAGTTCGTTAGAAGTTGCACTATCGGTGGCTGCTAATCTTTTTTGCATCCTTTTTTCAACACCTATAACTTTATCGAGGTATCTGCAGGTAGATTTTGTAAGGCGCCTGCCGGATAAACGTATTTTATTTTCAATCCTGCCGATAAACCTTGCGGGTATCTTATTCAAATCAGTGTATTCACCATTAATTATTTCTATTCGCGAAATAGTTGCGGAATTATCCGGTACAATTTTGATTATTGAGCCGGTAATGGTTTTTGAAGCCGGCGTGATCGCAGACAATGAATGAAAATTTTCGCGGTGCACTAATTCTTTTGGGGAAGATGAATCATGGGTTTCCTGGCAGTAAATGGCAGATATGCGGGCAAGGCATAGGAGCCCTGCTACAAGCAGATACTTGAATTTCATAAGCAGATAAGGTTTACAGTTATAATAGAATGGCTACACCAAAGTGCCGTTGTAATTTTGAAGGGATATACCGGCTACCTTTCCGAAGAAATGGTAGAAGTGGTAAAATTGTAGGTTATGCCAGAATAAGTTTGTAGTAATTATTCGAAATATTGATAAACGGGAAAGTTTATTTCATAATTGTCAGAAATTAAAAACTTGCAGCCAGCGACCAGGGTGATCGCATCAATACACTCCTGTCATTAATAAGCACCATGGTTATTAAAAACCTTCGGCCACCCGGCATTTAATACATGCGATTATTTATTTCATTGCACTAACTGATATTTAGTATTTATTTGTACACCTCCTTTCAGTGTCTGGTATACTACGCAATACCGTTCTGTTAGTTTGGCAAGACTTTCCATTTGTTCCGGCGTTGCATCGGAATCTATATTAAATGAAAGACGGATAACAGCAAAACCCACCGGCGCTTCTTTAGACACACCCAGCGTACCCCTGAAATCCAGATCGCCTTCTGCTTTTACGGTTCCTGCTTTTATTTCAATACCTATAGCAGTTGCTACAGCGCGAAGCGTTACGCCCGCACAGGCTACCAATGCCTCCAGCAATAGATCACCCGAGCAGGCCTGCAATCCCGTTCCACCAGTGGCAGGATGAAGCCCTGCTTCTACCATTGCCCTGCCTGTGTCTACTTTACACGAGATGCCTTCACCAATGCGGCCTTCCGCTTTTAAAGTGATGATAGCTGCCGATGGCTGTTCACGGTACTTATCTTTTAATGGCGCCTGTAAATTCCGTAATTCGGTTGCATCCATGATAATATGTATTGAAAATGATGTTAATGATTTCGCAAAAATGCCAGGGTTTGTCACTTGTGGCAATTCCACAAATGTCAAACCCTGGCAAATATAAATAGTGAAAAGGTTATTTTGCGTGTGTCCAGATCATATTATAGGTAACCGGTCGGAATTCTGTTGCCAGTGCACCGGCTTTTTTCATGTGCTCCTGCGCCTCCTTGTTGTGCATCATGTTTTGAAAATCTGCAGCGGATGCCCATTGCGCGTAATTGGTAATTGTTTTCTTATCATCACTTACGTGCAGGTTAGCCGAAATATAACCCGGCATTTTGCTCATCACCTTTTCTGTTGCGTCTTTCAAAAGGTCGAACAATGCCTGTTGTTTATCGGGTGTTACTGTAAACACGTTGATAAGCGTGCAAATAATATTGTCACTGCTGATGGTTGTCATATACTTGTTTTAAACAGCTTTTTCTGCTATTTGTCCGTTATATGCTGCTCTCAGCGCTGCTATATCCAGCTTTTTCATTTTCAGCATCGCCTTCATGGTGCGTTGCGCTTTTTCTGATTCGGCATCCTTATACATATCGGCCAGTTCTGTAGGTACTATTTGCCAGGACAGCCCGAATCTATCTTTCAACCAACCACATTGCTGCGCGTCTTTGTCTCCTCCTTCAGCAAGTTTATTCCAGTAGTAATCTATTTCCTCCTGGTTTTCGCAGTTGACAATAAACGAAACGGCTTCATTGAATTTGAAGATCGGGCCGCCATTCAGTGCTACAAAGGATTGTCCTTCCAGCGTAAATGCCACCGTCATAATAGTACCCGGGGCCATACCATGTATTTCCTGTCCCGCTTTAGAGTAGCGGGTTATTTTATCAATTTTTGAATTGTCGAAAATAGAAGTATAGTACTTAGCCGCTTCTTCGGCCTGGTTGCTAAACCATAAATTAGACGTGATCTTTTGCATCGTTGCCATAATAGTAGTTTTTAAAAAGTTCAAAACTGTTTGTGGACGATGGAAGGATCATCAAAAATGTCTCCAATTTTGATTGTGGGAAATAAATGCAGTGAACCTGCAGATTTACCTGCATCGTTGTTCAAATTGTGTGGATTATGCCTGTTGACTGCAATTATATTTCACCTATAAAAAACCTGTGGAAAATATTCCCATTAATACTTTTCATGTAGCCGTCTGTTCAATTATTTTTATTTCTCTCCTCCCAACCACTCATTTTGCCTTCTCTTTGTTCATCAGTACCCTGAACTTTACCATTTGTGTAATTAATTTAACAGGCATCGGTTTGCCGATCGGAAACTGAACCGATCCTTTTGCACTTTTATAAACAGACAATTCTTTTTTAAACGCTTCAATTGCCGCAGGCATCGGATAGAAGCCGATGTGTTTTTCGTACCCGGCAAAATAGACCAGCATGCCATGAAATTTGTATGCCGGCATATTGTAACTGATCATCTCTTCTGCTTTGGGTGCAGCTTTTAGAATAGTGGCGCGCACTTGTTGCAAAAGAACTCTGGTAGCGGGTGGAAACCCGGCAATATAGGCATCCACATTGTTTATTTTTAGTGCACTGCTTTTCATAACCGGATAGTTTTAAAAGAACTGTTATAATATTTTTTCAAAACAAATACTGTTTTCTATTCCCGCATATTGCCCATAGTTAGGAATGGTGCTGTAACCGTGTTTCTGGTAGAGACCGATAGCATCTGGTTGCCTTCTGCCCGTTTCTAAAATACATTTTTTGAAGTTCAATTCAGCAGCCCAGGTTTCCAGCGCAGATAGTATGTTGCCGGCAATTCCTTTGCCCCGGTAAGCAGGTAAGGTATACATGCGTTTAACTTCCATTGCATCTGTGTCGTACCCTTTAATGGCGCCGCAACCCACCGCCTGCCCGTTTTTACTGGCAATAATAACATATTTAATTTGGGTGATCTTATTGAACTGGTTATAAAATGAATGATCGTCGCCGTCTTTTTCGGCCAAATCCGCGTCCAGGTATTTTACCAATTCAATAAACTGCGGGTTGTCTGAGTTGGTTCTGATCAATGTGTGCATTGGTAGTCTCTTATACTGCTATAAAAAATTTCGGGCGATTGCAATTTGCCTGCTGCATAACTAATTTGTAACTAAGTTAACACAGAAGCGTATAAATCCATTGCTCCCCTTAAAAAACCATACTGACTTTGCTTTGTATTCTAAATGACCGGTTTTATATCAATGACTGGTGTTTGGTCCAGTACTTCCAGCGCAGCAACCTGCAGCGTGCCATCGTCTTCAACTGCCAATACCGTTACCTGGTGCATGCCAATGGGATTGGGCCTGTCTGGTGATCTGGTTGAGAATACACCCAACTGCGGCGCGCCGTAATTTTTGCGCGGAATACATGTCAACACCTGCCTGTTGGCGAGGTGCAGCCAGGTAAACAGCCAAATCTTTGCCCCTGCAACAATATTGCCGGCGGCTGCACTAAATTCCGGGTAAATGGTCACGGTTGCTACCGGGGCATTTTCTTTTTCCTGTAACGGACAATCCTCCATATTTTTTAATGAAGAATGAATGACGCCGATAAATTGTAAAGATGCTTGCATATACAGTAGAATCGATTCGTAAGATGAGCGGAACTTCCAAGTTAGCGCATTCTTTTTATATCCCTTTTAAAAGCGTTGATATTTTCAATGAACGCATAACCCGGTAAATAAAAAACCTGCCGGGCTGCGACAGGTCTTTTGTATAATGGTCTGATTATGATTTTTGATAGTTGAACAGCCAGTGCTTTCCATATTTATCGGTGAGCGCTCCAAATCTTCCACCCCAGGGCATATCGGCAAGCGCTTCCACAATTTTACCACCCGCAGACAATTTGGTAAAGAACACGTCCTGTTCTTCCACAGAATTGCCATTAATACAAAGATGGACCGTATTTCCTTCCACCCGTTTGTCCCTGTTCAGATCGGCGCCCATAATTACAATATCACCACTGGTCAGGGTTGAATGAAGAATGAGGTCTTTCATATGGGGAGGCATTTGCGCAGCCATCGCCGGCATTTCACCCACTGTTTGTAAAAAAAGCTCGCCACCCAGGCAGTCTTTGTAAAAATTCATGGCCTCGCGGCAGTTGTTGTCGAAATTTAAATAAGGATTTAATTTTGCCATATTGTTTGATTTAGTACGGTAAAGATATCAGTAACCGCCACCAATGATGCGGGTGAAACACGACTTTCACCGGGCTGAATACGCCAAAACAACCCACATCAACGATCATACATTTGACTGATTCGCCCGTATTTATTTTATTTCCGGTAAATATAAAGTGCAATGGAACGGGCGACTGGATTAGCAGTGATTGAATGTTACCATTACCGGAACATGGTCGCTGTATTGCGACCAAAAGTCAAAATCACCAATTTCGACTGATTTGATATTATCCACCATATCAGACGAAGCAAAGCAGTAGTCAAGATGATATGGTTTGTCGCGGTGCCGGTACAAATAGAAAGTAGCTTGATTTTCTTTTCCCTGTATTTGCTGGTGCAATAAATGATAACAACTGAAAATGCCTTTTTCTTCGAGACGTTTTACCACGTGAGAATGGTTACCAGTCCGGTATTTCCTGTCCCAGATGGTATTGCTGTTGAAATCGCCTATCAGCAATGTTTGTTTGTTTTTTAATTTTTTGTCGTAATGGTTGATGGCTTTCCATACCTGTTCAACATACTGGCCATCGGGGTCGGCCGGGTTATTGGCCCATACCGCATACAATGTAAAATGATAGTCGCCCCCGGTAACTGCAATGGGTACAATTGTTTTCAATGCCGGGTTATGGTTGCGCATGCGTTTAAATCTGCAGGCGCCATACGAAAAAATGCCCAGGCCTTTATTTTCATTGGTACCAAACCAAAGTATATCCGTTGGTTGTGTAATGCCAGGGTTAAAATGTAATTTTCCGGGATGCTCACACTCTGGAACTACCAGTATATCTGGCTGGTGGGCCAGTATGACTGCCGCTTTTTTCCTAAATGCCATATTGCAGTTCCAGGTAATAATTTTCATTGTCTGCTTTGTAAACAACCGTCATCATTTTTTCACGATATAATGCAGCGCTATTTCGCCATTTGGAAACAGGTGATTTTCTGTGAGCGTTAATTTTATTTGGTCGGGCAATTGTTTGAACAGCGGAATACCGTTTCCAAAAACTGCCGGGTTAACAAATACCCAATAGCTGTCAATAGAACCGGCCTGCATTAATAATTGGGCAACAGATGGACTGCCAAATAAAAGGATATCCTTGCCATCCTGGTTTTTTATTTCATTGATTTTTTCCGCGATGTTATTGTCGATAATAATTGTGTTGGCCTTGCTGGTTGGAGGCAGTGTACGGGAAACAACTATTTTTTGTGCGCTGTTGTACCAGTTTGAATAATCAATTTCACCACTGGTAGCATTGTCATTGTTCCTGGCGGTTGGCCAGTAACGGTCAAGTAGTTCGTATGAGATACGGCCAAACAAGGCAGCGTCTGCATCGCGGGTGAGTTTGCATACAAATTCAAGGTTTTCTGTACCGGGTGCAAAACCGGTCAGCTCGCCGTTAATACCGGCAACATAGCCATCGAGCGAAGTGTGCACTACCAGTACTAATTTTCTCATAACAATTTTTTCTTTTTTTATGAATTATAACGGTAGGGTAGCTGCATCAGTGAATTCGGTTTAAGGTAAACATTGTCATTTTTAAAATCGAGTATTATATTAAACCGTTTTAAAAGATCATTGCCCAGGTAATTTACCTCAAAGTTAACGGGGTTTTTGCTTCCCAGCCTGAAGGCGGGTATATTGGTAAGTTTGTAACCATTGATTTTCAGCATAGGAGCAAGTACGATGCTGGTTTTATAAATGGCGCCTCTCGGATCTTTTAATTCAGCCGATTTAATGAGTTGTAAATCACCGGGAAACTGGTGCCTGGCTGCCCAGCTGCTGTCTATAATCATTGCCTGGTCGGAGCCTGTATCCAGTAAAAAATCGCCGGCGTAAACTTTATGGGCTATTTCGAAACTGGCTTTTATACAAACGAATGAACGACGAAATATCAAGTTGGATTTAGCATATCCTTTTTGTATAACCGGTAATGTTGAATGGATAATTAAAAGACGGGTATCATAATTTATTTCAACTATTTTTCCTTCAAAAAGATTCCATCCAAATCTGCCATCCATATCATGGGCGGTAAACCCGGTAACCACCAGCTCGGGGTTAGTGTACACCAGGCTGCCCAATTGTATGGTAGCTATTTTGTCCAGGTGATTATAATCCGGTTGCGCGGTACCCGCCTGCACACCCGGCTGGCCGGATAATAATTTGGTTTTATGTAATACGGCATCCCTGGTGAGGCGAAAGTTGAATGAACCAATATCAAAATGCAGGTTAACCCTGTCCGTGTCGTTTATAACGGATTTTACGCTGATGGCATTGAAATCAGTAAGGGTAAAAGGGATGGTGTCATGCGTATTGGTATGGACGTTAGATAAAGATTCAGGCGGTATGGCACTTGCAATGCGCGTGAAACAGGAGTCTTTGCCATTCAGTAATATAATAAAATCGAATACGGTACCCGGTTTTACTTTTACTTTAATGGAATCAATATCTGTATAGAAGCTTACCCATTTGGTTTGCCGTGTCCTGTCGGCTGTGTAAATATCGGGCCTGGCTTTGGGAGAAAGTGACCAGACATTTTTATCAAAGTAGCCGCCATCATTGATGGAGACGTTTTTGGAACTTGCTTTTATAACAGGCAAGGTGGTTTGCGCAGTCACGGAATGCGCAAGCAGAAAAGCGGCGATTGCGAAAAGGAACTTCATTTTTTGTAAACTATTGCAGTGAGTGAATGCCTGTGTCAGCCTTCTAATTTGACACAGACGCCAAAAATAGATTTTTTATTTGTGCAGCTGTCTATCCGCCCAATATTATTGTCAACCTGGAACCGGTTCCTCAAAGCTAACACCTGTTATGGCAAATGATTTCGGAAATCAGTTATTCCCAATAGATATATTATTCAATATCTCATGTTAATTTGAATATCCGGGTCATTAAAATAGCTGGCGTGTACATAGATTTTGTCATCTCATAGTTACTTTTGGTCTACACAATTGCGTTAATATAATAGCGATCGGGTAATTTGCAGTGTCCCGGTTTTTTAAAAGTCATGAAGCCATTGCGTTCTATATATTTTTCACCTGCAGTTCATATTACCATTTGGATATTGCTGCTGGCTGTTCCCACCATTTTATTCAGGAACAATGTGCAGACGTTTTATGGGCTAACCCACTGGTTTTTCTTTCTTGGCTCTCTTTACCATATCGGGATATTTTATCTGAACGCCTATTTTTTGTACCCGGTATTGCTCACTAAAAAAAGATGGTGGCTATATATTCTTTCATTGGTAGCTATCATTGTGTTGTCCAATAAGGTGAAAATTTTTTTACTACAGCTCAATCCCGCCTTTCAGCTTACCGATGACAACAAAAGGGTCATATTTTTTTCTCTGCTGCCATTTATATTTGCCAGTATATTGTTCAGGTTGATAAGCGACCGCATCAGGTTTGAACGGTTGGAGAAAGAAGCAAGAACACAACGAATGGATGCTGAATTGAAATTCCTCCGTTCACAGGTAAGTCCCCATTTTTTATTTAACATGATGACCAATATGGTTTCTTTGGCCAGACAGAAATCTGACTTGCTGGAACCATCATTAATTAAGCTGTCGGACCTTTTACGGTATATGCTGTACGACTCTGCTGAAGAAAAAATTACCGCTGGCAATGAAATAGATAATATAAAAAACTATGTTGCTTTGCAGCAATTGCGTTTTGGAGAAGATGTACAGGTGCATTTGAAAATTGAAAATGATTGTCCGGTATGTATGGTTGAACCTATGTTGCTGATACCTTTTATAGAAAATGCCTTTAAACATGGCATAGGCATGCTGAAAGATCCCTATATTAAAATACAACTTCGCATAAAAGATTATCAGTTAAAATTTGAAGTAAGCAATAACTTTAATGCAGCTAATCTCTCAAAAGATAAAAACTCGGGTATTGGGTTGGCAAATGTTAAAAACAGGCTTAAATTATTGTATCCGGATAAATACAAACTGGAAATAAGCGAGAATAACAATATATTTTCTGTGCAACTAAACATTGATCTGTCATGATGAAATGCATAGCGGTAGACGATGAAAAATTAGTGCTGGACTTGCTGGTGGATAATATTCAGAAAGTTCCGTTCCTTCAACTGGCGGGCCGGTGTAAAAACGCTTTGGAGGCGATGGAGCTGTTGCATAAAGAACAGGTTGATTTAATATTTTTAGACATACAAATGCCGGGTTTAAATGGCCTGCAATTTATACAGACCTTGCAAAACCCTCCGATGGTAATTTTTGTAACTGCCTATAAAGAACACGCACTGGATGGATTTAACCTCAATGCAATTGACTACCTGTTGAAACCGGTCTCATTCGAACGGTTTCTAAAAGCATGTAACAAGGCCCAGGAACTATTTAATCTAAGGCAGCCCGCATTGAAAGAAGATCACCCCGGCTACTTTTTTGTATTCGTGGAATACAACCAGGTAAAAATTACCATTGCAGATATCCTTTACATTGAGGGAATGAAGGACTATGTAAAAATATTTGTAGCATCAGCTGCCAGGCCTGTGATCACCAAAATGAGTCTGAAAACATTGGAAGAGAAATTAGCGGGCCATCGTTTTATGCGGATTCATAAATCGTATATAGTTTCTGCTGATAAAGTAACTGCAGTAAAACGGGATCTTATCTGTATAGCCAACACAGAACTGCCGTTAAGCGATACCTATCGCTCCAACATAGATACCATGCTTTCGCTTTAAACACTGTCTTGAATATTTGGCGCAGTCATCGCTTTTCTTCCCCTTGTCGTCTCAGTTTCCTTTGTTATCTATTCTGCAATTAAAAAGCCTGTTGGTATAGGTAGTTTTGTGCAGGAACGCAAGGTCTTCCAATACCACTGAAACACATTGGGGAAAGAAGGACGTGGATGACCTGCTGAAACAGCTCAAATAATTATGTAACTATTAAATTTTAGGTTATGGCTTTCGGAATTATCATTTTAGTAAGAATACTGTTTATTGCATGCATGGTATTTATTGTCGGTTATGTGTTTGGCAATTTCGCTGCAAAACCTGCGTTGCGAACCCTCACAAAACTGGCTTCGGTTCTGGTGATCATTTTGTTCATCGCTTCAAATGTTTTGTTCTTTCGTTTTGCCGCTTTCGGCCGTAGTAATTATAGGGGACAAAATTGTGACTGGCATCATGCAGATACAACAATCAGCAAGCATTAATTAACAAAGCCCGGCCGGACCGGGCTTAAAAAAATATTGTATGAAAGCGTCTGTTGAAAGAAAAATTGTGCGTTGGGTACATATCATTCTTAGCATACCGGTCATTGGTTATATCTATGGCCCGGTGGCATCCATACCAACAGCTTCCATAATGGTTCGATGGGTTATATTTCCCGTCATTGTGATTTCAGGGCTGTGGCTTTGGAGGGGGCAGTTTGTCAGGAAATGGTTCAGGAAGAAAGATAGCCAGATGAGAACGCAATGATGCGGTGCAATGGTAACCGGTCCGCTGCAGGGCAACCTGATTATGGTGATCAGTCATGAAAGTTTTTTTTGTTAACGGATGTATTCAGTTTACACCCAGCTGTTTTTTCAGTTTGGCTGGCAGCTTTGCTTTTACAAGATCATATGATTGCTGAATGTATTGTTTCCAATCCGTTTTTTTCATTTTTTTGATGTCCTCAATAAAAACCCATTTGTATTTGGCCACATAGGGTGCCGGTTTAAAGCCGGGCCGGCTGCTCATTTCATCAAATTCTTCGTCGGTTACTTTAAACGAAGCGGTAACGGGCGATTGATCAAGGCCCACCACGCAAAACATTTTGCCGCCAATTGAAAACACCAGGTCATGCTCCCACTTTATATCTTCCGTGACGGAAGGCAGTGCACGGCAAATTTGTTGTATGTCTTCGGTGGTCATATCGTTATAATAGTTGCATGTATCTGGTAACTAAGTTAACCAATAAACAGGAAAATGGTTGCCCGGTTTGTTTTGCATAAATTCTTCCTGCTGGTTCTAATCACCCACCACACCGCCAAACAACCAGCGGCCTTTTTTGTATTCAAAAAAATAATCGCCCGATCTATTTTTACCCGTGGCTTTATAGGGCCCGGGCTCAAATCCTTTGAAAGGATGTACTCCTTTTTGCAGTATGTTTTTAAACCGCGCCAGGGTTTTGTCGCTGGCATACACATCAGACTGCAACCATTGCTGTATGGTACTGCCACCACCATCATAAAAGTTAGCGGAGCTCAGCCGGGCAATGGTTGCAGTATCGCGGGTGTCAATAGCTGTCGTAAATGTTTTCCAGAAAGCCACCCATTTCATTTCCGGGTTATCTTTTGTACTGGACGCGCCAGGTTTGGTGGTATCAATTTCCAGGCAATGAAACGGGCCGGCGGCAAGTACACAATTGATTGCCGTCAATACACAAAGACATACGGAAATAAAAAAGCGCATTTGGTTAAGGGTTAATTTTTTTAGTCATCGGAGAAAGCTTATTTAAACCCATCAAAACTATCGATAAATTAACACCCGGCACTCACCGGCATAACCTGCCCATTCCAGTTTCGGGACAGCACCGTATAAAAGCAGGTGCGCAAGGCTAAAAGCCGGCAACCAATTGCCCGATCGTGCTAATTTTTTGATAAGAAACAGCCCCGGCAAGGCCTTGGTACTGAATTTGCACCTTGCTGCTGATTAGCTTATTTTTGCCCGATAATTCAAATAAGACAACCCACTGGAAAACCCCCGGAAAATAAAGATTTATACCTTATCGTCTTTACTGGCGGTATACATTGCCGCCCTGTTCATCTGGCCGAACGTAAGGCTGTGGGAGACCATCACGCTTGTGGTACTTGCAGTGGCCGTACTCACCCCCAAACATTTTATACGGAGCCTGTTGGTCTTACTGATACTGTTGTTTATCAGTTTTCTGCTGGTTCAGACCGGCCCGGTGCAGGACTGGCTGGCAGGTCAGGCCTCTAAACGATTGTCTAAGGGACTGGGCACCCGTGTTTCTGTAAAGCATGTGAATTTTACTTTTTTCAGCAAAATGCAAATGGAAGGCGTGTATGTAGAAGATAAAAACAAAGACACACTTCTGTATGCGGGCAAACTGAAAGTTAATATCAACGATTGGTTTTTCCTGCGCGATACCGCCGTACTGCAATTCATTGGACTTGAAGACGCCACCATTTACCTGCAACGACAGGACTCAATTTGGAATTACCAGTTCGTGGCCGACTATTTCTCCGGGCCAGCAGGGCCGGCAGATACCACACACAAAAAAACCATCCAGTTTCAATTACAAAAAGCCGACCTCAAAAACATTCATTTTCTGAAAAGAGATGGCTGGCGCGGTGAGGACATGGGACTGTTCCTGGCTTCGCTCACCATGGATGCCCGCGGTATTGATTTCAACAAAAAACTGGTAGACATCAACGAACTGAATATTACGGAACCGATATTTTCCATTAGCAATTACCCGGGGCGCCGCAAATACAGACCACCTTCCACGGTAAGGGATCCAAAAGACACAGCCCTGTACTGGAACCCCCATGGATGGAAAATAATGGCCACCAATGTAAATATTAACAACGGCGCCTTTAAAGATGAAAAGAAATCTAACCGGGCGGCCTATTATTATTTCGATGCCCAGCACATTCAATTCAGGGATATCAATGGCAGCTTTAAAAACCTGGTATTTGTAAAAGATACCATTACGGCCGCCGTAACGCTCAGTACCAAAGAACGGAGCGGCTTTGAAATAAAAACGCTGAAAGCAAATATGAAATGGCAACCCCGTGCCATGGAGTTTAATAGTTTGGATATACGAACCGGCAAAAGTCATCTTACCAATTACTTTGTAATGCGGTACAACAATTTTGATGATATGGGCGACTTTATTGAGAAAGTGCACATGAGTGGTGCTTTTAAAAATGCAGTCATACACAGCGATGATATTGCTTATTTCGCGCCTGCCCTGGAAAAATGGAAGAAAGAAATTTTTGTTACGGGTGCATTGCAGGGCAGCGTTTCTGATCTCAAAGGCAAGGGTATTATCATAAAAGCCGGCAACAATACCACACTCAACGGAGATATTGCCCTTAAAGGACTGCCGGATATTGACAAGACCTTTATTGATTTTAAATCGAACGATTTCAGAACCACCTACGCAGATGTGATAACGGTGATACCTGCCCTGAAAACCATCAGTGAACCGCGGCTGGACAGGTTACAGTTTATTCACTTCAGGGGCAACTTCACCGGTTATATCAGAGATTTTGTTACCACCGGAAGCATAGAAACCGGACTGGGGACTGTGGTGGCCGATGTAAACATGAAATTTCCGGCCAAAGGACAACCCACTTACACCGGTAAGATATCTTCGGGAGGTTTTAACCTCGGCAGCCTGGTAGATTACGATAAACTGGGCAATATTGCATTCAACGTAGGCATCCAGGGATATAGTTTCGGATTAAAAGACATACAAGCCAAACTCGATGGTAATATCAGCAACCTCGATTTTAATGAATACAATTATAAAAACATAAAAGTAAACGGAACGCTGGCCAAACGTTTATTTAACGGCGAACTGCATGCAAACGATAATAACCTCGGCCTGACCTTAAACGGATTGGTGGATTTCAGCAAAACCGATCCGCGGTTTAATTTCTTTGCCAACGTGGAAAAAGCCAATCTCAAAAGATTAAAATTATACAAGGATGATATTGATTTCAACGGCAATCTGCGTTTTGATTTTACAGGAGATAATATTGACGATTTCCTGGGCACTGCAAAAATCTATGATGCATCCGTTTTTAAAAACGGGCAACGCATTTCGTTTGACTCCCTTACTGTGGAATCAAAAAGAACCGGCAACAGCAAAAGCATCGTGGTTGAAAGCAATGAATTTGATGCCGCTCTGGCAGGCGAATACTCCATCAGGGAACTACCCTCAGCCTTCCAGATTTTTTTAAACCGGTATTATCCCAGCTATATCAAGCCTTCTACAAAAAAGATTACCAATGAAAATTTCAGTTTTGTTATCACCACGAAAAAAATAGACGATTACCTGGACCTGGTCGATAAGAACCTAAAAGGTTTTAATAACAGCAATATCAGCGGACGAATCAACAGCAAAGAGAATTTATTTAACCTGGATGCGGATGTGCCGCAGTTTAGTTACAAGAATATTATTTTCTCCAATACCAACCTTCAGGGCCGTGGCAACCTGGACTCGCTCGGAATCGGGCTTACCGTAGGCGATGTGTCTGTAAACGACAGCCTGCATTTTCCGGGTACAAAGGTCAGTATCCGCTCTGCCAATGATATTTCAAAGATCAATATTACCACCAGCGCTAACCAGACGCTGAACTCTGCAGATATATCGGGCAGGTTCCAGACCAGGAGCAACGGCTTCAGCGTAATTTTTGACCCCTCTACTTTCGACATCAATGGTAAACGCTGGACAATAGACCGGAATGGAGAGCTTACCCTCACCCGTGATATCGTAACTACCGAAGGGCTTAAAGTATACAGTGGCGACCAGGAAGTACTGGTTACCTCGCATTTGTCTGAAACCGGCCGTGGCACCGATCTTAATATTGACCTGAAAAAAGTAAACATCGGCGACTTTGCGCCCTTCTTTATAAAAGACAACAGGCTGGAAGGATTATTAACAGGCAACGTGGTAGTGAGCGATCCGTTCGGCAATATGAATGTAGATGTAAATGTACAGGCAGAACAGTTCCGGCTGGATGATGATTCCATTGGCAAACTGCAAATTACGACCGGTTATTCAAAAGCCTCCGGCAGGGTAACTGTATCGGGTGTTTCCGAAAACAAAAACTACAACTTCGATCTCAATGGTTTTATCAATACAGCAGACAGTACCGGCACGGGCATCGATATTACCACGCATATGCGCGATAAAACCAGTATTCACCTGCTGGAAAAATATGTTTCCGGTATTTTCAGTCACCTCGAAGGATTTGCTATGGGCGATCTGCGCGTAGTGGGCAAGGGCAAAAACCTGAAATACCTGGGCGATCTAACGCTTACGGACGCTTCCTTAATGGTGGATTATACCAAATGCATATACCGCATTCCAAAAGCAACCGTAAAAATGCAGGAAGACGGAATAGATTTTGGCAGCTTTCAAATCAAAGACGTACTCAATAATACGGCCGATGTGCAGGCAGGCAAACTCTACCACAACAATTTTAAAGACATGGCCTTTGATTTCCGTGTAAAAACAAACCGTCTTTTACTGCTCAACACAACCAATACAGACAACAAACAGTTTTACGGAAAAGTCATCGGCCGGGCAACCTTCAGCTTCAAAGGTCCGCAGGAAGATATGCAGATGGACATACAGGGAGAAGCAACAGACAGCACCGTTATCAGCCTTCCTATCAGCAGCAGCCGTATAAATGGCGAAGCAGATTTTCTAACCTGGAAAGTGTATGGTAAGGAAATGCAGGAAAATACAAAAAGAAGGATCGAAAGCAATTTAACTGTAAACCTCCGGATGACCGCCAACAGCCTGGCCAGGATAAATGTGATACTGGATGAAGCAGCCGGCGACCAGATAAGCGCTGTTGGTCATGGTATACTTGATATGAGGGTAGGTACCAACGAAAATTTATCATTGAACGGCCGGCTGGAAATTGATAAAGGCGATTATACATTTACTTTTCAGTCTATCAAGCGGCGGTTTAAACTCAGAACCGGAGAGTCCAATTATATTCAATGGAATGATGATCCATACGATGCAGATATAAATGTAGTGGCAGAGTACACTGCGCCTAATGTGCGGTTCAGTGATCTGGGCACCAACAATAATCCTGCACTGGCTTTGTTTAATTCGGGCGTAAGAAATTATGTGGGCGATGTACTGGTGCGGACAGCCATTACCGGAAAGTTAAAAAAGCTTGACTTCAAATTTGATATTGAGCTGCCACCAAACAGCAGTCTTGCCAATAACCCGGATGCTACCGAGTTGCTTAAATTGATTGAAAGAGATGAAAATGAAAGGAACAAACAGAGTTCGCTGCTGATTGTTTTCAACAGCTTCGGGCCATTGTCAACTTCGTCAAATGCTTTCAACGCAGGTAAATCTGCTTTTGAAGGAATCTTCCTCAACAGCATCTCGGGTATTGTTTCCAACCAGCTCAGCAAAGCATTCAGCAATGTATTGGCCAATGTATTTAAAGACCCCACATTCCGGATAAATATTAATGCATCTGCTTATAGTGGTACGGCGTTGGCCGATGTGGCATCGCAAACGCAGTTTTTACCAGACAGGGTAAACGCCAACTTTTCCATTAATAAAAGTTATTTTAATGAGCGGCTCACGTTTATCGTCGGCAGTGCGCTTGACTTTGGATTGAATAATACAACGGTAGCCAATACACGTAATAACCTGCAGTTCCTGCCGGATGTAACGGCGCAGTTAAAACTCACATCTGATGGAAAAATTCTTTTCAATCTCTTTTACCGCGAAAACAGGAGCTTCCTCAGCACGCTGGCGGGTAAGCAGAGCCGCAGCGGGGCCAGCATTTCTTACCGAAAAGAATTTGAAACCATTGATGAATTGTTTAAGAAAAAGAAAAAAGAAACAAGAAAGCCTCCTGTTGCAGCGGGAAACCAGTAAGATGTCTGATGCAGAAGAAATGTCTGATGTCTGATGTGATGATGTCTGATTTGCTGCAGAAGAAATGTCTGATGTCTGATGTGATGATGTCTGATTTGCTGCGCACCTATTTAGCGAAGATTCCCTCCTCCAGATTATCTCCGCAGAAATGTCTCTCCGTTCGGGATCTGTGGAATCATCATGCCCATGGAGGACACTGCGGCTTAAGGAACGTATGCTCTTCTTCAGTCAGGTCTTATTACCAACGCGCCTCGTCTAAATACTCAATACTAAAATCTGCATACTCTTTTGCCACGCAGTGTCCTCCGCAAGATGCCTGTGAATTTAAATCCCTGCTGGAGAGACACTGCTGAGAGATCGTGAAATCATCCCGCATAAAACAAATCAGCCATCCCACAGCCTACATCAGACATGAACAAAGAGATTTTGTACGGAGAAAACTAGCCGCGCAACTTTTAAACTTTTGACTTTTAATTTTTGACTTTTTATTACTACAAAGGCGGTAAATTGAAAGGAGTGAGGTTATGCCCCAGTTTATCGCGTTTTGTTTGCAGGTATTTTTCATTGTGCGGGTTTGGCACCGCTTCGATGGGAATGGTGTCTACAATTTCAATTCCATAACCCAGCAATCCCGCTCTTTTCTTGGGGTTGTTGCTCATCAACCGAAGCCTGGTTACGCCCAGGTAACGCAAAATTTGTGCGCCAATACCATAATCGCGCTGATCCATCTGGAAACCCAGGTGAAGGTTGGCTTCTACAGTATCCATGCCTTCTTCCTGTAATTTATACGCCTTTAATTTATTGACCAGGCCAATGCCCCGGCCTTCCTGGTTCATATATAATATTATACCCCGGCCTTCTGTTTCCACCATTTGCATGGCCTTGTGCAGTTGTTCGCCGCAATCGCAACGCAGGGAGCCCAGTATATCGCCGGTAAAGCACGAAGAATGTACCCTGGTAAGCACGGGCTCGTCTTTTTTCCATTCTCCTTTTATCAGGGCCAGGTGTTCGTTGCCTGTTCCTTTTTCGCGGAAGGACACCAGTTTAAAATGCCCGAACTTGGTGGGCATATCCACCCGAACCACTTCTTCGATGAGTGAATCGGTTTTGAGGCGGTATTCTATCAAATCCTTGATGGACACCAGTTTAAGATCATATTTTTTGGCTATTTCTTTCAATTCCGGTAATCTGGCCATGGTGCCGTCTTCATTCATTATTTCCACCAGTACTCCGGCAGGTTCAAATCCCGCCAGCCTGGCCAGGTCAATAGTGGCTTCAGTATGCCCGGCACGTCTTAGAACACCGCCGGTTTTGGCTCTTAACGGAAAAATATGGCCGGGTCGTCCCAGGTCGGCCGGGGTGGTAGAGGGGTCTATCAATGATTGTATTGTTTTGGCGCGGTCTTGTGCAGAAATGCCTGTGGTACAACCTTTTCCGAGCAAATCAATGGAAACCGTAAAAGCGGTTTCATGCAGGGCAGTGTTGTTGTTTACCATGAGCTCCAGCTGCAGTTCATCGCAGCGTTCTTCCAGCAACGGTGCACAAATAAGGCCCCGTCCGTATTTGCTCATAAAGTTTATGGTCTCGGGGGTGGTGTTGCGGGCGGCTGCAATAAAATCGCCCTCGTTTTCCCTGTCTTCATCATCTACTACTATAACCATTTTGCCCAGCTTAATATCTGCTATGGCACTCTCAATACTATCCAGCATATGGGTGAAAATTTATACAAAAGTAACGATTGCCGCAGGCTTTATGTTTAAATAAATGCATTCGCAATATGGTATTTTTTGCGGCAGGCGGACCAATGCTTTTAAAAGGCTGGTTCTCTCCCGGAAATTTTTCCTTTATAAAGTCGGCCTTGCTTACAAAGCCCGATTGTAAGAGGCGAAACACCGCACCTTCTGATTAAATATTCCTTAGCTATAAACAAGTTATGCAGCATTCACAGGGCGGTTTTTGCCTATTCTCCGGAAACCTTTATGTTTGCTTTAACAATCGTCCAAATTGCTTTTCTTTGCACAACGATAAACTAAAAACTATATGCTTAAGAAAATTTCAGGCTTCTTAACATTCGTGCTTGCGCTTTCTATTACTACTATGCAGGCCCAGGTTACTACCAGCTCAATCAATGGAACAGTAACCGATATAAAGGGTGAAACATTGCAGGGTGCTACGGTTACTGCAGAGCACCAGCCTTCAGGAACAAAATATACGACCCTTTCAAAAAAAGGCGGCGTATTTAACATGCCGGGCCTCCGTTCGGGCGGTCCATATAAAGTTACCATCAATTTTGTAGGATATAAACCGCAGGTCACTGAAAACATTACACTTGCACTGGGCGATGCCTATAATATCAATGCGGAAATGTCTGCTACCATTACCGATCTTGCCGCGGTAACAGTTACCGGCACCCGCCGTCGTTCTTCTGCAGATAAAAACGGCGCCACCACCAATATTGGTCCGCGCCTGCTGGCCACCCTGCCAACCATTACCAGGAGCATTACGGATTTTACCCGTATTACACCACAGGCCAATGGTACCAGTTTTGCCGGAAGGGATAACAGGCTGAACAATGTAACGGTAGATGGTGCCAATCTGAATAATAATTTTGGACTCTCAAGTGATTTATTGCCAGGCGGCGGTAATCCTATTTCCCTGGATGCCTTCTCCGAAATTTCTGTAAACATCTCTCCTTATGATGTAAAGCAATCCGGATTTACCGGTGCGGGCGTGAGCGCCATTACTAAAAGCGGTACCAATACTTTTCATGGAAGTGTGTATGGTTCTTACCGTAACCAGAGTTACAACGGTACCAATGTAGCAGGCACCAAACTAGCTTCGCCACCGGCTACCAGCAATAAGATTTATGGAGCTACCTTCGGCGGTCCCATCATTAAAAATAAATTGTTCTTTTTTGTAAGCGGCGAAATAGAAAAATCCAACCAACCAGGTGTTATTTATTCACCTTTTAAGGGTTCCGGCAGTGGCACCGTTTCCAAGGTGGACATAGATTCGCTCAAGAGCTTGTCTGGTTATCTGAACAGCAAATATAATTTTGACCCGGGAGCGTATGACAATTTTCCCAATTTTGTATCAGACAATTATAAAGTACTGGCCAAACTGGACTGGAACATTAGCAACCAGCACAAACTCACCCTGAAGTACAGTGATTTTAGAAACACCGGTTACTCGCTTATCAGCGCCAGCGGTGGTATCAATGGCGCCAACGGACAAAGTGCCATTGTAACGTATACGCCGCTACCCGGAAGATTTGGACTTGATGCCATGGGCTTTAATAACAGTAATTATAAGACAATCGATAAAGTAAGGTCTGGTTCATTAGAACTGAACAGTAATTTCCATGGCAAATTTGCCAACCAGTTACTGGCAACCATCACCAAGATCAGTTCAATAAAAGATCATGACGGAGCAACTTTTCCATTTGTTGATATATTAGGAGCAACAGCCGGCAGCAAGAATAATTACCTGAGTTTTGGAAATGAACCTTTCAATGGTAACAATAACCAGGTTATTAATGATGTCTATACCATAACTGATAACTTCAGTTATTTTGCGGGTAAACATACCATTACCGCAGGCGCCAATTATGAGTACCAGAAAGTGGGCAATATGTTCATGCCTGGTTCGCAGGGATATTATGTATTTGGTTCACTGGATGATTTCCTGAATAACCGCGCGCCCAAACTGTTTTCAATAAATTATTCACTGGTAGACGGACAGGACGCAGTATTTTCTGCCAATCTTAAAGTAGGCCAGCTGGGCCTGTATCTGCAGGACGAAGTAAACATCAATCCCCGCTTTAAATTAACGTATGGTCTCCGTATTGACAGGCCCATTTATCCGGAAGATCCACTGGAAAATCCCGCTATTTCCGCATTGAGCCTGTACGATAAAAGCGGTGCGCTAACCCATTACAATGGCGGCAAATGGCCAACACCCAAATGGTTGTTTTCGCCCCGCGCTGGTTTCCGGTGGGATGTAGACGGAGACAAATCAATGATAATTCGTGGCGGTACCGGCGTGTTTACAGGTCGTATACCATTTGTTTACCTCACCAACCAACCCAGCACCAGTGGTATGTATACTTTTGGAGCATTGGTGACCACCAACCTTCAAAATTTCCTGTTCAACCCGGATCCGCATACATACAATCCTTTTTACAAAACACTTGATCCCGCCTTGTTTCCCAAGAAAGCAGGAACAGTGGCACCCAGTGGCGGTTTTGCGGTAATAGATCCCAATTTTAAATTTCCACAGGTTTGGCGTACCAATTTTGCAGTGGAGAAACAACTTGGCCGCGGTTGGGGATTAACGCTGGAAGCGTTGTATACAAAAGATCTTAACAACGCTGTTATGCGCAACGCCAACCAGAAGGCAACAGATACCATCGTAAATGTTGGCCCGGGCGATGTTCGCGGCCGCTTCAGCAGCAGCAGTAACACATTACGCCGGCTGAATACGGGCATCTCCAATGCCATCGTGCTGGAGAATACGTCGAAGGGCGGCGCTATTTCATTAACCGCGCAGGTATCAAAGAATTTCACCAAAGGATTTTATGGTTCACTGGCATATACCTATACCTATGCCAGCGAGGTTACTGCCAACCCGGGCAGCCAGGCCGCTTCTGTATGGAGTGTGAATGCCACCTCAGGCACCCAGAACGACCAGCAAATTTCCTATTCACAGTTTGCCATACCACACCGTTTTGTGGCTACCCTTAGTTATCGCGTAGAATATTTCAAACACCTGGCGTCTACTTTTACCTTCTTTTATGATGGTTCTTCGCTGGGTACATACAGTTATATTTACAATGGAGACATTAACCAGGATGGCAACTCGGCTGACCTGATGTACATACCAAAGGATCCGTCAGAAATTAAGTTTTCCAACCTGGCTGCAAGCGGTACCACTCCGGCATTTACAGCACAACAACAATCAGATGCGTTCTTCCAGTTTATATCTAAAGATCCTTACCTGAAAAAGCATATGGGTCAGACAGCAGAAAGGAATGCCGCCCGCCTGCCTTTTTATCATCGTGTTGACTTTAATTTCCAGCAGGATCTGTTTACCAATATTGGCAAAAACAGGAACACGTTGCAGTTTACCGCTTCAGTGGTGAATTTCCTGAACCTGCTGAACCACGACTGGGGAATCAGGAAACAGACCATTGTAACCAACCCGCTGAGGCTGATAAGTGTAACCAATGGTGTTCCAACATATACACTGGCCACATTTAATGGAGACCTGGTAAGACAACCTTATATAAATGTAAGCAGCACCACCACTACCTATGGCATACAGCTGGGAGTGAAATATATGTTCTGATAATTTCTTGTCTCAATTTTATTATTTGATCCAAAGCAAGCAGCCATCGTATTACAAACGATGTCTGCCTGCTTATTGAAACAGGTTGGATAAAAATCATTCTTTGCCGTTTGCCCCATAGAAAGTAATAATTTCATAATAGTTGATAAGCACTTTTACCAGTTTTCTGTTGAGATCTTTGCGGCGGAAAATGAAATAAGAGTTGTTAATAACATGTGAGATCATTTTAAAATACATTTGCGGGACTGTAAAGATTATTCTTATTTTCGCAAGTCGTTTTATCAGCAGCACAATTGCCCGCTGCTATTAATAATCGCTCCGATTGCTTTTCCTGTAAGATTATTACTACTAATCCTTTTTAGAAAAATCATGCCAATACCTGTTTGCTTTCAGCAATGAAGGCTTTATTGAATTTCTGTTTTAAACAGCACCAAAACAAATATGAATATGAGAAGAGTAGTTTTATTTATTGCTACCCTGTGTTTGATTGTATGTAAATCATTTACAGGTTATGCACAGGAAACCACTGCAGATATCCAGGGTTTCGTTTCCGATGGAAGCGTAGGCCTACCAGGTGCTACCGTAGTAGCCACCCACACACCCACCGGAACTGTTTATTCAACAACCAGCCGTAAAGACGGCCGGTATAATTTTGCCAATGTACGCGTTGGCGGACCTTACGAAATAAAAGTTACGTACGCAGGTTTTAAAGAAGACAAACAGTCTAATATTAACCTCAACCTCGGCCAGACCTATACGGCTGATTTTGCGATGAAAAACTCCGGTGATCTTACCGAAGTGGTAATCACCGGCGGCCGCCAGAACAAGGTTATCAATAATAACAGGACCGGCAGCCAGGAGATCATCAACCGCACGCAGATGGAAAGACTACCTACCATTAACCGTTCACTGCAGGATTTTACAAAGCTGGAACCCACAGCGCAGTCCAACTCATTCGGACTTTGTTTTGGCGGACGCAGCAGCCAGTACAACAACCTTACTGTTGATGGCGCAAACTTCAACAACTCTTTCGGTCTTTCAGGTACATTGGGCGGACAAACCGGTTCGCAACCCATCAGCCTTGACGCAATTGAACAAATACAGGTAAACGTTTCTCCATATGATGTTCGCCAGGGCGGATTCACCGGCGCAGGTTTAAACACGGTAACACGCAGCGGTACCAACCAGTTTAAGGGAACGGCCTACATGTATACCAAAAATGAAAATTCACAGGGATATAAAGTAGCCAATACCACCGTTGTAAAATCGCCTATCAAGTTTAAATTGCTGGGTGCGGCACTTGGCGGACCCATTATCAAAAACAAATTATTCTTCTTCGGAAGTTACGAACAGGTAAGACAGGAATTACCTGTTACCAGCTTTATTGCATCAGACGGATCCCATTCGCCCACCGCGGGCAGTGTTTCTATTGCCAATGCAGATACGCTTGCACAACTGTCTAAATTCCTGAGCGATAAATTTCAATACAATACCGGTCTTTTCCAGGGCTATAACCAAAAAACACAAAGCGATAAAATTACGGTGAAGCTCGACTGGAACATCAATAAATACCACACGCTGTCCATTAAATACAATTACCTGAAATCTTCTGCAGATCAGAACGCCAGCACCAGCAGGAACGGATTTGCCGGTTTTGTTTCAGGCTCAGCTCCTGGCAATACCTCTATGCCATTTCAGAACAGCGGGTATGTTATCAATAACAACTTCAACATTTTTATTGCAGAGTTAAACAGCCGCTTCAGCAATAAAATAGTGAATAAATTCCAGGTTGGATACACCGCATTGCGTGACTACCGGTCACCGCAGGGAAATTCAAACATGCCGCTGGTAGACATTTTGCTGAATGGCAACAACTATACAACATTTGGCTATGAGCCGTTTACTTACAACAACAAACTCAATACTAATAATTTCCAGTTTTCAGATATTGTGACTGTGTACAAAGGCAGCCACGAACTCAATTTCGGTACACAGAATTATTTCAAAAAATATCTGAATGGTTTTGCTCCTGCTTACCAGGGTCTTTACCAGTTTAATACGCTGCAGGATTTTTACAACAGTGTAAACAACGGTACTTCTGCCACCCGTTATGCGCTGCAATATTCAGCACTAAAGGATGGTTCTTTCCCTTATGCAAAAGCAGGCTCTACCGACTGGAGTGTTTTTGTACAGGATAAATGGAGGGTTAGCAAAAACTTTACACTTACGTATGGTGTAAGGGCCGACGGATCTGTGTATACCGGCGCATTTGATCAGAATCCTGATTTTGCTGCACTTACTTTTGCAAACGGTACTCATTATGATGTGGGTAAAAAACCAAAAGCAGCATTACTGGTTTCACCAAGAATCGGATTTAACTGGGATGTTTTAGGTGATAAATCATTACAGGTTAGAGGTGGCGGCGGTTATTTTTCTGGTCCGCCCCCGTTTGTATGGATAAGCAACCAGGCCAGCAACAATGGTGTGCAGTTTGGTTCTTCTATCAAAACTACCGGTGTGCCTTTCAGTACCAATCCTGATGCATACAGGCCCGGTTCCGGTGCTGCCAATACATCTTATGGTATTGCGGTAGTAGCCAGTGATTTCAAATATCCTTCTGTTATAAAAACCAACCTGGCTGTTGATAAGAAATTGCCCGGAGACTGGATTGTAACCCTGGAAGGAAGCTACACCAAAGACGTTAACGCGGTGTATTACTCAAACATTAATCTCAATGAAAGCAGTGCCAATTCTATTGTGCTTAACCAGAAAGACAATCGTATCAGGTATGCTGCCACTGCAGGAAGCAACAGGGCCATCTATTCCGGCGCCGGCGGTGCCTCTGCTGCTAATCCAAATATCTCTACCGCTATTTTAATGAGCAATACAAACAAAGGATATTCTTATACATCCACTTTCAGGATTCAGAAGACCTTCAAAGATTTATTTGTAAGTGCAGCTTATACATATGCTAAATCAAAAAACACCGCCGAAGGTGGCAGCACTGCCGGTGGTTTGTGGAGCGGCAGACCTGTATCGGGAGATCCCAATGCAGATAACCTGTCGTATGCATCATGGTACCAACCACACCGTGTGGTGGCTTTTGCATCATATAAAATCAGCTATGCAAAATATTTTGCCACCAGCATCGGTTTGTATTTTGAAGCAGCACCCAATGGCGTTACTTCTTATGTGTACAACGGAGATGTAAACAACGATGGCAATACCGGTAACGACCTGATTTATATTCCGGCCAGTATATCAGAGATTAATCTGGTGAGAAGTGGTTCGGGCGGACTGGGAACAGGTACTGTGGTAGATACCCGTACTGCTGCACAGCAATGGGCGCAGCTGAATGCATTTATCAACCAGGACAACTATCTGTCTGCTCACCGTGGTAAAACTGCCGAAGCAAATGCAGTAGTGAATCCTTATTTCAAAAAACTGGATTTGAATATCACAGAAGATATTTCATTTAAAACAGGGGCTGAGCGTCACACACTTCGCCTGTCACTGGATATTCTGAACGCAGGCAACCTTATAAATAAATACTGGGGCCTTGCCAAATCACCTTCTTTAAGCAATTTCCTCCGTTACGAAGGACTTGCAGCTGACGGTAAAACACCCAGCTATTCCTTCACACAACAGGATGTTAACAACCAGATACCTTATGTAAACAGCACTTCATACAATACCAGCATTTTTTCACGCTGGCAGATGCAGTTTGGCATACGCTATTTGTTTAATTAATATTTTTTTTATAACTACTGCTTATAAAAATGCCCCGGTTTGTCCGGGGCGTTTTTTTTCTATTAATGACTGGTAAACCACGTGTTCTGTTGTGTTGTTATGCGCAAATGCTAATTGTAGTTGCAGCATATTCAATACGCGGTTAACCGGTTAATGCTTCTGCAGGTATAACCAGTTTTTCCTTCCGCTCAAGCCAGTTGTTGAAGACAGTATAAAAAACCGCCACAATAATAGCGCCTTTAAACATTCCGGTAAAGCCCCATGCCACCATACCGCCAATGACACCCAGGAAAAGAACCAGGAAGGGGAGTTTGCCGCTTTTAGAAATAAGCAGCGGCTTTACTACTGCGTCAATGCCCAGCAATGCAATTCCGTAAATGATCATAAATATGGCCCAGCCGGTATGCCCGGTTACTAAAAGCCAGATCACCAGTGGTATCCAAACCGGTAAGGGCCCTACCTGGATAATTACCAGGAAAAATACAATAGCTGCTATGCCGGGCGAGAAAGGTATACCGGCAATCACCAGTCCAACCCATGCAAACAGTGCGGCAATCAGCGCAGTGCCCATGATGCCTACTGCAACGCCTTTAATTGCCATGGCTGTTGTATTTAACAGATCATCCGCATCCGCTTTCCCCAGTATATGTTTTAACGCACCAGATACAGGCGCCAGCATTTTACTGCCACCCTGTAACAAGAATGCAGAAATAATAATACCCAGTATAATTTCTGCGGCCGCACCAAATACGCCGGCCCCTTTTGTAATGATGCCCTGCAACACTGCTTTTATTTTGCTTTCATGAAGCGCCAGTGTTGCTTTTGGTTCCAGTTGCAGCTGGGTGTAAAAATCGGTGATTGCCCCGCCCGCAACCGGCATATTGGAGATGGTGGGCGACAATGGCGGCAAACCATTCTTCCTCACTTCGGTAACAAACTGACTGATGTCTTTTACGTGGTGACTCAATGAAGAAATTAAATACACAAATGGCTGGGCAATGATGGCAATGAGCAGTAAAGCATACACAATGGCGGCCAGTTTTCTTTTTCCCCTGAAAAGCACTACCATTTTTTCAAAGAGCCTGGAAAAGGAGATGGCGAAAATGAGTGCAAAAGTAAAAACGCCGAGAAAGGCTTTCATCACGTCAAAAAGCGCATAGAGCAGGCCAAGAAAAAACAATACTACCAGTAAGGTTTCAATGGTGCCACGGGGGTTTTTTATTTCGGCCATATTCATAGCAGTAGTTTTAGCAGTCTTAAAAATAACAAAAATTAGATTGCTCTTTGTCTGCAAAGACAGGCCGGTCTGATAGAACGCGGATTTTCAAGATTGTTATGATAAAATATGAACGAAGGGGCAGGGCTAGAGCCGGCCGATACATTCAAACGCATACGAGCGCAGGTCACAACAATTGTTGTTGGGGAAAGAAAATCAAACATCGGGAAACCGGAGCAGTTGCCAGATGGCATGTATATTGTGGGAAATAAATTGCTGTCCGGTAAAGTCGAAACGGTTATTGGTTTATATACAATGCTTGCTGTTCTGTTAACAAGAATTCTGCTGAGCGATCGTCAATCGCACCACACAGAATAAAAAAAGATAAAGATAAAAGCAGGTTAGTGCTGAAAAAAATGAACAGGCCATTCATGTTACCTTACTATTAACCATTAAAATTTTTGCAGCGTTTGGTTTGCTTTTCATTTTTAAGGCGCTTTAACCGGCGGTTTGTCCAAATAGTAGTAAATTGATAGGCCATTATTTGCACCTGTTCGCGCATATTCGCGCTTATTCGTGTTCATTCGCGTTTCACCATTCAATGAAGTCACTATGCCAAAAAAAAAATCATGTACACCTCCGGAAGCGTCGGCCGGTTTTACAGAAACCCGGCGTGATTTTCTAAAGCAGTCATCGCTTTTAACAGCCATTGCATTGGCCCCGGGAGCTGTATTAAAAGCAGCGGGTGAGCGCTGGGATGATAAAATTGCCGGCGTATTTGAGAAGATACCGCTGCACCTGGAAGTAAACGGTATCAAACACAACCTGTCTGTGGAACCGCGGGTTACCCTGCTCGACCTGCTGCGGGAGGAATTGCATTTAACGGGTACAAAAAAAGGATGCGACCGGGGCCAGTGCGGCGCCTGTACCGTACACGTAAATGGTATGCGAATCAATTCATGCCTCAGCCTCGCGGTAACCAACGAGGGCAAAAAAATAACCACCATTGAAGGACTTGCCAATGGCAAAACACTTCATCCCATGCAGGAAGCCTTTATTAAGCATGATGGTTTTCAATGCGGGTATTGCACATCCGGACAGATCATGTCTGCAGTAGCGCTGGTAAAAGAAGGCCATGCCAATTCTGAAATGGAAATCAGAGAATTTATGAGTGGAAATATATGCCGCTGCGGTGCTTATCCGAATATAGTAAACGCTATTAAAGAAGTTAAAGAAGGAGGATTGTCATGAACCAGTTTCAATATGTACGTTCCACAGAAACGGCCGGTGCCGTAAAAGCGCTGGGCAAAGATCCGGCAGCCTGGTTTCTTGCGGGTGGAACCAATCTCATTGATTTAATGAAAATGGGTATTGTAGTTCCGGAAAAACTGGTGGATATCAACCAGCTGCCCTTAAAAAAAATTGAAAGCATCGTTACCGGCCTGCGTATTGGCGCACTGGCAACCAATACCGAAGTGGCGGAACATCTTTTGGTAAAAAAGAATTTTCCCTTGCTTTCACTGGCCATCAATGCGGGCGCATCGCCCCAGTTAAGAAATATGGCAACCGTTGGCGGCAATATGATGCAGCGTACCAGGTGCCCGTATTTTTTTGATGCGCTGATGCCGTGTAATAAACGTGTACCCGGCAGCGGTTGCGGTGCGCTGGAGGGATTTAACCGGATGCATGCCATTTTTGGCGCCAGCGAACATTGCATTGCGGTGAACCCGAGCGATATGAATGTTGCATTGACTGCCCTGGATGCCTCGGTGATTATCAGCAGTACCAGGGGAACGCGCCGGATAAAATTTGCCGATTTTCACCGGTTGCCCGGAGATCAGCCGGAACTGGATAACAACCTTCAGAAAGGAGAACTGATTACAGCGATAGAATTGCCATCGTCTTCATTTACAAAAAATGTGGAATATCTGAAAGTGCGCGACAGAACTTCTTATGCATTCGCATTGGTATCTGCCGCCGTTGGACTGCATATAGAAAATCATACCATTAAACATGCGGCCCTGGCCATGGGCGGGGTTGCACACAAACCGTGGCGGTTAAAAGCTGCTGAAACATTTTTAACCGGCAAGGCCGCCAGTGAACCTGTTTTTAAAGAAGCCGCCCATATTGCAATGGATGGCGCAAAGGCCTATGCGTACAATAAATTCAAATTAAAACTTGCGCCCAATACCATTCTGCAGGCATTAAAGACAGCTTCCGGAATATAACGTTCAGGCAAATGAAAATAGTAAAGCACAGGGCTTTATAAAAAACATACCATGAAAAAAAATGCAATAGGAGAACCATTGAGCCGCGTAGATGGCAGGCTGAAAGTAACCGGTGGCGCACGTTATTCGGGCGAGTATGAATTGCCGGATTTAACCTATGGTGTACTGGTACCGGCAAATGTAACCTGTGGAACCATCCTGGCCATTGATACCAAAGCAGCCAGCGGCGCCCCCGGTGTACTGGCCGTAATAACTCCTTTTAACGCCCCTAAAGTTCCCGGCTATCAACCCGGCGCAGAGAAACCCGTAAGGGGGTTGAGGTTATTCAATGACGACCAGGTATATTTCAACGGTCAGCCCATTGCGCTGGTAGTGGCCGATACCTTTGAAAGGGCTACTTATGCTGCCAGCCTGGTTAAAACCCGGTACGATAAGAAAGCTTTTGAAACAGATTTCCGTAAAAATATTGATAAAGGCGTCGTTCCGCAGGGCGGAAACTATAAAGACTATACACGTGGTGAGGCGGATGCTTATAAGAACGCACCTGTAAAAATTGAGCAGGAGTACACCCTGCCTTCAGAAATGCACAATCCCATGGAGCTGCATGTTACCACCGCATTCTGGGATGGAGATGATAAGGTGACCCTTTATACAAAATCGCAGGGAGTGGTTAGTTCACAACGGGCCATTGCCAATGCTTTTAAACTGGAAGAAAAAAATGTGCAGATCAATTCACGTTTTGTGGGAGGTGCTTTCGGGTCTTCCTTACGTACATGGCCACACGAAATAGCCGCTGTACAGGCTGCCAAAATGCTGAAACGCCCGGTAAAACTTACGCTTACCCGGGAGCAGATGTTTACGCTGGTAGGTTACCGGCCATTGACCATACAGAAAATAGGGCTGGGTGCGGATACAGATGGCAAACTATTGGGTATTACCCATGAATCGCATTCACAGACGGCCGTTTATGAAGAATTCACGGAACGGTCTGTAAACGTTTCAAGATTTTTATATAACAGCGTCAATGCCAATACCAGGTACAAAGTTGTTCCCTTGCATGTGGGGGTGCCCGCACCCATGCGCGGCCCCGGCGAAGCTACCGGCGCTTTTGCACTGGAATCGGCACTGGATGAGTTGTCTTATGCGCTGAAAATGGATCCCATTGAACTGCGTTTGAAAAATTATGCTGAAACAGATCCGGATCGCAACCTGCCATGGTCGAGCAAACACCTCAAAGAGTGTTATCAGTTGGGCGCAGAACGCATTGGCTGGAGCAAACGCGCTGTGGAACCCGGCACGCTCCGCGATGGCGACTGGCTGGTTGGGTATGGTATCGGCTGCGGCGTTTTTGGCGCCTACCGGTCACGCACACTTGCTAAAATAAAACTGATGCCGGACGGAACTGTAAACATACAAAGCGCTACCAGTGATATTGGCCCGGGTACGGCCACATCCATGGTTATTATAGCAGCAGACACGCTGGGATTGTCTGCCGGCAAAATCAGTTTCGACCTGGGTGATTCTTCATTTCCCATGGCGCCCACACAAGGCGGTTCGTCCACGGTATCTTCGGTGGGTTCTGCAGTACATGATGCCTGCGTTGCGCTAAAACAAAAGATTTATACATTGTATGGCAAACCGGCGAACAGTACCGATGCCATAGATTACGAAGCTGTTTTGCAAAAGCTCAACCTTCCAATACTGGAGATTACACAGGAATCACAAAGCAATGAAGAGGCAAAGAAATATTCGATGTATTCTTTCTCTGCGCATTTTGCACAGGTATACGTGCACCCGCTAACAGGAGTGGTAAAAATAAAAAAAGTAGTGGCAACGGTAGATGCAGGCAAGATTGTAAACCTTAAGACCGCTTCCAGCCAGATGATTGGCGGTGCGGTAGGCGGTATTGGCATGGCCATGACGGAAGAAGCGGTTATAGATGATCGGTATGGAAGGTATATTAATGGCAATTTTGCCGATTACCATGTACCTGTAAATGCTGATATTCCGCAGATAGAAGCCATATTTACCGATAAGCCGGATCCCATCATAAACCCGGTGGGCACAAAAGGCATCGGCGAAATATCGCTGATCGGCGTCGCAGCCGCCATTGCCAATGCAGTCTACAATGCAACGGGGGTACGGGTACGCGACCTGCCCATTACGCCCGATAAGATAATAGGAGCCTGATGACCCGCCTGGGCAACCGACTGGTAATAAAAGATTTACAAATAAGTTGGCGGTTTAAAAAAAATAGTATAAATTTATACTGATTATAATAAAAAAATATACTATGTCAGCGAGGAAGAAACCAGCGCAAAAACAGGCAGCCGCCCCTCCTTTAATGGTTCAGGAGGCACCCGCCATGTATCATGTGGGCAATAAACGCCACCACAACGGCAACGGGCATGTTGCTGCATCGAAAATGCGCAAACCGGCCAATCATATGACATCCATGGAAAAATTGGAGATGGTAAAAAAAGGCGTTACAAAAACAGAGCTGGAAGTTTTGAAAGATAAAGCCGGTCTGGATTATGATACACTGGCGCGCGGGCTTTCTACAGCAAGGGCTACGTTAATAAATATTAAAGGAGAAGATAAATTTAATTTTGCCGTCAGCGAAAAAATTGTAGGCCTCGAAGATATTTATTCGTACGGCTATGAAGTATTTGGAGACAAAGAACGATTTAACCAATGGATGTTCCGGCAGAATGCAGCATTGGGCAATTACACACCTTTTGAGCTGGTTAATAATCAATTTGGCCGCGAAGAAGTAAAAAGTCTTATCGGAAGAATTGATTATGGCGTATACTCTTAAACCAGCCGGATGATCGTTTTTAAAATTGCCAGAACCAGTTTTGCGGGTGATATAACGGGTGAGGGCGCAAGACTTTTCGGAGGCCGCTGGAATCATAAAAACACGCCTTGCCTGTATACGTCCGGTTCAAGGGCACTGGCAGTTCTGGAATATACTGTTAATGTAAACGCAATCGATACTCCGCTGGCGCTCAGCCTGGCTAGTTTCGAAATACCTGATTCCGCCATTTCTTCTTTTGCCATCGCTGATCTGCCGGGCAACTGGCGCCAGTCGCCCGCACCTTCATCAACAAAAGATTTTGGAACAGATCTGTTAAGAGAGGCAAAAGCCCTCATCATACAGATTCCATCGGTGATTATACCAGAGGAATGGAATTATCTCGTCAACCCGCTCCATCCTGCCATAAACAAAATAAAAGTTATCAGCATCACCGGTTACCCGTATGATACCAGGATCAAACAGACCTGATTTTGCCTACCGCGTAAGCCTGTAAATGATCAGTGCGGTCCTTTTTATAAGTTTGGAATAATCGGTCAGATGAATGGTTTCACCCGGCGCATGAGAGCCCCTGCCGGAAGCACCCAATCCGTCCAGGCAAGCCAGGTAACCGGCAATGTATGATATATCGCCCGCGCCTCTTGCGCCCGGGTCTCCGGCCATCACTTCTCCATAACCCAGCGCCCTGCTAATATCACTCACCACGGTTACCAGCGAATCATTTCCCGGTGTAGGCGGCATAGAAGGAATACCATCCCTGAAACTGATCATTGCATCGGTACCCTGCAGGTGTTGCGATACTATCATGCGCATGGTATCCCTGGCCGATTCTTTTTGAGCTTCTGTGAGAAATCGAAGATCGCCTATCACCACTGTTTTAGGTGCAATGATATTTGTTTTGGAAGAAGTAGTACCCTTCTGGGCAATATTATCGTATTGCAGATCCGAACCTCCGATAAACAGTGCCGGGTTGAATGTAAGAAATGGTTGTGTGCTTAATTTTTCCCGGAATGTATTGATAATGCGCGTGGCTTCATAAATACTTCCATAACCAGCATTGCCAAATATACCGGATGAATGTGCCTGTTTGGCTGTTACCTCCAGTTTCCATTCACTGGCACCGCGTCGTGCGGTTGCAACTGTATTTAAACCGGTAGCGCCTTCAAAGGCAAGCGCAATATCATGTTGCCTGGCGCGCTCAATAAAATCACCCCTGCTGCTGTTGCGGGGATTTCCTGCATTTTCTTCATCCCCGGTAAAATAAACGGTGATACTGGTATTGTTTAAAAGTTTTTGCTGGTGCAGTGCTTTTAGCGCAGCAATTATCAGCACGTCACCGCCTTTCATATCATTTACACCCTGGCCGGTTGCAGTACTGTCGTTCAGCATCGTAAACAGATTGGGCGGCATATCCGGCTCAAATACCGTATCAAGATGGCCAATTAAAAAAAGTTTTTTTCCTTTTTTGCCTTTGCGGTATGCTACCAGGTGGCCGGCCCTGCGCATAGAATCGGGCATTGTTATCCAGGTAACGGTGAAGCCCATGGCTTCCAGTTCCCTGGCATACAGCTGTCCTGTTTTTTTTACACCCGCTGTATTGAAAGTGCCGCTGTTGATGTTTACGGACTCTTTCAGCAGCTGAATTGCAGCTGGCATACCTGCCTCTGCACCTGCAACAATTTTCTGTTCAATTTTTGAAAGCGGTTGGGCAATGACGGCAGTACCCACCAGTACAGCCACCAATAAAAAAACTTGTTTTCTCATGGTCGTCTTTTAGAAAACGGAAGGTAGGGATTAGTGTGGACTACCGGTAAAATCTAATATAAGCTACCATATACGAAAAGTACAACAAGCAGGGCTTACTCGGGTTTCAGCACCAGATCAGGAATCTTGTAAGCAGCCAGCGCCGCTATGTCTTTTTGCCTTTCGGTCTTCAGATCTTTTAAAAAGCCGGTTGTCGCATTGCCGTAACTGCGTTTACTGATGGCAAACAAAAGGATACCGGTTTTTCCTGATTTGTCTTTTAATTTTGTATAGCGATAGGCATTCCATTCTACCACAGATGGATTGCCGCCCGTGGACTGGCTCATGATAAAATCCAGCAGATATTCTCCGGTGGCCTTGTTTTCTATGACCTGGTAGTTAGCCAGCGGATCGGTTTTTTTCCGCGCCGTAATTTCATTTATTTTGGCGCCTGCAGCGTCTTTTATATCCATATCGCCTGTTACCACTTCTATCATCAACATTTGGTTGTACCTGGCGGCCTGCTGACCTGGAGAAAGATATTCCTGTTTATAATAATTAGCAGCCGGGTGGGCGCTCCACGATAACTGGTAGGTATTCTTATTGTATTCAACAGGCCCGGGTACGGAAAAATATTCTTTTATTTTTTGAAGATTGCTTTTTGTTGTAAAAGAAAAACACAAAGCAACTGCCAGCAGGCAAAAAAAACTGAATGGTTTCATGATTTTATTTTGGTGTTTGTAGAACCGCAAAAATGATTCATTAACGGAAAGTAAAAAAAACCAGTTGAGCGGATCGCCGGTAATAGAGTGTAAAACACACTTATTTTTACCCGGAGTGCATATTCCAAGTTTTCATGCACGGTCGGCATTGGCTGATTGGGGCTTTTATAACGCACACTTCCTGAACTGATGTGTCAACCCTCCACCCTGACATTTCACCTCTGGCGCCTCACGTCTCCCGCATCACGGCTCACGCCTCACGTCTGGGTCAATGGCAGATTCACTATATTCATTCAGGGAAAAACAGGCAGGGAAAGATTATTTTACCAGTCAAATCGCATCAAAAACAACGCATCATGAGAAAAATATTTTTTGTAATGCTTACAGCAGCGTCCGTTGCCGCACAGGGCCAGGTTACTGCCAACTCCATGAAAGTAAATGAACGGCGCATCGAGGAACGCATAGTTGAACTGTCAAAATTTGGCAAAGACACTGCGGGCCGCGGTTATCGTGTGGCTTTTACAAAAGGAGACCGCGAGGGCAGGGCATGGATAATGAAACTGATGCAGCAGCTTGGCCTGTCAATAAAAATTGATGCTGCCGGAAATATCATAGGAATGAGAAAAGGCAAAAAACCTGCGTTATTGCCCATTGCATTTGGTTCTCATATAGACATGGTACCCGATGGAGGCAATTATGATGGTTGCGTTGGTTCGCTGGGTGCGCTGGAAGTTATTGATGTACTGAATGAAAATAAAATTGTAACGGAACATCCATTGCAGGTCATCATTTTTTCAAACGAAGAAGGCGGCACCGGGGGCAGCAATGCGCTGGCGGGTCATCTTAGTCCCGATGCGCTAAAACTGGTGAGCCAGAGCGGGGTCACCATGGCCGAAGGCATCAATGCAATTGGTGGAAATGCAGACAGCATTGCAAATAGCGCCATCCGGCATGGAGGTTTAAAAGGATTCCTGGAATTGCATATTGAACAGGGCGGAATATTAGACAAAGAGCAGGTACAGATAGGCGTGGTAGAAGGCATCGTGGGTATTGAACATTGGAATGTTTTGTTTGAAGGCTTTGCCAATCACGCGGGAACCACACCCATGAACATGCGGCAGGATGCCTTGTTGGCCGCAGCTGAATTTATTCTTGCTGTAAATAAGATCATCAATAGCCATCCCGGCAGACAGGTAGGCACCGTAGGTAAACTATCCGTGCAGCCCGGAGCTTATAATGTGATACCAGGCAAAGTGATAGCCGGTTTGGAAATACGCGATCTTTCTTATGACAAACTCTGGCAAATGTTTCATGAAATAGAAACACAGGCGGCATCCATATCGTCTGCTACCAATATAAAAATTACTTTCCAGTACCAGGCCAATCCCGCCCGGCCGGCACTCACAGACAAAAGCATCCAGGATAAGATCATTGCATCTGCCAAAGAACTCGGATACTCCTACAAATACATGCAGAGTGGCGCTGGCCACGATTCGCAGGAAATGGCGCTGGTTGTACCGGTGGCAATGATTTTTGTACCGAGTGTTGCGGGTATCAGCCACTCACCAAAAGAGTATACCAAACCGGTTGACATGGCCAACGGTGCCAATGTGTTACTGCAAACCATATTGAAATTAGACAAAGAATAAAAAAGGGGATGGAAATGAATATTTTTGTTTAGGTTTGGTATGCTCTTCAACAAGGCAGACCGGATTGCGGTATTCAGGTTGTGCGGGCTATGCAGTAGCGTAAAATGAAAACAACTTGAGGCCAGGTTAAGGTTAAGGCCAATGCAATTAAAAATTCAACCCAAGCTAGTCAAACATGCAACAGTCATTAACCCTTAACCGGAGCAGGGTTACTTCAATTGATTTTCTTCGTGGCGCCGTGATGATCATAATGGCATTGGATCATGTGCGGGACTATTTTCACGCAGACGCTTATTTATTTGACCCGCTGGATCTTGATAAAACCAGTGGCGCTTTATTTTTTACACGGTGGATCACGCATTTTTGCGCACCGGTATTTATGTTTTTGGCAGGCACTTCAGCTTTTTTTGTTGGACAAAGAAAAACAAAAAAAGAGTTATCGCTGTTCCTTATCAAACGCGGCCTCTGGCTGGTATTGCTGGAACTTACTTTGATTGGTTTTGAATGGAATTTTGATATTGCGTTTACCAATATTTACTTTATCGTTATCTGGGCGTTGGGTGTTAGTATGATTGCCCTGGCAGGCATTATTCATTTACCCAATAAACTGATACTGCTATTGGGTATTGTACTGGTTGCAGGCCATAACCTGTTAGACAATACACATGTAACAGGTAATAACCTGCCAGCATTTGGATGGGCATTGTTACACGATCAGCAATTCTTTAACTGGCATGGAAAAAATGTGCTGGTTGCCTACCCCATAATTCCATGGATAGGCATCATGTCGCTGGGCTATTGCCTGGGCAACCTGTACACTGCTTCTTATACTGCTGAAAAAAGAAAAAAAATATTACTACAGCTGGGTATCGCTGCCATTGTGTTGTTTGTGTTGATCCGTTTTTCCAATCTGTATGGCGACAAATCTCACTGGGCTGGGCAGCCAGCGGCATTTTATACATTTCTTTCTTTCTTAAAGGTCACCAAATATCCGCCTTCTCTTTTGTATGCATTGATGACGCTGGGGCCTGCGCTGGTTTTCCTGGCGCTGACAGAAAATGTAAACAATGTTGTTTCACGAATTGTTTCTGTTTATGGCAGGGTGCCTTTGTTTTATTACCTGTTGCATATTTTCATAATTCATCTCACAACGCTGATAGCAGCACCGCTGTTTACCAACTTTAGCTGGAAAGTATGGATTCTGAAAGAACCACTCTGGTTTACGGCTACACTGAAAGGCTATGGTTATTCGCTGGGAGTAGTATACCTGGTTTGGCTGGCCATTGTTATAGGTGTGTATCCCCTGTGTAAATGGTACGACAGGTACAAAACAAATCACAAAGAAAAATGGTGGCTGAGTTACCTCTGAGTATTACCTTTAATAGATAAATGGCGTTTTCCGTCCTGCGCCGGATTGCTCTACCAAGTTTAACAACACTATTTCCGCCCTGACATAATGTTGTAATTGTTTGTAAATGATTTTGATCACTGATTTTTTATTGTATTAGAAAATTACTTCCGCCTGGTTTAATAAGTTGAAAGTGGGTCTGACTATTTCGCGTTGCTGCAAACATGTAAAGCAGCGCGAAATGACTTACAATACTATTCAAACGGAAAGGATTAGTATACAGTATTAATGAATCACCCTTTTTTAAAACAAACAAAACAACGATTATGAAAAAACGGCTTGCAACCTTAGCAGCAATAAGTTTTGCTGCTTTACTATGTTCCTGTAACAACAGCGCAGACACTACAAAAGACAATGCGCAGGATACAACCAAAGCAAAAGACACCGCCGTTACGCCAGCGGTAGCAGTAAAACCTGCTTTTACACCCTTTGATGTGGTGGAAATAGAACATTCAGTAAAAGACTATGGCAAATGGAGACCGGGGTTCGACAATGATTCTGTGGCCCGCAAAGAAAATGGCCTGACTTATATAGTAGTAGGGCGGGAAATGGATAAGCCCAACAATTTGCTGGTGGTATTGAATGTTGCCGATGTAAAGAAAGCAAAGGATTTTGCAGCCAGCCCAAGGCTGAAAGAAGTAATGACCAAAAATGGGGTAAATTCAAAACCGGTGATTTCATATTATCATGTAATCAGGTTCAACCCCGATGCCAATGAAAAAAAATGGGTAATCGTTACGCATAAAGTAAAGGACTTTGATGCATGGCTGAAAGTTTTTGACGGCGAAGGTAGTGACGCCAGGGCCGCACAGGGCCTGTATGATGTAGCAGTTGCCCGCGGTGTAGACGATCCCAGCCTGGTTCATCTTGTTTTTGATATCAAAGACCTGGCAAAAGCAAAAGCATCCATTCTTTCTACGGAAAAGAAAAAATTAATGTTGAGCGCAGGTGTGGAAGGCTCACCTAAAATCCAGTTTTTTAACAGTACCGAATAAACCGGAATCCAACGTCGATTGCCATGCTAAACAAACGATTATTTTAACCTAATCAAACCAACCAGACATGAAAAAAATCATCAAACGCGGCATGCTTTTAACCCTTGCTGCCATAACTTCATTTGTGATCCCGTCCATTGCGCAGGATGCGACCAAAGAATTGCAACAGTTTACAAAAAAATTCCAGGCGGCTTACAATGGGAAAGACGACAAGGCGCTTAAAACATTTTATTTAGACGATGCTACCCGGACAGCAGCAGACGGCACAGTATCCAATGGTAGCGATGCAATTGTGGCACAGTTCAAAGATTATTTTACGGAAAACAAAGTGACCATCGATTTAAAACAAACTGGCGTCACCACTGAAGCAGATGGCAACACAACAGCCACAGGCACCTATCATGTTACGGGTACCAGTAAGTCCGGCGAAAAGATTGACAGGAGCGGTGGGTATACCAATACAGTAGTTAAAGAAAAAGGCCACTGGAAAATAAGCAAAAGCGTCCTTACCGCCAGTTAATTGATTGCGGCAGGTCATTTGCCGCACAAAGAAAAAACAGTTTCCGGCAACCATCAGCACCACCGTTGCAATAACAATTTGCAACGGTGGTTTTTTTATAAAATAAAATGGTAAATGCCATCCTGAATAACAACTTTATTTTTAAATCCGTTGGAGTAACTTTGATAACCCCTTCAAACCAAACCGTATGACCATTAAAAGCAACCACTTTCTTTGCAGCATTTTATTTTTACTGGCTGTACTGTCCGCCCGCAGCCAGCCTGGCTATAACAATGAAATAAAACAGGCAGCTGTTACCTTGTACAGCTCATTGAGCCAGGTTCAAAAAATTGCGGGCGCGCTTGGCTTTAATGATACAGCCAGAATGAAATGGAATAACCTGCCCGTTGGCCTGCGCGCAAGGGTAGGCGTTAGTATCGGTAATATGACTGAAGATCAGCGCAAACAGGTTCACCGTATACTGTCAGTTTCATTGAGTTCCCAGGGATACCTGAAAGCAACCAGCATTATGCACCTGGATGATTTACTAAACCGTTATTTTGACAGCCTCTATTTTAAAAAAGAAATCAATGATACCATGCACCATATGATGCAGTCGCTGCTATGGTCGCACAAAAATTTCTATTTTGCTTTTTTCGGACAACCAACGGACAGCGTATGGGGCTATAAGCTGGAAGGACACCACCTGTCTGTTAACTTCACATTTATCAACGACAGACTTTGTGTAACGCCCTTTTTCATAGGCACTGATCCGGCAGAATATCCAAATTCAGAATATGCCGGCTGGCGGGTGCTGGGCCAGGAAGAGGATCTTGGTATAAAGCTCATTACCCATCTGCCGCCCGCATTGCAAAAAAAGGCAACCATGAGCGCAAAAGTTCCCCAGGATATTATTACCGCAGCCGAAAGCGGAAAGCGGCTGGTTGATAACTGGGGTGTGCTGGGTTCGGAGATGACTAAAGAACAACAGGCAGTATTGCAATACATCATCCGGGAATTTGTGTTTAACCTGGAGTACGATAAAGCGGTCATTGAATACGATAAGATTATAAAAGCAGGTGTTGATAAAATTTATTTTGGCTGGATAGGCGCTTATGATGAGAAGGTGCCGCATTACTATGTGCTTAATGGCCCAACATTTATCATTGAGTTCGACAACAACGGAGGCCCGCGCAATGGCGCCAATCATATTCACGCCATATGGCGCGAAAAAGGCAACGAATATGGTGAAGATGTTTTAAAAAAACATTACCAGTCCGAACGGCATTAAAAAGCAGTAACCTGTTTTTTTACAAACCATTCAGCATTTACTGTATGATTGCTTTTATTAAATTGCAAGAATGAGAACAATGAAACAACTTGTATTGCTGGTGGGCGCTGCCGTTATTATTTTCGGCAATGCGTCTGCGCAGCAAAAACCCAATGTTATTTATATCTATGCTGATGATTTAGGGTATGGCGACCTGGGTTGTTATGGCGCCACAAAACTGCACACGCCCAATATTGATAAACTGGCCGCCGGAGGCATCCGGTTTACCAATGCCCATGCAACTTCTGCTACCTGTACGCCATCGCGTTATGCGCTGATGACAGGCCAATACCCCTGGCGGAGAAAAGGGACAGGCATACTGCCGGGCGATGCCGCGCTGATCATTCCTGAGCACAGCACCACGCTGCCGTTGTTATTTAAGAAAGCAGGTTATACTACCGCAATTGTAGGTAAGTGGCACCTTGGACTGGGTAATGAAATAAACAAAAACTGGAATGCACCAGTAAAACCAGGTCCCAATGAAGTAGGTTTCGATTATTCATTTATTTTTCCGGCAACGGCGGATCGCGTGCCCACGGTATTCCTGGAAAACCAACGGGTGATTGGCCTCGATGAAAAGGATACCATTGCCGTGGATTACAATAAACCCATTGGCAATGAGCCTACCGGTAAGGAACACCCTGAATTACTGAAACAATTGTCTTCTCCGGGTCATGGCCATGATCAAACCATTGTAAACGGAATCGGGCGCATTGGCTATATGGCCGGCGGCAAAACTGCCCGCTGGACCGATGAGGAGCTTTCGCTCACTTTTCTGGGCAAAGCCAGCGCGTTTATCAGAAGCAATGCACGCCGGCCATTCTTTTTATATTTTGCCTTAACAGAACCGCATGTTCCGCGTATGCCGGCTACCATGTTTAAAGGAAAAAGTGGACTGGGTTACCGGGGTGATGCCATTTTGCAGCTTGACTGGACGGTAGGGCAGATAATGCAACAAGTAAAAGATGCCGGTATTGGTGGAAACACCATTATCATCTTTACCAGCGATAATGGCCCGGTGCTGGATGACGGCTACCAGGATGAGGCAGTTGCTAAATTGCAGGGCCATACACCGGCAGGCCCTTTGCGCGGTGGAAAATACAGCGCTTTTGAAGGCGGTACACGGGTACCGTTTATCATTCGTTGGCCGGGGCATTTGCAAGCAGGCATTTCAACAGCCCTGGTTTGCCAGATAGATCTTACCAGGTCTTTTGCGGTACTGCTGCACCAATCCATACCTGCCGGTGCAGCGGCCGACAGTGAAGATCTAATGGCCGCCTTCCTGGGAAAAACTGGGGTAGGGCGTTCTGTGCTGGTGCAGCAGGCGGGTACGCTGGCAATTGTAAAAGATAACTGGAAATACATCCGGCCCTCCGATGGAAAATCATATGAAGCGCTGACAGGTATTGAAACCGGCAATTCGTTGCAAGCGCAGTTGTACAATTTAAAGGATGATATAGGGGAAAAGAAAAATCTTGCGGATGCATATCCCGCTAAAGTAAAGGAACTGGCTGCACTGTTACAGCAAATTCAGGATAAGCCGGGTAGCAGACAATGATTCAACGCTTGCCAGATTTCAGCGTATAAATTTCTTCGGGTGGACTGACCGTCCTGGTCAGGTATGGCGTGATATAAAAAGTCTTTTGGCTTATAATACAACTGCCGGTTAAAAATACAGGGAAGGCTGTTGATATCAGCTCCAAACCAACAGGCAAATATTATTTTATCTCCATTATAAATACATTGGTCGAAAACAATGCCCATCTGAAAAGATAGCGCAAATCCTTCGTGCGTTCGGGCATTTGGAACCTCATCTCAAATGTTTGCCAGATTTATTTATCGGCATAATGAATCGTTTTGTCGAAAAGGAACGCTTTCAGGCCGGCCGGGTATTGACTGCAAGAATCCGGCATTTTACATTTGCTCATAATTATCAAGCAAAAAACTATTGTACTGCAATATTGAAGATACGGTTTAACACCCGTGGAAACCCCTGGATCCATTTAGCGTGGTGAAGGGGGTTTTCATTTACCCGGTATGATGTCATGAATTATAAGGCAATGCATCGCTGGAGCCTGCAAAGAAGAATTATTTTAACTGAACCAATAACTCCGTTTCCAGTTTGCTTTCATCGCTGGTCCAGTGTCCGTATATTTCAATATAGGGCAAGCTGCTTTCAAGGCCTTTCTGTTTTATTGCTGCCTGCATTGCCTGACCGGTTTGTTTTATGAGGTGGTATGGACCGGTATGTTTATAGTAAGCATATTTTTGCAGCAGGATATTATTTTGTTCCAGGCCCATATTCAAATGAGGAGTCTCTTCCAGTTCAACTCCTGCGAACACCCGATCGCCGGGCTCATACACCCATATATTAAGGCCTTTATTGGGTAAATTGTTTCCTTTCACTATTTTCCACATTCTGTCCATTAATCCGAAAGCGGTACCTGCATAGTCTTTGTTGAGGGCTGTTGCGGAGAACCCATAGATGGTGAGATGGAAAGGTATATTTATTATTTCTATGTCCATTAGCAGCAAAATAATGGCACGGGTGGCTTTTTTAAAATAAGAAATAAACGATGATAATAATGGTTTTAACTCAATAAAAACCTTGAGAAAAACAGGGAGGTTCCAATTGCCCCGATGATGATCATGATCTGCCCGTGTTTCCTGGCAGCTTCATCATACATATACACGCTTGCGCCATTCTGCAGTGTTTTCCTGGTACGGACAATTAAGGAACCTACCATTATACCCAGCAATATAAAACTGAACAGGTAGGCAACGATCAGCCATTCGGTTTTTATATGTTCAGGTTGATACGCTTTTGTATAATCAACAGAAGCTGCAATTACCGGATTGGCAGATTCGTCTTTTTCGAGTTTTAACCGGGCAATTTCCGCATCATAGGCATTCCAGTCATTTGGGTTTTCCAGCACTTCCAGTAATTCATTTTCGTTAAAGGAATCAAAATAATGAGTAAACCCAGTTGCCTGAAAATCGTGCCGGGCTTGTTCGGCAAGCAGTTTATTAACTGCCGTAAATTTTTCCCCTGGTATTTTAAGTATGAATAATTGATCGAGGGCGTCTCCTAAATAAATATTGTCCAGTTGATTCACTTCGTGCGCCATTTCAAACGGAATATTGTTTTGGTGGAGCAGGCTGGTGAGGTATTCAGCATCTTCACGCGTATTGTACCGGGCGTATGTTAATGGTTCTTTCATTAATGGTGTTATTGGCGAAGATATGGATTTGGGCAGTTGCCTGCAAGCAGGTTACTTCGCTGTGCGGGCCGGTAAAATCTGATCTTCATGCATGCAGCTCGCAATGATGCGCCGGTATGATGAAGAATTACAAGCACCGTATTTGGAAGAATTAACAATAAATGGTTCTAAAAACCTCAAACCTTACACCCTATACCCTGAATTCGGAATTAGCGGTTTTTGCCAGGTTGTTTGCACGCAAATGCTAACCGATATAACTGGCCTTGCGTTTGATAGATATTGGTAAAATAATCTTTTTATGAACAAAGTATTGGTTGCCTTATTAGCAGGAATTGCCGTTGGTATTTTGGTGGCCCCCGAAAAAGGCTCGGCAAGCAGGGAAAAACTCGTGAATGGTTTCAACGACCTGGTGGATAGGTTCCAGGGAAATAAAAACAGGAGTATGTATCAGAATGCGCTGGATACGATTGGTGAACATATCGGCGCCAGTGAAAAACGCGTGTAAACAACCTTGAAACGGCTGTTATTTTGCAGCAATCATTGTTTCATGAAAGCTGCATACACAGCAGCCGGACTTATCATGCCCGAATTATATCATGGCATTCATGTGCTGCCGCTCAACAAAAAAAGTGCACCGTACAGCAATATCAGTATGGCAAGGTAAACTGCCAAAATAGTCATCTTGTGTTGGTTTGTGAATGAATCCATCTCATGTAAGTATGTTCTAATTAACACATTCAAATGCTGTACCGGCCCGGTACCGGTGAAAAGGCCGGATTTTTATGCAAATTTTCCACAATGACAACTTTTCAGCGGTACCGATGGGTATTTATTTTCCGGTTGGTGAGCCGCAGTGTCCTCCCTGGGCATGATAATGTCCCAGATCCCGGGGGGGAGAGCATCTGCGGGGATAGTCTGGAGAATATGGCTGATGTCTGACCTGCCTGCCGGCAGGCAGGTGTGAAGATGTCTGATGTCATTTGCAGGTCTACTGCATGGCCATGGAAATCTGACTGAAGAAATAAGTGCGGTTGTAAGCTTTTTATCAGGACACATTGCGGTTAGATTGCTGCATACCTATAATAGCCAGCCGCTGCCGGAGCGTCCCATCGAAGATGGAGTATGGATTTTTTATCCGCAGTGCCCTCCCTGGACATGATGATGCCACTGATCCCAAAGGGAGAGAATCTGCGGCGACAGTATAAAGTGAATCACCATCAATCAGTAACTCCGCATAAAACAAATCAGACATCCTACATCAGACATTCTACATCAGACATTAATATTTTGAGGTTTATTAATTAACCGTTATTTACCAGTTGTTAAGTAAAAAGAAGTATTAAAAAGAATTAATTTACAATGGCTGAACCAATTTTTCAACACCTTGTTTGATTTTCTGAAAAACGTTGTATTAAATAATTTTGGGTGAATGTATTTTATTAATTTGCATGATCTGTAACTAAAATATTGAGTCGTGGAAACATTGATCGCTTACCTTGAAAGCCTGAAGAATTCTGTACCTGTAAATTGTACATTATTCAATTTGCAGAGACTGAAGATTAACTGGGCAGAGTTTAAAAATTTTTTGTCTTCCCTTCCGGAACACCTGGCAGAATTAAAAAATAGTTTTTTACAAAGGCTGGAAGCCCTTAAAATAGAAATAGATGCCATTGCTGGCTTCTTTTCCTCCAAGCAAAAAGCGCGCTTCGCATTCCAGCAGGCCACCGTTGAGATGAAATCTGCAATGGATGCGGCCATTCAAAAGCTGCAGGAAGGACAGAACACCATGGGGTAAATATTTTTTTAGATTTTTCTATATTCATATTATTAAGGTGTGCAATACCTTAATAATATGCCTGCGCCGTATTGCTACGCATGAAAGGTCTGTGAACGACAGGCATGATCCAATAGAAATACTGCTATACAGCAATACCATTCAGGCAAGTATATATGGACTAAAAAGTTTTTTTATTTGCTAAAATAATTAGTACATTCGGCTAAAATTTGCTAAACATGAAATTTCAGCCAGCCGTTGAATTCCCGGTATTCATTGATGCAAGGCCCGCTACTGCATACGTTCTGGAAGAACTGGATCACCCGGAGCAAACCATATTCCATATTGCTTTTAGTGATGGTTTCGAAGATGAGTTCATGATTGAAGATGATGGTAATGTGTATGGAAGTGGAATTGCAGCCATTCCTTACGCCAAAGCCATCCGTTTTGATATTGGCCACTTAGTGGGGCTTGATCCCAGTCGTTTTTATTATAACTACCCGGATACCATTGAAGGATTGAAAACCAATATCTGGGTTATTGAAGACGACAATGAATCCGGCGAACCCGTCTACAAAGTTTATTATTTCGAATTCTTCCGTTTTGCCCTGCAAAGGCAATATGATCTGTGGGTTGTCTCGCACAAGCCACGTTTTGGTAAAGAACCCGATGGCAAACTGGTTGAAACCATTGGTTACCTTCTGGACAGTTTGCTGGAAGAATCCAGGTAAAAAAGCGGCAGCCTGTTTCGTTGTGGTTAAATTGATTCGCAATTCACATAAAAACGATACCCGAACCATAGTTTACACAACCGCTTCGCTGAATACAGATTCCGGGTTTTTAATGGAAGTGGGCAGCGTTGAAATTAAAAACAACAGGGCTGATGTAAAAGTAAATGGTAAATACCTGGTGGTGTGGAAAAATGAATACGGTGATTGGAAGCCATACCGGGATATTGGATTGTAAAACATGTAGCAAGGTGGTCACTGACCAGGTACGGCCAGGTATTGCCGGGGTTTATACAATATAGGCTTAGCGGGTGCCGGAACCGCTTTTCAATTCAACCTATTTGTATTATTTTACAGACCTTATTTATAATAATACATGAATAATCGTATCCTTTTGGCCTTTATGCTGCTCTGCCTGTGCTTTCTGAACGCGTGTAAAAAGTCGTCCCCGCCAGCGCTTCCTGCAAATAAAGATATTCTCTCTTTTGTTTTTAAGACCAGTTTGAACAGCGCGGTTTTACAAGCAGATGTTTACGGGCTCGTTGGTAAAGATTCCATCATTGCAAAAGTCCCCGTGGGAACGGCGATCACCGCCCTCACACCAGATCTTACTATCAGCGGAAAATCAGTCAATCCAACAAACCATACGGCACAGAATTTTACAAACCCGGTGCGGTATACCGTTACCGCCGAAGACGGCAGTCAGCGGCTATATACCGTGCTCGTAAAATACCTGTCAACCAGCAAAGAAATACTCAGTTTTGTTTTCAAGGCCGCTGATAACCCAGGTTTGACGGTGGATCTACACCTTGTCGCCGGCACGGATACCCTGTCTGCTGTTGCGCCGCCGGAAATTGATTTACATAAACTGGTTCCCAGTATAACATTTAATGGACAACAAATATCACCGGCAGATAAAAGCCAACAGGATTTTTCAGTGCCGGTAAATTATACCGTCACCGCAGAAGATGGCAGTGTAAGAAAGTATACGGTTATACTTGGTTCAAATAAGTTGCTGTTCACCGGATGTTCTAACGGTTATCTGTATGCGCTGGATGCCAATACCGGTAAAATAAAATGGCAGTACAATTGCGGCGTTCAGGTGCTGAACCCGGCATTTAGTAACGGTTATGTATACACGATGCTTTCAGACGGACAAATGCTGGCTGCAGATGCCGCCACCGGGGCAAAAAAATGGCAGGTGATGCTCATGCCCGGATTGTACCAGCTTCCCGTTATACAGGATGGAATAATTTGTGTTACCATGAATGTAAAAAACGGGGGTGCTTATCTATTCGCGGTGGACCAGTCTTCCGGCACAATCCTCTGGCAGCAAGGACCGGCGAATGACAGTTATAGCTGCCCTTCCATGGCCAATGGTATTGTTATAGTGCCTAGTTTTAATACCGGTATACTGGCATTTAAAACAGCCGGCGGTGGCTTAGCCTGGACACGACCCAATGGTATAACCGTAGGTAACCCCATTGTAAAAAATAATACAGTATACTTCGGCGGCGAATCCGCTTTCCTGGAAGCCTGTGATATAACCACGGGCGCTTTCAAATGGAAATCAATATATGCAGGCGGTATGCCTTCGGCCACCGCTGTGGGTGCCTTCATTTATTCAGCCGCCAGTGCCAGCCTTTTTGCCAGTAATATAGCCGATGGAATTATTGCCTGGCGTTTTGACTTGGGAACAAATGCCCTGTTTACCGCACCGTCTGTTACCAATGGAATACTGGTGAGTGGATTTGGGACCGGTCAGATACTGACACTGAATACAATCACCGGAAAATTTCTCTGGCAAAAAGATTATTGGCCGGCATTGCAGCTGACTTCATTTGTTGCCGCTAATGGATGGATTTATTTTGGTTTGACAGATGGCAGGTTACTGGCGCTTGATGCAGCAACAGGAGCCACTCGCTGGACTTTTCAACAAGCCGGCGCAACGGTGGGCAACCCGGTAGTGATAGATGCAAAAGGAATTGCCTACCATGTGACTGATTCAGGTAACCAGCAATAAAATATCCATGACCACCCGGTTATTTTCCGGAGTAGTTATTTTGCGGTCGGGAATAATCACCGGAACTGGGGGCCATTGCGTACTCTTTTCTGAAACTGCGGATGTTCCATCAACGTTTTTTGCCGGCTTTCCATTTATTGTATGTAACCCTCAATGACTCAACGGCATTTACATTTTCCCCTGTTTGGTTTATAATTAGGTTGATAAATGGATTGTTTTTATCATCGCCGGGCCGCGCCACCGTTAAAAATGCGCTGAATGCTTTTGTTTCGCCGCAGCGTTTATCGCCCCCATATTTTGCACCGGCTTCCAGCGCCAGCATCAGCACATCTTCTATGCGCAGTGAATCCTGTTGCGCTTTTATTACAGCTTTCATAATTTCCAGCAGTTCATCCGGGCTACTTAGGGTATTGCCCTGCACGGAAATGCCACTGGTGGTGAGTGTGCCCTTGTGTCCTGTGGTGGCAGTACCGGTATACACAGCGGGTTGATCCGGGTAGTTCAAACTAACAATGGCGTATTGTTGTTTTTCCGGTTCAAACCGCGCATCCATCATTGCCTGCAGGATCTTTTCTGGTGCCATACCTGCCTGCAACAGCTCAAGGCCTTTTGACCGGGCATTGCTATTGCTCATGGCTTGTACAACCACGGCGCCTTTGCCGGGTATGATAGCGCCAATGCCGTAAACGCTGTATGTACAGGAAGCCCCTGCAATACCAATTTCCTTTGTTCGGGAATCAATAACAATGATTGACCAGGTAGCGTGCGCAGCCGTATGTAAAAAAATAGAAAAGAAAATAAAGACAACAATACGTTTCATCGGTTTACAGTTTTGTACAACTTACCGGCCAAAACAATGCCAGCAGTCACGGAGTTATGAATCATCCATTTATAAAAGTTGGCTGAAAAAAACAGTTCGGTTCCGATACACCGGCTGTTCGTTTATAAGGAAGTACTAAAAAACCATGTTTCATCCACTTTCATAGAAATAGTGTATTTTAATATGCCCATACACAAACTGGTTGCCGACCAGCAGCTAATTTCTATCGGGATGTTTATGAATATTGAACCCCACTTTAAATTTTGGTTGTCCTGCATATTCCTCTGGAGTTTTGGTGCCATTGCTTTTGCGCAACCCGGTACGGGCGCACTCAGGGAAGCATTGGAAAAGACAACATCGCTGAAAGCAAAAGCGGATATCAGTTTTGATTTAACTGACCGTTATACCACCATGTTAAAAATTGATTCAGCCATTTATTTTGCCAATAAAACAAAAGAATACAGTCAGCAGGCAAACTATGAAACCGGCATTGGTAAATATCACCTGGGTTTTGCTGCCGCCATTTATTATCGTAAACGCAATGAGGAGTCAATTGAAAATGCCCGGAAGGCCATTGATATCTTTTCAAAAGAAAAAGAATATTCTTTATGTGGCAGGGCATATATTGTATTGGGCAGTAACCAGAACGTAACCAACCAGATTACCGGGGCAAGAAACAATTACTGGAATGCCGTCAGCTATTTCCATCTTTCCGGCAATAACAAAGGATTGTATTCTGTTTACCGCTGGCTTGCGTACAGTTATTTCAATACTCCCGAAACAGACAGTGCCTCATGGTACCAAATAAAGGGGCTGGCGGTGGCGGAAAAATTGCAGGACCCGGAAAAAATTTACCAGGCCGCCAGTTGGGTAGGCAGTACTTTTCTAAGCCTCCATGAACCCCGTGAAGCCATCGGTTATTTCGGCTATGGATTAAAAAATGTAACCAGTACCACTGATAAAATAGGACTGAGGAGCATGCTCAACAATTATGCAACCTGTCTTATACAAACACAGCAATATACACGCGCCGATTCTGCCATACAGGCCATCGAATCATTGAATGCAGTATTAAAAGATGAATACGGCGTGGCCCTTGTTAACCAGCTAAAAGGTCTTGCTGCCTTTGAGAGAACCAATTATTCCGGCGCAGTGGCATTTCTGCAGGCAGCTGCGGATAAAATGAGTGCGTTGGAAATAGTGAATTCTGAATCAAAAGATGTGGTGTTTCTGCTGGGCAAAGCATTGTTTGCAGCCCATAATTATGACAGCGCCGTTTTTTATTTGCGGACTGCAAAATCATTGGCAAAAAAACTGGACGAAATATTGGGAGAGCAGGATGCCGATCTTTTGTTGTCGAAAGTATTTCAGCAAAAAGGCATGGCCGATTCTGCCCTATACTATTTTAAAGAATATGCAGTTATAAAAGATGCGGTGCTCTCGCAGCAGAAACAGAAAAATATTATTGAAATGACCGCCCGGTATGAATTTGCAAAAAAAGAAGATGCAATTAAAATATTGGAAAAGCAACGCGAGGCCAATACCTACCTGATGCAGCTGCAAAACCAGCAGATAGAAAGGCAGCGGTTGGAAGATGAAAAAAAATCGCAACGGCTTTCCCTGGTTTCAAAACAGAATGAAATAAATAAACTCGATGCAGCACAAAAGTCCCTCAGCCTTGACAATGAAAGAAAAGAAAATGAACAGCGGCGGTCCGTGCAACGCCTGATGGAAAAAGAAGTGGCTTATCAGAAACTCTTACTGGCCAAACAAAAACAGGAAAGGCGGATCGTATATGCCGGCATTGTCATTCTGCTGGTGCTTGTAGCTTCGGTACTGTACCGATATTTGCGTAAAAAAAGACTGGAAAACCAGAAAGAAGTGCTGGATGAGCGCCTGCGCATTAGTCGCGAATTGCACGATGAGGTGGGCGCCACTCTCAGCGGTGTAGCGCTGTTCAGTGAAATAGCCAAACAAAAAATGGAAGCGCACCATACCGAAGACGCACAAACCTACCTTGCACATATTTCCAGCAATTCAAAAGAAATGGTGGAAAAAATGAGTGATATCGTCTGGTCAATCAACCCCGACAATGACAGCTTTGAACGTATCATCGCCAAACTGCAACGGTATGCCTTTAATTTATGTGCGGGTAAAGGCATCAGCCTGCATATAGATACCAGTGAAGAACTGGCCGGCTTTCACCCGGTGATGCAGGTAAAAAGAAACCTGTATCTATTTATGAAAGAGGCTATCAACAATGCTATAAAGTATGCAGGCGCCACCAATATTGTACTCTCTGTAAAAAAATTGGATGGAAATATTATAGCCTCCATAGTGGATGATGGAAAAGGATTTGATACCAGCGGCAATTATGGAGGAAACGGTCTTCAGAATATGCGGGCAAGGGCAGAAGGAATAGAGGGTATTTACAAGATTGAGTCAGTGGCTGGAAAGGGTACCCTTGTCAGCATGCAGTTCCGGTTTCACCCTGCAGGGGGACAATCAATAACAATATAATTTCTTTTCTTTGGGACAGTCAATTGTACTGCCGGGTTCTCCAACATTAAAAAATATGCTGGTTGGAAATAAGAGTGGCCATATTTGAAGACAACAAACTCATGCGTGAAGGTTTTGGCGCCATCTGCAATGGCACTACCGGTATGATGACCTGTGGTGTATTTGCAGACTGTACTGATCTTGACCATAAAATTCGTTTGACGAGGCCAGATGTGACATTGATGGATATTGGCATGCCGGAAATGGACGGCATTACTGCTACCCGGCACCTGGTAAAAAACTGGCCGGATATAAAGATCCTGATACAAACCGTATTTGAAGACGACGATAAAATATTTGCTGCCATCTGTGCCGGCGCATCCGGTTATATTTTAAAATCCACATCCCCTTCACGACTGGTGGATGCCATCAATGAAGTATACAATGGTGGATCACCCATGACTCCTTCTATTGCCAGCCGGGTATTGAAATTGTTCCAGCAATTTGCGCCGGGCATGCCCGCTGATGCCGACCGTCTCACACTAAGCGCGCGCGAAAAGGAAATTCTCGGTTTAATGGTGGAAGGCAATTCGTTTCATGTGATTGCCGGCAAATGTTTTATCAGTTACGAAACCGTGCGCACCCATATAAAAAGAATTTACAAAAAATTGCATGTCGCTTCTGCATCCGAAGCAGTAGTAAAAGCCATTCGCGAACGGTTGATCTGACATTTCACCCTGCGGGGGTATTGCCGGCATTTTACCAAAGCCGGAGTTTTGCTGTAAAGGATTCATTGCAATCCAACACGGCATTATGAGAAATACATATTTACTGACAGTTACCAGCATGTTTGTCTTTCCTTTTCTCTCGCCGGCACAGAATATCGGTATAGGAACTCTTACACCTATGCGCGCAAAATTGGAAGTACATGGCGCTGCCGGAAGCACCAATGCAATTTTTGGCGGAGATGGTACAGGCATTTCGGTGCAGCGCAACTGGCCTGCCATCGGCTTCAACCAGTATTATACCAGCAATGGTAAATATATGGCTACAGGGTATGCAGCGCTGCTATCGCAGGATCAATCAACAGGCACGCTGAGATTCCAGATGTATCCTTCGGGTGCAAAAGATGCAGATATGCCGGCGTCTGCAGGCAGCCTGGCCATGTCTGTTGCCGGTAATGTTGGTATAAAAGCAGAACCTATAGACGCTACTTTATATGTTGCAAAAGCAGGCAACCCCAGCGGCTCCGCCGTATTCGGGGGAAGCTCGTACAATTCCCATTTCCATTACGATGTAACGGAAGATACTTATATCAGGGCAGGCAAGAATGGCGGTCATGTTTACATCAACCAAATCAATGGGGGAAAAGTGCTGATGGGCAACGGGTCTGCACATGTGGGTATTAACAGCGGCAATCCTACGTATCCGCTGGAGATCAGGCAAAGCCTCGGCACGGGTATCCGTATAATGCAGCCTTCTCATAGCAACAATTACTGGGAGATAAGGCTCAGACTTGACCCATATTACAGCCCTATAGACAACCACTATATGATTTACAATGGCTCTTTTAAATCGTTGTTCACGGGTGGTGACGGAACCGCTTACTATTTTTCCGACAGGCGCCTCAAAAAGAATATCCGGGATATTTCAACGGTCATGGAAAAATTTATGCAACTCGAGCCTGTTCATTATAACATGAAGTCTTTTCCGCAGGCAAAAAAGACCGCCGGCTTTATTGCACAGGATGTTGAGCGGTTATTTCCGCAACTGGTGGTAAAAGCTTCCGGTGTACGCCACGGTTATGAAGATGTTGACGATTTATATGGATTAAACTACGATGGGTTCCGGATGCTAACTATACGGGCGCTTCAGGAACAGCAACAGCAGATAAAAACAATGCAGCAGCAAAACGGTCTGCTGGAGAAAAGAATTGCAACGGCAGAATTACTGCTCAGCCAAATAAAGGATAATTAAAAATCGCTAAAAAACCGCAGATGAATATTCGAACTACCAGCATACCATTACTGCTTTTACTTTCAGGATGTTTTTTGGCAGCCGGGTTATGCGCTCAAACCATTTCTATTGGAACGTCACTGCCTGCACGGGCAACCCTCGAAGTGCATGGCGCCGGCGGCACCGGATTTACCAGCGGTTTGTTTGGCGGCGATGGGGCTGGTATATCTTTACAACGCAATTGGCCGTCCGTTGGTTTCAACCAGTACAATGATGGCGTAAGCAGGTACCTGGCAAATGGCTTTGCCGCTAACCAGTTTTGTAACCCGGTTACCGGCGAATGCGGTATTGATATGATAGCTTCCGGAAATGCCAATGCCCCCACTGGCACGCTTACAAGAACGCTGTCTTTCAATACCAACGGCAATATTGGAATGAAAACATCACCTTCCACGGCTTCGCTGTATGCGGTGAGGGGTACAAACATCGGTGCGGCCGCCATCTTTGCCGGCACCAACTATATTTCTGCATTCAATTTTTCCAGTCTGGAAGATACCTATATCAATGCCGGCAAATATGGAAGCAATGTATATGTAAACGAAAATTCTTCCGGTTCCATCATACTGGGTTCCGGCAATAATTTCGTGGGCATCAATACTTCCACGCCGATTGCCTCATTGCAGATAAACCAGGTGGGGCAGTCGGGTATCAGGCTCACAGAAAACAACCAGGCCGCTCACCATTGGGAACAGGGCATGGAATCTTATGGCGGCGGACCCCAGTCGGCATACTCGTATTACTACAACGGACAATTAAAATGTTATTTCAGGCCTACAGACGGTATACTGATAGTGGCTTCCGATCGCCGCATCAAAACAAATATTACATCCATGGAGCCCGTACTGGAAAAGATATTACAACTTAAACCGGTTACCTATCAGTTGAAGTACAATAATCCGGCGCATCGGTTGTCGTGGGGTTTTATAGCACAGGATGTTCAAAGAATATTTCCGCAAATGGTAACGGTAACATCGCGCGAAGTAAACAAGGATGTTACCATACCCGATTTTAATGCGCTCGATTACAACGATTTTAAAGTGATTGCAGTAAAAGGCGTACAGGAAGAACAGTTGCTGATTGAGCGGCAGCAGCAATTGCAGCACAATATCACAAAACGCCTCGATGCACTCGAAAAAAAACTGAAACAAGGAAAATAACCCCGAATATATTGTTATGAAAAAAATAATGATGATGCTGTTGCTGGCATGTCCGGCGATTTGTATAATGGCCCAGCCCGAAGGCACCAGCAATGTGGGTATTGGCATTGTAAACCCCACCATTTCACGCCTGCAGGTAAATGGCGTTAGCGGCACCGGAAAAACCAGTGCTATATTTGGAGGCGACGGCACAGGCATTTCATTTCAACGCAATTTTCCGGCAATCGGCTTTAACCAATACCAGGACAATGCATCGGGTAACGGAAGATACATGGCCAACGGATTTGCAGCCACGCAAACATTAGACCATACTACGGGTTCTATGTATTTTGATATGTTTCCGGAGGGCACTGCAGGGGATCTAACGCCTACAGGCAACCGGAGTATTTCAATCAGCAACACGGGGAATATTGGAATCCGCGCCAACCCCGATTTTACGGCTACTCTTTTTGCGCCGAAACTGGATAATTACAATGGGGCCGCAGTTTTTTCGGGTTCCAGTTTTTATTCATTTTTCTTTTATGGCTCCGACGAGCACACCCATATCAGCGGAGGCAAGCCCGGCAGCAGGGTTTTGTTAAATGACAACAATTCCGGAAATATTATATTGGGCGGTAACAGCAGTTTTGTTGGTATAAACACAAGCAACCCGGTTGCCACGCTCGATATTCACCAGGTAGCGGGCAAGGGTCTGATATTGGTTGATCCGGTTCATAATTTCGATAATTGGGAATATCATGTAGGGCCTTACCAAAACCCGCCCGAATCTGATCTCAAGTTGTATAGCAATGAAGTACTGGTGAGTTTTTTTTCTTCTGTATACGGTTATTACAGCCCCGTCAGTTCAGATAAACGCATCAAATCAAATATACAGCCTCTTGCAGCTGTACTGCCAAAACTGAAATGCCTGCAACCAAAGGAATATGAAATGAAAGAATTGAACCAGCACGAAAAGACCTTTGGTTTTATTGCCCAGGATGTAAACCAACTTTACCCGGAATTTGTGCGGCAGGTGCATTTGCCCGCAGATGCCGCCAACCCCATACCGGATATGTATAGCCTGAATTATGCCGGTTTTGATGTGCTTGCCATAAAAGCCTTGCAGGAACAATATACGCAGCTGAAAACTTTAAAAGAAAAGAACAGGGCGCTGTTGCAGAAACTGGAGGCACTGGAAAAGATAGCAGATAAAAAATTAGGTGCAGGGTTTTGATTTGCAAGTTTTAAAAAATAAGGTATGAGTCCGAAATTAGTATTGATCTACTGGTTGTTTTGCGTACAAGCAGTTTCAGCACAACTGGTTATTACGCCGGGTGCGCAGTTGTCGCTGGCGGCCAATACGCAAATGGTGTTGGAGAATATGGATTTAGTAAACAACGGGAGTTTTTTAGCGGGTAACAGCAATATTTATTTTTCCGGAAATACATCATCTGTTATTTCCGGAAGCCAGCCCATTCAGTTTTACTCCATTGAAATTAACAAGGGGTTACTCACATCGTTGTTACTGCAAAGAGGGATCAGTGTACAGCAGACCATCAGTTTTTCAAACGGCTTTCTCAATCTTAACGGGTTTGATATAGACCTGGGTGCTGCAGGGTTGCTGTCTGGCGAAAAGGAAAGCAGCCGCGTCATTGGCGACAATGGCGGCAAACTTATATTCAGTTCTGTACTAAATGCCCCCAATGCTGCCAATCCCGGAAACCTGGGCGCAGTTATAACTACAACGCAAAACCTGGGCGCCACCATTATTCGCCGCGGGCATTCATCGCAGGTAAACGCGTACAACAATGGTAATAGCATCAAACGGTATTATGAAATTATTCCGGCAAACAACACCGGGTTAAATGCCACCCTGCGTTTGTATTATCTTACACAGGAACTGAACGGGTTTGATGAGACCAATTTATATTTATGGAAAGCAAACGGCATTTCCTGGCAGAATATAGGATTCACCAGTCGCAGTACTTCGTTGAATTATGTGGAAAAAACAGCGCTGGACAATTTTTCGCGGGTAACATTATCGTCTGCAAGCAATGCATTGCCTGTTCAGTTTGCGCTGTTTAATGTAAGCTGCAGCAACGGAGCTGCCCATATTACATGGAAAACTGCGCAGGAACAAAATACCCGGCAGTTCACTGTAGAAAGAAGTGATGACGGAATAAACTACTCCGCCATTGGAACAGTGCCCGCGGCCGGTAACAGCAGTATTGAAAAGATGTATGGCTATACCGATAACAATGCCGGATCGCTTCCCGCTTTCTACCGCATCCTGGAAACCGATATAGACGGAAAGAAAAACTATTCTGCTGTAAACAAGCTCGTATGTGGCAATCTGCGCGACGATATCAGCGTTTGGCCCAGCCCGGTAGAGCAGTTGCTTTTTGTGCGCATCAACGCCAGCCAGGCTTCGTCAGCCACCATCCGTTTGTTCAACAACCAGGGCGCAATAATATATACAGGGCAACACGCTGTACTAAAGGGCAGTAACCAGCTGGAGATTACGATGAGCAGACTGGCGGCCGGCATTTACCATATGGATGTGCAATGGAATATGGGCAAAAACCGGCAAAGTCTCCGGCTGGTAAAACAGTAGTGGTTTGCTTACTTGCGTATATGCCCGGACGGCGGCTTTTGCACAATACTGCTGTTGCAAAACGGACAGGGGCTGTATCAAAACCGTGCATTTTTTTTGTCGGGGGTATGATTGAATGTTCACAATCAATACAATCTATTACTGGTATATTATTGGTGGTAATTTGCAAAACCACCGCTTATGTTTCAAAACTCCCTCAAAATAGCCTGGCGAAACCTGCTCAAAGACCGCCAGTTCAGTTTCCTGAACCTGCTGGGCCTCTCTACCGGTCTCGCCTGTGTGCTGCTGATATGGTTCTGGGTGGCCGACGAACGCAGCATAGACAAATTCAACGCAAACGACAGCCGGTTATATGAGGTGTTGAAAAAAGGCACTGACGGAACAGGCGCGGTGCGCGTAGGCAAAAACACACAGGGTATGCTGGCAGAATCTATGGCCGCCGGATTGCCGGAGGTGGAATATGCCGTGGCGGTAAAAAAAGACAACAATGCCAGTGTATTGTCTTTCGGCGATAAACATTTCAAAGTAACACACCGGTTTGCCGGTAAAAATTTCTTCAGGGTATTTAGCTACCCGCTGATAGACGGTAAGTCAGCCAACGTGGAAGGTGTCCGTAATGTTTTCATATCTGATAAGCTGGCCATGAAAATATTTAATAGCACTGCTATAACCGGCAAAACAATCAATTGGGATTACAAAGGTGAAACAGATTTCAGCGGCGTATATTCCATTGCAGGAGTATATACTTCGCCACCCGCCAATGCCAGCGACCAGTTTGATTTGCTGCTACCATTCGATCTCTACGCAGAAAAAAATGCGGGCGGCCGGGGCGATGTCACCTTTTGGGGCAGCAATATGGCCGCCACTTATATTGTTTTAAAAAAAGGAACAGATATAAGCGCCTTTGATAAGAAAATAGTGGATTTTTCCATAGACAAAGTAAAATCGTTGTATCCCGCCAATAAAGAAATGCTGCAATATGAAGGCAAACTTTTTACACGCAAATATTCGGATGCGTATCTGCATAACAATTTTGTGGATGGCAAGCTGTCGGGGGGACGGATTGAATACGTGAAATTATTTTCGGTTGTTGCCATTTTTATCCTGCTGATTGCGTGTATTAATTTTATGAATTTGTCAACCGCAAAAGCATCGGGGCGTTTCAAGGAAATTGGCATCCGAAAAGTGGTGGGGGCATCGCGCCGTTCATTGGTATTGCAATATTTTACCGAGTCGTTGCTGATGGCATTCGCATCATTGCTGGTGGCATTATTGATGGTACAACTGTTGTTTCCTGCATTCAGGGCCATTACCGGAAAAAATATACAATTGCCATTTACTGCAGGCCTTTTTGCATCCATAGCGGGCATTGCCATTGTAACAGGTATTGTTGCGGGAAGTTACCCGGCATTGTACCTTTCTACGTTTAAACCCGTTTTGATATTAAAAGGAAAAACCAGTACAGGCCCGGGAGCATCTTTTGTGCGCAAAGCGTTGGTGGTCTTTCAGTTTGCCGTTTCTGTTATACTGATTGCTTCTGTATTGGTGGTGTACCAGCAGATGAAACTTATTCAAACTACCAGCCTCGGATATAACAAAGACAATATCGTCCAATTTGCCAATGACGGTAATCTTTTAAGTCACCAGGCGGCATTCTTAACTTCAGCCAGAAAATTACCCGGTGTGTTGCATGCATCCGGTATGGGCGGCAACCTGCTGGGCCAGGCCGGTCATTCCGGTGGCGGCATCAGCTGGCCGGGAAAAGACCCCAACCTTCATATCGAATACTACGGCAATGCGGCAGGATATGATTTCTTCGAAACCATGAACCTGCAAGTTGTTGAAGGCCGTACATTCTCTCCCGCATTCAACGACAGTACCAGTGTTATCTTTAACCAGTCGGCCATTGCTGCCATGGGTATAAAACAACCCATTGGAATGACCGTTGATTTGTGGGGACAGAAGAAACAAATCATCGGAGTGGTAAAGGATTATCATTTTGAATCGATGTATAAAAAAATCGGACCGTCATTTATCGAATTTTCCAATAACAATCCCAATACCATTGTAAAAATACAGGCAGGTAAAGAGCAAAAAGTCATCGCCGGACTTAGTAAACTGTTTGCAACATACAACTACGGGTTGGAGTTTAATTATACTTTTATGGATGAAGATTACCAGGCACTGTACGCATCGGAACAGCGGGTAGCCTCTTTGTCTGCGTATTTTGCGGGCATCGCCATTCTTATTTCCTGTCTGGGTTTATTTGGACTTGCTGCTTTTACCGCGCAAAAAAGACAGAAAGAAATTGGCATTCGTAAAGTTATCGGCGCATCGGTCGCCAATATTACCACGATGTTGTCGGGCGAATTCCTTCAACTGGTGGTATTGGCGCATTTGATTGCGCTACCGCTTGCATGGTGGGCATTGAGCCAGTGGTTGCTGGGGTTTGCATACAGGGTCGAAATGGGGCCCGAGGTATTTGTCATTACAGCATTGACCGTAGTATTGATTACCCTGGCAACCATCAGTTACCAGGCCATTAAGGCCGCCATGGCAGACCCGGTTAAAAGCCTGCGGACAGAATAATATCCGGCGCTGATCGGCACACGCAGATATACCCAGCAGCGGAGGAATATGAAGATTTTTCCTGAAGGGCGAAGATCTGCTGCTACACTTTCTATGGTGATTACTCCTGCCCCTCCTGTGTGGCAAAAATTAGCCACGGAGGAACACAAAGGTTTTTCACGGAGGCGAAAGGAGCTATTGCCGGACTTACCGTTGTATTTACTTCGTTACCTCTGTGAAAACCTCTTTTACCTCTGTGGCGAAAAAACCACGGGGGAACACAATGTTTTTTCTCGCAGGCGAATACTGCTGAATTTCCGCCAGTGCTACACCTGGAACCGGGACGGCCGTTTATACAAAGCCCATTCAAAAACCAGGTAATAAATCACAGCTAACGGCCACCATGACGGTTGAAACTGCAATACAATAGCAATATGAAATAAGATAAAACTTCTTACTGTTGATAATATAGGAATAATGGCACCCTGTTCATTCTGTTGCCGGGTAGTATGCGCCATATATTGTCCGTATACGCCAATGCCCGATGCGGCAATTGCAGCAATGCCGGCAATACCCCATTGGGCATTGTACCAATAGAGTAACAGAGTAACGACCAATAAAAAATCGCCGGCCAGGGTAGTGTTACGCCAGCCCCAAATTACCGGGAAAGTTTTATAACCCGTAGACCTGTCGGCATCAATGTCTTTCAGGTAGCCCATCAGTACAAAGCTGCTGTATGCAAAAAATGAAATGCCCACCCGGCTGTGTAATTCAACTGGAAATGAAATCCCGGCACTGATAGTCACCACAAAATAGCCCATCAAAGGCAGCAGCGCTACAATCCATGCATTATAAAAAGGCCCGCCGGCCCAGGCATTCTTTTTCACATAAGAATAAGTGGCCAATCCAAACACGGCAATTACACTGAGCAAACAACTGAAAGGACGTAGCAGGCAAAGTAAAATACCAGACAACAATAAACCGGCAATACTAACGGTCAGCACATCCTTTACTGCAATGATCCCTTTCGACAAAGGACGATAAGGGGCAGACAGTTTATCCGTATCGGTTTGAAAACAGTCCGTCAATGCCTGGCCGAAACCATAGCCCAGGAAAAATAGCGTAAACGCGGTAATGGCATGCCACAGCTCCCAGTTTCTTTCTTTACCCATGGCGATGCCTGCCGCTCCTGCAATACCGGAAACAAACAGGAGATAAGGTCGCATGTGCACCGCATAATATCTCCAGAACATTAAGGTGGAAGGCCGGTAAATGGTTTGCATTGTTCAATTACTTAATACCCGCACGGCATTGGGTACAATTTCAATTTTTATATTGTTTGATAATTCCGTTTCACCATCGCACTCAAAGATAACCGGCTGGTTGGACTGCAGCTGAAAACCTTTGGTAAATGCTGCAATCTTGTGATCATTTGTGATAAATTTTCCGCTGGCCAGCTGCACCAGTGTTTGCATCAATTCTCTTTTTTTCATGCCCAGGCAAATATTCAAGGCCAGTTGCCCGTCATTTGGTTTTATAAGTTGCCTGTAATGAAAACTACCAGACACATAGGGTATCTTCAAAATATTGATATTGGAAATATCCGCCTGCCGGTTTTGGTTGTTGTAGGAGATATTGCATGGCCGGTTCCTGTAAGACATAAGCGTAGTGATGGCAGTATACACAATGGCGGCATTGGTATTGAATTGTTTTAACTTTTGCAACAGTTTTCCGGGATGGTTGAAGTGCCAGTTGCCTTCCGCCGTAGCGCCAAAGCTGGCATTTACAATAAAATATTTTTCTTTCACGGTATTATCCATTGCATGGAATGTTACTTTTCCGAGATCATGCCATACCGCAGGCAGTGCTGTATTGATACGAGTGGGAATATTTTTGATGCGGGTGTGAAATGGTTTCAGCAAATCATTGCTTGAGCCAAGACCGATGGCACCGAAACCAATGTTAGAAAAATTAATATCGTTTAATAGCATGATCGTATTTATGAGGTGGTGCATGCTGCCATCGCCGCCAGCAGAAATAAGACAGCAGGATGCCTCACGCCATTGCATTGATTCCAGTGCGGCCGCGAGGCTGATGTTTTTTTCTGTTATGATTTCTTTTGCATCCGGCAGGCGTTTATACACTTCTTCCCGGATGGAAAGCCATCTTTTCCAGCCACGCCCCTGGTGACAATAAGGATTTATAATGATAAATACGGGTTTAGACATTTTTTAGCAGAATAGGTTAGGCATAGCTGTTATTGTGTTGAATATTTTAGTTAAATTAAATTAGATAGCTAACACATCTTTCCCGGCTTGCCGGTAAGGTAATCTAAATTCGGCGGATGTTTTCTCAATGATAGAAGCCGGTTTATTATTATGGCTGCGCCAGTGCGGACTTTAACTCATTAGAGCTATTAACCAACAGAGCCTGTCCTTTCGCACGCAGCACAGGCTTCCCTTTACAGTATGGTTGTCTGTATGAATTGTTGTTATAACCGGCAGTTTACAGGCAACGGGCATCAATGGTAAATGCATCGTGAGAACGCAGTATAAAATCGCTCAGCACCCAATAATCATAACAGTGAATGGCCAGGGGCCGCACCGCTTTATAGATAACATCATTTTTTTGGCAGCAAACCAGCAGCTGATCTATTTTATCTGTTTGTAATTTGTTTAGTACTTCATGAATGCCGCTGATCGTAGATGCGGTATGATTGAATAACACAGCACAGGAGAGGGTTGATCCTTCGGCAGGCAGGGTTGCATATTTGCCGGGTGCTATCATTTTAAGAAGCCGGATGCCCACTTTGTATAAAGCACTTATTTTTTTTATTTTCAGTGTGTACAGCCTGCTGGTATTGAAAAAGCCCAAACCGTTGACGAAATGCCGGTAATGGTTGGCGGGCAAACTGTTGCTGTCTTCAAGTTGCACATGAAACAATTGCCTGTCTTGCATCACCGGTTCATTTATTCTTGTTTTGGTGTGTGACGGTATGGCCAGGTAAACAAAAGGGTAGAGGCTGGTGCCGGGCGCCCACCATTTTGCCAGGTTAAGCGCAGAGAAATTGGAACGCTTGGCTGTCATAAAAACGCCCTGCAGTTTTTGCGGCGTAAAAAAAACGCTGAACAGGTGTTTTGCCATCTGACGGCCAATCCCTTTTTTACGCCATCCTTCCGCCACTTTTGTATCGAATGCTATTCCTGCTGCTGTCTCCCTGCCATTCACCCGGATAATTGTTTTTGCGGCCACTGACGATGCTATCACTTCCTGTTGTTCATTGAGCGCCATGCAGGCATAGTAATCATCAAATACAATTGCCCTGCTAAGAAACTGTTCCTTTACAATTTCCAGTTGCACATGACGGCCCTGCACAGCCGATTTTTCCATGGCAAGGGCCTTGTCTTCAAACGCCTTACTGAACGGCACAATATGAATTCCGGTCGTGGTCATGGCAGCGATGCAGTTTCAATGGCAAATACCTGGTACATACGTGTTGATTCTTCGCTGCTGTATTCCTTAATACCGGCATCAACTGATGCAACCGGTGCCTTGTCTTTTTTATAAACACGGTTGCGCAAAAAGCTTCTCCAAACCACCTGGTTGCCGGTGGCAGTAGTTGTATCTACCAATTGCTGAAGGTATGCAGTGTCTGAAAAACTGAGGATGTCTGACAATGAATAAAAAACGCCTGCGCCTTTAAAAGCTGCAGCAAATTTCAGTATGTCTACATGATGATAATGAATGTGTACGGAAGAATCCATTAAACGTTGTTTCACATTTTTCAATACATGCTGCTGCAGTGAAGGTGGCAGCCAGGCTTCCGGCATGTCCTGCAAATGACCTTTAAAAACCAGGTGCGCCATGAAACAGGAGGGCGCTTCTGTATTGTACATCACTTCGTTTAATGCTGCCGGTATGCGCGCCGTATCTGCATCCTTACTGATAAAGGCAATGTCTTTATTGCCCCAAAAACGGTATACCCAGCGTTTGGCAAACAAATGCATCAACAAGCGCCATCTCTTTTCGGGGAACTGCCGGTGTTCTGCGGCGTTTTCGGAAAAAACCGGCATGAATTTTTTTCCAAGGAAAAAGCGGATGAATGGGCGGATGCGTTGTAAAAATTTTTCGAAATGGCCGGCATAGCCAATACCGGTTTTTATGGCTGCTGGATGTGATTGCCAGAATGAACGCGCTTTTGCCGATAATACCCTTTTAATATTTTCAAACTGCGCAAGCCTTGACTCTCCTCCGGCAGCCCTGTAGCCGCAAAAAGCAAGGTAGTCATCTACAGGGAAATTTTTCAATGCCGTTAATTTCAATTCCAGCAGAAACAGCGCTTCCTCATTTACATCCACGGCATAAAAATGGCGGCAGCCCTTGTAATCAAGTAAAGAAATAACCCTTTCACCACTGCCTGCCACGGCTACTACCGTGTTGCAGCCAGAAGATTGGAGCAGCCGGCGTTCTATGCGGTTGTCTTCATTTACATGTGAGTAATAGATCATAATGCATCAAGCATACGCTTGCGGGTTTTGCCAGATGGATGCAGTAACTGCAGCCAGTTTATTGATATCTTCTTTTGTATGGTCCGACATAACGCTTATCCTGAACCGCTGTTTATGAACAGGAACTGCGGGATATTCTACCGGGTTGATAAATATATCCTGTTCATGGTACAACAATGCCGCCCTCCTGATATCCATTCCCCGGGGAATTTGCAGCGTGATTATAGCAGCATGTGGTGGAGCATATAAACCGAAAGGAGTTAGCTGTGCAATGGCGTAACCGGCATTATCCAGTAATTGCTGCCGGTGCCAGGGTTCCTGTTCCATTACATCCAGCCCCGCCAGTACGGTGGCAGCCACAGGCGGTGGCACAGATGCTGAAAAAATATAAGAGCGCGCATGATAACGGATATATTCAATCACATCTTCAGATGCAGTCAGAAAGCCGCCGCAGGTTGCAAACACTTTGCTGAAAGTGCCCATGCCCACTGCTACATCTTTCACGCAATGAAAGGCGGCGGCGGTACCGCCTCCATTTTCACCAATTACACCCGTGCCATGTGCATCGTCTACTATGAGTTGTGCATTGTATTTTTTACAAAGGATGCTTATAACACCGAGCGGCGCGGTATCGCCATCCATGGAAAAAACGCCTTCGGTATATACAAAAACGGAACCATCATGCCTCTGGTAGTTTTGCAGCAATAGTTCCAGCTGGCTGGTATCATTGTGTAAAAACGAAATGCATTTTGCCTTCGTGAGCCGCAAGCCGTCATACAAAGACGCGTGGCTCAATTCATCATAGATAATAATGTCGTTGTGTTCGGCCAGTGCACCGGTAGCGCCCAGGTTGGCCATAAATCCGGAAGAAAATACAATGGCCGCCTCGTGCTGTTTAAATGCTGCCAGTCTTTCTTCTACCTGTGCTATCAGCTTAATATAACCGTTTAATAAAGGCGGCCCTCCAATACCCGTACCAAATGCATCGATTGTTTTTTTTACAAAAGCATTTACATAGGGGTGATTGGCAAGGCCCAGGTAATTGTTGGATGCAAACATGAGCATAGAATGCCGTCGGCCGGTAAATGGATCCGCCACAACTACTTCGCGACCGGCTGCCGATACAATCGTTCTTTTATAAGTGAGTGTTTGAGCCGCCATAAATTTTTTGAATAAGGCAACGCGGCCGCTGAATTTTTCGGTTCTGCCCTGCAGGTCTACCTGTTTCAAATGCTGGTTCATAGTAGGGGGTTTATAGTTGATTCCACCGGGCATGCTGTTTTTGCAGCAGGTTGTAATAGGTGGTGATACTTCCATCAGCTTCATAAAACAAATCAGGAATTACATCCGGAAGACAACTGATAACTTTTGAACCGGAAATAAAAGTCAGCGCTGCATCCGCTGTTGCAACGCCCAGCAGCAGGGGTTGCCAGCCTGCTGAAACGCAATTTTCCTCAAACTTTTGCCGCAGCCCGGCAGCAACGGTAAACAGCAATTCATATTCTCCATGCGGGCCGGCCAGCAGCATCCAGTCTGGTATGTCTGCATGCCGGCAAACGTCAAGAGCTGCTTTATGTAAAACCTGAATCAGCGGTGCGGTCAATTGAAAACCAATATTGTTTAATTCAGCCAGTACCGCCAGCGCAGGAAACAATCCATCACTGGTATCCATACACGCAGTTGCGTATTGGCTGAGATAATTGCAAATATCCAGTCTTGCATATGGGCGGTAATCAACCGTTACCGAACCATCGAAGAACCTGCTGTACGCATATGCATTGCCCAAACCCAGCGGGCCGCTGGTATACAGCCAGTCGCCGGGTTGAATGCCGCTCCGCAGCAATGGCGATTTACCCGAAATATGGGCCATAACGGTGGCGCTTACCGTACAAATGCTGTCGTAATTTGTATCTCCACCCAGTACATACATGTTGTATTGACTGCATGCTTTCTGTACGCCCAGTTTAAATTGCTGCAGCCATCCAGCTTCTTCATGGCGGTTAAGCACAAGCGATAATAATAAACCGGTTGGCTGCGCCCCTACGGCAGCGATATCGCTTACCGGCGCCGTTACCGTCATCCAGCCAATCAGCCAGGGATCATCGTACAATTTGGTTTGAATTTCTTCGTGAATACCGTCGGTTTTCAGCACCAGCCATTCATTTTCCCTGCCGGGTAGACGAAGCAGTTCGGCATCTGCTTCCATGATCTTGTTCAGCTGTTGCGGGTGGCGTGCAAAATCACCTGCTATGGTATGATGGAGCATGCTTTCCCGGGTAGGCATTCAGTTATAATGTTTGTTGATAAAAATGCTATATAGAATCTTACCAGTCTGGTTGTTTGGTTTGGGGTAGCAGAGAAAGAAAATATCCGAAAAAACATGCAGGACTATGTATACATTCAGCATCACCCTGCCTTCTCTAAATTATGATTTTCCGGTGACCCGGGGAAATCCGGGTGTTGAATTCTTGTTAAAAGGCAGATTGGTATTTGCGGGTACATATTTTATTAGAATACCACGGGTATCGTTTCCCGGCGTGTATCAGTATCAGCAGTACTTGAGAAAGGTCTTTGTTTGATATTACAAAGTTATGCCTGCTTTCATCAATCCCATGGCAATTGCCAATCAGGCAATAGAGAGATAGCTATACAAAATATAGGAGTTGGTATTAAAAGCAACCCGCTATTCGTATATCCGGAAAGTTTTCGCACGCATGTAGCATCAATTCTACATTTTACAACAAACAGCTGCAACCGGATGCAGGTTCAATACGGTATTTAAGACGGATGCCGTTTGCTCTGCATGTGGCATACTTATTAGTAGTACAGTTACGAATCATTGCTATACTGTAACCGCTTAAAAAAAGACAGATGCCAGCTCCGAAAAAAAACATTACCGGCCGCAAAAATACCAACACTAAAATCGCTTCGCTGTCCGGACACACCGAATCGCCTGAAAATACTTTTCTTACTACTGACCACGGTGTTAAGATCAATGACGATCAAAATACCCTTAAAGCAGGTAACAGGGGACCGAGTTTACTCGAAGATTTTATTATGCGTGAAAAGATTACGCATTTTGATCACGAGCGTATACCCGAACGCATTGTACATGCCCGAGGTTCGGCGGCGCATGGTGTATTTAAACTATACAAGGCCATTCCTCAATATACCAAAGCGGATTTTTTGAATGATACGGCTGCCGAAACACCTGTCTTCGTCCGGTTTTCCACTGTAGCAGGTTCGCGCGGCTCTACAGACCTGGCCAGGGACGTACGCGGATTTGCGGTTAAATTTTATACGCAGGCTGGTAATTTTGACCTGGTCGGTAACAATATGCCTGTATTTTTTATCCAGGACGCCATCAAATTTCCCGATCTTATTCATGCAGTAAAACCAGAGCCACACAACGAGATACCACAGGCGGCTTCGGCGCATGATACTTTCTGGGATTTTATTTCATTGATGCCGGAATCGGCTCATATGATTATGTGGGCGATGAGCGATCGTGCGATACCCCGCAGTTTCCGGATGATGGAGGGCTTTGGCGTACATACATTCAGGATGATCAATGAAAGTGGGAAATCGTGTTTTGTAAAATTTCACTGGAAGCCATTGCTGGGTGTTCATTCAGTGGCCTGGGATGAAGCTCAAAAGATATCCGGTAAAGATCCCGATTTTCACCGCAGGGATTTGTGGGAAGCCATTGAAAGCGGCGCTTTTCCCGAATGGGAACTGGGCATACAGGTGGTTCCTGAAAAAGACGAAATGAAATATGAATTTGATTTGCTCGATCCAACAAAATTAATCCCGGAAGAACTGGTGCCGGTACAGCGCATCGGTAAAATGATACTGAACCGCAACCCCGACAATTTTTTTGCAGAGACGGAGCAGGTTGCTTTTCATGTTGGTCATATAGTACCCGGAATTGATTTCAGTAACGATCCGCTGATGCAGGGCCGTTTGTTTTCTTATACTGATACGCAGCTCATTCGCCTCGGCGGACCAAACTTTCATGAAATTCCTATCAACAGACCTCTAGCGCCCGTGCACAATAACCAGCGCGACGGACATATGCGCCAGCAGATAAATAAGGGAAGGGTAAGCTATTCCCCGAATTCGCTGGGTGGTAATTTCCCCGCGCAGGCAAAGATGACGGAAGGGGGCTTTCATTCTTACCCGGAAAATATAGTCGCCCAAAAAGTACGGGAAAGAAGCCGGAGTTTCTTTGATCATTTCAGCCAGGCTACCCTGTTCTTCAACAGCCAGTCTGATCCTGAAAAAAATCATATCATTGATGCATTGTCGTTTGAACTGGGCAAAGTTGAAACCGTTGCTATCCGCGAAAGGATGCTGGGTATATTGAGCCAGGTAGAAAAATCACTGGCAACTGCCGTTGCGTATAACCTGGGGCTGCATACACCCAAAAAACCAGCGGAACCCGTTAACCACAGCATTCCGGCAGATGGGGATCCTAAAAAGTTTCAGCCTGTAAAGGCAAAGAGCAGTGTTGATCTTTCTCCGGCTCTCAGTATGGCAGGCACTGTTAAAAATACCATACAGACACGAAAAATTGCTATTCTCGCTTCAGATGGTGCCGATGAAGCTTCTGTGAACGATATGAAAAAAGCACTGGAAGCAGCCGGCGCCGTTACTCATATCATTGCTCCGAAACTGGGTATGATCACTGCCGAAAACAATGCGGCAATACCTGCAGATCAAAGCCTGCTTACCGCGGCTTCTGTTTTGTACGATGCAGTGTATGTGGCTGGCGGCGATATGAATGCAGCCAACCTGGTAGCAGAACCAGATGCCATTCATTTTATAAACGAGGCGTACAAACATTGTAAGGCCATTGCTGCGGACAACAGTGCGCTCCCTGTTTTACAGGCTACCTGGTTCAGTAAAAAATTGCAGGAGAAGCAAAGAGAAGATGGTGTTGTGATTGGTTCGGGTAAAAAACTCGCCGCTGATTTTATTAAAGCCATTGCACAACACCGGTTTTGGGACAGGGAAAAGGCCAGGAAAGTTCCTGCATAAGGTTTTGAACAGTTCAGCAATCACACTTAACCTATTCCGTTATGTTACTCTTTGTGGATCTTCTTGGACTGGATGCAAAAGATTTGGAATGGTACCAGATGGTGACCAGGACCTGTATCGTTTTTATTGCAGCGCTGGCATTCATACGTCTCACGGGCATGCGTACTTTCGGTACACAGTCTGCTTTTGATGTAATTGTGGTTATTACCCTTGGAGGCATACTTGGGCGCTGCATCATGGGCCATTATCCTTTTTTTGCGTCAATGCTGGCCGCCGCCGCACTCACGGTGCTGCACAAACTGGCTTCTATGCTGGCCAGCAGGAACAAGTTTATTTGCCGGTTGATAGAAGGCGATGCCGTTCTTCTTTTTAGCAACGGCAAAATACGCACGGATAAAATAAAACAGTACGATATAACCGATAAGGAACTGGAAGCGGCGTTGCACGAACAAAGTGTAGATAGTTTCTCGCAGGTAAAAACCATCTGGCTGGAGCCCGATGGCAAATTAAGCGTAATAAAAAAATCATAAAAGCAATCAAAGCAATACAGCGGAACCAGTCATTCTAATTCACGATGCCTGCTGCAGTAACACCGCCGCTTCAGCGTTATGCTGCTGCAATGCCAGGTCCAGCACAGAAAAACCACGGGCATCCAGCAATGATTTATCTGCCCCATGGTCCAGTAGTAATTTCAATACATCATTGCGGCCAAACATGGCAGCAAACATAAGGGCAGAACCGCCATTGCCATGCTGGAGGTTCAAATCGGCGCCGTTGTCAATTAATAATTGGGCTATGTGCCCATAGCCTTTAAATGCTACTCCCATAAGTGCCGAATTACCACCGGCATCCTGCGCATTAATATCGGCACCGTTTTCCAGTAATAATTTTGCGGCTTCGTACTGGTTATTATAACAGGCTATGATTAGTGGTGTATAGCCTTTCTCGTCTTTGGTATTTACATCGGCATGCTGACGGATAAGTTCCTGCAAAACCTCTGTTTCACCTTTCCTGGCGGCGGGTATTAATAATTGATTGACGGGTATCATACAAAAATTTGGTTGTTGTGGTATTAACAATGCAATTCTCCTGCCTGTTTTTTTGTAACGCATATGCGGAATATGCTGGTACATCATCGGTTGCTATGTTTTGTTTTCTCTCAACAGCGTTTTGCACAATCCGTTCCTCTGGAACAGCAAAAACGATACAAATGAATTTCTACCCACAATGCACCCCGATGGGATGCCGTATGCCGACGTTCGTAATTGTTCGGCAGCAGTTAGTACACCGCATGCGGCATAATCAACGTTAGCAGATATTCCAGCGTAGCCATTTCATAAGTCGTTTCGCCGTTGTGGGTGTTTTGACCCGCAATGTTGAAGCAAATGCGTTCAATCGGCGCATGTTCCAGCGGAACATGTTGTGGGTAGCAATCATGTACAAGGTGTCGCATGCCGTAGGTATGCGCTGTGCTTAGTCCGGTAATTGCCCAAACGGTAAAAGTTTGTCCTGCCGTCTCGTCGTTATGGGTGTTTTCGCCAGCAACATCGAAGCAAATGCGTTCAATCGGCGCATGTTCCAGCGGAACATGTTGTGGGTAGCAATTATGTACGGGGTGTCGCATGCCGTAGCTATGCGCTGTGCTTAGTCCGGTAATCTCCTAACCGGAAAAAGATTGTCCCGCCCTCTCGCCGTTGCGCGTGATTTCACCGGCAAGATAGAAGCAACGCAATCAATCGGCGCATGATCCAGCGAAACATTACAGAAAAAAATTTGGGTAACTTAAAAGTTACGTATATATTTGTGTAACTTAAAAGTTACCTATTATGACAAGGACTATCAAACACCAGTATTTTTTTGCTCATCCGCCGGCAGCGGTTTGGGAATACCTTACCAATCCTGAACTCATGCAACAGTGGCTGATGAAGAACGATTTTCAGCCTATTGTGGGACTCGACTTTCAATTTACGACAAGTCCCATCGCCAGTCTCAACTTCGACGGCATCTTTTACTGTAAAGTATTGGAAGTTATTCCCCGGAAAAGGCTGTCTTACTCGTGGAACAGCGGCCCGGGTGAAGGCCGGATAACGCTGGAATCTGTTGTTGTTTGGGAATTGCAGCCAAAAGAAAATGGCACAGAACTTCAACTGGAACACAGCGGCTTCGCGAAAAAAGAAAACCTTGATTTTTACAATGGACTGATGCATGGCTGGGTGGAAAAATTTCAGAACATCGAAAAACTTTTTAATGCCGCAGCACAAGACCATACCAGCGCATGAAATAATTCATAAAAGGAGCTGTCCTGCAAGACATATCCATTGAAATTTTAAAAAACTGCGTAATGAATATAGGTATTATCGGTGCTGGCGAGATGGGAACTTGCCTGGCATCCAAATTTGTAAATCTCGGACATACAGTGGTAATTGCCAACTCGCGTGGCCCTTCATCTTTACAACAAGTGACTGCAGATACAGGTGCTGAAGCTGTTACGGTGTCTGATGCCACCAAAAACAAAAATGTTATCATTGTTTCCATACCACAGAAGAATATACCACAATTGCCCAAAACACTGTTCACCAATCTTCCGGAAGACGTGGTGGTTATAGATACAGGCAATTATTATCCAACCCTCCGCGATGGCGCAATAGCCGAACTGGATCAAAACGGCATAGGCAGCTGCTGGGTACAGGCGCAACTGGGTGTTCCTGTTATTAAAGTATTCAATTCCATTCTTGCCACCAGTATTCAAAACCTGGGCAAGCCCAAAGCAGACAAAGACCGGGTTGCGATGGCAGTTTCGGGCGACAATCAGCACGGAAAAGAAACTGTGTTCCTATTGGTGGAAGCGTTGGGTTTTGATGCATATGACCTGGGAACGATAGCCCATTCATGGAAGCAACAACCTGGGTCAACTATTTACTGCAGGGATATACCACTCAACGAATTGAAAAAGCGCGTTACCGCCATGGGGACAGACTGGTCTGTTATGCGCAATACTATTTTATCCAAACGAAAAACCGTTGAGGCACTAATGAGAGCGGATTACCCGGCTTACCTGGAAGGCCTGCATGATCAGGCGTAATTTTATTGCAGTTTGTCAAGCGAAATACATCTTTCGTCCGATAGTTTTTTTGAGTCCCGCTGTTCGTACTAATTTTTGGTTCTAAATAACAGCGGACTTATGAACAAAAAAGCAGGCAGGTTATTATTGTGGGTAATTTTAGTTGCGCCGCACCTGAACGCACAAAATACGCAGCGGCCGCTTTACGTGCAGGTGAGCGACTCCGTCAGCCAGCTACCAGTACATTACGCAACTATACTCATCCAGGATACCACAGACCATCTCATTAAAAGCATGGTTACCAACGATAGCGGCAGATGGAACATGCCTTTACTACCCATTGGCAATTACCGCATGCGTATTTCTGCAGCAGGTTATAGAAGCAAATCAATTGCATTTGCCAGTAAAGACAGCACGGTGCCGGTTGCCCTGGAAACCATTCTGCTATCCGTTGCATCCAAAGAACTGGCTACGGTAACGGTTACTGCGCAACCGCCACTGGTAAAACAGGAGATAGACAGGCTGTCGTTTGATGTACAGGCGGATCCGGAAAATAAAATAATCAGCGTACTGGAAATGATGCGCAAACTGCCCCTTGTGACCTTGGACGCGGAAGACAACATCCAGTTAAAAGGCAGCTCAAACTTCAGGATATTTATCAATGGCAAGCCTTCCGCGCTGCTGTCGGGCAATGTTAAAGACGTGTTGCGTACAATGCCGGCTTCCACCATCGAAAAAATAGAAGTGATCACCATACCGCCTGCAAAATATGAAGCGGAAGGGCTGGCCGGCATTATCAATATCATCACCGCCAAAAAAATAGATGATGGCTATAAAGCAACCATCAACGCTTACTACCGGTTACCTGTAGCCGGTCCGGGTATGGGCAGCTCAGTCTCCGTTAAAAAAGGTAAATGGGGTATTAATTTTTCGGGCGGATTTAATATCTATCGTTCGCCGAAACAAACCAACGGTAATTACCGGCAGACCACCGGGCCGCCGGCCACATTTTTACAAACAGATAACCAGCAATTTTTTGATGGCACCTATTCATATGCGGGCGCCGAACTCAGTTTTGCTCCGGATAGCCTGCAACTCTTTACACTGGAAATAAATACCAGCAACAACAAACGGAACTATACATTCCTGCAGTCTTCGGTGCTCGCTGATATGCAGCAACAGGCAATGCAACATTTTCAATTGAACAATGACGGCAGCAACCATTCCAATGGAAAAGGTGCGGGAATAAATTACCAGCTTGGTTTTAAGAAGCAAAAAAACCGGCTGCTCACCTTGTCTTATAAATTCAACCGCTTTGGCAACGGCCAGCAGAACGGCATAAGTATATTTAATGCTTTTAATTATACCGTACCGGACTATTACCAGCAAAACAAAAGCCGGTTCACCGAGCAAACCGTTCAGGCCGATTATGTACACCCGCTGCAGGCAAAGGGCAGTATTGAAGCTGGCATAAAAGGAATCATGCGCAGTAATGAAAGCGATTTCAGGTATCTATCGCAGGACAGCAGCTCCGGCAAGTTTAATGAGATTGCCGCTTTCTCCAATATTTATAATAATACGCAAACGGTATGGGGTGCTTATCTTTCTTTCCAGTATGGATTTGCCAACTGGAGCGTTAAGACCGGCTTAAGAATGGAAGCTACATCGGTACACGCCGATTTTATATCTTCTGCTTCTTCTGCAAGACAGCATTATTTTAATATCATCCCCAGCATATCACTGCAAAGGAAATATGCAAACAATACCAGCCTCCAACTGGGCTTTACGCAGCGTATACAACGGCCTGGTATTAACCAGCTCAATCCGTTTGTGGACCGGTCGTCCCCCAACTTTGAATCTACCGGTAACCCCGCATTGCGGCCGGTACTGAGTAATAATCTAGAAATTGGTTTTAGCCGCATCCGCAAGCTGACTTTTATTGCCAGCCTTTCATATTCGTTTGTCAACAACAATATTCAACAAGCCGTGGTTTACCAGGGTGATACCAAAGTAACCCGCAGCTTCTATGATAATATTGGAAAAGACAAAACACTGGTGGGCAATATAAATATCACCTGGCCGCTGAACGCCCAATGGAATATAAACCTTAGCGGTACACTCGGGTACCTGTGGTTCCGGGGAATGATTGGCGGACAAACAGTCAGCAACAGCGGCATCAAAGCTTCCTTCAGGACCAGCGTATCTTATTCGTTTGGAAAAGGATGGCGTATTAATGAAAACCTGAATTATTACGCCCCGTTTATAAACCTGCAGGGTACTACCAGTCCTTATTTAAACCCATCGTTGTCCGTGAGCAAGGAAATTAAAAAATTTACTTTATCGGCAGCTGTTGTAAATTATTTCAATACTTATTTAAAATATGAGCAGAAAACGGCAGGCGGGGGTTTTAACCAGGTATTATGGTACCGGTATTTTAACAGGAGCTTTACCGTTAGCCTCAACTACCGGTTTGGAAAGCTGACCAAACAAATTGAGAAAAACAAAAGAGGAATTAACAATGACGATCTTTCCGGTAATTAATTTTTATCCATGCAATGCAATGTGGAAAGAGTACAGGCAAATCTTCATGAATGAGACATTTTAGATTGTATTTTCGCAGCTATCAATGTGTAAAATCAGTCATTCATGAAACCCGTTGTGCTCACCAAAGAACAGGTCCGCAGGATAATCCTTCATGCGGCCGGACTTACCAGGCGCGGTCAGTTTGGAAAAGGTCTGGAAGCGGCATACAAAGTTATAGAACAGCTCGGCTTTGTGCAGGTAGACACCAACTATGTGGTGGAGCGCGCACATCACCACGCCATTGCCTCGCGGGTGCCGGGTTATAAAACGGAATGGCTGGAAGAATTGCAGTCAGACGGGCGGATATATGAATTCTGGACACGGGATTCAGGATTTATGCCCATGCAGGAATTTCGTTTCTCGTTGCCCATACACAACGGTTTCTCCGATAAATGGAGTTTATTGCCATCGGCAGAGCAAAACCTTATGAACCGTGTACTCGACCGGATTGCACGCGAAGGCCCGCTGGGTGCAAAAGATTTTGAAAACGATCGCACCGTAAAAAGTTCTGGATGGTGGGACTGGCGCCCATCTAAAGTAGCACTCGAAAGGTTGCACCTGACGGGTCAGCTATTAACCACGAGAAAAAAAGACTTTCACAAACTATATGATCTCACCAACAATATTATTCCTGCGGGTGTTGACAAAACACCCCCATCCATAGATGAATTCAGCCGGCATCTTATTCTGCGCACGCTGCAAAGCCTGGGTGTTGCTTATCAAAAAGAAATTGCATGGAATGGACGCCTGGTAAAACATTCCGTAAAACAGCAACTGAAAAATCTTGCTGATACCGGCGAAATCATAGAAGTTAAAATAGATGGTCTTAAGGGTCCGTTGTACATGCTGCCTTTTTACAAAAACAAAAAGATTGCGCTTGCCGGCGATGTATTTATTCTTTCGCCTTTCGATACCCTCAATGTGTTCCGCCACCGCCTGCGCGATTTCTTTGATTTCGATTACCAGGTGGAATGTTTTGTACCCGCACCCAAAAGAAAATACGGTTATTTTTCTTTACCGGTTCTTTTGGGTGATTGTTTCGTGGCCAGAATGGATGCCAAGGCCGATCGCAAGCAAAAAATACTTATCATACACAACCTTCATTTTGAAAAGGTAAAACTTACCCAGCACATGATAGCAAAACTGGCGGGCGCCATACAGGAGTTTGCGTTTTTCAATGGATGTAGTGCCATCACCCTTACAAAATCCAACAACAAAACGGTATTAAAAACTTTGCGTGAAAAGTTGAAATTATGAATGCGTTTCCACCAGCGTTCGAAAGAGAAATGGAATAATTAAGGACGAGGATACTATTTACCCGTAATAAAATTCATTCTTTACTTGCACTTAATTTTCAGGTAATAATTTTCGGGTTCCAGCTTATGCATTTATCCACTCAATGGCAGCTGAAATACCTGCCAGGCTTGTTTGTACTTTTGAGAAATCAATGGATAACACAGGCGGGTCCAGCGGCTCTTCCGATATAAATACCTGGTCTGCTTTTTCCAGCCACTCCTGTATTGCTGCCCTGTGTGCACCCGGGAGCAGGTGGGCTTTCAGCCCCACATTGGCAATGGTTGCCTGGTGCCGCATCAACCGGATATTACTGGCAATGATTGCCAGGTCTTTTCCAAGGGCATCATTGTCTGTACTCACTTCTTCCGATTCATCCAGGTCATTGGGAAACGGATAACCTTCTTCCTGGTCTTTATCGGCCAACACAAGCAGGGCAATAATATCGCCTTCGGTTTTTGCAGCCCATGCAATGGCCCTGTCTATCATTGCTACGGGGAAATGCAAACCATTGTATAAAAGAATTGCCGTTGCCATTGCCGGAAGTTAGTAACTAAAAATGAATTGTTATTACCGGAACCCTAATAAGGGGGATTTTTATGCGCAGTGCACTATAAATTTTCCACAACAGAACGGTAGGCCCGGCCAACGGGAATGGATATACCGTTTACTTCAATCATATCCGCTGTATATGCGTTGATGCTGCCAACGGAAACAATGAATGAGCGGTGAACCCGTTTGAATAAATGCGCAGGCAGCAACGATTCTATTTCATGGGTGGGTATCTTTGAAAGAAAGCTTGTTTTGGTGGTAACGATCTTTATGTATTCGCGCTGGCTTTCGATGTATACAATCTCGGAGAACAAAATTTTTACTTTCTTTTTCTGTACCGGAAGAAATATGCAATCCTTTGAATCTGGTGCCTGTTTTACAGCCTGTAACTGTTGTGCCGTGCGCACTTTGCCAACGGCCGTAAGGAAGCGTTCAAATTCGAACGGCTTTAGCAGGTAATCCGTTACATTGAGATTGAAACCTTCTACAGCATACTGGTGATAGGCGGTGGTTACAATTACAGCTGGCGGATGAACAAGCGTTTTTAAAAACGCCATGCCTTTTAGCCGGGGCAGGTGAATGTCGAGGAAGATGAGATCTGTCTGATGGTCGCGTAAATAATCCGATGCCAGTATGGCATCTTTAAAAGTTTGCTGCAATTCCAGGAAAGGTATCGCCGCAATATAATCCACCAGCACTTTTACTGCCAGTGGCTCATCTTCTATTACTATGCATTTTATATCAGGCATGACTTCCCAGGTTAATATATAAGGTAGCAGTAAAGACGGCATCTTTCCAGGCAACCGTTAAGTTGTAATCCGTATATAGCAATTGCAGCTGCCGCCGCAAATTTGATAGTCCGATGTTTTCTTTCGGCTGGCTTTCCCCGGCCAAATCACCGGTGGAATTGCTGACCGTGAACGTTAATTTTCGGTTGATAACCGAAAGCCGGATATCCACGAACGGTTCATTCCTTGTTTCAGAAACACCGTGTTTAAATGCATTCTCCACCAGCGGTAACAACAACAGCGGCGGCAATGCCTGGTGCCTGTCTTCTATATCGTGGTTGAAGTTTACACGCAATGAATCATCGTACCGTAATTTTTCCAGCGCAATATAATCAGCGGTAATCTTTATTTCCTGTTCAATGGCTATCCGGTCGCCGCTGGTTTCATAGAGCATGTACCGGAGTATCTTTGAAAGCCGTAATATTGATTCAGGTGCAAGATCGCTTTTATCTCTCGATAAAGAATAGATATTATTCAGCGTATTGAATAAAAAATGCGGGTTGGTTTGTGCACGGAGATAACTCAGTTCCGCCGCCTGTTTTTCTATGCGCAATTGCTGGGCCGCCTGTTTAAGCCTTATATAATTATACACATGGCGGATGATCCCAAAAAAGAAAAGAGACTCAACGCTATAGCTCATCCGCGCCGCTACGTTTTCCGAAACAGTGGGGTAGTCGGCCAGGGATGTATAGATATGCAGGCTGATGCCTATACCCCGCCACACATAAAGACCCCAGGAATACAAAATAATATGGCCAATTACACGCAATAGCGATGAACCGAAATTTTTCCAGCGGAACCTGGGCCAGGTGTACTCAAAAAAAACAATATTCAAGGCGGTAACAAACACAGCAGCCCAGGCATTGTTCAGCACACTGGCCGTCCACTGCTCCGGGTGCCGCCCGGAATCTTTCAAAGAACCGAACAATAACCAGGCTAGCGCCACCCAACCATAAAAACGCCACAATCTTGCATCCATGATCTTTTTCATAACATTTTTTAGCCGCGATAAATATCGGTAAAACTTTTTCAACAGTTTTTTCAGGCATCGTTGTTTGTATACCCAAAAGGGTTGTTTGTTGACAGGGCCTTTCACGGCGCTTGCGAATTAAATATCCTTGTACTATAAAAAATTACGCGCATGAAAAAAAACAATCCATTCGGGGAAACGGTAGCAGGCTATGATATACCCGTATTGAATGAAAGGGAAATAAGGGCTGCCGCAGGCATCCTCTTCCTGGCAACTTTTATTTCACTGATGCTGATTTTGTTTAAGGGAAATTTTGTGCCCGTTAAATATGTTGTCACCCTTTTTCTGATCGATTTCATTATCCGCATATTTGCGCAGCCAAGATATTCGCCTGCGCTTATCATAGGGCGGCTGATTGTGCGTGGCCAACAACCAGAATATGTGGGCGCCGCCCAGAAAAAATTTGCGTGGATAGTAGGTATGTTCCTCTCTGCTATTATGTTTGCGTTGATGGTACTGGTTAATTCGTATAGTATCATTACAGGCATTGTATGCCTGGTTTGCCTGCTCTTTTTATTTTTTGAATCAGCATTCGGCATTTGTCTCGCCTGTAAATTCTATTCGATGTTCAATAGGGGCAAAGTGCAGTACTGCCCGGGAGAGGTCTGCGAAGTAAAATCCAGGCAGCCCATTCAAAAAACATCTGCAGCGCAACTGCTCATCGTTGCAGGTTTTATTGGTTGTATTTATCTGATCGGTTTTTTATTCAAAGATGAATATGCCAGGAAACCCCATAACCTGTTTGGCAGTGTTACTTCCACGCAGGCGGTAAAAAAATGACAAAACAACAAACAATGCTTGAGCATTTTTTTTCGGCATTTGCGCAGGATATCATTGGTAACCGGCAGGTGTTTGAATCGCCTTTTGGACAAAAAGAAATTGTCTATGCAGACTGGACGGCCAGCGGACGGTCCTATCAGCCCATTGAAGACTGCTTGCAAAAAAATGTGTTGCCCTTTGTTGGCAATACGCATACCCAGACAACCATCACCGGCACTTATATGACGGAAGCCTATGAACAGGCTAAAACAATTATCAAACAACATGTACATGCCGGCCCGGAGGATGCAGTTATTTTCTGCGGCAGTGGTATGACGCATGCCGTTAATAAATTGCAGCGTATACTGGGCTGGCGGCTGCCGCAGGGCAGGAATGATGGTTCGCCCCGGCATCAGCTTTACAAACCCTGCGAAGAAAGATGGCAACCCGTGGTGTTTGTTACTCATATGGAACACCACAGCAACCATACCAGCTGGCTTGAAACCATTGCCACGGTAGTCATCATCAACCCATCTGCCAATGGTAATGTGGATCTCATTCACCTGCAACAGTTGCTGGAACTATACAAAGACCGCGCATTTAAGATTGCGGCAGTGACTGCCTGCTCCAATGTAACGGGTATCGAAACACCTTACCACGCCATTGCAAAACTGGTGCACCAATACGGCGGATGGTGTTTTGTTGACTTTGCCTGTTCTGCGCCGTATGCAGACATTGACATGCATCCGCCACAAAAAAACATGCACCTGGATGCAATTTATTTTTCAGGTCATAAGTTTTTAGGAGGTCCCGGTACACCGGGTATATTGATTGTTAACAGCCGTCTCTGCATCAACAGTGTTCCGGACCAGCCCGGTGGCGGCACCGTGCTGTATTCAAATCCATGGGGTGTGCACAGGTACGTAAATAATATTGAACAACGGGAAGATGGGGGCACGCCGCCTTTCCTTGGAGCTATTAAAGCGGCTATGTGTATCCGTTTGAAGGAGTCTATGGGTATCGATAAAATCAGGCAGCGCGAAAAAGAGATAACAGAACTTGTTTTCGGCAGGCTGGAAACCATTGAAAATATTGTTTTGCTGGAAGCACGTAATAAACAACGCCTCCCGATTTTTTCATTTCTGGTAAAAGATACGAGCCACCACCTGTTTGTAAAGCTGCTCAACGACCGTTTTGGTATTCAAACCCGTGGCGGATGCTCATGCGCCGGTACGTATGGCCATTACCTGTTACAGGTAGACAAAGTGAGATCGTATGAAATACTGAAGGCTTTGCGCAAAGGCGATCATTCGGCAAAACCGGGCTGGATAAGGATTTCATTGCATCCCACCATGAGCAATGCTACCATTCAGGAGATTATGGACGCCGTGGAATACACTGTAAAAAATTATCAACGCTGGAGCAAAGACTATTTATACAGCGCCGGGCGCAATGAATATTATTATAAAGATACATCCGCCAGCCAGCCAACACCGGTCCTCAACTGGTTCAATTTATTCGCGAACCCTTCCTGTGCATATTAAAGAAAGATCCAACGGCCGGTTTATTCCGTTCTGAGACTTTTTACCGGGTTGGCCCTTGCAGCTTTTATAGCCTGGAAACTTACGGTGACGATGGTTATGGCCAATGCACCCAATGCCGCCACTGCAAATACCCACCAGGCAATGGTTGTTTTGTATACGAATTGTTGCAACCAATGATTCAGCAACCAGCCGGCAATAGGAATGGCGATAAGACAGGAGAGGGCTATAAGGAAAACAAAGTCTTTCGACAATAATTTCCAGAGATTGAATATGCTAGCGCCCAACACCTTGCGAACTCCAATTTCCCTGGTTCGTTGCTCTGCAATATAAGAGGCGAGGCCAAACAACCCCAGGCAGGAGATAAAGATGGCAAGTACGGTAAAGATGCCGGATAACCTGCCAACCTGTAACTCGGCCCGGAACTTTGCATCGTAGGCCTGGTCTACGAATTTATAATCAAATGGTTCGGCCGGATTGTATTTTGCAAACAGCGGGCCGATGCGGAGCAATGCTTCCTGCGCACTGAGTTGTGGATTGATGCGCATGGTAATATTGGTCATTCTCCATGGGGCCAGATAGAAAATCGCGGCTATAGATGATTCATAGGGCGATTCCATCACCATATCTTTTACCACGCCGATAACAGTAAACTGTGTTCCCATCCATGTTACATTTACGCCGATGGGGTCTTTCAATTTCATGTACTTTACGGTAGATTCATTCAGGATCATTGTTTTTGAATCGGCGCCGGACGGGCCGGTCCTGAAATCCCTTCCCCGTGTAAATTGCAACCCCAGCGTCTTTGCGTATTCCTGCGTTACGCCTTTCATTGAAAAATCCGGTTCTCCATCCCATTGGGTATGACCTGTCCAGGTGAGTCCGCCGTTGAAAGGCCAGGATGCGGTAACAGGACTAACCGATTCTGTTACTTCTTCAATAGCGCCTGTGCGCAGCAGATCGTTGCGGAAAGCTGCAAAATGCGTATGTATATCCAGTGTATGCGCCTTTATTGTAACCAAACCCTGCCTGTTGTATCCCACCGGGCGGTCTTTGGCATATTGAATTTGGCGGAAAACAATGATGGTGCCAATGATCATGGCAATGGAAACAGTAAACTGTGTTACCACCAATATTTTACGTGGCAAAGCCGCCATCCGTCCCGTACGAAAAACGCCTTTCAGTACCTTGATTGGTTTAAAAGAAGACAGATAAAGGGCAGGGTAGCTGCCGGCAACAAGACCGGTGAATACGCTGAAGCCAATACAGGCCATCCACCAAAGCGGGTTCGACCATGGAATGGTCATTTGCGTTTCCGCCAATTCATTAAACAGGGGCAGTGCCAGTACCACGAAGCCCAGGGAAAAAACTAGCGCCAGCATGGCCACCAGTAAAGATTCTATAAAGAATTGCCCCACCAGCTGGCTGCGCAGTGAACCGATGGTTTTGCGGATGCCCACTTCCTTGGCCCTTTTCTCTGAGCGAGCCGTGCTGAGATTCATAAAATTGATACAGGCCAGCAGCAGCACCAGTGCACCGATAAGGCTAAATAAACGCACGTTCCGGATCCTTCCGGTATTGCTGTCGCCTTCTTTAAAATCTGAATACAGGTGCCAGCGGCTCATGGCGTGCAGGAATAATTCTGCCGTGTTGCGGTTATGACCAGCAGAATCAAGCATTGGGTCATTGTCTGCTTTTATCTTCTTTATTTTTGATGAAACGGCGGCCAGATCCGCATGTTCTGCCAGCTGCACAAATACCTGCCAGTTGTTGTCTCCCCAGCTATGGCGGTTATGCCTGGTTTCGCCATCAAAAGATGCATACAGATCCCACGGTGAAAGAAAAGTAATTTGATTGAATGAGCTGGTATATGGAAAGTCTTTGTACACACCGGTTACTGTTACCGAAAGGCTATCGTTCATGTGCAGCACCCGGCCTACCGGGTTTGCTTCCGCAAACAAAGCTTTTGCCAGCGTGGCTGACAACAGGATGGAATGCGGATCATTCAATGCAACGGAGCTGCCCTGCTGCATGGGTAATGTAAGCATATCAAGACTGGCTGGCTCTATGAAGTAACCAGTTTTTATCAATTTCTTTTCACCAAACGTGAGTATGCAATCCTGTTTCTGCGAGCACAATACCACCTGTTTAAAATTGCCGCCAAATTTTGAACGCAATTCATCTGCCACGGGGGCGGGTAGTTGTATTTGAGCGCCTTTATGGTCCGGGTACAAAGACCAGACTTGTGCAATGCGGCTGTAATTACTAAACTGCCTGTTGTATGACCATTCATTGTACAGCCAGCCTGCAATGAGCATGGCAACGGTCATGGCAATGGAAAGTCCACTGATGTTGATAAAGGAAGAGGTTTTGTTCTTTAGCAAACTCCGCCAGGCGGTTTTAAAATAATTTTTTAGCATAGCTGTTTTTGTTTGCGTGGTAATAGAGGGAAAGAATTTTCAGGACAATGCGCTGGCAGTTATCAACCAAGAAAATGCCAAATGCCTATGTGGTTATAAACCAGCTAATTTATTCCCATGGGGCTGCTGGCATTGTTCGTTTATGATACAATTGCCGGGCGGTAATGATACAGGTAAGCTGCATCGGCTGTGTGTGTTTCTGTTGCTTTGATTGCGCACAACACGTTGCCACGAACAATTTCTACCCACAACTCACCCCGATGCGATGCTTTTACCAACCCTTTGAGATTTTCAATGAAAACAATCTATGTGTAAAACCAAGACCGTTTTTACATCATGCTGCTGCTATTCTACCCACAACTCACCCCGATGGGGTGCTGTTGCCAATCTTTGTAGATTTTTCAATGAAAGAATCTATGTGTAAAACCAAGACCGTTTTACGTCATGCTGCTGGTATTCTACCTACAATTCACCCCGATGGGGTGCTGTTGCCAATCTTTGTAGATTTTCAATGAAAGAATTTATGTGTAAAACCAAGACCATTTTTACATCATGCTGCTGCTATTCTACCCACAACTCACCCCGATGGGGTGCTTTTGCTAACCTTTGGTGATTTTTCAATGAAGCACCTTTTCCTGCAGAGCTAGTGCATTTGTTACAGCGCAAACGTGTGTTCCAGCGGAACACTTTGTGGGTAGCAAATCAATTTTTGTAATGTCTGCGTTCCGTAGGAACGCATTGTGCTTTGCGCGTAAAGAGGAATGTAATATATATAAAACCTATATTATTCTATTTTTGGCTAACAATCAGCAGGGTTAGCAGTCCAATGATAACCGCATAGGTTCCGATTATTTTATAGAGCATTGTCTTTCCAAATCTCCTGTCTTTAAAAAATGCTTTTTTTACAGTGTCATGCCCTGCTACTGCTTTAAAACCCTCCATCACTTCTTTTTTGTCTGTCACTGATGCAAAAATAAGGCCCTGGTTATTGGGAAAATCTTCGGCCAGCATGAAAAAATAGTCTGGTCTTTTTTGGGCAACTTCATTTATCACTGTGCCATAGTACTTGCTTACATTGCCATATGTTGCCGGCAGCATTCTTAAACTTTCTTTCAAAGCGGAATAATCAAGGTTGTGAAGATGTTGAACAATGTAACTGGTGAGTGTAACATATTTATCCTGCTGGTTGCTGATACTGTCTTTTATTTCTTTCAGCCGGCTATTGGCAAAATCTCTAAACTGCATATAGGGGGCATCCTGAATGGGTAAGGTTTTCCAGGTAGAAAACCCGTTCCTGAAAGAGTGATGATTCAGCGGATAGGCATTGTTCAATACTTCACTCATTTTAAAATAATTGTCCAGGTAATAAGCATTGTTCAGGTTATGGTTCATCATGGCGTTGGTCTTTGCCTGGTCTGCAGCAATTTTTTTTGTTTTCCTGGCAGTCCTTATCAAATAGTATTTATTTTCCTCGTTGATAAATTGGGAGGTTTTGCCAGCGTAATTGTTGTCCGTTTGCCGGGTAAGCGTATCTGTGCTCCGGATTGAATACCCTGTTCCTGCCTTATCCAGGTAACTGCCGATTTCGTATACATATGCCACCGATTTTTTCACATCTATATAATACGAGCCAGCTTTGCTATTTGTTAGAAAGTACATGCCCGCCGAACTATCTTGTGCCAGTGCAAGTAAAGGAAATAAAAATAGTAGCAGGTTCGGTATGGTGTATTTAATCGTCATGAATGTTTACAGTGCTTATTGTTTGAGCATAGACTTTGCAGCATGCCTGATTATTTAAAATGTTCAATCCTTCAGATCAAACCCTGACAGTGCATCTGTATGGTTGTTTTTAAACCGATCATGCAACCGACGCAAGCGTTAACGGTGCCCGGAAATTTTTTGCTGTAAGTATGCCAGCTAAATATTACATATCCGGTATTTCAGGCTCTACCATTCTCATCAATTTATCCAAAGATTCCTGCCAGCCCAGGTAACACATTTCTGCAGGTATAAGCGCAGGGATGCCTTCCTGGCTAACTTTTAATTCAGTTCCGCAGGAAACTTTTGTAAAGGTTACTAAGGTGATCATTTCACCGGGCAAATTGGGGTCATCAAATTTATCGGTGTATTTTAAAGCCTTGTTGGGGTCTATTTCCAAATATTTACCACCAAAAGAATGGCCGTTACCAGTGGAAAAATTGATAAAAGACATTTTATAACCACCGCCCACTTTTACGTCCAGCTCATGTACCACACCCAGGAAACCATAAGGAGGTAACCAGGCCGCCAATGCATTGGCTTCTGTAAATGCTCGATATACTTTTTCAGGGCTTGCTTTAATCACCCTGTGCAATGAAACACTGTTGGTTGGCATTATGTTTTGATTTATTTCCTACTCATTTGGCTTTTCGGTTTCGCCCGTTTTTGATGGTAGCTGCTCCATGTTTAACATTTTTATAAAAACCATGCCGTCATTGATGCATTATGGGTTGCCGCTGATTCGCAGATTACTTTGTCTGGACTAGGATTTATAGGATTTGTAGGATTGTAGGATTTGAGAAACAGGATTGGCTGAACCTCTTTTACGCTGTGAATATCTCCTGTCCTTTGTGGCAAAAATAGCCGCAGATTCGCAGATTATTTTGTCTGGACTATGATTTGTAGGATTTTAGGATTTGAGGATCAGGATTGGCTGAACCTCTTTTGCTTTGTGAATACCTCCTGTCCTCTGTGGCAAAAATAGCCGCAGATTCGCAGATTATTTTGTCTGGACTATGATTTGTAGGATTTATAGGATTTTAGGATTTGAGGATCAGGATTGGCTGAACCTCTTTTACTCTGTGAATACCTCCTGTCCTTTGTGGCAAAAATGGCCGCTGATTCGCAGATTACTTTGTCTGGACTATGATTTGTAGGATTTGTAGGATTTTAGGATTTGAGGATCAGGATTGGCTGAACCTCTTTTACTCTGTGAATACTTCCTGTCCTCTGTGGCAAAAATAGCCGCAGATTCGCAGATTACTTTGTCTGGACTAGGATTTATAGGATTTGTAGGATTTTAGGATTTGAGAAACATGATTGGCTGAACTTCTTTTGATCTGTGAATACCTCCTGTCCTTTGTGGCAAAAATAGCCGCAGATTCGCAGATTATTTTGTCTGAACCAGGATTTATAGGATTTGTAGGATTTGAGGATCAGGATTGGCTGAACCTCTTTTACTCTGTGAATACCTCCTGTCCTCTGTGGCAAAAATAGCCGCAGATTTTTCTAGCTGGTTTTAAATTGCTGCAAGTGTCGATGTATAAACCCGGTTCGCTCATGGGTCAATTATTTGCATTACATTTAAAAAAAAATATATGGCCCAGAAAAAGATAATCGTAGTTTTTGGCGCTACCGGCGCCCAGGGTGGCGGATTGGCGCATGCAATCCTGAATGACCCCAACAGTGAATTCAGTGTTCGCGCTGTAACACGCGATACCAACTCTGATAAAGCAAAAGAATTGGCAGCATTGGGTGCTGAAGTAGTTGCCGGTGATATAGAAGATGCCGAAAGCATGAAACGGGTGCTTGCCGGAGCCTATGGGGTATATTTTGTTACTTTCTTCTGGGCGCATTTCTCGGCGGAAAAAGAGACAAACGAAGCAAAAACGTTTGCCGCAATTGCAAAAGATGCCGGACTGAAACATGTAATCTGGTCAACACTGGAAGACGTAAGAAAATATGTGCCATTGGATGATGATAGTATGCCCACCCTCCAGGGAAAATATAAGGTGCCGCATTTTGACGGCAAAGGCGAAGCAGACAAATATTTTATTGAAGCCGGACTGCCCGTAACCTTTATGCTTGCTTCTTACTACTGGGACAATATGATCTATTTTGGAATGGGCCCCAAACGCGGCGCAGATGGCAAGCTGGCCATTACCTTTCCAATGGGCGATAAAAAAATGGCGGGCATTGGTGCAGGCGATATTGGAAAATGCGCATACGGCATCTTTAAGAAAAAAGATGAACTAATTGGTAAAAGAGTAGGTGTTGCCGGCGAACAAATCACCTGTGCACAAATGGCCAAAGCATTGTCAGCAACTTTGGGCGAAGAAGTTATCTATAATAAGATCACTCCGGCACAATACAGGGCTTTTGGCTTTCCGGGTGCGGACGACCTGGGTAATATGTTCCAGTTTTACCACGATTTTGATGAAGTCTGCAATAGCACCCGCGACGTAAATTTTTCGCGCGAATTAAACCCGGAACTGCAATCATTTGAAAAGTGGCTGAAAAGCAATGTCAGCAAGATACCTCTTACCTGATACACATTATTATTGTATTCGCTTTTGTTATCTCTTATTAAAATAGCGGTGACTGCTGACTTTTCTCTTACTGTCGCTAATGGGTAAGCTGCCAACCGTTAGACTCCGGGATGATTTCCGGGATGATTGCAATGCCGGAAGAAATATACTGATATGGTCTTGATGACCTGCAGCGGAACCCGTTTACAATTCAATTATTTTTACTTTTTAACCGATCTCTCTCTATTATTTTTCTTTTATGCATGAGCAACTACCTTTTATGTTGGCCCTGGTGGCGGCCATTGTGCTGATAGAAATGCTGGCGGCTAAATTACGCATTGCCTATCCTGTGCTGCTGGTGGTAGCGGGATTGTTAATCAGTTTTGTTCCGGGTTTGCCCAAAGTGCAGGCGGATCCTGACATGATTTTTTTTATTTTTCTTCCACCACTTTTATTTGAAGCAGCATGGAGTATTTCATTTAAGGAAATGAAGAAATGGTGGCGCATCATTGGCAGCTTTGCTTTTTTAGTAGTGTTGTTTTCTGCATTTTCTGTTGCCATACTGGCGAATTATTTTATTCCGGGGTTTACGCTGGCGCTGGGGTTTTTGCTCGGTGGCATTGTGTCTCCGCCCGATGCGGTGAGTACAGGGGCTATCATGAAATTTGTAAAAGTGCCAAAGGGTACCGCTGCTATACTGGAAGGCGAAAGCCTGCTCAATGACGCATCGTCACTTATTATTTTCAAATTTGCATTGGTAGCAGTGGGCACCGGGCAGTTTATCCTGCAACACGCACTGGCCAGTTTTTCGTGGATGGTAGTAGGCGGTATCGTATTAGGGATAGTATTTGGGTGGCTATTTATGCAGGCACATAAACGATTGCCCACAGATGCAGCATCAGATATTGCACTCACACTTATTGAACCTTATTTTTTATACTGGATAGCGGAACGTATGCAGAGTTCCGGCGTATTGGCGGTAGTATGCGGTGGTTTATTCCTGGCCAACAGGAGGCTGACATTTTTGTCGAGCGCAAGCAGGATTAGCGGGTACAATTTCTGGGAAGCCCTGATCTTTATATTAAACGGCCTCGTGTTTATGCTTATTGGCCTGGAACTGCCGGAAGTAGTAGCCGGTCTCCGGGAGGATGGCATACCCCTGCGCACAGCCATCAATTATGGGATACTGGTAACAGTTATCTTAATAGCAGCAAGAATTATCAGCTCCTATGCAGCACTGCTTGCCACACTGATATTCAGGCCTTCTGTAGCGCCATACCGGAATAACCCGCGACGGGCGCTGGCTATGCCGCTGTTGCTGGGGTGGACGGGTATGCGCGGGGTGGTATCGCTGGCGGCTGCACTGGCCATACCGATTACATTGCCCAATAGCAGCATTGCGTTTCCACACCGGAGCCTGATATTGTTTATTACATTTATGGTCATCCTGCTTACGCTGCTCATACAGGGACTAACGCTTCCTTATTTTATTAAACGGTCAAAACTTTTCGAATTCAGTGAAGATATGAGCGAAGAAGAAGGAAAACAGAAAGTGCGGAACGAACTGGCTGTTCACACCCTTCGATTATTAAAGACAAAACATGAACAGGGTCAATATAAAGATGCACACTTGCAACGCATGATAGAACAGTGGGAGCATAAACTCAGCCAGCCAGACAATATGAAGATAAGTGAAGCAAACAAACGCAACTACCTGGAGCTGTTAGAAAACCAACGCCGGTTTTTGGCAGACCTGAATAAAGATCCAACGCTCGATGAAGCGGTGATCCGCTGGCAAACCTACCAGATAGATTTGGAGGAGGAACGTATAAAGTTGTTGTAGGGGAGAACTAACTAATGGTTTATATCCTTACCAACTGTAAGCTTATCGCCGGAATCATCCACTTCAAACAGGTGCGGGGTACGGATGGTGCGACCGTCCACTTTTTTGTGGCTATGCACGGCCATCAGCAGTTTCCCCTCCAATGTGCGAAGCAACATGCCATGGCCAAAATTGGGTGGGGTTATGGGCTGTGGTTCCTGTATCCAGGGGCCGTCTAATGTTCCGCTGGCTGAGTATGCAACGCCCTGCGTATACACATCATAGATCCAGCTGGTCCAGAGCATGCCTAATTTGCCCGTTTTTGTACGGAAGACAAATGGGCCATCGGTTACTTTGTTGGGTACATCGTTTCCTTTATCGTTTTTTTCACGGCTCCAGGGAGAGTTGCTGGCCCGGAACAATATGGTGCCCTTGCCGGTAGTACCCGATAAATCTTTTTTCAGTTCAATTTTTTCAACGGTGCCATTCCAATTCTGCAGCCATTCGTGGCAGTAAATCATATAGGGTTTTCCATCTGTGTCCACCCAAAAATTGGCATCTAGTGTAGGCATTTTTGCTGGCAGGTAAATGGAATCTGCCATTGGTACATAAGGCCCTTCTGCATTATCGCTCACGAGCACATGACAGGCGCGGCGTTCTATTGTATTGCCCCTAACTGTATCAATTTTTACGTTCCTGTTGGTGAATGTGGCGAAGTAAAAATATTTGCCATTGTATTCATGCAATTCCGCGGCCCAGATCATGGGTGTTTTGCCCATCCACGATGCGGGATCGGTCTTAGCTACATGAAACGGTCCTGTCCATTTTTTCAGGTCGATACTTTTCCATAACAGCCCGCCTGTACCGGTCATATAATAGGTAGTGGTTTTTTTGTCTGCCAGTATAAAGGGGTCGCTTAGCCGGATGGAATCCAGCGGAACATCTTTTTTTAGTGTGGTGTCGCGGTATTGAGAGAAGGAGGTGGTGAAACCAAACGATATCAAAAGCAGCAGGCTATATTTATAGATCATGTCAGTTGTATATGGGTTACTAAGCAGCCAAAATAGGAAGAAATAGTTTATTCAATCAGCAATTAATGTGGATTGTTTCATATCGGCTCCAAATTTATCTGGAATGCAAACGATAACGGTAAGATGTTTTTACCGGTTTTGATTATTTTTCGAGAATGTTTTTTAAATTCAACAAACTAATGTCCATATCTTTTGCAACGTTTTTTTCCAGCATTGGCACCAATATATTTAATGGATAATTTAAAATACCTGCATTGCTCCAGTATACTTTGGTTTGGATGTCGGATAACGATTCAGTGTCCATAATAATATTGGCAATGGCCCGCATTGGCTTTACAAAACGAATTTGTGTTTCAATACTTTTCCCTTCAATGATGTTCTTGATTTCCTTTTCTCCTTCACCTGCATCTTTATTGCCTTTCCACGCATAAATATATCCAACGGTTCCGTCGGTTCCTTTAAATTCCCTTTCCCGGTCGCGGGCAGTCATTGCATGTTTATTGAACGCGTCCTGGTTTTTGAGTAGTTTGATATAGTCAAATACTTTTTGCCGGGGCGCATTAATGATAATGTCACGTTTAACATAATGTTCTTTTTTCATAAAAAGCGCAAAGAGTAACAGCAAGACAAAGACGCCTGCCACTATAAGTAAAATTGTAATTACGATATTCATTTTAGTTGGTGTTATGGAGATCGCTTACATACGCGGCTTGCCGATGGGCCGGACTTTCATGATCCGTTTGCCCGTCCCCTAATCTAAGCTAAAAAACTGATTTTATTTTTTGCTGAAGTCATTATTAAGACAAGATCGCATCAAGCAAAAGCACCATAAAGGTTTGCTGCTGATAGCACGTCCGTTAGTCTCATTGCTTTACTTCCCCTTTTAAGCGCAACGCTGTTTTAAGACTGCGGTTTATCAAGAGACTTACGAAATTGAATGCAGCCTTTCATAAAGTCGGGCCAGTCTGGAACAGAAATCTTTGGATCAGTTTTTTCCGGCAACAAGGCCCAGAGTTTGGGGTGATGCCAGCATAAATCCTGGCCAGTACTGTCACGGTGTTCACGTATACCTGTCCGTAATTTTTTTATCTCTTCTACGAGCGCTTCTTTGCTCATTTGTTGCAGATCTTCATCCATAAAATACAATTTAGGTTATCGGCTTTTTGGTAATTCATTATAAATGCTGCCCATTGTAATAAGGTCTTGTCAACGTGGCGGCCCAACAAATGTTATGCGTCGTATTAGTCGTGCGAGATTAGTTCTAGTAATTTCTCTTTGTCGTCTTTATAGGCCTCTATTTGTCCGATATTGGAAAGTACAAAACTCCTTAGATATTCGCTAGGCGTGTCAAGGCGATTGGTTCTGATTGCTTCAGTGTTATCCCTGGTATTGAAATAGTTTTGTTAGCTGCTGGCTTCACTTAAGAATGCTTTTATTAATATTGTATAATTCTGCAAAGAATGCTTTTCCCTCAGGTGTCATTTTAAAGCGCCTTAAATAGTGGTCTTTTTTCAAATAGAATCCTGCACAATTTCCTTCCAGAACAAAATGCATTTCAGCGACCTTTTCTTTCCTTAAAGAATCGGTATAGAAATTAATTTGACCAAAATAATTATATGACCCGCCGTCTGAACAAGTAGTATCAGCGTCGATCTGTCCTACGTAGTTGAACATAGAGTCAATGCCCGGCCGGGTATAGATCATTTTGCTTATTAGCGACTTCTTTTGTACTTGATGATGTAATAATATCCAGGCTGCCTTACTTTGTAATCTTACCGTATCTAACTTATTATTATTCGGGTATGAGTGCGTTGAAATTTCCTGAGACTGATTCGTGCAGGAACAAAGTCCACATAAAAGTATAATTAAAAATCTCATACAGAATTGATTGCGCTAATTTTTACAGCTCGCTAGCCTTGTTCATTTTCGGGTATTTGCAAATTTGGTCGAAATGTGATTAGTGATCTGTTGGGCAAAATCCATTCGCGGAGCCGGCCTGGCATCAGCGTGAATCTTGGCTGTTACTGCTAATCGGTCACGGCAGTGCAAAGTCCATAAATGGAATTCAAATTAGTCCAGCCATTTATTCTGCCAATGTTATTCCCGATTTGGTACCTGTCGCCTTGAATTGCTTTAATTAAATGTAAATATTGTGCCCCATTTACCTTGCATAGTACAATATCTCCCTTTTTTAATTGTTTGTCTAAGATGGGTTCAACGGTCACTAATTGTCCGGATGCAATTTTTCCTTTCATTGAATTTCCTCTTGGTCTAAATTGTACAGTCTGTCCAGACTTCAATTGCGCTATATAGTGTGTGGCCCAGCTCATTGTTTAGTTAGAATGTTATTTGTGACATATGTCAGGTGAATTTTTTTAAAAGTCGACGAGTGGCTTGCGTCGCTAAACAGTCCTTAAAACCAATAATCGAATGTCCATTTTTATTTTACGTTTGGGATGTAATAAATATGATAATACTCTTGAAATACTGCAACTGATAAATCAAATGCCCCGCACTTCCGGCATTTTTCGTGATTTTCAGCGTAACTCTTGATTCTGGCTGTTCGCTTTCCTTTAATTAACAACATAAGGCTGCATCCAATACGAGTTTAAATGTTTACCTGTCAGGTGGTCAAATGTAATAAATGTTTGAGTCGTGTCAGTAGCGACTTTGGTTTTCTTTTGTCATCAAGTCGTTTTTTCCAATTAAGGTCAAACTTGCCGTTCTTTTCAATTTTCAAATGGTCTGGTGGCATTGCAACTTGCAAATGAAAAGGCATTATTTCCCCCTGGTGATACAGTTCGTTGTCATCACGAAGTCGTCTGCTACAAAATAAGTCGAAGATTGTAACATCCTGCCTTGCCTCATAAATTGTTATATCAACCCAAACGGGAACTTTATTGTCGTGATGTAACAAATCAACAATTTGGTCGGCAGTAAAAACATTATTTTCATATTTATTCCAAATGTTCAGCACCGAAATTTCACTGTTAGTCAAACGTTCGTCATCTTTGTCTACTGTCCTTGAACTGGGTGTAACGCGATATTTATAATTGTCTGTGATGTCATTGTAACAAAGTGTTTTGGTAAAGTCAAGCAACATTGTTGTCGCCTGGTCAAGATGCTGCTTTAATGTTTTTTTGTCCATTTATTTTGACGTTATGAAATGGTCGTGTTAGGTTGCATCATAAGTTCGGATAGCGTTTATCAATGCATCATTTAGCATTCTTCACATATTGAAATGCCCGTTCTAATATTTCGTCTTTATTGTTCGTGATAGCTTCACGCGTTTTCTTTACCGGGATGTCTATTTTTATCCCTACTTGTTGCGTTTGCCTTTTATCGGGGTAATAGACACCATATCCCGAATAAGAAATCTTTAATCCACCACCCATTGGTATATAGGTAACAACACCGTCTGCACCGGCTGTTTGACTGCCTATTGTTACAGAACCTGGTATCGTTTGCAAAACCATACATGCGTATTCACCCTGACTTTGTGTTCTTTCATCGCAAAGTATGATAACCTTTCCTTTAAAAGCGCTATCACTGGTGAGACCTATTTTATTGGCATTTAGCTTCCATTTAAAGAGTCCTGGAAATTGTGGTAACGCAATGGTAGTATAATCAAGCGTTTTAGGTTCAGAAAGGAAAGGGTCTGTTATCAGGAAAAATGCATCATTTTGAGGATAATTCCTAACGTCAAAAATTACATACCTGGATTGTTTTATCAGTTGTTTTATTGTATCAATATTCCCATCCCATATCTGCATTGCATAAATCAGTAGAACAGAGTCGTTGTATTTTTTATATCCCACATCATTGTGTGTATAATTTATAAATGCTCCCCAATCCCTGTTTTGCGTTGAAACCCTATTTATGGTAGTTTGAAATATTTTATTTTCTCTTTTAATTTCCAGCGTTGCTTTTGATGTTTGCCCGTCCAAAATAGATCGGCTTAATTGATGAATTTCATCCGCTTTATTTGATGAGGAAATATACTTTTTTCGGTGGGCTATAATTTTGGTTAATTCTTTGCCATTAATTTTTGAGACAATATCTCCTTGTCTGATATGCAGGGATTTGGCAATTGAATCATTTCCCACATTTCTTATGAAGACCTGCCCATCTAAAATTTCGCAATAGAAGGGCGGTGTATAGCTGCCAAAAAATAAATCTGTTAACGTTTGTTCATTCATTATCAATTGGGAATGCCCGTCGTTTAATTTCTTGCTAAGCTCTTGTAAGGTTGTATAATAAGAAAGGGTATCAGTTGAAGCAATAAGTTTTGGAATGAACTTTTCTAAAACATCATCCCATTTTGTAGCGAGATATTTGTAAGGAGCGAAATAATTTATAATATTCCAAAAGCGGGAAAGAAATAATAACCTGTAGCTCATATCTGGAAAGCCAATGTCTGCATATTTCTTTTCGCCGCTAAAGTCAGCGGTTCCATAGATTATTTTTATATACTTATTTGTATCCATGGCTTTATTCTCATAGATAAACTGCAATTGATGTTTTACTTCATCACCAAGCGTGTTGGATTTTATGATCCAATCAATATCCGTTTTATTCAATTCAAATAAGCTGTCGGGTAATTTGCGCAGTTCGACCTTTGAGGGTTTGGCAACTGAATTAATAAGGTTTAGTAGTACACTGTTAAATTGATTTGGATTTTTCGAATCCATTATTTTTTGTGCGTTGTTTACAAAGACTGAATCCCAGTCAATATTACCAGTAGCAATTAATGGATGATGATATTTTAAAAAGCCCCAAATCTTTATAAAGCTTTTTAGCCTGGTTGTATTATCTGCAGTTTGGCCAAGACTTGAAAGGGAAATTGAAGCGAGCAAATATACAGTAACAAGAAGTTTTATCATGTAAGTTGTTTGTGTAACAGCAGTATGTTGATTATTTTTCATCAAAGTAGGAGCGGGCGGCAATGCCGGTTGATCCCAATTCGGTAATTAATCTAGCGTAAAAGTTACGGTAGCTGTCGGCACTATCAAATTCTTTTGTAGCTTTATATAAGTTTTCCGACACAATATAAAAGTTTAGTAACCCCTGGTAATGCTGTTTGGTGTTTTCAGAAATTTTCCTTGAGTCGTTTTGGATCATTTTTGCTTTGATCAGGTCATTAGATTTTATCAAAAGATGTATAAGCATACTTTGGTTCAGGAAAACACGATCACTATTTCCTTCAGTTTTCCAATACAAAATTGAGGTATTGCAATAATAAATGGCTGAGTCAAGCTTGTTTTCAAATTCATAAAGTAATGAGAGGTCAAATTGCGAAACAGCAACTCCCCACATGGCATTTTTTAGTTGAAACAATTGAATTGCTTTTTGTATTTCGCCTTTGCCCTCTTCATATCTTTTAAACCTACCTAATAAGTATCCTCTAAATTTTCTGTTATTAGCCTCATTCAAAGTGTCTTTTAATGAATTGAATAAAGAAACTGCGCTGTCAGTTAACATTAGTGCCCCTTTATAATCATGGTTTCTTTCATCTAAAAACTGTCCCCGATTTTGCAAACCCAGCGCCATTATTTTTAATTCTTTTTTTTCGGATGCTGTAATTGTCTTTAAATTTAATTTTATTAAGAGATTTGTAATACTGTCTGACTGAGCCTGGGTATTTGGTACAAGACAAAAAAAGGCAATGAACAGACTGAGTAGTTGTTTCATGGAATTATGTATTTCAGTTGACGTCTACGGTTTGCTTCAAGCTGGGCTTCCATAATTCGTCCGCCCAGCCACGAAATCTGGCTAGCTGCTTCTTATTTCAACAACGTCTTGCTCGCCTGACAGTAAGCCTAATGGTGTGCGCTGGCTTTGGTGTTTATTTCAATGTAGCTTTCGCTTTCAAATTCTTTAAAATAAAAGAAGTCAAAAACAATTCTTGACAATATTGTCATCATTTTTTCAACCTGATCGTGTTTCGTGCCTGTTACAGTTAAATTAAGTTCCCTATCATTTTTTAGGTCGAAACCTAATAATTTAAACTTATTCAATCTAAGTTCCGTTAGAATAAAATTGGTCATGTGTTTTTTTACGGATGGCACAATTATCGTTAGCCCCTTTCTTCGATTCTTAAAAAGTAAGTGAAAATTGCTGCTTTTATTTAGAACCAGTTTAAATCCGTTGATCTCACGTGTTGTCAACTTAGCTAACAATCTATCAATAAATTTGTTGTCGGGTATTGGATCTGCCGCCGTTGAAATATTATTGAGATCCTCAAGTTGTTTATTATAATTATCAACTTGATCCCTGTAGTATTTGATAAAGTGTTCCCGGGTTTCTTCGTTTATTTGGCTTTCGAAATATTTTGAAAAATTGCGGATCGATTCTTTCTGGTCGAAATATTTATCAGCTAAATTATTCAATGTTTGCAGCTGTCCGTTTAATACAAAGAGGGCGTTTTGATGAAAGTATGCTATTTGATATTCTTCATCTTTAAGTGCATCGTTGATCAGTGTTTGCAATCTGCCCTTTTCCTGGGTTAACATTTGTAGTAATATATCTAATTCAGTATCCAAAATGAGTTGTTAAAATGGCTGTTAGCGTTCGGAGTATGACAGAGGTTTGGTATTTGATAACTGCCTGCCTGGCAGCCTCGCCGGTTGAAAAATGTTTGAAGTTTTTATTTTCCTGAACTATTTACTTCAATCCAATAACCGTCAGGGTGTAAGCAGCTTTTGCTTCTCTGTTACAAAACGATCTGTCTACCGGCAATGACACTCGATGTGCCGAATTGATTGAAGCAATTGTTACCTTTCACGTATGTAAATGAACTTTTTTTAATAGCAGCCTTTATGAGCTTGTCAGTCGTTTCGTTTAATGTGTCAAGGTGAAGGTTGCCATATTTGCAAACGTTGCCAATAATATTTTGTCCTGTGTCAATAAAGTGAATATATGGCAATGCAGCGTTACAACGGGTCAGCCAGGAAAGATGTTTGATGAATATAGGCAACTCTTCATTGCCAACCAGTAAAGCCCCGTTAAAGCGCTTACCAAGTTTATTGTCTGCCAAATATTGTTGAGCCTCTTTTACAGATTTGTAATTATTGTCCTGATAAAGCCAGGCTAATTCTGAATCGCCAAGGAATAGTAATGGGTCGAAATCAAGTTCTTTAGTAAGTTTAGCCAAGCCTGTCCCTAATTGCTTAATGTGCACCTTAAATGACTTCGAAGAAAGTGTTAGTATGTAGCTTTTTAAAACGTTTGGATATGAAAACACTTCTTCACTTTTTGCTTTGTCATAGCTACGCAAAGGAAAAATCGGGTATGTATTCAGGCAATCTTTCCGTTTAATTTTAATTAGCATCATATTTTGAATAGCATACAGCCCGATATTGGTCGCTGTACTGGCAAAGCTTTGACTTGCTAAATACTAAACTCACTTAAAGGTCTAAGCCCATTAATAAAAAATTCCAGGCTTTCTGCAACGTGAATATCTTCATTAGAATCTACGTCAATCCACCTTATACCGTGAACCTGATCATTTCGATAATCTAGTGTAATCCACCAATGGCCATCTCCGGTTAACAACACTTGCTTTTCAGGTATCCCCCATTCTTTAGTCATATAAGGAGTGTCCAATAAATTTTGAGAACTTTTTATTAAAGTATCCGTAACAATACCCGAAAGAGATTCTAAAGGAACATGGTTATTTGACCAAGTAGTTTTATGTGACATAGGGAAACCAAAACCTTTCGTATATCCACCGTTTTGGATTCGTAATAATTCAATCAATGTAGAAGGCAATTTAACGTCTAACAATTTCTCAGCGAAAATAATCATGTCGTTTGTCAAGGCCGGATGTTTATAATAGTTTAAATCCCAGAATTGTGTGTTGTCAAAATTTAATTTCATGGTAACGAATTTTAAAACTATTCAAAAGTATTACAGTCAGTGACCAGGGATTTCTGCAGTGCTGATAAGCGATATATCGATGAAAATATATTCGTTCAGCCAGCATATCACCTAACTCCATGTTAGCTCCCGTTTATTATTTGATAAAACCAGATACAGCATTCCACGATAGGTCTTTATGAATGCCAAAATTCACTTCCCTGACTTTCTGAATGTCTTGAAAAAAAGTGTTTATTTCTTCTTGAGTCAATTTGGGATTGTCAATATATATCATAATGTCGCGAAAACCATTTCTTGTTACACGAGCAATGGAGTGGACTGTGTGCTTCTTTTTAAGTAACGTTTCTAATTCTTCTTGAATTGCATCGAGTCTAAGGGCTTCTTCATCCGTTGGATGTCCATTGTCATTCTTGTCAATTATTTGGAGTTCAACTCCTACAAACCAGGGATAAAATGCCTTGTTTACATATTTATCATAAGCATTATTAACGGTGGCGAAAGCAAGTCCATCCTTCATATCGAGTTTTACAATGGAGAAACTTTCGCCAGGATAAATTGGGTCGATTGGCTTATTTGGTTGAAATTGTCCGAATATTATTTTTAAAAAACTCATAGTTGTCTTATATGGCGGCTAACGTGGACGGTTTGCTGCAGGGCTGGGCTCCGTGTTTCGTTCGACTGGCCAGCAAACCCGATTAATTAAACCAAATTTAAAGTAAAACAGGAAACATCTTATTGAATCGTCGGACAATGACTAGTGAATCAGTGATCAAAATTTAGTTGTCAAGCCAGAATAGTAGCAAATCCCATGTTGACGTTTAGTTCTTCTTCCCGGTCTGTAATTAATCTACTTCATGTCGGCTACGAGTCTAATTTCTGTTATTAATTTATTTTCTTCCTCAAATAAATCCAACCATTGAGAAGAATTGTTCTCAAAGTTTTTCACTTCCTCTTGTCCAACAAATTTACCTTTGTTTGTTAGAAAATAGAATTTCACACCGTCTTTACCGGGAAGTGGCGTGCTGTCTGTTTTAACCGTCTTACTTAAATATTTCTCTGCTTTATTGATGAATGCTGTTGCTGCCTGTTTTACATTGTCGTGTCCACGGCCTCCAATAACACCGCCACCTGAACTTAAATACAAACTTGCGTCACCAGATAAAAACGCAACAAGTGTTGCCGTCCCTTCTCCTAAATCCCAATCCATAATTACTCCATAAATTTTCGTTTGGTCCGCAATGAATTTCACACCAACCTGTTCCATTGTTGCACCAAAGGCTAAATTCCGTAAGTCCTGGTATGGATTATTTTTAGGGTCTGCTTTTTTTAATTGAGCTGTGTCTTGTGCTTGTTGTTTCGTCCACTTATTTGTGTTAGTCGAAGATTTGTTTTTGCAACTTATCTTATAAAAAACAAGTCCGGCAAGTATTATAAGCCCAACAATTGCATACGTCATTTTCATTTGTTGTCTATGTCAGTTAGTTTATATCAGTAGTCTGTTTGTTAGAATGACCGTCAACGGGCAGAGCTTCCGGCTGGGCTGGATTCCGTGATTCGTCCGCCAGCCTGGTGGCAAACAGAATATTACCTGTGTTGTAGCAGTTTGGAATCAATGTTATAATAACCGAAGATTTTGTTTTTCCTTTTGCATTCGTTTTTGTATTCTTTGTCATATTTAAGAAATTTGAGTTCCTCCTTATATTTGTTATAGTAATCAAGAATTTGCGATTTAAATTGTTGCCGATTATTGTCAAGATACTTAAAGACTCCATGTTGGCAGCCATATTGATCTATGAAATCAAATTGTCGATTTGTAACATAGAAAAGGGGGATATTAATTATTTCTGTCAGTGCCTCAAAGCAAATGTCGCCGAACTTAACATTTGTCCTTTTACAAGTCAATGATATTTGTGTTTTAGTTGTGTCGTCTAATTTGTCTATTAGAAATGGTATTGCATTTTTTCCTATCGCTACAACTCGCCAGTAGACGGAATTGCAACTAAATGGTTCTTGTTTTAAATATTGTAAACTGTCAATCTTTGTTTTAATTTCATTGCTTTGTCCAACTATCAGTTGACTGAACACTAAGAGTACAATGAATATGGCTGTAGTTTTTCTCATTTGCTTTGCAATTAGCGTCTGCGGCTTATCGATAGAGTACTTAAACTACAGGATTCGGTCACCATTTTCCTATGTACCTAAAGTTGGTAACAGTTATGCTTTCGGGTCGTACTTTGTGTTATAGCCAGGATTTGTGCCTGGTCTTAAGGCGTTTGGATAATTAAAGTCAGTCTTTATATTTACTGACGTCTGTTTAACCATTTTGAAAACTTCGTAAGGATTTTCAATTGCACTCCAACAGTCGTACAAATTAGTGGTATCTCAGTCATCAGTTTGAGTCCTGCCACTAAAAAATCTAATTGTTCCAACATTATACATTTTCTCGACAATGCTTACTGTAACTTCGATGTCAGAAATTTTATCATAATCAATTGTTTTAAATGCTGTTCCAATAAAGCCAGAACGCATCATTACTCTTTTGTCTGAATATGAATAGGCTGTATTTGAAAAGGAAAATACCTTTTTCAAGAAAGTATAAAGTCCTGCAACCAACGGGATAAGCCCAAAGAGCCAAAAATAGTTTGGTGTGTTATTATTACCATTTGAACCGAAATTTCCTGCGGTCAACAGCCATATGATTGCAAATCCAATTGTAAAAATCCCGCCTAAAACACCTGTGAAAATAAAAGGAATAAATTTTGGTTTCCCTGTCCAAAGAATTTCTTCTTTATCATCTTTTATACTTTCAAATGCTGGTAATAAAACCTTGTCGTTTGCAGAAGCCATAATGTATGCGGGTGTTTTAAATTATTGCTATCAACCTGTGTATTTCGTATCATGCAGGAGCCTGCACAAAGCTTCGCTACCGTCAGTCACAGGTATCCCGCGATAACGAATTGAATTACAGGAAGTCAATATAATTAGAATATTGCAAATCGCGAAGGATAAACAAAGGACATTACAAAAATTAACAGGCGTAAACCGCAAACCGCCCGTCTATTATTGATCAAAATAGAAAAACCCTGTACATCATGATTAACATGATAATACAGGGTTTTACAGGTGCCCGGCAAGGACATTTATTTGAAATCAATTTTTGGTATGCCGGGAGGAAATTGGCATCAGTTTGGGCATGGTCGGCTATTTTACTTTGGCTATCGCGTCTGATAATTCCCCTTTAGTAAATGTTAGCCCGGTTTTTTTCCAGATTAACTTTCCTTCCTTATAGAACAGGAGGGTGGGCACAGATTGTATTTCCTTTAGATCAGCTGCCAGCCGGTGATTATTATACAAATCGAGCTGAAGGATTTCGTATGCATTATTATTCTCGGTCTTTAAAGAGTCTACTATTTTATTAACTTTCACACAAGCGCCGCAATATTTGGTGCCAATATCTACCAGCACCAACCGGTGATCAGCAATTAGTTTTTTATACTCGGTAAGTGAAACCATGTTTTTGGCCGAACTATAATAGGGGCGGCCAGAGCCAATCCAGCTGGCAATACCAGATTTTAGTTCGTACACTTCTGCATAACCTTTTTCTCTGAGTTCTTTAGAGAGTAAACCCGGCCGGTAGTTTTGTATGGCATAGATAAAAACGGGTTTGTTCTTTTCGAGTTGTGTCAAATCTTCCAGGTAATTGGCTTTTCTGAGGTCGATATTAATGGCGTCATTAATATGGTTAATCGCAAACTCTTCAGGCGTTCTTACATCAATGATCTGGGGTTTTGTTTGCTGGCTTATTCTTACTGCAAAGGAATCTACGTTCAATGGCGGATACGCTGCCGCAGCAGTATTGTTTTGGCCTATCGCCATTGTTACGTTATAGGCCATTACCACTGCAAAAATGAATTTCTTTTTCATAATAATTTATTGTTTGTTTTTAATTAATTGTATCCTGGATTTTGTACAAGTGCCGGATTTACCAATAGCTGCTGCCTGGGTACGGGAAGCAATAGTTTGTTGGGGTCGGTAATGCTAAGCACCGTTTGAGCCTTTCCTTTCCTTATAAGATCAAACCATCGCTGGCTTTCATACCCAAACTCAATTCTTCTTTCTGCGAGTATTTTATCTATCAGTTCCTGTTTACCGGCTATGGCAGTGACAGCAGGAACATTCGCCCTGTTCCTGATTGTATTAAGATCATCCAATGCCCCTGCAAGGTCCGGAGCAGCATTTTCGGCCCTTGCCTCGGCTCTTATCAAATACATTTCCGCAATACGGATGGCATACACCTGGTCATCGCCAGTAGCAATTTTAAAATTCATATTACCATAGGTTACGCCATTTACAGGCAGCAGAAGTGCGGATCTGTCGCCGCCAGTTTTGGGGTCATTTGCCAGGGCAATAAATTCATCGGTTGGTAGCAGTTCTCTTTTGCCACCCGTAATATTGCTTGCAAACCAATTGCTGGCCCAGGTATTTTTATTGTTGACCGTGTAGTCTATTTCAAATATGGATTCTGTGGTATTTTTGGAAGTGAAGAACAGGTTATAGGGTTTCACCAGCTTGAAACCGGTGGTATTGTTGATCAGCTCTGTGGCATAACTCTCCGCCTTTGTCCAATTGTTCAGGTACAGGTACAGGCGCGCTTTCAAGGCCTTCGCGGTATATTTATTAGCCCGGTTTCTATTCACGGTGGCCGAAAGCAATACTTCGGCGCTATCCAGGTCCTGCTCTATTCGCTTATACACATCCGTTACAGAACTGTTGCCAACGCCTTCCGCATCTGAAGTTGTTTTGGTAGCGGTGGTTTGCAAAGGCACTTTACCCCATAAGCGCACCAGGTCGAAATAGCTGTAAGCTCTCAGGAAATAGGCTTCGCCGCGACTATTTTTTCTGTCTGCCTGGTTGAATGTGACATCGTTGATGGTGGGAACGATGGTGATTAGGTTATTGGCAATATTGATTGTTTTATAAATGGATGCCCATAATTCGGCCACGCGGGTATTGGTGGCAAATATATCGTACACATCAAACTCACGGTTCGTGGGCGTGTTACCAACCCATTTTACATTGTCGCTTAACAGGTTTACGGTATACCGGAAGGTTACGCCCTGGTTTGTATTTTGAGATAGTGCGTTGTACGCCCCGGTCAATGCCGCATCGGCACTTTTTTTGTCTACGATCGATTGCGACTCATCAACATACAACTCCGGTTGTTTATCCAGCACTTTACTGCAGGAGCTTAAAAATACAAGGCCTGCTATAAAGGGTAGTATTCGTTTTATTATTTCTGATTGCATTGTTTGTGATTTTTAATTAAAAGGAAATATTGAAGCCGGCCTGCAATGTTCTGGGTTGGGGTGCAATGGCCTGGTCATATCCCAATACATTTTGATCACTGGCGGCTGTATTTACTTCGGGGTCCACGCCTTTGTATTTGGTAATGGTTACCAGGTTGGTCGCCATCAGGTAAATTCTCACAGAAGACAATTTCAAACGCGAAACAATTTTGCCGCGCAGGTTGTATCCAATTGAAACATTCTTCAGTCTAACAAATGAGCCATCTTCCAGGAAACGGCTGGGTATGATACTGGCGTTATTTCCCAATGTGGTTAAACGCGGCACTTCTGTTATATCTCCTGGTTTTTGCCAACGGGTTAATTCTTCCTGCAGCATCGCAAATACCCCGTTTCTGGAACCACCATGCCCCATACGGTAGCGGGTGTTGTTCCACACTTTATTTCCAAATGAATAGTAGATAAAAACACCGGCGTCAAAGTTTTTGAAGACGGTGAAATTATTGGAGAAGCCGCCGAAATATTCCGGCCATGCGTTGCCCAGTATTTGCAAATCGGCATCGCTTAGTTTACCATCTTTATTAACATCATCAAATAGTACATCACCGGTTTTGGGATCAACGCCCAGCTGTTTGTGCAGATAGAATGAATACAGGGGATAACCCTCCTGTATAATACCCTGGCCACCACTTTTAAGTATGGGTGTCTGTAATTTTTCAACCTTGTTCTTGTTGGTGGATATGCTGATGCTGGAATGCCAGGAGAAATTCTTTGTTGAAATGATATCGGCTTTGGCGGTAAGCTCAAAACCATTGTTACTCATTTCACCTGCATTGGCAAATATGGAGGAAAAGCCCAATTGGCTGGGTACAGGCAGTTCCAATAGTAAATCGCTGGTATACTTTCTATAATAATTGAATTCAAAGGCCAGCTTGTTTTTAAATAAACTGAAATCTAACCCAACATTTAATTGTTTGGTGGTCTCCCATTTCAAATCCGGATTTGCCAGTTGAAAAGGGGCTATACCAGAAACATTCAAATAGGTGTTTCCGCCGCTCCACAATCCCCTTGAAGCAAAATCGGGTATACCGTTTTGATTACCGGTACTGCCATAGCTGGCCCTTAGTTTTAAGTCGGAAAACAGCCCGAGTTCTTTAATAAAATCTTCCTGCCCGGCGCGCCACGAAAAGCCTGCAGCAGGAAAGTAGCCCCACCTGTTATCTGCTCCAAAACGGGACGAAGCATCGGCCCTGAAATTAAGGTCCAGGGTATACTTTTTATTGTAGGTATAAGAAGCCCGGCCAAAGTAAGAAACCAGGCTGGCCGATGTAAAAGAAGAAGAACCTGTCTGTACGGCGGCAGACGCAATTCTTGTAAACTGGTCGGTAGGAAACCCGGTACCGGTAATGCTTGTATTCTCAAAAGATTCTTTTTGTATTGTATTACCGGCAATTATATTAAGGGAATGGTTCCGGTTAAAGATTTTATTATAGGTAATCAGCTGTTCATTTATTAAAGTGATGTTTCGGGCCAGTGCGGAGGTGGCAGAACCATTGATGGGGGCCTGTCCCTGTTGCATTTTGGAGTTATAATAATTGTCTTCCTTGCTTTCATTGAAATCGATGCTCCAGCTGGTTTTAAATTTCAGGTCTTTAAATATATTGTATTCCGCAAAAAGATTGCCGATAGCGCGGCTGCCCGCATCAGAGAATTTAAGTTCGTTAATGCCTGCCAGTGGGTTTTCAAAGAGGGAGGGGCGGGCATAGGAACCATCTTCATTAAACAACGGAAAATAACGCGGTGTATACAATGCGCCATTTAAAGCGCCGTAGGGCACGTTATTATTCGGGCTCATATTTCTTTTTGTGCTGATGCCGTTGATGCTTACGCCCAATTTTACTTTTTCACCCAGTAGTTGTTCCAGGTTAATCTTTGCCGTTATACGTTGAAATTTGTCGGGCTTCACAATGGCTTCCTGGCTAAAAAAATTGCCGCCGATATAATAAGTAGTTTTTTCGTTACCACCAGATACGGATGCATCAATATTATGCGCAGGTGCATTTTGAAAGATCAACCCCAGCCGGTCTACTGTTGGCTGGTCTTCCGGTAAACCTAAGCCTCCCTCCGCCTTTGGCCGAAAGGGCCGCGTAGAAAAAGGCTTGCCATCATTGGCCCAGGTTTCGTTTTGCAGTATGCCTTCTTCGGTGCCGGTGAGTACCGGCCAGGTTTTGCGCGCACTGGACGATGCATAATAGTATCCAATATTCACTTTTGATTTAGCATTCAGCTTGCCATGTTTGGTGGTAATTAAGATAACACCATTGGCACCCCTTGAACCGTAGATGGCCGTTGCGTCGGCATCTTTCAGAATGTCTATGGATTCAATATCAGCCGGATTGATATCTGCTATGGGTGAGGTTTGCTGGCCTCCGGTAGAAATACTTTGCAGGGTGCGGTTATTAATAAAAACACCATCCACCACATACAACGGATCGTTGCTGGCATTTATAGAAGTAGAACCCCGCACTCTTAAAAAGACACCAGAGCCGGGCACAGAAGTATTGGAGGTAGATAAAACACCTCCTGCCTGGCCCTGCAACAATTGGTCTACGCTGGCTGCCGGTATATTTCTTAGATTGTCAACGGCAATCCTGCTTACGGCACTCGCCAGGGTCTTTTTTTCCTGGTTGCCGTATCCCACCACTACTACTTCTCCCAGTTCCCTGGGTTGTTCTTTTAATTGAATTTCAATGGTATTGTTGCTGGCTATCAATTCAGATTTTTCAAATCCTATATGTGTTACCTCAATGGTATAGGGCAACTTTTGTCCTGTTCTGAAATTAAACCTGCCGTTATCATCTGCAATCACTTCATGTGTGGTTCCTTTTATGCGAACAACAGCATTGGGCAAGGGAGATTTTGTTGTAAAGTCGATGATCCTTCCGCTAAGTGTAGAATTGATGGTGGGTTCATTGGCACCCTGGCCAAAAATCAGCAGGGGAGTCATTAGGTTAACTAAGATTCCTGCTAATAGGAACTTTTTCATTACGTTTGCTTTGGTTATAAAAATGAGGTATCGTTCAGCTGATTCAGCTGGTATGATAATTACACTAAGCCTTGTTTTACCAGGCCGGGGCTGCGTCAACAGTTTCCGGCCATTTTGTTTTATTTATTGAAAGCGTTGCTGATTATGAAGTGTTCTGCGGCATATAAATTATTTAAAAGCACATGAATAAGCAGGTTAAATGATATAGATAATGCCCCCGAACAGGGGCTTAATCAGAAGTTGATGCAGCAACAACAGGAAAATAAATACACGCTTAATTATTTTTATGCGGATAAATGACCGCCCGCAGCAGTTATGCCGCTGCGTGCTGATACTTCTAACCGCAAGTAATATAAAACGCAAGGTTAGCAAATTTCTTTTAGTCTACCAAAATTATGGACTAATAAATTTTAATGTTGGTGCGGGGTGGAGTTGTACTGGATAGTGTATTGCTAGTGCAGCAGGATGTGTGATGCTAAAATATTGTTGGAGAGTGGGGTTGATAAAAGTAGAATTTGGCACCCATCATTTCTAAAAAATAGAATGCGTGATTAGGTTTCTTCTTCCCAACTGTTTGACGGGCCAGGGGAGGCCTTTCTCGATTAATGCCCAGGATCGCTTTACCTCGTGAGGATTCAGGCTATTACCAGACAAACGCGGATTGGCGTGGTTTCCATGGTGGAGCAAGCTGGATTGATAATACACGCTCAACTCATTTAGAAAATCAAATCAATTTGACGAGCAAGACCATTTCGTCGTCCAATGAAAGTATTTTCACTGTAAACCATGAAAATGCATCAGCTTATACGCTGAAATTGGCACGGAGTTCAGTAGAGTGAATCCTTGCCAATTGAAAAATTCAATAAATTTTATTATTTTTCGCGATTGCTAATACCATGCTTGAACAATAAAATGACAAATGCGAGAAAAATAATAATGATGAAATCAGTGTTACCTTCATTTTATATTGTAATTGTATTGTTGCATTTTTCATGCAAGAGACAGCAGAAAACTGTCACGAACGAAATGAGAAATGAAGTTGTAAATTCTATTGTGCATAGAACACGATCAAACAACGCGGAAGTACTTAAATTCATAGCTGATAAGGATACAGCGGATGTCAAATTTAAATCTGAGGATTCAGCTTCTCTAATACAATATATAACTAAAATCGATAGTATTTTCACACCAGAGGATGCGGCTTTCATGTGGAGGCAGGCGCTGGAGTATCATAAGTTTTCTTTCGATCAAACTCAATTCAGCGACCGAACCATTATTTACCCCAATAAATACAAAGATTTTCATGGTGAATTGTTTTGGGATAAAATTGAAAGCGAATATCATACCGACAGGTACATTTCTTTCAGCATGCCGTTATTTTCCAAAGACCTGTCTACTGTATTAATTACGATATGTGATTATGCAGATTTCCGGAAATATCATGGAAAGGCTTATGCTGTTCTAGTTTATAAGAAAAAAAATGCCAAATGGGAATATTTTGAGCAATTGGAGTTTGCAGATTAACGACCCGTAAATGGATATTTCGGATAGCCTGAACCACAATTTTAGTCAGCATTGACCCGTTTAAGGATTAGACATCAATTATAAAGTGGGTCAATACAAAGGAAAAATTCTGGATTATTGAGTAAGTTTTGTCCATGGAATGAAGTGGATGTTTATGGCAATGATCCGGATCAATTGGTTGCCAATGGGTAAGCCTCCCGCATACAGAGGCGGGATGTAATCACAATGGAAAAGTTGTGACAAATGATGAGAAAACAGAGACTGGTGATAATACTTAGCGGTATTAGACGTAACTGGTGCTTCGGACTATATTTATGAAAAGCAGGCCAATTGGTCGGCGACAAGAAAGAAAAAGATGAATAAATTAATCAGGTATATACTTCGACTTTTCTATGCAAATGGAAATTATGCGAAATATGGAATGGGCAAGATTATTAGGTTTCACCTGGAAAAAATATCTCAGTTGATTTTCACCCCGGTACACAGATTGGCAAAATTTCTAAGCCTCCAAAATATGCGAGAATACACCACGAGATGACAGGTGGTTAATCATAGTTTCGCCGCCTCAGTCACAGACTCAGTAATGTCTGCATTTAAAATAATGCAGATTAGCGCAAATGCTCATAAAAATGGGAAAACACTTTGGAGATCACCTACGAAGCATGATTTGCATTTATAAATTTTGCAGATACACCGTAACCCTCCGGCCAATTGCATATGGTTTACCCGGTCAAGGATAAATAAATTTGTTCATTAAAAATGTAAGAACAAATTTATGGAAACATTTGCTGCAAAAAAGATCCGCGTTTTCAGAGGCAGGGA